>CERE01026559.1_pt1 | contig 445746 bp, 438 predicted proteins | sample 530911 | NCBI WGS metagenome assembly CERE01 (sample SAMEA2621092, study PRJEB7988) | marine metagenome | biome: marine biome (ENVO:00000447); feature: mesopelagic zone (ENVO:00000213); material: "saline water (ENVO:00002010), including plankton (ENVO:xxxxxxxx)" | depth 800 m
GTGCAGGGAGGCACTTCATCAAAGTAGGTCACCGATAACGGCTCCTGTTTTATCGGTATACACGACATCCGTGTAAATAATGGCCAGGCTTTAATAGATCAGTAAAGAGCACCTTTAACATGGGCGCTTTTTTGTAGATTGTAGATTTCTATACACCTTACTCAGCCACATCGAAATTGCATCATAACGGCTCATTCCTCAGTTCTAAAGCTTCTTATGAAACTGTGAGTAAGCTGAAGTCAGTAATTTAATTGGTAGAAATGAAGCGGTTTGTTCTATGTTGTTGTTAACAAAGTATCATGTATGGATTTATGAATTTATTATTCAAATAAAGCTTAGAAATAATAATAGTGTCTGTTATATCTTCTATATAGCCAAAATTCGTCTTAGTCATTAACCAGTCTGTCACTAAATTGAAGTAAAATAGGCTTTTTATAATATTGAAATCAAGCAAGGCGATTGATGTACAAAACACTGATTTACTTTTTTATCGCCTGCTTAATAACAGCATGCTCAGACGATAGCCAAGAGCTAGAATTGAATAGTACTCTTCCCCTTCCACTCGCAACAGATGTTGATTACGCTTCTGATATTAAACCAATCATTGAGGAAAAATGCGTCGTTTGTCACGGCTGTTTTGATGCGCCCTGTCAATTGAAAATGGAATCAACAGAGGGGGTCCTACGTGGTGCAACAAAATTAAATGCTTATGACGGAACAAGGCAAGAGCCTATTGTTCCGACAAGGCTGTTTACAGACGCCAATTCAGAAGAAGAATGGCGTAACGCAGGTTTCTATTCAATACTTTCTGGTCAAAATGCTCAGGCGTCATTGTTATATCGAATGCTAGCTTTGGGTAAAACTCATCAATTTAAAGACAATAGTAAATTACCAGAAGAACTTGATATTAGTATTCGTCGTGAAAACCAATGCCCTACCGTCGATACCATTTCTGAGTATGAAAAAAGTTATCCTCTCACAGGCATGCCCTTTGCTGTATCAGGTTTGACAGATGATGAGTTTTCAACAATCAGCGGATGGTTATATCAAGGTGCTAAGGTTTCTAAGGATCAGGTTGAGTTAAATAAAAATGAGATTTCGGACATAGAAGAATGGGAAGCGTATCTTAATCAAACATCAAACCAACGTAAACTGGTTAGTCGGTGGTTATATGAGCATTTATTTTTAGCTCATCTCTACTTTGATGATAAGCAAGACAACACACATTTCTTTGAACTGGTCAGATCCTATTCACCGCCTGGTGAACCAATTTCTATCGTAAAAACGCGTCTACCGAACTCTGAGCCTGAACATCCGATCTACTATCGACTGCGATTAGTCAAAGGTATTACCGTTCATAAACGGCATATAACACTTTTGTTTGATGACAAACTTAAGAAGCATATAGAAAAACTTTTTTTCACTGATAAATGGGATGTCGATATATTACCTGGCTACGACTACGAAGCTCGAGCTAATCCCTTTGTTACTTTTTCAGCTATACCAGCAAAAGCACGCTATCAATTCTTACTTGATCACGCTGAATATTTCACACGTACTTTTATCCGCGGTCCTGTATGTCGCGGTCAAATAGCAACAGATGTCATTCGTGATCAATTTTGGGTCATGTATCAAGATCCGGCCAAGGATCTTTTCATCACAGATGCTAAATACAGAAAAAAAGTAGAACCACTCCTTGGCTTGCCTGGACAAGATGATAACCTGACAGAAACGAAAGAAAACTGGGATAAATATAAAGATAAACGCAATGCCTATTTATCTTTACGAGATCAGCATTATCAAGATGCACCGTTAAACTGGACTTCGACTAAAGCGATTTGGGATGGAGACGGGGATAATACTAATGCTTTTTTAACTGTGTTCAGACATTTCGATAATGCTAGTGTTGTCAGGGGCATGGTCGGGCAGGTTCCTCAAACACTTTGGTGGATGGATTTTCCTCTGTTTGAACGAACATATTATGAATTAGTTGTTAATTTTGATTTGTTTGGCAATGTCGCTCATCAGCTTCACACACGGCTTTACTTTGATCTAATCCGTAACGGGGCAGAGCATAACTTTCTTCGACTATTACCACGAGACAAACGCAAATCAGTCTTAAATGATTGGTATCGGGGAATGGGGGCGGTAAAGACTTACTTCACATACGCGCCGCTTGATATTGATATCAGAACGGAAGAGACATTTTCCTCTGATGATATTAAAAACGAACTGGCTAATAGACTATTGACGCAGTTTAGTCAGGTTAACGCGGCTGGAAATGATCCTATCAATCGTTGTCAAAATCAGCATTGCTTCAGGGTGTCTCAGACAGACTGGAAACAAAAGGCTGATTCAAGGTTAAGTCGATTAACGAATTCTTCATTCCAAGAGAAGTCGGGGCTTCAGTTCTTACCTGAACTGACTTTTATACGAGTGAAGCATGGTGATGAAAGAACGGTATATTCTTTAATTCGTAATCGTTACCACACTAATGTGGCCTTTCTTTTTGGTGAGTCATTACGCTATAAGCCTGAAAAAGACAGTCTAACGGTCTATCCTGGTATTGCTGGTAGTTATCCTAATTTTATCTTTGATATTGAAACAGATGAATTGGAAGTCTTTGAGAAATCGTTAATGGAAGCGAAATCTGAAGAAGCATTTGATGCCTTAGTTGAGAATTGGGGCGTGCGTAGAACACATCCAAAGTTTTGGCAAATATTCCATGATTTCACTCAATGGCAACGTGAGCAAAACCCAATTGATGCCGGTGTGTTCGATGCAAACCGCTATGAGAATCTGTAAATAAGATCTTAGTGACGTTTCAAATAGTTTTTTGACAGGCTAAATAATAAAACTTTAAGTTGTGTTGTGCGTGTCAACCTTGGTCGGCTGAAAATGTTGTCATCATTTTGAGCCATTAATATGTTTAATGTTTCTATTCCTCCCAACGTCATTGCTCTGATTTCCCAGCCCAATCGTCCCTGAATAGCATTACCAAGCTCAATACCTTTATTCATGGTATCCATGGTTTGTTGAAATAGGTGACGAAGAAGGGGAGCTAATTTACGGCTATTTGTGGAAGTAATGTCATCCTCGGTCAGTCCTGCTTCGGCAAGCGTTTGTTGAGGGATATATATCCTGTCGTTCTCTGCTTTATCTTGCAGAATATCCTGATAAAAATTAATTAGCTGCAAAGATGTGCAAATTGCGTCAGATTCACTCAACTGCTGTTGAGTGGGCTGACCATTCAAATGCAGTAATAAACGACCAACTGGGTTAGCTGAGCGTTGACAATAATCCAAAACGTCTTCCATCGTTTGATAGCGTTTTTTGACAACGTCCTGCATAAAAGCTGACAGCAAGTCATTAAATAAATAGATGGGTAACTGAAACTGCGTGATGACATCATCAAGCGCGATAAAGATTGGATCAGTGCCGGTATATTTTCTATGATCTATATCAGTCAGATTCTTGTGGTAGCTTTGTAGATTTGCTATCCGCTCAGCTCTGGTAAACTGCCCTTCGTCAGCAAAATCATCTGCAGTGCGTGCAAAAGCATAAATTACAGCAATGGGTTTTCTTAGGCGCTTGGGAAGCAAAACTGAGGCGACTGGGAAATTCTCGTAGTGAGACTTTGCAAGTGTTAAGCAAAAATCATACGCTGCAACCAAGTCTTTATTCGATGCCATAACGTGAGAGTTAAATCCAGTTCAGGATTTCTTCCGGTTTATAAACCGTGCCTTTGGCCTGCCAGGTTTCAGGTTGGTCAGTACTTTTTAAGTAGCCATAATGGGCGATGAGCGTGTCCATATTCACAACATTGCCTGCCTCAATATCGCGCTGAGCATCACCGATATATAAGCAGTTTTCAGGCTTAACCTTAGCGACATTACATGCAAATAGCATCGGATCTGGGTGAGGTTTGCTATGGGCTGTGGTATCTCCACTCACGATACAACTTGCCCGCCCACTCAGGCTTAATGCTTGCATCAAAGGGGCGGTGAGAAATGCAGGTTTGTTAGTAATCACTCCCCATTTTGAACCTGTCTTTTCAATTGTTTGCAGAACATTATCCATGCCATTAAAGAGCTTGGATTCACGAGTGATATGCAAACGATACAGTTCAATAAATCGTGCTTGTATTGCCTGATATTCAGGAGCGTCAGGCGTTAGGCCAAAAGCGAGCTTAATCAGTCCTGGACTTCCATCACTCGCGACTGGACGGATGGTTTCCAATGAAAGCGAGGGGGCTTGATGTTCAGCTAGTACTTGATTAAGTGCATAAGCTAAATCTGGGGCGGTATCGACCAGTGTGCCATCCAAGTCAAAAAACACAGCATCGTATTTTGTCATATTAGATTTTTTTGCAGTGGATGAGGTAATTGACCTTTACATCGCTGCCAAGACTAAACTGTCGAGTCAGAGGATTGTAATTCATTCCAGTGATATCTTTGGTCTTGAGACCAGCTTGTCGGCACCAAGCAGATAATTCAGCTGGACGAATAAAGCGTTTGTAGTCATGAGTGCCTTTTGGCAACATTTTCATAACGTATTCGGCACCCAATACCGCCAGAAGATAAGCTTTAGGGTGACGGTTTAATGTCGAAAAGAAGACATCACCACCGGGTTTCACCATATCGGCACATGCTTGAATAATGGATGCGGGGTCCGGCACATGCTCCAGCATTTCAAGACAGGTGACGACATCATAATACTCAGGCTGCTGGCTAGCCATTTCTTCAGCGGTGATATGTTGATAGTTAATGGTCAGCCCGGCTTCCAAGGCATGGAGTTTGGCGATATTCAACGGCATCTCACCCATGTCGATACCGGTCACATTGGCCCCACTTTTTGCCAGTGCTTCAGAAAGGATGCCACCACCGCAACCTACATCAATCACATTGGCGTTATCTAACGAGGTTCGATCTGCAATATAAGCTAAACGAATCGGATTCAGATCATGCAAGGGTTTTGATTGACCTTCCAGATCCCACCAACTTGATGCTAAAGCATCAAATTTTGCTACTTCATTTAAGTCGACATTTGCTTGAGTTTGGCTCATTGACCCTGTGATCCTATTTTGATTGCCCATTGTTGGGCGTCTTGAATAACTTTTGTTTCATTCAATGTCAGAAGTTGGCGTGAGTTTAGTAATTGTTTACCAGCCACCCAGACATCAGTGACTTTATCACGGCTGCTGGCATACACCAGCTGAGATACCACATCATAAACCGGCTGTGTTTCGATATCTGATAACTGAACAGCAACTATATCAGCTTGTTTGCCTACTTCGAGTGAGCCAATTTCTTGCTCCATTCCCAATGATTTTGCCGCATTTATCGTCGCCATTTCTAAGGCCGTGTGTGCTGGTACGGCTGCCGCATCACTCGCCACGTCTTTAGCTAATAAAGCGGTTTGTCGCATTTCTGCAAACATATCCAGATCATTATTAGATGCTGCACCATCTGTTCCAATAGTGACATTGATGTCATTTTTATGCAGCTCAGCTACCGGACAAAACCCACTAGCCAGTTTTAAATTTGATTCAGGGCAATGAGCGATGTGAACACCCGCTTCGGCGCACCACTTTATTTCATCGGAGGTCAGCTGTGTCATATGAACAGCAAGCAGCCTTGGAGAAAGTAGTCCGATGTGTTGCAAACGATCGAGCGGCCTTACGCCATATTCCTTCAAACTGTGGGCAACTTCATCGGCAGTCTCATGAATATGCATACTGATGGGCATATCCATTTCTTCGGCATTGGTAATGATCTGTTCCAGAGTTTTGTTTGCCACAGTGTAAGGCGCATGCGGCGAATAAATGGTATTGATTCGAGGGTGGTGACGATAGTGATCGTGTAGTTGATGCCCCTTATGCAAATATTCTTCTACCGAGCTCGCCCAGTTTGTAGGAAACTCAATAACAACAATGCCCAGACTGGCACGAATGCCTGATTTATCAACTATCCTGGCTGTGGCCTCAGGAAAAAAATACATATCATTAAAATAAGTGGTACCACCACGTATCATCTCCGCGATGGCAAGTGCACTACCTGCTTCAACAAAGGCATCACTAACAAAGGCATTTTCTGCAGGCCAGATATGATCATTGAGCCAGGTCATTAACGGTAAATCGTCAGCTAAGCCTCTAAACAATGACATTGGGGTATGCGTATGGTTGTTGATTAAACCGGGAATCAAACAATGTTCATTGAGATCATGGACAACATTCGCAGAATAAAGCTGTTTTGCCTGTTCTTGTGGCAGAAGCGCTACAATACGTGCATCCTTGACAATGATGGCGTGGTTTTCTAACACGGTTTGGTCTTTTGTTACTGGAACTACCCAGCGTGCATTGATGATCAGATCGACATTTTCCATAGACTTCGATTATACCGTTGAGCTGAATGAAAACCTATTCTAAACATTTATCATGACAAACTAATCACAACAAAGATTCATCAAGCATGACAGGAGCTTGTTTTGACCAGATTATTACAGACAATTGAACCCATCTTATGGCGTGATGAACAACTCCATTTGCTTGATCAGCGTGTATTACCCCATACCGAGAACTGGTTGACTTACCATGATTCTGATGCCGTGGCAGAAGCCATTAAATTAATGGTTGTGCGGGGGGCGCCGGCTATTGGTGTCACTGCGGCTTATGCTGTTGTGTTAGCGGCAAGAGAAGCCTGGTTCAGTGCTGGTGAAAACTGGCAAGAAGCTGTGGAACCTGCACTAAAAAGACTGGCAAGCTCAAGGCCGACGGCGGTGAATTTATCTTGGGCGATTGAGCGTATGAAACAAGCCTGCGGTACATTGTCTAAATATGAATCACCTGAACCAGTTTTGTTGGCGCTGGCTGATCGCATACAGCAAGAAGACATTAAAGCAAATAGAACCATGGGGCAGTATGGTGCTGATTTGCTGGATAATGACAGTATCGTGTTAACGCACTGTAATGCGGGGGCACTTGCCACGGCGGGTTTTGGCACAGCATTAGGCGTTATTCGTCAGGGCTTCTTGGATGGCAAAATTGAGCATGTCTATGTCGATGAAACTCGGCCATGGTTGCAAGGTAGTCGGTTAACGGCATGGGAGCTCATGCAAGAAGGCATCCCGATGACCTTGCAAGCTGATGTGGCTGCTGGCGCATTGATGGCTAGTGGCCGCTTGGACTGGGTTATTGTTGGTGCTGATAGAATTGCCTCAAACGGTGATACGGCGAATAAAATTGGTACGTATTCATTAGCTGTTTTAGCGAAATATCATGGTGTGAAAGTGATGGTGGTCGCCCCGACGACAACAATTGACTGGTCGCTCGAAAACGGTAGCCTGATTCCGATTGAACAACGCATGAGTTCTGAAGTCTCAGAAATAGGTGGGCATGCCATTGCGCCAGTAGAGGTGCCTGTTTCGAATCCGGCATTTGATGTCACGCCAGCATCGTTAATTGATGCCATTGTGACGGAAGAGGGCGTGGTCAGTAATCCATCAAAAGAAAAAATGCAGCAACTAAAAAAGGAGGACAAATAATGACGCAAACAGCACTAGTGACCGGAAGTAACCGTGGGATTGGATTAGAACTCTGCCGGCAGCTTAAAGAAAAAGGGATGCATGTTATTGCAACCTGCCGCAAAGCTTCATCTGAATTAAACGCCTTAAATGTAGAAGTCATTGAGGATGTGGAAGTGAGTCAGCCGAAAAGCTTGGCTAAACTGGCTGAGTCATTAGGAAGTAGAAAAATAGATTGGCTTATCAATAATGCCGGTATTGCCGGTGGGATTGGGCTTGGGCAAATAGATGAAGAGGCGATTGATGACTTTGTCAGAATGTATCGTGTGAATAGTCTTGGCCCCTTACTGACCACTCAAGCACTTCTTAAGCACTTGGGTCAGGGTAGTAAAGTCGGCATTATTACTAGCCGTATGGGCTCGATTGATGATAATGATTCTGGCGGAAGTTATGCCTACCGCATGTCTAAATCAGCCGTGAACGCTGCCGGGAAATCTCTGTCGATTGACTTGAAACCCAAGGGCATTGCTGTAGCTATTTTACATCCAGGCTGGGTACGTACCGATATGACCGGCCATGGTGGTTTGATTGATCCCGATGAATCAGCAGCAGGACTTATCCAGCGTATGGAAGAATTATCACTCGAAACCAGTGGCACCTTCTGGCACACGAATGGTGAAATATTGCCTTGGTAAAGTTGTCTTGTTAGATGTATTCCTACCCTGAACTGAGCCGACAGCAGCAAGAAAGTCTGCCGGTGTTACATGCACCGGCATTACCCTTGGATACACAATTTCCTGATAGTACTCATCAGCTGTGGCAGTGTGACTCCGCGGATGGCAAGATGATCTTAAAGGTTTGCCATCAACAGCGATTGCAAGACTCCATGTTTTGGTTGGGAATAAATCATCTGTTTCAGCTCGACTTTCCAAACTCGTTGGGATACACCCAATTTATTAGTCAGTTTCTTCAACGCGAAGGTGGATTTGCTACTCCAGAGGTAATAGCTGAACAAGCAGGACATTACGTCTTAGTTCGTTATCTTGAAGGTGTGGATCTCAGTGCAGAGTTTATCGATAACACTACCGTGATTCAGCTTGCCCATCACTGGGGCAAATTGCATCTACAAATATCTACAAAATGGGGCAGCATTGAAAAGCCCATATTTAGTGCAAATGATTGGCCTATAAGGCTGGAACAGACCATTCAGTTATTATCAGATCGCAATGGTATTCCGATCCCAGCTGACATCCTAAAAATGAGTTATGGACAATGTCAAACACTGTCACCAGAGCAGTTTGTGCCGATCATGCCAGACTTTCGCTGGGATCAACTGCGTCAGTGTGATGATGGGACCATAGCCGTCTTGGATTTAGATGCCTTTGTCAGAGCGCCGCGTGAACTCGAGTGGGTGTTACTGGAATATTTACTCAGCCCACAACATGCCAAGCTTTTTGTCGAAATATACACACAGTATCAACCCATTCCTGACCTTTCAGCTTGTCGTCTGAGTTACCGCGTATTGTTATTTTTGATGAATGTCTTGGGTGAGAGCAAGCTGCAGCAATGGTTGGAGCAGCCACCGTTGTTTGATTTACTTAGCGATAATGTTAGCTAAATAAATCATGCAGTTCTTCGAGTGCCAGCCCGTCCAAGCTTTCCAGCTTTAACGCGGCAGCATCATAGTGTGGTAAGTGATAATTGGCTGCTGAAGGTACAACAACAGTACGGATACCTGCGCCTATTGCGGCCGTCATACCCGTGACAGAGTCTTCAAATGCGAGGGTGTGATCAGCTTTTGCGTTGATGCGCTGTAGCGCTAGTTGATAAATGGCGGGATGGGGTTTGCCCTGTTCAACATCATCATCGGCGACATAATTATCAAAAAATGCCGTGATATCTAGCCGCTCTAATACGACGGGAACGAGACGTGCCGGAGCGTTAGTTGCCAGACCAATTTTGAGTTTGTGTTGTTTTAGCTGTTCCAGCAAGGTATGTACACCGGGTAGAGCCTGACCTTTGGTAGCGGTTAATGAGGCAACTTCATCGATCACATCATTTTCGACTTGTTCCATTGAATCCTGACTTAGCGACAAGTCTGCATGTTCAAGCCAGAACTCAGTGGCTTCACGCGTCGTCATGCCCATTGTTTTGGCAGACAGTGCATCGGTGATTTCAACACCTATGGCTGAAAATACACGTTTCTCAGCTTGTTTCCAAAAGGGCTCTGAGTCAATCAGCAGCCCATCCATATCAAAAATAACCGCTTGCATTTAGTGAGTCTGAGTTAGTGGATGTTGACGATATAGCTTGATCCAGTTGGCGAAACCAACGGTAGCAAGCACAGTGTAGATTGAGAACAAGACAACCGTTGCATAATAACCCGTCTGGTAATACAACACGACGGAAGCAGCATCAATAATGATCCAATAAAACCAGTTTTGCAGGACTTTTCTGGCCATCAACCAGGTATTCATCACAGAAAATACGGTGATGCCAGCATCTAGGTAAGGACGCTGCGATGCTTGGTTGATATCCAGGTAATAAGCTACTAAAAAGCTAATCACGACGCCTGCTACGATGAATTGCAAATTGGCATTCAATGACCAGCTATGAATGACTAACTCATTATTGTTTTGCTGATGTTGTCGCCATAAAACGAAGCCATAAATCGCCATACCCATGTAATAGAAGTTGAGCAGGGCTTGCATGGGAAGCTGACCCTCCCAAAATAACACGGTGTAGATGAGTGTACTGATAAACGCCATTGGCCAGCACCACTGTGATTCACGCGCCGCCAGAATGACATAAGCCATGCCGAGTAATGCGGCGGTCACTTCCCAAGCGGATAAGGCCAGCAGACCATTTATTGCGGCATCTATCATCAGAGAACTCGTTTAATCTTCTACGTGGTAACGATCGTTTCCGATCATTTTCAACACAAACACACTGTGCGGTAATTGTTCAAACACCGCTTCAATTTCACTATCCATGGCATCCATCACATCACGGTATTCACCAAAGATTTGTGTGCTTAGGTTATTCCGTGAAATATTTAGTTTTGGGTTATCTTCCAGCTTTTTGATGAAAGCCAGAATCGGTTCGACAAATTGTTCAGTCAGAGGGTATAAACTGATATCAACTGAGACGCGCATATCTTCTTCCTTAATTCGTAAAAAAGAGGGCTTTAAAGCCCTCTTTAGATATTAATAGTCGTAACTTAATGTTAAGCCTACGACACGTGGATCACCGTATTGAGTGTAGGTTTCTTCAGCATAAGATTTTGACGGGTCAATACCAAAGTAAAAACCTCGCGTATAGTAGTCTTTATCGAACAAGTTACGTCCCCATAATGTGACTTTCCACTCATCCTTTTTGTATTCGATGCTGGCATTGTAGAGAACATAAGAGTGCGATTTTGCATTGTGGCTGTTTGAGTAATAAAACTCATCCTTTCCTTCCATATTGGCTTTAAAAGTCCAGCCTGGGGCAAAGTAATACTCTCCTCCCAGATTAAATTGATAGGCAGGGGCGTGTGCGATTCTTCTGCCACTCAATTTGATACCCTCTTCTAATAATTCAGGGTTTTCATAATCTTCCAGTTTTGCATCTAGGAGACCCAATGATGCAATAACACGATATTTTTCATTAATAAACCAATCTAACTCAGCTTCAAGACCTATATTCCTAACTTTTTCAGCATTCACAAAATAGTCAACAAAATCGGTTCCAGGTCCAGATGTTTTAGGTACACTGATTGAGTTTTTTATTTGAGCATTACTTCGGCGTGTATAAAAAGCTGTCAAAGATGTTATTAAGTCACCGTCTAGCCAGAATGACTTTAAGCCAGCTTCTAGATTCCATAATGACTCTGTATCAAAAGAGCGTAAGTCATCACTAATTCTAGGTTCAACGTTGATTCCCCCCGCTTTGTAGCCACGAGATAAGGTTGTAAAGGCCATATGATCTTCATTGATAGCATATTCAAGCCCTAGCTTGCCTCCAAACATCAAATCATCGGGCTCATCGGAAAGACCTGCTGAATCCTTATAGTCAGCTTCCCAATATTCTGCTCTGAGACCACTTATCAACGTAAGTTTGTCGGTGAGTGCTGTATCTAATTGACCATACAGGGCTGTATTAACAGTTTCATAACTGTTTTTTGTCACATATCCGGTAACGGCATCGCTTGTAAGAACATTTTCGTAGTATGTGCGATCCAGATTTTGACGTTGTTTTGATACATAGACACCTAATGTCCAGTCAGTAGTGTCAGAAAAGATTCGTCCATTCTCATTAGATAATGCTCTGAACTCTAAGGCTGTATTTTCACGTTTACGTTTATACTGATCAAAGCCACTGTATGGATCGAGTCCTGCATCAAATTGTGATTTATAAGACCAGTCGTCATCATAGCTGTACTCTAGATTAGATTTTGAATAACTGAGGTTTGATTGGAGTTGTACTTTATCATTCGCACGATAATCGGCCTTTAAAGCAAAGGCATTGGTATTTTGAGCATCTTTGCCAGGTTGGTCTGACAAGCTGTTACGGCTGTTATCAAGTGTGAAAGCATCGTAGCCATTATCAATGTTTAAGTGTAATACATTAAGATCGATAGTTAGGTCATCTGTAGCAAGCCATTTAAGGTGACCTCTAGCCGTAATTTCATCTCGATTTTGAGTATTATCTCTACCTAAAAAATCGTTATCCATGAAGCCATCTGATTTGTAGCTGTGGACAGAAAAACGTCCTAGTAAGGTATTCTCAATTAACGGTCCACCAACAGCAATGCCTTCTGCATGGGTATTGTAGGTCGCCAGAGTTGATTCAAACTTCATCTTCAAATCATTCGTTGGCTCAGTGCTTTTTAAGTTGATGGTGCCAGCCATGCCATTTGCACCATAACGGGTGCCTTGTGGACCGCGTAATACCTCAACAGATTCAATATCAAATAAGGTAGCCGCACCGCCACTGCGACTAAAATCTATGCCATCTATGTATAAACCAACAGACGGATTAAGCGGTGCTTGGAATTCACTACGTTCACCAATGCCACGAATTTGGAAATATTGTCCTCGTGAGGCGCCACTAGAGACATTGACATTAGGCGCGAGATTGAGCACCTCTTCGATATGTTGAGCACCACGAGAATCAATAGTGTCTTTATCAATCGTGGTTAAACTCACCGGAGTGTCATGAGCATCGTTCGGACGAAAGTCAGCACTGACGATCATGGAGGGTAAGTCAGCAGGCGTCACTTCAGCCCATATCATGGGAGATGTCATAGCCGTTGTTATGGCTATAGCCAGTGTTTTTGCTTTCATGGTTATCCTTTTTTGAATCAAAAAGGACAGGGGAATAAATCGAGAGACACCAATTCGGTGTAGAGAAAGATCTATTTCAGCCTGTCCCTACGCCAGTATTAACTGGATCAGGTTCGTCGGGTCCGCTTTATGAGAAGCATCTCAGGCTTTCGCCACCCCGAGGCAAATTCACATCACAATTGCTGCTAGTGAGATAGCGTTATTTTAAAAGAGTGCGGCAATTATTACCAGCTTCAGTGGTATTTAATTCAGACGTTTCAAACTACTACGGCACTCGGTACAAATCCGGAGTTTGCTGTTGATTCGTTGTGTCGACACTTTGCGTTGTTGATTATCAAAGCAGTGTGGACAATAAAAGCCGTTATCCCCTTCAAATTGATAACAACCCGTAGTTTTATCGATGGTAGGCTGAGGCTCATCGCTCTGAGAGCCAGACAGAGTCTGACTGAGAGTGGATAATTCTTTGAACACTTCATCAATCAGATGGTGTTGAGAGGGAGGAAGCTCTGCTAGGGTTTGCTGAAGTAGCGATTTGATCTTTTCAATGGAGGCATTCACGGCTGTTATCTTTTTTAGTCTGTATCAGCATAGTTTAGAGAATGCAGCGCATACAAAAAAGGCATCCGAAGATGCCTTTTTTTCACTTATTTTTCTAACTTAGTTTTCAAGTCAGCGAGTGTGGATTGATATAAACCCGTTACAGCTTTCTTGGCCGTATCGTCATCCAGCTCTTTGGGTGGGTGTCCATTACCGTGATAAGCGCGGAAAAACTTACCTAACCAAGTGATTTTTGAACCACCATCAGTCGCTTCAACACTGACCCATGATTTATATTTGCTCACAGGAAACGCTGGTACTTCATGCATTTCACCATGGTCATCAACTTCTCCAGCACTACTGATATCGGTAATTTGATACATAAAGCTCATTTTTTCATCATCATACTTTTTGAGCTTTTCAGAAATCGTGGCGCCACCTTTTAATGTGAGAGTGCGAGTCGCTCCTGGTGCATTACCACCCTCAGATTCTGTTGATTCAACAACGGGAATCCAGGCTTCTGCTTTACCGAAATCGTTGATGGCTTTCCAGACAGTCGCTGGGTCAGCATTGATGACAATGCTCTCTTCAACTTGGAGGCGAGGCGCACCGTGTGCAAACACAAGTGCAGGCAAAAACGCCAGTGAAACAACTAGTAAATTTAACCATTTTTTCATTCTATTATCCTGATATTTCTCTTAAGTTATTTTGATTGCTGTTTACAGCAAGGTGCTAAGTTAGCATGGTGTTTGCCTTGAGGGAATGTGAATTTATCCTTGATGGTTAATGGCTTTATCCACCGCTGCTCGATTGAGGTGTGAAGCAAAGAACTCGATAAAGGCGTACATATAGCTTCTAAGATAGCTGCCTTTGCGAATACCCATATGTGTAACGCTCGGTGGAAATAGGTGTTTGGCATCCAATGCCTGAAGCGGGGAGTCTTTATCCGGATCAAATGCCATACTGGCGATAATGCCAATACCCATCTCCAGCTCGACATAGGTTTTAATCACATCTGCATCGGTAGCAGTGAAAATGACATTGGGATGAAGACCTTTTTCAATAAAAGTCTGATCCTGTTTGGCGCGACCGGTAAAACCCATCACATAAGTCAGAATTTCATGTTGGGCGATATCTTCCAGTCGCAATTTTTTCACTGATAATAAGGGGTGTTCTGGCGGAACAACAACGCAACGATTCCATTCATAACATGGCAAAATAGCGAGTGACTCGAATTGAGCCAGGCCTTCCGTGGCTATTGCCAGATCAACCTTTCCGGTAGCCGCCATTTCACCTACCTCAGTCGGCGTGCCCTGCACCATGTTCAAATGTATATTCGGGTAGCGCTCAGAGAACTTCTTTATCGCACTAGGTAGGGCATAACGAGCTTGAGTATGTGTGGTACCTATAGATAAGGTGCCAGACTGTTCTGTTTTACTGTCTGCCACTAACTGACGGATATTTTCCACATCCTGCAAAACGCGCTCTGCCATCTCGATAACTGATTGGCCAATAGGCGTAATGCCAGTCAAGCGTTTGCCGTGACGCTCGAAGATTTGTAAACCCAGCTCCTCTTCCAACTGCTGCACCTGATTGCTGACACCGGGTTGTGATGCATGTAATGCATTAGCTGCTGACGAGATACTGAGGCCTCTACGTACAATTTCGCGTACATACTTTAATTGCTGAATTTTCATCTATATATGTTTTTCTTATAAAGATAGTAAATAATATTCATTGATAGAATATTCTCCTTTGGTAAACTTGTCAGCATTTTCGTAACATACAAGGCGTAAAACAGATGGAATGGGGCTTTCTTCTTGCTGGACTGTTTGTCGGCATCATGGTCGGCATGACCGGTGTAGGAGGCGGGTCTTTAATGACGCCCATCCTCATTTTTATCTTTCATATACAACCTGCTATTGCGGTTGGTACGGATTTATTATTTGCTGCTATCACCAAAGCCGGTGGTATTTGGTCTTATTGGCGACACGGGGTCGTAAAGTGGTATGTGGTCTGGCGCCTCGCTGCGGGGAGTATTCCAGCAACATTAGCTACTCTATGGTTTATGAATGCCACGGGGATGCATGATGGCAATCATAATGAATTGATTACTAAAGTGCTCGGCGTAGCACTGATCCTGACATCCAGTGCTTTATTATTAAAAGCACCTTTAGGAAGATTATTACGCTCCAAGGAAAACCACCCCGTTGTGAGTGTGCTTTACGATATTCGTGAAAACGAACTAAACAAAGCAATGATTACGGTCATAACAGGTGCGCTTTTAGGTGTCATGGTGACATTATCATCTGTAGGAGCGGGTGCGCTTGGTGCTGTCATTCTATTGTTTTTGTATCCCCGTCTGAGAGGGGTAGAAATTGTCGCTACAGATATTGCTCACGCTGTGCCACTTACCTTTGTTGCAGGGCTCGGGCATTCAGCTGTCGGTACAGTAGACTGGACATTATTGATGTATTTATTAGCCGGCTCATTACCTGGCATTTTTATCGGCACCCATCTTGGGGTGCGTATTTCAGACCAGGTAATGCGTCCATTATTAGCGGTAATACTGGTATTGGTGGGCATAAAATGTCTGATATAACGTTGGTGGATTTGACCCTGTTTGGCTGTCCTATGCATTACATCAAAGCCCGTGAAGCATTAAAACACACTGCCATAGAGGAATCGGTAGATTTGCTTGTCAATACGGGGGATGCGGTTGATGAAGTATTTAATAGTCTGTCTCAGGATGGACAGGAGTGTGCGATCACCTCTTCAGAGGGGTTAACCACAACAATTCGTGTGAGAAGAAAACAATGAGTGAAATAAAACCGGCTTTAGCCGCCAAAATTGATACTGTGATTGCAGTGTTAAAAGACATTGAGCAGAACTATCTGCCTGCAACGCTGGCGACCAGCTTTGGTGCAGAAGATATGGTTCTGATGGATTTAATCTGTAAGCATGCGCCAGGCATCGACATATTCACTCTGGATACTGGCCGTTTGCCGAAAGAAACCTATGAGCTCATGCAAACATTAAACAGCCACTACGATAAAAAAGTAGAGGTGTATTTCCCTAACACGGCGGATGTTGAGTCGTTTGTGACTCATAACGGACCGAATGCTTTTTACGATAGCGTCGAATTAAGAAAACAATGTTGTGGTATTAGAAAGGTCGTGCCGTTAAACAGAGCCCTATCTGGTAAAAAAGCATGGATAACGGGTATGCGTCGTTCACAATCTGTAACACGTTCAGAACTGCCTGTGTCAGAGTGGGACGATGATCACGGCTTACAAAAGTTTAGTCCATTGACTGATTGGTCAAATGGGAACGTCTGGGCCTATTTGAGAGCGTACGACGTGCCTTATAACAAATTACATGATGAAGGCTATGCCAGTATTGGTTGTGCGCCTTGTACACGAGCTATCACCATGGGCGAAGACATTCGTGCCGGACGCTGGTGGTGGGAAGATCCTGAAAATAAAGAATGCGGCTTGCATGTCAAATCTAACTAACCGAGAAAGATAATGACTGAAAAACAATTAACACACTTAAAGCAATTGGAGGCTGAAAGCATCCATATTATGCGTGAGGTGGCAGCAGAGTTTGAGAATCCAGTAATGCTGTATTCGATTGGTAAAGACTCCGCCGTCATGTTGCACTTGGCTATGAAAGCTTTTGCGCCTGGTAAACCCCCATTTCCATTGATGCATATCGATACCACTTGGAAATTTAAGGAAATGATCAAGTTTCGTGATGAAAAGGCTAAAGAGCTGGGTCTCGAACTGATTGTGCATACCAACCAAGAAGGCAAAGAAGCCGGTATCAACCCATTCGATCACCCTCGCTATACGGATATTATGAAAACCGATGCCTTGAAAGAGGCGTTGACGAAATACGGTTTTGATGCCGCTTTTGGTGGTGCTCGTCGTGACGAAGAAAAATCGCGTGCAAAAGAACGTGTGTATTCCTTCCGTGATAAGAACCATCGCTGGGATCCAAAAGCACAGCGACCGGAACTCTGGAATATCTATAACAGTAAAGTGAATAAAGGCGAAAGCATCCGTGTCTTCCCATTATCCAACTGGACTGAGCTTGATATCTGGCAATACATTTATCTGGAACAGATTCCAATTGTGCCACTTTATTATGCAGCAGAACGTCCGGTTGTTGACTACAACGGCTTGACCATCATGGTCGATGACGATCGTATGCGTATTCCTGAAGGCCAAGAGCCGCGCATGGAAAAAGTCCGTTTCCGTACCTTGGGTTGTTACCCACTAACAGGTGCCGTGAAATCGTCTGCAGATACTTTGCCTGAAATCATTCAGGAAATGTTGCTGACAACGACATCTGAACGTCAAGGCCGTGCTATCGATCACGATCAAGCGGGTTCTATGGAGAAGAAAAAACAAGAGGGTTACTTCTAGATGACTACTGAATCAAGTTCATATCAATCAGATAGCCTGATTGCCACAGACATCGAAGCGTATCTGAAGCAGCATGAAAATAAAGAGATGTTGCGATTTTTAACTTGCGGTAACGTGGACGATGGTAAAAGTACGCTGATAGGCCGCCTTCTGCATGACTCGAAAATGATCTACGAAGATCAATTGGAAGCCGTGACGCGTGACAGTGCCAAGTCGGGTACTACCGGCGAACAGGTTGACTTAGCGTTGTTGGTTGATGGTTTGCAAGCCGAGCGCGAGCAGGGAATCACAATCGATGTGGCTTACCGTTATTTCTCAACGACGAAACGTAAGTTCATCATTGCCGATACACCAGGACATGAGCAGTACACACGTAACATGGCGACAGGTGCATCCAGTTGTCAGTTAGCGGTTATCCTGATTGATGCCCGTTATGGCGTACAAACACAAACTCGCAGACACAGTTTTATTGCCTCTTTATTAGGCATTAAACACGTTGTTGTGGCTATCAATAAAATGGATCTGATGGATTATAGTCAGGAAGTGTTTGACAAGATTCGCCATGATTACACTGAATTCTCACGAGAATTAGAACTGGAAGATATTCACTTTGTGCCTATGTCAGCGTTGGTGGGCGATAACGTGGTTAATCGCAGTGAGAAAATGGATTGGTATCAAGGGCAAACCCTGATGGAAATACTGGAAACCGTCGATGTAGATAAAGATCCGAACTTCGATGATATGCGTTTCCCGGTTCAGTTTGTGAATCGTCCTAATCTGAACTTCCGTGGTTACTGCGGTACTTTGGCATCGGGTATCTTAAAACCGGGTGATGACATCACCGTATTGCCATCGGGTAAAGAGAGTAAAGTGAAGGCGCTTGTCACTTACGATGGTGACTTGGATCATGCCGTGCCTGGCGAAGCGATTACCGTCACATTAGAAAATGAAATCGATGTCAGTCGTGGTGACATGCTTGTACATAGTAATCATCACCAACCACATGTCTCAAGCCAGTTTAAAGCGATGGTCGTGTGGATGACAGAACAACCCTTGGTGCCAAACAAGCAATACAGCATCAAAGTGGGTGTCAATGATGCAGGTGGTGCGTTAACGGGCATTGATTATCAAATTGATGTCAACACGCTTGAGCACAATAAAGCCAGTGAATTGAAACTGAATGAAATAGGCTTATGTGAGTTTTCATTAAACAAGCCCGTTGTGTTTGATTCATATAAACGCAACCGGACTACAGGGGCCTTTATCATTATTGATCGCCTGACCAATGTCACGATTGGCGCTGGCATGATTACAGATGCAGTATCAAGTAATCACGAAGTGGTCGCGGAAGGTGAATTTTCTGCTTTTGAAATGGAGTTGAATGCACTCATTCGTAAACATTTCCCTCATTGGGATGCGAAAGATTTGAGTCAACTTCTCAAATAATTCACAAAAAGTGGTTCAAGAAAGCCAGTCAGTATTTGCTGACTGGCTTTTTTTATGTCTAAGCAACAGTGAAATGAGTTTCAGACTGACGTGTCATTAATTATGTAAATCGATTTTATCAATCAATAATTCAATAATAAACAATTATACAAATCTATTGAAAATCCATAGACTCTGTTGTGTGCAATTGATTTGCCTAACATGATATGCAGCAGAAAGGATAGAACGATGACCAAAACAATTTTAACGACATCTGCCGGCGCCCCAGTCGCTGATGATGATAATAGTATCAGTGTCGGACCAAGAGGACCTTTGACTTATGACAATCACTACACCTTCGAAAAATTGGCTCACTTCAACCGTGAGAGAATTCCTGAACGCGTGGTCCATGCACGTGGTACCGGGGCTTACGGAACCTTTACCCTCACAAAAAGCTTAAAAGATCTCACTATTGCGGATTTCTTACAGAATGAAGGTAAGAGAACAGAGGTCTTTGTTCGCTTCTCAACCGTGGGTGGTGGCCAGGACTCACATGATTATGCCCGTGACCCACGAGGTTTCGCTGTGAAGTTTTATACTAAGCAGGGCAATTACGACATGGTAGGCAATAATACGCCGGTGTTTTTCCTCCGTGATCCGAGTAAGTTTCCAGACTTTATTCATTCACAAAAAAAGAATCCGCGTACTAATGTGCCTGACCCAAGAATGGCTTATGAGTTTTGGGCTAATTACCCACAAGCATTACATCAGTTGACTATTTTGATGTCTGACCGCGGGATTCCTGCTTCATACCGCAATATGAATGGTTACAGCTCACATACCTATAGTTTCTGGAATGAGAAGGGCGAACGGTTTTGGTTTAAATGGCACTTTAAAACTAATCAAGGCATCAAAACACTGAGAGCCGAGGAAGCTGCAGTGGCTGATCCTCATGGAGCACAGCAGGATTTAGTGGAAGCTATTGACCGCGGTGATTTCCCGAGCTGGACAGCCAAAATACAGATTATGACGGAGCAACAAGCGCGGGATGCTGAGATCAATCCGTTTGATTTAACCAAAGTATGGCCACATGATGAATTTCCATTGGTTGAAGTCGGTCAACTGGAGCTTAACCGCAATGTAGACAATTATTTTGCTGAAACAGAGCAAGCCGCTTTTGCACCGAGTAACTTTGTACCCGGTATCAGTTCATCACCTGACAAAATGTTGCAGGGACGGCTGATAGCTTATCAGGATGCCCACCGTTATCGGGTTGGCGTGAACTACAATCAGTTACCTGTTAATGCGGCAAAATGTCCGGTTAATCATTATCAGCGTGATGGGGCGATGGCGGGGTTAAGTCCTGCTGGCGGTAATCATCATCAGACGAGTGGGGCTAACTACTTCCCTAATGATCGTGATAATGCGCCTAAGCCAGATACAAGTGTAGCGGAACCTGCTATGCCAGTTGAGGCTGGTGCTTGGTTAGATCGGTTTGATACAGGTCAAGATGATCATTACACGCAGGCGGGTAATTTGTTTCGTATTATGAGTGAGGATCAGAAACAGCAATTAGCAGACAATATTGCTGGTGGTCTTGGACAGTGTGATGCATCTATTCAGCAGCGTATGTTGGCTCAATTTGAAAAAGCTGACCCGGACTATGCTGCCAGAGTAGCAGCTGCACTAAAGGCTTAATCTAGTCTGAAATGAAAGGGGCGTGAAACACGCCCCTTTTCTATTGCTTAGTCTTTTTTACACTACTTAGCTGTTCAAGCCATATGGTTTGTTTTTCTTCTAATGACAAAGCAGCATGGGCTGGGCTGCTGGATGGCAAGCGCTCTGTTGGTATTTTTTGCCATATTTTATCTAATGTTGGCAGAACAGATTTAATATAAATTTGCTCAGCTTTGGCACCATTAAAAAAGACAGAATGAATATTGGGGTGTTGCCGAAAAAAGGCATTAAAGTCATTGGCTTCAATCGAGTCTGATGCAATATTACTATCCAGACTGCCAGGTCTTTCACAGGCTTTTAATACATCCCATACCGCTATGTGTTGGTGGGTGAGTTGTTCGCAGCGTTGTTGATACGGTAATGATGTCGAGATAGCAAACAGACTTTGCATAATTGGCCAGAAGCCATTACGTGGGTGGGCGTAATATTGCTGCTGACGCAATGATTCTGCACCTGGCATGGACCCGAGGATCAGGATTTTTGCAGACGTTGCCGCAATGGGCGGAAAGCTATAACAGCGCGTTAGATTCTCAGACATTATTGATATAGCTGACCTTTATGGCGAATCCAGCCATGAGGGTGTTTGTTGGCAGGATCATGATGCGTCCAGTGAATGACGCCACCTTTGTCATTCCATTCGTATTCACCAAAAATATGTACTTCATCACCCATGTTGAGAGAGTCAATGCGAGGTGCAAGATCGATATTATGAGCAATCAATACCGTGAGTTTATCCGGCAAGGTAATGATAAAACGTTGATGACGACTGCCTTTATTATCATCAGTTAGAATCCGACTTACCGTCCCTTTTACTTCAACTAAAACGTCACTTTTCTGTTGTTGATAAAGTGATGATATCGATGCTGTATCAACTTTATTAACGTTTTGCTGGTGAGGCTGATAATGACTGGCCCCCCAAATTAAAAAACCGAAAGCGATAACCAGCCATAAACGCTGTTTTTGTCGGCTTGCTTTAGACATGCCAAGAACCCTGTTTAGCGATAAATGCGTCAGTATAACGATTTTTATCAATGACAAAGAGCCCACGCTGATAACACTTAAGCATCTGACTATAAGTCTCAAGATGAAATCTAATGGAATACTGAAAATGACGCGCACAATGAAAAAGTCATCAACAATGCCACACAATAACCGTGTATTTTATGGTTGCATTAAATGATAGTAATGACGCGGTATTAATGAATTTATCGATATAGATATTGGTATTTATAATTTCCCGTTATATACCGCGGCGGTTATAATAGCGGGTCCGGTATTTAGAGTTTAGAGAGCTTAAATGTATCAATACGATAAGTATGATCAAACGATGGTTGAGCAACGGGTAGAGCAGTACCGTGATCAAACACGTCGTTTCTTGGCGGGTGAGCTGACTGAAGAACAGTTCCGTCCTTTACGACTGATGAACGGGCTGTATATCCAAATACATGCACCCATGTTACGTGTTGCCATTCCTTATGGACTGATGTCTTCACAACAAGTTCGTAAAATTGCAGACGTTTCACGTCGTTACGATAAAGGGTTTGTGCATTTCACGACGCGCCAGAATTTCCAAATGAACTGGCCGAAGTTAGAGGATGTGCCAGATATTCTTGCTGAACTGGCCACTGTACAAATGCACGCTATTCAAAGTAGTGGTAACTGCATTCGTAATACGACCTCTGATCAGTTTGCAGGTATCAATGCCAATGAAATAGAAGATCCACGCCCGTGGGCTGAAATTATTCGCCAATGGTCAACCTTCCACCCTGAGTTTGCCTATCTACCACGTAAGTTCAAAATTGCCGTTATTGGTTCTGAAGAAGACCGTGCAGCCACTAAATTGCATGATATCGGCTTACATCTGGTTAAAAATCACGAAGGTGAAGTCGGTTTTGAAGTGCTTGTCGGTGGTGGTTTAGGTCGTACGCCAATCATTGGTCAACAAATCAGACCTTTCCTTGAGAAAAAGGATTTGCTCTCCTATCTGGAAGCGATTCTGCGTGTTTATAACCGCCTGGGTCGTCGTGATAACAAATACAAAGCACGTATTAAAATCACGGTTCGTGAGCACGGTATCAATCATATCCGTGAACTGGTTGAAGCTGAATGGGTACAAATTCGTGATCAACTCGTTTTAGATCAAAAAGAAATTGATCGTGTGAAAGCGTATTTCACAGAGCCTGAATACGATGCTGATGCAGCAGCGGATGACAGTTTTGATAAAGCCTTGGCTGAAGATAATGCTTTTGCACGCTGGGCGAAACAGAATACGTTTGCTCATAAACAGCCCGGTTATCGTGCGGTTTATGTATCACTTAAAGCGCCAGGTGTTGCGCCGGGTGATGTGACCTCTGATCAGCTTGACGTCATTGCTGATCTGGCTGATGAGTTCAGCTTAGGTGAAGTGCGTTCAACGCACACTCAAAACCTGGTGTTTGCGGATGTGAAGCAGGCTGATTTATATGCCCTATGGTTAAGACTTGAGGCTGACAACCTGGCTACACCAAATGTGAATACATTAACCGATATTATTTGCTGTCCTGGTCTGGATTATTGTGGTCTGGCTAATGCTAAGTCTATTCCTCTGTCTAAACAGATTGCGGAACGGTTTGGTGATCTTGACTATCTTTATGACTTAGGTGATATCAAGATCAAGTTTTCAGGCTGCATGAACGGTTGTGCTCACCAGAGTGTAGGTCACATCGGTATTCTGGGTGTCGATAAGAAAGGTGAAGAATGGTACCAATTCACACTTGGCGGTAGCTCTGAGGCAGATGCCTCTCTTGGAGAGCGTCTAGGTAAGGCGATACCTAAAGAGGACGTAGTCGACACCGTTGGTCATTTACTGGATGCCTATGTCGATTTACGCCATGAAGATGAGTCATTCCTGGCCACAGTTCGTCGTTTAGGTATTGATCCATTTAAGGAGCGTGTATATGCAGATAATTAAAGATCGTGAAATCATCGAAGATAATTGGACACACCTGGATGATGATTCAGATCTGATTGCAGGCAATATTACCGTTTCTTTAGCCCGGTGGCAGGAACAACATGAAACACTGGTTGAACATGAAGGTGAATTAGGCCTTCGTCTGAGCGGTGATGATCCTCTGGAAGAAGTGGTGCCAGATTTAATTCATTTCTCATTGATCGTTCTGGTGTTTCCAGCATTTACTGATGGGCGTTGTTACTCATTTGCGAGACTGCTACGTGAACGTTATGGCTTTAAAGCTGAGATACGTGCTCAAGGTGATGTGTTATATGACCAGTTGTTCTATATGTCACAGTGTGGAATTAACAGCTTTGAGCTTGCCAATCCCAACCGTATTGACAAAGCCTTGAAGGCTTTTGATGACTTCAGCGAAAGTTACCAGGCAACGGTACTTCGTCCTGAACCACTTTATCGCCGTCGCTAGACACAGGCACACGTCTGTATGGCTGTATATGCAATAGGTGATGTTCAAGGTTGTTACGATGAGTTAGTAAAAATGCTGGATCGAGTTCAGTTCGATCCAGCCCTTGATCAAATTTGGCTGGCTGGTGATTTGGTGAATCGAGGCCCTAAGTCAGCAGAAGTATTAAGGTTAGCAAAGCAGTTAGGTAATAGTTGTATATCCGTATTAGGCAACCACGATCTACATTTACTGGCTAATGCTGCCGGTGTCGTTGAATATCAACATCATTTGGATACGATTGAGCAAGTTCTCTCTGCTCCTGACAGAGAAGAGCTCATTACCTGGTTAAGACAACAACCTTTGTTTTATCACGATCCCATCCTAGATTTCAGTATGGTACATGCAGGAATACCTGCAGAGTGGTCAGTGCAAGAATCACAGCAACGATCCGAAGAAGTCGAAGCGGTTTTAAGCGGGGATAATTGGCGTGATTTCTTTCAGCATATGTATGGTAATAAACCTAAACGATGGACGCCTGAGCTGAAAGGCTGGGATCGACTTCGTTTTATCACCAATTGCTTTACCCGTCTGCGTTACTGCCATGAAGATGGTCGAATTGCACTTAAGTTCAAAGGGGCGCCTGAAGATAAACCATTACACCAACGTCCCTGGTTTGAAATGCCCAATAGAATGACGGCCAACGACAGAGTCGTGTTTGGGCACTGGTCTACTCTGGGCGTTGGTCGTTACGGTAATGTGTTTTCATTGGACAGTGGCGCCGTGTGGGGCGAAACATTGACAGCGGTGCGGATTGATCAAGAACCTTATGAATGGGTAACGGTTGAAGCAGATGCTGGTGGTTTACCTTTTCCAAAAAAGTCAGACAAAAAACGTAAACGCTGGTTGTGAGTTATGGTTCGCCATGATTGACGGAAAATGAGTACAATATATTTCATATTGATTAAATTCAGGCTTGTAAAATAATAGTCATGTCACTATCTACATCGCTGTTTTAACACGGTGTGGGGGAATAACCGCTGGCAGTTGCAATACAGCTATTAGAAATTTGATCGAAAACTGACCGAAACAGTTCAACCTGTTTGGATATAACGGTCTTAAGCAGCCATGGGAGTGATTAAATGGTTAAGTCTATAAAACAAATTGAGGCTGGCAAATAAATGGCCACTGGATTACCCAGAACAAAAGCACGCCGAGCTGCTGTACAAGCGCTCTATCAAGCTCAAGTCAATGGTGAAGCACCACAAAAAGACACACTTGAGTTTGTCACTGCAGAATATGCTGACAAAATTGATAAAAAATATTTTGTGACATTGGTCGACGGCACGATCAAATATCAAAATGAAATTGATGAAGAACTGACACAAGTCATCGACCGTGATTTGGCAAAGATTGATCCGGTAGAAGTCTCCGTGCTTCGTCTCGCCGTATTTGAATTTATTCATCTACCAGAAATACCATACCGTGTCGTGCTGAATGAAGCGGTCGAATTAGCCAAGTCTTTCGGTGGTGAACAAGGTCATAAATACGTCAACGGCGTCTTAGATAAGATGGGCGCTCGATTACGCTCTCATGAGCACCAAGCAGCGAAAGCTGCACGTCAAAAGAAATAAGTCATACTGGGCAGGTGTCGACGATGCTTGCCTGATGATTAAAAGGTTTTCTGTGTGGCTTTAACTGAGTTTTCACTGATACAACAGTTTTTTGCTGATGCAACACAAAAACGTCAAGACGTGATTGTGGATATTGGTGATGATTGTGCTGTGTTGTCATGTCCTGCGGATAGCGATATAGCTATTTCAATTGATACGCTTGTTTCCGGTATTCATTTTTTCCCGGATGTAGATCCTCACACGCTAGGCCATAAATCATTGGCGGTGGGGTTAAGCGATCTGGCCGCCATGGGCGCTACACCAGCCTGGTTTACATTAGCATTAACGATACCTGCACTTGATGAAAAGTGGTTATCAGCCTTTGCGTCAGGCATGGCGGAGTTAGCCGACCAACATAATATTCAGCTTGTTGGCGGTGACACCACAAAAGGTCCGTTGACTATTAGCATTCAAGTGCATGGTCTGGTGAAAAAAGGGGCTCAGCTTCAGCGTAATTATGCTAAATCAGCCGATAAAATCTATGTCACTGGTACGCTTGGTGATGCGGGAGCTGCTTTGCAGAAACGTTTAGCATCATGGCAGCCTGAGGAGTTATCTGAGGAAGATTGGTCTTTTTTAAATAAACGGCTGGAGCAACCCATACCTCAAGTAAACATCTCCCGAGAAATTCAGCCGTTTGTAAATGCTGCCATTGATATTTCTGATGGGGTATTAGCTGATCTTGGCCATATTCTTGAAGCCAGTGGCAAGGGTGCAAGAATTTACCTAGGCAACATACCATTATCACCTAGCCTACAGAAACTGGATAAAGCCGAGGCTTGGCGATTAGCGTTGAGTTCTGGAGATGATTATGAACTTTGTTTTACGGTTCCTGCAGAGCATGTGCAGGCACTTGAAACACTAAATTTAGATATTCAACAGATTGGTGAAATTACGGACGAACAAAAAATTGTTCTCTTAGATGAACAAGGACAACCATCAGTGTTAGATATCACAAGCAAAGGGTATGACCATTTTGTCTAAAGTCACTTTCACACAATTATTAAAAAGACCAACAGCATTTTTAGCGTATGGGTTTGGTTCTGGCTTGGCTCCAAAGGCACCGGGTACCTTTGGTACGCTAGCCGCTATTCCGGTTTTTTACCTGATGCAGCCGTTACCTATTATTAGCTATCTTCTATTGACCGCCTTGCTCTTCGTTCTTGGCGTCTGGTTTTGTCAAAAAACGGTCGACTGGTTACAGCAAGATGATCCTTCTGCCATTGTGTGGGATGAGATCGTGGGATATTTAGTTACCATGCTCGCCGCGCCCAGTGGCTGGTTATGGATTGTATTGGGTTTTGTGCTGTTTCGGCTGTTTGATATTTTGAAACCCTGGCCAGTGAGCCTGGCTGATAAAAAACTACATGGTGGTTTTGGGGTGATGCTAGATGATGTTATCGCCGGGTTATATGCTTTGCTGGTACTTCAGCTGATAGCGTATTTTTTCTAACCCGACGATCATCAATATTGCTGCTTTATAGAATAGAGGCGGCGTCAATCTGGTGGTTTTGTGTACCATGATGAGCGATTTTTAACGCGCCTAGCGTCGAAGCGATTCTGCCTGTCTCTTCCCAGTCTTTTCCATGCAAAATGCCGTGTAATAGACCAGCACGATATGCATCTCCACAACCGGTTGGGTCAACCACTTGGGCAGCTTTTTGGCAGGCAATCTCTATTCGCTTACCTTCAGTATAGATATATGAGCCCTCAGCACCACGTGTGATAATCAATGCTTCAACATGACGAGCGATTTCTTCTTCTGGCAGTCCTGTGCGGTCCATGAATAACTGCGCTTCATAATCATTAAGAGCGATATAACTGGCTTGTTCTGCAAAGGCCATTAATTCATCACCATTAAACATCGGTAAGCCTTGACCTGGATCGAAGATAAATGGGATTCCAGCGGCTTTTAATTGTTCAGCATGTTGGATCATGCCGTCACGACCATCAGGGGCAATAATAGCCAGTTTAATATCTTTTGCTTCACTAATGGGCGTTTCGTGAGCCAAGTTCATCGCGCCTGGGTGGAAGGCTGTAATCTGATTGTCATCCTGGTCAGTTGTGATGAATGCCTGAGCCGTGTAATGACCTTGTTTAACATGGACATGATCACGGTTAATATTTTTCGCATCCATCCATTCTGCATAGGGAGCAAAGTCAGTTCCTACCGTACCCATTGGCACGGGGTTGTCACCAAGTAGTTTCAGGTTATAGGCAATATTACCGGCACAGCCACCAAACTCACGACGTAACTCTGGCACCAGAAAGGCCACATTTAACATGTGCACTTTGTCCGGCAATATGTGGTTTTTAAACTTATCAGGAAAAACCATAATATTGTCGAAAGCGAATGAGCCACAAATAAGCACTGACATAACTTAACTTTCCTTTATTTCTAGATGGGTAGGGTGGGCCTGAATACTGATTTTTCCTTGCATGAATGCTTGCAAGGTATGCCCAATAATTTTATAGCGCCAGCCATGTAATAAAGCACAATCCTGGCCCCGCACCAATGATTCAATATCTTTACGTGTGGCCACTGCAGAAGGGGTGATGGATTGTTCATCACAACTTTTTCTTAATAATGCCATCAACGCATCAATCAGTGCTTCTTGCTGATTACTAAGCGCTGAAGGTCGTTTCAATACAGGCCACTTTTCTTTCGGAATATCTTTTGCTGCGGTGATGACTTTGATGATGGTGTTGCCATACCGGTCTATATCACGCGCTTCTAGGCCACGAATTTTTTTCATTGCCTCGAGCGTCATTGGCGCGAAGCGAGCTAAGTCGAGCATCACATCATCTTTCAAAATCCAGCGACGAGGTAAATCAAGCTCAATGGCCCGTTTCTCACGCCAAGCGCCAAGTTCTTGCAGTATGACAAGTTGCTGACTTTTTAATCTGCCAGCACCTTTCACCCTTAGCCAGCTTTGTTGTGGATCTTCCTGATAGGTTTCTATTGCAGTTAATGCCGCAAAGTCATCACTTAACCACTCCACACGACCTGTTCTGTTAAGTTCATCAAGGAGTTGTAAATAAACTTGTCGAAGATAGCGAACATCATCAGCGGCATACTCGACTTGGGCATCAGAAAGAGGCCGTTGTCGCCAGTCTGTTCTGGCTTGACCTTTATCAAGTTCAACGCCTAGACATTGTTTAACCAAATTGCCATAACCAATTTGATCACCATAGCCGAGAACCGTTGCAGCGAGTTGTGTATCAAACACTTTTGGTGGAAGTGCATTCTGCATCAAGAAAAATAATTCTAAATCCTGTCTTGCCGCATGAAAAACAATGGTCATGTCATCAGAGTAAAACAATGCCATTAACGTTGAGAGGTCTTCAATTGCTAGTGGATCCACACAGGCGATAACATTATGGTTCGCCACTTGGATTAAGCATAGTTGTGGAAAGTAGGTCTTTTCGCGATGGAATTCGGTATCAACGGCAAGCCAGTCACTGTCGGCTAGCTGTTGGCAAAGTGTTTCAAGACCGGCTTGTGTATTTACAAACTGAATTGTCATGCTGTGTCTTTAGAAAAGGAACACAGTATAGCCAGTTTGCTCTTCAATGCATAACCTGACTGGTTGATACCATATCGACAATCGCACTTGTGATAATGTCAGGTTGATGAAGGTGAATATCATGGCCACTCTGAAACGCAAACAGGTGCTGGCTGTGAGGCGTTAACTTCCATAACTCCTGTTGCAGGTGGACCCAGATCTTTTCGCGACTTTCACCATCCTTTTGGCCTTGCCATTCGCTTTGACCGCGACTGATGACAACCAAAGGCACATCTGGCAGATGCTCGAGATGCTTGACTTGTAACGCACTTTGGTAAAGTGAGGAAATTTCGGTTCGTGCTGCATTTATGGCACGTTCTTTCAGCATCGACTGCTCAGCCGTGAGCAGATCACTGGATGGTTTTGGCAGAATGATGATGTTTCTCTTTCGGTCGTAGTTTTGCGGCAATTTAATATTGAGTTGTTCGTATTGGTTTTCATGAGAGGCATCGACAAGCACTATGCCACTAACGTCGTCAGGGTTATTGGCAGCAAATACTCGCATGTTATATCCACCAAATGAATGGCCAACCAGGATAAACGGACCTTGCAGCTTAGCTTTCTTGACCAAGATCTCTAACTCATTAGCGATTCTGACACTAGTGCGAGGCTGAGGGCCTGTATCACTCCAGCCGTAGCCTGCTCTATCGTAAACACAGGTTTGAGTGGTTTTGGCCATGTCGTTTTGAATATCGAACCAGGCAGTTGAGTCGTCTCCCAATCCGGTATCGATAAGAACAGTGGGAACGCCTTTGCCTTTACAGAGCATGTGCAGTTTATATCCACCGACATCATAACGAACACCCGGTGCTTTTGGATATTGACCTGCAGTCGCCATATTAGTCAACAAAGCACTGAGGACGAACACGATGGTTATGAGTTTCACTGGCATCATCAGCTCCGATAATAATCTTATCTGAGCTTAATTTTATCCATGTGAAGTTTACGTGTAAGAAGATGATTGTTCTTGAATTTTCTGGTTAAGCTCAGTCAGATCAAACGGCCAGTATAGTCGTTGCTGATCAGGAAACTCGACAACAGGTATATGCACACCGAACTGGTTGACCAAATTATCATCATCACCAATTTCAACAAGCTTGATGTTGATATCATTTATTTTGGATGTTTCTTCCAGCAGCGCTAAAGCTTGTTCACATAAATGACATCCAGCCGTTGTGTATTGGATGACTATCATTATTTTTCTAATAGACGAGGTATCAGGTCGATAAAGTTACATGGTCTATGGCTGGCATTTAACTGATCGTGGAGAATCTCATCCCAGCCTGTTATGCAGGCCCCTTTGGAGCCAGGCAGGCAAAAAATAAATTTCCCATTAGCTAAACCGGCAATAGCTCGACTCTGTACTGTAGATGTTTTGATAACATCATACGAACGTGCACGAAATAATTCACCAAAGCCTTTAATCTCTTTATCAAACAAAACTTTCACGGCCTCTGGCGTACCATCTCGTCCTGTAAGGCCGGTGCCGCCTGTCGTGATGATGGCGTCGATATCATCATTAACTAACCACTGCGAAATAACAGCTCTTATGCGATAAGTATCATCGGCCACGATATCTCTGTAGCTGACATTGTGGCCATCGGCAGTGGCCTTATCTTGCAACACGTCACCAGAGGCATCATTGTCTTTCGTTCGTGTATCGGATATTGTCAAAATAGCGATATTGATAGGAATAAATTCAGTACCCATTTGCTACCTGTAAAGATTGAAACTATCGGAACAAGTATAATCAGCAACCGGTCTACGGTCTAGAAATCCATAAAATTCTCTAGGAGAAAATGAGATGAAAAAAATTGTATTGGCCTCACTCATAGCGGCAACTCTCAGTGGTTGTGCTGCCAATGACCCTAATCAAAAAACAAAAACAGGTGCCGCTGTAGGTGCTGCCGCAGGTGCATTATTAGGCTATGCGGTAGATGACGGTACAGGTGGCGTGCTGGCAGGTGCTGCCGTGGGTGCATTAGCTGGTGGAGGTGTGGGTTATTACATGGATAAACAGCAGAAGGAAATGGAAGCAGCATTAGCTGATGAGCAAGCTCGCAATGAGTTGAAAATTCAGCAATTAGAAAACGAAACCCTCAAAATTGATATTTCTAGCGAAGTCTCATTTGATTTTGACAGTGCATCATTGAAGTCAGCATTTACGCCGACATTGAATAAAGTGGCGGACATCTTACAGCGATATCCGAATACCATTATTCATGTCGTAGGCCATACAGACAGCGTCGGTTCAGAAAGTTACAATATGAAACTATCAGAGCGAAGAGCGCAGTCTGTTGTTGATTATTTATCAGCGGAAGGCGTGTCTTCCGATCGTTTATTTGCTATCGGCAAGGGCGAAAGTGAGCCGCGAGCAACAAATGACACGGAAGCTGGACGGCAATTAAATCGTCGTGTTGAACTATTCGTTAAACCCGTTATTGAAGGACAAGAGTCTGAAGCCTATCAAACGCCGTAAAAATAAAACGGCACATCACGCCCCGATTGATCCGGATATCATTTTTGGCCTGCATGCTGTGCAGGCCGCACTTGACGTGCCTGTCAGCCGAGTTAAGGAAATATGGCTTGCTGCCGAACGTCACGATAGTCGTGTTGAGAATGTTCTGAATGCTGCGCAGGAGCAGGGGGTCGTTGTTCATCATTCTGAACGTGAAACACTCGAAAAACTGGCACCGGATGTGCAGCATCAGGGCTGCGTGGCGAAGTGTCGACCTTTAGACAGTCTCGATGAAAAAGGGTTATTCGACTTACTCGACAATCTCGATGAACCACCATTGTTGCTGATTCTTGATGGTGTGCAAGACCCGCATAATCTCGGTGCCTGTCTGCGCACAGCCGAAGCCTCGGGTGCGCACGCAGTTATTGCCCCTAAAGATCGTGCATCAGGCTTAACAGCAACAGCGATAAAAATTTCCAGTGGGTCCGCTGAGCGCTTACCTTTTGTTCAGGTCACCAATATTGCGCGGTTGATGCAAGAGCTTCAGCAAAGAGGTGTGTGGCTAATAGGGACTTCAGGGGAGAGTGAAACCAGTCTTTATCAAACCAAACTGACAGGACCTCTGGCCATTGTGCTTGGCGCAGAAGGTAAGGGGATTCGACGCCTAACTCGTGAAAACTGCGATGAGGTCGTCTTTATTCCTATGCAGGGAGAAGCGGAAAGTCTTAATGTTTCAGTGGCGGCTGGAGTATGTTTATTCGAAGCATTTCGTCAACGTCAATGAATGTCTGAGTGGAAATGTAAGGCAGTCCGTAATTTTGCGACGTTAACAGGCTTATGAAGTAGAGCCATTCCACTGTCTTTTGCTGCTTTAATACGAGCTGGTGCTGTATCACCTGTAATTAACAATGCGGGTATGTCATTACCCGATTTCTTACGAAGTGCCTCTATGGCAGTAATGCCATCAGTTCCTTCTAAACTGAAGTCAGAAATAATAATGTCGATCTTCGTAGCAGCGATAATTTTTAATGCTTGCTCTAGTCCGCTTGCAGTCGAAACGGAATAGTGCCAATTTTCCAGAATAGTTTTAGTGCCTTCAAGAACCAGTGGATCATCATCTACAACAAGAATATGTGCGTTCTTTTGAGTTAGAAGCGGTTTACCTTCTTTTTCTTCAACTAAGGAATAAACGTTATTGTGATTATTTTGTTCTATGCATAATCTGAATACGCTACCCTTACCCTGCCGTGATTTGACGTTCAGCTGATGACCTAATAACAAAGCCTGTCTTTTAACAATTGCCAGACCTAACCCTAGTCCTTGACGGCGGTCTCTTTGCATATTATTTATTTGATAAAACTCTTCGAAGATGAATTCTTGATTGACTGGTGAAATACCATCTCCAGTATCAATGACTTCAAGCCATAACTCATGATTTTTCCGACTTCGACAACTGACTAGTATGCCGCCTTCTGATGTGTATTTAATGGCGTTATCGATTAAGTTGCGTAGTATATTTTCCAGTAAAACGGGATCGCTCATAACAAAGGGGGCAGAATGACACCTGAGCCTGAGATCGAGCTTTTTTTTCTCAGCAAGAGGGAGGAAGTTTCTGTAGAGGCGGTTCAACAAGTCCGACATATCAACAGAAGTGAGCTTTGGTGTAACGATTCCTGCATCTAACTTACTTATATCGAGCAATGAAGAGAGTAATTGGCTGAGTGCTTCAACAGACTCTCTCATGAAGCTCAATAATTTATTGGATTTATCGGTGAGAGGTTCTTGAGAAAGAGCATCTGTAAATAAATTCAAGGCATGCACTGGCTGGCGTAAATCATGGCTGGCAGAGGCGAGAAATCGAGTTTTACGAGCGTTGGCTTGTTCTGCTTTTTCTTTACTTATGGTGAGTTGATGTAGCAACTCTGTATTTTCAAACCGAAGCTGTATGCTGTTGAGAACTGATTCACTTGAACGCTTGCCCATACCAATGCTCATTAGCAAGTACGCAAAAATCGCAAAGGAAAGTAGCTGATAACCACTATCAGATTGTAGAAAAAGGGAGAGAGAGGCCATTCCCAGTGCTGGAATCATCAGCGCGTAGTAACTTTCCAACCAATGAGATGTGACAAATATTGAACCTGAGGTGAGTCCTATGATGATAGTGAACAGCAGCAATTGCAGTGGCAGAGAGTCTGGGACAAATAATAAAAAAGCAGCAGAACCATAAACTACACCAGTGAGTAGGGAGGTATAAGTGAAGTATCGCCCCCATATAAAAACCTGCTTTGTGTCTGGAGTGAGCTTATGAAAACGATAGTTTAACCAGAATCGCAAAACGATCACCAACAAGGCAATAGATAACCAGCTAACAACAATGACATGATCAATGTAGCCCCATACAGACCATGCAATGACACAAGGCAATATAGCTAAGCCGGGTATTAAAGAGTTGAGATTTCGATATAAAAAACGAATGCCTTCTGCTCTGGTTGCCTGACTGAAAGCTGGGGTGGCTACTTTGGGAGACTTCGTCATTATTGAAATTTAAACAGATTAAGTGCCCGTGCAGTATGTATGAGTTCTGTCCGGCTGTTTGTGTCAAGTCTTTGAAATAAGACCTTTACATAATCACTGACGGTGTGGCTACTGATGCCAAGGATGGTGCTGATTTCTTTGTTTGAGAATCCTTTGTCAATCAATTGAAGCGTTTCATATAACCGTGGTGAGAGTCGGATTTGTTGACCATTGATATTAAGGATGACACTTTGATTTTCAGATGAGATAAATTTATCCCACTGTTCGGGAATATACTTATCGCCATTTTGAATCGTTTTAATGGCTTCTAGAAGATCATCACTAGAAGCTGTTTTGGGTAAGTAACCCATGGCACCATGCTCGAAAACGAGTTTGATGTCTGAACTATGTTCTGATGCAGAAACAATCAGAACAGGAATAGTTAATCTATTAGTCTTCAGATAATCTAAGACAGCGACGGCTCCACCGTTTGGCATCCGCAGATCGAGTAGAATCATATCCAAATCCTGATTTAACTCATCTAAATTTTCTATGTGATTGACCGACAGAACTTCTGCATTCGGTAAAAGCTGTGGGAATATAGCTTTCAAACCCTCGATGTAGAGCTGATGATCATCGATGATGAGTATTTTGATATCCATCTGCTATCACTCGATTCTCCATGAAGTAATGTAGTAGTAAACTACATTGTATGTCTGAACAGCAAGAATAACGTGCCGTAATACTCTACGGCACGTCAAGTTCTAGAGTTATTTATCTTGGTTGATAAATTTACGGCGTAAGCCAAATAATCCGAATAATGCAGATGAAAATAACCAGATTGCTGCTGGAACGGGCACTGCAGAAATATTACCAAGTGCAATTACGTCAGTTGTATTAAACGAAAATAATCCCGTAGCCATGGCATCTGAACTACTGCCTGATAATGCAAAAGCGGTCATTTCGCCCCATAGGTAAAATGTATCCATTGGCTCAAGAACTAAAGATAGTGTCATATCCAGATATTGATCGCCTGACACGTCAAAAATGCTGTCACTATCTAAGTCAAACGTACCAGAAAAACCTTCAAGAAGAATATCGTCCATATAAGCGTAATTGAAGCCATCTTCAAGCGAATACGTGTCTGTATATTCGTCGACTGCGATAAGTGCTGCAGCACCATAAAGTCCAGCACCTTCTCCTGACATTACACTATGAAAAGAGGCATTCGCTTCCAGTGTCATGGTTGAATCTCCCGTGTATTGGTACATTTGGAGACCTTGAGCGTATCCTCTGCTGGAAGCACCAGAAGGAGCTTGTGCGTAGGCTTTTAGAATAGGCGCCCCTGCTGTGCCGGATAATGATGCCGAGCCTTTTGCATCACCGTCAGTTGTTGTGTACGCGGCAGATGTTGTGTTTACACCACCATCACTGTTGTAAACATAACCGCCGCCACTACAAAATCCAGTATTACAACCGGAGGCTTTTTGAGAAGTTGATACAAAGGCCCCATGGGTAAATGACGTTGCAGATGCTGCGTGAGAGATATTCATCACCGTTGCAAGAGCAAAACAGACAGTAGAAAATATAACTTTTTTCATAAAACAGTCCTTTTTGTTTAAATATTTAGATGCTGCTGTTATTGTTTAAGTCGTGTCGTTGACATGCCTTATTTCAATTAGCCAATGTATTATTCTGCTCTCTATCAAAAGTCAGTACCCCTGAGATTAGGGGGCCTTGTATATGGGGGTGTTCATTGTTGAAAAAACAAGTATAATTCCCGGTTACCTTTTGAATTGAAATCAAGGGTAAACTCCTTGCTTTGTGGCACAGACCATAAAGCTGTTTAAACCGTGAGGAGCTCAAATGAGACATTACGAAATTGTGTTTCTGGTCCACCCTGATCAGAGTGAACAAGTGCCTGGCATGATCGAGCGCTATACCCAAACACTGACAAGCGAAGGTGGTCAAGTCCATCGTTTAGAAGATTGGGGTCGCCGTCAACTTGCTTATCCAATCAATAAAGTACACAAAGCGCATTATGTTCTTATGAATGTTGAATGTGGTGTTGAGCAACTGAATGAAGTGACAACTGCATTCCGTTTCAACGACGCTGTTATTCGTCATCTTGTTGTCAACATGGAAGAAGCCGTAACTGAAGCTTCACCTATGATGCAAAAAGAAGACGAGAAAAAATCAGCTTAATACTGCTGCAGACTTTTAGGAGAATTTATAATGGCACGTTTTTTTAGACGTAGAAAATTTTGTCGCTTTACTGCCGAAGGCATTAAACAAATCGATTATAAAGATGTAAATTTGTTAAAAAACTACATCACTGAAACCGGAAAAATCGTACCAAGCCGTATCACAGGTACTAAAGCACGCTACCAGCGTCAGCTTTCAACTTGTGTGAAGCGTGCGCGTTTCCTAGCATTGTTGCCATACTGCGACATGCATAAATAATTGTCTTGATCTAAGTAACTAAACATATCAGCTATGCTGTTTAAAGCTATTGCCTCCTATGCCATGCAAGGCCGCTGGAAAGCGGCGGCAACGACAGCGGTATTGTCTGCGTTAGCGATTATCTTTCCTCCTCTGAATTATTTGTCGAGTGGGGTGATTTCGTTAACAACACTGAGAATGGGCCCACGCGAAGGTGTGAGGGTCATCTTGGCAACACTAGTTGTGTTTGCTCTTTTGGCTGGATTTTTGGTCGGGCAATTATGGGTTGCAGGTTTAGTCTTGCTGACCAGCTGGTTACCTGTTTATCTGGTAACACTGGTTCTGGGTTACACACGTTCATTTGCGCTGTCACTGTTGACGGCAAGTGGACTGGGCATTTTAGTTGTACTATTGATGCATGTGCTTATCCCTGATACCGCCTCATGGTGGCAGCAAATGTTGAGGCCATTTATTGACAATTTAAGTCAACAGCCCAGCTGGCAATTAAATGCTGCGCAGACTGAACAAGTAAGCATACGGTTATCGGGGTTGATGACGGGATTAGTCGCGGCAGGCGTCTGTCTGAATGCAATTTTAGGCATTATTATCGGTCGGGCTTGGCAGTCTCAGCTCTATAATCCAGGTGCCTTTGGCACAGAGTTTAAACAGTTGCGCTTAGGCAAAGCACCTGCTGTTTTTACAGCAGTACTCATGGCTTTGGCATTAACTACTTTTGGTCGTTATGTGCCTTGGCTAATGGATTGCTTGCCTGTGATGCTGGTGGTGTTTGGTATCCAGGGATTGGCTATCGTGCATGCTATTGTGACGATAAAACAAAAAAGTAAAGCGTGGTTGATTACAATCTATGTTTTGCTTGTGATTATGTTGCCACAAATGGTAATGATACTAGCCAGTCTTGGTGTAATAGATCAGTGGTTTAATTTACGTGCTCGCTCTGAAAAGAGTGGTACGGGTATTTGAATAAGCAATCATCTGATTGCGTATGAGGGTAGAACGATGCAAGTTATATTGCTAGAAAAAGTTCAAAAGCTTGGTAATCTGGGCGATGAAGTGAGTGTTAAGTCTGGTTTCGGACGTAACTTCTTAGTACCTAAAGGTAAAGCGTTACCTGCAACTAAGCAAAACAGAGAAAAGTTTGAAGCACGTCGTGCAGATCTCGAAGCAGCAGCAGCAAAAGTATTAGCTGAAGCTGAAGCGCGTAAAGCAAAATTAGTGGCTGCCGGTTCTCTGGATATCATGGCTAACGCTGGTGTTGAGGGTAAATTATTCGGTTCAATTACCGCTACAGATATTGCTGATGCATTAAATGCTGCTGGTGCGGATATTGACCGTAATGAAGTTCGTTTACCGACAGGTCCATTACGTCATACAGGCGAATACAATATTGACATTCAATTGCATGCAGATGTGGTTGAAGTGGTTAAAGTCAATGTAAGCTCAGAAGCTGAACTGCAAGCAAAAGCAGAAGCGGAAGAAGCGAAAAAAGCAAGAGAAGCAGCTTTGGAAGAAGCTGAAGCGATTGCTAAAGCTCAAGAAGAAGCGTAATAAAAAGTATGGAGGCTGAGCTTGCTGCCTAGCCTCCATTTTTTATTGTCATCATCTCGTTTATGAGAATTGTTTCTTAGTTAATTAGAGGCTATTAACACTGTGGAAGACTTAAATTATTTTGATTCATTTAAGGATTCTGCCACAGAAGCACTGAAAGTGCCGCCTCATTCAATCGAAGCTGAGCAGTCAGTGCTTGGCGGATTAATGCTCGATAACTCTGCCTGGGAACAAGTGGCGGATCTTCTTGTTGAGCAAGATTTCTATCGTCATGACCATCAGTTAATCTACCGGGCAATTGCACAGTTAATGGAGCAGTCACAACCGGTTGATGTGATTACACTGGCTGAGTGGCATGATAAACGTGGTGAGCTAGATCAGGTCGGTGAACTCGCTTACCTTGGCATGCTGGCTCGTAATACCCCAAGTGCTGCCAATATTGCCGCGTATGCTGAAATCGTTCGCGAACGTGCAATCCTTCGTCAATTAATCAAAGTCGGTAACAGCATTGCCAATATGGCGTTTAAGCCTGAAGGCATGAGCAAAGAAGACATGCTCGATATTGCTGAGCGTCACGTGTTTGAAATTGCCGAAAAAGGGGCGAAACGTGGTGGTGGCTTTATTCAGGTAAAAGATGTACTGAGTAAGGTAGTCGACAGAATCGATAGCCTGTTTGAGCAAGATAGTGCGATCACAGGCCTTCCGACCGGCTTCATTGATTTTGATGAGCAAACCTCAGGTTTGCAACCGGCGGATTTGGTGATTGTGGCCGGCCGTCCATCGATGGGTAAAACTACCTTCGCCATGAATATTGCCGAAAACGGCGCTATACACAGTAAACAGCCAGTAGCGGTGTTCAGTATGGAGATGCCTGCCGATGCGCTGGCGATGCGTATGTTGTCCTCCTTAGGCAGAATTGATCAGCATCGCCTACGTACTGGTAAATTAAATGATGATGATTGGCCGCGCTTAACCTCAGCCATAGCCTTACTTAACGAAGCTCCTTTATTTATTGATGATACGCCAGCGCTAAGCCCAACTGAGTTACGTGCCCGTGCCAGACGTCTCAAACGTGAGCATGGTTTGAGTCTAATCGTGATTGACTATCTGCAATTAATGCAGGGTAATGCTGGTAAAGCGACTGAAAACAGGGCAACAGAGATTTCTGAAATATCACGGTCTTTGAAAGCCTTAGGTAAAGAGCTTGAAGTACCGGTAATTGCTTTATCACAGTTGAACCGAAGCCTGGAACAACGTCCGAATAAACGTCCAGTCATGTCGGATTTACGTGAGTCGGGTGCGATCGAGCAGGATGCCGATCTTATTGTCTTTATTTATCGTGATGAAGTTTACAATTCAGATTCGCCTGATAAAGGTAAGGCCGAAATTATTATTGGTAAACAGCGTAATGGCCCAATCGGTACCGTGGCGCTGACATTCCAGGGCAAATACACGCGCTTTGAGAATTTTGCCCCAAGTTACTACGATGATCAGGATAATTACCCGAGCTACGGCGAGGAGTAGCATTGACTTTCCCCACGGCAACTATTTCTGTTCCAGCTTTACAGCATAACCTTGCACGCGTGAAGCAATCGGCTGCAAACAGTAAGGTGATGTCTGTTATCAAAGCTGATGCGTATGGACATGGCGTGATCACTGTAGCAGAAGCGCTCAAGCAGAGTGATGCGTTTGCTGTTGCCAGACTGTCAGAGGCTGTATCACTTCGACAGCAAGGTGTGACACTTCCCATTGTTATTCTTGAAGGTGTGAATACGGCTGATGATTTTCAGCTTGCAGCACAACTAAGTTTATCGCCAGTGATACATTTAAGCTTCCAAGTCGATGTATTGAACTCTATAACATTGAGTCAGCCATTAAAATTTAACTGGATTATGGTTGATAGTGGTATGCATCGTCTTGGTATTCGACCCGAACAGGTTGAGGCAATCATCAGTGGTTTACATGCGTCAGGCAATATGAACCATGAGCTCGGCTTGATGAGTCATTTTGCAAACTCTGATCTTGTTGGTGACATCCGTAATCAACATCAACTTGAACACATGCTCAGTCTGAAAGAAAAAACGGGCTTGCCAGTGTGTTTGTCTAATTCTGCTGCAGTGTTAGCTTATCCCGAGTCACACTTGGACTGGGTTCGTCCCGGTCTAATGTTGTATGGTATTTCTCCATTTGCAGAAACGACGTCTGCTGAACATGGCTTACTGCCAGTGATGCATTTAACCACACGGTTGATTTCAACTTATGACCTCAATACAGGTGAACAGATTGGTTATGGTGGCGACTGGACTGCGAAGCAACCTTCCCGCATTGGTGTCGCCAGTATTGGATATGGTGATGGTTATAGTCGCCATTTGTCTAACCAGTCTGAAGTGGTGATTCAAGGTCAACGCTGTCCGGTGATTGGACGTATTTCCATGGATACGATTTGTATCAATCTGACGGATTGTATTCAGGCAAATGTCGGTGATGAAGTGTTGTTATGGGGACGTTCAGAGTTGATGGTGGAAGAGATTGCCAACTATGCTGGCACCATTCCTTATGAACTGGTCACTGTCTTGAGTAAACGCGTTAACAGGGATGTGAAAGATGGCTAAAGTAAAAAAGGTCTATGTTTGCAAAGAGTGTGGCGCACAAACACCCCAATGGGCGGGACGATGCTCTGACTGTGGGGCATGGAATAGTCTGGAAGAAGAGATTTATTCCAGTGCGTCTTCAACCGCACAAGCGACAATCAGTAAGCATACAGGCTATGCTGGTGAGCAAAAAAGTGAAGTGCAGGCGCTGGGAGACGTCACATCAGAACAGGCTGTACGTTGGACTACAGGTTTACCAGAACTTGATCGTGTTCTCGGCGGTGGTTTAGTCACCGGTTCGGTCGTCTTAATTGGTGGTGATCCAGGGATTGGTAAGTCGACACTATTATTGCAAGCCATGGCGACGATGGCTGACAGCAGTGGTATCAGTCCTCTCTATATCAGTGGCGAAGAATCCCTACAGCAAATCAGGCTACGTGCTGAGCGTTTACAGTTAGAGCAGGCACCGGTCGATCTATTAGCTGAAACTCATGCAGAGCAGATGATTCAGGTAGCTAAAAACCGTAAACCTCAGGTGATGGTGATTGATTCTATTCAAACCGTGTTCACCGAGTTATTACAGTCGGCACCTGGAACTGTGGCACAGGTGCGTGAAAGTGCTGCACAGCTGGTTCGATTTGCGAAATCTAGCGGTACGACAATGATTCTCGTTGGTCACGTGACAAAACAAGGTGCATTAGCCGGACCTCGGGTACTTGAGCACATGGTCGACACGGTACTGTATTTTGAGGGGGACACCTCAACGCGATTTCGAATTCTCCGTGCCGTAAAAAATCGTTTTGGTGCAGTCAATGAGCTCGGTGTATTTGGTATGACGGAACTGGGACTCAAAGAAGTGAGTAACCCGTCGGCCATTTTCCTGTCTCGGGGTGAGGAGTCGGTACCAGGCAGTATTGTCACAGTGATACGAGAAGGTAGTCGGCCAATGCTCGTTGAGGTACAAGCCTTAGTAGATAGCAGTCCGCTTGGAAATCCGAGGCGGGTGACAGTAGGCCTTGAGCAAAATCGCTTAGCCATGTTGTTGGCTATTTTGCATCGGCATGGTGGCATTACTTGTCATGATCAGGATGTGTTTATTAATGTTGTTGGTGGCGTGAAACTGAGTGAAACAGGCGCAGATTTAGCGGTCTTAGCTGCCATCATTTCTAGCTTAAGAAACAAGCCTTTACCGAGAGACTGGGTATTATTTGGTGAGGTTGGCCTGACGGGGGAGATTCGTCCAGTGCAAGCTGGTGAAGAACGTATCAAAGATGCGAATAAGCACGGTTTTACTCATGCTGTTGTTCCCGCAGCCAATGCACCAAGAAAAGGCTTAAAAGGAATGAAAGTCCATGCAGTCAAGCATCTTTCAGAAGTGATTAGTGTTCTTCGGGATATGACGTCTTAATGTTCATCTATCAAGGCTGATAATTCACGATGCAGGATGGCTTCATCACCCAGATTGAGCTCTATCAAACGTTTCAAATGAGTAATGCTATCCAAACCAATATGTTCACAATCAAAGCCGATCTGCTCATCATCAATATGGGCAACAACGGTCTCCATTTCGATAATGACTTGTGCGTTATCCAGCAGTAAATCCAAACGACATTTATCACCAATTGCAGATTGCCACTGTCCTGGTTTATGAACTAAAAGACCTTTTAATGAAATATCAATGATTTGGCAATTAAGAAACAAATCACCATTTTCGGTATTGATATGGGCGACAGCATCAAATGGTATACGGCTGAATCGGCGTCTATCCTGAGCGGTTGAATCGGTCATAACTACCCCCTTATTTATAAACTGATACTATCATTGTTTTTGTAAGAGGAATACTCCATGCTTTGGGTAAAGGCACTTCATATTATTTTTGTGGTGACATGGTTTTCGGCAATGTTCTATTTGCCACGTTTGTTTGTGTACCATGCAATGACAGAGGATCAAGCTGGCAAAGACCGCTTTAAGATTATGGAGCGAAAACTTTACCGTGGCATCATGACGCCCAGCGCACTTTTGACTCTCATATTTGGTATCTGGCTTGTCAGTTATTATCCACTCGACCAAATAGCATCAATGGGCTGGTTGCATGCCAAACTGACTTTGGTATTACTGCTATTTGCTTATCATGGAATCTGTGGCTCAATGGTGAGAAAGTTTGCTGCAGATAAAAATGAGCGTAGCCATACCTATTACCGCTGGTTTAATGAGCTACCTGTTCTAGCATTGATCGCTATTGTCATTCTGGTTGTGGTTAAACCATTCTGATAAAAAAAGGGCTCGTAAAGAGCCCTTTTTTTGACTGCTCGAATCAGTTTAATCTGTGTATTCAAATATCTTAACCACACGTTGAACACCAGCAGAGTTTCTTACAATATTCACTGCTTGGTCTGCTTCAGCATGGCTAACCATTCCCATCAGATAAACTACGCCGCGTTCCGTCACAACTTTAACGTGGAAAGGATCGGTGTTTTCATCAGTGGTCATTTTCGCTTTGATTTTTGATGTAATCCAGGCATCACTGCTACGTGATGGTAAGGCGCTTGGCGCAGCAATCGCCAATTCGTTATGAATGCGTCTTACTTTTGGAATCGCTTTCACTTCTGCCGTCACTTTTTGCTTCAATGATTCGCTCGGGGTTTCGCCCGTCAACAGAACAACACCATTGTAGCTGGTCACATTTATATGACTCTGATTGTATATTTCTTTGTTGTTATAAATGGCGTAAGACGCTTTAAATTCGATGCCTTGATCATCAATTACACTCCCCGTAGTGCGGCGATCATACGCAACCGATGCGCCTGTAGCCGCACCTGTTGCCACGACGGGTACACAGGCTTGAAGAAACAACGTAGCGGCAGGTATGACTAAGCCTAACCAAGCTGCTTTTTTGAGTTTGTTCATAATGATTTTCCTTGTAATAACCTTGTACTTATATCGTTATAAGTTAATTAAGTTGAAAAGCGTTCTTTACCCATTCAATCTGTAAAGAGGAGTCAGCAGGCCTTACGGCAACAACATCAAATCTAAACTGCTCTGCAGATGAGGCTGTTGTTTGGATGTAATGTTGGGCTGTTAGGATAATTTTTGCCTGCTTTTGCCTGTTCACGCTCTCCAGTGCTGAACCAAAACGTGCATTTTTTCGAAATCGAACCTCGACAAAAACCAAGGTATTCTTTTCTTTCATAATTAAATCGATTTCACCTCCACGGCATTGGTAGTTTTGTTCGATTAAACGCAACCCCTGCTTTTGTAGATACCGTGAAACCTGTTGTTCTATTTGTTGGCCTTTATCCCTGGCAAACATAATTATTTAATAAGCTTTAGCTCACCTTGTTCAAATTTTCCCCACCGCATTTTGCGCGTGACGTGTCCTAGTGCATTGATGGATAAGCTACCAGTAGCGCCTTCCATCGAACTTGTTGGATCACGGCTCAGCTTATTGAGTTGAGGTATCAATTTGTACGCATCAACGCCAAGAGCATAGAGTCGTATTGCGCTGGTAAAGTTCTCTGGCGACTGATTTTTCAATGATTGGTAAACCGGATCTTCACTCGCTAACTCCTCAAATACCCAAGGAATATCACTGATGACCAAATCATTTAAATCAATATTTTGTTGTGGATCGGCCTGACCACTGTACACATGTGAGGTCGCCAATAGTGCTAATTGACCAGAGCGGTGATATTTGAGCTGAGGTACTAACTGTCGAGCCTTGAGTGGGCGTGCGACTAAAAATAAAAAATCCACACCTTCACGTCGACGTGGTTCAAAGTCGAGTGAGCGACCCAGCGTGCCCTGAAGGGATTTATAACGCTGCTCGCTCTCATTCAAGCCCATCAGAGGAATGAGTGTATCCCTGAAATCATTTTCAGCCTCATTGTAGTTCGAGACGATCAATGTACTGCCTCCTTCTTTACGCCATTGCGTAGTGAAGGCTGAGGTAATGCGTTGTCCCCAATCATTGGATGGGGCGAGCACGATGCTGCGTTTGTAACCTAATTGTTTCGCGTAAGTGGCGACAGCGACGGCTTCATCTTCTGGTGCCAGGCCAAACTGATACAGATTTTGGTAGGTCTGATCATCATCTGTGCGGTTTAAAGCCAGCACCGGAACGCTCAGGTCTGGGTGGGTGGCTAATGTTTCTACTGATGATTTTTGTAAAGGTCCAATGACGACACTGGCGCCTTCAGCTACGGCGGCGTCATATTGAGTTAGCACATTATTTTGCCCGCTGATGGCATCAGTCTCGATGTCGTAGAAATGTAACTTTGCTGTTGAGCCGCTGACATATTGTGCCGCAATAATGGCATCCTTGATAATTTTTGCAGCCTCAACAAATGGACCGGAATGGGGTAATAAAACAGCAATATTATTGATGTCTTTTGGAATATGCGTGCCAGAGGCTAATGTTTTTTGGTAAAGCGCAGGATCGGCTGGATGGTTGGGGTAACTTCTTTTCCAGTCTTCGAGTGCGACAGCCAGCACTTCCGGGTTATCCTGGTATGCTTTTATATTATAGGCCAGTGCAAACCAACCACTATCTTCAGCGGGTGGATAGCCGGGATTGAATAGGTCAAGGGCTTGCGGTGTCATTTGCATTAATGCCTGCCATAAAGCTTCCCGATTGTTCTTTAACGCGTCGGCATCCGTCAGGATTTTTTCCAGTTTCAGATGTGTATTGGCTTTTTCTAACCAGTTTCCGGTCAGAGTATAAGCATCAGCCTGGAGCTTAAGCACACTTTTCAGGTTCTGAGCGGCTAAGTCTTTTTCCTGAACATTGCTGAGTGCTTTTAGGGCTCGCTCGCCATCACTGTTAAAGAGAGCAATATTGGCACCCAGAATTGCTGCTTCATAGCGTCGAGATGGGTGGAGTAAGCTAAGTTTGATCTGTTCAAGTGCTTGTTGGCTTTGCTCAACTTGTCCAGACTGCCAATACATTTGAGCCGCTTTCAATTGGTAGGCCGCTTGTTCTGCGCCATCATTTTTTAGAGCAAGTTGAGCGTATTCCTCGGCCGCTTCCCGGTATTGTCCCGAAAGTTCTGAAGCGAGCGTTTCAATTTGTGCGGGCTTTGTCATGCTGATAGGTGATTGCACTGGCTGACAAGCCGTCAAGCTCAGGAGGATAATGGCGGATAACCAGAAGCTGCGTTTCAGGGACATAAGGTCATTCTATAATTTAGTCATAGGAGGCATCATCTTACCTGTTCGCGTATATTACGACCACACTGTATTTAAGATTAAGGAAACACTGTGAGCGAGAGCCAAGCAGGTCAATTATTCATTGTCGCTACACCTATCGGTAATTTAAACGATTTTTCAGCAAGAGCGATTGAGGTATTGAAAAGCGTTGATGTCATTGCTGCTGAAGATACACGGCATAGCAAATATCTGTTGCAACATTATGCCATCCAAACACCCAGTATATCCTTGCATGAGCATAATGAGCAGCAACGCAGTGATGCTCTCTGTCAACGGTTACTAGGAGGTGAGTCTGTCGCCTTAATCAGTGACGCGGGAACACCGTTAATCAGTGACCCTGGCTATCGCTTGGTGACGACGGTAAGAGAAGCGGGAATTCGCGTTACTCCCATTCCTGGATGTTGTGCCTTAATTACGGCCTTGTCTGCGTCAGGACTTGCTTCTGACCGGTTCAGCTTTGAAGGATTTTTGCCTGCTAAATCGTCAGCTCGTAAACAATTTATGGAATCGCTTAAGTCCGATACAAGGACCTTAATATTCTATGAAAGTCCTCGTCGTCTGGTGTCAGCACTAGAGGAAGCGGTGCTTATTTTTGGTGAACAACGACGCGCTTGTCTGGCACGGGAGTTAACGAAACTTCACGAGACTATTGAAACGCGATCGTTAACCGAGCTTCTGGCATGGGTAAAAGCGGATGATAACCAGCAGCGTGGTGAGTGTGTTTTATTAATAGAGGGCAGTCAGAGTGAGACCACGGCAGATGAGCAAGAGATCAGTCGACTACTGCAAATTCTGTTGACTGAGCTCCCGGTTAAAAAAGCGGCAGCGATGGTGGCTAACATCACTGGTGGCAGTAAAAATGAAGCCTATCAGCTGGCGTTGAAATTACAGCAGAAAACTTAGCCTTTAGGTAGAATAGCGCACTGAGACGACTTGGCAATCGCACTGATAGTGATATCGGTGAGGAAAGTCCGGGCTCCAAAGGGTAAGGTGCCAGGTAACACCTGGGGGGCGCGAGCCCACGGCCAGTGCAACAGAGAGTATACCGCCGAAGCGATTCGGTAAGGGTGAAAGGGTGCGGTAAGAGCGCACCGCGCTTCTGGTAACAGAAGTGGCATGGTAAACCCCACCTGGAGCAAGACCAAATAGAGGAACGTCTGTTTCGGCAGACATGTGCGACCCGTACTGTTCCTGGGTAGGTTGCTTGAGGCTGATGGCGACATCAGTCCCAGATGAATGATTGTCCTCGACAGAACCCGGCTTATCGGTCGTCTCAACCTAACATGTCATCATCGAAATAACTGCTGCAGACAGAGTCAATTTTTCTGTCTGAGCAGTTATTTTTTTGTCTTTTAGATACGTAATCTAGAATTTACTTTAACTTCACATGCCAGTTTTTTGATAAGAAAGACCTCCTTGAGAAACACCTCCAGTCATTTTCTCCCACTTTTATGAAAAGTCTCTAAGTCATTGTCATAAAAAGAGGATTTTGTTTATTCACAGGCTTGACTTCGGACATTTGCACTCCTATAGTGTCGACAAGTGGGGGAAAGTGGATCTTAGTGGATCGTGTTTTTTGAGGATGACCAGTGTTTCGAGGCGTGGCAACTTTCAATCTTGATGCAAAAGGACGGATGGCTGTTCCAGCCAAGTTCCGCAAGCATCTTGACGTCTGTTGTGAAGGCCGATTAGTCATCACCATCGATCATTCTGATCATTGTTTGCAGTTGTACCCATTACCTGAATGGGAAATTGTTGAAGAAAAACTTTCCGCATTACCCAGTTTGAATCCTCAAGTACGTCGATTAAAAAGAATGCTTCTCGGTTATGCCACTGAATGTGAAATGGATGGCAATGGCCGTATTTTATTACCCGCTAAATTACGTGAGTTTGCAGGCCTTGATAAAAACATGGTGATGATTGGTCAAGGTAACAAGTTTGAGTTGTGGAATGAACAAACTTGGAATGAACTCATGGATGAATGTTTAGAAGAAGATTTTGGCGAGATTTTACCGGCTGAACTAGAAAGCCTGTCGATATAAGGCGGAATTATGACTGAGAACGACTCGGAACATCTGCCAGTCTTGTTAAGCGAGACCATACAGGGCTTGTCAGTGAAGGCAGATGGTAAATATCTTGATGCTACCTTTGGTCGCGGCGGACACAGCCGTGCCATTCTTGCGTTGTTGTCTGACAATGGCCGCTTATTGGGTTTGGATCGTGATCCTCAAGCGATCAAAACAGGTCAGGCTCTGGCTGCAAAAGATCCCCGTTTTTCAATAGAACATGGCAATTTCTCAGAACTCAATACAGCGGTTCATGCTCGTCTCTGGCAAGGCAATGTCGATGGAATCTTGATGGACATTGGTGTGTCATCGCCACAGTTAGACGATGCTGATCGTGGGTTCAGCTTTATGAAAGATGGTCCACTTGATATGCGAATGAATCCTGAAGCGGGTTTAAGTGCAGCAGAGTGGTTGGCAACAGCTGATATGGATGAAATTGCTGATGTGATAAAAACGCTGGGTGAAGAACGTTATGGCAAACGTATTGCCAGAGCGATTGTGGAAACACGTGATGAACATCCTATTACAACGACTAAACAGTTAGCCGATTTAGTGGATAAAGCCAGTCCATCACGCGACAAGTTCAAGCATCCAGCTACCAGAACATTTCAGGCTATTCGAATTTTTATCAACAATGAGCTGGAAGAACTCACAACGGCTTTAGAGCAAGCTTTGGATGTATTAGCCGTGGGTGGTCGTTTGGCAGTGATTAGTTTTCACTCACTCGAAGATCGCATTGTGAAACGGTTTTTCCGTGATGAAGCCCGTGGTGATGATCTGCCGTCTCATTTCCCCGTCACCGTAGATCAATTAAATCCTCGTCTGAAAGTGATTGGCAAAGCTATCAAAGCATCAGAAGAAGAAATCAAACTCAATCCACGCGCTCGAAGTGCCGTGCTTCGTATAGCGGAGAAGCTGGCATGAATTTAAAAGCACTGTTAGAAACCATCAAGATTGATACGCCATTATTCGTAATGGCTTTTGTCGTTTTGGTTTCTGCTGTGTCTGTGATTTATACAAAACACATGAGCCGAAATGAATTTGTGCAACTGCAACAATTAGAAAAACAACGTGATGCTCTGAACGAAGAGTGGGGACGTTTATTGTTGGAAGAAAGCACTTGGGCAAGCCCAAGTCGTGTAGAGCAAGAAGCGAAACGACGTCTGGATATGACCGTACCTAAATCTGATATGACAGTGGTGATAAAGCCATGAAGCAGCGCGGTCAGAAAGTGCAACAAGTAGGCGCTTGGCGCCTTAATCTGGTTCGCATCATGTTTGTATTGATGGTGGCTGGATTATGCTGGCGTTTGGCTGATATCCAGGTCTTAAATCCTGAGTTTTTGCGTCATCAAGGTGATGCCCGCCATCTTCGTCAAGTGCCTATCGTTGCTCATCGCGGCATGATTGTGGATCGCCATGGTGAACCATTGGCAATAAGTACACCTGTACATTCTGTCTGGTTAAATCCTCAGGATGTATTAGCGAGTGATCCCCGGATACCACAACTGGCACAGTTACTGGGTTTATCCGTCCAAAAAATTAAAAATAAGATTGAAGAGAATCAGTCCCGAGAATTTGTGTATCTGAAACGTCGTATCACACCGGAATTATCAGCAAAAGTAAAAGCGCTGGGCATACAGGGTGTGGCGCTTCAACGTGAATACAAACGTTATTATCCAGCTGGTGAAGTTGCTTCACATATTGTGGGTTTTACCAATATTGATGATATCGGTCAGGAAGGACTTGAGCTGACTTACGATGCAGTGCTGACTGGTCGCCCTGGATTGAAGCGTATGGTGCGTGACAGCCGTGGTAACTACGTTGAAGGTGGTGAGCTGATTCGTCCGGCTAAATCCGGCGAAAATGTGCAGTTGAGCATTGATCTCAGACTGCAATATTTAACTTACCAAGCCTTGAAGAAAACCGTTGCTGAACATCAGGCAAAATCAGGTACTGCTGTCATTCTTGATACGCGTACGGGTGAAGTGCTGGCGATGGCTAATCAGCCCTCATATAACCCAAACAATAGAGCCGGCCTCAAACCCAGTGATCTCAGAAACCGTGCCGTTACTGATTTATTTGAACCTGGCTCAACGGTCAAGCCATTTACGGTCGTCAGTGGAATTAAATCGGGTGAGTTTGATCAAAGCACCATCATTAATACACACCCTGGCTATTATCGAGTAAGTGGCCACCCCATAAAAGATTTCAGAGACTATGGTGAAATCGATCTGACGACCCTTATCCAGAAATCAAGTAATGTCGGTGCCAGTAAGATTGCGTTGGCTCTTGATCCTGCTGAACTGTGGCATGACTTTGCCAGTTTCGGCTTGGGTGAGGCAACGGGTGCTTACTTTCCAGGTGAGGCGATGGGAACCATGCCGGATCCTCAGTCATGGCACACATTAGATATCGCCACCATGGGATATGGTTACGGTTTATCGACTAGTGCGATGCAACTTGCCAGAGCCTACACCGTTTTAGCGGATGGTGGGATTCTCAAACCTGTCACCTTCATTAAAACAGATAAAGTGCCAAAAGGCCGACGAGAATTCTCAGCAGACATCATGCGTGATGTCGTGCAGATGATGGTGAAGGTCATTGAACCAGGCGGCACCGCCACACGTGCTGCTGTGGCGAATTATCATGTAGCCGGAAAAACCGGAACCGCGAAAAAAGCGATCAGCGGTGGTTATGCTGATGATCGTTATCAATCTGTCTTTGCTGGCATCATCCCCGCATCAGCTCCACGTTTAGCGATGGTCGTGATGATTGATGAGCCACAAGGTGAATATTACGGTGGCGCAGTTGCTGCGCCTGTGTTTGCAGAAGTGATGGCGGGTGCAATGCGCTTGTTGAATATTGCCCCTGACGATTTACCGATGACCCAGATGCAGGTGGCTCACAAATGATGACTTCAATCGTAAAATCTCAGTCGTTGATGGCATTACTCAGTGATTTTGTTGTGGATAAATCCACATTACAAGAATGTACATTGAGCGATATCAGTATGGACAGCCGACGGGTTGCTGCCGGTGGTCTGTTTCTGGCTTTGGCTAAAAATACGGTTGATAGAGAAAAGCACCTTCGACAGGCATTGGAAAAGGATATTTTTGCTGTCCTGATTGATGAGCAACAACCGTTAACTGAGACTGAGCTTCAAATGCTCACTGAAGCAGTGGTTATGGCTTACTCAGTTGAAAATCTAGCTGAAAAAGCAGGGTTTATAGCGGCACGTTTTTACGACCACCCGTCCAAGGACATGACGGTGATTGCTGTCACCGGGACCAATGGTAAGACCTCAGTCAGTCAATTTATCGCTCAAGCATTGGAGTCAATAAACAAACCATGTGGTGTGATTGGCACCATGGGGGCAGGGCGTTTGTGTGACCTGGAAATGACCGGGATGACAACGCCTGACCCCGTTACCATGCAGAAGCTGTTGGCGAAGTTTAAGCGTGAAGGTTGTGAGTACGTGGCATTGGAGGCTTCATCCCATGCCCTAGCTCAAGGCCGGTTAAATAGTGTTGATATCAATGTGGCCGTGTTGACCAACCTCAGCCGGGATCACCTTGATTATCACAAAACCATGGCCAACTACGCTGCAGCAAAAAAACGCTTGTTTGATATGGAGAGTGTGGAATACGCCGTGATTAACGCAGATGATGCCTTTGGTACAGATGTCATCTCGAAACTGAAATCTGGTGTGAACTTACTGACATACGGCGGCGCACAAAATCAGGTGAATATTCGTGCAGAGCAGATCGCATACAAAGCAGATGGTGTGTCCTTTGAAGCGCAGGTTAATGCAAATAAACTGCCTGTAAGCTTGCCAGTACTGGGTGAGTTCAATGTTGACAATATACTGGCTGCGATAGGTGTGCTTACAGCATTGGGACTAGACCAACAACAATGCGCTGAAGCTATTAATCAATGTCAGGCAGTAAGTGGGCGCATGCAAACATATACTCAGCCGGGTCAATCCACAGTGGTCATCGACTATGCTCACACACCTGACGCATTACATCAGGCACTGAAGACCTTGCAAGTTCACTTACCCAAAACGGGGCAGCTCTGGTGTGTATTTGGATGTGGCGGGGATAGAGACCGTGGTAAGCGCCCACTTATGGGTAAAGTCGCAGAAAGAGAAGCTAATCAGGTCATTGTTACGGATGATAATCCTCGCACCGAAGACCATCTGCTGATTATTGAAGATATCCTGGCGGGGTGTGATGAACCGCAGAAAATTCGCGTTGAACTCGATCGTAAGCTAGCTATTAGCTATGCCATCAATCATGCCAAGCAAGAAGATATTGTGCTGATTGCAGGTAAGGGGCATGAGTCCTATCAGGAAATCAATCATGTTCGCTATCCGTTTAGTGATGCGGCTGTGGTTAAAGCCGTGTTCGACTCATACTCAACGGGCATAAAAAACGTGGTGGGAGGTCATTGATGGGGCTTCAGCTAACGCTTACACAGATTGCTGAGATTGTCTCAGCCCAGAATGACGTTGCTGATGTTGTGGTAACAGGTGCTGTCATTGATTCACGTAAAGTGACACCAGGTGATTTATTCATTGCCTTTAAAGGGGAACATGTCGATGGTCATACCTACTTAGCAAAAGCCAGAGAAAATGGTGCTGTCGCGGCATTAGTGAGTGAATATCAAGATGATGAGTTACCACAGATCAAGGTAGATGATGTTCGAATAGCTTTTGGACAAATTGCAAAAGCCTGGTTAGCAGAATGCCATGCAAAAGTCATCGCCATCACTGGCAGTAATGGTAAAACCAGCCTAAAAGAAATGGTCAAAGCTATTTTGTCTGAAGTGGGCACAGTCACAGCAACACAAGGCAATTTAAATAACGATCTGGGCGTGCCTTTAACCATTTGTCGTATGGATAAATCGGATGACTATGCGGTGATTGAGATGGGCACAAACCATCCAGGCGAAATTGCTTATCTGATGAGTATCGTATCACCCGATGTTTCAGTGATTAATAATATTGCGTCTGCCCATATCGAAGGTTTAGGTAGCGAAGAGGGTATAGCTAAAGAAAAAGGCAGTATTTATCAAGGATTGAAAAAGAACGGCATTGCAGTGGTAAATGCCGATATGCCATACGAATCAATATGGCAACCCTTGATTGCGGGTAGAAAAACTATCCGTTTTGGATTGCAAACAAAAGTGGATATCTTCGCCGACTATATCCAGCCAGAGCCTGCGGCAAGTCATTTCCTTGTTCATATTGATGGTATTAACCACCATATGACTATACCTTTGCCCGGCTTACATAATGTGAACAACGCGTTGGCGGCCATAGCCATATCTGTGGCGCTGAATATTCCTGTTGATGCAATGGTTCGCGGGCTGAACACACTACAAGCCGTACCTCACCGCTTACAAATGCGTAAAGGTTTGTCAGGGAGTCGCTTGATTGACGATACCTACAACGCTAATCCCGGCTCCTACCTGCGGGCATTGGAAACCTTGTCTGGTTTTGATGAACCTCGTTGGTTGGTTCTGGGAGATTTTGGTGAGTTAGGTGATGAGTGTGATGCCATTCATCAGAGCATGGGCTTACAAGCAAAAGCCGCAGGCGTGACATCGCTATTTACGGTGGGAGAGAAGAGCCAGCTCGCAGCTGCTGAGTTTGGTGATAACGCCATTCATTTTGAGGACATACAAACATTGCAACAGCTTTTGCAAAACACCTTAACGGCAGATGTGACCTGTTTGATTAAAGGATCACGTTTTATGCAATTGGATAAATTAGCCGATGCGCTAGCCTCGGAGGCACAGTAATGCTGCTGTTATTGAGTGATTATATGAGCCAATACTACAGTGGCTTTAACGTGTTTCAGTACCTGACACTGAGAGCCATTCTTGGGGTCATGACGGCCTTGGGTATTGCATTGATTATCGGACCGACCATGATCCGTCATTTGAGTTTTAGACAGATTGGTCAGGTTGTCAGACAAGATGGCCCAGAATCTCATTTCAGCAAGAAAGGCACACCCACCATGGGTGGCGCTCTGATATTGGTGGCAATTGCTGTCAGCACACTACTTTGGGCTGACCTGACCAATCGTTATGTCTGGGTAGTTTTGATTATTACATTAGCTTTTGGACTGATTGGGTTTGTAGATGACTACATCAAATTAGTCCGTCAAGACCCTCGTGGTTTGCTCAGCCGATATAAATATTTCTGGCAATCTGTCTTTGGTGCCGGAGCAGCTATCTTTTTATTTATGACGGTCACTGTGCCGGCTGAAACGCAATTGATCGTGCCGTTTTTTAAAGAGATTGTGATTCCTTTGGGTGGTTGGTACATGCTGCTGACTTATTTGGTGATTGTGGGTAGCAGCAATGCAGTGAATTTGACCGATGGCCTGGACGGCCTAGCCATTATGCCTACGGTGATGGTCGCGGCTGCATTAGGCTTATTCAGTTATGTCGCTGGACACTTTGAATTTGCAAGCTATTTACAAATTCCCTTTATTCCAAGTGCCGGCGAACTCGTTGTTTTCTGCGCGGCTATGGTGGGAGCTGGACTCGGCTTTCTTTGGTTCAATACCTATCCCGCACAAGTCTTTATGGGGGATGTGGGTGCCCTGGCACTGGGTGCCGCACTGGGTACAGTAGCCGTATTAGTCAGACAAGAGTTGGTTTTACTGATCATGGGAGGCGTGTTTGTGATTGAAACACTGTCGGTCATGATTCAAGTGGGCTCATACAAGCTACGCGGTAAACGCGTATTTCTTATGGCACCGATTCATCATCACTATGAACTGAAAGGCTGGCCGGAACCTCGCATTATTGTGCGGTTTTGGATTGTCACTGTGTTCCTGGTGTTGATTGGTTTAGCGACGTTGAAAATACGATGACATACGGCATGAATAGTCTTTCACATAAAAACTGCCTGATTATCGGTCTGGGTCAGACAGGACTTTCGTGCGCCCGATTTTTAGCCAACAGAGCTTTGGGTATTGCCATCATGGATACGCGTGAGAATCCACCTTCTGTTCAGGATGTGAAAAATGCGTATCCACAAGTATTGATTAAAACCGGCGGGCTGGATCAGGACTGGATCTTAAAAGCGGATCTGATTGTTTTAAGTCCTGGGGTCGATCCACGTCTTCCTGAAATTGAAATTGCACGTCAGGCAGGCATTGAGATTGTGGGTGATATTGAGCTGTTTGCTCGCTATGCTGATGCCCCTATTGTGGCGATTACAGGTTCAAATGGTAAAAGTACGGTCACCACGCTTTTGGCCCTGATGGCACAAGTGTCAGGGAAAACAGTCAGAGCAGGGGGGAATTTAGGAACACCCGCTTTAGATCTGTTAGAAGAGTCCGCTCCCGATTTCTATATTCTTGAACTATCCAGTTTCCAGCTAGAAACTGTGCGTTCATTGAATGCTTTTGCTGCAGTAGTGCTGAATGTCAGTCCGGATCACATGGACAGATATGACTCCGTAGAGTCTTATCAACGCGCTAAGCAAACCATCTTTTACGGTGATGGTGTCATGGTGATTAATCGGGATGACCCGATTGTGAACAGCATGAGCCAGCCTGGCCGAAACATTATCGGTTTTAGTCTTCATGAGTCACAAGGCGTCGACTTCGGTTTATTAGAAACAGAAGGACAAACATGGCTAGCTGAGGGCGAATATCCCTTATTACCCATCGATCAGATGAAAATCGTTGGTATGCATAATATTGCCAATGCGCTGGCAGCGCTGGCGCTGGGCTCAGCGATGGCATTACCTATGTCATCCATGTTGTCAGCCATTCGAGAATATAAAGGCCTACCACATCGTTGTCGTCTCGTCAGACAGCTGAATGGTGTGCGTTGGTTTAATGATTCTAAAGCAACCAATGTGGGTGCATCAGTTGCCGCCATTAATGGGTTGGCAGGTAATGGCAGAATTATTCTCATTGCTGGTGGCGTCGGAAAAGAACAGGATTTTTCGGAACTGACACCATCACTCAAAGCCTCAGTGAAGGCAGTTATTCTGCTGGGATTAGATGCCGATAAAATCGCCCAAGTCATTCCGACTGGTGTTGATCAGCTTCAAGCAAAAGATATGGCTGATGCTGTGAAAATTGCACAGCAAATCGCGTTTGAAGGCGACAATGTTTTATTGTCTCCTGCCTGTGCCAGTTTCGATATGTTCAGTAGCTATGTTGAACGTGGAAATTGTTTCGAACAAGCCGTTAGGGAGATTGCAGCATGAGTGAGTCTTCACTGCAATTTGATAAAAGCTTGTTGTTTTCTACCGGCGCATTGCTGTTTATCGGTCTTGTGATGGTGTGTTCTGCGTCGATTACTGTTGCAGATAGTCGTCTTGAGCAACCTTTATACTTTTTCATACGCCAGTTTGCCTTTGCTGCAGTGGGTATAGCCATTGCCTGGGGATTCATTTCTGTCAGATTAGCCGTTTGGCAGCGCATTGCCCCACAACTGCTAATGGCTGGTGTGGCGATGTTAATTATGGTGCTTATTCCAGGCGTCGGACGTGAAGTCAATGGCAGCTCACGCTGGTTACCTCTTGGCCCTGTCAATTTACAAGTAGCAGAGCTGATTAAGCTGTTTGCCATTATCTACATTGCTGATTACTTGCAACGTCACCATGGACAGCTGCACGTCTCATTTTTAAAAGTCTTAGCGCCACTGACCCTGTTAGGTGTAGCAGCCTTATTGTTGTTATTACAACCTGATATGGGATCGATGGTGGTGATCATGTCAACCATGCTTGCCATGCTGTTTTTAGGTGGTGCCAGATTAGATGTGTTTGCGACATTGATTGGTGTGATGGGGCTGCTATTTGCGATGCTGGTCTGGATTGCACCATACCGTCTGGAACGTTTACAGAGTTTTATGGACCCTTGGGCTGACCCATTTGGTAGTGGTTTTCAGTTAACACAGGCACTAATTGCCTTTGGTCGTGGCGACTGGTTCGGTGTGGGTCTTGGTAGCAGTATGCAGAAGTTATTTTATTTACCTGAGGCGCATACCGACTTTCTGTATTCGATTATTGCAGAAGAACTGGGACTGATTGGTGCACTGACGGTCATTGTGTTGTTCTTCGTCTTTATCTGGCGAGCTCTGGCGATCGGACGTGCTGCAGAGCAGGCTGGACAAGTATTTGGTGCACAGATCGCTTATGGCATCGGCATTTGGTTGGGGTTACAGGCTTGCGTCAATATTGGTGTGAACATGGGGGCGCTTCCGACAAAAGGTCTGACTTTGCCATTAATGAGTTATGGCGGCAGTAGTTTGGTGATTGTGTGTGCGGCGATTGCACTGTTATTCCGTGTCGATATGGAAACACGAATACCTGAAAAAGCCTCAGCGAGGATCAGACGATGAAAAGAGTCATGATTATGGCGGGTGGTACCGGTGGACATGTCTTCCCTGCACTTGCGGTGGCAGAAGAGTTACGTCTGAGAGATGTTGAAGTTTCGTGGATTGGTACCACTCATGGTATTGAAGCGAAATTAGTGCCTACAGCTGGCTATCTATTATCAGAAATTAAAGTCAAAGGCTTACGTGGGAACGGTGTGCTTGGTTGGTTAATAGCGCCATTTAAAGTCGTCAAAGCGGTACTGGAAGCGGGCTCACTCATTCGTCAATTAAAACCTGATGTAGTGATGGGGCTGGGTGGTTTTGCCTCTGGTCCTGGTGGATTTGCAGCATGGTTGATGGGAAAACCATTAATTATTCATGAACAAAATGCGATTCCAGGTCTGACGAACCGTTTATTAGCAAAATTAGCAGACAAAGTGCTAACAGGTTTCCCTGACAGTTTTGATAAAAAAATCGATGCAGAGTGGGTAGGTAATCCCGTAAGGAAAACGATTGAAGATTTACCGATGCCACACCTTCGTCAGACAGAAAAATCAGGTCGATTAAATCTATTGGTCTTGGGCGGAAGCCTGGGCGCACGGTCATTGAATACCTTCGTGCCGCAAGCGTTAGCCAAGATATCCGCTGACCATCGTCCTGAAGTCATCCATCAGTGTGGTAGCAAGCATAGTGATGATTGCCGCCAATCATATAAAGACGCTGGTGTTGAGGCTGATGTTAAAGAGTTTATTGAGGATATGGCAGCGGCATATGCCTGGGCTGATTTAGTGATATGCCGAGCTGGCGCACTGACTGTGGCAGAAGTCGCTGCGGCCGGTATTGCATCAATTTTAGTGCCTTATCCATATGCCGTGGATGATCATCAGACCCACAATGCTGCGGTCTTAGTGGATACGAATGCAGCAATTTTAATGGCAGATCAAGATTTAGATGCTGATGTAATTGCGAATACGGTCCGTCGACTTGATGGAGACAGAGAAGGGTTATTAAACATGGCAAATGCGGCAAGACAAGTCGCAAAAATGGGCACAGCAGCGCATATCGCTGATATTTGTATGGAGGCTGCCAATGGATAGACTGACCTCAGCCATGCAGAGCCGCGTTAAGCATATCCACTTCATCGGTATTGGTGGCGTGGGTATGGGCGGTATCGCAGAAGTATTATTGAACTTGGGTTATCAAGTTAGTGGTAGTGATTTAGCTGAGAACAGCTTGATCAAGCATCTTCGTAGTCTGGGTGCGACCATTATGATTGGCCATGATGCATCGTATCTTGACGATGCTGATGTAGTGGTGGTTACTACGGCTGTCAGCGAAGATAATGTTGAATTAGTGGCTGCTAGAGAGCAATTGATTCCTGTTGTACCCAGAGCGGAAATGTTGGCCGAGCTGATGCGATTTAGTTATGGCATTGCTGTAGCAGGAACGCATGGTAAAACCACAACAACCAGCTTGATAGCCGCCTTATTAAGCGAAGGCGAGCTGGATCCTACCTTTGTGATTGGTGGACGTTTAAATAGTGCCGGCACGAACGCGCGTTTGGGTACAGGGCGTTATCTGGTCGCTGAAGCTGATGAAAGTGACGCATCATTCTTATACCTGCAGCCAATGATTGCGGTGGTGACGAATATTGATGAAGATCATATGGCGACATATGACGGTGATTTTGGCAAATTGAAGGCCACCTTCATTGAATTTCTTCATCACTTACCATTCTATGGACTGGCAGTGTTATGTCTTGATGATCCGGTTATCCAATCGTTATTGGCTGATGTAACCAGACCGTTTATCACTTACGGACAAAACCCTGATGCTGATTATCAGTTAATGGAACTGACGCAGCATCAGGGGCAAAGCTTTTTCACCGTGGTAGAGAAACGTTCAGGACAGAGCTTCCCTGTCACATTGAATATGCCTGGCTTACACAATGCCTTGAATGCGACTGCTGCCATGGCTGTAGCACGTAACCTTGATGTCAGTGTCACTGATTGCCAAAGAGCCTTACTGAAGTTTGATGGTGTAGGACGACGCTTTAATCTGCTGGGTCAGGTTAAAGCGGGTACAGGTCAGGCCATGTTGATTGATGATTATGGGCATCATCCGACTGAGATCGCAGCCACGCTTGCCGCCACACGAGGTGGTTGGCCAAATAACCGTTTAGTTTTGGTATTCCAACCTCATCGCTACACACGCACACGTGACTTGTTTGAAGATTTTGCGCATGTCTTATCCAGTGTTGATGTGCTGGTTGTGTTAGAGGTCTATCCAGCCGGTGAAGCAAAAATTGCCGGGGCAGATGCACGTAGTTTATGTCGGGCTATCCGCTTGCGTGGCCAGGTTGAGCCTGTATTTGCAGAAGACAAGCAGGAACTCTACGCATTATTACCGGGCCTTCTACAAGACGGCGATGTGTTGTTGACATTAGGTGCTGGAGATATCGGCCGGATGGCACAGGCTTTACCTGAGATCTTAAACGATGGGGGTGCTGAATGATGGCATTACCTCGGACTTTAAAAGGCGAACTAAAAACAAATGAGCCACTGTCTCGTTATAACTCATGGCGTGTAGGAGGGCCGGCAAAACAGCTTTACCGTCCTACCGACAGAAATGATCTCGCCCTGTTTTTACAACAACTACCTGCAGAAGAACCTGTGCTATGGGTCGGTCTGGGTAGTAACTTATTAATACGTGATGGCGGTTTTGCCGGCACTGTGATTGTCACCGCAGGCGCATTGCAAACCATCGATGTCATTGATAATGAGATTACGGCAGAAGTCGGGCTCTATTGCAGCAAGTTAGCGAAACAGGCGGCGAAGGCTGGCTTAAAAGGCGCTGCTTTCTGGGCAGGGATTCCGGGTACTTTAGGTGGTGCCTTAGCCATGAATGCTGGTGCTCATGGTGTTGAAACATGGGACTCCGTCGTAGAAGTCACAACAATTGATAAACAAGGTGAGTTGCATCTCTACAATGCTGATCAGTTTGAGGTGAGTTACCGTCATGTGAACTTGCCAGAAAATCAGTGGTTCGTAGCAGCAAAAATGCGGTTTGAACAAGGTGATAAAGAGATTGAGCTGGAGCTTATCCGTGACCTACTGAAAAAAAGAAATATCAGTCAACCCACCAATCAACCTTGTGCAGGTTCAGTTTTTCGAAACCCACCCGGCGACTTTTCTGGTCGTTTGATTGAAGTCAGTGGTCTGAAAGGACTCACAGTGGGCGGTGCCAGTGTGTCAGATAAACATGCAAACTTTATCGTCAATAATGGTGATGCCACGGCAAAAGACATTGAGACACTTATTTTTGAAGTACAGCAGCGGATTGAGCAAGAGCATGGCGTTAAGCTGATTCCAGAAGTTCATATAATCGGAGAGCCATCATGATAAAACGCACTGTGTCTGCTGCTGAATTTGGTCGTGTTGCTGTACTGATGGGCGGCCGATCTGCTGAACGTGAGATTTCACTCATTAGTGGCAATGCGGTATTAGCTGGCTTACAACGTAGTGGTATCGATGCGTATGGCATCGATGTCAGCTTCGATATCTGTCAAAAAATGAACAGTGGTGAATTTGATCGTGCGTTTATCGTCCTCCATGGACGTGGCGGTGAAGATGGTGAAATTCAAGGTTTTTTACAGGCCATCAATCTGCCTTACACCGGAAGTGCAATTAGTGCTTCTGTACTGTCCATGAACAAACGATTGAGCAAATTAGCGTGGATTCAACAGGGTTTACCAACTGCCCTGTTTGTTCCTGTGTGTGCACAAACCAATACGGATGAATTAGTTGCTGATTTAGGGCTACCTCTCATCATCAAGCCTGTTAACGAAGGTTCCAGCATTGGAATGTCCAAGGTCAATGACCACAGTGAATTACAACAGGCCATTGATTTGGCATTGAAATATGACACCGATGTTATCGCTGAGCAGTGGATACACGGGGAGGAATATACCGTTGCCATTCTAGACGGTGAAGCTCTACCTGCCATCCGTTTAAAAACGCCACATGAATTTTATGATTTTGACGCCAAGTATCACGCCAACGACACTGAATATTTATGTCCCTGTGGTTTGGAAGCCGATGTTGAACAGGGTATGCAAGACATCGCGTTAAAAGCCTTTAATGCCCTAGGCATGCAAGGATGGGGGCGTATCGACTTTATGCGTGACAAGCAAGGCAATCTGTTTTTACTTGAAGCAAACAGTGTTCCCGGTATGACCGATCACAGTCTAGTCCCCATGGCTGCGAAGCAAGCTGGAATGTCATTCGATGATTTAGTCTGCCGCATTTTAGAAACAAGCTTCAGAGGTGAGGGCTGATGGCTAAACAGCGGAGAGGCGCCATATTACAAGAGCCAGCTAAGGTAAAACAGCCCAGGTCGCCACTGGCATGGAAAAAATTGTTCAAACATGCCGCCACGTTGGCTTTGGTCGTCGTCTTAGTGGCGGGAGGAATGTATCTGCGTGAAGCCGATACCTTGCCTGTGAAGCACGTGACGGTAGATGGCACTTTACGCCATACCGACAGAAATGAGTTAGTCAAAGCGGTGATGCCTTTTGTCAGAGGCAGTTTTTTAGATGTAGATGTAGCCAGTATTCAAAAAGCAGGTGAGACCTTGCCTTGGGTCGAGCAAATACAGGTGAGACGAATCTGGCCAGATACCTTGCATTTGATGGTTGCTGAGCATGAAGCGGTTGCTCGCTGGAATGATGATGGCTTGGTCAACCGTCACGGAAAAGTGTTTAAGCCCAGCAAAGACACAATGCCTGATGGTTTGATTCAGTTGCATGGCCCAGATGGCACCAGTGAAATGCTGTCGCGACGATTGGTCGATGTTCAGCAAAAAGTGAATGTGCTGGGCTTACGAGTCATCAGTATGAGCATGGATAAACGCCGTGCCTGGCAAGTAGATTTTAAAGAAGGATTACATCTTAAATTGGGCCGTACAGATGATGAAGACAGGTTGACCCGCTTTGTTAACGTCTATTTGGGTGGGCTAGGTACATTTAAAGACCTGATTAAAGAAATTGATATGCGTTACACCAATGGGCTGGCAGTGGTATGGAAATCCGGCCAGCAACCTGACTTTAATGGAACAGTATGATGTCGAAACGAACTGAAAGAGAACTTATCGTTGGATTGGATATCGGTACATCAAAGGTTGTCGCAATTGTTGCGGCACCTGTTGTTGATGCCGGCCCCAATGATAATGCGCTCGAAATTATTGGCATTGGTTCTCACCCTGCCAGAGGCATGAAAAAAGGGGTTGTCGTCAATATCGAATCGACAGTGCAGTCGATTCAGCGTGCGATTGAAGAAGCTGAATTGATGGCCGGTTGCCAGATTTATTCAGTCTATGCAGGTATTGCCGGAAGCCACATTCGAAGCCTGAATTCTCATGGAACGGTGGCTATTCGCGATAAGGAAGTGACTCAGGGCGATATTGATCGGGTGATGGATGCAGCACGAGCTGTGCATTTCCCCGGAGACCAACAATTACTGCATGTATTGCCACAGGAATACATTATCGATAACCAGGAAGGCATACGTGAACCAATTGGGATGTCAGGTGTACGTTTGGAAGCAAAAGTTCACCTGATTACGGGTGCTGTCAGTGCGGCTCAGAACATCACAAAATGTATTGAACGTTGTGGTTTAACAGTTGATGGCATTGTGCTTGAGCAAATGGCATCCAGTTATTCTGTCTTAGATCAGGACGAAAAAGAACTGGGTGTTTGTATCGTTGATATCGGCGGTGGAACCACGGACATAGCTGTGTTCGTTGATGGCGCGATTCGCCACACAGCAGTGATTCCGATTGCCGGCGATCAGGTCACCAATGATATCGCCGTGGCATTACGCACACCCACGCAATATGCCGAAGAAATCAAAATTAAATACGCCTGTGCATTGACACAACTGGCTCGTGAAGATGAAACCATTGAGGTACCGAGTGTGGGGGACAGGCCACCACGTCAGCTTGCTAGACAAACTCTAGCTGAAGTGGTTGAGCCGAGATATGAAGAATTATTGATGTTAGTTCAGGCTGAACTACGTCGTAGTGGGTTTGAAGAATTACTGGCTGCGGGCATTGTGCTGACAGGCGGTAGTTCGAAAATGGAAGGCGCTATTGAGCTTGCTGAAGAGGTCTTCCACCTTCCTGTGCGTTTGGGAGTGCCACAGCATGTCGGGGGACTTGTTGATGTGGTGCGTAACCCAATTCATGCAACAGGTGTTGGGTTGCTGTTATTTGGCAATCAGGAGCATGCCCCAGGGCATGGTGAAATTAAAGTAAGTGAAGGCTTAAAAGGCATGCTGGCAAGAATGAAAAGCTGGTTCCAAGGGAATTTTTAAGCTGAGTAATTGAGCATGTTTGTTTTACACAATTTTTTGGGGGAGAAGTTATGACTTTTGAATTAATTGATACATACAGTGAAAATGCTGTCATTAAAGTGATTGGTGTTGGTGGTGGTGGCGGTAATGCGCTTGAGCATATGGTTGTCAACCAAATTGAAGGGGTGGATTTCATCAGTGCAAACACGGATGCTCAAGCATTACGTAAAAGCTCAGCAACCACACAACTGCAACTGGGTGGTGACATTACTAAAGGCTTGGGTGCAGGTGCCAATCCTGATGTGGGTCGTCAAGCAGCGTTAGAAGACAGAGAACGCATCATGGAAGTGATCGATGGTGCAGATATGGTCTTTATCACAGCCGGTATGGGTGGTGGTACTGGCACAGGTGCTGCACCGGTCGTTGCTCAAGTGGCCAAAGAAATGGGTATTCTGACGGTAGCTGTCGTTACCAAACCTTTCCCATTCGAAGGTGGCAAGCGTATGAAAATTGCGCAAGCGGGTATTGAAGAATTAGGTCAACATGTTGATTCGTTGATTACCATTCCGAACGAGAAGTTATTGAAGGTACTGGGTAAAGATATGACTTTGCTGAATGCCTTTAAATCAGCCAATGATGTCTTGTTAGGTGCTGTTCAGGGTATTGCTGAATTAATCACACGTGAAGGTATGATTAACGTTGACTTTGCTGACGTTCGTACTGTGATGTCAGAAATGGGCATGGCAATGATGGGCACGGGGCATGCTAAAGGTGAGCATCGTGCACGTGAAGCCGCGAAATTAGCGGTCTCAAGCCCATTATTAGAAGATGTCGATTTGGCTGGTGCCCGTGGCGTATTGGTCAATATTACTGCTGGTCTGGACATGAGTATCGGTGAGTTCGAAGAAGTGGGTAACACCATTAAAGAATTTGCTTCAGATGACGCTACAGTAGTTGTTGGAACCGTGATTGACCCAGACATGACTGACGAGTTGAGAGTGACCGTTGTGGCGACAGGTTTAGGCGCACCGAGAGTCGCTGTAGCGAAAGCGCCGGAAGAAGCTGCACCACAAATTGAAATTGTGAAAAAGCCAGTTGAAATCGATTACGATGAACCAACAGTCATTCGCAATGGTAAAGATAGCCAGCAGAAACAAGTCGCCAACGGAGATGTCAATATGGATTATTTGGATATTCCAGCCTTTCTGCGTCGTCAGGCGGATTGATTTAGTATAGCTGCTTATATTCTGCTTATGATATTATGCTTTGATCTGTAACTGTTTAAGGGGGTAAAACACCGTGATAAAGCAACGAACATTGAAGAATGTGATTCGTGCGACCGGTGTCGGTTTGCATAGTGGTGAGATGGTATATCTGACCCTGCGACCTGCCGCCCCTAATACAGGCATTATTTTTCGTAGAGTGGATCTGGACCCGGTTGTCGAGATTCAGGCAAAAGCTGAGAATGTGGGTGAAACCGCTCTATCGACCACGCTGATTGAACATGGTCAACGTGTTTCAACAGTGGAGCATTTATTATCTGCATTTGCCGGCTTAGGTATTGATAATGCTTATATTGACCTGAATGCAGCTGAAGTACCCATTATGGACGGCAGTGCCGGTCCATTTGTGTTCTTGGTGCAGTCGGCAGGTATTGAAGAGCAGAATGTGGCTAAACAGTTCATCCGCATCAAAAAACCAGTTGTGATGGAAGACGGTGATAAATGGGCGAAATTTGAACCATTTGATGGTTTTAAAGTGTCATTTACTATCGATTTCGAGCATCCTGCATTTACTGGACGACCTCAACAAGTCGATGTTGATTTCTCCTCCACATCGTTTGTTCGTGAAGTCAGTCGTGCACGCACATTTGGTTTTATGAAAGATATCGAAAAGTTACGCGAAAACAATCTGGCATTAGGTGGCAGTATGGATAATGCCATCGTGGTTGATGATTACCGTGTGTTGAATGAAGATGGCTTACGTTATGAAGATGAATTTGTTCGTCATAAAGTGCTGGATGCCATCGGTGATTTGTATTTGCTGGGACACAGTCTGATTGGTGCTTTCAAAGGCCATAAGTCAGGACATGAGGTGAATAACAAATTATTACGGAAATTATTAGCTCAGGAAGATGCCTGGGAGTTGGTCAGCTTCGAAGACGATAAAGATGCCCCCATTCTTTTTAGTCGACCTGCTGCCTCAATTTCAAGCTAATTTTTCTGATTGGATTGACGTTTAGCGAGTTTATTCAAGGCGGCCTTTAATGGGCCGTCTTGCATTTCAGCGGCAGTACTTGTTAGAAGTTCTGCCGTTTCAGTTGATACACGGAGCGTATTCGGATTCATTTTCGATTTAAGCGGTTCGCTTTGTGGTCTGACTTTGACCTCCAGTTTTTTTACTGGATTCGGTAAATGCGCTGATAAGGTTTTACAAATAAAGGCAGCCTGAAAGCGCAATAAACTCGCATAATTGGCTTTATCAGTGAGAATGATGATTTTATCTTCCGTGATGTTTGCCAATGTGCAATGATTACTAAATTTTAAAGGCAGGCTTTTTTGTAAAATGGTGTTAAGCTTGTTCAGTTTTTGGGCGCGAATTGATAACCATTTCATCTGGTTATCGTTTTGATAGAGTTGACCAATGCGCTCAGGTTTTTTTGACATATTATTTTAAGTGACTGAAAAAGGATAACAATGCAGGTTATCATTATATCCTCAAACAGCAAGACCCATAAGCATTGGCATTTAACGCGATCCAGTTTGTTCGTGCTGATGCTGATGCTGACATGCCTTATTAGTGTTAGTAGCTATAGCCTGGCGAAATGGCTCTATACAGACCGCATAACAGAAAATCTCCAGCCTGTCCCCGTTCCTACTCTCTCTTCTAGTTCAAATCCCATCGATACCACTCAGAACCTGGACGAAAATCAAGAAGAAAATTTACAAGATTTTTATGCCAAACAGCTCGGTGGTTTACAGGCAGAAACTATACGTTTGAAAATGTTCAGTGAGCGTCTGGCGCAAATTGCAGGCTTTGAGACAGAAGACTTTTCTTTAGATGAGCATCCTGGTCAAGGTGGTATTGAACATGATGGCTCGCCTCTTAATAGTGAGGCACTGGAAAGAGGTATCCAACAGCTATCAAGTCAATTACGTGGTCAGAGTGATACATTAAATGCCCTTGAAGAGTATCTCATCACAAAAGAAAATATTGCGGCAGGTATTCCTGAAGGTAAACCGGTTAAAAATGGCTGGGTGTCATCATTTTATGGCAATCGTATCGACCCGTTTAATGGTAAAAAAACCTTCCATGAAGGTATCGACATTGCCGGCAAAGAAGGCAGTCCAGTCATGGCTGTAGCCGATGGTATTGTCAGCTGGGTGGGTGATCGTGGCGGTTATGGTGGCTTAGTCGAAGTCGACCATGGTAACGGCTATGTCACACGATATGCCCACAATAAAACAATAAAGGTGAGTAAGGGCGAGCGCGTCAGTAAGGGTGAAGTGGTGGCGCTGATGGGATCGACAGGGCGGTCAACCGGCCCACACGTTCACTACGAAGTCTTACGTGACGGCCAACATATCAATCCTTATAGTTTTATCAAGTAAATTCTTTTGAGCTCTTGTTTTATTTGTGGGAAGTCTCCACATGAAACAATGTGATCTACAAACACTGACTTTGTCCGCGTTATAATCACAAGTTTATTACTTTTATCGGTGTTCACGCCGTAATCAACACAGTTTAAGGCGAAAAAATGGTTAGCAAGTTTTTCAGTAAAATTTTTGGTAGTCGTAACGAGCGCGTATTGAAAAAAATGCGTAAGACGATAGATGAGATTGCCAAGTTTGAAACAGAAATAGAACAACTTGATGACCCGGCGTTACAAGCCAAAACTGAGGCATTTAAACAGCGTCTTGCTGATGGCCAAACTATCGATGACATATTGACTGAAGCTTTTGCCGTTGTGCGTGAAGCCAGTAAACGTGTTCTCGGCATGCGTCACTTCGATGTCCAATTAATCGGTGGCATGGTGTTGAATGATGGCAAAGTCGCTGAGATGAAAACCGGTGAAGGTAAAACACTTGTTGCGACATTGGCTGTCTATTTGAATGCACTTGAAGGTAAAGGTGTTCACGTCATCACGGTTAATGATTACCTTGCAAAACGTGACGCCACGCAAATGGGTAAACTATATGAGTTCCTTGGACTGACAACAGGCGTTATTGTTGGCGGCCTGGGTAATGATGAACGTCGTGAAGCCTATAACTGTGATATCACCTATGGCACCAATAATGAATTTGGTTTCGATTACCTCCGTGACAATATGGCGTTTCGTTTGGAAGAGAGAGTCCAGCGTGAATTAAATTTTGCTGTCATCGATGAGGTTGACTCTATTCTGATTGACGAAGCCAGAACACCGCTGATCATTTCTGGGCCAGCAGAAGACAGTTCAGAGTTATATCAAAAAATTAATACGCTTATCCCTAGCTTGAGCAAACAAGAAGGTGAGGGCGATGACGTTACCGTAGAAGGTGACTACACACTGGACGAAAAAAATAAGCAGGTTCACTTTACCGAGTCCGGTCATGAAAAAATTGAGTCGATGCTCACTGATATCGGTTTGTTATCAGCCGATGCCAGCTTATATGATGCGGCCAATATTGGTTTAATGCACCACGTCACCGCTGCGTTACGTGCGCATGTCTTGTTCCAACGCGACGTGGACTACATTGTTCAGGATAACCAAATTGTCATTGTCGATGAATTCACCGGAAGAAGCATGCCCGGTCGTCGTTGGTCTGAAGGCTTACACCAAGCGGTTGAAGCCAAAGAAAATGTGAAGATTCAAAACGAGAATCAAACCTTAGCCTCTATCACTTTCCAGAACTATTTCCGTCTGTATTCTAAATTATCGGGCATGACAGGTACTGCGGATACTGAAGCTTACGAGCTGCAATCCATTTATGGCCTGGAAGTTGTGGTCATTCCGACCCACAAAGAAATGCAACGTAAAGATGAAGCAGACCGTATTTATCTCACCGCAAAAGAAAAATACGATGCCATTCTGGAAGATGTAAAAGATTGTGTGAAGCGTGGACAACCTGTCCTGGTAGGGACAGCGTCTATTGAAAGCTCAGAATATCTTCATAGCCTGCTTAAAAAGGCCAAAATCCCACACGAAGTACTCAACGCTAAATTCCACGAAAAAGAAGCACACATTATTGCGAATGCAGGTATGCCTTCAGCGGTAACGATTGCCACCAATATGGCTGGTCGCGGTACCGATATTGTGCTCGGCGGTAGTTTAGATGCTGAGTTAGATGGTTTGCCAGAAGATACAAGTGACGAGCAAAAACAAACCATCCGCCAAGCGTGGATGAACCGTCATGAAGCGGTATTAGCAGCAGGTGGTTTGCATATCATTGGTACTGAGCGTCATGAGTCTCGTCGTATTGATAATCAACTTCGTGGCCGTTCCGGTCGTCAGGGTGACCCCGGCTCAACACGCTTTTATCTGTCTCTTGAAGATAATCTAATGCGTATTTTTGCTTCAGACCGGATGGCTGGACTCATGCAGAAATTAGGCATGGAAGAGGGTGAAGCTATTGAACACCCTTGGGTATCACGTGCCATTGAAAATGCCCAACGCAAAGTGGAAGGGCATAACTTCGATATTCGTAAACAATTGCTCGAATTTGATGATGTCGCCAACGATCAACGTAAGGTTGTTTACGAGCAGCGTAATGAGCTGATGGCTGCAGACGATGTTTCAGAGACCATCTCATCAATGCGCAGCACGGTGATTAATGATGTTATCAGTATGTATATTCCACCTAATAGCATTGATGAACAGTGGGATATTTCAGGCTTAGAGGAAGCACTCAGAGAAGAGTTTGCTCTTGAAGCACCTGTAGCCGAATGGTTAGAAAATGATGACTCTTTACATGAAGAGTCATTAAGAGAACGCATCGTAGGAGAAGCAGAGAAGGCATACAAACAAAAAGAAGAAGCGGTTGGCTCAGAATTAATGCGTCACTTTGAAAAAGCCATCATGTTACAAACGCTGGACTCCCAATGGAAAGACCATCTGGCCCAGATGGATTATTTACGTACAGGGATTAATCTACGTGGCTACGCACAGAAAGATCCTAAGCAGGAATATAAACGTGAATCGTTTAGCCTGTTTAAAGCTATGCTCGACAATATTAAGCATGAAGTCATTAAACTCATCTCTCGCGTACAGATTAGAGCTGAAGAAGATGTGGAAGCGGTTGAAGAACAGCGCCGTCAGACAGCTGAAATGGAATATCAACACGAGCAGGCTCAACAACTAGCCAGTGAAGAGAATCAAGAAGAAGATCTTGCTGCTCATCAACCTTATACTCGTGACGGCAGTAAAATCGGTCGTAACGATCCTTGCCCATGTGGCAGTGGTAAAAAATTCAAACAATGTCATGGAGCTATTCGTTAATGGCAGTCAATTTGTCAGCACCTAAGGCGGAAGATTTACTGGCCATTGATGGTATTCGCCTTGCCACGGCTAGTGCAGGAATAAAAAAGCCAGGCAGACAAGATGTTGTATTGATAGAACTCGCTGAAGGCACACAGACAGCCGCGGTTTATACAACGAATGCTTTTTGTGCTGCCCCTGTCATTGTGGCGAAACAGCATCAAGCAGCTGAAGCGACACGATATTTATTAATTAATTCTGGCAATGCTAACGCCGGTACTGGTGAAGCTGGCCTGGTTGCAGCTAAAGCGTGTTGTCAGGCTGTAGCAGAAGTCGCTGGGGTCAATGAAGCGAATGTTTTACCATTCTCTACAGGTGTAATAGGTCAACCATTACCTGTCGATAAGATCCGTGCCGTTTTGGCTGATACCTATGATGGTCTAACAGCTGATAACTGGTTAGCCGCTGCTCAAGGCATTATGACAACAGATACGCTCGCTAAGGCGAAGTCTGTGCAAGTTGAATTAGCTGGCAAAACCGTTACGATAACCGGTATATCTAAAGGATCCGGCATGATTCGACCTGATATGGCCACGATGCTGGCTTATATCGCGACTGATGCCAACGTGGATTATGCTGTTTTAACCACCATGCTAAACAATGCCATGAATCATTCTTTCAACCGCATCACGGTGGATGGTGATACCTCTACAAATGATGCGTGCGTGCTAATGGCCACTGGCCAGGCAGGCAATGCAAAGATTACTCAGATTACCTCAGAAGAAGGCGAAGCCTTGCAAAAGGCAATGAATGATATTTGTTGTTATCTGGCGCAAGCTATCGTACGTGACGGTGAAGGTGCGACCAAGTTCATTACCATTAATGTAGAGCAAGGACAGAGCCAGGAAGAATGCCGCCAGGTTGCCTATACCATTGCCCATTCACCATTAGTCAAAACAGCACTGTTTGCTTCTGATCCAAATTGGGGAAGAATCCTTGCGGCAGTGGGACGAAGCGGTTTAGCTGATTTTGATTTATCAGGTGTGTCTATTTTTATTAATGATGTCTGTATCGTTAAATCCGGCCAGCCTGATCCAGATTATACTGAAGAGAAGGGGCAGGCTGTCATGGCCGAGTCTGAAATTGTCATCACGGTGAAATTGAACCGTGGTGCTGCACATGATCAAGTTTGGACATGTGACTTTTCGTATGACTATGTGAAAATAAACGCAGAGTATCGCACTTAAGCTAGAGCTATCCATGAGCGACAATACCATTACCACCCTAAGTGATTTCTTAGAGCAGAGTGGCGCCCATTATCGTGTTTTTGATATGGGACGCAGAGTGACCAAGCTGAGTGCAAAGAAATTTACCCGCTTTGAAGCGGCTGAAGTGCCATATCCTTATCCGTTTCAACGTACAGCCTTATTTGGCATTATTTTTTGGCATCCTCAGTTCACAGATAGACATTACGTCTGGTTTTTGAAGTTTCCGCTTGATGAGCAGGGCTTGCTGATACAAGCGGCGCGAGATGAGTTTCTGGTGATGGTTCTGGATAGAGTTGGTGAGTGTTTACTCGCAGCTGCAGATGGAAATTACATAGAAGGTGCCCTAAAAGATAGTCCATACAGTTTTAATCCTCGTGAAGATCGGATGGCCGCCTTTAATGCTCAGGCCACAAAGAGTCTGAGTTTAAAAGCCTCGTCATTCTATGAAGCGGCCTTTGCGTATTTTACTGGGCAAAAATCGTTCGACAGTTGGCAAGTGCTCGGCATGCAGGGTGTGGCTGATGTGGCAGTGAGAACTGATGATAGAGCGTTGACGAAAGCCATAATACAAACCCTGCCTCAATTACCGCCTCAACCTTTTCATATGTTGACGTCTTTTATGGAAAATGCAGAGCCCGCTAATAATCTGGTCGAAGCACTACAGTGGCGATTGAAGAATGAGTTGGAACAGAATCAGCCTGATATGGCAGAAATTTGTGCCTGCCTAAGGGCTGTGTCAAATAGTTCTGCTCAGGGCATAGTTGAAAGTATGGTCAAGCAAGTGCTTTGTTCAGACATCAGCCGTCATATCGAAGTCCTAGCTGTTATCGCTGGTAGATGTTGGAAAGTGCTTGAAGAGCCTGAACTCTGTCAGCTATATGTTGAGAGGCTCGCTATTAATGAAGCTGATTATGAAGGCTTTAGCCATATATTGGCGGACTTAATGTATATGCCTGCCATGCGAGACAAGGTTATGTCTGCTTTACGTAACCCAAATCGCTCAGCTGAGTTGACGCAGCAAGTCGGAAAGATGTTCGGTTAAGAAGCTTAAGCGGACAAAGCAGGAAATAAGCCTTTCAGACCATTGGCAATAAATTCAACGGCGATGGCTGTGAGAATCAGTCCCATAATACGTGTCGCAATGTTAATACCATTGCTTGACATACGTCTTGCTATCCACGGCACAAGCAGCAATAAAATCCATAGCAGTAAGCCCAGCAGAATGATGTCCAGAGCAATCAGGCTGTAATGAGCGACACCATGTCCTTTGTATGCATTGATGATGACGGTACTGATGGCGCCAGGACCTGCCAGTAGGGGCATGGCGAGAGGCACGACGGCAATTGACTCACCAGACTGTTGTGCCAGTTCATGATTTTGTTTCAAGCCCTTACTGGTGTTATGTAGCATTCCTATCCCCATTAATAAGAGCAGGATACCGCCGCCAACACGAAATGAATTGATGCTGATACCAAAAAACTCTAATACCCATTGCCCGAAAAAGGCTGTCACCAGCAGAATAGTAGTCGCTGCAATAATGACGGTTCGCGCGATCTTCGCTCGTTCAGCACTACTATAGTCAGCAGTCAGGCTAATATAGATTGGAATAATGCCTAGGGGATTAACAATGGCGATTAATGACACCAGAAATTTTGTGTATTCCGTATATTCGAGCATGCTTTAGCTTAAATTCTTATCTTCAATGTCAGTCACAATGCCATCAATGGTCTTGGCATTTTTTTCTCGCCAATAGTCTTCAATCCCTTCAACGCCTTTTTTTTCAGCCCAATTATTGAGTTGTTCGCGTTCGCCCTGATAAGCATAGTAAGGGACGGCCATACCACAGGATGTTTGCACGAGCTCAATGCTGAGATCGAAGATCTGCCGTGCACCGGGAAGGGCATCAAATAAGTGATATAAGTCGCTCCATTCGGCATCATTATGATGAATGACTTTGGCAGTACCATACAGACGCAGGATCATTGGCTTACCATGAAATGCAGTGAACATGACTGTCATTCTTGGCAATTGCTGAATATGACCAGCGGTTTCATTACCACTACCCGTGACATTTAGCCAAATCACTCTATTTGGTGTCAGTACACGCAAAGAATCCATTCCCTTAGGCGAAATATTAACCCGACTGTCTTCTGTTGCCGTGCCCACAAAAAAAATGTGCTGCTGTTGGATGAATTCGATTAAGCGATCAGATAAGGCATCAAACTTTTGTCCCATATGGTTTTTAACTCTCTGTTCTTGTCATCATTAGTTTCTGCCACTCTTGTTCCATCATGATGTCAAAATTTGTCTCAACACGGTCAAGAAAAACATGTCCTTGCAGATGATCAAATTCATGCTGAAAAACACGTGCTAGAAAATCATCATAATGCGTTTCGACCCATTCTGCATGACGCATTTGGTAACGAACCTGTATATGTGTGTGACGCGGAACTAAACCACGAATACCGGGTAAACTCAGACAACCTTCCCAATCTTTTTCTTGTGTATTTGAGGTAGTAATAATCTCTGGATTAATGACAAAAAACGCAGGTATATCAGGCGCATGCGGATAACGGGCATTAGGATGGGAAGACATGATAAAAAAACGTTGTGAGATGCCCACTTGTGGCGCTGCTATGCCCATGCCACCTTTTTCAAGAACAAATTCCATGAGCGCATCGAGTTGAGCCTGGAACTCAGGATTTAGAATATCTTCAACTTTTTCAGTTGCTTGGCGAAGCACTGGGTGCCCTAACTGAAAAATAGTGAAGTCTTTTGTCATATCAACGGGGCTTGTAAAGGATCATGTAATCGGAACCAACCAGCAATACTGTAACGATCTCGACAGCTTTTGACTACTTCATGAGGAAACTCCTCACTCAAGAAAATAACAAAACTGCCAAAATTTGGGTTGACCGTCTCAATGACAGTGTTAGTCTCAGGCGCATAAATTAACAACTGACCGCCATCTTCTTCCTGCCATTCTGGGTTGAGATAGAGCACGGTAGTTAAAACCCGGTTAGATTCACCTTTAAAAGCATCCATATGTTTTTTATAAAAAGCGCCGGGTGCGTAATGTGCGTAGTGAGCTTCATAGTCAAACAAGCCCATAAACAGTCGGCGGTTTATAGCGAGCCTAAACTCTGACATTTGATCGAGATAAGCCTTATCAGTGCTATTGTCTGGGGTTAACCAACGAGTTTGATCACGTCGAACAGCGTTATTCAACTGAAAATCCTGTTCTCGTCCAATACCTGCGCGTTTGAAATCATCATCATCTAAATTCATGACACGCTGATGAAGGGCATGATTAAGATTAGCGTGAAGAAGTTGTGGAAGAACACAGTAGCCGCGATCGGCGATGGTATCGGCGATAAGATCGTACGCTGACTCAGTAGGTTGTAGTAGTGGCTTCAAGCATGGAATCTCCAAACGGACAAATAAAACCAGACCAATTACTTAGATGGAGTGCTGTTAGTCGGGTGACCTGCTGGTTCCATTGAGGTAAGGGGTTGAACAGGTTGCAAAATTTAGCAAATTTTTCTTGGGTAGGTATGTTTTTTTTACTTACTAGCCGAAAAACCAATAGGCGACAGTGATAGCCGCCAAAATGCCAGCTATATCTGCGGCGAGTCCACAGCCGATAGCATGACGGATGTGCTTGATACCAACAGAGCCAAAATAGACTGCTAAAACATAAAAGGTGGTTTCAGTACTTCCCTGAACAATAGCCGAAAGTCGTCCGGAAAATGAGTCTGCACCATAGGCTTGCATCGTATCGACCATCATTGCTCGTGCGCCGCTGCCACTAAAAGGCTTCATCAATGCGGTGGGTAAGGCTTCTATAAAGCGGTCATCTAAACCCAGGCTCAAAATAATATAGCGTAAGCCTTCAGCAAGCATATCCATAGCACCGCTGGCGCGAAATACACCAATAGCTACGAGCATAGCTACCAGATAGGGAATAATGGTGATGGCTGTTTCAAACCCTTCTTTTGCCCCATCAACAAAGGCATCGTAAGCATTGATCCTTTTTTTCCAGGCGGCTGTGATAAATATAATGATCAGGGTAAATAAAATCAGGTTACTGATTAACGACGATTGGCTGACCATTTCTTGCTGCGGTAGATGAGAAAAATAGATGAGTAAGGCCAGCACAAACGCTGTGAAACTACCCAGATAAGCCAAAATAACACGATCCAGAAGATTAATTTTCTGTACCCATGCCACACTGAGTAAACCAACCAAAGTAGAGATATATGTGGCAATTAGAATGGGAATAAAGACATCGGTTGGGTTGGCTGCGCCCATTTGTGCACGATAAGTAAAGATGGTGACGGGAAACAAGGTGACAGCAGAGGTATTAATCACCAGAAACAGTATTTGGGCATTACTGGCAGTATCTTTGAACGGATTTAATTTCTGTAGTTCCTTCATGGCTTTGATGCCCAGCGGCGTCGCGGCATTATCCAGACCAAGTGCATTAGCAGAGATATTCATCACCATGGCCCCAATAGCTGGATGGTTTCTGGGAATATCGGGCATGAGGCGTTGAAATAATGGTGTTAAAGCCGCCGTCAGTAATTGAATAAAGCCGCTTCGCTCCCCGATTTTCATGATACCCAACCATAGTGCCAGCACACCTGTCAGCCCGAGAGAAATCTCAAAGGCGGTTTTGGCCAGTTCAAACATGGCTTGCATGAGTTGGGTGAATATTAACTGATCGCCCAGTACCAGTAATTTAAACAAGGCAACGAGAAACGCGATGAGAAAAAAAGCCATCCAGATAATATTCAGCATGCGCGTATTGTGGCATGAGTGTCTGCATTGCGGAAGTTAGTGGGAATAAAGACATAAAAAAGCCCGCTCAGTACGATTCACTTGCGGGCTCTTTTGAGTGCTTATATGGCCTTTAGTCGCGGTTAGCTTTTCTTTGCTTTTTTGCGGCTATGGCTGGACGTTTCTTGGTTTTTCCTGGCGGTCCATTTCGGCGAGGTTTTCTTTCTGATCTCGCAGATGACATATCTGCCTCAGCGCCGGGCAGACTAATCTCGAGCTGCTTATTATTAACCCAGACTTTTCTTAAATGCTGGAAAATATCTTTTGGCATACCATCAGGCAAATCAACCAGGCTGTGATCCTGATTAATCGTAATACGGCCAATCATACGACTATCCATACCAGCTTCATTGGCGATAGCACCCACGATATGCTTTGGCTCGACATTCTGTTCTACACCGACCTCGATCCGGTATGTCTTCATACCTTCTTCAGCCTGATGAGCTGCCTGACGGCGAGGACTACGTTCTGCTCTTGGTGGTCTTTCTGAACGCATACCACGTTCACCACGATTCGCTCGTTCAGGACGATCACCACGCTCAGCTCGCTCTCTAGGTTGTTTGCGTTCTGAATGGACAACAGGAGGATTTAAAGGACGACTTTTCTGTACCTGGAAGGCAAGGGCGGCAGCCATTTCAATCGGATCCGCATTATGTTCTTCTTGATACTGACGAATCAGATTTTCAAAAAAAGCGAGATCTTGAGATTCAATGGTTTCTGTCAGGTCTTGTTTAAAGGCCATAACACGACGGTCAGCAATATCTTCGCTACTAGGCAGTTGCATCCGAGTAATCGTCTGTTTAGTGGCTTTTTCAATCGCACCCAACATACGTTTTTCACGAGGAGAGACGAATAAAATCGCTTCACCTTTACGGCCTGCACGACCCGTTCTACCAATACGGTGAACGTAAGATTCGGTGTCATAAGGAATATCGTAATTGACGACGTGGCTCATACGTTCGATATCCAGACCGCGAGCAGCCACATCGGTGGCAACCAAGATATCAATCTTGCCTGCTTTCATTCTTTCGATGGTTTTTTCACGTAGCGCCTGATTCATATCACCGTTTAGTGGTGAACTGGCGTAACCACGTGCTTCTAGCTTTTCAGATAAATCCACTGTCGAATTTTTAGTACGCACGAAGATAATCATGCCATCAAAGTCTTCAACTTCAAGAATGCGCGTCAATGCATCCAGTTTATGTAACCCGGTTACCTGCCAGTAGCGTTGTGTGATCGTATCTACCGTCGATGTTTTTGATTTGATATGCACATCAACAGGATTATTGAGATAACGCTGTGCAACACGGTGTATTGGTTTAGGCATGGTGGCTGAGAATAAAGCCACCTGACGTGTTTCTGGTGTTTCTTTCAGAATGGTTTCAACATCATCAATAAAGCCCATGCGCAGCATTTCATCAGCTTCATCCAGAACCAGTGCTTTCAAATCTTCGAGGGGTAATTTACCGCGACGAATCAAATCAAGAATACGACCAGGCGTACCGACGATAACTTGTGGGCTACGTTGTAACTGGCGTAATTGAATGCCCATGCTTTGACCACCATAAACAGGTAACACATGGAAGTTTTTCATATGACGACCATAACCTTGCATGGCTTCAGCGACTTGAATAGCTAACTCACGCGTGGGGGTGAGTACCAAAATTTGTGGTGTCTTTTGACGATCATTCAAACGACTTAATAGAGGTAGAGAAAAGGCGGCCGTTTTACCTGTACCGGTTTGGGCCTGACCCAGCAAATCACGACCTTCTAATAATGGCGTAATACTTTGGGCTTGAATCGGTGACGGTGTTTCGTAACCGGCTTCTTTGATTGCTTTGACAATAGCGGGAGCGATACCCAGCTCACTGAATGAGGGGATCGAGTCAAGTTGTTCTGTGGACATGCAAAAACCTGTGAATGTCAGTTTTGAACGCAAAACTGAGGAGCGGGATGATAAACGGCATATTATACGATCCTGAAATGGCAAAAGATAGAAAAATCATTTGTTTAATGTGATATTGCGCATTTCTGGTAATGTCGGGTTTTAGGTTTTATGATGGAAATTCAAATGACTTTCTGACAGTGAGGAGACAGAGATGAGTGAACATACCTATAAACTGATTGAATTAACCGGTAGTTCAAGTGAAAGTTCCGATCAGGCGATTCAAAATGCCATCAAAAAAGCCGGTGAAACGGTCAAACATATGCACTGGTTCGAAGTGATTGAAACCCGTGGTTATATTGAAAATGATGGTGTGAAATACTGGCAGGTCACCATCAAAGTTGGGTTTAGAATCGAAGATTAAATATCGCTCCTAAAAGGACTATCATGTCAAATACAACCCAGACCGATGTCATTATTATCGGGGCAGGTACCGCAGGTTTAGCCTCGCTCAAGCAAGTGCAGAAGAAAACGGATGCGTTTTTGTTAATTAACGAAGGTGAATATGGCACCACCTGTGCCCGAGTTGGCTGTATGCCATCCAAGCTGCTTATTGAAGCGGCAAATGCTTATCACCGTCGTCATACTTTTGCTGAGTTTGGTATCCAGAATGCGGAACAACTCAGTATTGATATACCGGCGGTATTACGCCGGCTGCGTCATATACGAGATTATTTTGTTTCCAGTACATTAAAGTCGATCAGTCAGATTGAGGATAAGGTGATCACCGGTCGGGCCACGCTCACAGGGCCCAACACTGTCAGAGTGAACGATGATGTGTATACCGCCAAAAAGATCATTATCGCCACTGGCTCCAGACCTGTACTACCGCCTGAGTGGGAGCAAATAGGCAACAATAAAATTCTCACCACCAATATCTTGTTTGAACAAACTGATTTAAAGCCCAGGATCGCTGTTATCGGTCTGGGGGCTATTGGTATTGAAATGGCTCAGGCTCTGTCACGATTGGGTATCGAAGTCACGGCATTTGGCGCAGAGTCTATGTTGGCGGGACTGACAGATAAAAAGGTCAGTGAGGCATTGCACGAAACACTGGCTAAAGAATTTACGCTCTACACAGAAACTGAAGCGGATTTAGAGGAGACTGAAAACGGGGTCAAAGTCATCACTCAGAAAAGTGAATTGGAAGTGGATCAAGTGCTGGTAGCAGTGGGTAGACGCCCCAATCTGGATGGCATGGGACTGAATAAACTGGATGTTAGCCTCAATGACAAGGGGATGCCAGACATTAATCCGAATACGACTCAAATAGAAGGCTCAGCGGTATTTATCGCTGGTGATGCGGCGGCCGATAAAATGTTATTACACGAAGTGGCTGATGAAGGGCGTATCGCAGGGCATAATGTAATGAGTGACCATGTAGAAGCCTATTGTCGTCGTATACCTCTCAGTATTGTATTCAGTGAACCAGGCTGTGCTGTGGTGGGGGCTGCTTTGCAACAACTTGATCAGCAGACAATCGTCATAGGGGAAGCGAGCTTTACAGATCAGGGAAGGGCGCGGGCTGCACAACGAAATCAGGGAGTGATGCGGGTTTACTTGGATAAATCATCTGGAAAGATTCTGGGGGCAGAAATGGCTTGTCCTGCGGCTGAGCACATGGCTCATACGCTAGCTTTGGCTATCAGTCAGGAATTGACGGGAACCGAAGTGCTGTCGATGCCAATTTATCATCCGGTACTGGAAGAGGGGATGCGAACAGCTTTGCGTGATGCGAATAAGAAAATACAAACATCACACAGTTTTGACTTATCCCGTTGTGATGCCTTCCAGGCCGAAGCCTTAGATTAATTCAGGCTGGGGGCTTACGCTCCCAGCCTTATGGCTATTTTGCTGAATTAATTTGTTACACCCAGACTTTTTAAATACTCATCATAGCTACCACGGAAGTCCGTAATACCATCGGCTTCCATATCAAAGACGCGTGTCGCGAGTGAAGAGACAAATTCACGATCATGACTGACAAAGATCAGCGTGCCTTCAAATTGTTCTAAAGCCATATTCAACGATTCAATTGATTCCATATCCATATGGTTCGTGGGTTCGTCCATGACCAGAATATTCGGACGTTGCAGAATCAATTTACCGAATAACATCCGACCTTTTTCACCACCAGATAACACATTGGCTTTTTTGTCGATGGTGTGGCCCGAGAATAATAAGCGACCCAGAGTGCCCCTGATGACTTGTTCATCGTCTTCAGGTCCGGCCCATTGAGACATCCATTCAAACAGGGTCAAATCATCTTTAAATAGATGATCATGATCCTGCGCGTAATAACCAATATTGGCATTCTCTGACCATTTCACTTCACCTGATTTAGGTGGAAGCTCGCCTACCAGGGTTTTGACTAAACTGGTTTTACCAATACCATTGGGGCCGATAATGGCAATTTTCTCACCAACTTCAGTCATAAAGCTAAAGTCTTTAAATAATGAGGTTTCATCTGTTTCATAAAACTGGGTGATTTTGCTGACTTCTAAGGCATTACGGAATAATTTCTTTTCCTGATCAAAACGGATAAAGGGATTGACCCGGCTGGAAGGTTTGATATCTTCCAACTGAATTTTCTCCATTTGTTTCTGGCGAGAAGTGGCTTGTTTCGCTTTGGATGCATTCGCAGAGAAGCGAGCAACGAAGCCCTGAAGTTCTTTAATCTGCGCTTTTTTCTTTGCATTATCCGCCATCAAACGTTCACGGGCCTGTGTCGATGCCAGCATATATTCGTCATAGTTACCTGGATAGATTCGCAGTTCACCATAGTCCATGTCGGCCATATGTGTACAAATACTGTTCAGGAAATGGCGGTCATGCGAAATGATAATCATGGTACTGTTACGCTGATTAAGTGTGTCTTCCAACCAGCGGATTGTGTTGATATCCAGATGGTTAGTCGGCTCGTCAAGCAGCATGATATCCGGGTCAGCAAACAGCACTTGTGCCAGTAAAATACGGAGTTTCCAACCTGGTGCGATTTCACTCATCGGGCCGTAGTGCTGTTCAACAGGAATGCCGACACCCAGTAGTAGTTCACCGGCACGTGATTCAGCGGTGTAACCATCCATTTCTGCATACTGACCTTCCAGTTCAGCGACTTTGAGACCGTCTTCTTCACTCATTTCTGGCAGGTTATAAATGCGGTCACGCTCAATGTGGACTTCGTATAACTCAGGTTGCCCCATGATTACCACATCAATAACGCGTTGATCTTCATACGCGAACTGATCCTGCTTTAACACGGCAAATGATTCATTCACGTCACGCATAACCGTGCCTGAGGTAGGTTCAAGTTGTTTAGCGAGAATTTTCATAAAGGTGGACTTACCACAACCATTAGCGCCAATGAGACCATAACGGTTGCCGTCACCAAATTTGACGGACACATTTTCAAATAGGGGTTTAGCACCAAATTGCATGGTGATATTTGCAGTACTGAGCAAGGCAATATCCTGTTATCTGATTGCGACAAGAATGACGCTGAAAAAAAGCGCCATTATACAGATTGTTAGCGTGTAGCGATAAGGGCTAATTTCGCCTGTCGGCTGAGTTTTTTTATAGCTGCCTCACGTTTGGAAGCTTGACTGCGATCAGGCTGTGTTTCCTGGTAGACAATCTTTTTTGCCTGACTGGTGTGAAAAAAACGCGCACCAGCTTTGCCGGCTTGATGCTCTTGAAATCGGCGCGATAAATCAGTGGTGATACCGGTATAGAGATGACCGTTATCTGCCTCGATGATATAAACCGTCCATTCAGTTTTGGTCGTCAAAATCGAGTGCTACCGAATTAATACAATAACGAAGCCCTGTGGGTGCCGGACCATCGTCGAAGATATGACCTAAGTGTGCATCACAGTGTTGACAGCGTACTTCTGTCCGGTCCATGCCATGACTGTGATCGGCCAGATGGTTGACCACGCCATGAGATATCTGAGCAGAAAAACTTGGCCAGCCGCAACCAGAATCGAATTTATTTTCAGACGAAAACAAGGCTTGTTTACAGCAGGTACATCTATAGACGCCTTGATCATCATGATCGACGTAGATGCCAGAGAATGCGGGTTCTGTGCCAGACTGACGCGTTACATAAAATTGATCTTCGCTCAGTTCTTCACGCCATTCAGCGTCAGATTTTATCAGTTTGTCAGGCATTTTTTGTCAAAGTTGTACCTAGAAAAAATAACATTGTAGGCAAAACACGTAGAAAAATCAGCTCAAAGGGATTTTTTGAAAGCCATCGACGGGGAGTGACTGAAAAAAAAGTTGCCAGCCAAAAGACTGGCAACAAACTCGGATTTCAGATTTAAGAGAGAGGGAGTAGGTCGGCCTTTGTTGTCACAAATTCCTATCAACTCCATCGGTTAATAATGATAATGATTATCATTTAAATTAGCAAGTAGTTTTTTGAAATTAATTGGAGGTTTAGTATTTTTCTATTTAAGTCAGTTGCTTAACTCATAGAAAAAGATCATGTTTTTTGTTTAGGCAGCGTTGTTAGACTAAACATCAGCGTCATTTCTCTGCTCCGTGTGTTCATGAGTCCTTTACATGCTTTTACATAGGTTTACTTTTTCCTGTCTATTATCAATAAGTTAATAGAAATATAGTGTGAGATAACTAAGTGACATAGCTTTAAAGCTATCGTCATCCTTAAAAAGGATAAGGGTAAAGTTATGGCTATAAACGGTCTATCTAATAATCTGCATTATCAATATTCAAGGTCATCGAATATAACTGAGAAGGCCAATGCTATTTATGCAAAGTTGAATGAAGAAGAGCAGAGCTTTCTTGATAAAGACACGATAGAAAAAGCGCTTCAGCAGATAGCGGAAAGTCGAGCCAATACCAATAAATCTTCTTTTTCATTGCAAAATGATGCTAACGAAATAATAGATGGCCAAGGCGTAATTCCTAATAAGCAATATGAACTCGCTAATGAGCTAGCTATACGAATACAGGCGAATGATGGCAAGCCAGAAAAACGGCCTCAAGCATACAATCTTCGTGTTGATGATGTCGGTGTGTTGGTGAGTGATGTCGATACAATTAATCAGAAACCCAAAGCGACGAGTTCAGCTCAAATAAACGATAAAGAAGCGTTAAGCCTTGAAACTAATGTTAAACGCCATGTTTCTTTAACCGCCTAAACGGATTATTTTTTATAGGGTAATTCGACCTCAACTCGAAGACCACCTTCCTGCCTGTTAGCTGCTTTAATTTCACCATGATGTGCACTCACCGCTCGATACGCGATAGCCAAACCTAAACCTATACTGTCATTTCTATGTGTGAGCTGTCCCCGGAAGAAGGGTTTGAATATGGATTCAATATCGGCTTCTGCAACACCAGGACCGTTGTCTTCGATCACAATACATAAACGTTGCTTTATGCTGTCCGTTGTTACCCGCAGAGTGATCTCTGCATTTTCAGGAGAGAACTTAATAGCATTTCTCAGAATATTTTCGATAGCTCTGTGTATCAATTCACTTCTTACAGTAATAAAAATATCTTCAGCAATCGTGTAATGGATTGTTATCTGTTTACTACTGGCTTCAAAACGGGCATCACTGATAATTTCATCCAGCAGATCATTCAAGCTAATCTCCACATGAACATTATCCGTCACGCCAGTCTCCAGACGGGATAAGACGAGTAATTCACCGACCAGATCGCTCATGCGTTGTGATTCCCGCTCTATACGATTCAATATTTCTGGCGTTTTCTCTGGTTGTTGTTCAGCAATACCAATGGCCGCTTGCATTCTCGCCAGTGGTGAACGAAGTTCATGTGAGACATCGTGTAAAAGGCGTTGTTGTGCTGACATTAGATGACTAATCTTTCCGGCCATATCATCAAAATTCTGGCCCAGTTCCACCAACTCATCTCGTCGATGCCCCATTTTGTTCCCTATACGGGTGTTAAGTTGGCCCTCTGCTAACTTTGAGAAAGACTGTCTCAGTAATCCGATGGGCTTGGTAAAGTACCAGGCCAGCAACGCGCTAAAAAAAATCGCTGCAATCAAACCAGAGCCAATCAATAAAACGAGTGGATAGGGCACGGTTTCAGAGGGGGGAGGGGGAATGCGCCTGGTTTCAAAGGGTGGTGTTGGAAAAGGTTCATTGAGCATGGGAGCTGGCCCAAACTCACGTCGCTCATGCGGTGGCCCGATAAAGAGTGTTTCTGATACCCCGCGTTTTATTGGCGAGAAAAAGAGTAATGCATTATTTTCTTTATCAGAAACGTAGCGGATGGCGAGGGGGAACTCCCCCTGCAGAAATAATGCTCGCGCGTAGCCCACAACTTTGGGATCAATAGAGCGACCCAGTACGTCATTCCCCTTATCATCGATGGCATAGACGTCTGGAAATGGTGCATGATGCGCTTTTTCCAAGAAAGTAATTAATGCAGTCTTACCACCATAGCTGAAAATTTCGGCGGCGACTGAGACAAAAGCATGCGCATCAACATCGATTTCCGGATCGGTTTTATTGGCTTGTTCTTGTATGGATTTATGATGTAACCAAACGACCGTTCCCACGCTGAGTCCGGCTAATAATAATGCCAGCCAGAACACAGTAAAGAATTTCCAGAATAACTTACTCATCCTAATGATTATTCCCGAATGAATTGATAACCTTTGCCTCTTATTGTCTGAATATAGGACTGTCCGTCTTGCTGATTGCCCAGTTTCTGACGAATGCTGCTCATATGCACATCAATACTGCGGTCAAACCGCACCAATGGCCGACCCAGTGCGCGTTGAGATAGTTCATCTTTGCTGACAACTTGACCGGCTTTACGCACCAATGCTTCGAGTAGGTTAAATTCAGTACTGGTCAACTCCAGTGGCTTTTCAAACCACAAGGCCTGTCGTTTTTGAGCACTCAGTTGAAGAGGACCTATTTGAATATCCTGTGACTGCATATCCACCATAACAGCATCCATTCGCCGAAGAATCGCACGAATACGAGCAACGAGCTCTCTTGGTGTGCAGGGTTTGGGCACATAATCATCAGCACCAGACTCCAGGCCTATAATACGATCAATATCATCACCCTTCGCGGTGAACATCAGTACCGGAATCAGACTTTTCTGGCGAATTTGTAGCAGGATTTCTGTGCCTGAAATATCTGGCAACATCATATCCAGAATAATCAAGTCAAACGAGCCACTGAGCGCCATTTCCAAACCAACTTTACCGGTTAAGCTACTTTTCACCTGAAACTGTTCTTGCTCCAGATACTCCTCAAATAATTCAACCAATTCAGCATCATCGTCAATGATGAGTACATTCGCCACAGTCAACTCCTTATTCTGTTGATGCTGCCATCATAGAGTGTACTGAATGATGGCTCCAGCTTTAGCAAGCAATCTTTACTTGTTTTTACCTTTCTCTAACCCTCGTTAACATGCTGATGCGTGATACTGGCTCTCAAGTTCAAAGTGATTGGCCTGAAAGTAGGTTAAAGACAATGATAAAGAAAATAATTTTACTGATGATTATTCTGCCTGTTGTTGCCATCGCTAATCCTATGAATGGTGAGGCCAATCACATAAAACATCATGAAGTGCCGTTGATGCACCCAAACATGCAACACAAACCAAAGCCTGATGATGTGGGGTTTTTCTTACACGATCTCAATTTAACTCCGGCTCAAAATTCAAAAATTTTAATGTTGCTGGAAAAAGAGCGCGACTTAATGGAGGAGGATCGAGAGAAGGCACGACAAGTCAGACGCCGCATTCAAGAAATGGCATTGTCTGATGATTTTGATAAGCACAGGCTGGAAAAATTAATTGATCAATCCTTGGTCATTCACAAACGTTATAAGTTAACAAAGGCTCAGTTTTCTCATGAGCTATTTGAAGTGCTTACCGAGCAACAACGCCAAGCATTAAAACTTAAGATGCTGAGTTTTAATGCACCATTTCCCGGCTAGAGAATATGCACGGCTCTCCCTGACCAATCCTCTCTCCCGTCCCAAGTGATAGGGAGAGCTGCTGCATTTATTTCAGTTTTGATAATTGGGTGAGGGCGTACCCTTGATGATAGCCTTTTGACCGCATATTAAAATAGTACTGACAATACGCTGAGAAATTATGAGGCGTGCCTTCGGTTGGCAAGTGGGTAAACATATCTATCAGGCTAACAGCGCTCTCTTCAATACCTATTTCTAACAACATGTCTTCCAACTGTACCGCTCTGTTGGCAATCATGCGTGGACTTTCACGGAAGTGTTGTGAGGCGTGCTTCAAAATTTCAACCCGATGGTCACGATCTGTCACTTCACCTCTCAATGCGGCGGCACTGCGTAAAATCAGCCAGTCTTGAGGTGTCAGATCATCGTAGGCTTCCAGCCATTGGGGTATATCCTCTTTTTCTAGTGGTGATGGCACTGTCGTATCAGAAGCACTCAGGTCATAGTCTTCTTCATTGTTGTCACAGGCGCTTAGGAGCCCAATCATAAAAAGACTGATGAGGATGTGTAAATGTGTTCTCACGAAGGTGACACCTGTAATAAACAATACACATAGGCTAGCATCAGGGAGATGATGACCCTATCGGATATTCTCCTGTTTTATTTAAGGAAAAACTTCTTGTATCGCATTTATCCTGTGAAAGCTGTTTTACAGTCAATAACATTCGGTATCATACCTTGAGTTTTTTGTAAGGAATAAACATGGTTCTGGAACATGCGCCCAGCTGGCAGACCGTTTTGGCGTCAGAATTTGAAGCACCTTATATGCAAAATCTGAAGACGTTTTTACGTCAGCAAAAAGATCAGCATAAAAAAATCTATCCTCATTCCGCTGATTGGTTTCATGCTTTAGAAACCACCCCACTTGATGAGGTAAAGGTCGTCATTCTCGGACAGGATCCTTACCATCAGCCAGGTCAGGCTCATGGCTTATGCTTTTCGGTCAAACCCGGTGTCAAAGTGCCGCCATCACTGGTGAATATTTATAAAGAGCTAGAGGCCGATCTCGGTGTGATGCCTGTCAAACATGGCTATCTGGAGTCGTGGGCGAAGCAGGGCGTCTTGTTACTCAATGCGGTATTAACCGTCGAAGATTCAAATGCCAATGCCCATCAAGGTAAAGGCTGGGAACAGTTCACTGATAAAGTCATCGAAACCATAAATGCACGACGTGAAAATGTCGTGTTTATGTTGTGGGGTAGCTACGCCCAGAAAAAAGGTAGCGTGATTGACCCGCAGAAACATCTGGTTTTAAAAGCACCTCACCCGTCGCCATTATCTGCGCATCGCGGCTTTCTTGGCTGTCGTCATTTCAGTCAGGCGAATGACTATCTGACACAACATGGGCTATCACCCATAAACTGGCAGTTACCCGAGACCGCATCGTAAGAAATTCTGCTAGACAGGCCCGGGCCTTGATACAATTCGTGCCATGATAAAGTTCAATCAAGTCTCTCTTCGTCGCGGCACGCAATTACTGTTTGAATCAGCCAATCTTATTGTTCACCCCGGACAGCGGGTTGGTCTGACTGGTGCAAACGGTACCGGTAAATCCAGTTTGTTTGCGATGTTACGTCAACAACTTCATGCCGATACCGGTGAGGTGTCGATTCCTGATGTCTGGACCATCGCTCATGTGGCCCAGGAAACACCGGCGGTGGACACTTCTGCACTGGATTATGTACTGGAAGGTGATGCGGAGTTAACTGAATTGAACCAACAACTGGCTGGAGCAGAAGCCAATCATGATGGTCACCTAGTCAGCGTGTTACACGATAAATTGGCCGCGATTGATGCCTACACAGCAAATAGCCGTGCAGGCAAACTGTTACATGGCTTGGGTTTTACGGCTGAGCAAGAGAGCTGGCCTGTTACCGCTTTCTCAGGTGGCTGGCGAATGCGACTCAATCTGGCACAAGCATTAATGTGCCGTTCTGATTTATTACTCCTGGACGAGCCAACTAACCATCTGGATTTAGAGGCCGTTTATTGGCTGGAAGAATGGTTGCGAGCATACCCTGGTACGTTAATCGTGATTTCGCATGACCGCGATTTTTTGGATCGGGTCGTCACACATATCGCGCACATTGAACAACAGCGTGTAAAACTATACACCGGTAGCTACTCAGACTTTGAACTGGCTCGAGCTGAACATCTAGCAAATCAACAAGCAGCCCATCAAAAGCAACAGCGTGAAATTGCCCATATGCGCAGTTTTGTGACGCGCTTTAAGGCCAAAGCAACAAAAGCTCGACAAGCCCAGAGCCGTATTAAAGCGCTGGAGCGAATGGAATTAATCGCACCAGCCCATGTGGATTCACCGTTTCATTTTGAATTTTTCCCGCCAAGTCGTCTGGCCACACCTTTGTTGGATTTAGATAAAGCGTCGGTGGGGTATGATGAAAATAAGCCTCTGATCAGCAATATCAAAATGCGGTTGGCACCGGGAGAACGAATCGGGCTGTTAGGGCCGAATGGGGCGGGTAAGTCGACATTGATTAAGCTCATTGCCGGCGTGTTAGAGCCTCTGAGCGGTAAACGTAAAGAAGGCAAAGAGATTCGCATTGGTTATTTTGCTCAGCATCAGCTGGAACAGCTAAGACCAGATGACAGTCCTTTAAAGCACATCCAACGTTTGAATAAATTGGCTTCAGAACAAGAGTGCCGAAATTTTCTCGGTGGTTTTGGTTTCCACGGTGACAAAGCATTAGAGCCGGTTGCGCCATTTTCTGGTGGTGAAAAAGCCAGATTGGTGCTCGCTATTCTGGTCTATCAGAAACCGGCCGTATTGTTACTGGATGAACCAACCAATCACCTTGATCTGGAAATGCGTTTAGCTTTGACTGTAGCCTTGCAGGATTTTGAAGGCGCACTCGTCGTTGTCTCGCATGACAGACATTTACTGCGCACGGTCACCGATGATTTATGGCTGGTGTCGAATGGGCAGGCGACCGTATTTGATGGCGATTTGGATGATTATCGTCAGTGGTTATTAAATAAAGATAAACCGGAAAAAACAGCCGAGTCGTCTACTGCGATTAATAATAAAAAACAGGACAGACAACTCGCCGCTCAGCAACGGCAGAAGCTGCAACCGCTTCGTAACACGGTGAAAAAAGCCGAGCAGAAGATGGAGAAGCTCAATGAAGCGTTATCCACACTAGAAATGCAACTTGCCGACACAGCACTTTATACCGATGCTAACAAGGATAAGTTAAAAGGCTTATTACAACAGCAGGCGGATCTTAAAACACAGCTGGAAGAAACTGAAATGCAATGGTTTGATGCCAGCGAACAATTAGAAGCAGCACAAGCTGCTGAGGAATAACTGTGGCATTACTGTCATTAAAGCAAATCACCGTCAGTTTTGGCGGTCCAAATTTATTAAATAACGTCGATTTTCAACTCGATCGTGGTGAGCGAGTGTGTTTAGTTGGTCGCAACGGTGCCGGTAAATCGACACTGATGAAATTGATTGCAGGTGAAGTCACTGCTGATTCAGGTGAAATGATCGGTATTCAAGACCTCGTCATTTCGCGTCTGGAACAAGAAGTCCCCAGTGGTACACACGGCAAAGTATTTGATGTGGTGGCGGCAGGCTTAGGACAAGTGGCGCCGCTGCTGGTGGAATATCACGATATTATTCATCAACTACAAACAGATAGCTCACAAGCTCTGTTGGATAAACTCGAAAAAGCACAGCATAAAATTGAAGCGGCCGATGGCTGGTCACTAGAGCAACGCGTCGAAACGGTTATTTCCAAACTGTCTTTAGACCCTGATGCAGAATTTGATAGTTTATCTGGTGGTAAAAAACGTCGGGTGTTACTGGCACAGGCATTGGTCAAACAGCCAGATATTCTTTTGCTCGATGAGCCGACTAACCATTTGGATATCGAATCGATCACCTGGCTTGAGGGCTTTTTGAAAAGTTATGGTGGCACAGTCTTGTTTATCACCCATGATCGGACATTCCTGCAGGCATTAGCCACACGTATTGTTCAACTGGATCGTGGCAATCTAGTCAGCTTCCCTGGTGACTATGAAAACTACCTGAAAAAGCGTGAAGAGTTGCTGGCGGCAGAGGCTGAACAAAATGCGCAGTTTGATAAAAAACTGGCTCAGGAAGAAGTCTGGATTCGCCAGGGCATCAAGGCTCGTCGCACGCGTAATGAAGGCCGCGTCAGAGCTTTGGAAGCTTTGCGTAAAGAGCGTAGTCAACGACGTGAGCGTCAGGGAACAGCAAATATTCAACTGCAGGAAGCTGACAGAAGCGGCAAGCTGGTATTAGAGGCTGAACATATTGGCCAAAGTTATGATGGCAAAATGTTGTTTGACGATTTTTCTATTGTCATTCAGCGTGGTGATCGTATCGGTATCATTGGTCCGAATGGCTGCGGTAAAAGTACGCTGTTATCCATCTTGTTGAAAAGAATCGAACCTGAACACGGTTCAGTGAAACTCGGTACCAACCTGGAAATTGCTTTCTTTGATCAATTACGCAGCCAACTCGATGAAGAAGAATCGGTGGTTGAAAACGTGGGACAGGGTAGTGATCACGTAGAAATTAACGGTAGCCGTAAACATATTATTGGTTATCTGCAGGACTTTCTGTTTACGCCTGACCGAGCGAGAACACCGGTCAAAGCCTTATCTGGCGGCGAACGAAATCGGCTGTTACTAGCGAAACTGTTTACCCAACCTGCTAACTTACTGGTGATGGACGAACCGACTAATGATCTCGATGCTGAGACATTGGAATTGCTGGAAGATTTGTTGCTGAACTACTCTGGTACCTTACTGTTGGTCAGCCATGATCGTTCTTTTATTAATAATGTGGTCACCAGCAGTATTGTGTTTGATACCGACGGCGAACTACGTGAATATGTCGGTGGTTATGATGACTGGTTAAGACAACGCACGGAAACACAAAACAACAAACCAAAAGTTGAAACTAAACCTGCAGTTGAAAAGCCAGCGAGTAAACCCGCAAAGAAATCCACACTGACTTATCAGGAAAAACTGGATCTTGAAGCGTTGCCAGCCATTATTGAAAAGCTGGAAATGGAGCAGGAAGCCTTAACAGCAAAGATGTCGGAGCCAGATTTCTATCAGCAAGAGGCAGACAAAGTCAGCCAGGTTCAACAAGCACTGTCTGAATTAGAAGCAAAAATGTCAGAAGCTTTCGAACGCTGGGAGCTGTTGGAGGAAAAGGCCAACAGCTAAGCAGGTTTAAGTCACAGAAAGGTTTTGCTCTAATAACGTCATGACGTGTTTTGCTGCTATCGGCCGGCTGAAATAATATCCCTGATAAACATCGCAGTGGTGTTGTTTCAGGAACTGTAATTGTTCCTGATTTTCAACGCCTTCTGCGATGACTTCCAGGCCAAGACTTTTGGCTAATGTAATAATCGCTTTGCAAATCGCGGCATCTTCAATATTGATACTGCACTCTCTAATGAAGGCCTGATCAATTTTCAGCACATCCACAGGAAATTTTTTCAGGTAACTGAGTGAGGAATAGCCGGTGCCAAAATCGTCGATCGATAAGCGGATATCCGTTTTTTTCAACGCTGACAAAGCCGCAATACTTTCTTCTGTGTTGCCGGTTAATACACCTTCAGTAATCTCAAATTCCATCATGTCGCCGCGGATGCCATACTGCGTCATCAGTTTTTCAACATAAGCGCTTAATGTATTGGAGTGCAGGTGATGACCTGAGATATTGATGGCGATGGGTAATAGGGTCGCACCGGCATCACGCCATGCTGACAACTGCTTGATGACATTTTCAATGACCCATTCCCCCACATCTATGATCATATTGGATTCATCAATAACCGGAATAAAGTCACCAGGCATGATTAAGCCATGATCCGGGTGTTTCCAGCGTAATAAGGCTTCAAAACCGACTACTTCACTGGTTTCACAAGACACTTTTGGTTGATATTCCAAAAATAACTGATTTTTCTTGATAGCATCAGGTAATGCATGTTCAAGTTGAAAATGTTGCAGCGATTTTTCGCTCATTTCTTCAAGGAAAACGCGATAGGTGTTGCGTCCTGCCTGCTTGGCTTTGTACATAGCAATGTCAGCGTGCTGTAACAGCTGTTCAGCTTGAACCTGACCGTTTACGGATATAGCAATACCAATGCTGGTAGGCACGACCAGATTTTGTTGAGCCAAGGTCACTGGAGCCCGCATCACACTCAAAATATCCATGGCTTTGCTTTCGGCATTCTCGAGCGTGATATCACCAGACAGGACAATGACAAACTCATCACCACCCCAGCGTCCAACCAGATCAAGTTCTCGTGTTACTTTACCGAGACGATGAGCGACTTCGCATAACAGTTCATCACCGGCTTTATGACCTAGATTGTCATTAATCTTTTTGAACTGATCTAAATCCAGAAACATCAACACGACCGAACCGGGGGTTTGTTGATGATATTGCAGTAGCTGTTTTAAATGGCTCATAAAATAAGTACGGTTATAGAGCCCGGTGAGCGGATCGTTATAAGCCAGTTGTTTAAGGCGATTCTGTAGCTTTATTTGCTGGGTAATATCACGGATATGCAAGGTATATTCGACACGCGGCTGTGTTGTGTCTGTAGTTTGTGTGATGACTACTTCAGCAGGAAACTCTTCGCCATCACTTCGTGTTAACTCAGCAATATTGTGTCGTTTCAGCACCAATCCATCACCACTGACAAAGCCTTGTGATAAATTATTCATCGCTGCAGTACGAGACTGTTCAGTAATAAATAAAGCAAAAAAGTTTTGTCCCATCACTGAGCGCTTCGACATACCAAAACACTGCTCAGCAGCTGGATTAAACTCAATAATTTCTCCGCGTTCGTTGACAGTCACAATACAATCCATGGCTGCCTGCAAAATGGCACCTTTTCGAAACTCACTCTCTTTATAAGCAGAGAATGCTTGATCGCGTTGTTTTATCTCTTGATTAACCTTATCTATAACGCGATTGTATTGTTGAGCAATTTGACCCACTTCAGTGAAAGGCTCAACAGGGACAGTAGATGAAAAATCAGACTTTTGTTGCTGGTGATGCATGGCAGCAAGAAGGTCAAAAACTTCGGTACTGACACGGTGCTCCGCCACATTGAGCCCGATTAATTCTGCATTCGCATCAACACGCAGTGGATAAAAGTGATTGATTATTTTGAACACTACATAGGCAATGACAAAACTGTAAAGACCGATGCTGGCAATCCCTAAAAGTTGCACTTCTAACTGATCTAATCGACTCAACCCTGTACCAATTTTGGCAGGATCGCCCAGTAATGCGAGTGCAACCGTACCCCAGATACCTGCAAATAAATGCACAGGAATAACACTGATAGCATCATCGATCTTTTTCCACTCGAGCAGCTTGTCACCATAAAAGACGATAATCCCACCAATGATGCCAATTAAAAACGCCTGGTCACTGCTCACTGCATGACAGTTTGCTGTAATAGAGACTAAACCGCCTAATACGCCGTTAATAATCATTAATACATCAACATAGCCGTCGGAGATGTATTTCAGAAGGGTGGTTGAGATACCACCCCAAAGTGCGGCAACTAAAGTATTGAGTAATATACTGGGCACATTATCTGACCAGGCCAGTGTGCTGCCACCATTAAAGCCAAACCACCCAAACCAGATAAGCATCGCACCTAACACGGCCATGGGCAGATTGCTGCCAGGGATACGCCGGTTATCGACATCATAGCGTCCAATACGTGGCCCAATGATCAAAATAGCCGCTAAGGCTACCCAGCCACCGACAGAGTGCACAACTGTTGAGCCAGCAAAATCAACAAATCCCAGCATTTCAAGCCAGCCTGTGGGAGTGCCTGTGAAAATACCTGCCCAGGCCCAATGACCGATAATAGGGTAGATACATAAGGTGATAGTCACTGTAATAATCACATAACCAATATAACTGGTGCGTTCGGCTACGGCACCAGAAACCAGGGTGGCGGCAGTGCCGCAGAACATCATCTGAAAAATAAAGAAAGTGGTGGCATTAGCTGTGGGGGTATCCCCAAACATAAAATGGCTTAAACCAAAAAAGCCAGAAACACTATCCCCAAACATAATGCCAAAGCCAATTAACCAAAAGATGGCGCTGGATATAGTAAAGTCAGTGATATTTTTTGCGGCGACGTTAATGCTGTTTTTACTGCGGACCAAGCCACTTTCCAAACAGAGAAATCCGGCCTGCATAGTAAACACAAGGCAAGCTGAGCAAAGTAACCATAATGTATCCACGACTGGGGGTACCCTTTCTAGATCTGATTTATTCTGTTTTTACGATATTTCAGAAAATAAATCTATACGTTATATAACGAAATGGAAGACTTTCCCGATAGACCAACCATTATTCTGAAGAGAAACAAATAAAAAAGCCATTTACCCGAAAGGGGTAAATGGCTTGAGTTTTAAGTAGTGTTTTGTGATGACTTATTCGTCTAATAATGCATCACGGTCGTCACTGTGGCGTTTTGGCATAATCCACATTTCATACATCGATACACACCACATAAAGGCAAATGACATCGCCATGGCGCCACCGGCTATGATGACCATCCATGCAAAGTTTGGATTAAGTTTTGTCAGCCACCATGAGCTAATGTCAACAATTAGGAAGACATAAGGTGTCACTATTGCGGTGACTTTCAGTGCTTTAGGTACGCCTGAAGCCAAGCTGAAGATTAAACCTACAAACATAAAGATAAAGGCAATACCAAATAAGTGAATATGTGAGACACGAGCGAGTGACTGGAATGAGGCGCCGGTGTCTACAACCGCACGTTCTTTGATATTTTTAAAATCAGTGTAGTCAGGGATAGGCATACCTGAGTCAGCGTTGTGACATGGGATACAATTGGCTTCAAAGATTTGTTTAATACCAGTGCCTTCATAAGCGGCTTCAGTGGCGCCCTGATGCACCCATGTGACTATGGCAGCACGATCTTCATCACTCGCCATCGGTTTCATTGAGCCACTTAGTTTGTTTTCCAATAAAGAGTTATTTCGGTTGCCATAATAGCTGATAACAATATCATCAACAGATAGACCGTATTTACCATCCGCCAAGCCATGCGTGAGTTGAATCTGAACGATAGCCATCAGATAGCCAACAGCGACCACCATCAGGTATCCACTAAACAAAGCTTTTAATGAAGTGCCTTGACTGGCGAGGTTCAGCTTGTGCGATTGAGCCATGAATTTTTCCTTTATTTTCTATGTAAGCGCTATGTTATTACATTCAATCGTTCAATAGTAGCTATTGAGAAAGATTCATTATTGAAATACAGTTTTAAGCAATTCTGTTGTGCGAGCCGTTGGGTTTTCCCGGATCTTTTTCTCTTCAGCTGCCAACATGGTAAACAAGCCATCAAGAGCCTGTTCAGTCACATAATCAGGTAAATCCATATTAATCTCTTTTCCTACCACAGGTACGTCTGCAACTTTATCGGTGAGCTGATTGTAGTACTTAGTCGAGCCCACTTGGTCCAGACTTTCCTCTATGGTTGGTTTGAATAATGTTCGTAGTTCTTCCCCTGTGTGCTGTTTGAAATATTGTGTTGCAGCGTTGTCACCACCATTCAATATTTTTTTCGCGTCATTAATGCTCATGGCTTTTATAGCATTGACTAGAATAGTCGTTGCTTGTGGTGCCGCTTTTTCAGCCGCTCTATTCATACTGGTCTCAAATTCATTTGCCAGACCTTCCATTCCAAACTGGCGCATTACCATACCCACTTTTTCAATTTGAGGAGGGAGTGGGATACGGATATCGGCATTTTTTAGATAACCGTTCGGTTGGCTGACACTCGCAACGGCACGCTCACTGCCTACCTTCAATGCTTCTTTAAGACCAGAAATAATAGTAGATATATCCAGATTGTTAGACTGTTTGGATGATGTAGCGTCTGAGATAGAGGAATTGAGTAATGTTTTACTATTTTCTTGCATATCTTTAACTAAACCGCCCCAGTCTGCCATGGCATGAGAAGTAGTGAAGCTGAAAGCAATGCCTAAAATGATGCTGGTTGGTGTTAATTTCATGTGAGTCCTTTGCTGCAATAGTCGTTCTATCAATTATTTCTATGGCTTTATTTAAAGCATTTTGAAATGAAAAAGGCCGTGCAGTGATGGCTGAACGGCCTTTCTATTTTTGGTTTACTTCTTACTCAACCGGGGATGACGTTTTCTGCTTGCGGACCTTTTTGCCCCTGAGTTACCTCCATGGTAACTGTTTGACCCTCTTTCAATGTTCTAAAGCCTTCTGACTTAATCGCTGAGTGATGGACAAATACGTCTGGACCATCAACTTGCTCTATAAAACCGAATCCTTTTGCATCATTGAACCACTTAACTTTACCTGTAACTTGCTCTGCCATATCAACCTCAATTTAATAACACTATCGGCACAACTCCTTGTTGACCGATTGACACTTCTAAGAAGCTTAATGGCATTGTAACCATATAAAATAAAAAAAAGACACTTTATTTATGATAAAAAGCAATATTTTTTTTGTTACATATCCTGGGTTAAGTCTGAATGCAAAGATGATTTATGTTTTATTAAATTGTTTTATATATATTTATTGGCAATGTAATAGCTTTTGGTGATAAATAAAAAAAGGGCCGTTAAATCTAACAGCCCTCATTTTTTTGATTGGTTTGCGGATTTTATCCTTTTGGAACAAAGTCTGCTGGAGGTGCCGAACCCTCACCAAAAAAGAATTTTTCCATTTCAGTTTTCAGAAATGCTTGCGACTTAGGATCGGCAAGTGACAGCCTATATTCGTTAATCAGCATGGTTTGTTGGCTTAACCACATTTGCCATGCTTCTTTTGAAACAGATTCATAAAGCGTTTTTCCCATTTCACCAGGGTAAGGGGGGAAGTCTAAACCTTCGGCTTCTTTGTTAAGTTTTACACAGTGTATTGTGCGTGCCATATTTGCCTCTATTGTAAAGTGTGTAAAAAAGAACGCACTGGTGCCGGAAGACCCAGTTGCATAATGTCGTTTATTTTATACCAGTTGCCGATGCTGTTGTCGGTCACAGCATTAATACGTGATTTTATTAAGAGTGGTCGAATCATTAATCTGAAATGGCTAAACACATGCGTCATTTCAGGTAACTCTTCAATGCCATCGATAGAAAAATGCAAAGTCTGCTCACAATAAGCCATCAGATCCTGCTTATCCGGACGCTCTGGAAAACTCCATAAACCGCCCCAGATACCCGTTGAAGGTCTTTGCTCCATAAACAACTCATCGTTATTCTGACAGACAAGCCAATAACATGTTCTGGTAGGGATGGCTTTTTTAGGTTTTTTTTCTGGATAAGCTGTGGGGTTACCATTGTTATAGGCTAAACAGTGGGATTGTAATGGGCAACGTGGGCAGTCCGGTTTACTTCGTGTGCAAAGTGTTGCCCCTAAATCCATTTGTGCCTGAATATAATTAGCAATACGTTTATCGGGCAGTAGTGATTCCGCTTTTTCCCATAAACTATCTTCTACTTTTTTATTGCCAGGCCAGCCATCTATCGCAAAAAAACGTGTCAGGACGCGTTTCACGTTCCCATCTAGAATAGGATATTTCTGGTGATAGGCGAGTGTCAGAATCGCACCCGCGGTAGAGCGTCCAATACCTGGTAGATTGATCAGTTCTTCTAACGTTTCTGGAAAAGCGCCGGTGTAGTCTGCGCTGACTATTTGAGCTGTTTTGTGCAAATTACGAGCACGGGCGTAGTAACCTAAACCTGACCAATACGCTAAAACATCATCTTGTTTTGCTTCGGCTAATGAGTAGACGCTGGGAAAGCGCTGAATAAATCGTGTGTAGTAATCAATGACAGTGGAAACTTGCGTTTGCTGCAACATGATTTCAGACAACCAGACGTGGTAGGGCGTTGGATTTTGTTGCCAGGGCAGATTCTTACGACCGTAGTGATCGAACCAGTCGAGTAATGCATCAGCGAAATGGAAAGGTTTTGTCATGTTTTTCAAATTAAAAGCCCGCCTGATGGTGTATCAAGGCGGGCAGATACGAAAAGAGTATTTAGCGTTTAGAAGAAGTTTTTCAATTTATCTTTGACGGCATCTTCTAATTTTTTATCAGAGGACTTTTCTTCTTCAGACTCAGCATCAGTTGCATTCTCCGCCTCTGTTGATTGAGTTTCAGACTTGGCTTTTGAACCTCCTAATTTGCCACCAAGAAGACCGCCTAAATCATCTCCCAGTTTTTCTTTAAGCTTTTCTTCTGCTTTAGATTTGAGTTCTTCTTTTGCTTTATCTTTGACAAGATTAGCGAGGTCCACGGTGGGTTTAGGTTCTGAGAATGTGCCAGTGATTTTGATGGGAATGGTCACACCTTTAAGTTCTTCAAGCTCTTTACCGCCTTGACCTTTACTTGTTCCGACGACAGCGACTTTTAAGCCATAGTCTAGTGTTTCATTTGCCAGGTTTGCTTTGCCGGCGCCATCGATACGCAGCAAAGGGGATTTAACGGCGAGATCCTGATTGTTGATAACACCATTGTTTGCCGTAAACGTGCCAGACATACTGGAAAAGTCAGTTTGAACGGGCGCGTCAGATGCAGGCAGTGACTCACCTTTTAAAGCCGCTTTGGCTTTACGAATAATTTCGGCAATATTGATACCTTGCAATGCACCGTCTGTAAAAGCAAAGCCACCATTACCTGTCAGGGTCTGCTTGATTTGTGAAACAGTGGCTCCAGAGCCTGTTAACTTGGCATTTGCATTGGCGGTTCCACTGATTTTGGCATCCCCGGTCATGTCTTTGAGTAAGGGGCCAGCCTGAACATTTTTTACTTGTTCATTCAGTGACAGTTTTAATGCGTCACTGCGTGCATCAAGAATGATATTACCGTTGTATTGTCCTTGATATAAGTTTGCTTTAAGTGGGGTCAGCTTAACCACGCCATCGTTGGCATCAATGGAGATATGAATATTTTCACTGTTCAGGCCTGTGGCTTTTAATTTGCCAATATCAATGCTGCCTTTCGCATTGATTTGGCGTAATGCATCCAGTGGTAGAGCTTCTTCAGCTGTCGCTGCTTTGTTTGCGTTGTCAGTTGTGGTTGGAGTTTTATCTGTCTCTTTTTCTTCTTTTGCAGGCGGCATATAGCGATCTGCATCAATTTGATCCAGTTTCAGATTGAAATTGAACGCAGGTTTGCTGAAATTGCTTACAGCAAATTGTCCTGTCAGATTACTTTGATCCAAAGTCAGAGCCAGCTGTTTTAGATTAATTTGATTGATAGAACCACTCAGTTCTGAACGAAGTTCGACTTTCTCCAGTGTGGATTCATCGCTCATTTCAGGCAATTCGATTTTCATATCAGATGCCAGTTTTCTTAAGCTGAAAGGTTGGATATGAATGCTGCCTGCAAAGGTCGGTTTCTCTTTGAGGATATCTCTCGCCTGAATATCCCCTTCAAGGAGTAAATCCTGCAGTTTTAATACAAGAGCAGACACGGTGAGGGTTTCTTGTTTTAAATCAGCTTTGATGCCACTGGTCAGGTGAAATTCAGCTTGTTCATCAGGTAAGCTTGGATCCTGAATGGTGGCAGTGATATCTAAATTATCGATATTGGATTGCTGGGTAGCCAGATTGGAAGTGACTTGTCCCGTTAATTTGGCATCCACTTTTTGCTGGTTATTTGATGCTTTGGCTGCTAGCGCGAGGTCGCTTACTTCCACCCATTGTTTTGCTAGATCCGCTTTAAGATCACCTTTCAGAGATAAATCAGCCTGATTGAAAGCCAGCTCTTTACCTTCTGCAATGGCTGAGAATGAGAAGCCCTCTAAGGCATATTGCTGTTTCTCCATGTCCACAGCAGCATTGGTTGTCAGTGTGACATGCGCTTTGGCTTCTGGTTTTGTGCTGATGACATCAAAGTCCATATCAACAGCCGTAGGAACGCCTGGTTCGAGAGGGTCCGTTGTCAGATTAAGATTACGTAACTGATAACTTTCTCCTTTAGACGCATCTGACCAGAGAATATTAGCATTGCTGAGTTTGATGCCAGCAACGGTGATGGTTTGTAATGCGGGACTGGATTGTTCATCAGAATCAGCTGTAGATTCCGTCTCGGTAGCTGTTGCTTCTTCTGTGGCATCAGGCTTAACCAGATCATCCCAGTTGGTTTTTCCGCTTTTATCTGTTTCAAGATTAAGTACAAGACCATCGAGGATGATGGTATCCATTTCTAACTGCTTTTTTAGTAGCGGAATAAGCTTGATACGAATTTCTGCGGCCTGAACTTTAGCAAATGTATCTGCTTTAAAACCCTCTGCATTGCTTAGTGACAGCGGACCTAGATCGAGGGCAATCCAGGGAAACACCGATAAACCAATATCACCCTGTAGAGTCAAATTTCGTCCAGTGACTTTTTCTACTTCACGTGAAATTTCATCTTTATAGTCGTTAGGATCGATGAAAAATGGCAGAGCGATAAGGCCTGCTATAACAATAACGATTAAAAAGACGACAATTTTTATAAAGGTACGCATATTGGTATTCCGTTTTTGAGTTTTTATCTCGACAAGTCCATCCATGATATGCGATCGACACGCATTTATGAACCAAGATTGAGGCTGTAATTGAAAATTTCATAATCCAAACTGCTGTCGATAAGCCCATTAGCAATAATTGAATTAGATAGATTTTGCCCTTCGAGCCGTATTTTTCTTTTGGGTGAGAATAAGCCTTTGTCTGTCAAAATGATGTGTGAGCGAGAATCAAATTCTGTCTCCAGTAACAAACCAGGATGTGCTTCCTCATCATTCTCGGGGTGGCATTTTACAGGAACTGGTCGTCCCTCTATTTGTTCAAGCCCAATCTGGACGTCATTATGGATATCAATTTGTAACCATTTGATGACAGCCAGCATAAGAAGGCTGTTTTTTTCGAAAATACCCACAAAATCACCGATATTTAGGTGATAACAGCCTTTATTCGCGCGCTTTGCCATCAACCCTGTCTGGCTCTTATTAATTAATTGCCACTCCAGCGCATTGACGACATTACCTTGAAGGCTTTGATGAACTGACTCTAGACCTAAACTAATATGTATGGGCTTGGATGACTGTACTCTGATACGTTCAAAACGTCGCTCATAAGTTGTGTTGAGTTGAGGAATAATATGTTTGACCAGTCTCAATTCCGACGACATAACCGTCTGTGTACGATGACTTTTTGCATCGCGTAACGTTGATTCAATGGCTCTTAATACGGCTTGTGTGTCCAGACGCCGACTTGTTGGGTCATGTCTTATTGGTATGTCTGTTTTATGAAGTGGTTGTGGACAGATATCCTGCTTAGCATCAATGCAGAAGTGCCCCAGTAGTAAGAAGCGACTATTTACCTTACTTTGCTGTTCAGACATGCTGTCGATCACAACCTTATCGGTGAATTGCGCCATAAGTCTGTACAAGCGCAGCACATCAAACCTCATCTGACTATAAGGATCGGTCAATGCAGTCAGAACAATCTGGCCATATATTTCGAAAAAACTACGACTTTGATAATAAGGTTTAACGGAGACGTCCTGATGTAAAGTTTGTGCTTGTTCTTGATAGATAAGCATTTCGTGCAGCTGTTTCCAGGCGCCAGTTGGGGCTAGCCGGTAGTACTGAAAGTTATGAAGTAACTGCAAGCTAAGCATCTCAGCCGTTCTGTTCAGTGCCAACAACATGATTGGATTAGCAAGTGGCGTTTTCCCACGTTGGTAATGAACCTGAATGATTTGTTGATAGGCTATGGACAGCAAACTGATGAGCTCGTTTATCAGGCTTATCGTACGAAGACTTTCCGTGTTGATATATAAATCACGCTTTACTGCGGCGATATCTCGGGTGAACAATAGTTCGTTGACCTGAGCCCGATACATTTCTAATAGCTGCAATAAGAGGCCTGGTTTGATTTTCTGATGAAGAAGCGCTTTCAGGTTGCTTAATAAAGAAGGGACTCGTTGATAAAAATCATGGGGTAGTTGGTTGATCCATATCAGTAGTAATGCTGGATCTTTTATTGCTGAAGCCGTACTTGTTTCATGCGTAATGACTTGCAAGTTCAATGCAGGAAGGTGGGGCGCGGGTCTTTTTTGAATACGTATAAAGTCTGTAATTTTGCTGAGCCAGCTTTTTTTATCGGTTTGAATTGGTTGTAAATTAGTCTCATCTGCTAACTGCAAATAGTGCTTTGACAATTGTTCTGCTGCCAGGTTTAGTGTTTCAGCAAACTGGGTTTTATGTAGCGGTTTTTTGAAAATGATATCAATGGCATCGTTATGCTCAGACTGGTGAGTCAACAGTGCGGCCAGGGTGGAGGAATGACTTTTCCACGCTTTGAGCCCTGCAGCTGAGTCAAAACTATAAATTTCTAAATCAGCATCATCTTTTTCTGTAATACTCCACTGACAAGTGAGTAAGGGCGATGCGATACGTAACATCGATTTTAAGGCACGACTTTCACTTTCGCTCAGACCAGATAATTTTATATATCTGAGCGACAAGTTTATTCTTCCTGTTCCAGTTCAGACTGTAAATGTCTGATACGTACAGTTTTAATGGCGTTATCTGATGTCTGAATGACCTCAATAACGTATTCTCCCATTCGAACGCTGACGCCAGGATCAGGGATACTTTCCAGATACTCAAGCACGAGACCGTTGATGGTTTTAGGGCCATCTGTTGGTAAGTCCCAGGTATTATTTCGATTTATTTCGCGAATGTTGGCCGTACCGTTGATAAGATAACTGCCATCATTTTGTGGATGAATATCTTTGTCTTCGTCAATGGTATCAGCAGTGAACTCACCTACGATTTCCCGGAAAATATCTTCCAGTGTTATCAGGCCTAATAGATCGCCATATTCATCCACAACCAGCCCTGTTCTACGGCGATTTCTTTGGAAGTTGATGAGTTGTGTATTTAAAGGCGTGCCTTCTGGAACAAAGTAAGCGCCTTTAATGATACTGCGGAGACTGTCCAGAGTGAGATTATTCTGGGAGATGAGATGTAAGGCTTTGCGTAGGTGAAGAATACCCACAATATTATCCATACTGTCTTCATAAACAGGTAAACGGGTATGACCACAATGAGAGAGTTGTTGCACAATCTCAGGAAAGGGGGCATTGATATCCAAACCTTCGATTTCATTTCTTGGCACCATGACGTCATTCACTGTCACTTTTTCCAGATCAAGGATACTCATCAGCATGTCTTTGTGACGTGTCGGAATCATGCTACCCGCTTCCATTAGTGCGACCCGCAGTTCTTCAGTATTAATCGCAGAAGTAGCCGCTTGTTCAGGTGAGACACCAAACAGTCTGACCATATTATTGGTAATACCATTTGTGAACCAGACAAGTGGGTATAACAAGAATAGTAGAGGTTTCAATACAAAGCTGGCTGGAAAAGCGACTTTTTCAGGGTGTAAGGCTGCCAGTGTTTTTGGTGTGACCTCCGCGAAAAGCAACACAATAAGGGTGAGTGCAAACGTGGCGGCAACGATACCGTTTTCACCAAGCAGTTTTATGCCAATGACTGTGGCGATAGCTGAAGCGAGGATATTGACGAAATTATTGCCAAGTAGAATGAGGCCGATCAGTCTGTCGGGGCGATTTAATAGCTGACTGGCAATCACCGCGCCACGGTGACCTTCTTGTTCTAAATGTCTCAGACGATAACGGTTGAGTGACATTAACGCCGTTTCTGAGCTTGAGAAAAATGCCGACAGAAACAATAAAAAAAACAGGATAAGGAATAGAACCAATATAGAGGTTTCTTCTAGCATAAACCGTTAGCTCATTAAGTATTCAAGAACGAATTTACTGCCCATATAAGCAAGTAACAAAAAAATAAATCCAGCAAGTGTCCATTTCACTGCTGTTTGTCCGCGCCAGCCATATCGCCATCTTCCCCAAAGCAGACTGGCAAATACACACCAGGCAATGATAGATAGGACGGTCTTGTGCACAAGATGTTGAGCAAAGAGATCATCAACAAACATCAGGCCGGTAATCAAGCCCAGCGTCAATAGTACAAAGCCACTGCTCAAGAGTTGAAAGAGGGCCCGTTCCATCGTTTGTAGGGGCGGTAGTTTCCGGATTAACCCATTCAGGTGACGTTGATGAAGTTGTTTTTCCTGGACCGCTAGGATGATGGCTTGTATGGCAGCGAGCATAAAAAAACTATAAGCGGCAAGCGATAATAGTATATGCCATTCCAATGCGGGTTGAGAGATAGATGGAGGCTCAGGAGAGGGGAGCTCCACCTTTAGCATCAAGCTCAAGGCCACCAGAGGATAGACAATAATGCCTGGATGCGCGTTAGGTAAACGAAAACCGATAATCAACGCGATAAATGCCATCAGCCAAGTGGTCAGTGAAAACGTTGTAAACAGACCCAGTTCCCAACCTCCAGCATTTTTCATAGTAAAAAAGATATCTGTGCCATGAAAAAGTAATGCCATGATGATCAAAATCCCAACGGGGATACTGGCATTGACTGACGTTGGATCCTTTTGTACAAAACGTCTGATAAGAATAACGCTACTGCTTAAATAAAGTAGAAATGCTAATGCATTCGCTATTGCCATAATTATGTGTGATCCTTGAACCTAATTTTTTTACCCTATTACTTCAATAATATAACGATGTAACAATGACCGAAACAATATATCAGTTATAATGGTGTATTGAATTAACTAATCCTAAAATTCTTATTAGGACATCATCAGCTAACAAGGTGATCTATGTTTGATAGCTTAAGCGATAGACTCGGCAGTACACTCAAAAAAATTCGTGGTCAGGGACGTATCACTGAAGAAAATGTCAAAGAAACACTTCGTGAAGTACGTATGGCATTACTTGAGGCTGATGTCGCTCTACCCGTGGTGCGCGAGTTCATTGAAAATGTCAAAGAACGCGCGATGGGGCAAGATGTTCTCCGTAGTTTAACGCCAGGTCAGGCTTTAGTAAAAATCGTTAATGATGAACTCGTCGCTGTCATGGGCGATGGCTCTTCATCACTGAATCTTAATACCCAGCCACCCGCTGTAATCTTAATGGCTGGCCTACAAGGTGCAGGTAAAACAACCAGTGTGGCGAAGTTAGCCAGATGGCTAAAAGAACGTGAGCGTAAATCTGTCATGGTCGCTAGTGCGGACGTTTATCGACCTGCCGCGATTGATCAATTAGAAACACTTGCAAAAGAAGTTGATGCTCGATTTTTCCCCAGCCAGTCTTCACAAAATCCGGTTGATATCGCTCGTGATGCCATAGAGCAAGCAAAGCGAGATTATGTCGATGTGGTCATCATTGATACGGCTGGTCGATTGCATATCGATGATGACATGATGGATGAGATTAAGCAGATTCATACTGCTATTAATCCGATTGAAACGTTATTTACCGTCGATAGTATGACCGGCCAAGATGCCGCGAATACCGCAAAAGCATTTAATGAAGCCTTACCCCTGACAGGGGTCATTCTCACTAAGACAGATGGTGATGCTCGTGGTGGTGCTGCCTTATCAATAAGACATATTACTGGTAAACCCATTAAGTTTATGGGGGTGGGTGAAAAAACAGCGGCACTTGAACCTTTCCATCCTGATCGTGTTGTCTCACGAATCCTCGGAATGGGCGATGTGCTGTCATTGGTCGAAGAAGCTCAGCGTAAAATGGATGTTGGCTCGGCAGAAAAGCTGGCTAATAAACTGAAAAAAGGTAAAGGCTTTGACCTGGAAGATTTTCAGGAACAATTGCGCCAAATGGGCAAGATGGGCGGAATAGGTTCTTTAATGGAAAAAATGCCTGGCATGGGGAATATTCCGGCTGCGGCTAAACAGCAGGTGAATGATAAAGAGTTAGCCAAGCTCGAAGCTATTATCAATTCCATGACGAAGAAAGAACGACAAAAGCCTGAAATTATTAAAGGCTCGCGCAAAAAAAGAATTGCCGCGGGGAGTGGCACACAAATTCAAGATGTGAATCGTCTTCTAAAACAGTTTAGCCAGATGCAAAAAATGATGAAGAAGATGGGTTCTAAAGGCGGGATGGCCAAAATGATGAGAGGTTTAGGTGGTAAATTTCCGATGGGTGGAGGCCTTCCTTTCTAATAAGTGTTAAAAGGACTTTTCAAATATCGGAGAGTTGCGTAGAATACGACGGTTTTCCGATCCAGTTTTCAACGGGCTAAATTATGGTAACAATTAGATTGACACGCAGTGGCGCAAAAAAACGCCCTTTTTACGGTATCGTCGTAACAGACTCACGCAGCAAGCGTGATGGTCGTTACATCGAACGCGTTGGTTTCTTCAACCCGGTTGCTCGTGGTCAAGAAGAAAAGCTTCGCGTTGACTTAGACCGTGTTGCTCATTGGATCAGCCAAGGCGCGCAAACATCAGAACGCGTTGCTAAGCTGATTGAAGAAGCACAAAAAGCAGCATAAATCGCAAGGGCGCTAGGATATGTCAACATCCGAGGAGTTTATCCCGGTAGGTAAAATATCCGGTGCCTTTGGCGTCAAAGGTTGGGTCAAAGTGTATTCTTTTACTGAACCTAGGGCGAATATCCTGCAATATTCACCACTGTTTTTATCAAGACGTGGTGAATGGCTTGAGATAAAAGTATCTGGAGGCCGTTTGCAAGGAAAAGGGGTTGTGATGGGAATTGAGAACGTCACAGACCGCGATCAGGTTCAGCCACTACTTGGTGCTGAGTTGGCGATTAAAAAATCTCAACTGGAACCTGTTGATGAAGATGAGTTTTATTGGAATGACTTAGAAGGTCTGACCGTAATCAATCTTCAGCAAGAAATATTAGGAAAAGTTGACCATCTGCTTGAAACCGGTGCAAATGACGTGTTGGTTGTTAAAGCTGAAGGCAATAAAACTGAGATATTGATTCCCTTTGTTGTGGATGAGATTGTAAAACTGGTCGATTTGGATGAAGAACTAATCCAAGTTGATTGGAGTAAAGACTATTGATGGGAGACGGATAATGCACTTAGGTGTGATATCCCTTTTTCCTGAAATGTTTGATGCGGTTACTCATTACGGTGTAACAGGCAGAGCGGTAACAAATGGTTTATTGAAAGTAGACTACTGGAATCCGCGAGATTTTGCTTATGACCGACATCGAACTGTAGACGACAGGCCATATGGCGGTGGTCCTGGTATGGTAATGAAAGTTGCGCCTCTGCAAGAGGCAATATCATCAGCAAAAGAAAAGCTGGGTGAAGATGCAACGGTTATCTATCTCTCACCGCAGGGCAGAAAACTGGACCAGGAAAGTCTGCAACAACTGGTTGGTAAAGAGAAGTTGATTCTGCTGGCCGGGCGTTATGAAGGCGTTGATGAACGCTTGATAGAAAAAGAAATTGATGAGGAGTGGTCGATAGGTGACTACGTCCTTAGTGGTGGAGAATTGGCAGCCATGGTGATGATCGATGGCATGGCCAGGTTGATACCCGGTGTATTAGGTGATGAGCAGTCTGCAGAGCAAGATTCTTTTGTAGCTGGCTTGCTGGACTACCCACATTACACCAGACCAGAAGTTTTAGATGACCAGTCAGTACCCGAGGTATTGCTGGGAGGCGACCATGAAGCAATTCGTAAATGGCGTCTCAAACAGTCCTTGGGACGAACATGGTTGCGACGACCTGATTTATTAGACAAAGACACGTTGACTAATGAACAGGCTGCGTTATTAAAAGAGTTTATTGCCGAGAGCGGGCAGGATTAGTTGGGAGTTAACAATGAGTAACATTATCGAACAGCTTAACGCTGAACAAGTGAGACAGGATATCCCTGAATTTTCAGCGGGTGATACTGTTGTTGTTAAAGTTAAAATCAAAGAAGGCGACCGTGAACGTGAACAGGCGTTCGAAGGTGTCGTTATTGCTAAACGCAACCGTGGTCTGCACTCAGCATTCACTGTTCGTAAAATTTCTAGTGGTGTCGGTGTTGAGCGTGTTTTCCAAACACACAGCCCTTCAATCGCCAGTGTTGAAGTAAAACGTCGCGGTGATGTCCGTCGTTCTAAACTTTACTACTTACGTGATTTGACTGGTAAAGCAGCACGTATTAAAGAAAAGCTATAATCCGAATTGTCATAACAGACGATTGGAAAGAAAGGGTAGTGTGTACACACTGCCCTTTTTTATTGCTTAGTTGTTACTATTAAATATCGGATATTTAACAGTAGTTATATGAGCGAGCCACAACCTTCTTATTATCTTGAACCTTTCCTAGACAGCTTATGGTTAGAATCTGGGCTAAGTCAACATACAGTGGACGCTTACCGTAGAGATTTATTAGCCTTCTCTGCCTGGTTGAATCAGTTTGATATTGATTTAGTCTCAGCCACGCAATTAGATATCCAACGCTATCAAAGCCAGCGCTTACGCGAAGGAAGAAAAGTCCGAAGTGAAGCCAGACTTTTATCTTCTCTGAGACGATTCTACCGCTATTTATTGCGTGAAGATATTCGTGATTCCGATCCGACGGCCCAGCTAGACTCACCAAGACTAGGTCGATCTTTACCTGACAGTCTGACGGAAACAGAAGTCGAAGCGTTATTAGCTCAACCAGATATTACTGATGCTCTTGGCTTACGAGATAGAACAATGCTAGAACTGCTTTACGCAGCAGGACTTCGGGTTTCTGAACTGGTGTCATTGCAGTTAGAGCAAGTTAATCTTCGGCAAGGTCTGATTCGTTGTATTGGCAAAGGAAACAAGGAACGTTTGGTGCCCATTGGTGAAATTGCATTGGATTGGTTACAGGACTATCTCTACGAAAGTCGGCCTGCGATATTGAATGGGCAAATCACGGATGACTTATTCCCTACTCGCCGAGGCAAGGCAATGACTCGGCAGGCCTTTTGGTACATCATTAAACGTTATGCCAGCCAAGCAAGTATTGATAAGCATTTGTCACCCCATACATTAAGACATGCCTTTGCAACACATTTACTCAATCATGGCGCAGATTTACGGGTCGTGCAGTTATTACTCGGTCATTCTGATTTATCCACAACACAAATTTATACTCACGTAGCCAAAGAGCGATTAAAACAATTACACGGCCAGCACCACCCGCGTGGCTAAGAGTTGATAAGCCTGACGCTATCAAACATTAATGCTAAACTGGCTCGATTTTATAGCGCAATCAGGTGAACAGATGCCTTCTTTTGATATCGTTTCTGAAGTCGATAAACATGAACTTGCCAATGCAGTGGACCAAACAAACCGAGAGTTAAAGAACAGGTTTGATTTCCGTGGAACTGATGCCAAAGTAGAGCAGTCTGACAAAGTGCTCACAATGCATGCAGATAGTGATTTCCAGTTAGATCAACTTCTCGATATTTTACGACTCAAGCTCGTCAAGCGAGGCGTTGATGTCAGCTGTTTAGAAGTCAAAGATTCTGTAGGTAACGGTAAAATGCGTAAACAGGATGTCTTAGTAAGAGAAGGTATCGACAAAGACTTATCCCGAACGATTGTTAAACTCATCAAAGAAAGTAAAGTGAAAGTGCAAGCAGCGGTTCAAGGCGAGAGCGTCAGAGTAACGGGAAAAAAGCGTGATGAACTGCAATCTATTATTGCCATGCTAAAAGGTCACGATAAAATCGATATGCCATTACAGTTTAATAACTTTAGAGATTAATAACTCCATGTTGAAATATGCCATATTAGTACTGTCTTTGTTCGGTGTCAGTGTCGTCCACGCCGATAATGATGAGCTCCGTAAAAAGATAGAAAAGTCATTACCCGATGTAAAAGTTACTAGCCTAAAAGCGGTAGACGATACTGGATTTTATGAAGCCGTTATTAATGGTCAAATTCTCTATTTTTCTAAAGATGGCCGTTATGTGATTCAGGGTGACATGGTGTCATTGGATTCAAGAATCAATCTTACTGAACAACGTCGGGTGAGTTTACGTAAAGATGCTTTAGCCAAGCTTGATGAAAAAGATATGATTATCTTCGGTCCCCAAAAAGCGAAATACACCATTACTGTGTTTACTGATATTGATTGCGGCTATTGCCGTAAGATGCACGCTGAAATGGAGAAATACAACGATTTGGGCATTCGAGTCCGATATCTGTCTTTCCCGCGAGGTGGGATAGGGTCTAAATCTTATGATGATGCTGTCAATGTATGGTGTGCGGCCGATAGACAGAAAGCTATGACCAAGGCAAAACAGGGTCAGGAAATTCCTACAAAGACATGCGCTAATCCGGTAAAAGCTGAGTTCGAATTAGGTCAGCAACTGGGTGTACAAGGCACTCCCTCTATTTTTCTCGAGTCTGGCCAGAATTTGCCTGGCTATTTGCCACCTGAAAAGTTGATTCAGGTACTGGACGAAAATTCATCGCAATCGTAAAGTTTGCTGCTGATTATCTAGTCGGTGATCATGTAATGTGAGTTGCTGATCATCGACCAAAAGATAACTGACTTTATTTTCCCAATCACCTAATACAACGCGATAGGCATCTTGATTGTCTCTCAATCTAACTTGATGAATGGCGGGACGATGGGTATGACCATGAATCAGTAGTCTGACATTACTCTCAAACATCACTTTCTCAACTTCGGCCTGATTCACATCCATGATTTGGCTGGATTTATATTGTTTCTTTTGCTGACTTTGTTGTTTTATTTTGTCGGATATTTTTTGGCGAAAACGGGCGGGGAGCTTTAAAAAGCACCATTGCAGAAAACGATTGTTCACCACTTTTCGATAACGTTGATAGCTGACATCATCAATACATAAACTATCACCATGTAATAACAGGGTTGGTGTCTCTGCCAAATCGAGCTCGAAGCCGTCTTTAATCAATGTGGCATTCACAGCGTCTGCGAATGCTTTACCGAGCATAAAATCACGGTTACCCACCATCAGATAAAGGTTTATTCCGGCTTTGGTCAATGAACGCAGAGTGTCGGTGAAATCAGAAAACTCAGCAGGGACTAAGTCATCTCCTAACCAAGTATTAAAAATATCACCCAGAATATAAATCTCAGAAACAGCATCAGCCTGTTGTTGAAGAAACTGACAGGCTAGCGTGGTTAATTCAGGCTTGGCAGGATTTAAGTGAAGGTCAGAGATAAATAGTTTGGTCATAAGAAAGAAACCTGCTTGTGTAACAACAAGCAGGTTTTATCTGATTAATTGATGACGCTGGCTTTAATGATAATGATGTCTTCAGCAGGCACATCCTGATGTGGTCCACGCATAGTTGTATCGACTTCTCTTATCGAGTCGACGACATCCATACCTTCAATGACTTCACCAAATACGGCATAGCCCCAACCGCTGGGTACTTTACCCTGAAAATCAAGAAAGCCATTGTCGACAGTGTTAATAAAAAATTGAGCAGTGGCTGAATGAGGATCATTGGTTCTCGCCATAGAAACAGCGCCTCGCTTGTTACTCAAACCATTGTCAGCTTCATTCTCAATGGCTGATTTGGTGGGTTTTTGTTGGAATTCTTGAGTAAAACCACCGCCTTGAATCATAAAATTTTTGATAACACGGTGAAAAATCGTACCGTCATAGAAACCCTCGTTAACATAGTTAAGAAAGTTGGCAACAGTGACAGGCGCTTTATCTTCATTGAGTTCGATAACGATGTCACCATGACTGGTTTCAAGTTTGACTTGTGGCATTTTGGATATCCCATCTGCTTGTATTGAAAAAGAAAAAGTGGCAAATAGCCATAGCAATATTTGCGTAAAATGTCTGATCATAACGGAAAGGGCCCGGATCAATTTCAAACACAACATGATAGAGCAATATGGGGGCTGATGGGAATAAACAGGTCGCTATCTTGTAATAACTGAACTATGTCTATCACAAACAGGGGATTCAATGTGAATCGACAATGGGGCTATATGAAAGAACAATCGTTCAGGATTTAGCGGTTTTCTATATCAGGATGAAAAACAGCGCTGTTACCCAGCCTAACGGAGAGCGTATAATGCGCGTTTTCATAAAAAATTTGTCATTCAATATGTCCGAGTCTGCTGTTAATCATAATTTTATTCGTCCTATCATTCAGGAAGATATTGATACGGGAAGGGTGACTGGCAAAATCGTCACACGTTTTCCACCTGAGCCAAACGGTTACCTCCATATTGGTCACGCGAAATCTATCTGTCTGAATTTCGGTTTAGCTGAAGAGTTCGGCGGTGACTGTCACTTACGCTTTGATGATACCAATCCAGCTAAGGAAGAACAGGAGTACATTGAAGCTATCAAGGATGATGTGCAATGGCTGGGCTTTCAATGGGCAGGGGATGTACATTATGCATCTAATTATTTCGAACAGTTTTACGCTTGGGCTATTCACCTCATCAAACAGGGTAAAGCGTATGTCTGCGATCTGACCGCTGAACAAGCCAGCGAATATCGCGGCTGGGCAACCAAGCCAGGTAAAGAGTCACCTTTCCGTAACCGTAGTGTTGAAGAAAACCTGACTTTGTTTGAGAAAATGAAGCAGGGTGAGTTTGACGAAGGTTTTTGTGTGCTGCGGGCGAAGATTGATATGGCTTCTCCGAATATGAATATGCGTGATCCGATTCTTTATCGCATACGTAAAAAAGCACATCACCAAACCGGTGACAAATGGTGTATTTATCCTAGCTATGACTTTGCTCATGGTCAGGGCGATGCGATTGAAGGGGTGACGCACAGTATCTGTACACTGGAGTTTCAGGACCATCGTCCTTTATATGAATGGTTTATTGAAAACCTGCCAGTACCTTCCAAGCCAAAGCAATATGAGTTTGGACGGTTGAATCTGAACTACACAGTGACCAGTAAGCGTAATTTGAAACAACTAGTTGATGATCAAATTGTCGCTGGTTGGAATGATCCGAGAATGCCAACCATCTCAGGTATGAGAAGACGTGGCTATACCGCAGCAGCTCTTCGCGCTTTTTGTAATGGACTTGCCGTAGCCAAAACAGACGGTGTGGTGGATATTGCACAGTTGGAATTTGAAATTCGTAATGACTTGAATGAAAACGCAGCACGGGCCATGTGCGTGCTCAACCCATTAAAAGTCTCGATCACTAATGCCGCTGACAACACTGAATGGCTTGAAGTCGCGAATCATCCGCAGCAAGAGTCTATGGGTCACCGCTCAATACCATTTACCCAAACGATTTATATCGATGCGTCCGATTTTACTGAAGACACCAGTCTGAGCCGAAAAAAATTCAAACGCTTAGTGATAGGGGACTATGTGCGTTTGCGTGGTGCCTATGTAATCAAAGCGGATGACGTTATTAAAAATGATAGCGGTGACGTGATAGAAGTGATTGCCTCATTAGTGCATGATACCGTGGGGCAGAATCCACCACCTGAAATGAAGCCTCGAGGCGTCATTCATTGGGTGTCAGCAACAGAAGGCAAAGAAGTCGAACTACGTTTGTATGATAGATTGTTTTTGGCCGAAGCACCTGGCAAAGAAACGGGTAATTATCTGGATGATGTGAACCCTGAGTCATTGAAAGTGATTAAAGCACTTGCAGAGCCTGCTATAGTGGATTGTAAACCAGAAACGGTTTTTCAGTTTGAGCGAGAAGGCTATTTTGTTAGCGACCGTTATGATCACACCGCTGACTCTCCGGTATTTAATCTCACTATCAGTTTAAAAGAAGATACGTCGAAGAATAACTAATATGCTAAAAATCTATAACACCCTTACCAGACAGAAAGATGTTTTCACTCCCATACATGAAGGCAAAGTCAACATGTATGTCTGCGGTATGACGGTCTACGATTTATGTCACGTTGGTCATGCAAGGGTAATGGTTGTTTTTGATGTTGTGACCCGATACTTACGTGCACTAGGTTATAACGTGACCTACGTGAGAAATATTACGGATATTGACGACAAAATCATTAAACGTGCAGCAGAGAATGGCGAATCTATTCAATCTTTGACTGAGCGTTATATTGAAGAAATGCATAAGGATGCAGATGCTTTGGGTGTTCTCAGACCTGATCTTGAGCCTAAGGCAACTGAATCAATGGCAGAAATTCTGGCGATGATTGAGACCTTGATGGACAAAGGGCTGGCCTACAAAGCCGATAATGGCGATGTGTATTATGACGTCAGCGAATTCGACAGTTATGGCAAATTATCTGGTCGTAATATTGAAGACTTACGCGCTGGTGAACGAATTGCAGTCAATGAAGCGAAAACAGATCCTCTTGATTTTGTTTTGTGGAAAGCGGCCAAAGCTGATGAACCTGCTTGGGAATCACCTTGGGGACCAGGACGACCTGGCTGGCATATTGAATGCTCAGCGATGTCAGCACACTGCTTGGGTGAGCGCTTTGATATTCATGGTGGTGGACAGGATTTACAATTCCCTCATCATGAAAATGAAATAGCACAATCCGAAGGCGCTCACGATTGTCAGTCAGTCAATTACTGGATGCATAATGGCTTTGTTCGTATAGACGATGAAAAAATGTCTAAGTCTCTGGGCAATTTCTTCACGGTGCGTGAAGTGTTAGCGCTGTATCCGGCCGAGGCGATTCGTTATTTTATTCTCTCGAGTCATTATCGTAGTCCTTTGAATTATGCTGAAGATCAACTGGATCAAGCCAAATCTGCATTAACCCGCTTTTACACGACTTTGCGTGATGTGGATACGGCAGAAAGTGTTCGTTGGCAGGATGATGAGGAATACGGTCAACGATTCAAATCGGCTATGGATGATGATTTCAATACCGCATTAGCGCTGTCAGTGATGGCTGATGTCAGACAAGCGATAAACAAGGCGAGAGAGCAAGGTCAATCAGATAATGTGGCTTATCTTGCTGGCCTGTTATCATCATTTGGTGAGGTACTTGGTTTGTTTCAGCAAGATGCAGACAAATTCCTGACCGGAGATGGCGACTCTGATCAACAAGCTGATTATATCGATAGCTTAGTGGTTGAACGTAATCAGGCCAGAGCGGATAAAAACTGGGCTCGTGCTGACGAGATTCGCGATGAGTTGACGGAAATGGGTATCGTGCTTGAAGATGCGGCTGGTAAAACCAGCTGGCGTCGTGTGTAGTGAATATAAGCGCCTGCTTTCTAGCAGGCGCTTACAGAGCTAGTCTTTGTGCAAAGTTTCTGCAGCAAATAAGGTATTTTCCAGAAGTGTCGCCACGGTCATAGGACCGACACCACCTGGTACGGGGGTTATCCAACTGGCTTTTTCTTTGGCTTTTTCAAACTCTACGTCACCAGTGAGTTTGCCATTTTCCAAGCGATTAATACCGACATCAATGACGATGGCACCTTGTTTTATCCATTCACCAGGAATAAAACCCGCTTTACCTACGGCGACCACTAATAAGTCAGCACGACGAACCTGCTCTTCGAGATTATTTGTCCAGCGATGACAAACGGTGGTAGTGCAGCCAGCCAATAATAATTCCAGTGCCATAGGCCTACCAACTATATTAGAGGCACCTACTACCACAGCTTCGAGACCTTTGAGATCGACTCCGGTAGTGCGTAGTAGGGTAATCACTCCCTTTGGTGTACATGGTCTGAGTTGTGGATTACGTTGAGCGAGACGGCCGATATTATATGGATGGAAGCCATCGACGTCTTTATGTGGGGCGATTCGTTCAATCACTGTTTCCGCAGAAATGTGCTGAGGCAAAGGTAATTGCACCAGAATGCCATCAATATCGTCATCTTGATTTAATTTATCAATCAGAGAGAGTAACTCTTCTTCGGTCGCTGTTTCTGGAAGATCATAGGCTTCAGATTTGAATCCAATTTCTTCACAGCTTTTTCGTTTGCTACCTACATAGACCTGCGATGCCGGATTAGCGCCTATCAATATGACCGCAAGACCTGGACGACGTTTTCCTTCTGCTAATCGTTCTGCCGTCGCTAATTTCAATTGTTGTTTCAGGTCAGCTGCAACTGCCTTGCCATCGATAATCTTTGCGCTCATTCATCATTCCCGCTTATGCAAAAGCGGCTATGATCGCATGATGTGAGCTGAACAGCAAAAAATATCAAAACAGTGATTGACTCTTAAATTCTAACCACGTATTATTTCGCCTTCTTCGGGGATGACTTCTCGAATTAAGTCGGGGCATAGCGCAGTCTGGTAGCGCATCTGGTTTGGGACCAGAGGGTCGGGAGTTCGAATCTCTCTGCCCCGACCACTTCTTAACTTATGTCCTCGCTTAGCAAAAATCATATGCGCCCGTAGCTCATCTGGATAGAGCATCGGCCTTCTAAGCCGAGGGTAGCAGGTTCGAGTCCTGCCGGGCGTACCATATCTCAAGTCATTTCCAGCGATTTTATAATCTCATCACTTTCGCCATCGCCGATAGCCTAAGCTCTCATTCTTATTCAATTAATCATTGCTATTTACACATCTCTCTATCGTTTATGGTTTTAAACATTTCTCACTTAGATGTTTGAGTGAATCTCTTTACTTCTATTCCTTTGAGGACTCTGCTCTAGCCCTCATTCTCTCTACTGCATAATGAAAATCTGCAAAGCAAATAATATCATCTGCTGATATTTTGTACTGAATAGTCCTTATTAACACGATATTCCTTAGCCAAGATCTGGTTGTCTAAAAAAGTAAGTTATGAAATTAGCAGTATCTTTGCTTGTAACTCTAAAGGATAATCATTATTATTACCGCCTTCGATTTGTCGCGTGCGTCATTAAAGTGTACAAGTTTGCTAGTGGGAACACTGAAATTTAATTTAAATAGATTGATATGTCAGTGTTATGAAGGTAATGAGCCAGGCTGATTAATGGAGAAAAGTCAGTCATAGTGGTGCAGCTGAGCTCAATTCTGCTTATGTACCTTGTCAATGCAGTAAAAGTAGGCATTAATTTTCTGGCGTTACTGATTAGGTTGATAAAGTCCTAAGTATGAGTTTGAGCATCTCATCAATAGCGTTTTCTAGTTGGTCAGAAGCCACTTTTGATCTAAAACTAAGGCTTTGGTCTTCTGCCTTAAGCTTAAGTAACCTGTGCGCTAAGTTATAGTCCGACTCAATCTGCAATTACTAGACTTGATTCCCTGTCAGGGAAAGCGATGAATCATTTTCAATATTATATTGAATACTAATTGTTCGTATTTTAATTTATAGGGTGAAGGAATCTTAATGGCAAAAAAAGATACTAAAATTGGGCCTCGCAGCTACACTTCTCGAGCGAGTAGTCAAAAGTGGGTGATGACGACATTGGCTCTGGCATTATCATCGGCGATGACAACACCAGCCTTTGCTGAAGAGGTCGATCTCGATACTGTTGTTATCGAGGGAGACAAGTCTAGTGCAGAAAGTAATCCTTACGCAGAGCCTGATGCACCGTATAAAGCCAACCGTTTATCAGACAGCAAACGTACACGTGATATTGCTGAAACGCCACAAACCATGACTGTTTTGACGAAAGAGTCGATTATTGACTCAGGTAAGACAGAGTTAAAAGATATTCTGAGCGCACAGCCTGGCATTACATTGGGTACAGGTGAAGGCGGTAACTCTTTCGGTGATCGCTATATTATTCGTGGTTATGAAGCGCGTAATGATGTGTTCACCGACGGTTTGCGTGACCCAGGCCTCATCACCCGTGAAACTTTTGCGCTTGAGCAAGTTGAAATTACAAAAGGTCCTAGTTCGACATTTGCAGGGCGTGGGTCTACCGGTGGTGCCGTAAATAGTGTGACTAAAAAGGCGAGTCTGGATGATGACTTTACAACGCTATCGGGTGGCCTAGGTACAGATGAATATCAGCGCTATACCTTAGATACGAATAAAGTACTGAGTGATGATTTCGCAATTCGCTTTAATGCTTTATACAGTGAGGCAGATGTGCCTGATCGTGACCCAGCAGAAAAACGACGCCAAGGTGCTTTGTTGTCTGCAGTTTATCAGCCGACCGATGAACTTAGCCTGACAGCAGATTATTATCACTTTCGTGCCGATGATCGAACGGATCCGGGTGTTGCTCTGGATCGAGATACCAACAAAATACTTAAGTATGATTATGTTGGCCAGGACGGACTAGACTTCCAACATTCCAAGGCAGATATTTTTACATTTGGTTTTGATGTTGAGTTAACAGAGGGCCTGCGATTAGAAAATAAATCGCGTGTTGGTAAAACTGAAAACGAGTATATCGTGACTGCCTATAGTGCTCGCTCAGCAGGTACGCGATCATTCACCGGTTGGCAGGAAAATGATTACCTTGGCAACCAGACAAACTTAATTATCGATCAGAATCTTTGGGGCAAACGCCATACCATCGTTACAGGTATTGAATTTGCTAAAGAAGAAATGGATGCCGGGAATTATGATGTTAACCCATCCAGCGTAGCGGTTGACCCATATAACCCTAACAATAATGCTTGGTCGGGTATGGCTAGTAAAAGTGATGCCACTACTGAGTTAGAGTTGAAAACAGTATCTGCGTACTTAATGGACACCATTACACTCAATGATGATTGGGAAGTATTTGCGGGTGTGCGTTATGACTACTTTGACTATGATCTTTGGACAGCGGCTGGTCGCTCTCCGGAAATGGATCGTAGCTACAGTGATGGTTTCTGGAATGGACATGTTGGCGTCGTATTCTCACCATGGGAAAACGGTAACATTTACCTTAGCTGGAGTACTTCTTCCAATATCAATGGTGGTGAAGCTGATGCTGGCGGTAGCTGTGGTTATGGTGGTTTGTGTTCAGACTCTGATGGCAACTATAAGAGTGCCGATCCTGAGCAGTCTACTAATTGGGAGCTAGGCACTAAGTGGAATCTGTTTGATAATAATCTGCTATTAACGGCCGCTATTTTCCAAACCACGAAGGAAGATGTTATTGAAGGTGGTGTGGACTCCTACAATAGTGGTGGCACATTAAATACTGGTGAAAACCGTGTCCGAGGTATTGAGCTAGGGTTGTCCGGTAATATTACTGAAAGATTGAGTGGTCAGATGGGCTTTGCAATGATGCATTCTGATACATTGGATTCATACTTTGACGGTACGAAAGAGGTTACTGGCCGAGGTGGTTCAATCTCCTACCCTGATAATATCGGTAAACCAAAAGCTAACTTCGCGAAACGTAGCTTTAATGGTCAATTAAAATATCAGGCCACGCAAAAATTCGCCTTTGGTGGTGTGGTTACCTATTCCAGTGGCATGTTTGGCGGACAGCCAGATGCGGCAGCTAACACGGATATAAGTATTCCCGGATATATTGTTTATGATGCCTTTGCTTCTTATGAAATCAACGACAACATGACAGTCCGTGCCAATATTCTTAACTTGTTTGATAAGGATTACTACACCGCGTTATATCGAGGTGGCAGCATCGTCTATAAAGGTGATGCAAGAAGCGCCAATGTCAATCTGACCTATAAGTTCTGATCAGGTTATTATAACGGGCCATCGGGCCCGTTTTTTTGGAGCTAATGACATGCTAATGGTTATACCTGAGGTGTTCTCAAAAACTGATCTCAGCAAACTCAATGAACACTTAGCAAAAGGAGAATGGCTTGATGGTAAGATAACTGCTGGAGCGCAAGCCAGCGCTGTTAAACAGAATCAGCAGTTGGATGAAAGCTCAACACTCGCACATCACCTCGGCGATATTGTGTTGGATGCACTAGCTCAACAACCTCTATTTATGTCGGCTGCCTTGCCACTTAAAATCTTTCCTCCGATGTTTAATCGATACCAAGGTAAACAAACCTATGGTAACCATGTCGATAATGCCATCCGTTTTGTACCAGGCACACCAACGCGTGTGCGTAGCGATCTTTCTGCTACTTTATTTCTGAGTGAACCTGACGATTATAAAGGGGGGGAACTGGTTATTCAGGAGCAATTTGGTGAGCAGAACATAAAACTTAATGCAGGGGATCTTATTCTGTATCCTTCAAGTAGTCTGCATCAAGTTAAGCCTGTCATTGATGGCGAACGCCTTGCTTGCGTTATGTGGATGCAAAGTATGGTTCGTGACAATGAACAACGTCAGATCTTGTTTGATCTGGATCAGAGTATCCAATCATTAACGACACAACATGAGCACCAACATCAGGATATTATGCGTTTAACTAACATCTATCAAAACCTGTTAAGACAATGGGCTGAGACGTAAGTATGGAAAAATCGTTAAAGACGCCCCTAAACTCGATACCACAGGACTTAGTTTGTGCTGCTGACTATGCTCGCTATGCGAAACAACATTTAAGTCATGCTGTGTATGAATACGTTGTCGGTGGCGGAGCTGATGAAATCACTTTGAGACGTAATCGCCAGAAATTAGATGAGTATTTCATTCTACCTTCCGTGTTGAAGGATTGTACAAAAGGAGGAACGCATACCACCGTGCTTGGACAGGCTTTTCGTCACCCTTTGATGTTAGCCCCTGTCGCTTTTCAGCAGCTTGCTCATCCACAAGCTGAGTTAGCGACAGCAGAAGCTGCCAATCACTTAGAGACAGGCATGATGGTCAGTACACTAGCGACATGTTCTCTCGAAGATATTGCTGCAAGTACATCCCAAACGAAATGGTTTCAGCTCTATTTTCAGCAAGATAAAGAGTTTACGCTGAGTTTGGTCAGACGTGCAGAGCAGGCTGGCTATAGTGCCTTAGTTGTCACTGTTGATGCTCCTCTGCATGGTATCCGTAATCGTGCTCAGCGAGCCGGTTTTGTTTTACCTGAAGGCGTGGAGGCTGTGAATCTTAGAGATCGGCCTCCTTTGCCACGACAAAGCTTTGATCCCAGTCAGAGTGTTGTTTTTCAGGGCATGATGAGTGAAGCACCAGCTTGGGAGGATATTCGTTGGCTGCAAAAACAGACGACGCTTCCCATTATCTTGAAAGGCATTCTGTCCCCCATTGATGCCGTGCAAGCCCGAGAGTTGGGACTAGCTGGAGTAGTGGTGTCAAACCATGGTGGTCGCACGCTGGATTGCGTGCCATCATCCATTGAGATGTTGCCTGTCATAAGAGAAGCGGTGGGTACTGATTTTGTGGTTCTTTATGATGGTGCTGTAGAACGTGGTACGGATACTTTTAAAGCGCTGGCTTTGGGAGCTGATTTAGTTTGTCTCGGGCGGCCGCAATTTTACGCTTTGGCAGTAGCGGGGGCACTAGGCGTTGCCCATTTATTGAGGATTCTACGCGAAGAGCTAGAAGTGACGATGAGCTTGGCTGGTACCCCAACAATCGATAGTATTACTTCTCACTCACTTCAATATTAAACTGGCCTAAGCAAGTTCATACTGTAATAAGTAGTGACTAATAAACTATCGTTCTTAATGTAGATAGCTTTTACGTAGCTTTGCGTTAATTGAAATGATGTGTCGACATTCGTAAAAAAACATAGCTTCTGCGTTGCTTCCAGTTCTCACTAATGCTACTTTTAGCTGGCAAATATTCAATTCACTCAAATAGAAGAGCTATCTGTGTCAAGGAAAACACTTTTTGTTACCGGGGGGGCTGGATTTATTGGTTCAGCGTTGATTCGTCGTCTTATCGAAGTTAGTAATTACCACATTATCAATATTGATAAACTGACCTACGCAGGTAATCTGGAGTCACTTCTGCCTATTGCTGACAATCCGCGTTATCATTTTGAACAAGCCGATATCTGTGATGCGGAAAAAATGAATGCTTTGTTCAAGGAGTATGAGCCTACAGCCATCATGCATCTAGCGGCAGAATCACATGTTGATCGCTCGATAGACGGACCCGCTGATTTTGTGCAAACTAATTTAGTGGGTACCTACGTTTTATTAGAAGCGGCCAGACAGTACTGGAAAACGCTTGATAAAGACGCTGCGGCACAATTTCGCTTTCATCATATCTCCACCGATGAGGTATATGGTACTTTAGGGGAAACAGGCTTGTTCGAAGAGACAACGCCTTATCAACCAAATTCACCCTATTCAGCGACCAAAGCAGGAAGTGATCACCTAGTTCGTGCCTGGCATCACACCTATGGTCTACCCGTTGTCATGACTAATTGCTCTAATAATTACGGTCCCTATCAGTTTCCTGAAAAATTGATTCCACTGATTATCAATAATGCATTGGTGGGCAAACCCTTACCAGTCTATGGCAAAGGCGATAATATCCGTGATTGGTTGTATGTGGATGATCACGCTGATGCCTTACAGCTTGTTCTGGAACAAGGAAAGCTGGGCGAAAGCTATAATATTGGCGGCTTTAACGAACATACCAATCTTGATGTTGTGCATCGTGTTTGTGACATTCTGGATGAGTTATTACCCGAATCTGAACATTGTCCTCATCGAGATTTGATTACTTTTGTCACGGATCGCCCTGGTCATGATCAACGTTATGCGATTGACGCTACTAAAATCAATCGTGAATTAGGCTGGACGCCAAAAGAAACGTTTACTACTGGCCTACGTAAAACAGTGGAATGGTATATCGACAACCGTGAGTGGAATGAGCGTGTCATGGATGGTAGTTATCAACAAGAGCGCTTAGGGTTGGGAGAACAGGCATCATGAGTCAACGAAAAGGGATTATTCTTGCCGGTGGCAGTGGTACACGACTTCATCCCGTCACACAGTCTATTAGTAAACAGTTACTGCCTGTGTATGATAAACCGATGATTTATTATCCATTATCGACACTGATGCTGGCCGGCATGAGGGAAATCTGCATTATTTCAACCCCCCAAGATACACCACGACTCCAGCAACTATTAGGGGATGGAAGTCAATGGGGACTCGAGCTTAGCTATGTTGTTCAGGAAAAACCAGAGGGAATTGCTCAAGCATTTACCTTAACAAAATCGTTTATTGGTGACAGTAGCACGGCTTTAGTGCTGGGCGATAACGTTTATTATGGCCATGATTTAGCGGATTTAATGTCGGAAGCGGATGACAGACAAGAAGGGGCAACGGTGTTTGCCTATCCGGTGTTTGATCCAGAACGTTATGGTGTGGTCGAGTTTGATGATGCAGGAAAGGCATTAAGTATCGAAGAAAAACCGACAAAACCCAAATCCCGCTATGCTATCACTGGGCTGTATTTTTACGATAACCAGGTTGTCGATATTGCAGAAAGTCTAAAACCCTCAGCGCGTGGGGAGTATGAGATAACGGATGTGAACCAACACTATTTAGATAAGGGCGAGTTGCACGTGGAAGTCATGGGCCGAGGCATGGCTTGGCTGGACACAGGTACACATGATTCGTTACTTGAAGCATCACAATTTATTCAAACCATAGAAAAACGTCAGGGGTTGAAAGTGATGTGTCCTGAAGAAATTGCTTATCGACAAGGTTACATTGATGCTGATCAGCTTCTAGCATTAGCTAAACCATTAGTAAAAAGTGGCTATGGCGATTATCTGATGAACTTAATTCACGAAAAGATTTATTAAATGCAAGTTATTGAAACGACACTGCCGGATGTGAAAATTCTTAAACCCAGAGTCTTTGGTGATGAACGTGGGTTTTTTATGGAAAGCTTCAATAAAAAACAATTTGAAGCACTCACTGGCGTGGACACCGAATTTGTCCAAGACAATCACTCAAGATCTTCACAAAATGTTTTACGTGGTCTGCATTATCAAATCCAACATGCGCAAGGTAAATTAGTACGAGTGATTTCAGGCGAAGTGTATGATGTGGCTGTGGATATGAGAAAATCATCATCGACATTTGGTCAATGGGTAGGGGTTCATCTCAAAGCAGAAAATCATGATATGTTGTGGGTGCCGCCAGGCTTTGCCCATGGCTTTTTTGTATTAAGTGAATCTGCCGATTTTTTATATAAAACCACAGATTATTATGCGCCGGAACATGAACGCTGTTTGTTATGGAATGATCCCGCCTTGGATATCGATTGGCCTTTGTTAGATAAATCGCCATCTCTATCTGCGAAAGATCAGCAGGGAGCACATTTTAACGAAGCGGAATTCTACGATTAATGCGTATTTTAGTAACGGGAAAGTATGGTCAGGTAGGGCATGAGTTAATAAGAAGCCTGTCTTGTCTTGGTGATATTATTGCTACTGACAGTAAAACACTCGATCTAAGCAAGACAGAAGAGTTAGCTGAAAAAGTAGAAAAGTTGGCACCCGATTTAATTGTCAATGCGGCAGCCTATACAGCTGTTGATAAAGCTGAGACTGAACAAGAACTGGCATATAAGGTCAATGCTCTTGCCCCACAGATATTAGCTGAAGTCGCCAAAAATCGTGATATCCCGCTTATTCATTACTCAACCGATTATGTATTTAATGGCAGTGGTGATAAAGCCTGGACCGAAGATGCGGAAACTCAGCCACTCAATGTGTATGGCAGAACAAAGTTGGCAGGTGAATTGGCTATTAGTAATGCCTCAGATAAATATCTGATCTTCAGAACCAGTTGGGTCTATGGTGCAAGAGGGGCTAACTTCCTCAATACGATGAAAAGGTTAGCGATTGATAAAGTGCAGTTATCTATTGTTCACGACCAGGTCGGTACACCAACATGGGCTCGTCACATCGCTGATGTAACGGCGCAAGTCATCTCGCAAAGTCACCAACAAACAGACTTCTGGCAGAGCCATAGCGGTGTATACCATCTATCTGGTGCCGGTCGTGCCAGTTGGTTTGATTTTGCCCAGCAAATATTTAATTTAATGGCTGCACAAGGACACTCAGTGCCGAAGCTTCATCCTATCACTACGCGTGATTATCCAACGCCGGCAAATCGTCCAGCTAATTCTTTACTCGATAATACAAAGTTAAAACAACATTTTGACCTTGCTTTGCCAGACTGGCAAACCACACTGGAGTGGGTAATGAGCGGAGAAGAGTGATAATCTTCTGTCTTCTTGAAGTGTATTAGCCAAAACTTGCTGAGTGTATTACGTTGACATACCCATCAATTGTAAAAAAAATGGGCCTATGGTTTTTGAACAGACCTCGGCCAATAAAAAGAACGATCAGTGTCATACTGGATTTTTTAGCCATCCCATTCTCATTATGGTTAGCTTTTTCTTTACGCTTAGGTGAGTTTTATATTCCGCCGAACCAGCAGTTGTGGATCTTTGTTCTTGCCCCCGTTATTGCCATCCCTATTTTTATAAAGTCAGGTTTATATCGGGCGATTATTCGTTACATCGGCATGGATGCCATCTGGACCATTGCCAGGGCTGTATTGCTGTTTACCTTGATTTTTTCTGTCATCGTGTTGACCGCTGATAACTTGGCCGGGTTAGTGCCCAGAACGGTTTATGCCATTCAAGCAATCATCTTGATGTTGTTTGTAGGGGGGAGTCGCATGATGGCGAGATGGTTGATAGTGAAAAGCGATCATCATCTCTGGAAAGAGCTCAATGCCGTTCGTTATATTCCACCTGTCTTAATTTATGGGGCTGGGCGAGCTGGTGCACAAGCCGCGGCATTGATGAAATTAAGTAATCAGATGCGTCCCGTGGCGTTTATTGACGATAACGCAACATTATGGCGACAACAAATTAATGGCATGACGGTTTATGGTGTCGACCAGCTTGCCAAGCTGATTGAACGTTTCAAGGTCAGAGATATTTTGCTGGCGATGCCATCGGCGGGTCGTCGTCGTAGAAGTGAAATTTTGAAATTGTTGGAGCATTATCCTGTTCACGTCAGAACATTACCTGATTTGATGGATATTGCAGAAGGACGTCTGGAAGTTTCTGATATTCAGGAAGTGGATATCGCTGATTTATTAGGTCGTGAACCTGTCGCACCGATTAATAACTTGTTAAGCAAAAATATCACGGATAAAGCGGTGATGGTGACCGGTGCTGGTGGTTCTATTGGTTCAGAGCTTTGTCGGCAAATTATCCATTTATCGCCATCCTGTCTGGTTCTTTATGAAGCGAGCGAAATTAATCTTTATCAAATTGAGCGTGAACTGGCGTCATTAGCTTTAGATATTCCTGTTTACTCTATGCTGGGAACAGTGCTTAATCAGCAGCGTGTTGAGATGGTATGTCGGCGTTTTGGCGTGAATACTATTTATCATGCAGCGGCCTATAAACATGTGCCAATTGTCGAGAGAAATACCAATGAAGGTATCCGTAATAATGTGTTTGGCACACTGCATTGCGCGCAGGCTGCGATTGATGCCGAGGTGGAAACTTTTGTACTTATCTCAACCGATAAAGCTGTTCGTCCAACCAATACCATGGGGGCAACAAAGCGCTTTGCAGAGTTAGTGCTTCAGGCTTTTGCTGAATCAAAAACGTTGTATAACAAAACGCGCTTTACCATGGTCAGGTTTGGTAATGTCTTGGGGTCATCGGGATCTGTGGTGCCATTATTCAGAGATCAGATTGCCAAAGGTGGACCGGTAACGGTGACTGACCCTGAGATCATCCGCTATTTTATGACAATTCCTGAAGCTGCAGCCTTAGTTATCCAGGCTGGCGCCATGGGCAAAGGTGGTGATGTCTTTGTGCTTGATATGGGCGAACCGGTCAAGATTGTTGATTTAGCCAGACGCATGATCCATTTAAGTGGGTTCACCATACGTGACAACGATAACCCAAATGGTGATATTGAAATTGCCTATACTGGTCTCAGACCCGGTGAAAAGCTTTATGAAGAATTGCTCATCGGTGATAATGTATCGGCGACCGAACATGAGAAAATAATGCGGGCAGAAGAATGTGTGATTGAGTGGCCAGCTTTGGTCACAATCATTCGAGAACTGGAACTCGCTAACAAACATGATGACTGTCAAAAAGCACGAGCTATATTGCTAGACACGATTGATGGGTTTATTCCTCAATGTGAGTTAAGTGATTGGCTGGGGAACGATGTCTAGAAGTGCATTCTTTATATTGCCAGAGTCTCAGTTAAACTATACTGGTGCTGTATTTCAAGAGGATTTAATTTAGTGTGTGGAATAGTCGGCGGAATCGCTGAAAGGAATGTTAGCCCCATCTTGATGGAAGGGTTACGAAGACTGGAATATCGCGGTTATGATTCGTCTGGAATGGCGCTGCTTGATGATGTCAACGCACTGCATCGTGTTCGATCTTTGGGAAAAATACAACAACTTCAGGATAAAGTTGATCAATTAAATGCCCCGTTTACTGGTCGAATCGGTATTGCTCACACACGTTGGGCGACACACGGAATACCTTCTGAAAATAATGCTCATCCACACATTTGTAACAATCAAGTGGCGGTCGTACATAATGGTATTATTGAGAATTACCAATCATTAAAACATAAACAACTTGCACAAGGCTATCGCTTTACTTCTGAAACCGATACTGAAGTGGTTGCCCATGAAATTCATGCTGAACTGCAACAGGATAATGATCTTTTACAGGCGGTTTTGCGTTCTCTGAAAGTCTTTGATGGGGCATACGCTCTAGGCGTAATGGATAAGTCTCATCCTGATATGTTAGTGGCTGCAAGAAAGGGAAGTCCATTAGTTATAGGTATTGGGATTGGTGAACACTTCATTGCTTCGGACGTCTCGGCGTTGCTTCCCGTTACACAGAATTTTATTTTTCTAGAAGACGGTGATGTTGCCAAGTTAACCCGGGACAAAGTCGAAATTTATAGTGCGGCAACAGGTGAACTAGTTGAGCGTCCTGTTAAACAGTCAAGCCTGAATATTACGTCGGTTGAGCTAGGTGAGCATCGCCATTACATGCACAAAGAGATCTTTGAACAGCCCCAAGCCGTGATTGACACGTTAGAAGGCCGTATCACACAGGATCAAGTTCTGGTATCCAGTTTTGGTCCCAAAGCTGAGCAAATCTTTAAAACGGTTGAGCAAATTCACATCATCGCTTGTGGAACAAGTTATCACGCGGGTATGGTCACTAAATATTGGATGGAAGATATTATCGGTCTGCCATGTCAGGTTGAAGTGGCTAGTGAGTTCCGTTATCGCAATCCGGTGATTTTGAATAATACGTTATTTGTGATGATAAGCCAATCAGGTGAAACCGCTGATACATTGGCTGCACTGCATCAGATTAATCATTACAGAAAAGCTCATGAACTTGATGGCATTACTACATTGAGTATCTGTAATGTGGCTGAGAGCAGTCTGACACGTGATGCTGATATGACTTATCTGACGCATGCCGGGCCCGAAATTGGTGTGGCGTCAACCAAATCATTTACTACTCAGCTTGTTGTATTGGCTTTACTACTCACAAGCTTAGGTAAAGTCCAAAAAAGATTAAGTAAAGAGCGTGAATCCATGATCGCAGGTGGTTTGCAGAAACTACCTAATTTGATTCGTATGGCGCTGGAGCATGAAGAGGAAATCCGTGATATCTCCCAGTTATTCGCTGATAAACAACATGCTTTATTTCTAGGGCGTGGAACGATGTTCCCCATAGCTCTGGAAGGGGCTTTAAAGTTAAAAGAAATCAGTTATATTCATGCAGAGGCCTATCCTGCAGGTGAACTGAAGCATGGTCCTTTGGCTTTAATCGATGAAACCATGCCAGTTATTGCTATCGCTCCACTTGATGATTTATTGGAAAAGTTGAAATCCAATTTACAGGAAGTCAAAGCTCGAGGCGGGCAGATGATTGTGTTTGAAGATGAACGCAGCGATATCAGTTCAGAGACCAGTTTCAAAGTCGTGAAAGCCACGACCAATGTGGGTCGAATTACCGCACCTATTACTTACAATATCTTATTGCAGTTATTGTGTTACCACGTTGCCTTAATCAAAGGCACTGATGTGGATCAACCGAGAAATTTAGCGAAATCCGTTACAGTTGAGTAAAAATATGAAAATAGCAATCGCAGGGACAGGGTATGTTGGCCTTTCACTGGCCGTCTTATTAGCTCAAAAGCATCAAGTCGTGGCTTTAGATATTATTGAGGAGAAGGTAAACCTGCTCAATAACAAAAAATCGCCAATCGTTGATGCTGAAATTGAAGATTTTTTACAAAATAAAACACTAGATTTTCGGGCAACACTGGATAAATCCGATGCCTATAACAATGCTGACTATGTCGTTATTGCCACACCAACCGATTACGACCCAGATACCAACTATTTCAATACAAAGTCTGTAGAAGCCGTTATTCAGGATGTAAAAAGCATTAACCCTAGTGCGGTAATGATTATTAAATCTACTGTACCAGTTGGGTATACTGCAGAAATCAAGCAACGTTTTGGTGTTGATAATATTTTCTTCTCACCAGAGTTTTTAAGAGAAGGGAAAGCGCTTTACGATAATCTCTATCCTTCACGTATCGTCGTTGGGGAGAAAAGTGAGAGAGCTGAAACCTTTGCTCGGTTACTTGTTGAAGGCTCGTTAAAACCAGATGTTCCCGTTTTGGTGACTGACAGCACCGAAGCCGAAGCCATTAAATTATTCTCGAATACTTACCTTGCTATGCGGGTGGCGTACTTTAATGAGCTTGATAGTTACGCAGAAGCACACGGTTTGGATTCACGTCAGATTATCGAAGGTGTCGGATTAGATCCACGTATTGGAAGTCACTATAACAATCCTTCTTTTGGCTATGGCGGTTATTGTTTGCCAAAAGACACTAAGCAATTATTGGCCAATTACGAAGATGTGCCTAATAACATCATCAAAGCGATTGTTGATGCCAATACTACAAGAAAAGACTTTATTGCTAACTCAATCATTAACAAAAATCCTAAAGTTGTCGGCATTTACCGATTAGTGATGAAATCCGGTTCTGATAATTTTAGGGCCTCAGCTATTCAAGGTGTGATGAAACGTATTAAAGCCAAGGGTATCGAGGTTATCGTTTATGAGCCAGTACTTGAGGATGCTGAGTTTTTCAGATCAAAAGTCGTGAATGATCTCAATCAGTTTAAATCTCAGGCGGACGTAATTTTAGCTAATCGCGTCACTGAAGATATCATAGATGTGAAAGATAAAATTTATACCCGAGATTTATTTGGTGGTGATGCTTAGAATGAGAAACTCATCACTGAGTTAATATTTCACTGGTCATAAAATATTCAATGGCATGGATGCCAATACGAAATATCTGAGTAGACTGCCATGGATGGCGGGGAAATTTTATTTCTGGCATCTGTGCCACCCAGATAAGCCGATCTAAACGCGTAGCTATTGGGATGTGTCTGCACTTTCTTTTAAAATTCTCTATCACTTCATATCTAAGTTCATCTTCTCCTATTCATGAAACTTATAACGAGTTTCGCAAAAGAATACTAATGTCATGTATCTCTATGGCGGGGTAAGTTTAATTTTAAGTTTAAACAGCTTATAACTATTTATTTTCTATAAAAATATAAAAGTAAATATTGATTGTTCAGAGGTAATATCAATACTAGTTCTGAATGATAAAGTCATTCCGTTTATACTTAGTCGTTATTTTTAATAAGTTTCAGAAGAATAATCAGGATAGTCAATGAGTAAAGTCGCATTAATCACTGGCATTACAGGGCAAGATGGATCTTATTTAGCCGAGTTTTTACTGGAAAAAGGCTACATCGTTCACGGTATTAAACGACGTGCGTCAAGTTTTAACACGCAACGCGTCGATCATATCTATCAAGATCCTCATGTCGATAATAAAAACTTTATATTGCACTACGGCGATTTAACGGACTCATCTAACTTGACTCGTATCCTTCAACAAGTCAAACCAGATGAAGTATATAACTTAGGGGCTCAGTCTCATGTCGCTGTCTCGTTCGAATCGCCTGAGTATACTGCTGATGTCGATGCTATGGGGACGCTTAGACTCTTAGAAGCTATCCGATTGTTAGGTCTTGAAAAGAAAACACGCTTTTATCAAGCTTCTACTTCTGAACTTTATGGTTTAGTGCAAGAAATTCCTCAGAAAGAAACAACGCCTTTCTATCCTAGATCCCCTTATGCTGTTGCTAAACTCTATGCTTACTGGATCACTGTCAACTACCGCGAGTCTTATGGCATCTATGCTTGTAATGGTATTTTGTTTAATCACGAATCTCCCCGCCGTGGTGAAACCTTTGTCACCCGTAAAATTACCCGTGGTTTAGCGAATATTGCTCAGGGGCTCGAAAAGAAACTGTATATGGGCAATATGGATGCATTACGTGACTGGGGGCATGCAAAAGATTATGTGCGTATGCAATGGATGATGTTGCAACAAGAGCAGCCAGAGGATTTTGTGATAGCGACCGGTGTGCAATATTCTGTCCGTCAATTCATACAGTGGGCAGCCAAAGAATTGGGTATCACTCTAAAATTTGAAGGTGAAGGTGTTTCAGAAAAAGGTATTGTTGTCTCTATAGAAGGTGACGATGCCCCTGCTCTTAGTATTGGAGACGTCATTGTTGAGATCGATGAACGTTATTTCCGACCTGCAGAGGTGGAAACTTTACTAGGTGACCCTGCAAAGGCTAAAAAAGAACTGGGTTGGGAACCTGAAATTACCGTGCAAGAAATGTGTGCTGAAATGGTAGCTGAAGACCTCAACATAGCTAAACGACATGCCTTATTAAAGTTGCATGGTCATGAAATTCCCGTGAGTGTTGAATAGTTATGAGCTTGAATATTTTTGTTGCCGGTCACAATGGTATGGTCGGATCGGCGATCATTCGTCAGTTAGAAAAAGACAAAAACAATCGCATTATCACTGCAGAACGTCGTGATTTAGATTTAACCAATCAGCAAGCAGTTAATCATTTTTTTCAATCTCATCAGATTGATCAGGTCTATCTCGCTGCTGCAAAAGTGGGAGGGATTCATGCCAATAATGAATACCCTGCCGAGTTTATCTATCAAAATCTGATGATTGAAGCCAACATTATCCATGCTGCTCATCAGAATGATATTCAAAAGTTACTGTTTTTAGGCTCATCATGCATTTATCCCAAAAATGCGGAACAGCCGATGAAGGAAGAAGCTCTACTGACTGGAATTCTTGAGAGCACTAACGAACCATATGCTATTGCAAAAATTGCCGGTATTAAACTATGTGAAAGCTATAACCGACAATATGGGCGAGACTACCGTAGTGTGATGCCGACCAATCTTTATGGAGAGAATGATAATTTCCATCCAGAAAATTCACATGTTATCCCCGCATTAATCCGTCGTTTTCATGAAGCAAAAGTCAACGGTGACAAGCAAGTTATTGCCTGGGGCAGTGGTAAACCAATGCGTGAATTTTTACATGTTGATGATATGGCTGAAGCATCAGTATTTGTTATGAATTTGGATATCAGTAAGTATCAACGGCACATTCATCCAATGCTTTCACATATAAATGTCGGAACAGGAGTTGACTGTACTATTCGGGAGTTGGTTGAGACGGTTGCGGAAGTCATAGGGTATCAAGGCGAGATTGTCTTTGATGTTACAAAACCTGATGGAACTATGCGAAAACTGATGGATGTCACAACCATTAACTCTCTTGGTTGGAAAGCAGGTATTTCGTTAGTTGGTGGACTTGTTCGTACATACAGCTGGTTTACAGAAAATTTAAATAACTCAAGAACGTAGTGACATCTTCAAGTGATAGATAAGCTGAAAGTGTTTACTAACCACCGAGGACTTAGGCGTTATTTAGAAAACACGACATGGTTAATGGCTGAAAGGCTATTAAGAGTTGTGATAGGTTTGTTTGTTGGGATTTGGGTTGCGAGATATTTAGGTCCTGCACAATTCGGTTTGTACAACTACGCACAAAGTTTTGTTTTTTTGTTCAGTGTTATTTCAACTTTAGGCTTGGATGGAGTTGTTGTACGTGAATTGGTAAATGATGATACTAAGAGGAACATTTTATTAGGAACTGCATTTGGCTTAAAACTAATCGGTGCAATTTTAATTTTCCCTATCTTGGCTGGCGTACTCATTTTTATTGAACATGATTTATATACAAAAATCATAATTTTCATAATAGCGGGCTCACTAATATTCCAAAGTTTTAATGTAATTGATTATTACTATCAATCAAAAGTTCAGTCAAAATATGTAGCAATTGCAAACTCTATAAGCTTAGGGGTATCAAGCTTGACTAAAGTTGTGCTTATTTTAAATAACGCTCCATTGATTTCATTTGTATGGGTAATTGTCTTTGATACCGCGGTTCTTTGTTTGGGTTTATTGGTGAGCTACCGCTATGTCAGTGAGTTAAATCCAAGAGAGTGGTATTTTGATAGAGTAATGGCGAAAAGTCTTATAAAAAGCTCTCTACCATTAGCTTTCTCTGGTTTAGTTGCTTCTATTTATATGAAAATAGATCAGGTAATGATTAAAAACATAATGGGCGACGAGGCTGTTGGAGTCTATGCGGCGGCAGTTCGACTGAGTGAAGCTTTTTATTTTATTCCAATGATTATTGCAAATTCTCTATTTCCTGCAGTTCTCAATGCGAAGAAAGTTAGTCTAGATTTATACTACACACGACTACAGAGGTTATACACATTTATTGTCTGGAGTGCCGTTATAATCTCGGCCTTTATGACTTATACAAGTGACTGGTTGATAACCATTTTGTTTGGAGAAGAGTACATGGCTGCGACGGATGTACTAAAAATACACATTTGGGCGAGTATTTTTGTTTATTTAGGTGTGGTCAGTGGTAGTTGGTATCTTTCTGAAAATTTACAAAGCTTAGCTTTCTTAAGAACATTTTATGGGATGTTAATCAACATTATACTTAATTTCTCACTGGTTCCCGTATATGGAATAGGGGGAGCAGCCTTTGCAACTCTGATCAGTTATGCCGTGGCTGGTTTTTTCTTCGACTTTTTTACAAAAAAAACTCGTGTGACGTTTTACATGAAGTTAAAAGCATTCTTTTTTAAGGTTAATTTATGATAATAAAATTGTTTAAATGGATTTTGCCTGATGCTCTTAAGAAGCAGCTAACCAACTTTCGGATACTTGCTTCTGAATACGGCCAGTTCAAAACAATCAAAAATTGGGATTGTGTGGATTCCACTGATGAAAAAATCCCATGGTACACATATCCGTCAATTGAGTATCTTAGAAATTTAGACTTTTCAGGTAAAGAAATATTAGAGTTTGGTAGCGGTAACTCCTCGTCTTTTTGGGCTTCAAGAGCGAGACAAGTTACATCTATTGAACATGATGAAGAATGGTATCTGAAGACAAAGAAAAAAATTATGGGCAACCAAAAAATAATATACAGAAATAAAGAAACATACACAGACATACCGTCAGGAAGTTATGATGTAGTCATTATTGATGGGATTGAACGTGAAGCATGTGCAAAAAAGATTAGTTCTTTTTTAAATAAAGAAACAAATCAAGGGGTGATGGTAATTTTAGATAACTCCGATTGGTATAAGAATACAGCAAAATATTTGAGGGACGAAATGAACTTTATAGAAATAGATTTTCATGGGTTCGGTCCAATAAATAACTATACATGGACGACTTCTATCTTTTTATCACGAGACTTTAATTTCCAACCAGTAGCCAATGTCCAGCCTGTTTTCTCTATGTCAGCAAGTATACAGCATGCAGATTAAGATTCTGAAGAAGTTCACCCTTGATTGTCTGATTAACTTTTTTTCCAAAATATGGTACGGGTACTATTCAACTCTTTCCTTCTCACAAGAAGGAGAAGATATGATCTTGCGTCGTATTTTTGATGGCAAAAAAAAGGGGGTTTATGTGGATGTAGGTGCACATCACCCTAAAAGGTTTTCAAATACTTATTCTTTATATAGAGAATTCGGGTGGAGTGGTATCAATATTGAGCCGAACCCAGATTTGTTTAATTTATTTAATAGTTTAAGAAGAAGAGATATCAACTTAAATATTGGTATTTCATGTCAATCAAAAAAACTGGATTATTATATGTTTGATGAGCCAGCCTTAAATACATTTGATGTTAATGTTTTGAATGACAGATTATCACAAACACGATACAAACATATTAAAACAATAAGTGTTGAGGTTGAGCCTTTATCAGATATATTTGATAAATACCTTAATGGGCAGCGAATAGATTTTTTATCGATAGATGTCGAAGGTTTTGATTTAGATGTGCTTAAGTCGAATGATTGGGAAAAATATCGCCCAAGCTGGGTATTAACTGAGCAACTCAATTTAAGCAATATCGAAAGCTTAGATTTTGAGATACATGAATATATGAAGTCTATCAATTATGTTTTGTTTGCAAAAACATTTAATACTTTGTTTTACAAAGAGGCTAGGAAGTGACCTTAGCACCGATAGTTCTATTTGTGTATAACCGTCCGTGGCATACTCAGCAAACAATTGAAGCACTTCAAAAAAATAGTCTTGCTACAGATAGTGAGCTTTTTATATATAGTGATGCTCCAAAAAATGATGGCGCAATACCTCTAGTCAAGGCTGTAAGAGAATATATAAAATCAATCAAAGGATTTAAAAACGTATCGATCATAGAGCGTCGAACTAACTATGGCTTGGCGAGTTCAATAATTGATGGTGTTACGAGAATTACTAATGAGTTTGGAAAGGTAATCGTTCTAGAGGATGATCTTGTAACCAGTCCACATTTTCTTAACTACATGAATGATGGGTTGTCATTGTATGAAAATGATGAGAATGTAGCTTCCATACATGGATATATCTATCCAATCGATAAACTTCCAGAGACTTTTTTTATTAAAGGTGCTGATTGCTGGGGCTGGGCTACATGGAAACGAGCCTGGAATATTTTTGAGCCAGATGGAAAAGTTTTGTTGGAAAAGTTAACGTCTAGTGGACTGCAAAACGAGGCTGATTTCAATGGTAGTTATCAATATACGAAAATGCTTGAAGACCAAATTGAGGGCAAAAATAATTCTTGGGCTATAAGATGGTACATGTCAACTTTTCTAGAAAATATGTTAACTCTATATCCAGGAAAATCATACGTTCAAAACATTGGTAATGATGGCAGTGGTACGCACTGTTCACATAGTGACTTTTTCTCTCAGGAGATTGGGCATCATTACAAAAAACTAACCAGAATAAAACTACATGAAAACACAATCGCGAAACAAAAAATGCAGTGTTTTTTTAAATCAACATCACTTAACCTTCTTAGAAGACTATTAAAAAAACTCAAACGAGTACTGAATTGAAAAGCTTGTTAAAGTCACTGATACCACCGATTTTTTTTACTTTCCTGAATAAGTTCACAGGTCGAAAATATGGTTGGAAAGGAAATTATTCTTCTTGGGAGGAGGTATGTTGTCATTCGACAGGATACGATCAAGATGACATTTTGAATAAAGTTAAAGAGTCAGCTCTGAAAGTTAAAAGTGGTGAAGCCGCATATGAGCGAGATAGTGTAGTTTTTGATGAAGTATGTTACTCATGGCCATTATTAAGTGGAATATTACTTTCTTCTGTGAGTTCAGGTTCTATCCGAGTGCTTGATTTCGGTGGTGGGTTAGGTAGTAGTTATTATCAAAATAAAAAGTTCCTTGAACTGTTTGATAAAGTTTCATGGAATATCATTGAGCAACCTAATTTTGTAAACACTGGCAAGCAATACTTTTCCGATGACTGCCTTAGATTTTATCCTGATTTAGACAGTTGTCTTGATGAACAGCAACCCAATGTATTATTGCTATCTAGCGTCATGCAATATATTGAAAAGCCATATGAATTAATGGAGCAATTATTGAAAAGAAGGTTTGAATATATTGTCGTAGACAGAACCCCATTTTCTCATGATGATAAAGATCAGTTAAAGCTTCAAGTTGTCTCTCCGGTAATTTACAGTGCTAGCTACCCATGTTGGTTTTTTAGTGAGACTTCATTTGTCGAACACTATCTTAAAAATGGATATAAATTGATAGAGTCTTTCACTAGTTTAGAAGGTAATAGTCGTGATTGTATGTTTAAAGGAATGATCTTCAAACGTGATTAATCAACTTAAGGCTTTATATATTAAGGAACAGTTCAACCCTGGTTTAATCGGTTTATTTATTAATCCGTTTTATTTTGCAAGAAAAGGTCTCTTTAATAGTGTAGCGAATAAGGTCGTTCACCTGGATGGCAAATTATTAGATATTGGCTGTGGTACAAAACCATATCGGTCGCTCTGTGAAGTTGAGCAGTATATTGGCTTAGAAATTGATGATGAAGGAAACAGGAATCATCAGTTTGCTGATTCATTCTATGATGGTAAAACTATTCCTTTCGGAAATAACTATTTTGATAGTATCTTGACTAATCAAGTTTTTGAGCACGTCTTTAATCCTGATGAGTTTCTAAAGGAAATAAATCGCGTCACAAAAATTAATGGACTATTGCTATTGACGGTTCCTTTTGTTTGGGATGAGCATGAACAACCGTATGATTATGCTAGATATTCTTCTTTTGGTTTGAAGCATATTCTTAAAAAGAATGGTTTTGAGATTATCGAAGCTCAAAAGACAAATAATGGTATTGAGGTTATTTTCCAACTTTTAAGTGCTTATTTATATAAAGTAACAAATACGTCCAATTTGTGGATAAACTTATTCCTTAATATCTTCTTGATTGCTCCAGTCAATCTCATAGGACTTATCCTAGGTAAAATATTGCCTAAAAATAACGATTTATACCTAGACAATGTTGTCTTAGCAAAGAAAACCCAAAATGTATAACTACTGCACTCTTTTCGATAGTAATTACTTAACTCGTGGCTTAGCGATGTATGAATCCTTAAAGCTACAAACAACAGCATTTCATCTATATATTTTTGCATTCGATAATAAAGCTTATAAGCTGCTAACAAAACTTAATCTCGAATTTGTCACTGTCATCTCTCTCGAACAGTTCGAAGATGAGAAGCTTTTAGCTATTAAGCATACACGTGGAGCAGGAGAATATTGCTGGACATGCACACCTTCGACAATTAAATATTGTATTGAAACATTTAAGCTGGATGAATGCACCTACCTCGATGCCGATTTGTATTTTTTTGGCGACCCAGCAATCTTAATTGAAGAAATGGGCGATAAGTCTATTTTGCTCACAGAACATCGTTATACTCCTGCGTATGATCAAAGCAGTACCAGTGGCATATATTGTGTACAGTTTATGACTTTCAAAAATACTTATGATGGTATGAAAGCATTGAATTGGTGGCGTGAGGCATGTATTGATTGGTGTTTCGCTCATTTTGAAGATGATAAGTTTGGCGATCAAAAATATCTAGATGATTGGACTGACCGGTTTGAGGGGGTGCATGTACTCCAGCATTTAGGTGGGGGAGTAGCTCCTTGGAATGTTCAGCAATACGACTTATCTAGCTCTCGATTTGAATTAATTTTTTACCATTTCCATAACTTCAAATTTATTACTAAAGACAAAGTCGAATTAGGTCTTTATTTTTTAAATAAAAAAAATATATATCTTCTCTATAAACCCTATGTGATTCACTTACAGCAAATAAGCCAGATGATTCAGTCTCTTGATAGCTCTAGTTGCTATAGTGGTATTTCAGGAAAGAAACCTTTTCATTGGAAAGATCCGATTAGAGTTCTAAAAAGAAAAATGAAGAGAATATATAACGTCTATGATACCGATTTTATAACAAAGGAATAGAATGGCATATTTGATTGATTTACCAACGTTTGGTGATGAAAGAGGCAAACTGACAATCATAGAAAAGGTGCTTCCTTTCGAAATTAAACGGTTTTATTATGTTTATGATGTCAGAGGGAAAAGAGGTGGACATCGACATCACAAGACGGTCCAGGCTTTAGTTTCACTTGGCGGAAGTTGTGAAATATATATTAATAATGGCATTGAAGAACAAACGTTCATTTTAGATGAATCTGATAAGTGTTTGATTGTTGAACCTGAGGATTGGCACACGATGGATAACTTTACTCCAGGTTCCACATTATTAGTATTCGCCTCAGAGTATTACGATGTGAATGACTATATTGATGAGCCATATTAATGATCGAATATGAAAATCTAAGAAAGGTGAATGAGAAATTATTTGGAGATTACAAAGAAAGTTTTCAGAATTTTCTCGATAGTGGCTGGTACATATTAGGTGAAAATGTCTCTTTATTCGAAGATGCATTTGCCGACTATTGTCGTTCTGAATACTGTGTTGGTCTAGCATCAGGTTTAGACGCACTTATTCTTGCTATTGATGCCTTTGACTTCCCTGAAGGCAGTGAGATTATTGTTCCTTCAAATACATATATTGCGACGATTCTTTCTATTGTTCGTAATGGGTTTAAACCTGTTTTAGTTGAACCAGATATTAATACCTATAATATCGACCCGGCTAAAATAGAAGAGAATATTACTGATAAAACCAGAGCAATACTTGTCGTGCATTTATATGGTAAAGCCTGTGATATGGATTCAATATCTGCTTTATCAACAAAATATGATTTAAAAATCATTGAAGACTGTGCGCAGGCGCATGGGGCAACTTATAAAGCCCAAAAAGTTGGAAGTTTTGGGGTTGGTTGCTTTAGTTTTTATCCGACTAAAAATCTTGGTGCATTAGGTGATGCCGGTGCTATCACATGTTCCGACAAAGACTATCAAGAACGTATTCAAGCCCTGAGAAATTATGGTAGTCAGAAAAAGTACTACAACGATATTATTGGCTATAACTCCAGGCTAGATGAAATTCAAGCAGCATTTCTGTCTATAAAATTAAATGTCTTGGACGATATCAACAATCATAAACGTTCTTTAGCAAAACTTTATTTGGAACACTTAAATGACAAGTTCATCAAACCTGTTGTTGATGAAGATTATTTCGATGTTTATCACATTTTTAATGTTAGAACTGATCGGCGTGATGAGTTAAAAGAATATCTATTGAAGAACAACATCAAAACTGAAGTTCATTATCCTGTTCCTCCTATTAAACAAAAAGCGATGAAGAATGTTCTGCATGGGAACTATCCAATAAGTGACAAAATCCATCAAACAACGCTAAGTTTACCTATCTCATACTTTCATTCTGAAGATGATGTTTATCAAGTGATCGATATTATGAATAGATGGTGCTGATAAATGGTAAAAGATATCAATACTATGCCATTAATTACGGTTATTACTGTTGTCTATAATGGTATAGATTTTATTGAAAAAACCATCTTAAGTATTATTAATCAAACCTACAAAAGGATAGAGTTTATCATCATCGATGGTGGCTCTACTGATGGAACAGTAGAAGTTATCAGAAAATATGAACATTTGATTACATGCTGGGTTAGTGAACAAGATAAAGGGATTAGTGACGCCTTTAATAAAGGAATCAAACTAGCAAGTGGAGAATATGTCAACTTCCAGGGAGATGGCGACGGTTTTGTGGATGAAATATCACTTGAAAAAGTAGCAAAACAAATTGGCTCTAGGAGACCATTATTAGTTAGTGCCAAAATACGTCGCATTGATGAGGACGGCAACACTCTCTATATTTCAAAACAACCAAAGAAGTTTTCTAAAACGTCTCTTTTATTCAAGATGTCATTACCTCACCAAGGATTATTCGTTCACAGAGATTTTTTTAATCAGTATGGTTTATTTGATATTAATAATACTTACTGTATGGATTATGAACACTTACTTAGAGCTTATGAAACGTTTCCAGATGTTCTTTTGGTGTCAGATGTTATAGCAAACTGGAGAGCAGATGGATTGGGGAATGGTAAAACAAAAGAAATCTTAGCTGAGTATCATAAAATCAAATTAGCCAATAAAGTCGCTTGCCTACCCGCATTGGTTTTTATCAAATATTTGAATTTGGCCAAGTACTGTATAAAAGTATCGCTGTATGGCAACAAATAGACTCGAATGGGTTGAGACATTAAAGTGTATTGGTATTGTTGTTGTCATACTTGGCCATATTTCATCGCCATTGAGTAGCTTTATCTATTCATGGCATATGCCTTTCTTTTTCATAATTGCCGGCTTTTTTCTTAAGGTTGATTTGAGTCCAATTCTTTTCTTTAAAAAAGAATTTTATCGTTTAATGATTCCTTATTTTATTTTTTCTCTATTGGCGATTTTTATTGAGTCAATAAAGAGACTTGTTTTAAATAGGGATATGCTCAATTGGAATGATGTTTTACAGGGCACATTGTTTTGGATGGATATAAATACGTTAAGTGACACATATGCATTCGTTCTGTGGTTTTTACCAGCATTATTATTCGCACGATTTAGTGTCTATTTAGTAATAAGATATATCCAATTTAATTGGTTTCGTTGGTTCAATCTTTTTCTACTATTTTTGATTGGCACTTATATAGAGCTGCCTTTTGCTATAGATGAAGGTTTAAATGCTGCGCTTTTTGTTTATATAGGTTGGTGTCTATTTAAAGAAGATAATAACTTCTTAATACTTGGTTGTATCATGCTAGGCTGCTTATATTTATTCTTCGGAATACCATCATTAGATATGGCATCTAAGAGTTATCAGAATCCTTTACTCAATATTATCTGGTCAGTTAGTTTTTCTTTTTTGATAATCACAGCTATTAGAAAGCTAGATATTAACCCTCGTCTGATATTAATTTGGGGGGGGAATACAATGCTTTTATTTATAATTCACCCATACACAAACAATATCGCAACCTTGATTGTAGATAAATATATGAGTGGGTTCTGGTTTATCAAACTATTTATTTCTTTATTGATACTTCAGTGCGTGATCTTATTTAAGAGTCGTTACAGAAACTGGAGACTATTTAGATATGTATGACTATCTGATTGTCACTCATATCCCTGCTTTTTATAAAGTCAATTTATACAACGAACTCTCCAAAAAGCTGAATATTTATGTAATTTTTATTGCTGAAAACACTATTGAGCAAAGAGCTAATGATTTTAATGTGACCAAAGGTCTTAAATTTCCTCATTCCTTCTTAAATAAAGGGAGTTTCCAGAATCGAAATCTAAAAGTCAGTATTTCTACGATGAAGAGTGTACTTGATACAGTTAAATATAAGAAGTTACTTATTCCTGGGTGGGATTTACCAGAATTTTGGTACTTGGTTTTTTCTCACCGAAAGTCCCAAAACTTTCTGGTTTTAGAATCTACAGCTATTGAAAGTTGCCATAACGGTATTAAAGGATGGATCAAACGTTTTTTTCTAAACCGCGTTGGAAGTGTTTTAGCTAGTGGTAAAGAGCACATTCATCTTTTAAATAATCTCAGATTTAAAGGCCAGATTATAACTACAGGTGGCGTTGGAATAATCAATAAACCTCTCTTTGATAGACAAAAAAAACAATATGAAAAAAAGTTTCTATTTATTGGACGACTCTCAGAAGTCAAAAATATTGATTTATTGGTAGATGTTTTTAATAGCCTGCCGGATTATGAGCTTACTATTATTGGCGATGGTCCTTTATACAATTCTTTGAATATGTCTGTAAAGACTAATATTCATTTTCTGAGTAAAGTAGATAATAAGGCACTTGTAGATAGTTTCCTGAGTCATGATATTTTAATTTTACCTAGCTTAAGTGAGCCTTGGGGACTGGTAATTGAAGAAGCACTGTATTTTGGCGTACCGGTTATTGCATCAAGAAATTGTGGAGCTAGTGAATTAATTATGGACGGTTTGAATGGTTTCATCTTTGATCCTTTTGATAAAGAGCAACTGCTTTCTATAATTCAATCAATTAACGTTGATAAATATTCAGAACTACTCAGTGGTGTAGAGAAGTTTTCTATTAATGAAAAAGATAATAAGCAAGTCGCAGCGTATACCTCAGCAATACTTAATTTTGACTAAATTGAGAAGTCCCTAGAATGAAATTTATTTCGTATTCATTTCAACAAGGTGGAGCCGCGATCGCTGCAAAAAGGTTTGTTGAGCTTGCTGAGAAAGTGCTGAATAGGGAGGTCGAGTTAATATCTGTTAAACAAGGGCTTACATTTCATTTCCTGAAAAGAGTTATGGCATTTCTCTTAGTCAAACTACAAAATGATCGTAATCCTATCAAACATTCATTGAATTTGTTTTCTTATAAACCGTTATTAAATGAGTTTAGGCAAAATCAGCATACGCTTCACCACATTCATTGGATAAATAACGATACCTTGAGTATCTTTGATTTCGATAAAATACCGTCAGGTTCAATCATTACCCTGCATGATGAGTGGCTCTACTGTGGAACAGAACATGTCTATAAAGTAGATGATGATTCATTGGATTTTATCAATGGATATTCATTGAATAAAAGAAACATACTTGGCATTAACTGGAACTTTATTATATGGAAAATTAAATATAAAAAGCTCAGTAGTAGACAAGATATCATCTTTACTGTGCCATCCAAATGGATGCTCAACAGAGCTTCTAAAAGTTTAATCCTCAAACATTCCAATATAAAACTATTGCCTAACCCAATTGATACATCGATTTTTAAGCCTCTCCACAAAGAACATCAATTACACTACAGAAAGTTGATTGGCATTTCTGATGAGTCGATAGTGATTACTTTTGCGATATTCAACGGTAAAAATAATACACTTAAGGGTAATTCACAGCTTATAAGCGCGTTGCAAGAATGGAAGAGAACTCTCTCTGAAAACGAATCAGAACGTATTACTTTAATTGTTTTTGGTGGGAATAAAAAACAATCTTCCATGTTATGTGGTTTTAGATGTGTAGAGATAGGCAGGATCAATGAGCAGGCTGAATTAGCATTAGTTTATTCAACGTCTAGCTGTGTTGTCGTTCCATCGCTAGTTGAGTCATTTGGTCAAGTAGCTGCTGAGGCTGCTTCATGTGGTGTACCTGTTGTCTGTTTTGATACCTCTGGTCTTAGAGACATTGTCATAGATAATGTAACAGGCTTTGTTGCTGAACGATTTAAACCAAAATCACTGATGAATAAATTACAATGCGCTATTTCAATGAGTGATAGTGAGCAACAAAAAATGCGAAGCAATGCTAGAGAACATATTCTGACTCATTTTTCTTACTCTATAGTTGCTCAGAAATACGCAGAAATTATCAGTGATGCTGAAAAAATAAAAGCTTTGAATACTAAATGAAAATATCTATTATCACTGTCTGCTTCAATGCTGCGGAAACAATAAAGTCCACAATTGATTCTATCGCTTCTCAAAACTATCAGAATATTGAGCACATCATTGTAGATGGAGGTTCTCAAGATGGTACACGTGAGATTATTTCTTCATCAGACTCAGTTTCAAAATATATATTTGAACCTGATGATGGTATCTATGATGCAATGAATAAGGGGATAAAAGCCGCTTCAGGCGACATTGTTGGTATTCTCAATGCCGATGATTTTTATGCAAATGAAAACGTACTGAGTAATGTTTCTGCTGCTTTTTCAGACCCTTTAATTGATACTGTGTATGGTGATCTTGTTTATGTTGATAAAGAAAATACGGATAAGATCATAAGATACTGGAAGTCACGATGCTTTGTTCCTGGTCTTTTTCAACGCGGCTGGATGCCTGCACATCCTACTTTTTTTGTCAGAAAACACTATTTTGATGAACTTGGGTATTACGATACTGCATATAAAATTCAGTCTGACTTTGAGCTCACCATGCGGTTTCTAGAAATTTACCGCCTAACATCAGTGTACCTTCCTAATATAATGATAAAGATGCGAATAGGTGGAGCGAGTAATAACTCGTTAAGAAATATTATTAAAGGGAATATCGAGTCTTTTAAGGCATGTAAAAAAAATAACCTGAAAATTCCTTTTTATTTCAATTTAATAAAAACAGCATCACGACTACCTCAGTTCTGGCAGCGTCCATGAGACATTTATTGAAGCGTTATGGTTTTTTTGGCTCTATTAGGTTAGCGAGTGCATTAGTCGTAACCAAGATTTTTTATAAACCTGCTCGCCTTATACGCTTGCCTTTTTATATTCGCGGACGTTCTGCCGTTAAATGGGGGAAACATTTTACAACGGGTGTTGGGGTCCGAATTGATGCGCTTGGAACAAAACCACATCAGATCGTAATTGGTAATCGAGTGCAACTTAATGACTATGTTCACATTGGTGCTGTTGATCAAGTGGTGATTGGTAATGATGTTTTGATTGCAAGTAAGGTCTTCATTACTGATCATAATCACGGCTGGTATAGTGGCGGAAATATTGAATCATCACCGGAAGACAGTCCATCTAATCGGAAGCTATATTCAGCGCCCGTAATTATAGAGGATAAGGTATGGATTGGTGAGTCTGTGTCAATCATGCCTGGAGTAACAATAGGTCAAGGTGCCGTCATAGGGGCTGGTTCAGTTGTTACTAAGGATGTTGATAAAAATACTATTGTAGTAGGTGCTCCAGCTAGAATAGTCAAAAAATACTGTTTCAATACAAAACGATGGATCAAAGTAAGAAATCAGGATGAATCTACCAAATAAAAAAGTAGCAGTGCTTCTGGCTACTCATAATGGAATAAACTGGATTGAAGAGCAAGTTCATTCAATACTGGAGCAAAGGAATGTTGATATCAGACTGATCATATCTGATGACGGTTCAACTGATGGGACATATCCCCTTGTAAAGCAACTTGCAAAAACTGATGCAAGAGTGACTCTGTTATCAGATCATTCTGCCGTAAACGGTGCCGGGAAAAATTTCTATCGGCTAATTAGGCAGGCTGATATTTTGGATGCTGATTTTGTAGCTTTTGCTGATCAAGATGACATATGGCTGAGTAATAAACTTGAATACCAGACTCATACATTGATTAAACGAGATGTTGATGCGACATCAGGAAATGTGGTCGCTTTCTGGGATGATGGACAACGTGCTTTTATTAATAAAGCCCAACCTCTCAAGCAATTAGATTATCTATTTGAGTCAGCTGGACCTGGCTGTTCCTTCTGTGTAAATAGAGCTTTGTTTGATGAGCTTCATGACTTTGTTCAGAAACATACAGATGAAAACCTTCCAGATCTTCATGATTGGCTAATTTATGCTTATGCAAGAGCGGCTAATTATCAATGGTATATAGAACAAAGACCACTCTTAAAATATCGACAGCATCTACACAATGTGGTGGGTGTACATAAAGGCTTCCGAGCATCTATAAAGAGATTGGTGACAGTAAAGCAGCGGTGGTATAGAAATCAGGTTCAACTACTTTCATATTTACTTTTAAGCTATTGTCAGGAAAGAAAGACATCTACATCTCTTATGCATCGTATGGTTAGATTAAACTTCTCTGACAGGCTTGTACTGGCATTTAATGTCAGTAAGTTCAGGAGGGAGCGCTCTCATCAATTAGTATTATCATTAATGCTAATTACATATGTATTCTGATGAAGTTATTTGATTTTTTTAGTAAAAACTCATGGTGGAGTTTATTAGGTGGTGTTTTACCCGCATGCGCAGCTGTTATTTGTCTGCCTGTATTAGCTCTTCTACATGGAACTGAGATTTTTTCTTATGTTTCTCTTTTGTGCTCCATTTTTTTGTTCTTAGTTGTGTATGACTTTGGTTTATCAAGAAGCCTTCATCACTTTATACCCTCATTAGAGTCAGAGAAAGATATTAGTGAGTATCTCAAATCAGGGATGTTTATCGGGGGGCTCGTAGGACTCGTAGGAATGGCAACAATTTATTTCTTCTCTGAGCCTTTTATAACTGGCTGGTTAAAACCTGCCGAAAAAATTCAGAATGAGTTGATTAACTCATTCAAGATTGTTGCTCTTGGCCTCATCCCTTCAATCTTAATTTCGGTGTATAGGGGAGCTTTAGAGGGAAAAGGTGAATTCAGAGTAGCTAATATTGCAAAAATGGTGTCTGGATGTAGCCTTTTTTTATTTCCCCTTCTTGTATATCCGCTCTCATCTTCGGTTTTTGCAGTAGCTGTTGCCTTGGTGACCTCTCGAATCTTTTCTTTCTATTTTTATTATTTATTATCCAGTAATTATTTACCTTCAATATATAGGGTTGGAGGTGTTAAGAAGTTAAAAAATATAATTAATTATAGTTTTTATGCCGCCATAGCTGGATTTATATCATCAGGTTTTATTTTCTTAGATAGATTCTTTGTCGCAGGATATCTTTCAACGAGTGAATTATCTGTTTATATATTAAGTCAGGACATTATGAGCCGTTACCTTCTTTTACCCTGGTCTCTCGCTATTGTTTTAGTGCCCATTATGGCTAAGCCTGATAAGAGTCGTGAACAAGAGTATGCAGTTATTAACTGGTATAAAAAGGTTAGCTTGCTCAACTTATTTTACCTTTTAGGATTACTGTTGTTTTCTTTCATTATCACCACTGTTTTTGCTATGGAAGTGATTGATAAATCAGCTAGTATTATTGTACTTGTCTTAGCTGTCGGTGTTATGGCTGCGGCCTATTCGCAGTTACCTTTAGTCAGTTTGTTTGCGAAAGGTAAAGTTAAATTACTCATGTTCGTTTTTTTGTTTGAGAGTTTTCTATATGTGTTGATCGCACCTAATGTATTTCAGACTTATGGCGTCCTAGGTGCTAGCTTTGTATGGTCAGCGAGACTCGTTTTTGAAGCTTTGCTTTTGCGTAGCATGCTAAATAGATATATCCGGAATAAATAAAGTGGAATTTATAAAGTTTCAATTAAAGCGAAATCAAGTACTAACTAATACCATCTATCTCACCTTGGGTCTTATTGCATTTTTATTAATGATCTCTGCGTCAAAAGACTGGAAAGATTACAAATGGTTATTTTTGCTTATTGAAGAAAAAAGCTGGATGGACTTGATTCTCTCATTTTCATTAACTCATGAAGTTGTATATTTCTGGAGCAGTAAGTTTTGGGGTGAGTTGATCGGTTTTAAATCATTTATCTTATTGACGACGATCGCCCTGTTAACGCTAAAGTTAAATTTCTACCAGAAAATGAGTGATAGAGCATGGCTAACCATTTTCTTTTATTGCTGTTTCTACCTTTTTTTATTGGAAGGAACTGTTCTCAGAGTTGCTTATGCCACCACTCTAGTGATAATGGCGATTTATACTTTGTACGATAAGAAGCCAGTATTAAGCTTCTGCCTAATTCTCTTGTCATCACAAATTCACTTCACTTGCTTAGTTTTCTTGATTATATTTCCAATTTTCTATAGCAAACATTTTTTTACTGCTTTGGTAATAGTCTTCGTGCTATCACCCTTATTTATTTTTTTTAATATTTCACTCTTCCAGATAATAGAATTATTGTCGGCTTATATTAATCAAAAATATTTATTTTATGCTGATCCTACTATCGTTAGTGAGCAGAACCGCACTGGGCTATTCTTCTACTTTTTAGCGATATTTTATGCATTAAACCTTTTTGTGGTTTATACACTTAGAAACTCTATTTTTTCTGACCCTAAAGTGAGAGTTTTAGTTGGGACAGGACTTATGGGTATTATATTTATGTCAACGATGTATACTCATGTCGCTCCTGCCACGCGGTTAGCGGAGTTGATGATGATTACGCTACCACTCTATTTGACGAGTGTTTTTTTGGAGTGGCAGAAAAATAAATATTATTGGGTATGTTATTCAATAATCATCTTTGCAGTGCTTTACGCTTTAGCAAGGTTTGTTTATCTGTACCCCTCACTAATTCCTTTTCTCAAATAAAACAGTTGTTAGATTAAATAAATGCGAATTTTAATTACGGGTGCAAATGGCTTTATTGGGCAGAATGTACTTGCTTCATGGTCTAAGGAGAAAGAAGTCGAGCTTGTCGCATTACAGCGAACAGCCTCAGATAAATCTATCCCCGAAATTGAATATTGGCTTTATCCAGAAATAAACAGCGAAACTATTTCATCACTGGATTTGAGTTCAATTGATGTGATTATTCATGCCTTGGCTGCTATAGATATTCCGAATAAAAACGAGGATGAGGCAAGAGCCGTATATCAAAAAGTAAACGTGGAGTTAACTCGAGTTTTAGCAAGTCAGGCTGCTATTGCGGGGGTAAAACACTTTATTTTTATAAGTTCAACCAAGGTAAACGGTGAAGAAACGAGTGAAACATTAGAGCCTTTCTGTGAGACTGACGTACCATTACCTGAGGATGAATACGCTCATTCGAAATTAGCCGCTGAAAATCACTTAAAAACTATCTGTCATGCATCCAATATGGCATACACGATAATACGTCCACCTTTGGTTTATGGGCCTGGAGTTAAAGGTAATTTCGAGAAACTGATAAAGCTTGTAGGAAAAGGAGTCCCACTTCCTTTCGCAAAAATGCAAAACTGGCGATCAGTACTTGCAATTGACAATTTGACTGACTTTATATGGACCTGTATTGAAAAGCCAAAAGCAAAAAATGAGACTTTTCTGATTGCTGATAAGGATGATGTGTCTACAACGGGTTTACTCATTGCCATTTCTGAAGCCTACAAGAAGTCGCTAAGGCTTTTTTATATACCAAAAACGCCGTTGCGATGGTTACTGGCATGTATAGGAAAAAAAAACATATATCGAAAGTTATATAGTTGTCTAATAGTCAGAAAAGACAAGGCAAAGGTGTTACTTGGCTGGGAACCGATCTCTGACTTACCTAGTCAATTAAGAAAAATGGTAGAGAGAGAGAAATGATAAGAATTTTAGATGTTTTTTTTGCTTTAACTGGACTGATTATATTCTCTCCTTTACTTGTCATATTGTTGCTTTTGGGAATTTTTGATTCTGGTAGCCCGTTATTTTTTCAGCAAAGGGTGGGAAGACAGAAAACGATCTTCACATTGGTTAAGTTCAGAACTATGCGTAAAGACACCGCTCATGTAGCCACACATTTGGCGGCTGAGTCTTCCGTGACACCTTTCGGGCGGTTCCTCAGAAGGACTAAACTCGATGAACTTCCTCAGCTTTGGAATGTATTGAAAGGTGATATGAGTTTGGTCGGTCCAAGGCCATGCCTGGAAAGTCAGCATGAGTTGATTGAAGCGAGAAAGAAACTGAATGTGTTCTCAGTGCGTCCTGGTATTACTGGCTTAGCTCAGGTCAATGATATTGATATGTCGACTCCTGAGTTGCTTGCTGAAACGGATGCCAAAATGATTGCCTTATTTTCAGTTAAACATTATTTCTATTTAATTTTTCTCACTTTGACTGGCAAAGGAGCGGGGGACAGGATCAGGAAGTGAGTTGTGAGCAAGCTCACACAATGCAAAAAGTCTGTTTGATTTTCATTCGTTTTTTCATCTAATCTAAAGCTTCAGTTTCAGGAGAAACTGTTAATGGACTTAGTTTTAACATGGAGTATGGATTATGTTACGAAAATCATTTTTTGCATTGGTCTTATCGTTTTTTCTCAGCACTTCTCTAGCATATGCTGCCGACAAGATTGATCTGAACACAGCGACCTCAGAAGAGTTGCAGATGTTAAATGGTGTTGGACCTTCAACGGCAGATGCCATAATTGAATATCGTGATGCTCACGGAAAATTTAAAACGGTAGATGAGCTGGCTAACGTCAAAGGTATTGGTGATAAAAAGTTAGAAAAACTCTCAAATGACCTGACTGTTTCTCAAAATTAAGCTTTCTATTTAAAAAAAACGGCATGAAATACATGCCGTTTTTTTAGTGTGACAAGTTGGTCAGCAGTTGTTCTTTTAGATTATTTTCTTCCAGTTCATCAAGCGCATTCTCATCTGCTGTGGTAATGAAAAATACGTCTTCAACTTGGTCGCCGAGTGTATTAATTTTGGCGTTAATGAGCTGAACCTTACAGGCTAGAAAGACTTGAGCGATAGCCGAAACCAATCCAGGTCTGTCATGTGTATGTAAGGACATCACGGTATGGTTTTGTTGAAGGTTGGTTTCAAACTCAATATTCGGCTGTGTTTTAAATAGCTTCATTGTTCTCGGTGTGATGGTAGGGCTATATGGCTTCACATGAGAAGTGTTGGCGAGTTGCTTTTCAAGCGAACGGGTAATTTGTCTGGTATCAAGTCTGTCACCATTAACGATAAACGTATTTAATGCGTCATGTTCATTGGTGACATTGATTTTTGCGTCCAATACATTGAGTTGGCATTGCTCAAGCGCTGCCGTTATGGCGGCAAAAATGCCAGCCCGATCATGAGTGACAATAAAAATTTCTAGCGTCAGTTGATCATTATGTTTTCTCAGTGCGATTAATGGATCGTCATCCATATGATCTAAACGTTGCTCTGATTGCCAAACGAGTTCATCAATTGAATGCCTGAGGAAGTAGTCCAAATCATAGGCATGCCAGAGCTGACTGATATCTTCTTGACTACGGCCGTTAGATAGCAGTTGTTGCATCGCTTCCTGGTATTTTTTGTAGCTCTTTTCACGTGTACTTTTTGCTTGAGCCTCAGTATGTTCAATCCACTGGTGAGTGCTGTGGTAAAGCTGTTTCAATAACGAATCTCGCCAGCCATTCCACAAGTTATTATTAGTGGCTCTGATATCAGCAACCGTTAATAAATAGAGATAATTCAGTCGTTCTGTTGTCTCTACCAAGTCAGCAAATTTTTTGATGACAGTCGGATCTTCCAAATCACTTTTCTGAGCCGTCGTCGACATAGCAAGATGGTATCTAATTAGAAAAGCGACGATATTCGTATCATATTCACTGAGGTTATGTCGCTCACAGAATGCTTTTGCATCAACCACACCTAAGACGCTGTGATCTCCACCTCGGCCTTTGGCTATATCATGGTAAATACCTGCGATATAGAGTATTTCCGGTTTAGGCAGTTGATTAAACACTTCAGAGCAAAGAGGAAACTCTTCTCTGTTTTCTTCACAGGAGAAGCGTCTTAAATTACCTACTAAAAATAGAGTGTGTTCATCAACCGTATAGGCATGAAATAAATCATGCTGCATTTGGCCGACGACGCGACCGAATTCAGGCAGGTAAGCACCTAAAACACCTAATTCATTCATTCGACGAAACTCATGCGTCACGCCTTTTGGCTGACGGATAATTTCCATAAATAAGGTTCGGTTTTTTATATCGCGGCGGAAATTATCATCAATTAAGTGTAAGTGGGCATGAATCTGACGAATAGTCGACGCTCTGACTCCTTTGAGTTCCGGGTTTTGTTGAAGAATAAGAAAGACTTCTAATAAGGCATATGGATAGTAAGCAAAGATGCCAGGGTTGATTGTTTCAAGATAGCCATTATGTGATTGGAAGCGACGATTAATTACTCTGACTTCACGAGGTTCATCGGCGAGGATAATCGTCTCTTCAAACAGCTGTAGCAAGAGACTATTCATTTGCCTGACAGAGCGGGCACAACGATAATAATCCTTCATGAATTTTTCTACAGCGAGTCGAGAGTCGTCGTCTTTATACCCCAATTTCTTAGCGAGTTCTCGCTGAAAGTCGATCATCAACTTTTCTTGTTTACGACCAGCAAGGTGATGCAATACAAAGCGGATTGTCCATAAAAAGTTTTGTGCTTTTTGTAAAGTTTCATATTCGCTATTAGCCAGAAACCCTTTTTGACGAAGTCCTTCCAGGTTTTTAACATCAAAATGTTGTTGAGCTACCCAGTTGACGACCTGAATATCTCTTAGTCCCCCAGGTGATTCTTTAATATTTGGCTCGAGGTTATTGGCCGTATCGTTATAGCGTTGGTGGCGATCTAACTGTTCTTGTCTTTTTAGTTCAAAAAAGTGTCTAGTGTCCCAGGTTTTATTAGTGACTGTCAGTTGTTGCAGTGATTCAAACAACGCACTGTGGCCACACAATAATCGTGCCTCTAATAAGTTAGTGGCGATAGTGATGTCATCTTCTGCTTGCTGACGACATTCCTGTATCGTTCTGACGCTGTGACCAATTTCCAAGCCCACATCCCAGAGTTGAGTCAGAAAACTGGATAAAGAATCTGGTGGCGTGTCTGAGATGGATTCATCAAGTAAAATTAATACATCAATGTCAGAGTAAGGATGGAGCTCTCCGCGTCCATAACCACCTACGGCAATCAGACTGACAGGTGTGTCATCACTGATATGTTGCTGCCAGATTTGCGTCAGAATCTCATCAACAAACGAGGCGCGTTGATACACCAAGTCTTCAATAGGGCTCCCTGCATCGAATTGTTGCTGGAGATATAGCTGGCCTTGCTTTAAAGCTTGTCGACAAATTTCATTGGTGACCTCTGCATCAGAAGGAATCACTAAGTTTCCAACTTCCCAGATAGATAGAGTCTGCTGAGGCATACAACACCTTATAGGTTAAACGGTTTCTTCTTCACGTAAGGTCAGAATGTCATATCCGCTATCAGTCACTAAAATGGTGTGTTCCCACTGTGCTGATAAAGAACGATCTTTGGTTACGACGGTCCAGCCATCAGGCAGTTGCCGAACATGACGTTTGCCTGCATTAATCATTGGCTCAATAGTGAATGTCATGCCTGCCTTGAGTTCGAGTCCTGTGCCCGGAGTACCGTAGTGAAGGACTTGGGGATCTTCGTGAAAGACCTGGCCGATACCATGACCACAGTACTCACGAACAACGGAAAAGTTTTCTTTCTCGGCATAAGTCTGAATGGCATGACCAATATCACCCAGACGGATGCCTGGTTTAACCATTTCAATACCGATAAACATGGATTCACGGGCAACACGACAAAGACGTTGGGCCAAGATAGAAGGCTTACCAATCTGAAACATTTTGCTGGTATCACCGTGGTAACCATCTTTGATAACGGTGATGTCGATGTTGATAATGTCGCCGTCTTTGAGTTTTTTCTCACTGGGTATGCCATGGCAGATGACATGATTAACAGAGGTACAGATGGAGCGAGGAAAACCATGATAATTTAACGGGGCAGGAATGGCTTGTTGTTCGTTGACAATGTAGTCATGACAAATCTGATTGAGTTCTTCAGTAGTGATACCGGCTTGGACATGCGGTTCAATCATGGTCAAAACGTCAGCGGCAAGTTTTCCCGCTACACGCATTTTTTCAATTTCTTCGGCAGTTTTTATACTGACAGCCATTTAAATTCCCTGCTAATTTTGAAATGAAGTTTCAGATATCAGACATAGTTTGCCGTAAATCGGCTTTGGTCACCAGTGATCATTCTAGGCCAAGTTGGTAATTGTTCTTTTCGCTTTGTTTTGTTGCTTAAGTGTGGAATAATATGCGCGCCGAAAGAAGGCAAAATCACACATGTGCCGTCACAGGTGTCGGGGTGCTATTAGGTCTGACCTAATTAGTCGACAACTGGGGTACGTGGAGGTTCAACCCCATACTATTAAAGGTATAATCATGGCTAAAACAACAATGCGCCAAATGCTTGAAGCAGGCGTACATTTCGGGCACCAAACCCGTTACTGGAACCCAAAAATGGGCCCATACATCTTTGGTAAACGTAACAATATCCATATCATCAACTTAGAACATAGCTTGCCAATGTTCAACGATGCGTTGAATTTTGTCAGCAAACTGGCTTCTAAAAAAGGTCGTATCATGTTTGTCGGTACCAAACGTGCTGCACAAGATGCGATTCGTGAAGATGCTGAACGTGCGGGCATGCCATATGTCAACCGTCGTTGGTTAGGTGGTATGTTGACTAACTTCCAAACCGTTCGCCAATCAATTAAACGTCTGGATGCTATCCAGGACATGATCGAGTCTGGCAAAACTGAAGGTCTGAAGAAAAAAGAAGTCTTAGATCTGGCTCGTGAACAAGAAAAATTAGAAAAAAGCATCGGTGGTATCCGCAAAATGGGTGGTTTACCTGATGCAATGTTTGTTATTGACGTTGAACATGAACGTATCGCTATTCAAGAAGCCAAAAAATTAGGTATTCCTGTTATCGCTATCGTCGATAGTAACAGTAATCCAGATGGCGTTGATTACGTTATCCCTGGTAACGATGACTCAATGCGTGCAATCCGTCTATACACTGCAAACATTGCTGATGCCATTCTGGAAGGCCGTGCTTCTGTGACAACAGCAGATGCAAAAGAAGAATTCGTAGAAGTTGCTGAAGAAAGTGCTGAATCAGCCAGCGAATAATTTCTACTAGTTTAATTCAGCAGGCTCGCCCGTGGGTGGGCCTGTGTTGTATATGAGCTCAGTGATGAGCATTCATAAAACAATCAGATTAAAAGGGTTAGAGCAATGGCAATTACTGCAGCTTTAGTAAAAGAACTACGTGAGCGTACAGGCTCAGGCATGATGGAGTGCAAAAAAGCACTCGTCGAAGCAAATGGTGACATTGAAGTCGCTATCGAAGAAATGCGTAAATCAGGTTTGGCAAAAGCGGATAAAAAAGCAGATCGTATCACCGCTGAAGGTATCATCACTATTGAAACAAGTGCGGATAACAAACATGCGATTATGTTGGAAGTGAATTCAGAAACTGACTTCGTAGCGAAAGCAGACGATTTTGTTAATTTCGTATCTGCGGTAGCGAAAAAAGCGCTGGAAGCACAACCTGCCGATCTGGACGCGTTAAAACAATTAACACTGGAGTCTGGTGAAACAGTTGAAACTGTGCGTCAGGCGCTGGTAGCTAAAATTGGCGAAAACATTCAAGTTCGTCGTTTCACTTCATTAAACACTGAAGATGGCATCATTGGTTTCTATCGTCATGGTGACCGCATTGGTACTATGGTTCAGTTAACTGGTGGCAACGAAGAATTAGCTAAAGATTTAGCTATGCACGTTGCAGCTAATCGTCCACAAGCCATTTCTCCAGATGAGTTATCTCAAGAACTGCTGGATAAAGAACGTGATATCGTGGCAACTCAAGCACGTGATAGCGGTAAACCTGAAAACATCATTGAAAAAATGATTGAAGGCCGTATGGCGAAATTTGTTAACGAAATCAGCTTGGTTGGCCAACCATTTGTTAAAGATCCAGACGTGACAGTTGAAAAACTGATCAAACAAGCCGGTGCTTCAATTGACGCTTTTGAGTTCTTTGAAGTCGGTGAAGGTATCGAAAAAGCAGAAGATAATTTTGCTGAAGAAGTAATGGCACAAGCCAGAGGGAAGTAATTTATGACACAAACGGGAAGTCAGCCAGTTTTTAAGCGTGTCTTGCTCAAACTGAGTGGCGAGGCATTGATGGGGGATGCGGAGTATGGCATCCAGCCAGAAGTGATTTCCCGTTTTGCCAAAGAGATATCTGAGCTGAGCGCGCAAGGCGTTCAGCTCGGTGTCGTCATCGGTGGCGGAAATATATTCCGTGGTGCTGGTCTCGCCGCTAGTGGCATGGACCGTGTCAGTGCCGATCATATGGGCATGTTAGCGACAGTGATGAATGCCTTGGCATTACAAGACGCTTTGGAGCGAAACGGTACTTTCTGTCGTGTCATGTCAGCTATCAGAATTCATGAGGTCTGCGAAGATTATTTACGCCGTCGTGCTATCAGACATCTTGAGAAAGGGCGTGTAGTTATTTTCGCTGCCGGAACGGGCAATCCTTTTTTCACGACTGATTCTGCAGCGAGTTTACGTGCTGTGGAGATCGGTGCTGAACTGATGTTAAAAGCGACGCAGGTTGATGGTGTTTATAACGCTGATCCGAATAAAGACCCAAATGCCGTTCGTTATGATGAATTGAGTTATGACGAAGTCATCAATAACCGCCTTGCTGTGATGGATACGACAGCTGTTGTGATGTGTCAGGAGCAAAAAATACCTTTACGTGTTTTTGACGTACACAAAGAAGGTAATCTGACAAAAATTATCTACGGCGAAGAAGTTGGAACATTAGTCAAATAGGATTGAATATGATTGAAGATATCAAGAAAGATGCTGCTGATCGTATGAACAAAAGTGTTGCTGCACTTAATACAGCAATGGCTAAAATTCGTGCAGGACGTGCTCACACCAGCTTATTGGATCATTTGCATGTCTCTTACTATGGTTCTGATGTGCCATTGAGCCAAGTGGCCAATGTGGGTGTTGAAGACTCAAGAACATTAACGGTAACGCCATGGGAGAAAGATATGGTGTCTGTCGTTGAAAAGGCCATCATGACATCTGATCTGGGTGTTAACCCAAACAGTGCCGGCATGACTATTCGGATTCCCATTCCTCCTTTAACGGAAGAACGCCGTCGTGACTTAGTCAAAGTGGCAAAAAATGAAGCTGAAAATGCACGTATCGCTGTTCGTAACATTCGCCGTGATGCTAACAGCACGCTAAAAGATCTACTGAAAGAAAAAGAAATTTCTGAAGATGAGCAACGTGGTGCTGAAGAAGATATTCAGAAGCTCACCGATGCAACCATCAAACAAATTGATGATGTGCTTGCAGAAAAAGAAACGGACTTGATGGAAGTGTAACCGGCTGGTTACACTCTCATTGACCACCTCTGAATGAACCCTCAGAAAGAGAATATTCCTAAGCATATCGCCATTATCATGGATGGTAATGGCCGTTGGGCAAAACGCCGTTTACAACCACGTTTTATGGGGCACCGAGCTGGTGTGAAAACGGTGGCTGAAATAGTGAAACGCTGTGCCGAACTTGGTGTCGAAGTGCTCAGTTTATTTGCCTTTAGCAGTGAAAACTGGCGTAGACCAGGTAAAGAAGTGTCACTGCTTATGGAATTATTTAGTCACGCCCTCGACAATCAAGTCAAAAAGTTACACGAGAATAATATTAGATTGTGCATTATTGGCGACGTCGATAAATTTTCTCCCGTATTACAGCAGAAAATAGTCGATGCACAGTCACTCACACAAAATAATACGGGACTGATAGTCAACATCGCTGCAAACTATGGTGGGCGTTGGGATATCACACAATCCGTTCGTCAGCTTGCAAAAAAGGTGGCTGCTGGTGAATTAGACCCTGACGATATTAACGAAGACGATATCAGTTCATCACTATCAACCGCTGAACTCCCCGAACCAGATTTATTTATCCGCACTGGCGGAGAACAGCGCGTCAGTAATTTCCTGTTATGGCAAATGGCCTATACAGAGTTTTTCTTCACAGATGTATTGTGGCCCGAGTTCGATAAAAAACAATTAGATGTGGCTATCAGCTCATTTAGTCAGCGTGAAAGACGTTTTGGTCGTACTTCTGAACAGTTGCAAGGTCAATCGGATGCTTAAACAACGTTTAATCACAGCAGCCATTTTAATTCCCCTGGTCGTTTGGGCTATTTTTGCCAGTTCCTTAGTGACATTCACTACACTTATCGCTGCCGTAGCCATACTGGCTGCTTGGGAGTGGCATCAAATGATAGGGATAAAAAGCCCGACAATGCGTGTGATGCTGGTGATAGACCTGATTGTTGTATTGTATTTGGCCATTACACAAATTAATCCATATTTTGTGATCAGCATTGGCATTATTATTTGGCTTTTAGCGACATTAACGATACTCGCCTATTCAAATAACTCTCTGTCTGAACGGTTATCCTATTTATTCAAGAATAAAATTTTTGGTGCGATTAGCAGTATTCTGATACTCACTGTATTTGTTGTCTCTGCTGTCACATTGAAAACCTTTAGTGAAACCGGTGCTTTTCTCTTCTTTTTTGTCATGGTGACAGTGTGGTTAGCAGATACCGGTGGTTATTTTGCTGGTAAACGCTTTGGTCAACATGCGTTGGCACGATCTGTCAGTCCGAACAAAACATGGGAAGGTGTCGCGGGTGCCATTGTGCTTGCTTCAATATGGGCAGCTGCCTTTTATTCAGTAACATCACCTTCGACAATCACGTGGTTTGAATGGATGTTAATTTCTATCGCCACGGTGGCTTCATCCATTATCGGTGACTTATTTGAAAGCCTCTACAAACGTGCTTTTTCTGTTAAAGATAGCGGGAATTTACTACCAGGACATGGTGGTATATTAGACAGAATTGATAGTCTTTTAGCTGCAGTGCCTATCTTCACTTTCCTGATATTAATCATGGGTAGTGTCTAGATGAAATCAGTGACGATTCTTGGTTCTACTGGTTCCATCGGTTTGAGCACATTGGACGTGTTGAGTCTTCATCCTGAAAAATTCAAAGTCTATGCATTAACAGCCAATCAATCTGTTGAAACTATGTTGCAGCAATGTCTGCAGTTTCAACCTGAAATTGCTGTGATGTTAGATGCCAAAGCTGCAGACAAACTGGCTGAAGCGCTTCGTAAAGAAGGCTGTAATACAGTTGTAAAAAGTGGCACCCAGTCACTGGAAGATGTTTCGTCATCATCCAGAACCGATATCGTCGTTGCGGCAATCGTGGGTGCTGCTGGCTTATTACCCACTCTTGCCGCTGCCAAAGCAGGCAAGCGAATCTTACTGGCTAACAAAGAAGCATTGGTCATGAGTGGTGCCTTGTTTATGAAAACTGTGGCAGAAAACGGCGCAACTCTTCTCCCCGTTGATAGTGAACATAATGCCATCTGGCAATGCCTGCCCGTAGCAAACACGCAGCATCATGATTTCAACGGCAAAGGGGTAAGGAAGATAATTCTTACCGCTTCAGGTGGGCCTTTCAGAGACTATGAGCTGGATAAATTAGAAGAGGTGACACCAGAACAAGCTGTTGCTCATCCTAATTGGTCCATGGGGCAAAAAATTTCCGTCGACTCAGCGACTATGATGAATAAAGGTCTTGAGGTGATTGAAGCCCATTGGTTATTTGGCTTACAAAGCCAACAAATCGAAGTCGTGTTACACAGACAGAGTGTTATCCACTCAATGGTGGATTATGAGGATGGCTCGGTTTTAGCTCAGATGGGCAATCCGGATATGCGGACTCCTATTACGAATACCTTATCGTGGCCAGAGCGAATCGCCTCTGGTGTGGCACCATTAGACTTAGTGAAAGTAGGCCGGCTTGATTTTAGTGAAGCTGATTTTTCACGTTTTCCGTGTTTACGTTTAGCCTATAAAGCATTAAACGATGGTGGTACGGCTACAGCTATTTTGAATGCTGCTAATGAAGTAGCAGTGCAAGCCTTTTTGGATGAGCAGATACGGTTTACTGATATTGCGAAAATTATTGAAGATGTTTTAATCGAACTACCTATTCACGAGGCTTCATCACTCGAACAAATCCTGGCAGATGACGCTGCAGCAAGAGAATTGGCTATGAGCAAGATAGGTTTATGCACTCACTAATCTTCTTTTTAATCGCTTTAGCCATACTGATTATCATTCATGAATATGGTCATTTCTGGGTAGCAAGACGCTGCGGCGTCAAAGTGCTACGGTTTTCGGTGGGCTTTGGTAAACCTATCTGGCAAAAAGTGGGTAAAGATGGCACTGAGTATGTGTTAGCGCCTATTCCAATGGGCGGTTATGTCAAAATGCTCGATGAACGGGAAATGCCGGTAAGTGAAGAGCAAGCTCAATTTGCATTTAACCGTCAGTCTTTGGCAAAAAGAGTGGCTATCGTCTCTGCTGGCCCTATAGCCAATCTCATTTTTGCCATACTGGCTTATTGGATGTTGTTTGTCGTTGGTGTATCTGGAATTAAACCCATCATTGATGATGTGCATCCAGACTCAATCGCCGCTCAGGCGGGTCTCAATCCGAATGATGAAATTTTACAGGTGGATGGTAAACGAACCCCAACCTGGAATAGTGTTTATAAGGCACTCATTCAAAAAGCAGAATATGGTGAACGAACTGAGATTTTAGTACTGACGTCAGGAATTGAGCAGCAATATGCTTTAGTCATACCTCAAGTCAGTATTGATCAAGCAGGTAGTATTTTGGACAAAATAGGTATTGAGCCTTTGCGTCCAGCTATTAAACCGGTACTGGGTGAAATTGTGCCTGACTCACCAGCCCAAAAAGCCGGGTTAAAAGTGGGGGATGTTCTCCTGTCCTCACAGCAACAAACCATTGATAACTGGTCGAAATGGGTTGAATTGATCCAAGCAAGTGCTGGTAAAGAGTTGAATATTGAAATTCAACGTAATGAGCAACGCTTAACTCTCACATTAACACCACAAGCTGGTGATGATGGAAAAGGACGAATTGGTGCCGCGGTCGATGCAAGTCAGAGCACGATACCTCAGGATCTTCAAGCGGAATTAAGTTATGGCCCTGTTGAAGCGGTCTGGCAAGCGGTGATACAAACTTGGGATTTTTCTTCTTCGACACTGAAAAGTTTATGGGGAATGATAACCGGGAAAGTCTCAACCGATAATCTTGGCGGGCCGATTAGTATTGCACAAATTGCAGGCAGCTCGGCCGAGCAGGGTGTGACCTCATTTATCAGTTTTCTTGCCATGATAAGTATTACACTTGGCATATTGAACCTTTTACCTATCCCAATGCTTGATGGTGGACATCTCGCCATGTTTGCAGTGGAGGCTGTCAGAGGTAAACCAATCTCTGAAATAACTCAGATGCAGATACAAAAAGTGGGCTTTTTGATTTTGATTATGGTGATGTTTATTGCCTTTTTTAATGATCTCACAAGAGTGTTTGGATAATCAGATTAATTGCAGGTACACTTACTCTTTCGTCGACGGATAGTTATTGCTGATAACAATGAATAAATTACTGCCTATACTCCTGTTTTTGTCTTTTATCTCAGTCGCAAAGGCTGAGTCCTTTACCATCGAAGATATTCGTATAGAAGGATTGCAGCGGATTTCTGCTGGTACAGTCTTTAACTATCTCCCTGTGAAAGTCGGGGATACGATGACGGATAATGATGCAAAAGGCATTATTCGCTCATTGTTTAAGTCTAAATATTTCAATGATGTTGAAGTAGAAAGACAAGACGGTGTATTAGTTATCAAAGTCAAAGAACGTCCAGCCATATCCAGCATCGAACTTGTCGGCAATAAAGACATGGACTCAGCAGAGTTGCTGAAGTCGCTTCGGGAAATCGGTTTTGGTGAAGGCCAGGTTTTTGAGCAAGCCATGCTAGAGCGTGTAGAGCTTGAACTTGAGCGTCAATATTTCAGTCGAGGCAAATACGGTGTGGCGATTAGTTCTGAGGTAACACCGTTATCACGAAATCGTGTAGCTATTCGTATCACGATGGCAGAAGGCGTGGTGGCGACTATCAGTGATATTAACATTGTTGGTAATCATGCTTTTGATGATGAAGAGCTGATGACAGATTTTCAGACCACAACCGGTTCATTACTGTCATTCCTGACGAAGGACAATCAATATTCTCGTCAAAAATTATCCGCGGATTTAGAAACCTTACGTTCTTTTTACTTAGATCGTGGTTTTGTAGATTTTACGGTTGAGTCAACTCAAGTCTCTATCAGTGATGATAAGAAACACATGTTCATCACAATCAATATCAGTGAAGGCGAGAAATATAAAATTAACGAAGTGCGATTAGCCGGTAATTTGATCGTACCTGAAGAAGAATTATTTAAGCTGGTTACAATTCGAGAAAACTCGGTATTTTCACGTAAAGCCATCACTAAGAGTACTGAAAATTTAACTAATCGCTTAGGTAATGATGGCTATGCCTTTGCAAACGTCAACGCGGTGCCTGAGATTGACCGTGAAAAGCGTGAAGTAGATTTGACGTTCTTCGTCGATCCAGGTCGTAGAGCCTACGTCAGACGTATCAATATTTCAGGTAACAGTAAAACACGTGACGAGGTTTTACGTCGTGAATTCCGCCAACAAGAATCTGCATGGATCTCCACAGAAAAGGTAGAGCAGTCTAAGGCCAGGGTGTCACGTCTTGGTTACTTTGAAAATGTGAATGTCGAAACTATTCCGGTGGCTGGTGTACAGGATCAGGTTGATTTAGATTTTGGAGTCACAGAAACACCATCAGGTAGTTTATCTGCCGGTATCGGCTTCTCCCAATCAGATGGTCTGATTTTCAATGCCAATGTGACGCAGAAAAACTTCTTGGGTAGTGGTAAGCACATTCGATTTGGCTTCAATAATAGTAGCATTAACACGATATATAGCTTTGGTTACACCAATCCATTTGTCACAGTCGATGGTATTAGTCAGGGCTTTAATGCTTTCTATCGTGAAACAGATGCTGATGAAGCAAACATAGCAACATATACTCTTGACGCATTCGGTGGGGATATCACTTTCGGTATTCCAATTTCAGAAGAGAATCGTATCAATCTTGGGGTGGGTTATGAACGTACTCAAATTGATCTTCCTTCAGATAACACTATTTCGCGCTATTCTGATTTTATCGATCGTGAAGGTGACACCTTTGATACCGTTACATTAAATCTTGGCTGGTCCAGTGATGACCGTAATAACGCATTATTACCAACAAGTGGTGTGTCGCAAACATTGACAGGTGAGTTTGCTATACCAGGACCATCATTGCAGTACTACAAGCTCAAATACAAAGCGAATGCTTACCATCCGATCAACGACACCTTCACTTTCGCGTTAAGAGGTGAGTTCGGATATGGTGAATCCTATGGTGATACTGAGGAGTTTCCTTTCTTCCAGAACTTCTACGCTGGTGGTATCAGAAGTGTCCGCGGCTTCCAGGCTAATACCTTGGGTGTCAAAGAGGACGATGAACCGTTAGGTGGTAATTTACTGGTTAGCGGTGGTGCGGAAGTTATTTTCCCCGTGCCATTTATGAAAAAAACGTTAAAATCTTTCCGTCTTAGCGCCTTTACTGACTTTGGTAACGTTTATGATGTGGATCAAGATTTTGATGCTGGTTTACTGAGGTATTCAGCAGGTTTGTCCGCTATCTGGATTTCCCCATTTGGTGCAATGTCGTTTAGTATAGCGGCACCGTTGAAGAAAGAAGACGGTGATGAGACTGAAGCATTCCAGTTCTCATTGGGTTCGACGTTTTAATTAATTATTGGAGTTGAGTGTGAAGAATTTGAAGTTTATTTGGCTATTATTTGCATTGTTCATCGCCGCCCCTGCTAGCTATGCAGCAGATTTAAAAATTGGTGTTGTAAATGCAGGCGTGGTGCTTGATAAATCACCACAAAAAGCAGCAGCACTCGCGCGTTTGGAAAAAGAATTCTCCGCAAGAAGTAAATCATTAGAAGCAAAACACAAAGCACTTCGTGCTGCACAAGAAAAATTAAATAAAGACGGGGCTATCCTCAGTGCAGATCAACGTCGTGACAAAGAACGTGATTTATTAAGCGATCAACGTGAACTGCAACGCCTTCAAGATGAGTACAGTGAAGACTTATCGATCCGTCGTAATGAAGAGTTAAGAAAGCTTGAAAAAGACATTGCAGAAACCATTGTCGATCTGGCAAAAAAAGAATCGTATGACATGGTGTTGTATCAAGGTGTCATTTTTGCCAGTGATAAAGTTGACCTGACAAATAAAGTCTTGGAAATGTTGAAAGCTAAAAAATAGAGTACAGTTGTGGGTTTGACACTTGCTCAAATAGCAGAAGAAATTAATGGTAGAGTTATCGGCGATGCTACTTACGAAGTTAGCAGCGTCGGTACTCTATCTAATGCTAAATCATCTCAGCTAAGCTTTTTATCAAATTCGAAATATAAGAAGTTTTTAAAACAATCCCAGGCTGGCGCCATTATCGTCTCAAAAGACATGTCCGAATATGTCGTGACAAATGCCATTGAGGTTGACGATCCTTATGTTGCCTATGCCAAAGCAGCCAGTCTTTTACATCCTGTGAAAAAGCTCTCTGCTGCCATCCATCCATCCGCAGCCATTGATCCTGCAGCCGAGATAGGTAGCAATGTCAGCATTGGTGCACATGTTGTCATTGAGCCAGGCGTTATCATCAAGGATAACGTAACTATAGGCCCAGGCTGTGTTATTGAGCATGACGTCATTCTCAGAAAAGGGGTAACACTCCGTCCTAATGTGACATTATGTTTTGGTGTGGATATCGGTGAACGTACTATCATCCATCCAGGTGTTGTGATTGGTGCAGACGGTTTTGGCATTGCCAATGATAACGGGCACTGGATTAAGGTGCCTCAGGTTGGGTCAGTTAAAATAGGTAGCGATGTTGAAATTGGCGCCAACACTACGATTGACAGAGGCGCTATCGAAGATACCGTAATAGCAGACGGTGTAAAACTCGATAATCAAATACAAATTGGCCATAACGTGACCATTGGAAAACACTCGGTCATAGCGGGCTGTACAGGGATAGCGGGTAGTACATCTATTGGTGAATATTGTGCGATAGGTGGTGGCACCGGCATGACTGGACATATCAATATCGCCAATGGAGTGCAGCTGACTGGCATGAGTATGGTGACAAAGTCCATCAATGAAGCGGGTGTCTATTCGTCAGGTATACCGGTTGAGCCAACGAAACAATGGCATAAAAACGTGATTAGATACCGTCAGATGGATAAATTATTTGATCGTGTGAAACAGCTTGAAGAGCAAGATAAAGACTGATTGCAATGTTGTTTTGCTTTACCAAAGTCTGCTCTCACAGTAACATTGTCGGTCTTTTAAATACAATGATAGTCAAGGGATATTAGCTTGAACACGATTGATATACATGAAATTCAACGCCTGTTACCTCATCGATACCCTTTCTTGTTGATTGACAGGGTTATAGAGTTTACCCCGGGTGAGCGTTTGGTCGGCATTAAAAATGTGACATTTAATGAACCGCATTTTACAGGTCATTTCCCTCAGCGTGTCATTATGCCTGGTGTATTAATCCTTGAATCCCTTGCGCAAGCGACAGGGTTATTAGCGTTCAAGACAGCGGATCAAATCCGCTCTGATGAAGCATTATATTATCTAGCTGGTATAGATAATGCTCGGTTTAAACGACCTGTTGAACCCGGTGATCAACTTAGACTTGAAGTTAAGTTAGAAAAGAACAAACGTAACCTGTGGAAATTTACGGGCGAAGCGAGTGTTGATGGCGAAGTTGTTGTCAGCGCCGATATCATGTGTGTTAACCAAGAAATGCCAAAGTGATACATCAAACAGCTATCATTGATCCAAGCGCCGTTATCGCTGATAACGTCAAAATTGGTCCTTTTTCTGTTATCGGCCCAAAGGTAGAGATTGGCGAAGGGACTGAAATCGCCTCACATGTCGTTATAAATGGACCAACGAAGATTGGTAAGAATAACCGCATCTTTCAATTTGCTTCTATTGGTGAAGAACCTCAAGATAAAAAATTTCATGGTGAAGACACCACATTAGAGATTGGTGATAACAATCTTATACGTGAGTCTGTCACAATCAACCGTGGCACTGTGCAAGGCGGAGGCGTAACTCGTCTTGGCAGTAACAACTGGATTATGGCTTATGTCCATATCGCTCATGACTGTATTATTGGTAACGATAATATCTTTGCGAATAATGCATCACTTGCCGGTCATGTGATTATCGATGATTTTGTGATTCTGGGTGGTTTTACTTTAATCAGTCAATTTAATTACATGGGATCACATTCCTTCAGTGCTATGGGCAGTGTGATTTCAAGACATGTACCCCCGTATGTGCTGGTCTCTGGTCACATGGCGAAACCCTTTGGTATTAATGTTGAAGGATTACGCAGACGTAATTTTACTGATCTGCAAATTAAAAATATTCGACAAGCCTATAAATTTTTATATCGCTCTGGTTTGAAGTTAGAAGAAGCTGAGATGCGCATTGATAACATCAAACAAGAATCAGATGAAATTTCTCTATTATCTGATTTTCTCAAGAACCAGGAGGGTGGCATAATCCGATAACAATCGGATTATGCTTTATTCCATTCTTACTTAGTCATTATTCGGCGTTGCTGTGATTTTGTGAATACTTAAATCTGCACCTTCATATTCTTGTTCCTGAGACAGCCTTAACCCCAAGACGAGTTTAAGCAAACCATAAACGGTAAATCCACCAACAAATGCGATAAGTACACCTAATCCAGTGCCAATAAGCTGTGACATCAAACTAACGCCACCCATACCACCTAAAGCGACTTGACCGAAGATACCAGCTGCAATACCACCCCAAACACCACAAAGACCATGTAAAGGCCACACCCCAAGGACATCATCAATTTTCCATTTGTTTTGTGTGAGTGTGAATGTGAAAACGAATAATGAACCCGCAACCAAACCTGTCACCAGGGCTCCTAATGGATGCATGATATCTGAACCTGCACATATGGCTACTAAACCTGCAAGAGGTCCATTGTGCACAAAGCCCGGGTCGTTTTTACCCACTAGGCACGAAGCAAGTATGCCGCCAACCATTGCCATAAGTGAATTGATAGCAACCAACCCACTTATTCCATCAATAGCCTGAGCGGACATGACATTAAACCCAAACCAGCCTACAGTAAGAATCCATGCACCCAGTGCCAGAAAAGGGATATTTGAAGGTGGGTGTGCAAATATTTCACCTTTTTTACTATAGCGTCCATGGCGTGGACCGAGGTGCAAGACTGCTGCTAATGCAATCCAGCCGCCCACGGCATGAACAACAATTGAACCAGCGAAATCATGAAAGCCGGCACCATATGTGTTAATCAACCACTCTTGAATACCATATGCACCGTTCCATGAAATGCCTTCGAAGAAAGGATAAATAAAGCCAGCAATAAAAAATGTCGCTATGAGTTGAGGGTAAAACTTAGCACGCTCGGCAATGCCACCAGACACAATAGCCGGTATCGCAGCAGCAAAGGTAAGTAGGAAAAAGAATTTAACCAGCCCATAACCATAATTTTCATTCAATGTTGGAGCCGCATCAAAAAAATGTAAATTGTAGGCTATACCGTAACCAATAAAGAAATAAGCGATAGTGGATATGGCAAAATCGACAATAATTTTTACCAGTGCGTTGACCTGATTTTTCTTTCTAACTGTCCCGACTTCTAGAAAAGCAAAGCCAGCGTGCATGGCTAGCACCATTATGGCGCCAAGCAGTATAAACAAAACATCATTTGCGTTATTCACTATCCTATCCCCTCGTTGGTTTAGATATAAAGCACCAAAATAGCAAGAGTCGCACCAAATTAGAAAAAACAATATAAATCAATTGGATGGTTATAATAAACCTGCCAGTGTTGGGTTTTATTGATTTAAATTGGTGCAATATTGTTAGCTTTAGCACTAGATTGGTGCTTCGTGATATCTCATGGTGCATGTGATTAAACGAATTGTTGATCCACAAGCAGCATATAAAAACGTATAATCAACGGCTTTATATAAAGTTGATCAGTAAACCGATGTTGAGGAGACCGCATGGATATCTATGCATCTGATGAAGAGAAAGCAGAAGCAATAAAACAATGGTGGCGTGAAAATGGCCGCTCTGTCTTTATTGGTGTGATACTGGGTATCGCAAGCATTTTTGGTGTACGTTACTGGATGAACTATCAGCAAGTTCAAACTCAGCAAGCGGCTATGATCTACCAGCAAGCGATTGTGTCAGTAAGCAATCAAGATTCTGAAGCTGCTCAAGCCAGCACAGAAAAATTGATGCAGGATAACAAAAATAGTGCTTACGCCGTTTTCGCCGCGCTCCAAATGGCACAGAAAGCGAGTGAAGCCGGTGAGTATGAGAAAGCGAAAGATTACCTGCGTTGGGTGATAACGAATGCAGAGTTATCAAGTCACCAAGCGTTAGCAAAACTACGTTTAGCAAAAGTTGAGTTTGATCGCGGACAATTAGAACAGGCTCTAGAGCAAGTAACATCCAATGATGTGGAGGCCTTTGATTCTCTTTTTGCTGAGCTGGAAGGTGATATTAAATCTGCTCAGGGAGAGACGCAACAAGCGCAAACAGCGTATCAGAATGCCTTGAAAGGGCTCAATTCTGGTGAACCTAGACATACCCTGATTGAAATGAAATTAGATGATGTGGCCGTTGCACATGAAAGTTAATTTGCGCTTATTAACCATTGGTCTCTCACTCACCGTACTTACTGCATGTAGCACCGTAGGCGATTGGTTCGCAGAAGAATCCTATGAGGAACCACCAGAGCCGCTAACTGAATTTGCCAGTGAGTTCAATGCCAAAGTCCTATGGGATAAAGGTGTTAATGATGGTGCAGGTGAAAAGAAACTCGACCTGGCATCATGGTGGCAAAATAATAAAATTTTTGCTGTTGATCATGAAGGTGAAGTGACCGCACTGAATGCTGAAACGGGACGTGAAATTTGGGATGCCGATCTGGATTTTAATGTTGTGACCGGCATCGGTGGTGGTATGGAAGCAGTCTATGTCGGCTCAGATAAAGGTTTGCTGGTTGCTTTGAATGAAGTCGATGGCAAAGAGTTGTGGCGGACACAATTAACTAGTGAAGTGTTGGCTCCAGCGACTTCAGCAAATGGTATTGTTGTGAGTCGTACCTCTGATGGACGAGTCACGGGTATTTCTGCAGGTGATGGTAAGGTCATTTGGTCATACCAGCGCGCTGTCCCTTTACTCAGTTTACGTGGTGCCGGAAGACCTGTGATTGCTGGTGATACCGTCATTGCTGGCTATGACAACGGTAAATTGGTCGCCCTGACATTGAACGACGGTAAAGTGATATGGGAAAAGAGTATCGCTATTCCACGTGGCAGAACCGAGCTGGAACGTTTAGTTGATATTGATGCTGACCCGGTAGTGATTGAAGATACTGCCTACGTTGTGACTTACCAAGGACAATTGGCTGCTGTAGATATCAATTCTGGTCGTGTGTCATGGTCACGTGATATGTCATCACAAATCGGGCTGGATGCCGCTTACCGAGACGCTGTTTATGTGACAGATGATCAAGGTTATGTCTGGGCTGTCCAGGATGGTAGTGGTGATGCATTGTGGCGTCAGACAAGATTGCTGAGACGTCAGGTAACTGCGCCTGCGATTGCGGGTAATTACATAGTCGTAGGTGATTTTGAAGGATATATTCACTGGATAGCAAGAGATGATGGTCGCTTTGTTTCACGTCAGCAACTGAGTGATGCTCCAATTTACAGCAAACCATTAGTTATCAATGGCATTGTCTATGTTACTGCAGCTGATGGCAGTCTTTCCGCTTTGAGAGTACCTGAAAATTGAAACCAGTAATTGCGTTGGTTGGTCGTCCGAATGTCGGCAAATCGACCATATTTAACCGGCTAACAAGAAGCCGTGATGCGCTTGTAGCGGATTACGCTGGTCTGACGCGTGACCGTATCTACGGTACCGCGAAAGAGCCTGGTTATGATTTTATCCTGATTGATACCGGTGGCCTTACCGATCAAACAGACAATATGTCTGATCTTATGCGTAAACAGGCAAAACTGGCGATTGATGAAGCGGATCTCATCTTATTCATCGTCGATGGTCGTGCAGGACTGATGCCTACTGACTCCGATGTCGCCCAGCTTTTACGAAACGACGGCAAACCCGTTTGTCTTGTAATAAATAAAACGGAAGGTGAACGTCGTGAAATTATCTCTGCCGAGTTCTATGCATTAGGTCTGGGTGAGCCTCAGGTTATCTCTGCAACTCAGGGCAGAGGTATAGATGCGCTGTTAGCCGAAATCAAAGATCGCATCCCAGCGGTTGAGAAGCTGGAGGCCGATGAACCTGAGCAATTTGATGAGAATGAAATTCGACTGGCAGTGTTGGGCAGACCTAATGTAGGTAAATCTACGCTGATTAACCGTTTGCTTGGTGAAGAGCGCGTGGTGGCATTCGATGAACCTGGCACAACCCGTGATAGTATTCATGTTCCATTTGAAAAAGATGGCGTCAAGTACACATTGATTGATACAGCAGGTGTCAGACGACGTTCTAAAGTCTCTGAAAAACTTGAAAAGTTCAGTATATTAAAAACATTACAGGCTTTAGAAGATGCTAATGTAGTGATGCTGGTCCTGGATGCGCATGAAGGCATAGTCGAGCAGGATCTGCATTTAGCAGGACTGATTATTGAAAGTGGGCGTGCTGTCGTTATTGCTGTTAATAAATGGGACGGCCTGGAAAAAAGTGAACGTGAATGGGTGACGACAAATATCGAGCGTCGGTTACCTTTTCTGAATTTTGCCAAAACGCATTTTATTTCAGCATTACATGGCAGTGGTGTCGGCCTCTTATTCAAATCAGTCAGACAAGCATTTCAGTCTGCCATGATAAAAGCCCCTACTTCACGCCTGACTCGGGTATTGGAAGATGCGGTTGCTGATCATCCACCGCCACTGGTCCGAGGTCGTCGTATCAAATTCCGTTATGCTCATCTAGGCGGAAAAAACCCGCCTAGAATCATCATTCATGGAAATCAGACTGAATCAACGCCGAACAGTTATAAACGTTATCTGGAAAATACCTTCAGAGACGTTCTAAAGTTACAGGGCACACCGGTGATGATTGAGTTTAAAACCAGTGACAATCCTTACCGTGATAAAGCCGTTAAAAGTGCGGCACAAAACACACCTCAAAGAAAACAGCGTCCTCCGCGTAAAAGTCGTAAAAATTAGAGCAATCCGGGGTCATCGCTCATCAGATTTTCGAGACTGTTGAGCTTGTCCCGGATTTTTTCACGCGTGGCCAATTTCTCGCGCGCAGCGAGAGGCAGATCTGTAAATAGTATGACTTGTTTGTCTATCAAGGTATTGATCAAATCTTCCAACACCCGGATCAAAGATAAGTCTGATGCGTTAAGCGCAGACAGACTATCTGCTTTGTTTTCTGATTGTGTTAAATAAGCGACCAGTTCGTCAGAGTTTACTGATAGCTTTTCTGTTGCGCCAGCTTGAGGGTTATCGTAAACAGCAATGATGTCAGCTGTTTCGTCTCTTTCTACATAAACCATATCTATTCATGACCCCATTAATGTAATGCCATAGCACATTATGGCGTGATATGCTTTACAGTAAACTAAAAAACTGTGAAACTCATCAAGTTTATTAACTTACTATTGTTAAGAAGATGTATACGGAGTCTGTCATCAACACAAATAAAAAAGAGCAGTGGGATGCTCAGGATAGCTACCGTACTCATGATGATCCGTTACTGGCCTGCCTGACGGTTCTCGCCAAAATTCTTAATAAACCACATAGTCCAGAATCGTTGATTGCTGGTCTGCCCCTTGTTGATAATAAACTTTCACCCTCTTTATTCAGTCGCGCTGCAGACCGTGCGGGCTTGTCTTCTCGCATAGTGAAGAGAAAACTGACAAAAATCTCAAATCTTGTTTTGCCGGCTATCCTTTTATTGGATAATGCAAATGCCTGCATTCTCCTTGAAATCAACAAAACAAAAGCAAAAGTTATTTTCCCTGAAACAGGTGAAGGGGAGTCCGAGCTCTCTCTTGATGAATTAGCAGAGCAATATTCGGGATACAGTATCTTTATCAAACCTGTTCATCACTTTGATAAACGAACAGAATTCTCTGCTATACCGCGTTCTGAACATTGGTTCTGGGGCACAATTTTGCGTTTCTGGCCCATCTACGGCCAAGTATTTATTGCATCCATCCTGGTGAATAGTTTTGCTCTGGCTTCACCTTTATTTGTGATGAATGTCTATGACCGTGTTGTGCCAAATAATGCCACAGAAACACTGTGGGTATTAGCCATTGGTGTCGCCACTGTATTTGTCTTTGAGTTATTACTGCGCACACTTCGTGCGTATTTTATTGATATAGCCAGTAAAAAAGCAGATGTGATTCTTTCCGCCACTATTTTTGAAAAAGTGATGGCGGTAAAAATGTCCGCGCGGTCGAATTCTGTCGGGTCATTCGCCAACAGTATGCAAGAGTTCGAATCGTTCAGAGAGTTTTTTACATCGGCGACACTGACAACCTTGGTTGATTTGCCATTTTCATTATTATTTATTGCTGTTATCTGGCTGGTAGCAGGGCCTGTCGCGTATATACCTTTAGCCGTTATACCTCTGACGATACTAGTGAGTTTGATTATTCAGTTCCCTTTATCAAAAACGATTCAACATTTATTCAGGCATTCCGGACAGAGAAGTTCGACATTAATTGAAACGCTTACCGGCTTGGAGACTATCAAGAGTATTGGTGCAGAGACTCCTATTCAGCGTAAATGGGAGCAGACGGTTGGTTTTATGACGAAATACAGCCAACGCGCACGTATTTTATCTGCCACGGCGATCAACTTTACTTCCTTCCTGCAACAGATGGCATCCATCACCGTTGTTGTGTTTGGTGTGTATTTAATTACAGAAAATGAAATCACTATGGGGGCCTTAATTGCCAGCACTATTTTGACAGGGCGTGCATTAGCTCCGATGGCACAGTTAGCCGGGATATTGACTCGATATCATCAATCTAAAGCGGCGTTGAGTTCATTGAATAGCTTGATGGCATTGCCTGTTGAAAGACCATCTGGACGAGAGTTTCTGCATCGGCCTGAATTCAAGGGTGGCATTGAATTTAAAAAGGTGAGCTTTCGTTATCCAGAACAACCCATTGATGCTTTATCTGATGTCTCTTTTAAGATTAATGCTGGAGAAAAGGTGGCATTTATAGGCCGCATTGGTTCTGGGAAAAGTACCATTGAAAAACTCATGCTGGGTTTGTATGAGCCTAATGAAGGCTCTATTTTGTTGGACGGTACTGATATTCGACAGGTCGATCCTGTCGATCTAAGAAAGAATGTTGGCTACGCACCACAGGACGTCGTACTGTTCTACGGCAGTATTCGTGAAAATATCACCATGGTGGCTCCCTTCGCTGAAGATCATGAAGTATTAAAAGCGGCGGACATTGCGGGGGTGACGGAATTTGTCAATCGACACCCATCGGGTTTTGATATGCCTGTCGGGGAGAGAGGTGAAGGTTTATCCGGTGGACAGCGTCAAAGCGTAGCCGTTGCCAGAGCATTGTTGTTAAATTCACCTGTTGTGATGCTGGATGAACCCACTAATGCCATGGACAACAGTACAGAAGAACGTTTTAAAGCCAAATTAGCAGAGCACATTGAGGATAAGACCCTTCTACTGGTGACTCATAAAGCCTCACTTTTGAGTTTAGTTGATAGAGTGATCGTGATGGATCAAGGGAATATTGTTGCCGATGGCTCCCGGGAACAAATTCTGTCTGCCCTTAAAAATGGTCATATTAAAGTGAGTAAGGGCTAGTTATGGCTTGGTTCAAAAAAACGCATTCAGACGATCTGGAGTTCATGTCAGAAGTCAGTGCCGCTTCACTGGAAAGTTCATCTCGAGTTGGTCACTCTTTACTACTGCTTACAGCACTGTTTTTCATCTGCGCTTTCTGGTGGGCCAGTATTACAGAGTTAGATGAAGTGACGCGGGGGCAGGGTAAAGTTATTCCATCCAGTAAAGTTCAAGTCATACAGAATCTGGAAGGTGGTATTCTCTCTGAAGTATTGGTACATGAAGGAGACATCGTCAATAAAGATGATGTATTACTTAAGATTGACGATACGCGCTTTTCCTCGTCTTTTCGTGAAACCCAGTTAAAGTACTGGGAGTTACTGGCTCGTAAAGTACGATTGACGGCCGAAATGGAAGGCAAACCATTAGAGTTACCTGAAGAAGTCCTAAAACAACAACCTGCCTTAGCTGCTAGTGAACGCGCACTCTATCAATCACGCCAACTTGAATTACAAAGTAATATTGATGTTCTTGAGCAACAAGTAAAACAACGACAACAAGAGCTGTTAGAAAACCAGGCGAAGCTCAATAAGCTGACAACGAGTTATGATTTGAGCCGCCAAGAGCTGGAAATGTCTGAGCCATTGGTCTCTGTGGGCGTTATATCTGAAGTTGAATTATTAAGACTTAAACGAGCGACCAATGATTTACGTGGCGAAATGGAAACGACCAGGTTAGCGATTCCTCGTATCCGGTCAACACTTAACGAAGCCAAACAAAAAATAAAAGATACGACGCTGAGATTCAAATCAGAAGCAGCATCTCAGCTTAGTGAGGTACAGTCTGAATTAGCCATAACCAAAGAAACAACGACTTCTCAGGAGGATAGAGTGAGGCGTACCTTGGTGCGTTCGCCTGTGAAGGGTAAGATAAAGCAGTTAAAAATTAATACCGTTGGTGGGGTTATACAACCAGGAATGGATTTGGTTGAAATTGTGCCAGTGGAAGATAATTTATTAATTGAAACCAATATCCGTCCTTCGGATATTGCTTTTTTAAGTCCAGGCCAACAAGCGATGGTGAAATTGACGGCATATGATTTTTCCATTTATGGTGGACTTCCTGCTACATTAGAGAGAATAAGTGCTGATACAATTACAAATGATGAGGGAGAGAGTTTTTATCTGATTTATTTAAGAACAGATAAAAGCTACATAGAGAGTAGTAAAGGTCCATTAGAGATTATTCCAGGTATGACTGTGACAGTTGATATTCTTACGGGTAAAAAAACAGTGCTGGATTATTTGTTTAAACCGATACTCAAAGCTAAAAATGAGGCGATGAGAGAACGTTGATTAATCCGACCATGCCCACCATGCCAGTGAAGGCAGACAATCCAATGCTTTATTGCATCGGTCAAGATGCAAATCAACTTGTGCATATTAAACAGATTTTGTCTGAGCAATATGATGTGCATGATTTTTCATGTGTTGATGACGCACAGTCGGCACTTGCTCAGAAACAACCGAATCTTATTTTATGTCACTTGAGCTGTCTAAATAGTGAGGATCAATCTTTATTCAGTCACAGTGACGCCAGCGCAGAACGTGTACGGGTGCTTATTTTAGGTCCAAAATTGTCTGTATTGGAACAGATATCCATTTTAAAGCAAGGGGCCAGAGGCTATTTTCAGGAAGAGTTACTGGATGATAAGTTGCTGATAGCAATTGAATTAATTCAGAGGGGTGAAGTCTGGGTCGAGCGTCATGTGATTGCCGGTCTGATTGATGAGCTAAATCATGCGCCAACACTCTCAAGCGAACAGCAGCAAAAACTCGATAGCTTATCCCGGAAAGAATTAGAAGTCGCTGAGCTAGTGAGTCACGGGGCGACAAATAAAATGATCGCCAGAACAATGAACATTACAGAAAGAACCGTCAAAGCACATTTAACAGCCATTTTCCAAAAGATGAATATCCCGGATAGGTTGTCACTGGCTATATTTTTCAGAGATTTGCGTTAGTTATATCAAACGACAAAATGTTATGTTTTAATACATCATGTCATTTTTAAGCACAATGGAATAAAGCTTAGGTCAGTCAGTGAGCGTATTACGCTCCGACTGAAGAGGATTAGGATTTGAAGTGATGAAGAAAAATTTAGTTTTAACTCTACCTCTTTGGGTAATGATATCGAGTGTATCAGCTCAAACGTTGCAGAGTGCAGTGATGACAACTATCGAGTCTAATCCTGATATTTTAGCGGCAGCGAGTGAAAGACAAGCTGTTTCCAAAGAAGTTGACCAAGCCCGTGCAGGTTATTATCCAACGCTTGATCTCGCATTAGGTACTGGTTGGGAAATGACGGATAATCCTAATACGCGTTCTTCAGGTCGTGGTGAAGTCAGACTAAATAGAGATGAAGCCAGCTTACAACTTCGTCAAATGCTTTTCGATGGTATGGAAACCAAAAATGAAGTGTTGAGACAAGAGTACAGGACTAACTCACGCGCCTCAGCGGTGTACAGTGCTGCTGAGAATACCGGCCTGGAGGCTGTTGATGCCTATCTGAATGTGTTGCGACAACAAAACATTGTCGAATTGGCTCAGACCAACCTTGAAGCTCACCAAAGAACACATGATCAAATCGTTTTACGAAGTGAACGCGGGGTTGGACGTGGTGCGGATATGGACCAGAGCCTGGGTCGTCTGGCATTGGCAGAAGCCAATCTAATGGAAGAAGAAAGTAAATTGCGGGATGCTGAAACCGCGTTTATCAGAGTCGTTGGTGAAGCACCGGAGTCACTGGAGCAGCCTGAAGTACCAGGTGAGTTTATCCCTGATAATTTAGAAGAGGCTATCGCTAAAGCCGTTGATCATCACCCAACATTGAGACTAGCAAACTTTGACTTAGAATCAGCCAGAGCACAGCATGCCACAGCGAAAGCGCCTTTTTACCCAGATCTACATTTGGAAGTAGGCACTCGTGCTGATCATAATATCGATGGTCAAGTGGGCACAGATAAAGACGTTACAGCTATGCTCAGGTTGCGTTATAACTTACTCAATGGTGGCCGTGACTCTGCGAGACGTGAGGAAACCGCCTTTCTTATTAACCAGGCCGCTGAAATCCGTAATAACACTTATCGTGAAGTGGAAGAGAGCACCAGGCTCTCATGGAATGCCTGGGAGACGGTCAAGCGTCAGATGTCATATCGGCAGCAGCATGTTGATTCAAGTAGAAAGTCACGTGATGCCTACAGACAACAATTCAGCCTTGGACAGCGCACATTGCTGGATTTATTAGATTCTGAAAATGAAGTGTTTAGAGCGGAGACAGCACTGGTGAATACATCATATGATGAGTTGTATGCGCAGTATCGTATTTTGAACAGTATGGGCCTTCTGTTGGAAGGCTTGAATATTAAAGCCCCTGAAACTGCACAAACTATTGCTATACAACAGTAAATTAGAATTTATTGATTATTTTGGCCACGGTCGTAACCGTGGCTTTTTTATATATATGGGAATGACGTTTTTTTCTGGTTTAGAAACGATCGTGGTATTATACGGGGCCCAATTGGCGGGATAATTAAGAGAATTCATGAGTAAGCAATCATCATTTACATACGAAGAATTATTGCAATGTGGACACGGCGAAATGTTTGGTCCTGGCAATGCCCAACTCCCCATACCCAATATGCTGATGATGGATCGCATTACTCATATTGCAAATACGGGTGGCGCTTACGGCAAAGGCGAAATCATTGCCGAGTTGGATATTCATCCTGATCTTTGGTTTTTTGATTGCCATTTCCCCGGTGATCCGGTCATGCCAGGGTGTTTAGGCCTGGATGCAATGTGGCAACTAGTCGGATTCTTCTTAGCTTGGGATGGTAACCCAGGTCGAGGACGGGCTTTGGGCTCAGGTGAAGTGAAATTTACCGGACAAGTCTTACCTACAGCCAAAAAAGTGACTTACCGTATTGATTTAAAACGTGTTATTGCACGCAAGCTAGTTCTGGCTATTGCTGATGGCACGGTATCTGTGGATGGGCGCGATATCTATACTGCAAAAGATTTACGCGTTGGTCTGTTTACATCAACCGATGATTTTTAGGATGTCATAATGAAACGTGTTGTCGTTACAGGGTTAGGTATCACTTCTTGCTTAGGACTTGATGCCCAAACAGTGACAGAGTCTCTTCGCCATGGCCGCTCGGGCATTCGCTTCAAACAAGAATATGCGGATATGGGCTTTCGTAGCCATGTTGCGGGTACCATCGATATTGATTTTAAAGAATACATAGACCGTAAAACATTACGTTTCATGGGTGATGCTGCAGCTTATGCCTACATCGCCATGGAGCAAGCGATTGCCGATGCGGGGTTAAGTGAAGAGCAGGTGTCGAATATCCGAACTGGTCTTATTATGGGATCCGGTGGTGCTTCCTCTTCAAATCAAGTTGAAGCAGCCGACATCCTGCGTGAAAAAGGTTTAAAACGTATTGGGCCTTATCGCGTTACCCAAGTGATGGGTAGTACAACCTCAGCTTGTCTTGCCACGCCTTTCAAAATTAAAGGGGTCAATTACTCTATGTCATCCGCTTGTGCGACCAGTGCACACTGTATCGGTACGGCTATGGAGCAAATTCAACTAGGCAAACAAGATATTGTCTTTGCTGGTGGTGGGGAAGAAGAACATTGGTCAATGAGCTCTTTATTCGATGCAATGGGCGCTTTATCCACCAAGTACAATGATACGCCAGAAAAAGCATCGCGTGCCTATGATGCTGACCGTGATGGTTTTGTTATCGCTGGTGGCGGTGGTGTACTCGTACTCGAAGAATACGAACATGCCAAAGCACGTGGTGCCAAAATCTATGCTGAATTGACCGGTTACGGTGCTACATCAGATGGTTACGATATGGTGGCCCCATCAGGTGAAGGAGCGATGCGTTGTATGCAGCTGGCGATGTCTACGAGTCGCGGCAAAGTGCAATATATCAATGCACATGGTACCAGTACGCCTGTAGGTGATTTAGCCGAGCTAGGCGCTATTAAAAAGACATTTGGCGCGGATATGCCTGCCGTTGGCTCAACAAAATCATTATCAGGTCATTCTTTAGGTGCTGCCGGGGTTCAGGAAGCGATCTATAGTCTGTTGATGCTAGAAAATGATTTTCTTGCTGCATCAGCCAATATTGAAACATTAGATCCCGAAGCGGAAGGCATGCCTATTCTTCGGGAACGCGTGGATAACGCTGGACTGACGACAGTAATGTCGAACAGTTTTGGCTTTGGTGGCACCAATGCCTGTCTGGTGTTCGAGAAACTGGATGATTAAAGAAAAAAGCCACCTTTCGGTGGCTTTTTTTATTGTAGATCGTCGTCAGTGACTGGACCGCGCTTACCCGCATTGGCTTCTTGTATCAGTGTGATCAGTAATTGTTTCTTATCAGGATCATCAAGATATTTTGAGCTGAAGGTAATGCCAAATTTATCGGCATATTGTTTCACTAGCATCACCAAAATTGTTTCGTCTTCCACATCAGGCTCCAGTTTATTTAAATTGTTCGATTATAACGTTTCAACAAGCTATCAATGAAATTGCATTATCAAGAAAGTGGTGAAGGTACGCCTTTAATTATTATCCACGGCTTATTTGGTTCAGCGGATAACTGGCGCAGTATGGCAAAGTATTTTTCGCGCTTTTACCATGTTATTAGCGTCGACTTACGTAATCATGGACGTTCACCTCACAGTAAACAGCAGGATTTCACTGTCATGGCTGAAGATATCAAAGAGTTGTGTGAGGCCATGGAGTTAGGGCAAGTATCTATTCTTGGTCACTCTCTTGGTGGCAAAGTAGCAATGATGTTTGCGGGCATGTATCCAGAGCAAGTATCTAAATTAATTGTGGTAGATATAGCGCCACGTCAATACTTCAGTGCGCATACACCACTGATGGATGCCATGATGGCGCTCGATTTGTCTCAGTTTACCCGCCGAGGTGAAATCGATGATGCATTGGCTCAATCTATTCCTGATAAGGCTGTTCGTCAGTTTCTACTGATGAGTTTAAGTTCTGAAGACGAGACTTTTCAATGGCGGATTAATCTGCCTGCGTTAAAAGCGAATTATCCTGAGTTAATGGCTGCAGTGTGTGAGGACATAACATTCACCATGCCAAGCTTATTTGTTTATGGTGAATTATCAGACTATGTCACTGAGGAGGATCGGCAACAGATTTCTTCACAGTTTGTACATGCAGAATTTAATGGCATAGAAAAGGCAGGTCATTGGGTTCAGGCTGAACGACCACAACAGTTTAAAAAAGTGGTAGAGGAGTTCTTGCAGAATGATTGAGCCGGAATTATTTAAGCAGCTTATTGAGTTTCGCCGTGAAAGAGATTGGGAGCAGTTTCATAACCCCAAAGATATCGCCATATCGTTATCTATTGAAGCCTCTGAGTTACTGGAATGGTTTCAATGGAAGAGTGCTGAAGAAGTTCAACAACGATTAGCCTCCGATAAACGTGAAGATTTAGAGGACGAAATAGCCGATGTTGCTGTTTATCTGGCTTATCTTTGTCATGACTTAGACATCGACTTGAATCAAGTCATTAAAAGTAAAATGCAAAAAAATGCAGCTAAATACCCACGAGATAAAGTCAAAGGTCGTAATGACAAATACGATGAATATTCATAAAGCCTTGTGACAGTGCTAGGATTTAGCTTTTTTTCCGTATTATTTTCTTAGGAAACCCTCATGAGCGCCATTGTTTTCCTGATTCAGTGTAAAGACCAAAAAGGTTTAGTCGCTGGTATCACCAGCTTTTTTGCCGAAAGACAATTTAATATTTTGCACTGCCAGCAATATACAGATACTGAAGTTGGCCAGTATTTCATGCGAATTAAGCTGGAAGATGATGGTCATTTTAATCATCAAAAACTGGAAGCCGAGTTCAGCCAGTTTGCAAGCACTATCGACTTAAACTGGTCCGTTCGCTACAGCGAAGAGCCTTATCGAGTCGCTTTACTGGTGACAAGAGCTTCTCACTGCCCATACGATTTGTTACTCAGAGAATTAGAAGGTGAGCTGAAATGTGATATCCCTCTGATTATTGGTAATCATCGTGATTTAGAGGATATGGCGCGTCAGTTTGATAAACCGTTCTATCATTTACCGATAACGGCTGAAACCAAACAAGCACAAGAAGCTGAGATAAAACGTTTGCTGGCAGAGTTTGATATTGATTTGATTGTGATGGCGCGCTACATGCAAATTTTATCAGAGGATTTTGTCACCGAGTTTTCTGGTCGGATTATTAATATTCACCACGGGTTCTTGCCAGCCTTCCAAGGGGCGAAGCCGTATCATCAGGCTTATGAGCGTGGCGTTAAAATTATTGGTGCTACAGCGCATTATGCGACAGCTGAGTTAGATGAGGGACCGATTATTGCCCAGGATATACAACATGTTCAGCATGATAACAGTCCGCAAGATTTGGTAATGATGGGAAAAGATATTGAACGTATTGTGCTGGCGAGAGCCGTGAAAGCACATATTGAGCACCGCATTATTATCAATGGTCGACGTACCATTGTGTTTTCAGAAGGTGCCTGATTAATCAAAATAAGGAGTCGATTGCATGTCAAGTAAGACGATCATGATTACCGGCGCTACCTCTGGGTTTGGGGAAGCTTGTGCCAGACTATTTGCCAGTCATGGCTGGCAATTAATTCTGACTGGTCGACGTCAGCAACGGTTAGACGATCTTCAGCAGGAGCTGGGTGGTAAAGATAAAGTGGCGACCTGCTGCTTTGACGTGACCGACAGAAAAGCCGTCGAATCTGCGATTAATAGTTTGTCAGAGCCATTTAAAAAAATTGATGTGTTATTAAATAATGCGGGTTTGGCACTAGGTTTAGAACCTGCCCATGAAACCAATTTAGATGATTGGGAAAAAATGGTGGATACCAACATCAAAGGTTTACTTTACTGTACCCGCACAGTTTTACCGATGATGACGGAGCGTCAATCAGGTTACATCATCAATATCGGCTCAGTAGCAGGGAATTGGCCTTATCCTGGGGGTAATGTCTACTGTGGTACTAAAGCCTTTGTCAGACAATTCTCATTGGCGACACGGGCTGATTTATTAGGCACGAATGTGCGAGTGACGAATGTGGAACCGGGCAATGCCGAAACGGAGTTTTCTAGAGTGCGTTTTAAAGCGGACGAAGCTCGTGCAGATAAAGTCTATGAAGGCACCCGCGCCTTAGATGCTGAAGATATTGCTAACACGGTATGGTGGCTGGTGAATACGCCAGAGCATGTTAATGTGACGACGATTGAAGTTATGCCGACACATGAAGCGAATGGTCCAATGGCATTTCATCGCCAATAAAACCTAAAAGACCGGGGCCTCCCGGTCTTGTCATTTCTCAGCCAAAAAGCCAGCTGGTTGGATTAGGATGCGGCTGCTGTTGATCCAGATATTTCATACCTTTCACGCAACGCACCACGACCCAGACAACCCAGAACAGTAAGACCATATAGCCGACTAAAAAGAACGCGAAGAGCACGCCGATAAACAAATATAGAAACCCTATCCAGAATGTTCGAATCTGAAACTGATAGTGTGACTGTAACCATGCCGCAGCATCGTCTTTATTAATATAGGCAATCACGACTGCAACAAAGCCTAAAAACTGAATAAGAATATTAGCGATAAATAATAAGTACACCAGTTTAACTGTGTTCTGACTGGCTTGTGTTGATTCGGTCATGCTGCTTTCCTGATTGATGTTTTGAAACAATCTACCAAACTTAGTGCTTATTTAGCCACTGCATAACAAAGCGACTTATTACCACGAGTACGAATAAGGTCCAGACGGTCATCGCGCCCATTGGTACATCAAACAATAATGCCAATATCAGACCGAAGAAATAGCCCAGAAAGCCAATACCATAACCAAGCAAGAGCTTATGATGGGGTTTCTCAAAACCGCGGCTGGCGAGGGCTGGCAAAATTAAACTGGCAAAGACCAGATATACCCCGACTAATTGCACAGAGGCCGTGACGGTGAATGAAAAGACAATATAAAAAAGCCAGTTACGCTGTGCTCGCATGGTGAACCAGACAATTAACAAGGCAGCATAAAGCAGAGCGACCCATATCAATTGAGATGATGTCACCCATAAAATCTGTCCCACTAATAGATCGTGAAGTAACTCATCACTATGGGGTGCATGACTAACCAGTAATATTCCACCACTGGCCGCCAGAATAAATAATAAGCCGATCAAGGCTTCTACAATATGAGGATACCGTTTCTCTAACCACAGCACCAAAACAGAGGCGGTGAGAGCGCTACCTGCAGCACTGATTTGTAACCAGGGCCCGTGCATATCGCCGATAAAAATGGTGGCGGCCATTACTCCCAGTGCGGCCATTTGGGCAATAGCAAGATCGATGAAGATAATGCCACGTTTCAGTACTTCTTGCCCCAACGGCACATGTGTTGTCAGAACTAACATGCCTGCCACGAGGGCAGGCAATATTAGCGACCAATCAAGATTGATCAGGTTCATTTAGCACCATCTAGAAGTAAATCGATGGTGTTGTCGTACAGTTCAAATAAATTTGTACTTTGTTCATTACCGCCAACAGTGAAAGGCAGTACCACTTTCGTGATACCGGTTTTATCTACTAACCAGTCGGTCGCTCTTGATGATTGATAGGCTGCGACAATCACCATTTTTGCTGGTGTTTGCTTCAGCTTTTCAACTACTGACTGCAACTGATTTACAGTCGGTGGTACAGCAGGTTTAGCTTCCAATACAGCTACTTCATTTAACCCTAACCAGTTCACTAGATAAATCCAGTTTTTATGTTGAACAGCAATAGGCACACCTTTGAGGGGAGCTGCTTTTTGCTGCCACTGGTTCATCGCCGCTTGCCAGCGTTGTTCAAAATCTTGCCAGCGCTGTTCATAGTTATTAGCATTTTCAGGATCACGTTTCTTGAGACGTTGAGTCAACGCTTTAGCAACGTTGATGATGTTCTCAGGACTTGTCTGAATATGCGGATTACCAGACGCGTGAACATCACCTTGGCTTCGATCTACCATGACGGGTTTATCCAGTAAACGAATATAATCAGAAGCCATAAAGTAACCTTCAGCACCTCTTTGGATATTAGGATTACCCGCTTTGCGTTGTAATAAAGGTAACCAGCCTGTTTCTAACTCAGCGCCTGTACATACCAATAAATCAGTCTGGCGTGCTTTAGCAATCAAACTTGGACGTGCTTGAATATAGTGCGGATCCTGTAAACCTCTGGTCGCACTGAAAACAGACACATCGTCACCACCTAACTCTTTAGTTAAAGAGGCCCATTCCGGCTCACAGGCAAACACTGAAAGTTGCGCCCATACTGGCGAGCTCATTACAAATAAAAAAGTAAAAATAAACGCTTTCATGTAGAACTCCTAGTATTGATGCGCGCCATGAGCGCCAAGGCTGACGGTATATTGCAGTATCATCTGCCAATCATCATCGTCGTATGATTGATCGTGATTAATTTGTGCACGAATACGACTGAATTCACTTGGGAGGTATTCCACCATTGCACTGCTACGTTGAGGATGGTTTCTACCACCTTCTAGACCCGCATCCGCTAGCAATTCTTCATCCGACGCACGGTGCTTGCTACCTAACCAGTCATAACGCAGGCCGGAGCGCCATTGCGGATTAAATTGATAAATACCTTCTACATAGCCGCCATATTGTTTGCCATCGTAACGAGCAAACTCGTCACTGCCATGACTGATATCGCCATCATCATGCAGATACATAAACTCACCGATCAAGGTCAGGTTTTCCTGACGGAAATTACCATTCGGTGCCCATTTATACACCAATGATAAATTGGTGATATCAGTGTCACCATTGAACACGGCTGAACTTTCTTCTTCGTCATCATGACCATGATGGTGTCCACCATCATAAGAACGATCATCAGGGCTTGCACGCCAGTGAGATATACCGGCCTGCCAGCTGCTTTCTATACCAATATCACCACCTGTTTTCGCATAGACCAGCCAGTCACCGATGCCACTGTGTTCACCACTGCCAGGATAGCTATCACCATTACCAACGCTGGTACCGACTTCAAACATGTAGTCTGTTGGTAACAGATAAGATAGCTTCACACCATCAGTTGAAAGTTGGTTGCCAAATAAGCCACGATAAATCAAAGGCGCGTCAGCAAAATTCCAGGCATGTACGTGACGTTCATTTAAGTAGCCAATAGGGGCAAAATAGCGACCAGCACGAATGGTCATGCCATTGCCTAAACCCAGAGTTTCAATAAATGCTTCTTCTATTTCCAGCTCTGTTTCACCTTCATGCTCATGTACAGCCAAAGTCGCCTGACCATAAAAGAGTTGATCGATGTTTGAGCTGACGGTTAATTCACTTTCTCCAAGGGAGAAGCCTTCTTCCACTAAACCGCCCTCGCCTTGGACATTAAACCCGTCCAGAGCGTAATCCTCAGTATTGTTCTGGTACTGGCTGAACGTACCGTTTAATACCATACTGATAGCTGGATTAAAGGTATTGCTGTTATTAGGTGAAGCAACAGGAGCAGGCGCTTCGGGAATCATTGCGACTTCATTGGCAACAGTCTGTGTATTCGCTTCTGCTTCAGATAGTCGTTCTTCCAGTTTTTGGATACGTTGCTCATAATCAGCACGCATTTTTGCGATTTCTTGTTTAAGATCATCAATATCGCCAGCAAATGCAGGTGATACCGGGCTCAGTGCAGCTGTCATCAGCAACACAAGCAATTTTTTGCTTTTCATAAACTTTCCTCATAGCCATAAGCAACAGCTACAGATCAGACGTTCGCGGATCGGTAGCATGATTAAAATAGAGAGATCAGGTAAGGCTATGAAAAAAATGGTGGGGCGCGGATAAGATAAGATTGGCGCTGCGCGAACGGCAGTGTTATTACAGGAGAGTCCACCTCAAGACTGAGTGTGGCTCGAGACTGATGAAGGCTAACTTCAGTAGCTACGTCAGCAAGCGGGAAATGACTGATGGCATTTAGGCGCTCACATTGCGCTTCTGCATGATGAAATGCGTGTTCAGCATCATGCCAGACAGCAAACGACTGTAACAGCAGCACAATGGCTGCTATCACATAGAGGTAGTGTCGTTTTTGATGTGCGTGAATCAATGGCATTGCCTAATCAACAAGGAGATAACTGAGCAGTCTTTCATAAATGTCTGACAGGGTGTCAAGATCAGCTGTAGCAACACATTCATCTATTTGATGAATCGTTGTATTCAACGGTCCGAGTTCTATCACCTGTGTGCCAGTGGGCGCAATAAAGCGTCCATCTGATGTACCGCCAGAAGTCGAGAGTGTTGTCTGGTAGCCTGTCACATCAGAAATAGCCTGTTGAACAGCTTCCAACAATTGACCGCTTGCGGTACGAAATGGCTGGCCTGAAAGCTCCCAGTTCAACTCATACTTCAATGCATGTTTGTCTAATATGGCATGGACACGCTGTTTTAGCTCTTCGTGTGTGACTTCTGTTGAGTAGCGGAAATTAAATACAACCTCAGCCGTGCCTGGGATGACATTGGTGGCACCTGTGCCAGAGTTGATATTGGACACTTGAAAGCTGGTTGGCGGAAAGTCTTCATTACCCTGGTCCCACTCAATGCTGCACAATTCGGTCAGTGCAGGGCTGAGGAGATGGATAGGGTTTTCTGCAAGATGCGGATAAGCAATATGACCTTGCTTACCTTTAATACTCAGGCGGCCATTCAAAGAGCCACGACGACCGTTTTTGACAATATCGCCGACTTTGTCCGTACTTGAAGGCTCACCAACCAGACACCAGTCAATATGTTCCCCACGGCTTTGTAAGGTTTCAACCACTTTCACTGTGCCGTTTACTGCTGGGCCTTCTTCATCGCTGGTAATCAGAAAAGCGATACTGCCCTGATGATCTGGATGTTTTTTGACAAAGCGCTCACAGGCTGTGATAAAGGCAGCAATACTGCCTTTCATATCAGCCGTACCACGTCCATACATCATGCCATCGACGATATTAGCTTCGAAGGGAGGCTGACTCCAGCGCTCGACAGGGCCTGTTGGCACAACGTCAGTATGCCCAGCAAACGCCAGAACAGGACCTTTATTTCCTCGGCGTAGCCAGAGGTTATCCACGTCGTCGAAACACATGTGTTCAGCATGGAAACCATAAGGTGCCAGCCGATCCGCTATCATGATCTGGCAGCCTTTGTCTTCGGGAGTGACACTGTCACGACGAATTAATTCTTGGGTCAGTTGTATGGTTTCAGACATGAACGTTTCTTGTGTTTGAGGTTATAAACGAATACCGATGGTGAATGACAAACTGGCACCACCTAACATAATGACATCAACGCCATATTGATGATTACCGCAGCCGATACCTGAGATGATAGCGGGCATAACTCTGCTAAGAAAATGTAAGTTAAACCAACTGTTGATAAACATCTTCTTTAAATCCGACTATGATCGTTGAGTCGTTGACCAAAACGGGCCGCTTAATCAGAGTAGGGTTTTCCAACATGAGTTCAATCGCGGTTTTTTCATCCAGATTGTCCTTACGTGGGTCATCAAGTTTCCGCCAGGTTGTGCCTCGTTTATTCAACAACGTCTCCCAGTCAACGGACTGAAGCCATTCTTTGACGGTGCTCTCTTCAAGACCTTGCTGACGAAAATCGTGAAACACATAGTCAATAGAGTGTGCCTCAAGCCAGCTTCGTGCTTTTTTGACCGAATCACAGTTTTTAATACCGTAGAGAATCATTGTAGTCACATGTATATAAGGCTAAAAATAAAAAGGGGTGAGCAATAACGATTTGCTCACCCCTAATCTTATCTGAATAAAATGATACTAGATATCACGTAATAATTCATTAATACCCACTTTGCCGCGTGTTTTTTCGTCAACTTGTTTGACGATAACCGCACAGTAAAGGCTATATGAACCATCTTTAGAAGGTAAGTTACCAGACACCACAACAGAACCTGCAGGGATGCGACCATAAGTGATTTCGCCGGTCAGACGGTTGAAGATTTTTGTGCTTTGACCAATATAAACGCCCATTGAGATAACTGAGCCTTCTTCCACAACAACACCTTCAACAACTTCAGAACGTGCACCAATGAAGCAGTTGTCTTCAATGATGGTCGGGCCAGCTTGTAAGGGTTCTAATACACCACCGATACCTACGCCACCAGAAAGGTGAACGTTTTTACCTATTTGAGCGCAGCTACCTACCGTCGCCCAAGTATCGACCATGGTACCAGAATCAACATAAGCACCAATATTGACATAAGAGGGCATCAAAACAACGCTAGGGGCGATGTATGATCCGCGACGAACCGCTGCTGGTGGTACGACACGCACACCGGCTTTGTTAAAGTCATCTTCATTGAAGCTGGCAAATTTAGGATCAACTTTATCGAAATAGTTGGTTTCTCCACCAGGCATGATTTTGTTGTCATTTAAACGGAATGATAATAAAACCGCTTTTTTCAGCCATTGGTTAACAACCCAGTCACCATTTTGTTTTTCTGCAACACGAGCTGAACCGTTATCCAGCATCGTTAATGCTTCATTGACTGCATTTCTGACATTGCTATCAGCGTTAGCAGGGTTAATCTCAGCACGGCGTTCAAACGCCTCTTCAATAATTTGTTGAATATCACTCATTGGTGTCTACTCCATTGATTTAATTATAAACTTTCAATAAGGCTGCGAATGCGATGTGCAGCTTCTATACATTCTTCCAGCGGGGCAACCAATGCCATGCGAATATGATTCGAACCGGGGTTGCCTGCAGTGGTGTCACGGCCCAGATAGGTGCCTGGTAAAACGGTGACATTTTGTTGTTCAAATAATTGTCTTGCAAACGCCGTATCAGCAATGGGTGTTTCAGCCCACAGATAGAAACCGGCTTGTGGCATAGATACTGACATGACTGGCGCTAAAATTTCTAATACCGCATTAAATTTTTCCAGATACAGCTCACGATTGTGAACAACATGATCTTCATCATTCCAGGCTGTAATTGATGCAGCCTGAGTGGCTGGTGGCATTGAACAGCCATGATAAGTGCGGTAACGCAGAAACTGTTTCAGAATATCGGCATCACCTGCAACAAAACCACTACGTAATCCTGGCGCATTGGAGCGTTTAGACAGACTATGAAAAACCACACAACGGCTCATGTCAGTATAACCAGCCGCATAAGCTGCTTCTAATAAACCGACGGGCGGGTTCGCTTCATCGGGGTAGATTTCGGAATAACATTCATCAGAAGCAATCACGAAATCATACTGATGCGCCAACTCAATTAAACGTGTCAGAGTCTCTTTATCAATGACAGCACCAGTTGGATTGCCTGGGCTGCAGATATAGATTAACTGACAACGTTGCCAGGTATCTTCACTAATCGCATCAAAATCTGGAATAAAGTCGTGACTGGCAGAACAATTCATATAATAAGGTTCTGCACCTGCCAAAATAGCCGCACCTTCATAAATCTGATAAAACGGATTAGGCATCAAAACTAATGGTGCTTTGTCGCGATCAATGACCGCTTGTGCAAACGCAAATAAAGCCTCACGCGTGCCATTTACCGGAAGCACCTGAGTTATAGCGTTGATATGGCCATCCAGATTGAATCTATTATTCAACCAAGTCGCTATGGCATGACGCAGCTCATTCGTACCGGCGGTGGTGGGGTAGGATGACAGTCCGTGAAGATGGGTGATGACTGCTTCGGTAATAAATCCTGGCGTTGGGTGTTTGGGTTCACCTATCGACAGTGCAATATGTGCCTTGTCTTCAGGTGGCACACAGCCTTGTTTCAGTTGAGCCAACTTTTCGAAAGGATAGGGGTGCAGTTTTGCCAGTTCTGGATTCATAATTCCAAATGAATGAGTGAAAAAATCAGACCATTATAACGGGTTGCAGCAATCTCGTGTTATAAGGTGTGCCATGACAAATACGAATAACCAACAATTTAATCTTGCTGTACTCGGTATCTTATTTTCCTCAGCTATGTGGGGATTGATTTGGTATCCAATGCGGTTACTCGAACAACAAGGTCTTCCTGTTGTTTGGTCTACCTTACTCATGTATTTTGCTGCCGCCATCGTGGCCACAGCCATGTTGTTCAAACAGAAAAAAGATTTTTCAGGTCACTGGCCCCCCAGTCTTTGGGCGCTTGCTGCCGCAGCAGGCGTTACAAATATTGCTTTCTTAGTGGCACTGACTCACGGTGAAGTGATGCGTGTCATGTTGCTCTTCTATCTGTCTCCACTCTGGTCAGTGTTGTTGAGTCGTTGGTGGTTAGGCGAAAAAATTTCGCGAGTTTCAATGCTGATGATCATTGTGGCGATGTCAGGCACGATGATCATGTTATGGCACCCGGAAATAGGTCTGCCCTGGCCAAAAGATATGGCTGACTGGTTAGCTTTGTTTGCGGGATTTATGTTTTCAGTGAATAACGTATTAAGTCGCAAACTTGCTGATGTGGCTATGGAAGTCAAAACCACCATTGTTTACTGGGGCGTGGTTATGGTGGCAGGGCTTGTATTAGTTCTACAGCAATCAAGTGTACCGGACATTAGCCTCAATTTATGGCTGGCGGTCATGGTTTTTGGTGGTCTTTGTTTTACCGCGATGACGATAGCCGTGTTATATGGTCTGGCAAGAATGCCGGTTTTTCGCTCAGCCATTTTGATGTTATCTGAACTGGTGGTGGCGGCTATTTCTGCCTGGTGGTTGACTAGTGAACAAATGAGCCAAACAGAGTGGTTAGGCGGAGCGCTTATTTTTATTGCTGCCTACGGTATGGCTAAGCAAGGTAAAGCCTGAGTTATATTTGGTGTCACATACCGCCTGACGTTAAAATAACGCTATGGCTTTTCAATGTTTTTTTATCCAGGTGAAATATGATCAAATCGATAGCACATGCCAGTTTCCTAGTAAAAGACCTAGACGTTTCTTTACGCTTTTATTGCGACGTATTACAGCTGCCTCTTAACCCTAGCAGGCCTGAGTTTGCTTATGACGGCGCTTGGTTAGATATCGGCGATACAGGACAGATGATTCATCTGATGGTATTACCCAACCCTGACTCTACAGAAGGACGTCCTGCGCATGGTGGTCGTGATCGTCACCTGGCGTTAGTAGTCGATGATTTAGAAGCCTTAGGTGAACGTCTGGAAAATGCGGGTTATGAATTTTCCCGAAGCAAGTCGGGCAGAGCCGCATTTTTCTGTCGTGATCCAGATGGAAATGCATTAGAGTTTGCAGAAGATTTTACACCGAAGCAAAACTAAAAATAACGACTTAGAGAAGCAATCAATGACTTACAGAGTTACTCACATTTTCTGTGGATAACTCTGTGATTAACTTCTGTGAAAATCGCTAAGTCATTCTTACGCAACAAGGCTGACGGTTTTGGTTAAAAAATGACCATTTTATTAAGTTTATATAAATCAATAACTTATATTCAAGTTAACCAGATTCAATGACTTAGCGATGATACTTGTATTCGTTTTGTAATACTTCTTATAACTGGTGATAAGTCTGTGGCTATCTTGCCAAAGCAGGCTGCTGAATATCGTCCTGAAAGCGATCTTCTTCTCCAGTGGGTTCCTGTCTGAATTGCTCGAGATCGGTAAAGTTAAATAAATCTAAATCGCCCATTTGTGAGGGTGAAATATTCTGAATACTGCGGAAGATATTTTCTAACCTACCCGGAAATTGTTTCTCCCAGCCCTGCAACATTGTTTTAATGGCCTGACGTTGCAGATTTTCTTGAGAGCCACATAAATTACACGGAATAATGGGAAACTTCATTGCTTCGGCATATCGCGCAATATCTGATTCTTGTGCATAAGCTAAAGGTCTAATCACAATATTGGTTTTATCATCACTTAATAGTTTGGGGGGCATGGCTTTTATTTTGCTGCCATAGAACATATTTAGAAACAGTGTTTCAATAATGTCATCACGGTGATGGCCCAGAGCGATTTTGGTGATGCCATTTTGTCGAGCATAGCCATATAAGGAGCCTCGACGTAGGCGTGAGCAAATGCCGCAAGTGGTTTTACCTTCAGGCACGACTTCTTTAACGATGCTGTAGGTGTCTTTTTCGATGATATGAAATGGCACACCAATCGATGATAAATATTCCGGTAATACGTGCTCAGGAAAGCCAGGCTGTTTCTGATCCAGATTCACGGCGATAAGCTCAAAGTTAATCGGTGCATGGTCTCTCAGATTAATCAGAATATCGAGCATGGTATAGCTGTCTTTACCACCAGATAAACAGACCATCACTTTATCGCCGTCCTGAATCATATTGTAGTCGGCGATGGCCTGACCGACATTGCGACGTAAGCGTTTACGCAGTTTATTAAACTCGCGTTGTTGTTTGACCAGAGTGTGTTCGGTTGTGGATTCTGTCATACCAGACCTGCAAAGGGTTGAACGTTAACAAGACTGCCGGCACTGAGTCCGTCGCAGTTTTCTTCAAGTAAAATAAAACAATTCGCCATGCTCATCGAGCGAAGAATGCCAGAGCCCTGGGCTCCGGTTGTGCTGACTCTGAGTTGACCTTCATTGTTTCTAAATAAGATGCCGCGCTGAAATTCAAAGCGCCCTGCGCGTTTTTTTATCGCATTATCGCACGGAACTTCAATGATTATAGGGAGTGTGTCTGATTCACCCGCCAGACGTTTTAGGGCGGGTTGCACAAATTGATAAAAGGTCACCATCACCGACACGGGATTACCAGGTAAACCAAAAAACATGGCTTCGCCAATTTGCCCAAATGCCAGAGGACGTCCCGGACGCATAGCAATTTTCCAGAAATTGACCTGGCCTAATTCAGCCAACATGTCTTTGACATAATCGGCATCACCTACCGATACACCACCAGAAGATATAATAACATCTGCGTCCGCCGCCGCTTGCTCTAGGGCTATTTTTAAAGCGGCTCTATTATCTGGAAAAACGCCCATATCAATGACATCAATATTGAGCTCACTGAGCATGCCATAGAGGGTGTAGCGGTTACTGTCATAGATCTGACCATCACCCAGGTGTTCACCCAAGCCACATAATTCGTCACCAGTAGAGAAAAAGGCAACACGAAGTGGTCTATATGTGACAACCTCGGCAATGCCTAGCGATGCCAAGAGGCCTAAGTCAGCAGGTGTTAATCGGCGGCCAGCAGGTAAAACAGTGTCCCCACAATCGATATCTTCTCCTGCTAGTCTGACATTTTGTCCGGCTTTCACCTCTGTATGAATGGTGATGGTTTGATTGTCTGATTCAACCTGCTCCTGCATCACCACGGTGTCACAACCATCCGGAATTTTTGCGCCGGTCATAATACGAATACATTGACTTGCTTCAACATGACCTTGATAGGGTTTACCCGCAAATGCCACACCAACGTTGTTGAGTGAGAAAGGGGCATTTTTGATGTCTGCACTTTGCAACGCATAACCATCCATGGCTGAGTTGTTATAAGGGGGTACTTGTCTGGGTGATACTACGCTTTGGTGTAAAACCTGCCCTAGTGCCTGTCTCAAGGAGACTTTCTGCCAGCTAGAAATGGGGGACAATAAGTCGTGGATACGCTGGCGAGCCTGTTCAACCGTCAAGTTATTGTGATCAACATCATCAGCGCAACTTGGCTGTGGGGTAAATTCGGCCATATTTAGCTTTTCCATGAAAAAATAAACTGTTCAATAAAGTCGACCATAGCAGGTATATGGTTGATATCCAGCATGAAAGGCATATCGTCATTTGCGATGGCATTGTCGGACGCAACGGCGATGATATGCGGGTCATCCTTATATAATGTTGGTGCGCCTAGTTCTGTGCGGTTTAATTCTATTTTAGGGAAACGTTCGTGTTTAAAGCCTTCAACAAGAATGAGGTCGATGGTGCGTGTATCTAGACGCTGAATTAATGGTTGTAATTCGGGCTCGATGAGATCGTCATGATTTTTTTTCATCAGTGCCATCATTTTATCTGAAGCAATAATCATTTCTTCAGCGCCGGCTTCACGGATTTGATAGCTGTCTTTTCCCGGCTTATCGATATCGAAATTATGGTGAGCGTGTTTTATAACCGCAACACGGATATTTCTGTCTTTGAGCGCGGGTATCAGCTTAGTGAGTAAAGTCGTTTTACCTGTTCCGCTGAACGCCGCAAAGCCCAGAAGTGGTTTGGTTGAGCGTATTTTTGGCTTTAGCGTTAATTCATCAGGTGAATTGATATTGATAAAAAAGTCTGCCTGATCAGAAAAATCGACTTCAGCCACCTTATGCTGATATAGCCAATCGCGGGTTTTACGCTGACCTGAAGCTAAAAACTCAGATAAAGACTGTTTAAGCCGAAGTGGAATTAACGCAAATACCGGTTGTAATTGTGTACCATCATGGGCAACAGCAATATCACTTCCAGTCGCTAACAAGGCTTCCATTAAACGTTGCCTGAGTTGAGCACTGATAAGCGGATTGTCACAAGGTACGGTGAGTAAGTACGCTGATTTTACCTGCTGCATTACTGATAGTATGCCGGACAGTGGCCCCTGGAAATTGGCGAGATTATCCGTGATAACCGGATACGAAAAAGTTTGATACTTTTCAATATGTCGATTCGCACTGATATATAAATCATCAACTTGCGGTAATATAGCATCAATGACATGGCTTACCATCGCTCTGCCCTGGTAGTGAAGCAAGCCTTTGTCTTGACCACCCATTCGGCGGGATTGGCCGCCAGCCAGCAGTACGCCAGAGACTGTAATAGGGGAGAAAATGCTCATGATGCGATTAGTGAACAACCTGATTAAAAAGAAATGTCATGGCTAAAGTTATATTAGTGTCGCTTATTATACTGTTAATTAGCGCTCGAGCAGAGGCCGTTAATATCGACATTATGGTGGTTGGTTTATTTAAAGACAAAGCCGTGGTCGAAGTGGATGGTAATCAACATTTATTGAGTGTCGGTGAAACAAGCCCTGAAGGCCTGAAATTGCTTGCTGCCAATAGTAATAACGCCACTTTTGAAATCAATGGAAAAAAACAAACTTTCCCTCTAGGGGATCGTATCAGCAGCAACTACATTGAAGCTGAGAAAAAAACAGCTGTGACATTGTGGCCAAGCAATGGCATGTATACCGCAACCGGCAATATAAACGGTTATACGACAAGCTTTTTGGTCGATACCGGGGCCAGCACTATTGCTATGAACTCAGCTACTGCAGCTCGCCTTGGCATTGATTATCTTCGAGGGCAGCAGGTGGGGATAAGGACGGCTTCTGGCAAGAGTGTGGGCTATAAGGTCAAACTAGATTATGTGCAGCTTGAGCAGATAAAACTGCATAATGTTGATGCCGTCGTCTTAGATGGTGAAGAACCATCAGTGACCTTACTCGGTATGTCCTTTCTGGGACAGCTGGACATTCAGCACAATGGTGAACGTCTTGATCTAAGACAAAAATATTAAGCAAAAAAAAAGCCTGGTTAACCAGGCTTTTTTTAGATGAACCAATCAATAATGATTAATCAAACCCTTTACTTATTAATGCATAAGCAGAATGGTTATGAATCGATTCAAAGTTTTCTGACTCGACTGTGTAAGCCGTAATACGAGAATCTTGATTCAATCTCGCTGCGATATCACGCACCATATCTTCAACGAATTTTGGATTATCATAAGCGCGTTCAGTGACGTATTTTTCATCAGGACGCTTTAATAAACCAAAGATTTCACAAGACGCTTCTTTCTCAACAAGATCGATTAGATCTTCGATCCAGACAAAGCTCTCCACACGGACAGTCAAAGTCACATGTGAGCGTTGATTATGTGCGCCGTAATCAGAGATGTTCTTGGAGCAAGGACATAGGCTAGTGACAGGAACGACAACCTTAACCGTCATCATGGTTGTTGCACCGGTGATTTCACCAATAAACGTGACGTCATAATCCATCAAGCTTTTGACTTTTGAAATGGGCGCTTCCTTGTTTACAAAATAAGGGAAGTTCATTTCAATGTAGCCAGATTCAGCATCAAGGCGCTCGGTCATTTGACCAAGCATTTCGCGGAATGACTTAACCGTAATTTCACGTTCGTGTTGATTCAAAATCTCCACAAAGCGTGACATGTGTGTGCCTTTGAATTGATGTGGCAAATTCACATACATATTGAAGTTAGCAATGGTATGTTGCTCACCGGTCGTACGGTCACTGACCTTAACGGGGTGTTTAATGTCTTTGATGCCGACTTTATCAATAGCAATTTTACGTTGATCGGCGATATTCTGGACGTCTTCGATTTCGTCTTTTATCTCAGTGCTGGCTGGGGTTGTGCTCATTCAATTATCCTCGCTGTATTTAACGCAAGCGCGATCTGTTTCCCACAAAGTAACACCGGAAACTTTAGCGATATCATTATTTAAGGTATCACTGAGCTTTTGGTAAAAAAATCTGGCAATATTTTCAGCCGTTGGATTGATGGTATCAAATGGTGGGATGTCATTCAGATATCGGTGGTCCAACGTTTTTGCCAACTCACGAGTCGCTGTTTTGATAGTTTTGAAATCCATGCCCATGCCATGATCATTCAGATCAGTGGCAGTGACTTCGACTTCCAGCTTCCAGTTGTGGCCATGCATGCGACTGCAATCACCTGGATAATCTCTCAGGGTATGTGCCGAGGCAAAATCGGCCAAAATTTTCAGGGTGTACGTTGCGCTCATAATGTTGACTATTATACTCAGGAATCGTTCACGAAGACAGCGTATTATGCCGTAAAGTGCTGATTAATGGTATGCAAAATACCGTCAGCATCCAGACCGCACTGACTTAACATGCTGCTATGAACGCCATGCTCGATGAATGTATCAGGTAATCCCATCAGTTTTATAACGACAGCATGATTTATTTCTCTTAAATATTCATTTACTGCGCTGCCAGCACCACCCATGACCGCATTTTCTTCAATGGTGATAATAAGGTCGTGTGAGTCAGCGATTTGTTTGATCATGTCTGTATCAAGGGGTTTAACAAATCGCATATTCACCACAGTGGCGTTGACCTGTTCTGCGGCTTGTTCTGCGGCAGTGACCATACTGCCAAAGGCAAAAATAGCTACTTTTTCACCTTGGCGTTTTAATTGGGCTTTACCCATTTCCAGTGAGGTCAGCGCCGGCTCCACCGTGGTACCGTTACCACTACCACGGGGGTAACGTACTGCTGCTGGCCCGTTATAACGAAAACCAGTGGTTAACATTTGTCGACACTCATTTTCATCAGCGGGTGCCATGATGACCATGTTCGGAATACAACGTAAAAAACTTAAGTCGAAACTGCCCGCATGGGTCGGACCATCAGCGCCAACCAAACCCGCACGATCAATGGCAAATAATACATTCAGATTCTGAATAGCCACATCATGAATTAGTTGATCATAAGCTCGTTGTAGAAAGGTTGAATAAATCGCAACAACGGGTTTTTTGCCTTCACAAGCTAAACCAGCGGCGAGGGTGACTGAATGTTGTTCAGCAATACCGACATCAAAGTAACGCTCAGGAAAATCTTCGGCAAAGCGATTCAACCCCGAGCCTTCGCACATGGCTGGTGTAATACCGAATAAATCCGGATCCAGACGAGCCATATCGCATAACCAACGGCCGAAAACTTGGGTATAGGAGGGGCCGGAAGATTTACTATTAGCTGGACTTACTCCATGGTATTTACATGGATGTAATTCGGCAGGCTCATAACCTTTGCCTTTTTTGGTGACGATATGAAGAAACTGCGGCCCTTTGCGCTTTTTCAAATTGGTCATGGTCGCTATCAAGGTATCAATGTCATGACCATCAATGGGACCAATATAGTTGAAGCCCATTTCTTCAAACAGGGTGCCGGGAACCATCATACCTTTGACATGTTCTTCTGCGCGTTTGGCGATTTCCCAGGCAGGTGGAATCTTTTCAAGTACACGCTTACTACCTTCGCGAGCGGATGCATAGAAGCTTCCCGAAAGTAATTTAGCGAGATAATTCGCCATGCCGCCGACATTTCTTGATATCGACATTTCATTGTCGTTAAGAATAACTAAGAGATTGGCACTTAAATCACCAGCGTGTGCTAGAGCTTCAAAAGCTTGCCCTGCGGTAAGTGCGCCGTCACCAATAATTGCGACAGCGTGACGTGGATCGTTATTGGCTTGTGCTGCCAGTGCCATACCTAACGCCGCACTGATTGATGTGCTCGAATGACCGACACCAAATGTATCGTAGTCACTTTCGCTACGTTTTGGAAAACCAGATAACCCACCAGGCTGACGCATGGTATTCATTTGATCACGACGGCCAGTCAATATTTTGTGTACATAACTCTGGTGACCTACATCCCACACCAGCCGATCGGTTGGCGTGTCAAAGACATAATGTAGGGCAATAGTGAGTTCGATAACGCCCAGATTAGAGGAAATATGCCCGCCTGTTTGCTGCACACTATCGATAATCAGTGTTCTCAACTCTTCGGCCAGCTGGGGCAACTGTTTTTTATCCAGCTGACGCAGATCATCCGGACTATTGATATGAGCGAGTATTGTATCCATTCTGTCGATTTCTTAATGTGAGCGGTTCACAACAAACTGGGCCAATTCGGCCAGCACTTCTGAGTTAAATGGGCACGCATCAAGGTGAGTGAGTGCTTTTTCTATCAACGCAACCGCTTTTTGTTGTGCTTTTTCGAGGCCTAGTAAAGCAGGATATGTGGGTTTATTCAATGCAATATCGGCACCTTGCGTTTTTCCGAGCGTTTCTGTGTCTGTGATCACATCCAACACATCGTCCTGTACCTGAAAAGCCAGTCCTATGCAGTCTGCATAGCGATCAAGGTGTTCAAGTATGGTTTCATCGTATTGTTCTGCTGATAAGGCGCCCATTAAGACACTTGCCCGGATTAATGCACCGGTTTTTAACTTATGCATGGCTTGGAGTGCGTCGATATCCAGTTTTTTGCCAACGGATTCCAAGTCAATGGCTTGGCCTCCTGCCATGCCTGCTGCCCCCGAAGCATGACTGAGTGTTTTTATCATACGACTTTTTTGTTTATCCGTCAGCGTCGCATCACACAAGGTTTCGAACGCTTGAGTTTGTAAGGCATCACCAACTAAAAGCGCCGTGGCTTCATCATAAGCTTTGTGACAGGTTGGACGACCTCTTCGTAAATCATCGTCATCCATCATGGGCATATCATCATGTACCAGCGAATAGGCATGAATCATTTCAACTGCGGCAGCGGCAACATCCATGGCTGGTTGCTTAGCTCCCATGGCTTGTCCTGTGGCGTAAACAAGTAGCGCACGTAAACGTTTACCCCCGCCCAATGTGGCGTAACGCATGGCTTCGAATAAACGTGCTGCTCCCGGCTTTAGACCTTGCTGAAGACGTTTTTCTAATACAAATTCAATTTGGGACTGGTGTTTTAACATCCAGTCTTCGAGAGGAAACTTGACGTTCACGCGTCACCAGTTTCCGGATCAAAATCTACCATATTGCTTTGACCAGATTGTTGTAACAGCATTTGAACTTTTTGTTCCGCTGCTTGCAATGATTCCTGACAATCACGCGTCAGTAATACACCACGTTCATAAAGTTTAAGGGATTCTTCCAGACTAATATCGCCATCTTCTAAGCGTTCAACTAATGCTTCCAGCTCTTTAACTGCAGCTTCATAATCCAGCTTTTTTTGTTTCGCTGCCATTCTTGCCTCTGACCGAAATAATTTTGCGCCTATTATAAGGTAATAGGCGTAGGCTTGCCTGCTGGATTGTTTTTTTATTTGCCGTTACTCTGTTGTGTTTGATTATTTTTTTGGTAGACAACGTCTTATGCCGAAAATCATTCGCGGTTTTCATAATTTACCTGCTTCACCACAAGGGTGTGTCGCTACCATTGGTAATTTTGATGGTGTTCACTTAGGCCATCAGGCGGTATTAACTCAATTAGCCATGAAAGGCGATACGCTGAAATTACCTGCCGTAGTGATAACTTTTGAGCCGCAGCCTTTTGAATATTTTGTACCAGAAAAAGCCCCAGCCAGACTGACACGGTTTCGTGAAAAAGTGGAAGCATTGCGTTGTTATTCCATTCAGCAGTTATGTGTCTTACGGTTTAATAAACGTCTGGCGCAAATGTCAGCAGAAGCATTTATCCAGACATTATTAGTGAAAGGATTGAATGTTAAATATTTGGTGGTGGGTGATGACTTCCGCTTTGGCTGTGAGCGAAAAGGCGATTTTGCGTTGCTACAGGAAGCCGGCAAAAAATATGGCTTCCAGGTTGTGAATATGCATACCTTTGCCATTGATCAAAATCGGGTGAGTAGTACGCGCATAAGAAATGCTTTGAGCACCGGTGATTTAGTATTGGCTGAAAAATTATTAGGACGCCCATACAGAATGAGTGGTCGTGTCGCCCATGGTGATAAGCGCGGCCGCAAGATGGGCTTTCCCACGGCGAATATCCATTTACATCGCCATAAAATTCCACTGACAGGTGTCTTTGCTGTGCAGTTATTTGGTATTGATGAAGAGCCGGTCAATGGCGTAGCGAATATTGGTATTCGACCTACCATCGGTGGTAATAAAGCCTTGCTTGAAGTGCATTTGTTTGATTTTAAAAGAGAAATATATGGAGAGCATGTCCAGGTATTTTTCTTACACAAGATTCGTGATGAACAGCGTTTTGATGGCCTGGAGCAACTCATTGCTCAGATTCATCTGGATGCGGAGCAGGCACGCCAATATTTTTCACAGGTTTGAACAGGTTTACTTCAGGTAATAATTCTGTAGAAATTGATGGCGTTGTCTGGTCAATTCAATAGCACAACTGGCCGTCATGGCGGTTTGCTCCTGATGCTTTTGCCAGGTCTGATACACATTCAGACATTGTGTCTTGCGATAGGCGTCCCAGGTTTGTTGAGATAATTCCAGTGATTTAAGCAATACCTCGTTATCAGCATGGCGTCGTCTAATGATGGTTAAGTCACTCACCATATGATCAATCGCTGATTGTAATTTTTCGTCCAAACAACTTTGCTGCACCTCGGCACTCGTCATTGGGCATAGTGCTTGTGCCTGAGTCAGCGGTGAGACAATAAAAAGCAGGCTAAATAAAATATATTTCATGGTTTAGAGTTTATCAATATCCAGTAAAATCTGTTTTGCTAATGTTTCCATTCGCTCCAGACTGATATCGGCTTTTTGCAGAAAATCATCGCTGTAAAATTTGGGGTCAGCCCAATGCTTGCCGGTGATATGGCAACGTTTGGCGAGTTTGTTGAGCCCCAGATCCTCTAAATCAAAGCCAAGTTGCGTCCAGCATTTGGCTAGATGCCGCTCGGTCGCATGGTCAGTTTGTTGCGTATCTTGTATCTGTCTGACATAAACACTGGTTTCGCGAGCCGCAATAATCACATTTCTCAGCGCTTTTCTGGATTGTTGCTGACGTGCCTCACCAGCACGATTGAGATTTGCTAGCCAGCGTTGTATATGTTTAAAAATTTCCCATAATAATTTGGGATTAATCGCATCCATGACGTTTTTATTTATGTGTCTAAGATTAAGCGCATCGGAATCATGGCTGAATGAGTAAAGCCTTCATCCTGATACATTTTTTGTGCAATGGCGTTATCAGCATCGGTTAATAGCGTCATCCGCAGGCAACCTTGTTGTCTGGCAAAATTCACAGCCGCATTCAACAAAGCTGAGCCAAAGCCTTTACCCCGATGTTGTTCATCAATGACCATATCTTCCAATAAAGCGACTTTACCGCCCATGGCGGTTGAGGTCAGATATAACAAACTGACAACGCCAACCACTTTTGACTGATGTTTGATAAGTAAAAAATGGCCTTTGTCTGGATGCCTGAGAATATCACTGACCGCGTGCATTTGTTTCTCTGGCTGTGGCTCAAAGTCGGCCTCCTGTGTGAACAGAACGGTTAACAAATGTGTGATGGCATTCAGATCAGTTAATGTCGCTTCTGCAATGATGTGGTTGGTCATTTAGCGTTAACCTTAGGCTCAGTTTATGTTGGTGATGTTCGTCGTATTCAAGGTCGATTGATAGTAGCATGACCCTTAATCAGAACGTTATATCATTTCGACAAAAAGGGAGACACCACCATGGCTGACTGGTTAACGGCAACTGTAGTTGAAAATAAGCAATGGACCGATCGATTGCACTCGTTAAGACTGGATGTCGATTATCCCATGTTTAAAGCTGGTCAATTTACCCGTTTAGCGTTGGAGATTGACGGTGAACTTGTCAGCCGACCTTTTTCTTTGGTGAATAGTCCTGATATGAGACCGCTCGACTTTTATTTTATTGAGGTACTGGATGGCTTACTCTCCACCCGACTCTCTAAACTGAAGCCTGGCGACGAAATTTTTGTGGCACCCAAAGCCGCGGGCTTAATGACCTTGGATCAGTTACCCGAAGGAAAGCATCTCTATTTATTGTCAACGGGGACTGGGGTGGGTCCGTTTCTTTCTATTCTGAACTCAGCTGAAGTCTGGCAGCAATTTGAAAAGGTGGTATTGGTTCATGCCGTCAGATATCAAAATGAGCTGACATATCAGGCGACGATTGACGCGATAAAAGCAGCACACAGCGAGCAGTTTATGTATGTGCCTTTTGTCAGCCGTGAGGCTGCACCGGATGTATTATCAGGTCGTATTCCTCAAGCTGTTGAAGATGGTCGCTTTGAAAAACGCACAGGCCTAAAGATCAATGCAGAAGATAGTCAGGTGATGTTGTGTGGTAATCCGGATATGGTCTTGGAAACAATGGATGTATTAATCAATACACATGGTTTGAAAAAACATTCGCGACGTGATCCAGGTCAAATCAGTATTGAGAAATATTGGTAATAGATAATTTACAGCTGAATTTGTGAGCAAACTCACTATTGAGAAATATTTGGTTTAGCCGATATCTTGTATACAAGATAAAATTAGTCAAACAAAGTCATTGCTAGTCATGATGAAGTGAGTATTTCAAGAAGGTAAATGAGTCTTGACGACCAAAAATATTTATTCAACTCTTTCAGTATTTCCCAACACGAAAGTACGTAAGCTACATTTTGATCAGGGTTTGACTCTGATTGAACTCATGATCGTAGTCGCTATTTTGGGCGTGCTCGCTATGATTGCTGTTCCCAGTTACCAACAATATAAAGAAGAAGCGGATAGACAGTTAGCCATTGCTGACTTAACCGAAGTACGCTTTTATATCGAACGATTTTATGCAGAAACAAATCGTTTTCCAGCCGACATCACAGAGCTAGGTAACTTACCTAACAATGGTAATGATCCGTGGGGAAATCCATATGTATATCTCAACATTGCCAATGCGGGTCCAGGGATTAAAGGCCAAGTGAGAAAAGATAAAAAACTTAACCCTATTAACACCCAATACGATTTCTATAGCAAAGGGAAAGACGGGGTGACTAAAAAACAAATATCCAATAAAGACAGTCTCGATGACATCATTATTGCGAGAGACGGTTTGTTTATCGGCGTAGCAGAAGACTTTTAAGCTAAGTCATGCTGACACGTTCTCTTTTTAGCAAAAATACGGTAGCCAAACGCCTCTATTTAGCCTTTATTTTAGCCACGATTATTCCTGTGAGCATTTTAGGGATCGTCTCGTTTTATCAAGTTAATGGTGAACTGGAAGAACAAGCGTTTTCTGGGCTACGCAAAAGCAGTAAAGATTATGGTTTGCGTTTGATTGACCGTTTCGTGGTCGCTGAAAGCGCCCTTAAATTACTCGAAAACAGAATTCCAAAATTAACGCTGGCACATGATTCCGCCATTCTCAAAGAGCGAATTGGCATGCTCTTTAGTCACATTGTTGTATCAAAACCAACTGGCAATCAATACATTGTAGGTGAACAGATATTACTTCCCACACTCAGCACTGATGAGCAGCGTGTGATTAGTTTAGGAAGGACGGTTATCAAAGCCGTTGATGAGGATGAGTCCATTGCATTGTGGATTGCCATTCCTCAGCTAGGGCTGCAAGACCATTTGCTTATGGCCCGCCTCAAGGGGGATTCTATCTGGGAACAGGAAGTGCTGGGTGCAAATGAGCTGCTAGTCTATGGTGAGAATGGTCAGTTATGGTTTAGCACTGCTGAGCACAATGTCTTACCAGAAGAATTGGAGCAGGAGGTGTTGTCCAAAAGCAGTGGTACATTTAAGTGGGAGGATAATGTTAACGGCAGTGTATTGGCCGGTTTTTGGCATACTCCACTGCGTAATATGTTTGAAGCACCGAATGCCATCATTGTTCAAATACAACTCGAAGATATTGCGCTGTCAGCGAATGCGCATTTCAAATCATTTTATCCACCTGTGATTATGCTGGCTGTCTTGGTAGTGTTGCTTTCCGTAACGAAATTAATCTCTCGATATTTAACACCTCTTTCAGCTCTTCAGGAAGCCACCGAGAAGCTAGTCAAAGGTGACTTTTCTTATCAGGTAAAAGTCGACAGTGAAGATGAGTTTCAGTCTCTTGCTAACTCCTTCAACAACATGACTCGACATATTCAAACTCAATTTGATATTCAGTCGACAATGGGGGAGATAGACCGACAGATTTTATCTGTTCGAGATGCGAATGAAGTGGTAGAAACGGCTATGACTCGGTTACCTGAAACACTTGGTGTCGATATGATGGCTATCGCAAGTATTAAACCCAACTCATTGGCGATTGAAAAGCTTTATTTCCGCGTTGGTCTACAGCCGACTCAAATTGTAGATAAGCCCAGTGTCCTTAGTCATGAGGACTATCAACATTTGATTTCTGAACAAAACCGTATTTTTATTCTTGCGAGTAGTGAATTGCCCGCTTATTCGTACATTAGGAAAATAATGCAAGAGCAGCACTTTTATTATCTCGTGGTGCCAGTGATTGTTAACGAACAACTAACGGCTATCGTTGGTTTTGCCTATCATCAACTGTCAGCTATCACTCATGAGGTGAAAAATACGGCGAGAAACTTCGGCGATCGAATTGCTGTAGCTTTATCTAATGCCGCCTGGGAAGAGAAGCTCTATAATCAAGCTCATTACGATGGGTTGACAGGGTTAGCAAACCGTCGTGTTTTAAATGAATATTTGAAACAGGCTGTGGCCAGAGCCAAGCGAGATGAAACTAATTTTTGTGTGCTATTTATTGATCTTGACCGTTTTAAGAGTATCAATGATTCGATGGGACATGCTGCCGGTGATAATTTACTCGTAGATGTTGCCAAGCGCCTTGAAAACAATTGCAGAGAGACTGACCTGGCGGTTAGAGTGAGTGGCGATGAGTTTGTTATTCTGCTGACCGAGTTTGATGACAAACAAGCTTCAGCCTCTATTTCCAGTCATATTGCTGAAAAAATCCTAAAGACATTAGCTGAGCCATACCACATCAATGGACAAACATTGCACATCTCGGCAAGTATTGGTATTGCCATTTTTCCAGATGATGGTAATAACCCTGACGCTATTTTAGAACACGCTGATGCGGCTATGTATCACGCGAAATCAGCTGGTCGAGCAAATTTCCACTTTTATCAGTCGGCAATGACATCAACAGCCGTTGAAAATCTCAAGCTGGAAAATGATTTGCGTCAGGCATTAGATAATAATGAATTAGTCGTTTATTTTCAGCCGAAATTCGATAGCGAACAGGAAATAGTTGGTGCTGAAGCATTAATTAGGTGGATGCATCCTGAACTTGGCATGGTATCCCCAGCCAAGTTTATTCCCATTGCTGAGCAGTCATTATTAATTATAGATATTGGTCGCTGGGTGTTTGAGCAGTGTTGCGATCTTATTAATGAATTGAGTGATAAAAATCTGACTATTGTTCCAATTGCGGTCAATTTATCGGCAGTAGAATTTAATAGAGATGATCTTATTTCTCATCTGCTTGGGATATTAGATAAAACTCAGACAAACCCTAATTATATTGAGTTAGAACTTACCGAAAGCGTCGCTTTAACCAACAAAGATATCTGTATTCAGCGAATGACTGCATTACGAGAATCAGGAATGAGTTTAGCGATGGACGATTTTGGCACCGGATTTTCATCTTTATCATACCTTCAGGAACTACCACTTAATACGCTAAAAATTGATCAACAATTTGTCAGAAATATTGAGTTGGGTGAAAGCAGTCAGGCAATCGTAAAAGCAGTAATGGCCTTGGCAAAAGGTCTGTCTATGTCAGTTGTTGCCGAAGGTGTGGAAACACCAGAGCAATTTAATTTTCTGGCTGAAAATGGATGCGATTTTTATCAAGGTTATCTGTTAAGTAAACCCATATCCAAAGTTGATTTTATGGCAAAGTTAGAGGCCAAAAAATAGCTGACAGCAGGTTTCTATACGGGATATCAATAAATCATATTGCTCATGATGATTTGGTGTATTGTTCTCATCTTCTATCTTTAGAAGAATGATAAGCTGATGTTCTTACTGATGTTGTTGGTAACTGATTAGATGAGGTTGATTGCCTTTGATTACTTCAGAGCCATTGCCATATTATGCATCGTTGCCGGACATTCTATTAGCTACAAATCCATCACCAGTTTTGATGAAAGAGTCATAGCGAATTTAATTCAGGGTGGCTCACCACTATTTGTCTTTATCTCTGGTTTTTTCTTTCATTATATTTTTTACAGGCAGTTCCAATACGGCCGGTTTATGCTGAAGAAAGTTAAAAATGTCTTGTCGCCTTATCTATTTTTATCAACATTAGCACTGATTTATTATCTAAGTTCAGACATTTCTTTACCCGATGCAGCAGAGTTGGGCCTTACGACGCTTATCCACTGGCAAGATTATCTAACTATGATGGCGCTGTATCTGTGGACAGGCAGAACCTCGTTTGCTTATTGGTATATACCTTTTATTACACTGATATTTCTGATGTCGCCATTGTTTATCAGCTACATTCGTCAGGGTGTAAAAATCCGGCTATTGATTTTTATTATTGCCTTAGTGCTGGCAATGATTGTCCATCGTCCAGCAGGTAATTTGTCTCCATGGCATGCCGTTATGTATTTTTTACCGATGTATTTATTAGGCATTCTCGTGTCGATGCATCGTGAGCTTGTGCAGCGATATCTACATAACAAAGCGTTTGTGCTCGGGGTTACAGTGGTATTTCTGGCAATTCTACAAGCGCTGATTTATCCAAGCTTTGGCAATCTGCATAAATTACATCCATTTACCTTTGATGGCTTAGATATCCTGATTTTGCAGAAGATAGTTTTATGTTTTTTCTTTTTATCTTTGCTAGAAAAACTGAGCGAACATCAGCCTCAGAATCCTTTGTTGAGGTTATTAGCTGATGCTAGCTTTGCCATTTATTTTATTCATCCCTGGGTATTGATTGCCTTAGTCGGGTATCAGTGGTTACCCCACCTGGAACAGATGAGCGGATTGGTTCAATTTATTATTACCTTTCCGCTCACAATATTGATTAGCCTGACATTAGCTTATGTTATTAAGCGATGTATCGGTACATACAGTCGCTTTTTAACGGGTTGGTAAGATTATCCTAGTCGCCCTGACACACTATTGATAAAGGCATCCTGGATCGTTTCATCACCATTATAGAGTTCATCAATCTGGTTGATGGATTCAGTATGCTTCAGGCAAAACTGAATACAGGCGGCCACGTCAGCTCGAGTAATCACGTCTTTATCAGCCTGACCTGTTCGTTGTGTGGAAATATGGCCAGTCGCTTCATCATTAATCAGTTTGCCTGGTCGCAAGATGGTGTAGGGGACACCACTGGCTAATAAATACTCATCAGCAAAGTGTTTGCAGATATTGTAGTGTTTTATCGCTTCGGTGCCTGCTTCAGGATTACCGGCATCTCTGGCGCTTACCATAACAAATTGTTTTATATTATGTTTCTTTGCCATGTCGATAGCTTTTACGGCGCCCCATAGATCAATCAAGATGGTCTTATCTGCTCCAGTTTTTCCTCCTGAGCCCGCTGTGAAAACGACTTTATCGCAGTCAGCAAAGGCATCATCAGGTAGCGGTGCTTCCAGATCAGTAATCATTGTTTCAGCCCCCAAGTCTTGAAAAAAAGGGGCTTGCTGTGAATGTCGAATCATGGCTTTAACAGGACTATTCTCAGCGCAGAGTAATTTGACCAGTTGTTTTCCAATCTGGCCATTCGCACCAATAACTAATGTTTTACTCATCGCTTTCCTCCTGAAGTCTTAACGTCAATATAACTATTACTCTAACATGGCCACCTGTTTTACTAATATGTCCATAAGTGTTGACGTAAAAAATATATGTCGAATACTATCGACATATGAAAATAGAAAATGCACTTAGCGCTTTTGATGCCCTGTCACAGGAAACACGCCTCCAAGCTTTCAGATTACTTGTTGAAGCTGGTCCGCAGGGAATGGCTGCCGGTGCTATCAGTAATGCACTGGGTATTCCACACAACACCTTATCATTCCATCTGACTCACCTGAGCCAAGCTAAATTAGTTTCGTCACGTAAACAAGGCCGTTCGATCATTTACCTCGCTAATTTTGAACAGATGAGAGAGTTGATCGCCTTTATGGTTCAAGATTGTTGCAGCAGTGATATGGCCCGATTACATCAGGCTGACAATATTGACTGTGCCGTTGTGGAACTGGTTGATTGTTGTAAACCTCAATCCGATAAAACAGAGAGTTGAAATGAAAAGGATATTGGTTTTATGCACAGCAAACTCATGTCGGTCCATCATGGCGGAAGCATTGATTAACCATCTCAAAGGTGAGGAATATCATGCTATGAGTGCGGGCAGTCAGCCCGCAGGGTATGTTCACCCCAAATCGATTGAGACACTAAGAAAACATGGCATTGCCCCGGGAAGTCCTGTCAGTAAATCCTTGGATGAGTTTGCTGGTCAGTCTTTTGATTACGTTATCACCGTTTGTGATCAGGCCGCTGATGAAATATGTCCAATTTTTTATGGTGAGTACCGGAAACTACATTGGAGCACGCCAGATCCGGCAAAAGTACAAGGCACTTCCGCGGCGCTAGACGCGGCTTTTGATGAGGCTTTTCAATTATTAAAAACATGTATCAAGAAGGAATGGGTATGAAGCAGGAGTCGACTTCAGCGATAGGCTTTTTTGAACGCTACCTGTCCGTTTGGGTGGGCCTTTGTATTGTGGCAGGTGTGGGCCTTGGGTCGTTATTTCCAGGCGTCTTTCAAACAGTAGCTGCATGGCAATATGCCAATGTAAACCTAGCCGTGGCTGTGTTTATCTGGTTAATGATTTATCCAATGATGGTCAATGTCGATTTTGCGTCGATTAAAGATGTTGGCAAAAAACCAAAAGGATTATGTCTGACGCTGGTGGTGAATTGGCTCATTAAACCCTTCACCATGGCCGGACTCGGTATTTTATTTTTTGAGATTTTATTTGCAGGTTGGGTTGATCCGCAATCAGCAAAAGAATACATCGCTGGGATGATTTTGTTGGGTGTAGCCCCATGTACCGCAATGGTGTTTGTCTGGAGCCAACTGGTCAAAGGGGATGCGAATTACACCTTAGTACAAGTCTCCATCAATGATTTGATTATGGTCTTTGCCTTTGCACCCATTGCTGCATTTTTATTGGATATGACCAATATAATTGTGCCGTGGCAAACTTTATTTTTATCCGTGGTCTTGTATGTGGTCATACCATTAATCGCAGGTTATCTCACGCGTAAACTTCTTGATAGTAGTCAGGAACATCATGAAATAGCGCGTTTCACACAAACCATAAAACCTTATTCAATCATGGGTTTATTGGCGATGGTGGTTTTACTATTTGGTTTTCAGGCTGAAACTATTCTGGACAAACCCTTAGTTATTGCTTTGATTGCTATTCCGTTGTTGATTCAAAGCTACGGTATTTTTGCTATTGCATATGGCTGGGCTTATTTATGGAAAGTGCCGTTTAATGTGGCCGCACCAGCGGCTTTGATAGGCACGTCCAATTTCTTCGAGCTGGCGGTGGCCGTGGCGATTAGCTTATTCGGCCTGCATTCTGGTGCAGCCTTGGCGACAGTTGTTGGCGTGTTGGTCGAAGTACCGGTAATGCTATCTCTGGTCGCTCTGGCATTGAAAACAAAACAAGCTTTCAGAGATTGAAATGAGTATCACTCTTTACGAGATTGGTTGGTATGAAATGTATCATCTAAAAGTAAAAGACATCGTATGTACTGTGTCTTTTAATTAAACTCTGGGCATTGAAAATGAATCGCTTGTTCTAACTCTAACGGCTGGCTGATGAAATAGCCTTGTATTTTATTGATGCCAAGCCGCACCAGTTCATGGAATTCCTCTTCAGTTTCTACCCCTTCGGCTAACACTTCACAGGCAGTTTCTTTTGCATAAGCAATTAATGCGGCGGTAAGTGCTTTTCTGGACGTATCGGTATCAATATTTCTGATCAGGCTGATATCTAATTTGATGATATCTGCACCCAACTCAAGTATGTGCTGGAAGTTGGAATAGCCTGCCCCGACATCGTCAATGGCAAGACGTACGCCTTGATTACGTAATGACTCGACAGCATTTCTGAATGCGCGATAGTCTGTTATCTGAGCATGTTCTGTGACTTCAAGGACAATTTTTTTGTCCAGAATATGTTGAGTTAATGCGCGCTCAACAGCACCATTTATCACGTATTCAGGTGAAATATTTAATGAGAAACTGGTGTCGTTAGAGAAAGCACTCATCTTATCAATGGCAGCCTCAATAGCCATGATTTCAAGTTCTTCCCCTAAGCCAACCGATTCTGCTTGCTGAAACCAGACATCTGGAGTGCGATAGGGTGTACTGGTAAAACGCGATAAACATTCATAGCCGATGACTTTTTGTTGGTCCACATGAAATACAGGCTGGAAGACGGTTTTTACCTCATGATTATTTAATACTTCGGTGATGCGTTTTTTTATTTGGTTGTCTTCTTGTTTCTTGTGCAATTGCTTGTCAATATGGCGTGCAGCGATATCAGCAAATATTTTCATCAGCGCCAGATCTCGTTCATTCAGACTATCGTTTGGTGTATGGCTGAAGCAGCAAAACGTGCCGTAAACCTCACCATCATTCAGCACAATAGGGGCGCCTAGGTAGCTACCAATTTGCAACTCTTCAGTAATAGGCATCACTTTAGTTATATGGTTTTTTGATGTGTCTTGGATAACTTCGTTCAGTTCACCTTCAATAATTCTCTGGCAATAAGTGTGTTCGGTTGGATCGGCGTGCCCAGGGGTGAGCGGTGAATCAGGATAAGCAGTATCAACGATTTCGATTTTTCTCATATCATCAGTAATTTCTGATATGAACGCGACGTCCATGTCCAGATGTTTACGGATAACAGACAAAATATAGCTGAGGTTGCTAGTAATTTCTGACGCTTCTGACAGGGCTATTTCAGTTTCTAAGCCTTGGAGGATGGTGTCTCTCATTATCATAAAACTCGTCTACGTATGGGCTTGAAATTATCGTTTCATTGCATATTTACCAATATTTTATATTTTGTCGAGTCTCAAGGTTTTAACAAGGATTAATTTGAAGGCCTCAATAACTTTAGGCTAGATAAGCGTTATAGCGCATAAGCCCAGCAATGCAACGTTCGCCAATAGACCAATCATGAAAAAGAGTGTTCTTGGGCTTGGATTTTTTTCAGTGGCAATTTTGTAATATAACGCCATGTGAAAAATTCGGGCGATAGCAAATACCCAAATAAAAATACCTGTCCATAAGGCATTAGCGCCGATAAGAATCGCCATAAAAGACGTCCCGAGCATCAAAGGCAGGTTTTCGAGTGAGTTCATAAAGGTTCGATGAGCACGGAAAACAAAAGAGGAGTGACTTAGGTTGTCATCAATTTTCCCAGGCACAGCACCGGGTTGAGAGGCTTTGGATTTACTGGCTATAAACCACTGGATTAACAGAGTTAATAAAATGATAAATAAACCGGTAAAGGCTAAATGGTAGATGTTCTCTAATGTCATGATGTCTCCGTTTAGTTTTGGGCAATCAGGGCAACCGCACCAAGTATAGCCAGCAGCCATAGCACGCCACCGATAAGTAAGGCACCGTATCCTCTCCAGTCATAGCGTGAGTTGATACTGCCAATAGGATCGTCTTTCAGCATATTGATTTTATCTTGTAGCTCTATCAGCGGATAAGCACTGAGGTAGAACATTATCAACCAGATAATATTGAAATATGGCGGCACGACTTGGTTATCAGCCAAGGTGCTTGCCAGGTTGCCAAGAATGACCAGTAAAACAAACATGGTTGCAAGAGGTGTTTATTCTCGGGAATATCCTGACGTAACATACTTTGCTTGATGCGTTTCGTTAATGCATGAGCAAAAAAAATAGAGAATATGCCACGCATGACAGGCATGATTTTGCCATCGATATAAGGCTGCTGAAGTTTCCAGTTTTTATAAAACCAGTAGATACCATATAAACCGAATGTGGCGAGATAAAGCCACTTTAGCTTAGTTGTGGATACCGAAAAATAAGCTTGATCCCCTGCAGCAGGGTTGCTATCCGTTTCCATAACGGTTTGAGGTGTTTGTGTTTCTAATTCCATTTTAGCCTCGTATTAATAAAATAAAACGCTGTTATTTGCTCTGAAGAATGGCATGTCCGTATGAATTATCAATGGCGCATCGCCAGATATCATCGCTGTTTTTGACAAATACATATGTGGCTTGTCTTGTGGTCGGTTCAGCATCAGGCGCAGAGATAATGGTGTTCGCCAATACGAGGGCGGTATCGCCAGTTTCTAAAATCTCTAACGCTTCCTGTGTGACCTGTAAGCCATGCTGAAAGTAAACAGCAATTTTTTCAAATGCCTGACAAATCTGAGCTTTGCCCACCGCATTCATGCCGGGTTGTACTACTAACACCGCATCTTCAGTGTAAATATCTAATAATCTATCAAAGTCTTCCGCCATGATGGCTTGGTCTGCTGCTTTGATCTGACTGATGATGGGATGTTCCTTCATTTGGTTTTCCCATTCCAATTGAGCGTATAGAGTTCAGTCCGTCGGTCTTTTAGGTTATTCACCGAGCCTTCACTTCGAGTCAACTTGAGTTTATCCAAGTCCAAATCTGAAAACATGATCATTTCGGTATTCGGTGTGGTTTCTGCCATCACGGCATCGTGTGGATAGGAGAAATCAGAAGGGGAGAACACGGCCGCCTGAGAATATTGGACATCCAGATTTTCTACCTGAGGTAAGTTACCGCAACTACCACAAATCACCACATAACATTCATTTTCAATGGCACGTGCCTGGGCACAATGACGAACACGTAGATAACCATTTTTGGTATCAGTCCAGTAGGGTACAAAAAGAATATCCATATCCTGTTGTGCTAAGAGTCTAGCCAGTTCAGGAAATTCGACGTCATAACAAATCAAAATGCCGACACGGCCGGCATCTGTTTCAAAGACCTGTAACTGATCGCCACCTTCAATTACCCAGTCGCGCCGTTCATGAGGGGTGATATGGACTTTGGTTTGTCTCTCAATCGTACCGTCACGACGGCAGAGGTAACTGACGTTATAGAGAACATCGTCTTCTAATAACGGCATGGAACCTGTAATCACATTGATGTTGTAACTGACCGCCATTTGCGACATTTCTGTTTTAAAGCGTTCAGTAAAGCTCGCTAAAAAACGAATCGCTTCGGTCTGATTGCGTTGGTCGGGACTAAGGCCCATTAACGGGGAATTAAAGAACTCAGGAAACAGGGCAAAGTCGCTTTTATAACTCGATAAGGCATCAATGAAATATTCAACCTGACTTAACAATTCTTCAACAGACTCAACTTCACGCATCTGCCATTGAATGGCACCAATGCGAATCTGAGTTTTACGGGTCTCAATTACCGTACTTTCAGGTTCATAAAAAATATTGCGCCATTCCAGTAAAGTCGCGTAACCCTGCGATTTTTCATCTTCAGGCAGATATTGTTTTAATAGGCGCGTGACCTGAAAGTCATTTGATAACTGGAAGGTCAGAATGGGGTCATAAATACGTTTGTTTTTAACCGCTTCAAAATACTCAGCGGGCGTCATTTCTTCAGCATACTGATGATAGTTTGGTATACGACCACCGGCCAGAATTGCTCTCAGGTTATGTTGTCTGCATAACTCTTTGCGCGCTTCGTATAAACGCCTTCCCAGACGATAGCCACGGTAGTCAGGATGAATCAAGACATCCAGCCCATACAAAGCATCACCATTTTTATTGTTCAGAATGGTTTCTTTTTTACTGATTAAATCATCATAGGTATGTGGGTTACTAAAGCGCTGGTAATTCACCTGTACTGACAGAGCAACCCCAATGATGGTGTCATGATCAATGATACAAATCTGGCCTTCAGGTAAGTCATCAATCAGTTTAAAAATAGTATGTTCCGGCCAGGCGCCACCAATATCATCGTAAATTTTATCCATCAATAGTTTGAGCTGAGGGTAATCGGATTTTTCCAAATTACGAATCTTGATGTGCAGATCTTCAGGCATAACATTCCTTTATCAGTTGACGCATACAGCATAGGTGAGTGACTGATAATATAAAAGTCAGTGTGAAAAAAATTTGATAATGTCAGTGATAACTTATAGGAATAAGTCATCTATCGAGCACGATACGACACTTCTTGGTATATTTTAGCCATAGCCAGTCTTTAAACAACGGAGTTGAGCATATGGCTTCAGTGAGTTTGTCGGATTTATCTATTGTGCTGGTGGAGCCTTCTGCCACTCAACGCAAAATTATTGTTAGCCATCTTCAGCAGGCAGGTGTGTATAACATTGAAGGTGTTGCAACGGGGATGGAAGCATTAAAAATCATGATGCAATATCCGCCTGATTTAGTTATCAGTGCTTTGCATTTACCTGATATGGAGGCTGCAAAGCTGATTGCCCTCGCTCGCAAGTTTAAAAATGAAACCACCACATACTTCATGCTGGTATCAAGCGAAACACGTTTTGAAGAGCTGGATGATGTCCGTCAGGCTGGTATTGTGGCGATGCTACCGAAGCCATTTAATAGCCAGGATTTAGAAAAAGCTCTGGCAACCACTATCGACTTTATGGAACCCGCCAGACTGGAACTGGAAAACTATGATATCCAGGAACTGAAGGTGTTGGTGGTTGATGATAGCCTGACTGCCCGAAACCATATCACCCGTGTACTGAAAAACTTAGGAATGGCCATTATATTCAAAGCGAATGACGGTGCAGCGGCAGCAGAAGTCATTAAAAATAATGAGTTTGATTTGATTTTTACCGACCTGAATATGCCGAATATGGATGGTAAGCAGTTAGTCGAATATGTCCGTCAAGAGCTCAATAATGCATTTTTACCTATCATCATGGTCACCAGCGATGACGATGCTGCCCGTTTAGGTGAAGTCAAAGCCGCAGGTGTCACCGCTATCTGTGATAAACCGTTTGAGCCTGAAGCGATTCGCCAATTATTAGTCAGCGTTCTTGATGAGAGCTAAGATCAGCTCTAACTATTGCCCGGTCTGGGGTTAGTACTTTTTCCTCATCGATATTGCCTACCAAAGGTTACTTTTAAGTAACTAAGTCTCTGAAAAGTGCCGTCTTGCGGCACTTTTTTATCCTTTCTACGATGTTTCTAACAAGCAAGATATTTCATTGCTTTTCATTCTTTCAAAAGAGTAGAAGAAACAATCATGGCGGGCAGATTAGACAATAAAGTCATTTTAATAACAGGGGCTGGCGGCGGACTCGGTAGTGAGCAGGTTCGGATGATGGCAAAAGAAGGTGCCAAAATTGTGGCAGCTAATTTAAAGCAGGATCCGATCATTGCCGATGGACAATCTGCAAATGCTCTGTGGAACAAAACGCTTAAGCTGGTTGAGGAAATCAAACAGAACGGGGGAGAAGCGATTGCTGTTGCTCTCGACGTAACCAAGGAACAAGACTGGGCAGATGCTGTAGCAGAAACCGAAAAGCATTTTGGCCGTCTGGATGTATTGGTCAATAATGCTGGCATTTATTATCACGCAGGCTTACTTGAGCATACTGTCGAAAAGTTTTACCAGATAGTCAATATAAACCAACTCGGTGTTTTATTAGGTATGAAAGCGGCTGTGCCGGCCATGAAACGCGCAGGAGGTGGTTCTATTGTTAACTTTTCATCTATCTACGGCATTGCGGGAGCAGGTGTCTCCACGGCTTATCAGAGTACGAAAGGTGCTGTCAGATTAATGACCAAGTCAGCGGCGTTGGAATTTGTTGGCGACAATATTCGAATTAATGCCATTTGTCCCGGTATGTTCGATACCAATTTATTTGAAAGTAGTGTGCCAAAAGAAGAATGGGACGCACTTATCTCAATGGTGCCGATGAAACGCTTTGGTAAACCTCATGAAATTGCCTACGGTACGATCTTTCTGGCCTCAGATGAGTCCTCGTTTATGACCGGCACTGACCTGGTGATCGATGGTGGTTATACCTGTCCTTAGAGCGGATTAATAGTGAAGCCAATGAGAGAAAGAATATCTCTCATTGGTTTTTAAGATTATTTACTGCATGTTCCAGTTTTTGCCATGTTTAAAGAGCTAACGTCTTTTTTGCCTTTTTCTTCATCAACAAGTTCTACACCGGCACCCCCCACAAAAACACCTATTTTCATATATTGTCTAATGAAATAGTTTTTGCCAGTTTCGGTATTCAACAACAAGTCGTTAGGTGAGAACTCTGATTCGGTAGCAATTTTATGCTGCTCATCACCTTTTACTTCTTTGTAAAAGAACATGTCTGGCGCAGTTTCACCCAGGCAATCTCCATCAACCCATACGTCTTTTTTGAGTGCGCCTCCAAAACTACCTGAGCGATAAACATACAAGCCTGAATTACCTTCTGAGGGAGACTTGAATTGTTTTGCCAGCTCGCTGTTTTCTTTGCTTTCCATTGGAACAGAAGCACAACCAGATAGGAATGTTACTGCTACCAAAACAGCAGCAAATAATATTTTTTTCATCTACTTTCCTTGTTTTTAAATTTAAATGGGAACAATTAACCTTAAATTACGCAAGGTCATTTAAGGTTAATTTGATAATAACGGAAAAACTGTAGAATGAAAAAATTATATCTCCGAACTTTGATGTGCTTCCTTTATCGGCCCTTGTGCCAATATCCAGGCAATGATTAGGAAAGTCAGCATGCCTAACAAGATACTTTGGAAAGTCACGCCCGCATCGATCATAAAACCCAAAAATGCCGGTGCGATACCAGTAGAAAATACTAAAAAGGCTGACTTCAATGAACGCACCTGACCTAAGTGATCGCGTCCCCATAGTCGAACCAATAACGTATCCCCAATCGGCGAAGACATACCTAATGCTGTGCCAGCCCCAAGCATTAAAATCCAGATACCCATATCTCCACCAACGGTAGCGGCAATTAACAAGGCTAAAGCAAATGGAATCAGGTAAAGTTTTGCCAACGTGGTGGCACCATATTCATCAATCCAACGCCCCCCTAATAACGCTCCGGGAAAACGAGCGATACCTAATCCTGTTAAGGCCAAAGCATATGTCGTCGGGCTGGCGAGTAAATCTTTTGTCATCTGAGCTTGATAGATAAAAATGCCTGTCAGGGTAATGGGTAATACCATCAGCATCGGCAGTAATAACCAGAAACGTAGATCACGGGTAGGGCTGGGGCCTGCGTCTTTATGTTGTTTATGCTCGTGCTTTTGACGTGGTGCAGGTGGCCAGTCAACAAATAAAATCAGTAAAGCCCAAAGCCCAATAAGCACGGCAAGAATACTCCACCACACCTGCTGCCAGCTAAAACTGACAGCCATTATAGCAATAATAGGCGGTAAGATAATTTCACCTGTCGGCATGCCCAGCGTGACAAGTCCCAGTGCTTTACCTCGATTAGTAGAGAATTCACGTCCGGCAAGTGTACTGCCAAAATGTGTCATTAGTCCCTGTCCACATAACCGCTGCAAACCCAGGCCAAACACACATAAGCCCCACCAGGGGGACAAGGTGAGCATTAACACGCCAATTGTTAAAACAATAAGCACGCTGAGTACATAACGACGCGGCGCTATCCAGTCGATTTTTGGACCAAAGTGCATGACCAAAAAGCCACTGATCATCGTAATCACCGCGTAGATAGAGCCAAACTCACCGGCAGATATATTAAGATATTCGCTGATATCAGTCCGAAATAAACCAATAAAAAAGCTTTGTCCAAGATTACCGGTAAACACTGCCAGATAAGCAGCAGCAATCAGACCAAAATGATTTTTTAAAAGTCCGACATAACTGAGTCGGTTCTCAGGATCCATAAGAAGTCCTGTCTGAAAAGAATCTTTGATTGAAAATAGAGGATAGATTATTTTTGGTTCTATTCTACCAGCCTGACATTCAATTCAATCACCACATTTATTGATTGTCATGAGTGTGTTCTAATTTGTGTCTGATGTGCTGAGTTGTTATGGTTGCCAGCCATTATCTTTTTCGCAATATATAATTTGGCTTAACTTCAGGAGAACTTTGTGCCAAACGTCCGAACGTATTTTTTATTGCCCCAGCTATTACTTATCACTGTATTTTTGCTGGGTTTGGCTTCACCAACGCAATCGATGGCGAATGCTGCTCCATCTTCTACAAGCTTGCAGAATCCAAAATCGGGTGAATCACAAGCCGATGTTTACCGAAGTTTAGCCAACTTAATTGAGAATCCTGAAACGCGTGATAAGTTAATCGAAGAATTAAATAATTTGTCAGACAATGCTGATAAGCAAAATGGCAAAGAGTCATCGAATAGCGAAAAAAAAGCGGAAGACAAAAAGTCTGAGGATTCCCTTGCTGCGGCTATTGCAGAGCAAAGTCAGTCGGTTGTTCAAACCATGATGTCCACCCTTAAAGGTAGTTGGGATGCGATTACCTCTATCTGGACAGGATCTGATAAAACGACTCAAGGTTGGTTTAAGGATCTCATTACTACAGCGATTGTTGCTGCAGCAACTATTCTGAGTTTTATTATATTCAGAATACTGGCTCGGTTTATTTTTCGCAGTACCAACAATTTCGCTATGCGTGAGCACAGTACACATGCTGTCATCATTAAAGTAACTGCGGTCATCATTGCAACAATTGTAGATATTGCTGTAGTGGCATTAGCTTGGCTGGCGGGGTATGGCGTTGCTTTGTTAGCAGTAGGAAAAGTAGGTGATATTGCTGTTTCAGAAACGCTGTTTTTAAATATCTTCCTGGCAGTTGAGCTTACCAAAGTACTGATTAGAGCTATATTTGCAGCAAGAAATGAAGGCTTGCGCTTACTGTCTATTTCCACGGAAACCGCTCGTTACTGGTCGAGCTTCTTTTCTATCATCGTGTCATTAGTTGGTTACGGTACGCTGTTTATTGTGCCATTTCTGGCCATGTCGATATCAGAAAGTCTGAGTCAATTAGCCAATCTTCTTATTGTTCTCTTTACCATTATTTTTGCTCTAAGCGTGGTCTTTAAAAAGAAAAATACGGTGAAAGAGCAGTTAATCGCTACAGCTAAACATAGCCATTTTAGTGTGAATGATGTCACCTTAAGGGTCTTAGCCAAGACTTGGCATTGGTTTGCATCTATCTATTTTCTGGTATTGGGGACAGGGCTTTTAGTTAAATCAGAAGAGGCCTTGCCGATTATTCTGTTAGCGACGATAAAAACAGTTGTAGCTGTTCTGGTCGGTATCGGGGTGATTGCTTTGTTGGATATGGCCTCTGAACATGGCATTACTCTGCCGAAAGCCTTTAAGCAGCACCTGGCAAATGCCGAGAATCGTATTAATGAGCAGCTGCCTCGTGTATTTAAAGTCTTCAAGTTGATAGTTGTTGTGCTGGTTATCAGTGCCATTCTGGATGCCTGGGGCATTGTGAATATAGCGAACTGGATGAGTTCTGCGACGGGAATGCACGTCATCACCTCAGCCATTTCGATTTTCTTAATTGTGTCAACTGCAATGCTGACATGGATTGTGCTGGCCAGCTGGATTGAGCATCGTCTCAATCCTGAAGATAGCGGTCATATGCCCAGTGCCAGAGAGAAAACGCTGTTAACTATTTTCAGGAATGCGGTTGCCATCACCATTACGGTTATGACCGTTATGATCGTTTTATCTGAAGTGGGTATCAATATCGGACCGCTGATTGCTGGTGCTGGCGTGATGGGCTTAGCCATTGGCTTTGGTGCACAAAAACTGGTTCAAGATGTGATTACCGGTATATTTATCCAGCTAGAAAATGCGATTAATACAGGTGATGTGGTCACAGCAGATGGTATTACTGGCGTAGCCGAAAAGCTGACTATTCGTTCGCTGGGCTTACGTGATTTGTCTGGTACATTCCATATTATTCCATTCTCATCAGTGGGGACGGTATCCAACTATATGCGAGAGTTTGCATATCATCTCGGTGAGTATGGTGTGGCTTATAGGGAAGATACTGATCAAGTCATCATCAAATTGCGTGAAGCTTTTGCAGAATTGATGTCTGATGATGAATTACGCTCTCAAATTCTTGATGATGAGCTGGAAGTACATGGTGTGACAGCTCTAGCAGATAGCTCGGTGAATATTCGAGTTAGAATCAAAACGCTACCTGGCAGTCAGTGGAGTATTGGCCGAGCCTATAACCGTCTGGTTAAACGCCATCTTGATGCCGCGGGTATCGAAATTCCATTCCCTCACCTCACTCTTTACTTTGGCGAGGACAAAGAGGGTAAAGCGCCAGCGGCACCTTTACGTATGGTGAATGAGCTTGAAGTGAAAGAGTTATCACATGGTGACACTGAACAAGAAGAGCAGCCAGACTCTCATTCACATCAGGAAAAAGGAGATAAGCGTTCGAAGTCAGCTAAGCCTAATCCGAAATATAAAGGTGACTTCGACGACGGGGAGTAGATGCCATCATACAAAAAAGGCTGACATCATCATGATGTCAGCCTTTTTATATAGCGAGTCTTTGCTTTTTACTCTTTCACAAATGTGCCGCGGTCGACATCAGCCATCACTTTTTGTAAGTCAGCTGAGGTTAAACCCAAGGCGTAACCTAAGATGCCACTGCCAATCACTACATTATCAAACTGATCCACACTCTCATCGAGTAATACAGTGATGTTGTCAGGCAAAGCAATCGGTGGCACAGCACCTACCATGTAACCAGTCGCTTCTGGCACTTCATCAAACTCGGCCATACGCAGCTTTCGTTCTTCCAGGTGCTTTCTCAAAATGCCCCAGTCAGCTCGACCACCGCCTGCAACCGCCAACAATACATAATTATCCGAACCGGTTTTGAACAACAAACTACGCACCACAGATTTCGGATCGTGACCCTGACTGCTTAACAGCTCTTCCAGATTACGTACCGGTTTTTTATCTTCGGTTAGTGGAATTTCAATCACTTCAAACGCAATGCCTTGAGCTTCAAGTAAATCAGTGACGGGAGAAGAAATCGGCGTATTCATTGTGCCTCCTGTAAGTGCCATAGTTAAGTTTGGATATTAGTCAGTGTACAGTGAAAATCAGATTTTTGAAGTGGTTGTATTTGTTGGGTTTCATGCTTCAACCCAACCTACGGAAGAGAGTTTTTTTATTGTGTAGGTTGGGTAGAGCGTTAGCGAAACCCAACGATTGATGATTTTCTTTTCGTTATAAGTGCTTACTTGTCTAGTAAGTTCCGTTTTGTACTTTTTCCCTGTCTATACTGAGTAATCGATTTATTCAGGTGCTCAACGTTTGTCGGCGAACGGAGTAAGTGGACGGTTTCCATTAGTCTGTTGTAATAATCTAATGACATCACCACGGCATCCTGAGAGTCTAGACGTGTAATAACCGTAGTATCGGCGTCATTGATAACTTGATCTAAAACAGTCTCCAAACTATTACGTGCTTCGGTAAAAGAAACAACTTTCATCTCACACTTAATGTGTACAGTTTACTCAGCAAGTATAAGTACTAGGTTTTATATGTACAGAATACTGCACAACATACTATTGATATTGATTTAAGCATTAGTGTATTTAAAGATGGTTAAGGATGAAATCATTTTTAGTAGCATAGTTTGAGAAAATTGAAGTTTCTGCCACATCAAAATATATTACTATTTAGGCTTTGTTCATGAGTGGTTTACATTTATAAATCAACTCATGTTCAAATAACATACGTTCGCGCTCAAAGCCTAAAAACCATACTGCGAAACAAGTTGGAGCGCTTCGCTCTATTTCTGATACATCGTATAAATACTCATTCAAATATTCTTTTGCGAATGTATTCTTTTCGAGCTCGGTCTGATAAAGGCTTATAATGTTATCTCTATCTTCACACCAGTGAGTTCGTAATCGTTTGCTAAGGTTGTTTGAGCGACCTGCGTATATTGGATTAATTGACTTTCCATTGGGAGGTTCTATCTGGTCAAATATTAGATAACAACCTGCTCGATTTGCATCATCAGTAAACGGATAGGGTTCATTAGTTTCTTTTCTTGCTGCGGCATCCAAATCTTCACCAAAAATTACACCATCAGGTTCCAAAATATCTTTGTTAATAAAATACTCAAAAACACTTTGTGTCGGTCGATAAATCATCGTAGGAAATCAATAGAGAGGCAAATTTGATTTGTACATTTTTTATGCTCTTAGTCAAATTAAACTAATTACTTCTCATCACAGAATATAGCAAACGAAATATTTCACATAATCACTAAGTAAATCAAACAACTTGCATCATAACTATAAATCTAAGGATAAGATAATTACATATAATTCAAATGAATAATTATGTGCTACGAACCTGCCATGTGGGCTGTTGTGCTGAATCGATAATACTAAAGCGTTGTAACCATTGACGAGCGTCGTCGGCATCTTGTTCAAACCAGGCCTTGGCACTGCCTAGACGAAAGGTGTAACCCCAACGATCCATATCTCTGAGCATACGTGCTTGGCCCATTTGTTGGATATGACCCGCTAATAGAATTTGAAGATAACAGACGCCGTTTTCTTCATCGTAATCACCTTCAGCATCAGTATGTAAGTTGGCACGACGCTTTGGGTCCATACAGATATAGTGACCCGCTTCATGTAAAACAGAATGAACGGGTGTATCTGATCGGACGATAAGTTTATTCCCAATTAAACCGGCTTCGCGTTCACCAAAAAAGCTGCCGGGTATAGCTTCATCTGCTGAGACTTTTTCTATTTCCAATCCGTATTTGCTGAATAGGGTGTGTAGTTGCTGCAACATAAAGTCATTGCAGTTAATGACATCCGTTGGATCAGACACGTCGTGAGTCACCAATGATGTGATTGATAACAAGGCCTGCTAAGGTCAAACCGAAAATGGATGGCATATAACTGACCGTGCCATTCACGGCACGTGCCCGACCACGGCTGACAGGTTCTGGTGGTAACGGAGGTAGTGGTGCTTCCAATGAATAGACAGTTTGAATACCTCGGCCTACACCGCGTTTGCGTAATTGACCACGCAGGTGTTTGGCGAGTTTACAGATGGAGGTATCCATTAAATCACCGGTTTTAACTTGGGTGGGATCGAGCTTGCCACCGGCACCCATACTGGCAAAAACCGTCATCTCATTACGCCATGCGGTCTCTAATAAAGCAGCTTTACTGCTTAAGCTATCAATTGCATCTATCACTACATCGTAGCCTTGTGATAATACGGTGGGGATCGACTCTGGTGTTAAAAAGTCGGTGATTAAGGTGACCTGACAGTCCGGGTTAATATCTTTAATACGATCAGCGATGACGTCAGCTTTTAATACATCCACAGTCGAACGTAGCGCAACAAGCTGGCGGTTCATGTTCGAGCCGGACACTACGTCATGGTCAACCAGTGTCATTTTACCTACACCCATTCTAGCTAAGGCTTCGGCTGTATAGGAACCGACACCACCAATACCGGCAAGAAAAATATGGCTGTTTTTCAGCTTTTCGATACCTTCATCGCCAATCAGAATATGCGTGCGTTCGAACAGGGGATTGGAATGTGCCATGCGTGTTCCTTGAAACCAACAAATTAAGGTTGCCTATTTTCCGTAAATTCATGCAGCTTGGCAAAGACAGTTAACGCTTGGGTTTAAATGCCCTCACTTCTTCACGTAATGAGGCCAGCGTTTGATCGTCCTGTTGGCGATAGCGCCAAGTTGTAAATTGGGTGGTAATGCTCTGAATTTGCTGCTGATACTTGGGTAAGGCGACTTGAGCGCGTTGGGCAAAATCTTGAGGGCCTTCGTAGTCGGCTTTTGTTATGCCCGTTCTAGCTAATTTCTTACAAAATTGCTGATACAAGGCAACAGCTGGATCATTAGGTGAACGTTTAAACCAGAGACTGAGCGTCATAATGAGTCCGGTTAAAATGAATAAGATCGTTAAAACAACTATCATTTTTTTCCAGTTGGGATTGTTCATGCCCAATTTGGATAGTAACTCAAGCTGGCGCTCAGGCCCGAAAGACACCACCCACATATCCCAAGCGGTGTTAAATGCGTTCCAGTTATTTTTGAGACTGTTCCATGCCGCGACGAGTTGACCGTGATTGCCCAACATCGCAGGTGATTGTCTGCCAGGCGGTAATAGCTGTCCGATGCCTTGTTCAATACGTTGGTGTGACACAGCGGCCGTCGGATCAATTCTTACCCATCCTTGCCCGGGTAGCCAGACTTCGCTCCAGGCATGGGCATCACGTTGTCTGACAGTGAGAATATTATCAACCGGGTTAATATCTCCGCCCTGATAACCCGTGACAATACGTGCCGGAATGCCTGCTGCTCGCATTAGCACAGTAAAACTGGCGGCATAGTGTTCGCAGAAACCTTCTTTGGTAGTGAATAAAAACTGATCCACCGTGTCGCCGCGAAGTGCGGGTGGGCTGAGTGAATAGACAAAACCATCGTTTGTAAAAAAGGCTAAGACGGTATCAATATACTGCTGAGGTGTAGCTGATTGCTGCTGCCATTCGTGAGCCAAAGCACGTGTTTTAGTGTGCTTGTTTTCAGGCAGTTGTAATGCGGCATGAAGGTTTGGATCAGATGAAGCATTAAAAGTGTAAGACGGGCTGGATATCAGGGAATATTGTGTGCGTTGTTTAATCGCCTCATTACTATTTAATTGGCCATCGGTATTGATATATGTCGAGAGTGATGTTGGCAATTGTGTTGGGAAGTCGAGCGCAAATAACCATTTTTTGTTATGTGGCTCCAATGTCATTTGGTAGTTGTAAGCATCTCCTGACACCTGAATATTGGGCTTGGATGAGTCTATTTTTTTTTCTGCAATGGGCGACCAGACTGTGCCATTGGTTTTCCATAAAACCGGGCCACGCCAGTAAAGTTCTGACGGGGCAGGTTTATCATTATCAGTAAATTTAACCCGAAAAGCGATGGCATCAGATTGAATAAGCTGACTGATTTTACCCATCTGAATTTGGTCATTAATGCCGGTAGTTCCCTGTGATGGAGGCAGTTCTCCCAAGGTGAGTTGCTCTGTCATTTGAGCAGACTGATTGGCATTGGCATCTTGTGGCAGCCCCCAGATAGGGCCTGAGATGCGTGGGAATAACACAAACAGAAACAGCATCATCGGTGTGGCTTGTAACACCATTTTGCTGGATAACCATAAGCGTTGTTTGATATTGAGTGCACTGACCTGACTGTTCACACTGAGTAAGCAATATCCAAGGCCGATAACCACAATCAGCATTAGCACCACCATAAACACACTTTGGCTGTAAAAGAAGTTGGTAATGACGACAAAGAAACCCAGAAAACAGCTGAGGTAATAGTCACGCAGAGAGCGGATTTCCACCACTTTGAAGGCCAGCATCATAGTGAGTAAAGCGGCACCGGCATCACGGCCAATGGTGAGACCAAACTGGGCAAAAAGCATGATGATAGTCAACAGTGCAGTGCCATTATGTAATACTTTCAACCAGCGGCTTGCTGCAGGCAAAGGCCAGTCTTTCCAGTGATGCAATAAGCGCCAGCTAATAATGATCACAAACATCATGCCTACCCATACAGGCTGGTAGATAATGTGTGGAATAGCCGCGATACTCAGCGCCAGAATTAAAGCATTGATAGTGGCTTGCGGTGGTGATAAATCAACGATTTTCATCAAACAACGCCAACAATTTTAAACAATGATGTTGATGAGACGGACCATGAGAAGCAGTGACTTCAGTGTGAGGTAAAATCAGGCCATAGCGATCACCTTGTTGCTCTGCCTGGCAAATCCATTGACAGAGCTGAGACAGTTTTTGCTCAGTGTCGTTGATATCAGCCACATCGTCCCAGCGAAACAGTAGCTCTCGGCCCTGTGGAGATGAGAACTGTTTGCTACGCATCTGATCATCACGAGCCATCGCTTTCCAGGCGACGTGGTGCAACGCTTCACCTTTGCGATAGGATCGTAAGCCTGCAAAATCATCTTCTCCTTGCTGCTCATGCTTGCGTGCTTCCTGTCCGGTCTCAGCGTTTATGGGTAATGGCTTTTGACCTTTCGCCTGAGGATAGACCAAGACCTGAGCTGAGGTGTCGAATAATGTCCAACACTGAAATAAACCGAGAGGATAGCTGCTAGTCACGCTAAGGGTATTTAATGGTTGCCATCCACGTTTTAATGTTGGGATAGTCAGTGTCGAGGAGTGGTTGCTATGGCCATCCACCTTATCCAATAACTGCAAAGATTGATAACGTTTGATAAAGGGCCAACGTGATTTCTTTGTACTGATTTTGTGTCGGACCTCCAGCTGAAAACTAGCCTGTGGTTTCGTGTTGTTTGTCGTTAATCGAAACTGGGCAGATTGGTCGTAGAAGACAGGATCTAAAGCTGTCACCGTCAAACTCAGATGTTTGATATTTCGATGACTATGATGCATTGCTACCTGACCAAGACCAACCAGCAAAAAGCACAGTAAATGTCCGAGACTATTATTATAATTAATCGCGCCCAGCAACATGACTATCAGCAGCACGACATAAGCATAACCATAGGCTGACGGCATAATAAAGATACGCTGTCGCTGCTGCCATTTCTGCCAAAATTGAGTGAAGCTGTTGACCATTATCAGGGGATAGGAACTTGTTGAATTAAACTATCAATCCAGTCTGGCTGTTGCGTCTCATCCACCAATTGCAGACGATGATTCACCACACTAGGCAAAACGGCTTGTATATCTTCCGGTAAGACATGATCGCGGCCTTCAATAAATGCCCAGGCTTTTGCCGCGTTAAGTAAACCTAAACCCGCTCTGGGAGACAGACCGTGATGATAATGGCCGGATTCACGTGTGTGTTGCAGAATTTTTTGCAGGTAATCAATCAGCGCATCCGACACGATAAGTTCGCTGGCTTGCTGTTGTAGTGTTAGTAGTACGTTGGCTGTGATGACTGCCTGAAGTTGCTTTAAAAGTTGACGCCTATCTATTCCCTTGAGTAATTGTCGCTCCGCGTTGGCATCGGGGTAGCCCAGTTCTATGCGCATCAGGAAGCGATCTAGCTGCGATTCCGGTAAAGGGAAAGTGCCAATCTGATGACTGGGGTTTTGCGTGGCAATCACAAAAAATGGTTCAGGTAGATTTAAGGTGTCGTTATCTACGGTAACTTGATGCTCTTCCATGGCTTCAAGCAGCGCACTTTGGGTTCGGGGCGAGGCGCGATTGACTTCATCAGCCAGAATAAACTGAGTAAAAATAGGGCCGTGGTGGAAATGAAACTTAGAGGACTCCCTATCATAAATGCTGATACCAATAATATCGGCGGGCAACATATCACTGGTGAATTGAATGCGTTGAAAACTCAGCCCCATGGTAGCCGCAAGCGTATGAGCTAACGTGGTTTTGCCTACACCCGGCAGATCTTCAATCAGCAAATGACCTCTGGCTAACAGACAGGCCAGGGCCAGTTTTATAGGTTGTTGTTTTCCAATAATAATGTCGTTAACAGTGTCTAGAATCAGCGAAATATCTTTATTTGCCATGATGGTCCTGAGAATTATTTATGGTGTTTTTTAACCTCTGATAGTGCCAACTTATCGCCCTACATGCTAGTTTTAGCATCGTTCACAAGAACATCGTATACAACCACTTTTAAGAGAGAGGAGATTTATATGGCAAGTGAAGGCTATCACGAACCCATCGAAGAATTATCAACTGAAACTCGCGATATGCATCGCGCGATAGTTTCATTAATGGAAGAGCTAGAAGCCGTTGATTGGTATAACCAGCGTGTAGACGCCTGTCATGATCCTGAGTTGAAAAAAATTCTGGAACATAATCGTGACGAAGAAAAAGAGCATGCTGCTATGACACTGGAATGGATTCGTCGTCGTGATCCTAAATTTAATGATGAGTTGAAAGACTATTTATTCACGGAAGGTGAAATCGGTCATCACGATTAAACCAGATGAAACACTCTCTGGCAGTTGGCCGTGGTGGCTGCTGCCAGCGATGCTTCTGAAACCGAACGTAGCTCAGCCAGTGTGCTGAGAATGATAGGAATGCGTTCAGGCGTATTTCGCTCACCTTGATAACCCGCGAGAGGCATATCGGGCGCATCCGTTTCCAGCACAATATACTCTTCTGGTAATTGGCTAAATAACGTTTTCAATTTGTTTGCTCTAGGGTAGGTTAGGGCGCCGCCTACACCAAATAAAAATCCCAGTTTTTGATAATGTTCCGCCTGCTGCAGACTGCCATTAAACGCATGCACAATGCCGCCGGACACCTTGATTTCTCTTAGCAGTTTTAACACGTCATCATGCGCTTTGCGAACATGCAGAATAACGGGTAGGTTGAAATCAGCGGCGAGCTTTAGCTGTTTTTTAAACAGCTCGGTCTGTGCTTCTTTGTCAGCATCAGCGACGAAAAAGTCGAGACCAATTTCACCAACAGCGATCGCTTTGTTCTTTGTTAATGCTGTGCGCAACTGATCAATATGATCAGGCTTATGTTCCGCCATAAACATCGGGTGTAAGCCCAAAGCCAACCTAAGCGCTGGATAATGGTCACACGTTTTAATGAGTTTTGGCCACTGGGATACAGTAACGCCGGGTACGATGATCTGTTGAATGCCGGAAGAAGCACACTCAGAAAGAATGTTTTCTCTGTCTTCATCAAAAGCATCAAAATCAAGGTGGCAATGACTGTCTATCAGGTTCATCATAAAGCTATATTAGCAAATGTTAATGGATTAAATGATGAACAATGATATAAAAGAAGCCAGCCTGCCGCACGAACGTATGATGATTAATCTCGCCATGTTTCATTTATTGCTTCCTGTGGCTGCATTCAGTTCCGGACACATTGCCTGGATTCTGAGTTTTGCGCTTGTGGGTGCTCTGGTCAGCATAGGCTGGATTGCCTGGAAAGCCAAGTTTGGTCAGTATGCTAGTGTAGTCATTCAGCAACATTGGAATTTAGCATGGCGTCATGCCAAGTGGTTGCTAATCAGCTATGGCGTGTCTGTTGTGATTATGCTGGTGGCATGGTCTATTTCAGCTATGCAGCCTGATCATAATATGGCGACTATTATGCTCGTGGTCTTCAGCCGAATTGCGGCCGTACCGATTTTACTGATGGTTTTGCTAATATTTATGTTGGAAATGACCGCTTTATCTGATGCACGCAAAGGTGCGTAATAATCAATAGGGGAGTCTTTATGTCTGAAACGGATAACACAGCACATCTCGCCAGTCAGCCGCATGAACGGATGATGTTCAATATCGCTATTTTTCATTTTCTTTTGCCAGCCATACTTTTTGCAACGGAAAATCTATGGCTAATTTTTAGTGTGCCAATTGCCTGCTCGCTGATGATGATTTTGTCGATCTGGATTCAAGCACACAGGCCGGCAAATAAAACGGAGCTGGTATTAGCACATTGGCAATGTGCCTGGCGTCGTAGTCGTTTTCTTATTGTGTCTTATGTCGTCTCACTTATACTCTTTCTTATCGCTTGGGGGGTGTTACAAGGACAGGAAGATCCCAATATGCGAATGATTCAGCTTGCTGTTATTGGCTGGTTTTGTCTGATCCCGATTTCACTCACTGTGGTGGGTTTGATTATTTTAGAAACCAGCGCCCTAGCGCAAGCAAGAAGAGGCATCATGCCGCAAAAAATGCGGCTGTGATTATTTTTCCAGTGTGGTGATCGTCGCCTGACCTTCACCACGCGGATCGCTGGCGGCATTGAGTGTGCTGTTGATTTTATCTTGGATGATGATGTGCATATCACCGTATTGACGTGATAGTGGGGTGATGTGATGACCTCTTTGCTTTAGTGCATCCAGTTCCTGTTCGTTAAAACCCACGTTTTCTACCTGCACTTCATCAGGTAGATATTGATGATGGTAGCGAGGTGCAGCCACGATAACTTCTGCACTTTTGCCTTCGATAAAATCAAGCACGCTAAGTAACACCATACTGATAATGCGGCTGCCACCGGGTGTGCCGGTAATAAGTAAACGATCATTACTTTCGACAAAGGTCGGTGTCATGCTCGACAGTGGTCGCTTGTAGGGGGCAATAGCATTAGCTTTTTCACCAACAAGACCATAAACATTGGCGGCACCAGATGAGGCAGAAAAGTCATCCATTTCGTCGTTAAGTAATACGCCAGTTCCTTCTGCAACAAACCCAGAACCGAATGGATAGTTAACACTTAACGTAGCAGCCACCCGATTGCCCTGACTGTCGAGTATGGAAAAGTGCGTGGTATCTTCGCCTTCAATGGATTGGTCTGTCAGGGCGGGACTCGGCGTCGCATGAACCGGATCAATCGTGTCGCTAAGTTGTTTGCCATAGTCGACCGAAGTTAAGTAGTCAGGAATAGCTACAAAATCAGCATCACCCAGAAAACGACTGCGATCACGATAAGCCCGGCGCATAGCTTCGATGACCAGATGCCGTTTCTGTGTGGTATTAGCGTCAGCCAAGTCAAAAGCGGAAAGCTGATTTAATGCATTGACCATCACAATACCGCCTGATGAGGGAAGGGCGGCAGAGGTGATGGTGTAGCCTCGATAAAGCCCTTTTATCGGTTGTCTGAGTTTGACTTCATACCGTTGTAAATCATCTAAAGTCCAGATGCCACCCTGTTGCTGAACAGCTTCAACTAAACGCTGGGCAATATTGCCCTGATAAAAACCTGCTTTACCTTGTTGGGCAATGCTATTCAGCGTATGTGCTAAGTCAGGCTGTTTAATGACGGTGTCTACACTGGGAACTTGTCCATTATCAAGAAACTGCCGACGGCTGGCGGCGTATTGGTTTAATACCGACAGTCGAAAACGCGCCATATCGGTGTAGTGCTGACCCACTGCAAAACCTTCTAGTGCATAACGAATAGCGGGTGCCAGACTTTGTTTAAGAGGCAATTTACCGTAGTGCTCACTGAGATAGACGATACCAGCGGGCACACCGGGAATGCCAGCAGCAAGTGGACCATTGAGGGAGTGGGATTGTTCGAACTCACCTTGCTGATTGAGATACATATCAGCACTGGCTTTACCGGGCGCCATTTCACGTCCATCCACCATAATATCTTTGTTGGTTTCTGCCTGATGTAGTAACCAGAAACCGCCACCGCCCAGACCTGATCCCGCAGGCTCGACGACAGCTAAGGCCGCGGTGACTGCCACCGCTGCATCAAACGCATTGCCTCCTTGTTCCAGTATCTCGATACCGGCTTGCGTGGCTAAGGGATGAGCGCTGGCGACGGCAACATCATGCTCGTTTGCCCAGACCGGGGTAACGCATAAACAAAAACTAAGGCAAAGAAGATGGACTAGACGCATATCAAGCCTTGGTCTTAGCTGCCTGACGGTCTAATTCGCGGCGGCGTTTTTTCTCGGCACGATGTTTTTCAACAGCTTCCTGAGTTTCGACACCGATATGCGCTTCACCACGCTGTCTAGCTAATTGAATTTGCTTTTCACGCTCAGCGTAGCGCGCTTTTTGCTCAGGTGTGGTTTTGTCATAACAATGCGGACAGCTGACGCCTTTTTGATATAGCGGGCTTTGTTTTTCTTCTTCTGTTATGGGTAGTCGGCAGGCGTGACATTGATCATAGTCGCCTTTTTCCAGATTGTGATTGACTGTGACTCGGTCATCAAATACAAAACATTCACCTTGCCACATGGATTCTTCAGCAGGGACTTCTTCCAAGTATTTCAGAATGCCACCTTCCAGATGGTACACCTCGTCAAATCCTTGTTCTTTGAGGAAGGCAGTGGATTTCTCACAACGAATACCGCCTGTGCAGAACATCGCAACCCGTTTGTGTTTTTCAGGATCCAAGTGGGATTTCACGTAGTCAGGAAACTCTCTGAAACTATCGGTTTGTGGATTCACTGCATTTTTGAAGGTGCCAACCTGGACTTCATAATCATTGCGGGTATCGATTAACAATACATCGGAGGCGGAGATCAGTTCGTTCCACTGTTTGGGTTTGACATAGGTACCGACGACTTGTTTTGGATCAATGCCTTCTACGCCCATGGTGACGATTTCTTTTTTGAGTTTGACCCGGGTGCGCATAAACGGCGCGGTATCAGTGAAGGATTCTTTATAACTTATCGGATCCAACCTTGGATCCTGTTGCAAATAATTAAGCAAAGCATCGATGGCTTCTCTGGAGCCTGCAACCGTGCCATTAATGCCTTCTTGTGCCAGCAATAATGTACCGCGAACCTCGTGTTCGAGCATGAAATCAAGTAACGGCGCTTTTAACTCGGTGTAATTGTCTAGCGTGACAAATTTATATAACGCACAAACGACAATATGGGACATGGTGTTTCCTGAAACTGAAATAAATCTCGTTATTTTACGTTTATTTAACGTCGCTGTCCTGCTATGAATGATTCATAAAAAATAAGGCAAATTTACCGTGCTGGCTGATGAATTTCAGCGTTAATATTTTTGTCAGATAATTTCAATAAGCAGCTGCATGATGCAAGGGTGTTGGTATGAACGCAATGGAACAGAGAGAACAGCTTAAACACTATAACCAAAAGTGGCAGGAAGATGATCAGCGCTGGCAGGAAGAAATTGAACACTGGCAGCACTCAACACAGCGTATGGTGGCGCTCATCTATCTGTTGGAAAAATCCTTACCAGAACACTCATCGAGCATCGAGAAACACAAAAAACGCATTGATGAGCATAATGCGGAAATTGTTCGTTACGAATGTGGCCTTGATGAACATTGTTTAAGTACCTGTCCCAGCCATATCGAATTAGAAAAACATCAAAAAATGCATCGAAAAATGCAGCTAAGACACGAAGAAATGAAAAAAGAGCATGACCGTTTCTCACGTAATTACCAGAAGCAAATGCAACGTGTCAGAGAACTGGCAGAGCGATTACTGAACGAGTTAGATTAACCTTGCCACTGTCGTGGTCGACCAGTGTCTAAATGGACAAAATTCGACTTAGGATAATACCCCACACCACCGGCGTTTAATGTCAGTGCTGCTTCACGAAGACGTGACAATTCGACATCAGCTAATCGCACATCAATGGCTTTCCCCACCATATGCAGACTCTTTTTGGCCACACCATCAGACGTTTTTCTAAGCATGGAATTAGTCTGACTGGAACGATAGCCGGATATGATTTGAAAAGGACTTTTACTGCCAAGCTCGGTATGTAACAGATTAAGAAGATCAATCAGGTGTCGGTCGATGGGCATTTGTTCATCTGTTCGATGATCGCGCAGTATATGATTGATCTGTTTCAATGCATCCGTTTTATAAAAACCAGCTTCCCAATAGGCCACTTTCAGCTTTTCACCGGTATGCAGATTGTCAAAAGCAATATGTCTGGGGGGCTGTTTCAGCTTTTCTGCCAGTGCCAAAGGCGTAGTCAATAGCACTGTTGAAGTCAGCCCCCATTGTAGAAACTGTCGTCTTGATGTCTGCATCAGCGTTATCCTCTGAAATATTGGCAGAGAGTAGCAGATCCTGAATTAACCTTGTCGACGTTTAATTAACAACCACAGAAAAAAAGGGCCGCCAAGTAACGTCGTGATAATACCCACAGGAATTTCTGCAGGGGCAATCAGCAGTCTGGCAATTCCATCGCACAGAATTAAAAAGCCACCACCGAACATGATGGTTGCCGGTGTAAGCCAGCGATGATCGGTACCGATTATCAGTCTGCAGATATGTGGCACCATCATGCCGATAAAGCCAATGGGGCCAGATAAGGCAACGATGCCACCCACACATAAAGAGGTCGAGAAAAATAACAGATAACGTACCTGCCTAACCGATACCCCACGACTAAGAGCAATATCATCCCCTGCCATTAACAGGTTTAGTTCACGACTCAGCCATAAAATGATAGCCGTACTGACGGTGACAACGGGAATAAGCTGCAAGAGTGAGTGATAGCTGGCTGAAGTTAATCCTCCCATGAGCCAGCGCATGATCATAAAAGAATCTGTCATATCACTCAGATACTGAATAAATAAAATCAGGCTGGAGAAAAAGAAGCTGGTGGCTACCCCCGTAAGCAGCAAGGTTTCACTGGAAAATCCGCGTTGTAGCTGGCTGATGAAAAAGACAAAAGTAATCGCCACTAAGGCACCGATAAAAGCCCCTATCGTAATGATGTCAAAACCGAATAAGCTAACGTTAATGCCTAAAAAAACGGTGCATGCGGCTCCGAAAGAAGCACCACTGGCGACACCTAATGTGAAAGGCGTAGCCAGTGGATTATGAAACATAGCCTGAAATACCATGCCACAGAGCGATAAGCCAGCACCAGCGACAAAGGCGAAGAGTACTCGTGGCACTCTGATATCCAATAGAATCTGTTGTTTAAGGATGTCATCAGCAATATCGCTGAGTCCTACCCAAGGAGCTGATAGTGCGATGACAAGGCTGAACAACGACATCAATATCAGTTTATGTGATGACGTCATGGAGTGTCTGCCAAAGCCACTAAGCGCTGATTTGTCGGATGCACAACAAAGGTGAAGTCCTGTTGGTAGAGTTGTTTGAGTCGTTGCTTATCAAGTAAGTCCGGACCGTTACCTTGCCACAACACCTGACCTTCACGCAGAGCCAATACCTGTTTATCAGGGTGAGCTGCGTGGTTGATATCATGGCTGACTTCAATCACGGTCATTTGATGATTTTTGTTGAGTTGATTAATCAGCTGATGGATTTCTACCTGATGGTGAGGATCGAGATAGCTGGTGGGTTCATCCAGCAAGATTAAGGGTGTTTGTTGACTTAAAGCGGCAGCTATCATCACTCGCTGGCATTCGCCACCGCTGAGTGTTTTCATGAAACGTGTGCGAAATGATTGGGTTTCGGTAATCGTCAGTGCTTCTTCGATCGCCTGTTGATCCTGGCTGGTCCATTCTGATAACGGAGAGTGATAGCTATAGCGTGACATTTTCAAAAATTCTTCAACGCTGAAAGGTAAAGCGCGACCACTATTTTGCGGTACATAGCTTATCAATTGTGCCCGCTGCCGCTGTGCATATTCGTTGATGTCACGCTGGTTTAAGCAAACGTTGCCTGAGTGAATGGGCAGAATACCCATGAGTGTTTTCAGTAAGGTACTTTTACCAGATCCATTTGGGCCCACGACCACCCAGTAACTTCCCATATGGACATGAAAATCAATCCCGCTGAGCAGGGGTTTCTCCTGAATCTGTACAGAGAGCTTATTGACTTCAATCATTATGCTGCCAGTCGAGGTCAGGATGAAGCAACCGCGCCATCTCAGGTAAGAGCTTAAAGATACGCGGGCCAGGGATACTCGCATAATCATGTTCGATGATATAAATCCGCTGCTGTTTGACTGCGTTGACACTGTGCAGGGTTTGCCACTGCTTGATGACCTGTTTCATGTCAGATTGATGATCTTTTTGTTCTGGAAAAACGTCAATAATGGCATCTGGGTTCATGCGAATAATGCCTTCTGCTGATACTGAAGGGACTTTAACGGCAGTGTCCGTGTAGACATTGACGCCGCCGGCAAGCTCCAGCAATTCATTATAAAAGTCATGTTGTCCTGCAATATAAACTATGTCGATTTGATCGCTATTCACATAGTGAGCAATCCCCACCAAAGTTCTGACAGGGTCAACGTTATGGACTTTATGGCGTACAGAATCAATTTGATCCTGGATGTTATTGAGCAATTGAATGGCTTCACTTTGTTTGCCAGTGAGATCAGCGATGGTTGAAATGGTCTCTTTAATATCAGCAATTGACGTGTTATCCAGTACTAAGGTTTGTATACCTAAGTCTGCTAAATGTTGTTGTGTTTGTTGTTGACCGTTTAACATAATGACAAGGTCGGGTTGCTGACGGGTAATGGCTTCGATACTGGTATTGGTATAACTTCCGACACTGGGTAATGCTTGAGCTTGTGGAGGATAGTCGCAATAATCAGTGACCGCGACAACGCGATTTCCTAATCCTAATGCAAACACGGTTTCCGTCAAGCTTGGCGATAAGGTGATGATCCGCTCATAGTTATTTGTTGTCGCTACAGGCTTCTTTGCATTATCTGCCAATAGCCAGACAATACCAAAAATCAGTATGAATACGAGTAAGGGCCATAAACGGCGCATAAATAATCCTGAGCGCAAATGGGTCATTATACGGCCTGAACCACAATAGAGAGTAAGCAATGACAGAGTATGAGGAACTGCTATCCAAATCGGATAAGCTTTTTGATATGAATCAAATTAATACCGCACTGGATAATCTGGCAGAGCAATTACATCGGGATTATGCCAGTAAGCTGCCGCTGATGCTGTGTGTGATGAATGGATCGGTTATCACAGCGGGTCATTTATTACCTCGGCTGAACTTCAAATTAGAGCAGGATTATATTCACGCCACACGATATGGTGATAAAACAGTGGGCGGAGAGATTAGCTGGCAGGCGAAGCCGGTCACAGCTTTGCAGGGGCGCCATGTGTTGTTGATTGAAGATATTTTTGATGAGGGCGTCACGCTGACGGCATTAAGAGAATATTGCCTCAGTGAGGGGGCAGCCTCCGTTAAATGTGTCTGCCTGTTTGATAAAGATCATACTAATAAAGTCGGCACTGTTCCCGAATACATGGGCTTAACCGTACCCAATCGTTATGTTTTTGGCTTTGGTATGGATATGGGTGGTTTCTGGCGTAACCTACCTGCTGTATATGCTCTGAAGGAGTCGTAAATGCGTTTATTAGGCATTATTGGTGGAAGCGGTCTGGCGCAATACCCAGGGCTGGAAATAACGGAACAAAAACAAGTTGAAACGCCCTATGGAGAACCCTCAGCAGCAATAAAAATGGGCACCTTAAATGGTAAAAAAGTCGCTTTTTTACCGCGACATGGCGATAGGCATAGTATTCCACCGCATCGCATTAATTATCGAGCTAATATTCATGCATTGAAAGTCATCGGTGTCACCGATATTTTGGCTGTCGCTGCCGTAGGGGGGATTACTGATAAGTATGCGCCAGGCGTGCTATCGGTGCCGGATCAGATTATTGATTACACCCACAGTCGTGAACAAAGCTTTTTTAGTGAACGCTTCCGTGCTGATAATCATATTGATTTTACCTGGCCCTATGATGCTGAACTACGCCAGACCTTATTAAGCGCTGCGACTGATGCCAGTCTGTCAGTACATGATGGTGCGACTTATGCCGCCGTTCAGGGCCCAAGATTAGAAACGGCGGCAGAAATTCGTCGTTTGGAAAGAGATGGTTGTGACCTGGTCGGGATGACGGGGATGCCAGAAACCTGTCTGGCCAGAGAAGCCGAGCTACGCTATGCAACTCTCACTATTGTTGCAAACTGGGCGGCTGGTAAAACTGAGAACGTGCTGACGATGACTGAAATTCAGCAAACTCTGGCTAATGGTATTGATGATGTAAAATCGATTATCGCTCATGTTATCGAGCGAATATAGCAATTAATTTTCTGGTAGCGAATAGGTTTCCGGCGTTTTAGAAACCGCTGAAGCAGGCGTCGCTACAGGGACAATTTCTAAAATGGCTGCGACACGTGGGTGATCAAAGTAAATGAGACTTTTACTACGGATGCGTCGAATTTGGCTAAGGCGAGGGTTATTGGGATAGGTAACTGACTCACTATTCGAGCCTGAGTTACTTACCGGTACGTTACCGTTTTCTTTAAACCAGATATCAATATCAGCATGAAGATAGTTAACCCGGTAAAGTTTGATTTGGCCTTCTACCAGACCATTACTCGAGTTAATTTGAACACTTCTTGCGCTGCCTTTGCTCAAAATCGGCTGCTGCCAAGCCTGATGATAGAGCACGCGATAATTAGACGCATTGTTCAGACGGGATGCGACGCCAGATAATAAGCCTGTGCCGGCCGGTTTTATTCGGTTGTTATTTGAACCTGGGATTAAGCTGCCACTGTTGATGCTGCGCATTTCTGGCCAGTGTTCGGCATTGGCACCACTATATCTTTCGAAAACAACGAGTTCTGCTTTATACCATTGTTGAGCTGCTGCATTAGTGCTTAGGCCTGTAAGAAGGAATAAGGCAAACAGTGATATAAACAGGCGTTGTATTTTCATAATGACTCTATTCGGGAAGTATTTCTATGTATTGTCCACTGAATAAAACCTATTATTCAAGTGATAAACAATCTGTCGTGGCAATACTGCTATCATTTAAACAGTATGTTTGATCAATGTCGATAAACAAGAGGGTGAAATAATGGATGGGTTTTCAAGTTTTGTACTGATTATTGTCGTACTTATGGTGGTTGTCATCATGATGGGCGTCAAAGCTGTTCAGCAAGGACGTGAGTATACCGTTGAACGTTTTGGGCGTTATACACGAACCTTATCACCCGGATTACATTTGATCGTACCTGTTATTGACCGTATCGGCTCAAAAATAAATATGATGGAACAGGTTCTTGATGTGCCTTCTCAGGAAATCATCACTAAAGATAACGCCACTGTCAGGGTGGATGGCGTGGTGTTCTTTCAGGTCATTGAAGCAGCTAAAGCAGCTTATGAAGTGAGTGGTCTGGATAATGCGATATTGAATCTCACCATGACCAATATCCGTACCGTTATGGGGTCTATGGATCTGGATGAGCTGTTATCAAAACGTGATGATATTAATGCGCGCTTGCTGAACGTAGTTGATGATGCAACCACACCATGGGGCGTGAAAGTTACCCGGATCGAAATTAAAGATCTGGAACCGGATCAAGGTTTAGTAGAAGCGATGAGTCGCCAGTTAAAAGCGGATAGAACAAAACGGGCATCTATCCTGGAAGCGGAAGGCCATCGTCAATCTGAAATTTTACGAGCAGAAGGTGAAAAGCAGGCTGCTGTATTAGAAGCGGAAGGTCGTCTTGAAGCCGCCATGCGTGATGCTGAGGCGCGTGAACGTTTAGCTGAAGCAGAAGCCAAAGCGACCATGATGGTGTCAGAAGCCATCGCGAAAGGTGACGTACAGGCTGTGAACTACTTCGTCGCACAGAAATATGTTGAAGCACTGAAAGATATGGCGTCAGCCGATAATCATAAAGTCATCATGATGCCACTTGAGGCCAGCAATGTTATAGGTTCAGTTGCTGGTATCGCAGAACTTGCCAAAGAAGCGTTCAATAAAAAAGGAGCTTAATCATGCCTTTTGTCATTGATTTTTGGCATTGGTGGGTATTAGGTGTCGGTCTGATTATCATTGAAATACTGTTGCCGACTTTTTTTGCTCTATGGATGGGGATAGCGGCCTTCGTTACAGGACTGTTTTTATTCTTTTTTTCGGCGCTATCCTGGCAGTATCAGTTATTAATTTTTGCTTTGTTATCCATCATCAGTATTGTGGTCTGGCGACAATATTATCGTGAACACCCTTTGCTGAGTGATCAACCCAATTTAAATAAAAGAGGCGAGCAATACATAGGTCGAGTTATCACCTTACAGACACCGATTGTTGATGGTGTTGGCAAAATCAAGCTGGATGATTCGACATGGAAAATCCAGGGAAATGATAATCCAGCCGGTAAAAAAGTGAGGATTATTGCTTTAAACAACGTCGTCTTTACTGTGGAGTCTATCGACTGACATGTCTGTCACGACTATTGATTTACTGCGGCATGGTGAGACGGAAGGTGAGGGAGTTTATCGAGGGCAGCAAGATTATTTGCTGACTGAAATTGGACGTGAACAGATGCAATCAGTGCTGACGGATGAGTTACCCTGGCAGCAGATTATTACCTCACCACTGTCTCGCTGTGCCAGTTTTGCGGCAGATTTAAGTCGGGATACTGGTCTAAGTCTGGCATATGAGCCAAGATTTATTGAAATGTCTTTTGGCCAGTGGGAAGGAAAAACAGCAGAAGCCATAGAGGAAAACGATCCTCATCATTTCTTTGCTTTTTATGATGACCCTGTCCTCAATACACCGCCTCAAGCTGAAACGTTAATTGCCTTCCAACAACGCTGTATTTCAGCCTGGCAAGCGATGTTGAAACAATATGGGCAGCGACATATTCTTCTAGTCACACATGCTGGTGTCATCAGATTATTATTGGCGCATATTTTATCGATGCCGTTACAAGCCCTTTTCCATATTGATGTGCCTTTTGCCTGTCTGAGTCGAGTAGAAGTGTATAGTGATGGCAACGGTGACTTTGCCAGAGTGTTATTTCATGCAGGACAATTATGAGTGAGTTTTTTAATACCGGATTATCTCAACAAACGTTTTTAGATGAGTACTGGCAAAAAAAACCACTACTGATTCGGCAAGCCTTTCCTGATTTTGAATCACCTATTACCCCTGAAGAGCTTGCAGGCTTTGCTTGTCTGGAGGATGTGGAGTCACGGCTTATTGAAGAACACGCCAGCACTGGTCCATGGTTGTGTCGTCATGGCCCTTTTTCAGAAGATGATTTTGAGGCATTACCTGCATCACATTGGACGCTATTGGTTCAGGATATGGATAAGCATGAACCTGAATTAATAGACATTACACGTTGTTTTGATTTTATCCCTGACTGGCGACGTGATGATCTGATGATTAGTTATGCCCCCATTGGTGGGAGTGTCGGGCCCCATACGGATGGTTACGATGTGTTTTTACTGCAAGCAAAGGGGACTCGACGCTGGCAAGTCGGGGCTGAACCCCTTTTAGAAACCCGTTTAATTGAAGGGCTAGATCTGAAAATTCTGTCGGAATTTACAGCTGATGAAAGCTGGGATCTGGAGCCCGGTGATATGCTGTATTTACCGCCACACTTTGCTCATCACGGTGTGGCGCAGAATGACTGCATGACGTTCTCAATTGGCTTCAGAGCGCCGACGCAAACAGAGGTGCTGGATGCTTACCTGCAAGAGCTTGCTGATTCAGACATAGGAGATGTGCACTACAGTGATCCTGATTTGAATGTGAATACAAGTGAAACAAAGATTGATAAAAGAGCGATGGCACGCTTCAAACAAAGCTTGATCGATACTATCAACCAGTCTGATACACTTCTACAGTCAGCAGTTGGTCGTTTAGTTACTCAGACTAAACCATCACTGGAGTGGTTAGCTGATGAATATATCCAAGATAACGACCCAATGTCTTTATCCACTCAGTTTGAATCTGGTGGCATATTACAGCGCAATCGCTATATTAGAATGGCTTGGACAGAAAGCGAAAACCATCTGTTTCTGTTTATTGCTGGGGAAAAATTGACTCTTTCAGCATCCTATCAATCGATGATGAATATGCTGACTGGAGTGTTACCCATAAGCCTTCAGCAATGGGAATCACTCCAGCAATATGAGGGCGCAGAGCAGGTGTTGAATGCGTTAATTCAACACGGTGGTTGGTACTGGGAATAAGGCGTTTAACTCGGCTTTTTTCTGTTAAAAGTGGTTTTATGACATTTCGGGCAAGGGGGGATGCGACTTGTTTTTTTGAAATGTAATTCACAACCGCATGATTCACAGTAGAGGGCGCCAATCCCTGTTACTTCCCCTGTGTGGTACTGCTGAAGCTTAGTGGCCTGCTGGGCTAACTGGTCTAATTCCAGTCGCGTCTTGTCTGCCACAGTAGCAAATAAATCCAGTAATCGTGCTTCAACAAGCTGTAAATCAAAGGTCAGCCATGTTGAGAATGTTTTTCCTGTTGATTCAAGATAATCAGCTGCATCATGTAAATCGCGTTGTATATAAGTGGCGATTATTTCAGCTTCTTCTTGGGTAAGTTCACGTAATTCAATCGCTTGCTGTTTGGCCTTATCAAGGTTTCGCTGCAGGGTTGGCATAGCCTGTTGCTCAGCTTCATCCAAGAAGTTATTCAGACGTTCCATCATTTTATCGTAGGCATCGGTGAGTTTTTTTTCTAAATTATCTTCATTCATTGCCTTACTCCTTTTATCCTTGCGTCTTTTAGGTTAACTTAGCACAGATTAATCGACTTAAGGAGTCTGTTTTGAACTCATTTCGTGGCGTCTTTCTCTTTGGCTTTCTTGCCTGTTTGAGTATGTTGCTTATCGCTGGTTACTTTCAGTTTATTGAACATCTGGAGCCTTGTCCCTTGTGTATCCTGCAACGTGTGATGGTACTTATTGCTGGTGTGTTCTTTTTGATAGGTGCTATTCACAATCCCGTGACAACAGGACGACGAATTTATGGGTTCTTGGTTTTCTTGGCAGCGGGACTGGGTGCCGCTATATCCGCTCGACATGTATGGATTCAAAATCTACCGGAAGATCAGATACCTAGTTGTGGTCCAGGGTTGAACTTTATCTTAGAAAATTTCCCATTGAGTCAAGCCGTTGATATGGTATTGAAGGGCTCAGGTGAATGCGCAGACGTCCTTTGGACCTTCCTCAATCTCAGCATTCCTGCTTGGACATTGGTTGCCTTTATTCTGATGTGCTTAGTAGGGTTGAAGCAGTTATTTGGTCAGCATAAACAGCCAGATTTCATCTGAATTAGATTAATTCAGATGAAATTTATGGTGTTATAAGAGTTTATTTTTGACGCTTTGCCACTGACGTGGCCGGGTGAGGTAGGGTTAGCGTGCGCGGTAGACAATACGACCTTTAGTTAAATCGTATGGCGTCAGCTGTACAGTGACTTTGTCACCTGTAAGAATACGAATATAGTTTTTACGCATTTTGCCTGAAATATGCGCTGTAACCACATGGCCGTTTTCCAGTTCAACACGGAATGTGGTGTTAGGCATGGTATCAATTACTGTGCCTTCAAACTCAATATGTTCTTCTTTTGCCATAAACTCTAATGTTCTTGAATAAAAAAGAACCATTTTGCCGTAAAATGACTGATTATTCAAAGTTTTTTATCTAACTTCTGCCAATCGGTGTAATAACCCTCTAATCCTGAAAAATTAGTCTTATATGACATTTTAGGGCTCTCGGCGATCCAATAACCCAGATAAAGCCATGAAAGATCATAGTTTTTGGCTAATTCAATTTGTTTAAGAATGGCAAATGTCCCTAAACTGCGTTTAGCGAGGTCAGGATCAAAGAAAGTATAAAAAGCTGAGGCCCCGTTGATGACAAAATCTGTCACAGCTATCCCAATCAGCTTGTTTTCCAGCCAGAATTCAATAAATGCACTATCGCACCAACTGCTAGTCAGAAAGTTGGTATAGCTTGATGGGGTGGGGTTATCCATGCCTCCCCCCAAATGTCGACCAGCAAGATAACGCTCATATAATTCAAAATGTACCGGATTAAATTCAGCTGGATGAATTTTAGTTTGCACATCCTGATTACGTTTTAAACAGCGCTTCTGACTTCTGTTAGGTTTAAACTGGGCAATATCAATTCGCACTGGTACACAGGATGAGCACTCTGCGCAAAATGGCCGATATATGTGATCCCCGCTTCTCCTGAATCCATGTTGAATCAGATGACTGTACAGGTGCTTACTCGCCGGTTTATTTGGGTCGGGATAAAGGTTTCTGGCCTGCCTGTCACTAAGGTATGAACAGGCATGAGGTTGGTCTTGATAAAAATTCAGGCTCATAGTGCGTAGGGTAAATCAGCATCTAACTGCCATTGACTGGGCGATACTTTGACAGAACATAACTTATCCAGTCTTTTGATAAATTCTGCTCTGGGGATTTCTTCTCCCCCCATACGCGATAGGTGATCGGAGTATATCTGACAGTCTATCATCGGCATGTCCCAGCGTTGTAATTGTTGGCATAAGGCGATGAGCGCAACTTTAGAACTGTCTGGTACAAAACTAAACATGGATTCACCAAAAAATGCTTTGCCTACAGAAACACCATAAAGACCACCAACCAGTTCATTATCTTTCCAGCATTCAATACTATGTGCATATCCCTGATGGTGTAAATCAGTATAAGCCTCGATCATATTATTGTGTATCCACGTCCGGTTATCTGGATCAGTAGGTTGATTCTGTCTCGGTGCCGAACACGCTTTCATGACCTGTTCGAATGCGCGATCCATTGTGACGGTAAACTGTCCTTTCCGTAATATCTTATTAAGGCTTTTACTGATATGAACATCATCTGTGAAAAGAACCATACGTGGATCAGGACACCACCATAAAATCGGGTCATTTTTATTAAACCAGGGGAAAATGCCACGTTGATAGGCATCCAGTAATCTTGCTGGAGACAGATCACCGCCAGCAGCTAATAAACCATGATCTGTCGCTTTTTCCACAGGCGGGAAATGACTTTGTGAGTCGGCAGCCAACCAAGTGATAGACATAACTTAATCTTGTAGTTGAATAGTGAGTTGTTTTGCCCACTGAATAGATTCTAAATAAGTTTTGACTAATATTTCTCTTGGAACAGGTGAAGTGGATATGGTTTCCCAATCCGCTTGTTCATAACTCAAAGTATCTGCTAAAGCTCTTCCTGCAGGTCCTTGTTTATCTATCAAGGCTGTTTTAAGTTCAGCGGTCAATGGTAAGGGGTCAACAATATCGACAAGTGGTTTATCCAACATGGCATCCAGAACCGACAGAAGACCGACGGTGAAAAACATATCTGAATGTCCTTTATAGTATTTGGCTAGTAGCTCACACATTCTGCCGCGAAACATGGCGACATGACGTAATTCATTCGGTTTATCATCAATACCTGATAAACATAATAAACTTGCCCATGTTTTAATTTTATTGAGCCCAAGCATGACTATCGCTTGTTTGGTACTTTCCACTTTTTTAGGCAAACCAAAAAAGGCGGAGTTGATTAAACGCAAAAGTTTATAACTGAGCGTGATGTCTTGATTAATAATCTCAGTTAAATCTTCGGCTTCTACATCAGTGTCTTGAAGACGCACCAATAATGACATTAATGTTTGCGTTGACGGGGTTAATTGATGACCTGTACTTTGATCAGGCTTGGTATAAAAATCACCTTCCAGCAAATCTAGGTGATGCGCTTTGCAATAGTGATACTGTTCGATGTTGTTAACATTGATAGCACACAAAACGTCATAGTGTGCACGCCATGCTTGAATTTCTTGATTAGTCAGTTGTTGTAAATTTTCTTGTGCGAGGTCAATCAATAATGTCTTGTACTGATGCCCATTCATGGAGTTATGCAATCGATTTGCATAATTTATGGCACGATGATGAGCCGGTGGTGGCTGTTGGGTATTAATGTCTAAAGTTAGAGAGGCATTTATTTTAGGTAGATCCAGAAGAGCATGGTGCCATGACTCTGGAATTGATAACAGCGCACTAGAACTATGGTTAATATCTAACACAATGTTGGGCAGTGACTGGACAAAGTCAGGAACGGGACTATCGTCCTTTAACTTTTGTCCTTCAAGATCATAAAAGCTTAAATGATATCCGGCGACATCCAATTCATCATTGATGAATAAGGGGTGACGGTGAATTAAACCCGAAAAAGTTTTTAATTGTTCTAAAGCGACTTCGTCCTGCGCCATAAGTAAATGCTCTCTTTAAGCTAGCCATCACCTCAAAGCGACTCTCTTCCTGAGAATGCGTGAGAAAGGGTGCCACTGTCAACATATTCGAGCTCACCTCCCAGTGGAATACCATGAGCAAGTCGACTGACTTTGATATTGCGGGCTCTGGCCAGTTCACCGATAAAATGAGCCGTTGCTTCACCTTCCACGGTAGGGTTGGTAGCCAAAATAACTTCTTCGATAGTGTTTTGATCTAACCATTCAATCAATTTGGGAATGCCCAATGCTTCAGGACCGATACCATCCAGCGGCGATAAATGGCCTGATAATACAAAATATTGTCCTTGGTATTGGGTTGCTTGTTCAATAGCAAGTACGTCGCTTGGCATTTCTACAATACACAAAATGTCTTGTTGGCGACGCTCATCAGCACATCGTGAACAGAGTTCTGTTTCAGATAGAATTCTGCAACGATTACAATGTTTTACGTTTTCTAATGCATGAGTAAGCGCCTGAGCTAGACGTTGACCACCATCTCGATTACGCTCAAGCAAATGGAATGTCATACGTTGTGCTGATTTTGGCCCTACGCCTGGTAAACAGCGAAGCGCACTTATCAACTCATCAATACTGGGACCGAGTTTTGCCATGTTATAAGGCTAAAATGGCATTTTCATGCCAGGAGGTAGCATGCCTGACATACGTTCTTGAGTGGTTTGTTCTACTTGGCGGTTTGCGTCATTAACAGCAGCAGCGATTAAATCTTCCAGCATTTCTTTATCATCTTCAAATAACGCATCTTCAATTTGAACGCGCTTAATGTCATGTTTACCTGTCATGGTAATTTTGACCATTCCACCACCGGCTTGTCCGGTGACTTCGACAGAAGCCAATTCTTTTTGTGCTTTTTCCATATTGGCCTGCATTTGCTGGGCCTGTTTCATCAGATTGCCTAAACCACCTTTCATGGAATGTCCTCTTTACTTAATCTAAGGGTTTTATTGTACTTTCAATTACACGAGCATTAAATGTGTTCTTAATCACTTCGATAGTGGGGTCAGTCTGGATAGATTCAATAGCCTGTTGCTGTTTTTGTGCGAGTTGTTCAGCTCTTTCAACCGCTACTGTCGGCCCTGAATGCAAACTATCGGGATCATGATTGAATATGACACTGACATTCTGATCGAGTTTCTGCTGTAATGCTTGTTCGAGGCGTTCTTTTGATTTTGAGGTCGCTAAATGAGCAAGTTCAGGCGATAACGATAGTTGAAGTGTGCGTTCTTCACATCGAATAAAGGCGCTATTCTCGGCTAATTGTCGCGTTAAAGCAGACAGTTTGAGTTCTGAAATGATTTGCGTCCAGTTTGCAGGGGACAAATCAACACTGATCAAAGTCTCTTCATCGACGCTGGGAAGCGAGTCAGCTAAAGCTTCTTTTGTATGTTTTTCGTTTACCTGAGTATCAGTGTTCTTTTGAATATTCTGGTCATGATTTAACTCAGGTCTGGGCTGTGGCTTTTCTAATGGTGCTGCGGGCTTTTGTGAAGAAAAGGCTGAATGGGTTGTTGAATCATTCGGCTCTGAATGATGTTCATGTCGACTCAATACCGGGGCTGATGCGTTTAGTTCTTTGCTGTCTGAGCTGTTGGCATTGCTGACTGTTACCGGCGGTTCAGTGACGGCCGGTTTACTAGGCGTGTCAGACTTTTTTGCTGGGGGATTCCCATTGTTGGGTTCGCCAGTCCGAGGCTGAAAACTTAGCATCCGTAATAACGTCATATCAAAACCGCTTTTCGGGTCAGCGGCCCATGGTAGATCTCGCTTACCATGCAGAGCAATTTGATAAAGTAATTGCACGGTTTCAGCATCAAACGTGTTGGCCAAGTCCTTTAGACTGGAGCTGTCTTTTTCTTCCGACGCTAAATCCTGAATGTGTTGATAGCTTGCTATCTTTTGTAAACCATCCAAAATCGCATTAAGAATAACTTCAAAGTCGCGGCCAAGTACTGCTAAATCACCAGAGAGTTGCAGTAATGCTTTTGCATCTCTTTGTTGAAGTGCGCTCAGTAATTGATAGACCTGATCTTGGTTGATGCTGCCAAGCATTTGGAAAACCACATCAGTCGTGACATTTCCGTTCCCAAAAGCAATCGCTTGATCTAATAAACTCAGCGCATCACGCATGCTGCCGTCAGCTGCACGAGCGAGTTCTATTAAAGCGGGATGTTCAAATGAGAGATTTTCTTGGCCTAAAATGTACGACAGATGTTCACTAATCTGAGTGATATCCAAACGTCTTAAGTTAAATTGTAGGCAACGCGACAAGATGGTGACAGGTAATTTCTGAGGATCTGTTGTGGCGAACAAGAATTTAACGTGAGGAGGGGGTTCTTCCAGTGTTTTTAATAGTGCATTAAAACTACTGGTCGATAACATGTGCACTTCGTCGATTAAGTAAACTTTATAACGACCACGACTTGGCGCATATTGCACGTTGTCGAGGAGTTCACGTGTGTCATCCACTTTTGTCCTGGACGCGGCATCGACCTCAATTAAATCGACAAAGCGACCACTATCTACTTCGACACAGCTCTGGCATTCACCACATGGGGTAGAGCTGACGCCTTGTTCACAGTTGAGGGATTTGGCGAAGATTCTCGCCAGTGTCGTTTTACCAACACCACGTGTACCAGAAAACAGAAAGGCGTGATGCAGTCGGTTTTGATCCAGGCCGTTGATTAAAGCACGTAAGACATGTTGTTGCCCAACGACTTGTTCAAATGTTTTAGGTCGCCACTTACGGGCTAAAACCAGATAACTCATCGGTTATTAGACACCCGGTTAACTTAATGTTTAGGGTGGCGACCCACACCAGCCGAATCTCGGCGCCCGAGTCCGAAGGCTCCGCTGCTCCCTTCCGGGCCTGACGGGGTCACCAACATATCGTCGCGAGGAGACCAATGCAGGCCACCATAGAGCGACACATTCTATGTCTTTATTGTAGTTTTTTCCATCCTATTTTGCTTTTAATCATGACATCGTCACATCAAACAAGCAGTTAGGGGCTTTATCATTGTAGAAAGGAGGAGGCTAATATTCATGAGATGCGCTGATGTGTTATTTCCTCCTCTTGAATTAAGTTTATGAAACGATTGTGATGGCCGATAGAAGTAGTATTAAGGATAGTGTTGACGCACTGTTGGCCTTTCTCGCTATAGCTGATCATGATGGATAAATGAAAAATAAATTTCTCACTCCTATCTTTGTTAACTTATTCGTTGCCCTGGTTTACCTGATAGCTGGTTGGCTGAGCATTCAATTCGCTGTATTTGAACATTTTTCAGCATTGGTATTTTTCCCTGCGGGTATTGCATTGCCCTTTTTTCTGACATATCCCGCCATGTACGTCTTGCCAGGGATCTTTGTCGGGGCATTGATAATCAGCTTAATCGTATTGACCAGAATCGAACTTATCGCGCACAACGTTATTTTTTCTGCTGTTATTGCCTTAGTCAGCTGTTTACAAGTGATTGTTGGAAAATACCTTTTCAGAAAAATGATTGGATTTCCACTTACACTAAGTCGTGATCGGGATATTTTTCTCTTTCTGCTAGTGGTACCAATTATATGTCTAGTTAGCACCACACTTGGTCTTGGCGTGATACATGTTTTTAACCCATCAGCATTAAATTTTATGCCGGTCTGGCTCATGTGGTGGATCGGAAACATTATGGGTACTTATGTCATGTTGTCTCTGGTTTTGAGCTTTATTGGGCGACCACGGGCAGTATGGAAAACAAGACGGTGGTTTATCGGTATTCTTGTTTTACTCTCATTGATTATCATCAGTGCTACAGTCTGGAATATCCGACAGTTTGAAGATAAACGTCTTGCTGATCAGTTCAAAATCAGAACGCAGGAAGCAGCCGAGGTATTTAAAATTGCTCTCAAAACAGAAGAGTTGATTCAAGATGGCGTCTCACGCTTGTTTGCCTCCTCGGACAAAGTGACGCGAGATGAGTTTAAGAGTTTTGTTAATTGGACCACCTATAATGAACAGCATATTCAGGTCATTGAGTGGTTGCCTCGAATACTGCATTCAGAACGACAGGCGTACGAAGAAGAGCAGAAGAAACATTTTGGCGAAGATTTTTTTATCAAAGAAATCGTGTCGCACAAGACGCTAGGTCCGTCAAAAGCATATCCTGTTTATTTCCCCATCACCTACTTAGAGCCTGAAGCAGATAACCTGATAGCGCGTGGATTTAATCCTTACTCATCCGTTGTTTCAAAAAAAGTGATTGATAAGGCTATAGAAAGTGGTCAGGCCGTTGCCAGAAGTCCACTGAAAATGATTCGTGATAAGGAGCTTATCGATGCATTAGTGATATATCGCCCCATATATCAAACTCAAACGGGTAAATTCAGCATTAATAAAGAGAATAACGAGGTGATTGGCTTGGTTAATGTCGTGATTCGTGTAAAGGAGTTTGTGGATGATATTTTGAAACAGTCATCACAACCGGAGTTCTTGATAAATTGGCTTGATATACAGAGTGGTGACTTTTTTTATCAGCAAAGTGAGGAGAGAACGTCCCGGATCAAACATTATGTTGATTTTGAATTAGCTGGCCGACACATGCAGTTGCAGTTTTACCCGACCACTTATTTTATGAATACTTACTCAACTAGCCTGGCGTCACTAGCACTGGTTTGTGGGTTTTTAATAACGACATTATTTACCTTGTTATTCTTGAGTATAACTGGGAGAACTCATCGCATCTCAAAAGAAGTCACCATTCGAACACAAGAGTTAACACAAGCAACAAAAAGGGCTCAGTCTTCAGAACAACGCATTCGCGATGTACTCAAACAGATGAAAGTGACGGAACAAAAGCTTCGACTATCAGACGTCGCTTTTAACTCGACTAGTGAAGCTATGATGATCACTGATGCTAATAAATACATCATTGCTGTCAACCAAGCCTTTACAGATATGACCGGCTATTCATATGAAGAAGTCATCGATCAGTATCCCGATTTTTTAATAAGCGAGTTCGCTTCACATCAATCAATACGATTGACGCAAGAATTATGGGATGTCATGCGAGATAAAGGGATGTGGCGAGGGGAGGTCATTATCAGTACAAAAAGTGCTGAATCATTGCCAACATATTTATCTGTATCTGCTATTTATGATTCGGCCCAGAGCGTGACGAATATGGTAGCAGTGTTTACTGATATGACAGAAGTGAAAGAAGCACATGCCATCATTGAACAACATGCCAACTTCGATGCCCTGACCAATTTACCGAATCGGCGTCTGTTTACGGATCGCTTACAACAAGCGATTAAACGAGCGGAGAGATTGGGTGAGAAAATTTGTCTGATGTTTCTCGATTTAGATCGTTTCAAAGATGTGAATGATACCTTAGGGCACGAATTCGGGGATGAGTTACTTCGGCAAATGGCGTTTAGAATTTCGAGTTGTATTCGAGATATGGATACCGTAGCGCGGTTAGGTGGCGATGAATTTACTATCATCCTATCTGAGTTTAAAAATAAAGCACATGCAATTAATGTTGCAAAAAGTCTGATCAGTGAAATAGAAAAACCAGTTGAAATTCAGGGACAAACGCTACGGCTCTCAACTAGTATTGGAGTAACCTTTTTTCCTGATGATGCTGCGGAACCGGGTATGTTAATTCAAAATGCTGACAGAGCGATGTATGCAGCAAAAGATATGGGTGGCAGTGCTTTCAAGTTTTATAACGCTGAATTAGCGGCAAGTTGGCAAGCAAGAACGTTTATTATTAACGAATTAGAGTCTGCCTTGAGCAGACAAGAATTAATCGTTTATTACCAGCCAATTATTTCTCTAAGTCTGAATCATGCTTTATACGCAGAAGCATTAGTTAGATGGAATCATCCTGTTCGTGGAATGATTCCACCCTCAGATTTTCTTCCTCAGGCAGAACGTATGGGCCTCATCGATAAAATCGATGATTATGTGTTTAAACGTGTTTGCGATGATTTGAAACAGTGGACGAATAGTGGTCATGCCGTTCCACATATTTCTATTAATCGATCAGCACATAATTTTGGTGGGCAGCGTGCTCGTTTAGATTGGTTGGCTTATTTACGTGAGGTTTCAATACCCAGTGAGTTAATCACGTTAGAGATAACGGAAAGTACGTTAATGCAGAAACAATCCGAAAGCCGGATGTTACTGTATCGTTTACGAGATGCTGATATAAAAATTGCGGTGGATGATTTTGGCACCGGTTATTCTTCTTTATCTTACTTGAAAGAAATGGATGTTGATTATCTGAAAATTGATCGCTCTTTTATTCATGACATTGATCAAAGTGAGGATGACAGGGCGATTGTCGAAGCGATTACCGAAATGGCAAAACGTTTAGACATTATGGTTATAGCAGAAGGGGTGGAAACAGCGACTCAGGCAGAAATTTTAAAAAATATTGGTTGCCATGCTCTTCAAGGCTTTTTCTATTCTAAACCGTTGCCAAAGTCTGAGTTTGAATTTTATCTTCGGAGTTTTGAAAACGGTTGATCAACAACTCGGAGTGATGGCGGAGAACGAGGGATTCGAACCCTCGATAGGCTATTAACCTATACACACTTTCCAGGCGTGCGCCTTCAACCACTCGGCCAGTTCTCCTTAAGGGAGCGAAAGATTACCTCAGATTGCCTCTTCTGGCAATGATGGGTCTGACGCTTGTTTTTTTGTTTTTGATGGTGACTTGGGTTTGGTGGCACGTGTTTTACGTGGTTTACGTGCAGGTTTCTTTTTTTCTTCTGTTATGGTTTCTGGTGACGGATTATCATTTTCCGTTGATGTTTCAACAGTATTTGGCGCAGTTTTATCTGTTACATCTGCTGCTGTTTCTGTTTTTTCCTGACCATCTACATCCGATGATATTTGAGATTTCTGTGCTTTAGATTTGTTTTTTTCTGCTGGTTTTGCTTTGTCTTGTCGCGCATAAAACGCAAGACCTTTAAGCACAATATCTGGATAGTAATGAACGTCATCAGACAGAAGTGGAAGTAAAGCTTGGGCATCACCGCCGGTGATAATGAATCGAATTCGGTTATTGAAGCTTTCTTTTAGATCACTAATGATACGCTCAATAGTGGCGGTGACGGCATATAGCGTACCGGTTTGTATTGCACTGTAGGTGTTCGTTGCGAGAGTTTTGAATTCTTGATCATCTGTATCGGTAGTTAATGCATCAGTATTGTTGACCAGACTACTTTTCATAATACTGATACCGGGGATAATCATTCCCCCTTGATGTTGACCTGCCTTTGTGACGATATCAACGGTGATTGCCGTACCACAATCAATAATGCACTGTGCAAGCCTAGCATGTTGCCGTGCTGAAATCAGAGATAACCAACGGTCAATACCAAGTTTGGCTGGTTCATCATAAGCATTGGTGACACCGAAATGTTTTTTCTCAGCTTGAATGAATTTGGGGGTCAGGTTCCACTGTTTTTCTGTCCACTCAGTAAGTTGAGCGGCTATTTTTTCGCCGGCTACGTTGGCAACATATACTGATTCGATTTCAGATAATGTTTTCCACACTTTGTTTAATGAAGCTTTGATTCCTGATTTGTTTCGATCAAAACTTTGACTTTCATTAAGACCATTATTGTCCATAGTGGTCCATTTAACTCGGCTGTTACCAATATCTACCAGTAATTTCATGAAGCAAACCTAATGCTGATATGACTATTAGACAGCAGTTTTATTTCATTGTTTTGTAAATACCGTAATTCACCATGTTCGTTAATACCACAAGCAAGTGCCGATGATTTTTGATCGCCTTCAATCAATGTGATGGCTTGCTCATGCAGAGCATCATATTGAGGCCAGAGTGGAAGGAAGTCAGTAAGACCTCGATGTTCAAACAGTTCTATTGTTTCTATCATGTTCTGCAGTATTTTTCCTGCCAGCCAACTACGACAGGGGACGGGGTCACAAAGCTGTTCGAGGCTGGTAGATGGTTGTTGAATTAATGTTTGTGTAGATTCTGGAAGCTTAAAATTAAGGCCAATTCCTACAACGGTGTATTGTCTGGTATTAAATCTCGATTCTACAAGAATTCCGGCCAGCTTTTGTCTTTTATATAAGACGTCATTAGGCCATTTCAATGCTAACTGATTGATTCCAGACTGCTTGAGTGTATTAATTAAACTAATGCCAATAGCAATACTCAGTCCATGTCTGGCTTCTTCTGCGCAGTGTGGCCAGAATAAAGAAAGGTAGAGGTTACCCACAGGAGGAGATTGCCATACGTCTCCTCGGCGACCTCTGCCAGCGGTTTGCGTTTCAGCAATACATGCCGCAGGCTCTAGATGATGTTGGCTGAATCTTTGCCAGAGAATGTCATTTGTGGACGTGACTTCTGGCAAGATCAACATCTCGCTGAGCTTGTTGCTTGTCTGTGGTTCCATGGCGCTGAGAATAGCGGCCTGCGATAACGGTGAGTAGGATGGATTATTCAAAGGTGTGTCGGAGTTGTAAAACGAGCGGACAGTTTAGCAGGATGAGAGAAGTTGGGGGGAGTCTCCTCTCAATATATACAGCAGATGGTATTTTAGACTTTTATATCAAGAATACTTCCAACCATCTCATTACTGGCTTTGACGACTTTTGCAGATGCTTCAACTTGTCTTGCGTTTGCATCTAGCTCGACAAGCGCTTTGGTTAATTGTTCGTTTGAACCTGGATCGGCAGACGCAATTTTGGCGCTACTTTGTGCTGCACCATACATACCGCTTTGAATGCCTGCTATGCCTGATTGAAAAGCAGAAATGCTACTCATAAATGTCTCCTATATGGATGACTTTATATCATTTTAATGGTCACAAGTTTGTGACTTATATCGCTTTTTTATTCTTAGCGTTGAATTTAACATAAAGAATCGTTGAGCAAAAGCACACACTACTGCAAATGAGTGCCAGCACAGGATAGAGTGTTAGCGAAGAGGCGCTATATACCTCACCTACAGCATGACTGAAATAAAATAGCATTAAAAAGCTTGTCCATGCGTGAGTGTAAGGACGTCCGTACAATAATCCGCGCATTGGAAATAATAGTGGCACTAAACCAAGAATAAGCATGGCTGCGACAGGATAATTCTCTGCATGTGGTGCGATGAGTATCCAGGCCAAAAGCGTGATCATCAGACCAAAAAAACTGACTAAAGTCAGTGCTCGGAAAAGTTTTTCAGGATTCATGTAATTTCTTTGCTGTAGTGGCAATGCGATGTCCCATGGCTTTACACAGTTTCGCCTCGTTATCATCAAGCGTACGTTTATTGTCCGCACCGGCTAAGTGACTGGCACCATATGGTGTTCCGCCCGTTTCTGTCATCATTAATTCAGGCTCACTATATGGAAGCCCCATCAGTAACATGCCATGATGAAACAGTGGCAACATCATCGATAGAAGAGTGGATTCTTGCCCGCCATGTAGGCTGCCGGTTGATGTGAAAACAGCCGCCGGTTTTCCTACTAAAACACCTGACAGCCAGGAATCGCTCGTTGAATCAATAAAATATTTAAGCGGTGCCGCCATATTACCAAATCGTGTTGGGCTTCCCATTATCAGTCCTGCACAATTCTTCAGATCAGCATGGCTAACATATAGATGGCCTTCTGCTGGAATAGTATCTTCTGTGGCTTCACAGACTGTAGATACAGGAGGGACAGTCCTGATGAGCGCTTCGCATCCCGAAACGGATTCAACGCCTCGTGAAATTTGTTCAGCCATCGCTTTAACATGGCCACTACGACTGTAGTAAAGAATCAGTATTTTGATCATTGTGATGAGATTATTTCTAAGACAGATTCTGGTGGTCGACCTATTCGTGCTTGGCTACCCTGTATAACAATCGGTCTTTCAATCAGTTTAGGGTGAGTGACCATGGCTTGTATGATGTCTTCATCTGTCAGAGATGGATTTTTCAAATCAAGCACCTTGTATTCCTCTTCACCCTTGCGAAGTAAATCTCTGGGACTAATGCCCAGTTTTTCAATGATAACTTTTAATTCTTCAAAGCTGGGTGGTGTGTCCAGATATTTTATGACATCTGGATGAATTCCTTTTTCTTCTAGTAAGTTCAGTGTTTGTCTGGATTTACTGCAACGTGGGTTATGCAGAATAGTAATCGCTGTCATCGTGATGGTTCCAATAATTTTTCCAATGAAGATAAATGAATTTCAATAGGGCGCATCGTTGACCAACTGGAACAGCCCGGACATAACCAGTGCATCGTTCGACCAGAAAAACCACAGTTCTTGCATGTATAACGATCGCCTTTATGAATTAAGGTAGTTGTGACTTCTTTAATAAGTGGGATTAGCGCTTGATGGTTCTCTTCACCCAGCGTAATGAGCTGATGTAAACCTTCCACAGAGGGGTGTTGGTGCAGTTGGGCATGCAAGAACGCCTGGGCTGCTTCCGTGCTCTGTGTTTGTTCGATAAGTCTCGTTATCATTAAGCGTGCAGAAGTGAGGTGAGGATATCTATTGAGTAATGATTCTAACCAGTCTTTGAAGTCATCCAGATTATTCGTGTTCTCAAAACAGTCATAAAGCAAAGGCAGCGCTTCTGGTAAAAAATAGTGATTTTGTTTTTCAACATGTTGAAGTGCACGAATCGCTTTACGGTATTGCCCGTTTTTGATGTATATCCGACCTTCTAGCAGGCTCGCTCTGACACAGTTTGCATCGTAATGGTGAGCACTTCGTAATAAATTCAGTGTTTGATGCTGATCTTTATTGATGACAGATTCGGCAAGTTCACAATAAAACTGTGCAATCAGCGCCCGGGTATTGGTCTTATCATTACCTTCGATATGTTTTGCCATATCAATGGCTTGCTGCCATTTCTTTTCTTGCTGATAGATCCGTAGCAATTGTTTGGGCGCTTCAGGTGGTGTCCCTGGTTGTTGTAATAATTCTAAAAATAGCAGTTCAGCGCGGTCTAAAACGCCTGCACTCATATAATCCAGGCCTAATTCGACAAGAGCTTGGCGCCGTTGTTGGGCACTGAGTGAAGGCCTGGCAATTAAATTCTGATGGATTCTGATGGCACGATCACTTTCACCACGTCTACGGAATAAGTTAGCCAGAGCCAAATGGGTTTCGACTGTTTCACTGTTAACTTCTAGCAAGCCAATAAAGACATCAATGGCTTTATCAGGCTGTTCATTCAGTAAATAATTAAGGCCTTTAAAATAATCAGGGCTAAAAGAAGAGTCTTGCTGGCGGTAGCGACGTTTATAGTGACGTCTGGCCATCATCCATCCGGAGAGAGCTGCTACGGGTAATAAGAAAAATAACCAGCCAAACATGAATTAATGGGCGTCTTTAATCGGCAGTATTCTTAAGCTGTTAATTTCTTGCTCAGAAACTGACAACTTTGATTGTAAGCGATGATTTTCATAGCGCAATTTCATCGTGCTGAACAATAAAATCACTGCACCGATGGCTACCCCCAACAACATAGATAGCGCTACTATCACAGATAGAGGCATGGTTAACTCACCAAAGTAATAATTTACCGTCACATCGCTCATGTTAAATGCGGCAAAAGCGGCGCTTGCTAAGAAAATCAGCCCAAAAATCAGAAGTAATATTATTTTTCGCATTCTGCGGTGTTCCTTCAAATTACTGATGTTTTTTCATGAATTTTATTCAATCGGGATCATACCCTAAAATTGAACCTTGCCCAGAATTAGGCGAAATCATGTAGAATTACATTTTATTTTTGACAGGTCGGTCCTGTATCAACTCGTGATTTTGGAGAATTCACCATGACCTTTGTTGTCACAGAAAACTGTATTAAATGTAAATATACTGATTGTGTTGATGTCTGCCCAGTAGATTGTTTTCACGAAGGTCCTAACTTTTTAGTCATTGATCCTGATGAGTGTATCGATTGCACGCTGTGTGAACCAGAGTGTCCAGCAGAAGCTATTTTTTCAGAGGATGATTTGCCAGATGAGCAAATGGAATTTTTGCAAATCAACGAGGAGCTCTCTCGTGTATGGCCTGTAATTTCTGAAAAGAAAGATGCACTTCCAGATGCAGAAGAGTGGGATGGTAAATCTAACAAAACGCCTTTACTGGAAAGATAAGTACATTCAGTCCAAGATAAAAAAAAGCCCGCAAAAGCGGGCTTTTTTTACACCATTAAGTGTTTGAGTTTCTTCATAGCGTTGTTTTCAATCTGTCTTATACGTTCTGCAGATACCTGATATTGATCAGCTAATGTATGAAGCGTTGCTTTGTTATCTTCGCTTAACCAGCGCTGCATAATAATATCTCTGCTACGATCATCTAAGGTCGCTAATGCATTGGATAATTTTTGTTGTTGATAATCAGCATAATTATCATCTTCCAACTGATTAGAAGGATCCGAATCATCGTTAGCGGCTAAATAAGCAATCGGCGAATAATGGTTTTCTTCGTCATCCGTATCATTTGGTAAGTCAAAAGAGGTATCAGGCTGTGCCAGTCTACGCTCCATTTCCATCACATTATCGGCTGTGACACCTAAGTCTTCAGCAACAGCTTCAACTTCTTCTTTGTTTAACCAACCAAGACGTTGCTTTGCACTGCGAAGATTGAAAAACAACTTACGTTGTGCTTTTGTCGTAGCAATTTTCACAATGCGCCAGTTACGAATCACGTATTCATGAATTTCGGCACGAATCCAATGAACAGCAAAAGAAACTAAACGCACACCTTTTTCAGGGTTGAACCGTTTTACTGCCTTCATCAAACCAATGTTACCTTCTTGAATCAGGTCAGCAACGGGCAGTCCATAACCGCTATATCCTTTGGCAATACGAACAACAAAACGTAGATGCGATAAAACAAGTCTTTGCGCTGCTTTGAGATCACCTTCGTTTTGCAGGCGATAGGCGAGGTCGTATTCTTCTTCCTCAGTTAATACAGGAATGGTGTGCACAAGACTGGTGTAAGCATCCAAATTACCAATAGGAGCTAAAGCCATGTCATATTGAGCTACATTCGTTGTCATTTATTACAGTCTCCTGAGAGTCACTCCTTTAATCATATCACTAAAGGATTAGTGTCAACTATAAGAAGCGTATTTTTGGAAAAAGTTCCTGTTTAGATACTAAGTTGGTTCAATATCATTCAGGTGTCTACCCACAGCTAACCATGCCCCTAAAACACCCAAAAAGAGACCAAAAAGTGGCAGAGAGAGAAACATCTGTCCCAGCATCCATTGTAGCGAAAACTGACTGTCATAGAGTGCCGTGAGTCTGGAAATGGGGCCATTGATCGCAATTAGAGCTATGAGTAATGTTAACCAGGCAATCGCACCCCCAAAAAAACCGTACCAAAACCCTGTATAGAGGAAAGGGCGTCTGACAAACGCGTTAGTACCACCTACAAGTTTTATGACGCGTATTTCGGTTTGTCGATTTAATATTGCCAAGCGGATAGTGTTACCAATGACAAGTAATACGCTTAGTGACAAGAGGACGGCAAGAATGGTGATCCCTCTCTGACCAGTTTGATTGATAGATTTAAGTCGTTTTAACCAGGCCATATCAAGTTGTGCCAGATCCACTTCTTGCATATTTTGCAAGCGCTCAAGTAAGCCCTGAATAGCCTCTTCATGTTCGGTTTCTTTGGGTTTGATGATGATAACCGGTGGTAAAGGATTGGTTGGCAAGCTATCAAGAATGTCATCTAAGCCAGATAACTGTCTAAACTCTTCGAATGACTGCTTGGCAGAATGATAATCGACGGCGGTGACATCCGGCCAGGCGAGTAATTGTTCAGCGAGTTGTTTGCCTCGTGCATCATTAGTACCAGGTTTTAAAAACAAAGAGATCTGACTGGCATCATCCCACTGTCCTGCCACTTGTTCTACATTCTTCAGTAATACATAAAGACCAGCGGGTAACGCTAAAGCAATACCGATGACCAGAACCGTCATAACACTGGCAACAGGTGTTCTGGACAACTGTCCCAGACTGTACAGCATCACCTGTAGGTGTCTTAGAAGATAATTGGGTAGGTTGAATGACAACATATCAGGCAAGACGTCCTTGATGTAGAGTAAGCTGACGATAGGGCATAGTGCTGATTAATTCATGATCATGACTGGCGATAAATACGGTGACGCCGACCTGATTAAACTGTTCAAAAAGATGCATGATTTCTCTAGAAAGTTCAGGATCCAGATTACCCGTCGGTTCATCGGCCAGTAGTACTGGAGGTCTGTTGACAACGGCTCTGGCAATACCGACGCGTTGTTGTTCACCTCCGGACAAGGCAATAGGCAGATTACGTTCTTTGCCCAGCAGGTTCACTTTATCCAAAGCCGCCCTGACGCGTCGTCCGATCTCACGATGATTTTCACCGGCTATGATTAAAGGCAAAGCAACATTGTCGAAAACAGTTCGATCATGTAGCAGATTATGGTCCTGAAATACTAAGCCGATCTTACGACGGTAGTAGGGCACTTTCCACTTAGGCAGTCGTGTCAGGTTTTGATTGTTTACCCATACTTGCCCATGTGTGCTTCGCTCGATCAGGGCAATCAGTTTTAGTAGCGTACTTTTGCCTGCACCTGAGTGGCCGGTAAGGAAAGCCATTTCGCCCTTGTCTAGCTCAAAACTGAGTCCGGATAGTGCTTCATGCTGATTGGTATAGCGTTTGTAAACGTCAGTAAAACGAATCATTTAATCTCTTCTTTTCCCAGCAAAGCATCGACAAAATCAGTCGCATTAAATGGACGTAAATCATCTATTTTTTCACCCACACCAATGTAACGGATAGGTAGTTTGGTTTTGTTAGCGATGGCAAAAATGATGCCGCCTTTTGCTGTACCATCGAGTTTAGTTAGTGTGATACCCGAAACACCAACAGATTGCTGGAACTGTTGAGCCTGTTGAAGTGCGTTCTGTCCTGTACCGGCATCAAGCACTAACATGACTTCGTGGGGCGCACTTTCATCGACTTTACCCATCACGCGTTTCACTTTTTTTAACTCTTCCATAAGATTTGACTGGGTGTGAAGTCGACCCGCTGTATCGGCGATAAGAATATCCATATTTCGTGCTTTAGCAGCTTGCAGTCCATCGAAAATAACAGAAGCCGAATCTGCTCCGGTCTTTTGTGCAATGACCGGGATGTTATTGCGTTCCCCCCAGACTTGTAATTGCTCTACAGCGGCCGCACGGAACGTGTCGCCAGCAGCCAACATGACTTTTTTACCTTGCTGTTGAAATTGCTTAGCGAGTTTACCTATCGTTGTGGTTTTGCCTACGCCGTTTATTCCTACCATCAGTATGACGTAAGGACCGCCGGACTTTTCCGGTAATTCAAGTGGCTGGCTACTGGGCTCAAGGATGCTAATCATATCCTCACGCATGGCGGTAAAGAGTGCTTCCACATCGTTAAGTTGTTTGCGTGCTACACGTTGGGTGAGATCATTGATGATGCGACTGGTTGCCTCAACACCAAGGTCTGCTGTTAACAGCTGTGTTTCGAGCTCTTCAAGTAGATCATCATCAATAGTCTTACGGCCAAGGATTAAATTGGCAAAGCCATCAGTCAGCTTGCTGCTGGTTCGGCTCAGACCTTGCTTAAGACGGCTGAAAAAACCAGGTTGAGACTTTGTCTCACTTGTATCTTTTGTCTGCTCTTCTGGAGCAGATAATTCTGGTGATTTTTCAACAACATTATCTTCAGCGATAGGCGCGTCTGATTCGGGTGTTTTGGACTTTCTTTTAAGGAAACTAAACATATTCTCTGCTTGTCGTTAAACTTCGACGGTAAATCTTATCACGCGTTACAAAAAAAGAGATGCAGATGCTGAATATAAAAAATGTGGCTTGGGTTGTTTTTTTCTTACCCATGGTGGCTTTGGCAAACGTGAGTGAGTTTCAGTTGGAGAATGGACTGAAGCTGATAGTTAAAGAAGATCACCGTGCGCCTGTGGTCGTTTCACAAGTCTGGTACAAAGTGGGGTCAAGCTACGAGCATAACGGTATAACGGGGATCTCGCACATGCTGGAACATATGATGTTTAAGGGGACTAAACATCTTGAACCAAATGAGTTTTCTCATATCATTGCTGAGAATGGCGGCGAGCAAAATGCATTTACAGGACAAGATTATACGGCCTATTTTCAGAAGCTCCACAAAGATAGATTAGAAGTCAGTTTCAAACATGAAGCAGACAGAATGCGCAATTTAATTATTGACCCTGAGGAGTTATTAAAAGAACGGGAAGTCGTGACTGAAGAGCGCCGAATGCGCACCGATGATAATCCTCAATCTCTGCTGAGAGAACAATTCAGTGCTGCAGCCTTTGTCAGTAGTCCATACCACTGGCCAGTGATTGGTTGGATGAATGATATTAAGCATTATCAAGCAGAAGACTTACGTGCCTGGTATAAAAAATGGTATGCACCCAATAACGCTACTCTTGTGGTAGTGGGAGATGTTTCACCTAAAGCCGTTCTGGCCTTAGCCAAAAAATATTTTGGTCCATTGAAAGCGGAAAAAATTGCAGCATTGAAACCTCAGGAAGAGATAACTCAAAAAGGTTTGAGGCAAGTAGAGGTGAAAGCACCGGCAGAATTACCTTACCTGATGATGGGCTGGAAAGTACCTTCGGTGACAACGGTTGATAAAGACCAGGCATGGGAGCCCTACGCGCTTGAAGTTTTAGCGAATGTTTTGGATGGTGGTAACAGCGCGCGATTTGCTAAACAACTCGTGCGTGAACAACAGGTAGCTGCCAGTGTTGGCGCTGGCAATAGTCTGTTTTCACGCCTTTCTGATTTATTTATCGTTGCGGGAACGCCAGCAAATGATAAGTCCGTTGATGATTTGAAAAAAGCGATTATCGAGCAGATTTCTCAACTAAAAAATCAGCCTGTCAGTCATGAAGAGCTAGCACGTGTGAAAGCACAAGTTGTGGCTAATGCGGTGTATGAAAAAGATAGTGTGTTTTACCAAGCCATGCAGATTGGTATGTTGGAAACCATTGGTGTCGACTGGCAAGTGGGTGAACAATATGTCGACAACATCAAAGCGGTGACTGCTGAACAAGTTCAGGCCGTTGCCAATAAATATTTCAACAATTATCTATTAACGGTGGGCGAACTAGTGCCTTTACCGCTGGATGGTCATCGTCCTGTTTCATCTGCTGGAGGTCAATATGTCCATTAAAAAATGGATTTTTTTCATCACACTCACTGTCAGTTCTAGTGTCTTTGCCTCACCTGACATTCAAAAGTGGACGACTGAAAATGGTGCTAGCGTGTATTTTGTCAATGCACCTGAACTACCAATGGTGGACATCAATATTGTATTCAATGCCGGAGCAGCAAGAGATGCTGACCATCCAGGTCTGGCAAAGCTGACTAATGCCATGCTTGATGAGGGCACGGCTGATTTAGATGCGGATGCCATTGCTGATGCCTTCTCATCAGTCGGTGCAAACTACAGTGCAAGCTCTCAGCGAGATATGGCCATTCTGAGCTTGCGTACATTGACAGATCCGAACGCCTTCGATATCGCAGTCAATATGTTTGCAAAAATACTGTCGTCACCAAGCTTTCCTGAAACGTCATTTCTACGTATCAAACAACAGCTGTTAACAGGCCTTCAGGCTGAAAAACAATCGCCAAAAAGTTTGGCAACAAGAACTTTTTTCCAAGAACTTTATGGTGAGCATCCCTACGCTCAAATGCCTGCAGGAGATACGGTTAGCGTTGAAAAAATCAATCTGACTGATTTGAAGGCGTTTTATCAGCAATATTATGTCGCAAAAAATGCGGTGGTCGTCATTGTCGGTGATGTAAGCAAGTCACAAGCACAGCAGTTAGCCACACGGTTAACTGTTCATCTTAAAAGTGGAGAAGCAGCTCCTGAATTGCCGGTTGTGAGTTCATTTAATCAGGATAAAGAGATCGTTTTACCGTTTCCATCCTCACAAACCACAATCATGATGGGACAAGTCGGCATCAGCCGTGATGACCCTGATTATTTCCCGCTTTATGTTGGTAATCATATTTTGGGAGGGAGTGGTTTAGTCTCCATTTTGAGTGATGAAGTACGAGAAAAGCGTGGATTAACGTATGGGGTTTATAGTTATTTTAGCCCTATGCAACAATCCGGGCCTTATGTGTTCGGCTTACAGACTCGCAACGATCAAACTGAGCAAGCCCTTAAGGTTCTGAAAGATACATTAAATAAGTACATCAAAAACGGACCATCACAAGCACAGCTAACAGCGGCTAAGCAAAATATTACCGGTGGGTTTGCATTGAGAGTGGATAGTAATAGCAAGATCGCTGATTATCTTTCTATGATAGGCTTTTATAACTTGCCACTGGATTATCTGGATAGCTTTAATGATAAGGTTAATGCTGTCACCGTGGCGGATATAAAAAAGGCGTTTAAACGACGCGTTCACGCAGACAACATGTTAACGGTATTAGTGGGTGGCGAAACAGAATAATAAGGCTAGAACGAATTCGCTGAGAATTATCGGTGGCGTTTGGCGAGGTAGAAAACTCACCTTCCCAGAAGTCGAGGGATTGAGACCCACTAGTGATCGTACGCGAGAAACGATATTTAATTGGTTGCAGCCGTCTATGGGGGGCAGTCGTTGTCTCGACCTGTTTGCAGGTAGTGGTGCATTAGGTTTCGAAGCGGCATCAAGAGGTGCTGCAGAAGTGGTGTTGATAGAAAATAACCAACAGGCTTTTTTGCAGCTTAAGCAGAATGCAGACACGCTGAAGGCGTCAAACTGTGTTATTAAAAACAGTTCGGCAAATCAGGCCATCATCGAATTAACAATACCTTTTGATATCGTGTTTATTGATCCGCCATACCAGGCAGATTTATGGACCGATACAGCGGAAAATTTAGTGTCACAAGGGATTTTAAGTCAGGGGGCATTAATATATTTGGAATATCCTGCCAAGCAGGATATGCCGATATTACCCACTTCATGGCTTTTATTGAAAGAAAAAAAAGCAGGTGATGTAAAATACTGCTTATTTGAATTTCATGCTGGAGAACAAGATTGAGTACCGTTGCGATATACCCAGGTACGTTTGATCCTATTACTTACGGGCACATTGATCTCATTAAGCGTGCTTCACCATTATTTGAACGCATTATTGTGGCTGTGGCGATTAATCCGGGAAAGCAACCTATGTTCAGTCTCGATGAACGCGTGGAGTTAGTGAAAAAAGCGACGCTGGGTATTGAGAATGTTGAGGTAAGTGGATTTAAAGGCCTGCTGGTGAATGAAGCATTGAGTATGGGCGCGAATGTTATCATTCGTGGTTTGCGGGCCGTCTCAGATTTTGAATATGAATTGCAATTGGCCACAATGAATCGCCGAATGCAATCAAAAGTAGAAACGTTATTTCTCACCCCAGCAGAGAATTTGAGCTTTGTCTCTTCAACACTGGTAAAAGAAATTGCTGTATTAGGCGGTGATGTCTCTGAATTTGTTGCACCTTGTGTTCAAGAAGCCTTGAAACGCAAATTGCCGGCCCAAGACTAAGCACGCTAAAATAATATTATAAAGTTACTGGAGTAAACCATGTCGCTGTTTATCACTGATGAATGTATTAACTGTGATGTCTGTGAACCAGAATGTCCTAATGGAGCTATTTCTCAAGGTGCTGAAATCTATGAGATAGATCCCGATTTGTGTACGGAATGTGTGGGTCATTTCGATACACCACAATGTGTTGAAGTCTGTCCGGTGGATTGTATTCCTAAAGATCCGGATAACGAGGAAACACATGATCAGCTCTATGCAAAATATGAAACATTGATGGCGGCGGGAAAATAACACTGAATTATTTCCACGCAATCTCCACGAAATAAAAGCAGCTGATTTAGCTGCTTTTATTTTTTAGCTAAGCAAAACGACAGATTATTTTGAGCCCTGCTCCTGCTGAGTTATGCTTAGCGCTTTTCAAGTCCCTGATTTAAAGAGAATCCATGCAAAACGAATATCATCCCGACCAAGTAGAATCCGCTGCACAGCAATATTGGCAGGAAAATAATAGCTTCCATGTTGTTGAAGATACGTCTAAAGAAAAATTCTATTGTTTGTCGATGTTTCCCTATCCAAGTGGACAACTGCATATGGGACATGTGCGTAATTACACCATAGGTGATGTTATTTCACGCTACCAGCGCATGCAGGGAAAAAATGTCTTACAACCGATGGGCTGGGATGCATTTGGTTTACCCGCAGAAAATGCTGCGATTAAAAATAATGTGGCGCCGGCAGCATGGACATACCAAAACATTGATTATATGCGTGGTCAGCTACAACGTTTAGGACTTGGTTATGACTGGCAGCGTGAATTAGCCACTTGCACACCTCAATACTATCGTTGGGAACAATGGTTATTCACCCGATTGTTTGAAAAAGGACTCGTCTACAAGAAAACGGCGGCCGTGAACTGGTGTCCTCATGATGAAACGGTATTGGCCAACGAACAGGTCATTGATGGCTGTTGCTGGCGTTGTGATACCAAAGTAGAGCGTCGTGAGATTCCGCAATGGTTTATGAAAATTACTGACTATGCAGATCAGTTACTTGCCGATCTGGATCAGCTTGATGGCTGGCCTGACCAGGTGAAAACTATGCAGGCAAACTGGATTGGTCGCTCAGAAGGAGTGCAGATTCAATTTGATATGGTCGGTGCAGATGACAAATTAGAGGTCTATACCACACGTCCAGATACATTGATGGGTGTCAGTTATCTCGCTGTCGCAGCTGAGCATCCTCTCGCGCTCAAAGCGGCGAATGATAATCCTATTTTGCAAACATTCATCGATGAGTGCCACAAAATGGAAACGTCTGAAGCCGCCATGGAAACAGCAGAGAAAAAGGGTGTTGATACCGGCTTATTGGCTATTCATCCGGTAACGGGAGAGCAGGTACCGGTATGGGCGGCTAATTTTGTATTAATGGGTTATGGAACGGGTGCCGTAATGTCAGTACCAGCTCATGACCAGCGTGATTTTGAATTTGCACAAAAATACCAGCTGCCCATCAAACAGGTTATTAAACCGTTGGATGAACATGATGTTGATTTAACAAAAGCCGCCTTCACGGATAAAGGTGAGCTGATTAATTCTAAGCAATTTGATGGATTAAAAGCACAAGAAGCGTTTGATGCTATTGCTGATTTTCTGGTCAGCCAGAATAAAGGTGAACGCCAGGTAAATTACAGACTTCGCGACTGGGGTGTGTCTCGTCAGCGTTATTGGGGGACGCCAATACCAATCATCAACTGCGATGATTGTGGCCCTGTGGCAGTTCCAGAGCAAGACTTACCTGTTGTGTTACCTGAAGATGTGACTGTAGATGGTTCAGGTTCACCAATTAAATCCATGCCTGAGTTTTATGAGTGCACTTGCCCTAAATGTGGCAAACCTGCACATCGTGAAACCGATACCTTTGATACTTTCTTTGAATCATCCTGGTATTTTGCACGTTTTGCCTGCCCTGATAATACTGAAGCTATGCTGGATGAAAGGGCGGATTATTGGCTGCCTGTCGATCAATATATTGGTGGTATTGAGCATGCAGTTTTACATTTATTGTATGCACGATTTTTCCATAAACTCATGCGTGACGAAGGCTTAATCTCTGGTGACGAGCCATTTAAAAATCTGTTAACACAGGGCATGGTGCTGAAAGATGGCGCCAAAATGTCAAAATCCAAAGGTAATACCGTCGATCCGCAGGCGCTGATTGATCAGTATGGTGCCGATACTTCACGTCTATTTATGATGTTTGCCGCACCACCAGAAATGTCACTGGAATGGTCTGACAAAGGTGTTGATGGTGCCAACCGCTTCCTCAGACGTTTATGGCGAGCCGTGGCTGAACATGTTGAACAAGGCGTTGTTAAGCAAGGTGAATTGTCTGATTTACCAGAAGCCTTGCAGGCCTTACGCCGTCAGACACATCAAACGTTAGCAAAAGTAACGGATGATATTGGTCGTCGTCATACATTTAATACGGCTATTGCCGCCGTTATGGAATTAATGAACAGCCTGACTAAATTAAATGATGATAGTGAACAAGCACGTGCAGTGATGCAGGAAGCTCTGGAGATGGTCGTCTTGATGTTATCGCCCATCACTCCGCACATTTGTCATCATTTATGGCAAACTCTGGGACATGAAAAGGCCATTCTGAACGTGTCTTGGCCATTGGTTGATGAGACAGCATTGAAGCAAGACAAAATTGATTTAATGGTGCAGGTGAATGGGAAGTTACGCTCGAAAATCTCAGTTGCTGCAGATGCCGAACAAAAGCAGGTAGAGGCCGTAGCATTTGCTGATGAAAATGTTCAGCGTTACACAGAAGGTAAAGAGATTCGTAAGATCATTCTGGTTCCAGGCCGTTTATTGAATATTGTGATTGCCGGCTAACATAAGGATAAAAAAATGAATCGTGTAATGATGAGTTTGATGACTGGCGTATTGATGTTGACCTTAACAGCATGCGGTTTTCAATTGCGTGGTGAAGCCAATGTGCCAGAAACACTCAAAACCATCTATATTCAAGGATTGAACATACGACAAGACTCATTCGGCTTGCAATTAAAACGTGCCATGACACGTAACGGCATTCATGTACTGGATACTTATCGAGAAGGTGCAGCCGTGATGACGGTCGTGGAAAATGTGTTTGATCAGAATGTGTTGTCTGTTGGTTCTGATGCCAAAGTGACAGAGTATGAGTTAGAAACCCGTTTTTCTTTCAAAGTCTCTTCGCCTGATGGTGAACCTATGAGTGATGTGATTACGGTTCAAGCTAGACGCGATTATCAGTTTGACCGTAATCAGCTATTAGCGATGAGTGAACAACAAGCCGTCATCCGAGATGATTTGAATAAACAGATGGTTCAGAATGTGCTGAGACGACTATCAGCAATGAAGTAAACAATGCGGATAAGACTCGAACAGTTAAACACTCTTTTATCGGCTTCACTCAACCCTGTTTACCTCTTATTTGGTGAAGAAGCATTACTGATTGAAGAGGCCGCTGATACCATTCGTCAACAGATTCGTCAGGCCGGTGCTAATGAGCGAGAAGTCTGGAATATTGAAGGACGTTTCGACTGGTCTCAGATTAAATGGCAAGAGCAGAGTCTCTCTTTATTTGCCAGCCAGCGACTGATCGAAATTCGCCTGCCATCCGGTAGTCCAGGTAAAGAGGGGGGGGAAGCATTGAGGAAATTTGCTTCCAATCCTCCGCAGGATACAACGCTATTAATCATCAGTGGCAAAATTGATGCGCGCTCACAGAAAGCCAAGTGGTTTACCGAACTGGACAAGTTAGGTGTCACTATTCCTGTCTGGCCAGTTGCCTTAGCTCAACTCCCTCAATGGGTGAGTCAACGCATGCAGGCCAAAGGCCTAAAAAGTGATCCTAAAATCGCTACCCTGATTGCTGAACGCGTAGAGGGCAATTTATTTGCGGCCGCACAAGAAATCGAAAAGTTGTCTTTACTGAGTCTTGATGGACAGATTGATGAAGCCTTAGTATTAGCCTCAGTAGCTGATAATGCTAAGTTTGAGGCATTTGGTCTGATGGATGCTGTGTTTGCAGGACAGCATGCACGAATCCCACGTATACTATCTCGTCTACGCGCAGAAGGTATTGATATTCTGGCTGTTTTCTCCGTTGTCAGTTGGTCACTGCAACGCGTGGTCGATATGTCAGCGCAATGGGCTTCTGGTGAGTCTTTGGAACGTGTCTTTGCCTCTCAAAAACCGCCGGTATGGGATAAAAATAAAGCGGTAATGCGACAAGCCATAGAGCGCTACAGCCATACCCGCTGGCAATCTTTTTTGCAGCAAATGTCTGATATTGATCAAGCAGTAAAAGGTATGACTAAACACTGTCCATGGCGTCTCCTGGAAACACTCTGTTTAGGCGCTTCGGGCATCGATATACCAACAAAAATATTGGAAAGGAGTGCTTAATTGAACATCGCTGATTATATGCACACATTAGGTCGGCAAGCGCGGTCAGCCAGCCGCAAACTGGCGAGTGCAGGTACAGATATTAAGAATCGTGCTTTATTGGCCATTGCTACTGATATTCGTGCGAATGCCGAATCATTAAAGCAAGAAAATGAGCGTGATTTGAAAGCTGGACAAGACAAAGGCCTCGATGCTGCTTTGCTGGACAGACTGACATTGACAGATGCTCGCATTGAATCGATGGCTGAAGGCCTGGAACAAATAGCGGCATTGCCTGATCCTGTGGGGGAAGTGAGCGAAATGACTTATCGTCCTTCAGGTATTCAATTAGGCAAGATGCGTGTACCGCTCGGTGTGGTTGGTATCATTTATGAATCTAGGCCGAATGTGACAGCGGATGCGGCGGCGCTGTGCTTGAAGTCCGGTAATGCGACCATATTACGCGGCGGTAGTGAAGCTATTCACTCGAATCAGGCCATTGCGGCATGTATTCAACGAGGTCTAAACCTGGTCGGTTTACCCGAGACAGTGATTCAAGTGGTGGAAACGACGGACCGCGAGGCTGTAGGCGCCCTGATTACCATGTCAGAGTATGTGGATGTCATTGTACCCAGAGGTGGTAAGGGGCTGATTGAACGTATCAGTCAAGACGCCAGAGTACCTGTGATTAAACACCTTGATGGTATTTGTCATGTGTACATCGATAAAGGCGCTGATCTGGATATGGCTGAAAACATCGCCTTGAATGCCAAATGTCACCGCTACGGCGTATGCAATGCCATGGAAACACTCTTGGTCGCCGCTGATGAAGCCAATGCCGTGTTGCCTCGTTTAGCAGTCAAATATGCTGAAGAAGGCGTTGAGTTGCGAGGCTGTGAGCGTACTCTGGAGATTTTACCTGACATCAACAAAGCGACAGCAGAAGATTGGGATACGGAATATCTGGCGCCTATCTTGTCAATTAAAATCGTTGAAGATATTGATGCGGCAATAGCACATATCAATACGCATAGTTCAGGTCATACGGAGTCGATCATTACTCAAGATTATCAGCGCTCAAGACAATTCCTGGCCGAAGTCGATTCAAGTTCTGTGATGGTGAATGCGTCAACTCGCTTTGCAGATGGCTTTGAATATGGTCTCGGAGCGGAAATCGGTATTTCGACAGATAAAATTCATGCACGTGGACCAGTAGGACTTGAAGGGTTAACGTCACAAAAATGGATAGTATTAGGTAGTGGCCAAATCAGAAAATAAACCAGCCATAGGGATGTTAGGGGGGACTTTTGACCCTGTGCATTTTGGGCATTTACGCACTGGCTTGGATGTTGTCGAGCAGTTGAATCTGGATCACTTACGTTTGATACCGTGTGCCATTCCACCTCATCGTATCGAACCTGTTGCCACGGCAAAACAACGGCGGATGATGCTGGAACTGGCGATTAAGAATCACCCGAAACTGGTTGTCGATGATCGTGAGTTAGGCAGAGATGGACCATCTTATAGCGTGGATACTTTGCTCAGTTTGCGAGAAGATTTTCCAGACAATCCGCTGTTTATATTGATGGGGACGGATGCCTTTTGTAGCTTGCCAAGCTGGTCTCGCTGGCAACAGATTATTGAGCTAGCCCATATTGTGGTGATGCAGCGCGCAGACGAAGCCTTGTTGATGAGCGATGAGTTACAAACATTTTATGAAACTCATCAGGCTCAAAAACAAGACAGTCAATTAAGTGCTGGGAAAATCTGGTCAGTATCGGTGACACAAATGTCAATTTCGGCCACAGCGATTCGTGATGCATTAGAGCAGGGACGAGATGTACGCTACCTCTTGCCTGATGCGGTCATCAGTTTAATTGAGCAATTAGGCCTCTACCCGTCAGCTGCTGCTTCTAGAACCAATGGATAATTTGTTTTTTGTGCTCTCCAAGCTAGTGTGGGGATTGCTTAGCCCTACCAGTCTGATGGTTTGGCTGCTCCTGTTGGTCACATTGCTTTTATGGCTTAACTATATCCGCGTAGCTAAGCGCTTATTACTATTGATGAGCCTGATTGGATTTATCGTGATGGGCTATCCGGTCGGTGATTATTTAATGTATCCGCTGGAGAGTCGTTTTGCTGCCCCTGAAAAGTTATCAGAACCATTTGACGGCATTATTATGCTGGGCGGCGCTGAGCAGCTAAAACTATCTGATAGTTGGCAAAAAGCGCAAGTAGGCGATGGCGCGGAACGTATTCTGCAAACTGCTGAGTTAGCCAGACTCTACCCCGACTTGCCAATTATTGTGTCGGGTGGCAGTAATTTGGTACAAAGACAAAATCTGGATAGTGATGGTCAAGTGTTTCAACAGTTGTTCTCACAAGCGGGTATCGATGCGTCACGGTTAGTTATCGAACCACAGGCACGGAATACTTATGAGAATTTCCAAAGGCTGAAACCATTACTCACGAAACCGGCGGGCACTTATGTTTTAGTCACATCCGCTTTTCATATGCCTAGAGCGGTTGGCATTGCTAAAAAACAACACATCAATGTGATCCCTTATCCGGTTGACTATAGAAGTAACCACGCCAACAACCGCTATTGGGATTTTGACTTACCAGCCCATCTTGCTGTGTTAGAAACAGCCTGGCATGAATGGTTGGGACTAACGGTTTATTTCCTGACCGGCAAAACACAAAGCTGGTTTCCGCAAGCGACTGTAAAGATTGATAAAACCGATGAATCAACACGTAATAATAAGGGATATTAAACAGCCCTTACGTTACACTATGTAGCAGATATATTAAATGGAGTGCCCAATGCAGGCAGAACAATTAAAACTACTCGTCATCGATGCGCTCGAAGACATTAAAGCAGAAGATATCCAAGTGCTGGATGTCAAAGAAATGACCGATGTGACAGATATTATGATTATCGCTACCGGTAAATCCAGCCGTCAGGTGAAAGCCTTGGCAAATGAAGTCGTCATGCAAGCGAAAGCGGCAGGTGTTCAACCTTTAGGAGTTGAAGGTGAAACGGTTGGCGAATGGGCGCTTGTAGATTTAGGTGATGTGATTACACACATCATGACGCCTCAAACACGTCTTACTTATAACCTTGAGAAATTATGGGCTGTGCCTGCACAGAATGAAAAGGCGTCGGCTGAACAAGAATGAAGATAAATCTTGTCGCTGTTGGCAATAAAATGCCAGGTTGGGTAAGCGAGGGCTATGAAGAATACAGTAAGCGAATGCCAAGAGAGTGTGCACTTCAACTGACCGAAATTATGCCAGCTCGCCGTAGCAAAAATGCGCAGCCAGAACAGTGGAAGAGAGAGGAAGGTCAGCGGATTCTGGCTTCGATTGCTGATAACCATCATGCAGTTGCCTTAGAGGTGACGGGAAAGAGCTGGAGTACAGAAGACTTATCATTACATATGCAGCAATGGCTCAGTGATGGGCGTGATGTTGCCCTAATGATTGGTGGACCAGACGGTTTGGACCCCAGCTGTCTTCAGCGAGCGGACCAGAAATGGTCCTTATCCGCGTTGACCCTGCCTCATCCACTGGTTCGTATTGTACTGGCCGAACAGCTCTATCGGGCCTGGACCATCCTTCAAAATCACCCCTATCATCGTTCATGAACTTTCCATCTATTTATTTGGCATCGCGTTCACCTAGGCGACGCGAACTTTTGTTACAGATGGGTGTGGATTTTTCAGTCATTAATCCTGATATTGATGAATCTGTGCTGGAGAACGAACTCCCAATTGATTATGTGAGTCGTATAGCTAGATTGAAGGCTGAAGCGGGACGAGGCTTATTGTTAGCAGCTGACAGAAAGCCAGTACTGGCTGCAGACACCGCGGTAGTTATTGATAAAACGATTTTGGGTAAACCTCAAAATGACGAACAAGCTGCCAGTATGTTAAGAATGTTGTCAGGTAAAACACATCAAGTGATGACGGCAATTGCACTAACACGCGCTGACAGGTTGTGGACAGCTGTTTCAGTCAATAATGTTTGTTTCGCTGAATTGAGTGAACAGGATATTTTCTGGTACATCAAGACTAAAGAGGGTGTTGATAAAGCTGGTGGTTATGCGGTTCAGGGCTTAGCTGCATTATTTATCGAGCATATAGAAGGTAGTTATTCTGGCATTATGGGATTACCCATCAGGGAAACGGGACAACTTTTATTAACAATGGATGACTGAATGTGAGTAGTGAAATATTAATCAACGTGACGCCGAGTGAAACTCGTGCAGCCGTAGTTGAAAATGGTCTACTTCAAGAAGTATTCATTGAGCGTAATGAATATCGAGGGCTAGTTGGGAATATATACAAAGGCAAAGTCTGTCGTGTCTTGCCTGGCATGCAAGCGGCTTTTGTAGAAATTGGCCTAGCAAGGGCCGCTTTTTTACATGTTTCAGATATTTCTATTCCCAAGGGCCAAACGGGGGATTTGAAAGAAGCGCCTAATGTTGAGCCAACTATTAGCAGTCTGTTGCGTGAAGGTCAGGAGATTCTGGTTCAGGTCATAAAAGACCCGATGGGAACAAAGGGCGCACGTCTGACAACACAGCTTTCTGTATCCTCGCGATATTTAGTTTATATGCCGGAAACTGAAGGGATTGGGGTTTCCTTAAAAATTGAAACTGAGCAGGAACGGGAACGGTTAAAAGCTTGCTTGATAAGCTTACTTGATGAAGGCGCTGGCGGTTATATTCTCCGCACAGCAGCAGAAGGCGTTTCAGAGGCAGAATTAGAAGCTGATCTGAAATTTCTTTATCGGTTGTGGGCAAAGCTGCAAGAACGCAAACAACTCGTTAAATGTGGTGACCCGCTTCATGAAGACTTATCACTTGCGATGCGCGCTTTACGTGATTTGTTTTCAGCAGATGTTGATCGGATTCGTATTGACTCTGAAGAGACCTTTCATAAAGCCGTGCACTTTGCTGAGGGATTTATGCCTGAATGTGCCGCTCGGCTTGAGCACTATAAAGGGGATTTACCCTTATTTGATTTATTCAGTGTAGAAGACGAAATTCAGAAAGCCTTGCAACGTAAGGTGCCCTTGAAGTCTGGTGGTTATCTGATTTTTGATCAAACCGAAGCGATGACAACGGTGGATGTGAATACAGGCGGCTTTGTTGGCCATAAAAATTTGGAAGAAACCATCTTCAAAACCAACTTAGAAGCTGCGCATGCCATTGCTCGTCAGTTACGTGTTCGTAATTTGGGTGGCATCATTATCATCGATTTCATTGATATGGAAGAAATTGGTCATCGTGAACAAGTGTTGCGTGCTTTGGAAAAAGCCATGCAATTAGATCGGGCTCGTCACAATATCAGTGCCGTGTCAGAGCTTGGACTGGTTGAAATGACACGTAAACGAACCCGAGAAAGTTTAGGCCATATTCTGTGTGAACCTTGCCCTTGCTGTGAAGGAAAAGGCTATACCAAGAACGTCGAGACGGTATGTTATGAAATCTTCCGGGAAATTGTTCGTGAGTCCAAGCAGTATGAGACAAAACAGTTTCTGATACTGGCGTCTCAAGATGTGATTGACCGATTGAATGATGAGGATTCAACCAAAGTGGCTGATTTAGAACACCATATTGGTAAACCTATATTATTCCAGTGTGAACCACAGTATGGACGTGAGCAGTTTAACGTCGTGCTGATGTAGGTATCTGATGCTAAAACGCAGCCTGCATATTGCCGGTCGGCAATTATTTTATCTCACCGCGATTTCTATTACGCTAGGACTTTTATTACTGATAACTGCTATCTGGCTGTCAGATCAGGTTGCCGAGCGAAAAGACGAAATTGCCAGCTGGGCGTCTCAGCAAAGCGGTTATCCTGTAGAAATCGAAAAAGCCGGATTATATTGGCTGGATCTGATTCCTAAACTGGAAATTCGTCAGGTAAAGGTCATGGCGAAACAAGGGAATACACCCATTTTCCAGGCCGGACAGATTTATCTGGCGGTGGATGTTTTTTCATCTATTCGTAGTGGCGAGCTGATGATTGCGGATGCCAGTATCCGTAATGCCAAAGTTAATGTTGAACATACAGCTGATGGTCAGTTCCGCGTTAAAGGCTATGAAAGTCAACCTCAGCAGGCGCTTAGCGAAGATAACATTCAAACAGTTTTTCATTGGTTAACGCGTCTTAAGCAGTCACAACTTTCCAATATTCAGGTTCAGTACAAAGATGAAAACGAACCCGCCTTAACTGGTTTATACACTATTGAACATGCTTCTCTGAGTTTTAACGATGAACAGCTTCTCGCTGAAGCCGATCTGAATTTACCCGATTCACTGGGCAATCACCTTAACTTATCTGCAACAGCACACATTGATAAAGCATTGAATGTGACTTCATGGCAGGGACAAGTACGTGTTGATGAAGTGTCTCTTGGGAGTCTTTTGAAAAAAAGAGCATACCGCGGCGCAAAGTTAGATGAAGGCCTATTATCGGCGACACTCAATGTACAGAAAGTAGATAATCAAGCCTTGCTGGCAGAACTTGAGCTTGAACTCTCAGACGCCACTTTGTCTTCATCTAAACCGGCTGATGAGTTCACCGAGGTCAGTCTTGAGCAACTTGTGGGACACTTTCAACTTGATTACACGGCTAATCAGTGGCAGGTGGAAGGTAAACAGATTCAAATCAGAATGGCTGGTGAAGATTGGCCAATCACAACGTTCGATGTAAAAAGTGAACAGAGTGGTGCATTGTCTGGATACGTTTCCTTTGTTCGTTTGAGTGACGTCACTGCAATGGCATTACTGATGAATGAAATGCCAGCAATATTAGTGAACACCAAACCCGCCGGGGATCTGCAGAATGTCGCTTTTGCATACACTCAGCAATCCGGGCTTGATGAACTTTCCATGAGTGCGAGTGGTGTATCTTTCTTACCTTGGCAGGATTACCCGGGGGCGAATGATGTCAGCTTTTCACTTGATAAGAAAAAATATAAAGGCACCTTGGAACTCAATAGTCGTGCAACGAGCATTTATGCGGATACTTGGCTGCCAGATTCTGTGTTGTTTGATTCAATTACAGGACAATTAACATGGCAGAATCAGGATGCGAGCTGGAGAGTAAATGCTGATGCTCTTCAAATATGGAATGATGATTTAAACATTCTTCTCAATGGTGAAATCCAGCAAGCCAATGGTATTACCGATACCAATCTCATACTAACCATACAAGACGTGGTTGTTAATACATGGCGGAATTATGTGCCGAAAAGAATTTTGCCAGCAGACTTTGAAGAATGGTCTGCAGATGCGTTCCGTCAAGGGATTATCCGGTCAGGTACGATAACGATGAAAGGGGATCCTTCAGCCTTTCCTTTTGAATCTGAACCCGAACGTGGCAGCTTCGATATGAAACTCAATGTTGAAGATGTTCAGTTACATTATGGCCCAGGTTGGCCGGACATTATGCATGTCAATGGCACAGTTGAAGGGCAAGGCAATAACTTATTAATCCAGAGTGAGTCAGGTCAAATAGCGGGTTTTAACTTTAATAAAGTCACCACTACTATCAGTAATCTCGTTAAGAGTAATCCGATTTTGAAAGTCAGTGGCCTGTTAAATGGTTCAACCAGTAACGCTTTGGCTTTCCTAAAACAAAGCCCGTTAAAGTCACGCTTTGGCAGTATAGATGATTGGCTTCAGGCTAAGGGTAGCAGCGATATTCAACTGGATTTAACGGTGCCATTAGTTGATCCTGATAGTGCGCAGGCTAAAGGCTATGTCAGTTTTAATCAAAGCCAGTTAATAACAAAGGCCATTACTGGACTTGAAGTAAATAAGATTAATGGCCGTCTTTTTTTCAGTAATAATGGTGTATCAGCAGATAAAATTACCGCGACAGCGTTTGATGAACCCATAGAGATAAATGCAAAAACCGAACAAGATAAAACCTATATTGATATTAATGGCAGAGTCGCAGTATCAACGCTTAATCAGCACTGGCCCGGTACTGTGCCTGCATTTGTTACGGGTGAAAGTGACTATCTGACAGGAATTACCGTTAGTGAGCCAAGCCCGGGTGAGTTTGAGCTCAACGTCTCATTGCGTACTGATCTGCAAGGAATAAGCATTGATGCGCCCGAACCATTAGGAAAATCAGCATCGCTACCGGTTCGGCTGCAAGCGGCAATACAAGAAAAAGACGATGGAATGCTGTACACCATCAGTTATAGTGATTGGCTGAATGCTGCTATTCATTCCAATGCAGGTAAGTCGTTGTCGGGGCAAATTAAGCTTGGCGGACAATCAGCAGGTACCAATGTTAATGGCTTGCAACTGACGGGCAATATAGAAACGCTTGATATTCAACCTTGGCTGGATTGGCAGGAATCTTTGCCGGACACGACGAATGCGTCAGCGCTTGACCTGATTGACGGTATTGATTTGACCTTATCAAAGGTATTCATCACAGATCAGGTGATAAACCATCTTCAACTCTCGGGTCAACATACGAGCTCTGACTGGCAGTTCGATTTGAACTCGCCTCAGATAAAAGGTCGGGTATCGATTCCAAAACAGATAAACAACCAGACGCCACTTAATATCAATCTTGATTATCTGAACTTACAAGTTGCGAATGAACAAGCAGATGATGAGACGAGGGAAGATAAAAAGGCAGCATTGTGGCCAGCAATACAATTAGCGATACGCTCCCTTAAGATTAATGATCTTGATTTAGGTCAACTGACACTTCAGGGTGAAGCCTCACCGAATCAATGGCGGATGAAAAATGCTGAGTTATCATCAAAAGTCATGCGTGCCTCCGCTACAGGTGATTGGCTGCAGACTGAATCTGACGATACAAGTCATTTTATTGTGAATGTAGAAAGTGATGATCTGAGAGCTCTGCTGGCACACCTTAATTATCAGGAAGTGATCGCAGCCAGACAAGTCAAAATCGATGCGGATCTGAACTGGAATGCGGATCCTATGTCTTTTACTCGCCAACAATTGAATGGACAACTGGATTTGTCTGTCGGACGGGGAAGTTTACTTGAGGTGGAGCCGGGCGCTGCTGGCAGAATTTTTGGGCTGTTAAGTATTGCGGCGATTCCACGTCGTTTATCATTGGATTTTAGTGATTTGTTTGGCGGCGGCTTTGATTTCAGTAGTATTAAAGGTGATTTTCAGTTTAATAATGGTATCGCCTCAACGAAAGATTTAACCATGCAAGGTGATTCAGCGGTTATTGAAATGAAAGGCCCGATCGATCTGGTTAATCAAACTTACAACCAAGTAGTCAAAATTACGCCTAAAGTGTCATCAACCTTACCTATCGCTGGTGCAGTAGCGGGTGGCCCTGTTGGCCTCGGAGTGGGGACGGCTATCTTACTGTTCGATAAAATTGCTGGCAGTGTTCTGGATAGGGATGTGATTAACTTAATTAGCTACAGTTATCAGTTAACGGGACCCTGGAACGACCCTAAACTCAATGTCGTGAATCCAGCTCAGCAATAGAATCTGATATCATGTGTTTATCTTAAATAACCGATGATTCTGTATTAATGAGCGCTTCGATTCCCGAGCAAGTACAACAGCAACTCCTGCTTCCTGTTGGTTTAACGGATAACGATCTGGAAAATGCATTAGCTACAACCATGACGGCTGGTGTTGACTATGCCGATTTGTATTTCCAACAATCCAGACAAGAAAACTGGGTGCTGGAAGATGGCATTATCAAAGATGGTGGTTATCATCTTGAACAAGGTGTGGGTGTCCGAGCCTGTAGCGGTGAGAAAACCGGTTTTGCCTATTCCGATGATTTGGTTTTGCCGGCTTTACAAAAAGCAGCCAAGGCAGCTCAAGCTATTTCAAGACAAGGCTCTCAACAATCCGTAGCTGTCTGGAAAAAACAGCAATCCCCAATACTGTACACCCCAGATGATCCCATTCTTGCCTTAACCGTGACTGAAAAACTCAACTTATTACGAGAAGCCGACGCTGCAGCAAGAGCGGCCGATCCTCGAGTTAAACAAGTCAGTGTTAGCCTGGCTGGTGGCATTGACACGGTCCTGATTGCGGCGAGTGATGGTACGTATGCCACCGATATCAGACCGCTTGTACGCATGAATGTCAGCGTGATTGTTGAGCACAATGGTCGACGCGAACGCGGCAGTGCTGGTGGTGGACGACGGATGGATTATCGTTATTTTCAACAAAATAACCTTGCTGTTAACTATGCAAAAGAAGCCGTCAGATTAGCGTTAGTGAACCTAGAGGCGGTGGCTGCACCTGCTGGAACGATGCCTGTCGTACTAGGTAGTGGTTGGCCAGGTGTTTTATTACATGAAGCTGTTGGTCATGGCTTAGAAGGCGATTTTAACCGCCGTGGTACATCTACCTTCTCAGGCAAGATGGGCGAGCAAGTGGCTTCGCCTTTATGTACCGTGGTAGATGATGGTACGTTGCCATCACGCAGGGGCTCACTCAATGTTGATGATGAAGGGGTTGAAACGCAATTCACCACACTCATCGAAAAGGGCAAGCTGACCGGATACATGCAGGACAAACATAATGCCCGTCTGATGGGCAAAGCAAGTACGGGGAATGGGAGGAGAGAATCCTATGCGCATTTGCCGATGCCACGTATGACAAATACGTACATGTTACCTGGTGACCACAAAGCGGAAGAAATCATTGCTTCTGTTGAGAAAGGTATTTACGCCGTTAATTTTGGTGGTGGTCAGGTCGATATTACGTCTGGCAAGTTTGTTTTCTCTACCAGTGAAGCCTATCTCATTGAAAACGGTAAAGTTACTACACCGGTAAAAGGGGCAACACTTATTGGGAATGGACCAGAGGTCATGCAACGTATATCCATGGTCGCCGATGATTTAGAACTAGATACTGGCGTTGGTAATTGTGGTAAAGAAGGACAGAGTGTGCCTGTCGGTGTGGGACAGCCCACCCTGAAAATTGACGCACTGACTGTCGGTGGAACAGCTTAGATTTAGAAAAAATGATGGAAAAAAAACATAAAGCAGTCGCCCTGATTTCAGGTGGCCTGGATTCCATGCTCGCCGTTCGGGTCATGCAGGAACAAGGTATTGAAGTAGAGGGTATTAATTTTTATACCGGTTTTTGTGTCGAAGGCCATACTCACGCCATTCGTAATCAAGACAAAGATAAACAAAAACGAAACAATGCACTCTGGGTGGCTGAACAACTCGGCATTAAATTACACATCGTAGATGTCATAGAAGAATACAAAGACGTTCTATTGAATCCTAAGCATGGTTATGGGGCCAATATGAACCCATGCCTCGATTGTAAAATATTTATGGTGAGTAAAGCGGTCGAGTGGATAAAAGAAAATCATCACAATGGCTTTGATTTCATCATCACTGGAGAAGTGATTGGTCAACGTCCCATGTCGCAGCGTAAATCGACTATGCCAATTATCTCTGAAGAGTCTGGCGCTGATGACTTACTACTCAGACCATTGTGTGCCAAAAATCTGCCTGAGACTTTACCGGAGCGAGAAGGTTGGGTCGATCGTAGCAAGCTTTATGGCTTTCATGGACGCAATAGAAAACCTCAGATAGCTTTAGCGAAAGAGTTTGGCTTGACGGATTTCGCTAGTCCGGCAGGTGGTTGTTGTTTCCTGACAGATAAAAGCTATTCAGATAAGTTGGTCGACTTATGGAAAGCACGCAATAGCAGAGAATATGAAATGGACGATATTATGCTGCTGAAAGTGGGCAGACATATTCGCCCCAGTGCAGAATTTAAGCTTATCATCGCGCGTGATGCCGGTGAAAGTAAGTTTCTGGAAGGTTATCGAAAAGAATTTATCAGTATTCATGCTCTCAGCCACAGTGGTCCTATGGCATTGGTTGACGGTAAATTGGATGAAGAACAATATGAGCTTGCAGCGGGTATTGTTGCGCGTTTTGGACAGGGGCGTATGGCGGATGAGGTCGAACTTGATATCGCTTTACCCAAACAAGGAAATTTACAGATAAAAACACCTCCACTCTCTGCTGAACAGGTTTTACAGGAGTGGTATGTGTGAGTAAGCAGACCTTAGATGCTCGTAAGATGCTATGCCCATTACCTGTCATCAAAGCCCAGAATCAGATTAAACAGATGAGTCATGGGGATGAACTGGATGTGATCTGTACAGATCCAGGTGCTTTACACGATATACCGGCGTGGGCACGAATTAATGGTCATGAAGTTATCGCCACGCAACAGAATGATGATGAACTTATTATTACGGTTCGAGTTGGTGCATAGCACCAATATTGTGCAGTAGTGAGTTAATATGCACTATTTAGGTGCCTGTCGCTGGTGCGAATGCACCTAAATAGTTGATTTTTTTATGTAGTGAAAGTTGGCGTGATTTCTGCTGTATTGTGTCGCGTGTTTAGTTTGCACTAAGAAAAGTGCAGTTTATAAAAATTGGAGAAGTTAAATGTCAGTCGAAAATGTGCTTCAAATGATCAAAGATGAGGATGTCAAATTTGTTGACTTCCGTTTCACCGATACGCGTGGTAAAGAGCAACATGTTTCTTACCCTGCACACACTATTGAAGAAGATACCTTCACAGAAGGCGCAATGTTCGATGGCTCTTCTGTTGCTGGATGGAAAGGTATTAATGAATCAGACATGATTTTAATGCCGGATCCTGAAACAGCAGTGATGGATCCATTTATGGATGACAACACGTTGATTATCCGTTGCGATATCGTTGAACCTGCAACAATGCAAGGTTACGAGCGTGACCCACGTAGTGTGGCAAAACGTGCAGAGGCTTACCTGCAATCGACAGGCCTTGGCGATACTGCTTTCTTTGGTCCTGAACCAGAATTTTTCATCCTGGATGATGTTCGTTGGGGCAGTGACATGTCAGGATCATTCTTTAAAGTCGACTCAGATGAGTCTGCTTGGAATACTGAAAAAGTCTTTGCTGACGGTAACAAAGGTCACCGTCCAAAAGTAAAAGGCGGCTATTTCCCTGTACCACCTGTTGACTCTCTTAATGATATTCGTGCAGCAATGTGCTTGACTATGGAAGAAATGGGCTTATCAGTTGAAGTTCATCACCATGAAGTTGCCACTGCTGGTCAGTGCGAAATTGGTGTTAAATTCAATACCTTAGTCAAAAAAGCGGATGAAGTTCAAGCGCTGAAATATGTTGTACATAATGTGGCTCATGCCTACGGCAAAACAGCGACATTCATGCCAAAACCAATCGTCGGTGATAACGGTAGTGGTATGCACGTTCACCAATCGTTCTCAAAAGATGGTGAAAACCAATTCACTGGTAACAAATACGGTGGCTTATCAGAAACAGCACTGTACTACATCGGTGGTATCATCAAACATGCTCGTGCACTGAATGCCTTTACCAACGCATCAACAAACAGCTACAAACGTCTTGTTCCTGGTTTTGAAGCGCCAGTTATGTTGGCTTACTCTGCACGTAACCGCTCTGCGTCAATCCGTATTCCTTTCGTCAACAATCCTAAAGGTCGTCGTATTGAAGTGCGTTTCCCTGATCCAACAGCGAATCCGTACCTGGCATTCTCGGCAATGTTGATGGCTGGCTTAGATGGTATTAAAAACAAAATCCATCCTGGTGATGCGATGGATAAAGATCTGTATGACTTACCAGCAGAAGAAGCAGCAGAAATTCCAACAGTATGTCACTCACTGGATCAAGCACTTGATTCACTAAGTGAAGACCGTGCTTTCTTAACAGAAGGTGGTGTATTTACTGATGATATGATTGATGCTTACATTGCATTAAAAATGGAAGAAGTTACACGTATCCGTATGGAAACTCATCCAGTGGAATACGACTTGTACTACAGTGTTTAATCACTTATGTGATGAAGCTAACAAAAAAGCGCCTTTCGGGGCGCTTTTTTTATATCTGTGAGTTGCGGTAAATTCCACAGTGGAATATGCTGAGCGAATGAGAGTTATATACCTGATTTTCTTCTTATTATTCAGCACGCAAGGGCTAACAGCAATTTATCGCTGGGTAGATCCCAGCGGAACAGTTGTTTTTTCTGATGAAGAAAGACCAGGTGCTGAGCTCATTGAACTTCCTGCATCAACGACATACTCCTCTCCCGATGTTGAGCCTGTCACGTCAATGAATGAAAACGTCGAACAGGACACGTCACCGGTTCCAGACTATCAACTATCCATCACTGCGCCAGCAGCTAATGAGAGTATCTGGGTCAACGATGGAGATGTCACAGTGACCTTAAGCGTGGAGCCTGCTTTGAGCCAGGAAAGAGGTGATGGTATTCAGCTATTTCTTGATGGACAAACTGTAGGTGAGCCCCAGACCACATTAACCTATCAGTTCAGTAACCTCAGCAGGGGCTCGCATGAGCTTGTGGCCAAGCTTATTGATGCTAATGGTCAAGAGTTGCTTAGCGAAAGTATTGTATTCCATCTGCACCGGGCATCTAAACTCAACAATTCTTCAGCAAATTGAAGCATTTCTGTATGCACTTCTCTGGTGCATAAAAGAGATACAATTAAGTGGTGTCAATGAGTTGTTCGAGGACAACTTAACCTTGTTTCTATAGCAATCAATAGCTTAACTTTAAACATTTTGATAGTGCTCAAATGTGGAGCGTTTTTTGCTATCAAATTACGCATGAATATGAGTGTTACCACTATGAGTCACAATACTTTCAACAGCAATGATGTATTGGAAAGTTTATCTACTTCCGTGCTGATCTTAGATTCAGCTTTACGGGTTAGTTATATCAACACAGCAACTGAAATTTTATTTGAAATTAGCCAGCGCCAAGCTGAAAACATTCCTCTACAAACCCTACTTCCAGGCGAAAAAAAGCTTTTTAAATCACTTGAACGAGTGGTATCCACAGGTCAAGCTTTGATTGAGCGTGAAGTCCATTTGTTTTTGCCGGCCAGCGGTGAAGTACTTGTAGATTGCTCTATTAAGGTACTGGATACAGATGATTCTTATGTCATTCTTGAACTTGCATTACTTGATTATCAACAAAGGATCAGTAGGGATGAAAATCTTCACACTCAACAGCAAGTCGTGCGTGGCCTTGCCCATGAAATAAAAAACCCATTAGGCGGTTTACGTGGTGCGGCACAATTACTTGAGAGACAGCTAGACTCTGAAGATTTAAAAGAATACACACGTATCATTATCACGGAAGCGGATCGTCTACAGAACTTGATGAACAGAATGCTGGGACCAAATCAGCAACCTGAGAAACGACATACCAACATTCATGAAATTCTTCAGCATGTTCGCCAATTGGTGGATATTGAAGTTGATGAACGACTTAAGTTTAAGATTGATTATGACCCGAGTATTCCAGATCTTTTCGCTGATTTTGACCAGCTGATTCAGATTTTTCTCAATATTGTGAGAAATGCTGTTCAAGCTATGCATGGCGTAGGTTTAATTATCCTTCGGACCCGGATACAGCGAAATATCACCATTGAAAAACAATATTACCGTTTAGGGGTGTTAGTTGAGGTTGAAGACAATGGCCCTGGCATCCCCGAATCTCTTCAAGATAGTTTGTTTTATCCCTTAGTTACTGGAAGAGCTGATGGAACAGGACTTGGGTTGTATTTGGTACAGAACTTAGTGCAACGCAATGGTGGAACAGTCAGTTGCTCCAGCAAAGTTGGACAAACTATTTTTTCCGTAACATTTCCTTTGGAGTTTGGACGTGAGCGCTAGCAGAGCGATAGCTTGGATTGTTGATGATGACCGATCAATTCGGTGGGTTTTACAAAAAGCATTGGAAGTGGTTGATATTACAGTTCGCGCTTTTGAAACCGGTGATATCGCACTTAATGAGCTAAAACAAGGTCGTGAACAAAGACCGGATGTATTAATCAGCGATATCAGAATGCCTGGTATTGATGGTCTTGAACTTCTATCTGAAATTAAAGAACGCTACCCAGAGTTACCGGTGATCATTATGACGGCCTATTCTGATTTGGATAGTGCCGTATCTGTATACGAAGGTGGGGCGTTTGAATATTTACCCAAACCATTTGATGTTGATGAGGCGGTTGAGCTAGTCCAACGTGCCATCAGTCATAGTCGTGAACAGAATAGCGAGCCCGCTGAAAATGTAAATATCGGCACAGATATTGTTGGTGAAGCTCCTGCAATGCAGGAGGTTTTTAGAGCGATCGGACGACTGGCGCGTTCAAATATCACCGTCATGGTGAATGGGGAGTCAGGAACAGGGAAAGAATTAGTTGCTCAAGCACTGCATCGTCATAGCCCGAGAAAGCATGGTCCTTTCATTGCTTTAAACATGGCTGCAATCCCCAAAGAGCTACTCGAATCAGAATTGTTTGGGCATGAAAAAGGGGCCTTCACCGGCGCGCATGTCCAGCGAAAAGGTCGGTTTGAACAAGCTAATGGCGGTACCTTATTCCTAGACGAAATCGGGGATATGCCTATCGAGCTACAAACACGACTCTTGCGTGTGCTATCAGATGGTGAGTTTTTCCGAGTTGGTGGACATAGTGCAGTCAAAGTAGATGTTCGAATCATTGCCGCAACCCATCAAAATCTTGAAAAGCTTGTTGAGCGAGGCGATTTCCGTGAAGATTTATTTCATCGGCTGAATGTCATTCGTATTCATATTCCATCACTTCGTGAACGTCGAGAGGATATTCCGGCTTTGGTTGCTTATTTTCTGAATAAGGCTGCTAAAGAATTAAATATGTCAACGAAATCAGTTGCAACTGATGTGGAGATGTATTTATCCCAATTACCATGGCCAGGAAATGTTCGACAATTAGAGAATACGTGTCGTTGGCTGACGGTTATGTCACCTGGGCAAGTCGTTCAGATGGATGATTTGCCTGTCGAACTCTCTACAGAAACAATAGATGCCAATAATGGTAGACAAGGCGGTGACTGGCAACAGTTGTTCAGACAATGGGCAGCAAACAAGGCTTTGACTGGACAGGAAGGTGCACTGGCAGATGTTGTTCCACTTATCGAGCATTTACTGATGGAAGTTGCTCTCGAGAAAACAGCAGGTAAACGTCAGGAAGCAGCCAAATTATTGGGGTGGGGTAGAAACACACTGACGCGTAAACTAAAAGAAAATTAGAATAAGGCTTGCGTCACCATGAACTGGTATGTATAATGCATTGCTTAATCAGGTGCGGGGTGGAGCAGCCTGGTAGCTCGTCGGGCTCATAACCCGAAGGTCGTTGGTTCAAATCCAGCCCCCGCTACCAATAGAATATAAAAAGCTCAAAACAACTTGTTGTTTTGAGCTTTTTTATTGGGCGTTAATACACCTCACCGTATCTCTTAATCGCATCTTCTTTTTCTATAAATCTGGCATTAACTAATTGCCAATGCTGCTGACTCTCCATAACAACGTTGCAGCCTAGTGCTTGCATGTGACCGCTTTGCAGAGCAAACATGGAGCGACCAGCCTGCCTTACATCGGAAAAATAACGATCTAAACTGATATCGATTACTTTTTTTGGATGAATATTCTCAACATAGATACGTAATCCGCCTCGTTGTGTACAGTCACTACTAGTATCTTCATCTTCTATTGTTTTAAACACTATGTAATCTGAAGCATGTTCACTGTCAGCAGAGAGAGGATGGCTGACACTTATAGAACATAAAAAATAAAGAATAAAAGGAGATAGTGATATTTTCATGAGTTCTTTTTCCTGTGCTTACAGAAAACAAACTGACCTGACTGCAGGAATGAAAGTTTTCCCAAGAAAGATATAAAGGTAATTTTCATAGCATGAATGTCAGTTGATTCATGATTGTGTGGTTGAAGCAAGTAAAACTGAGTTTGTGGCTATAAATAGTTTAAGTTGCTGTGACGGGTAGGTTTCTGTTAATATTCTGTGCTTTCTGGAGAGCAATCAGTACTGGAAGCAAGCTTGTTCCAGCACAGATGCTTATGGCAGAGCGGTGTAGATTAGCCGCATGACAATATTTTGAATTCCGGGCCCCTGTATGGGGTTTTTGTTTTTCTGGAGAATTGATTTAGGCCGCAAGGCTTAATACATACTTATGGCCATTACTGATCAGATTGAACAACTTGTTGAGTCTTCCATTGAGACTCTTGGATATGAATTGGTAGGCATTGAATATATCCAGGGCGGCCCCGATCCTATCTTACGAATCTACATTGATGCTGAGCAAGGCATTGGTATAGAAGACTGTGAAAGGGTGAGTCATCAAGTGAGCGGTATTCTTGATGTAGAAGAGCCAATTCGAAGTGCTTACGTGCTGGAAGTATCATCCCCAGGATTTGATCGACCTTTATTTAAGGCTCGGGACTTTGAAAGATTTAAAGGTGCTGAAGCCAAAATAACAATGAAATTACCTGTCGCTGGCCGACGTAATTTCAAGGGCGTATTAGAGGGCTTTAGTGATGGTGAGATCTTAATAGAAGTGGATGGTGAGGTATATGCCTTGCCTTTGGCAAAGTTAGCAAAAGCAAGACTTGTTGCCTAAAACAAGCGTATTATTAGCGGTTAATATATTGAATACTGAGCTGGATTTGGTCTGCTACGTAATCCACTGGGGGCGTGATGAATAACAAAGAAATTTTATTGGTTGTCGATGCCATGTCTAATGAAAAAGGCGTGGGCAAGGAAGTGATTTTTCAGGCAATTGAAGCGGCGTTAGCGATGGCTACACGTAAACGCTATGACATGGCATTGGATGCACATGTACAGATCGATCGTGTCACAGGTAATTACGAAACGTTTCGTCAATGGTTGATCGTCGAAGATGAAGACTATCAGTCACCAGAGACAGAAATTACAATAGAAGATGCTCAAGAAAGCAATCCTGATGCTGTAGTGGGTGAGTATGTTCGCGAACCTATGGAGTCTGTTGAGTTTGGTCGTATTGCGGCACAGACTGCTAAACAGGTGATTGTCCAGAAAGTACGTGAAGCAGAACGCGCACAGGTAGTCGACCAATATCGTGAGAAGGTCGGTCAAATGATTCACGGTACAGTGAAACGTGTTGAGCGTGGCAATGTGACTTTGGATCTTGGTGGTAATGCAGAAGCATTTTTACCACGTGAAGAAATGATCCCGCGTGAGAGTTTCAGAACGGGTGATCGTATTCGTGGTTACTTAAAAGAAATTAGACCAGAAGGTCGTGGTCCACAACTCATCGTCAGCCGTGTTGCTCCTGAGTTATTAATCGAACTCTTCCGCTTAGAAGTGCCTGAAATCAGTGATGGCATGATCGAAGTAAAAGGGGCGGCGCGTGATGCTGGTTTGCGAGCTAAGATCGCTGTACTGGCCAAAGAGTCACGTATAGATCCTGTTGGTGCCTGTGTCGGTATGCGTGGATCACGTGTTCAAGCAGTCACTAATGAGCTAGCTGGAGAGCGTGTTGATATTATCCTTTGGGATGAAGATGTTGCTCGATTTGCTATTAATGCCATGGCGCCAGCTGAAGTTTTATCTATCGTTGTTGATGAAGACGCGCATAGCATGGACATTGCTGTTGAAGATGCTCAGTTATCTCAAGCGATTGGTCGCGGTGGACAAAATGTGCGCTTAGCCAGCCAATTAACGGGGTGGGAACTCAATGTGATGTCAGCTTCTGATGCTGACAAAAAAGCAGAGTCTGAAATTGGCGAATTAATCAAAACCTTCATGGCCGATCTTGATGTCGATGAAGATGTTGCATTAATTCTGGCCCAAGAAGGCTTCTCATCACTTGAAGAAGTGGCTTATGTCCCAGAGCATGAAATGCTCGACATTGAAGAGTTTGATGCCGATATCGTTGCTGAACTTCGTTCGAGAGCAAGAGATGTACTTTTAACTCGCGCGATTGCAAGTGAAGAACAGCTGGAGTCAGCAGAGCCAACTCAAGAGCTGATAAATATGGATGGGATGACGCGTGATCTCGCGTTAACTTTGGGAAGTAAAGGTATCACTGATCTTGATGATTTAGCTGAACTCGCCGTCGATGAGTTAGTTGAAATAGGTGGTATGGAAGAACAGCAAGCTGCTGCACTTATCATGAAAGCCAGAGAATCGTGGTTTGCTAATGAACAAACAGATGCAGGGGAGTAACCAATGAGTGACATGAGGGTTAAGGACCTAGCTGGCACAGTCGGAATTACAGCTGAACGCTTGGTCGAACAGCTGAACGAAGCAGGGATTAACGTCTCAAAGCCTGATGACTTCATTACTGAAGATCAAAAACAGACGTTATTACAATTCTTGCAACAGCGTCATGGTAAGTCTGGTGGTGGTGAAACCGCAGTGCCTAAAAAAATTACACTAAAGCGTAAATCAGTTAGTGAAATTAAATTAGGTGGTACAGCGCGTGGTGGTAAAAGTGTTAGTGTTGAAGTACGGAAAAAACGTACATACGTAAAACGTAACGAAACTGAAGACAGCACTACCAATACAGAGCAAACCGCTCAGATGAGTGTGGCTGAACAACAAGCTGCTGAGGTGGCGAGACTTGAAGCGCTTCGATTAGAAGAAGCCAAGCGCCGTCAACAGGATGATGAAGCTCGACGTCTTAAAGAATCTGAAGAAGAAGCAGCGGCTGTAGCGGCGGCAATCGAAGCAGAGAATAGAGCGGCAGAAGAAGCCAAGTTAGCAGCAGAAGAAGAGAAAAAAGCCCTGGAAGAAGAAGCTAAATCTAAGAAAGCTGAAAAAGCGATTGAAGAAACAGTGAAACCTAAACCAAAGCAGAAAACAGAAACATCATCCTTAACGGCCTCTCAACTTGCACATAAAAAGCTTGAAGAAGCTGATGCAAAGAGACGTGCTGCAAACCTGGCTAGAATTGAAGCGGAAAAAGCACTCGAAGCCAAGAAAAAAGCACGTGAAGAAGAAGAGGCTCTTGAGAAAGAAAGGGAAAAAGCACGTGCTGCTGCTGCAGAAGCGCAAGCAAAAGAACAAAAAGCAGGTGTGCGTAAGACGAAAGATGCCGAAGCGAAACATAATCGTGAAAAATCTAGTCGCAAAGGCGGTCGTAACGATGATGAGTTTGAGCGTAAAGAACTTCACGTGACCGAAGGCAAAGGTGGGCGCCGTAAGAAGAAAAAAGGATCGGCAGCGAAAGTCGCTGTTAACAAAGATCAGGAACACGGCTTTTCAAAACCTACTGCACCCGTCGTACATGAAGTAAACGTACCGGAAACCATCAGTGTTTCTGATCTAGCTCAGCGTATGTCAGTTAAAGCTGGTGAAGTTATCAAGGCTCTGATGGGACTTGGCACCATGGCCACCATCAACCAGGTTCTTGATCAAGATACCGCAGTTATTGTGGTTGAGGAAATGGGGCATATTGCAAAACCTATCATCGAGAATGAAGTTGAACAAGCACTTCAAGTGTCTGATGAGCATCAGGGCGAAGCAATTGGTCGAGCGCCAGTTGTTACTGTCATGGGCCATGTTGACCATGGTAAAACATCGTTATTGGACTACATCCGTCGCACCAAAGTGACTTCTGGTGAGGCAGGTGGTATCACTCAGCATATTGGTGCCTACAAAGTCGAAACCAGTCGTGGTGAAATCGCATTCCTTGATACACCGGGCCATGCTGCATTTACAGAAATGCGTTCACGCGGTGCAAAAGTGACTGATATCGTGATTCTGGTGGTCGCGGCAGATGACGGTGTTATGCCGCAAACAATTGAAGCTATTCAGCATGCTAAAGCTGCTGATTCAGTCATCATTGTTGCTGTTAACAAAATAGATAAACAGGATGCTAACCCTGATCGTGTGAAGCAAGAATTAGCTAATCACGAAGTCATTCCAGAAGACTGGGGTGGTGATGTTCAGTTTATTCCTGTATCAGCATTAACGGGGCAAGGTATTGAAGATCTGCTGGAAGCTATTTCGCTTCAGGCAGAGGTTATGGAGCTGAAAGCACCTGAACAAGGACCTGCTCACGGTACTGTCATTGAAGCGCGACTGGATAAAGGTCGTGGTACGGTGGTAACGGTACTGGTTCAACAAGGGACTTTAAACAAGGGCGATATCGTCGTTGTTGGTCAAGAGTATGGCCGCGTTCGTGCTATGTTTAACGAGACAGGCGAACAACTTAAACATGCTGGCCCTTCAACACCGGTAGAGTTACTTGGCTTATCTGGTACACCCGCTGCCGGTGATGAACTTCAGGCAGCGCCTGATGACCGCACCGCACGTGAAATTGCCAACTTCCGTCAAACAAAAGCCCGTGAGCAAAAAATGGCTCAACAACAAGCGGCTAAATTGGACGAAATGTTCAACAAGATGGAAGAAGGTGACGTTAAAACACTTAATGTTGTTATTAAGGGTGACGTTCACGGCTCTGTTGAAGCAGTGAGTCAAGGGTTGCAGAAACTGTCTACAGATTTAGTAAAAGTCCGTGTTGTCGGTTCAGGTGTTGGTGGTATTAATGAAACCGATGCTCAACTTGCTGCCGCTTCCGATGCGATTCTGATTGGCTTTAATGTTCGTGCTGATAATGCAGCACGTAAAGTGATCAGTGAAAAAGGTCTGGATGTTCAGTACTTCAGCATCATTTATGACCTATTAGACGTTGTTACTAAAGCCATGACAGGTATGCTTGAACCTGTATACAGAGATGAAATCATCGGGTTGGCTAGAGTTGACGATGTATTTAGATCGCCTAAGTTTGGTGATATCGCAGGTTGTTTGGTTGTAGAAGGTACAGTTAAACGCAACAACCCAATTCGTGTACTACGTGATAACGTAGTGGTATACGAAGGTGAGCTCGAATCATTACGTCGCTTTAAAGATGATGTTAATGAAGTCAATGCGGGTACTGAGTGTGGTATCGGTGTGAAGAACTACAAAGATGTCAAACCAGGCGACCAAATCGAAGTGTATGAACGTGTATTAATGAAGCCGACCCTGTAATGGCAAGAGAATTTAGTCGTACAAATCGCTTTAGCGAAGTCATAATGAGAGAACTCGCGTTGATGCTTCAACGCGAGATTTCTGATCCACGTGTGGGAATGGTTACTGTCTCACACGTCGATGTGACGTCGGATCTTAAGTATGCCAAAGTCTATGTCACCCGTTTTAATGGCTTTGAAGATGAGCAGGACATGAAAGAATGTTTAGCAGGTCTGAATAGTGCTGCTGGTTATCTGAGAAGAGGTCTGGCTGGACGGGTCAAGCTAAGAAACATGCCTGAATTGCAATTCTTTTATGATAAAAGCCTGGAACACGGGTTCCACATGGATGAATTGATTGCCAAAGCGAATGCAGATATTCGTCGGGAAGACGAAGACTAATTTATCACGCTGATGGCAAGACGAAATAAAAAAGGTCGGGATGTTACCGGCATTGTCATTATTGATAAGCCTACCGGGCAAAGTTCAAACCACATTCTTCAACGAGTCAAACGCCTGTTCGATGCTAAAAAGGCTGGACATACAGGTAGTCTCGATCCTCTTGCTACAGGCGTACTTCCTGTTTGCTTGGGTGATGCGACAAAATTATCCAGTTACTTATTAGACGCAGATAAGCAATATCACGTTACCTGTCAGCTGGGTATTATCACCGACAGTGGTGATGCTGACGGTAATGTACTTGAAGAACTGCCTATTCCCGAATTTACTGAATCTACGCTTAATCAAATCATCCAGCAATTTATCGGTGAGATTGATCAGGTTCCACCTATGTTCTCCGCATTAAAACATCAGGGGCAACCGTTATATAAACTTGCAAGACAAGGTATCGATGTAGAAAGAAAAGCGCGTCGAATTACGATCTATGAGATTCAATTGCTCGATTACCAAAGACAGAGTTTTACTTTATCAGTAAGGTGTAGCAAAGGTACCTATATTCGTACCTTGGTAGAAGATATTAGCCATGCCTTAGGCACTGGTGGCCATGTCACAATGCTGAGAAGAACAGCAGTCGCTGGTTATGATTTATCAGACGCCATTACACTAACGTCTCTTCAGGAAAAATCAGATAAGCAGGGCATCAAAGCACTTGATGAACTATTGCAACGAGCAGAAGATGCATTACCCGACTGGCCAAGCATTCAGCTTGATGAAGAGGGAACAAAAAATATTAGTTTTGGACGCTCTATTTCGGTACATGAGCCTTTTATAAGCGCAAATGTCAGATTATTTAATGTGAATAATGAGTTTATTGGTTTAGGCGAAATGTCAGCAGAAGGTGTGGTATCACCGAAGCGTTTATTTGCAAATGCGGTGGCTTAAACTACGCCTTGTTTCATAATAAGAAAGTCGGTAGAATCCCTACCTTCAAAAAGGTTGGCTGTTCTGGTATGTATCTGCTGGGGCAGTTCAGAATTTAACTAGTAGCAAAAGCTACAAAAAGTTGGAGTATTTAATGTCTATTTCTGCACAACAAAAGAAAGAACTGATCACTAAATTTGCACGTTCAGAAGGTGATACTGGTTCTGCTGAAGTACAAGTTGCTTTGTTAACAGCGCGTATCACAAACTTGTCAGAGCATTTCAAAACAAACATTCACGATCACCATTCACGTCAAGGTCTGTTAAAAATGGTTAGCAGCCGTCGTAAAATGTTGGACTATCTGAAAAAGACAGATATCGAACGTTACCGTGCATTGATTGCTGAATTAGGTTTACGTCGCTAAGTTGATTTTGGTGACTCATTATATGCAGCCAATGTGGCCGGCAAAATCGGCGACCTCAAGGCAGGATATATAAAATATGCCCCTGAAGCTATAACAGTTTCAGGGGCATATTCGTTTTTAGATTTATGATTTTTATATCAGTTGTGAAACGGGTTCATAACTGACAACAGAGAAGAGAAGGAAGAAAAGAGTGAACTCAGTAAAAAAGACAGTTCAGTACGGTGACCATTTATTAAGTCTTGAAACCGGAAAAATCGCACGTCAAGCCGGTGGTGCCGTTATTGCCAGTCTTGGCGAAACGTCAGTATTAGTAACCGTTGTTGGTAAAAAAGATGTCAACCCAGGCCAAGACTTTTTTCCTTTAACTGTTAATTACCAGGAGCGTACATACGCAGCCGGTAAAATCCCTGGTGGTTTCTTCAAACGTGAAGGCCGTCCAAGTGAAAAAGAAACATTAACGTCTCGCTTAATCGATCGCCCACTACGTCCTTTGTTTCCAAAAGGGTTTGTTAATGAAGTGCAAGTGATTGCAACGGTTGTTGCACTGGATCCAGAAATTGATCCGGATATTCCTTCAATGATAGGTGCTTCAGCAGCACTGGCTATTTCAGGTATTCCGTTTAATGGGCCACTGGGTGCTGCACGTGTTGGTTATGTTGATGGCAGCTATGTATTAAACCCAGGCAAAGCTCTACTGGATAAAAGCGCATTAGACCTGGTCGTTGCAGGTACTGAAAGCGCTGTTTTAATGGTCGAGTCTGAAGCCTCTGAGTTACCTGAAGAAGTGATGCTGGGTTCGGTCATGTTCGGTCACCAGCAAATGCAGACCGCTATTAACTTGGTCAAAGAGTTACAAGCTGAAGTCGGCAAACCTGCCTGGGATTGGACTGCACCTGAAAAAGACGTCACTTTATATAATCAAGTGAAAGACACTGCCTATGCTGGTATTCAAGAAGCTTATGCTATCAGCGACAAGCTAGCGCGTTTAGAACAGTTAGGTAATGTTCGTTCAGCAGCCGTCGAAGCTATTGCTACAGAAGATTCAGAATATTCTGAAGATGATGTGAAAGGCGTTTTTGCTAAGTTAGAAAAGGAATTAGTGCGCGGTAAGATCATTGCTGGTGATCCACGTATCGATGGCCGTGACACATCAAGTGTTCGCCCAATCTTCGTTGAAACAGGTGTCTTACCACGTGTCCATGGCTCAGCATTATTCACTCGCGGTGAAACTCAAGCTATCGTTGTGGCCACATTGGGCGCCGAGCGTGATGCGCAAATGATTGATGCTGTGGAAGGTGAATATCGTGACCGCTTTATGCTTCACTATAATTTCCCTCCATTCTGTGTTGGTGAAACAGGTTTTGTTGGTTCTCCAAAACGTCGTGAAATCGGTCACGGTAAATTAGCCAAACGTGGTATTCAGGCTGTTATGCCTTCAGCGGAAGAATTTCCGTATGTAGTGCGTGTTGTCTCTGAAATCACCGAATCAAACGGTTCAAGTTCAATGGCTTCAGTCTGTGGTACCAGCTTGGCGTTAATGGATGCGGGTGTGCCGATTAAAGCACCTGTTGCTGGTATCGCGATGGGCTTAATCAAAGAAGAAAATGGTTACGCTGTATTGACGGATATCTTAGGTGATGAAGATCATTTAGGTGATATGGACTTTAAAGTAGCTGGTACTGATAAAGGTGTCACTGCATTGCAGATGGACATCAAAATCGAAGGTATCAACGAAGAAATCATGCGTACTGCGTTAGCTCAAGCGCGTGATGGTCGTATGCATATCCTTGAAAAGATGAATGCAGTTATTAACACGCACCGTCAGGAAATGTCTGAATTTGCGCCACGCATTATTACTATCAAAATCCACGCAGATAAAATTCGTGACGTGATTGGTAAAGGTGGTGCCACTATCCGTGCCATCACTGAAGAAACAGGTGCTACTATCGATATTCAGGACGATGGTACCGTGATGATTTTCTCTTCTGACTACAATGCTGGACAACAAGCATTGCGTCGCGTTGAAGATATTACTGCAGAAGTTGAAGTCGGTAAGATCTACGAAGGTCGTGTGGCTAAATTAATGGACTTTGGTGCATTTGTGACCATTCTGCCAGGTAAAGACGGTCTGGTACATATTTCTCAAATTTCAGAAGAACGTGTTGAGAATGTGTCAGATAAATTGTCTGAAGGTGATTTAATCCAAGTCAAAGTCTTGGAAGTCGATCGTCAAGGCCGTATCCGTCTTAGTATGAAAGCGGTTAATGAAGAAGTGAAAGAAGAAGAGTAAGTCTTCTGCGCTACTTCGCAAAAAAGCCCCGTACTGCGGGGCTTTTTTTTATGCATGAGTAAAAAATTTCTTCTAACGGATGAGATATAGGTCAATTCACACAATCACGGCTGTAAATATGGCATAACTCTCTTGATAAGGTAAATGATAACGATTATCATTGCTGGCTCGAAAAGGGGAATTTTATGGCTCAAGAAAACGACGACGCATTAGGTACAACTGAGAATATCAGTAATAACGGCGCTGCAGTGACAGACGTAAATACCGATCCAAGTACAGTCTCGCCAGCAATGACCGATGCTTTAACTAGTACAGATCCAACAACGTTGGCTCCGCAAGCAGATGCGATGACACAGTTTGTGGAGTTCATGCAGGTAGGTGGACCTGTTGTATGGATTCTGACAGGTTTTTCGGTAATCGCATTAGCGATTACACTCATTAAACTCTGGCAGTTCATGTCAGCGCGACCAGAATCCTCCAAACACCTTAAGTCTGTTATTCAACATTGGCAAAAAGGCGATGCTGCCGAAGCCATGATGATGTTGAATCCAAAACGACCAGTGGATGAGCTGGTGCTAATGTCGATTAGAGGTCTAACTCAGCATAAAATGGATCTTGCGACCTTAAAAGAAGAGCTTGATCGTGTTGCTACACTGCGCCTCAATCAATTACGTGCTTACCTTCGTCCAATGGAGGTTATCGCTACATTAAGTCCTTTATTAGGTCTGTTAGGTACCGTGTTGGGGATGATTATCGCCTTCCAACAAATGGAAGCTGCAGGGAATCAGGTGGATCCGTCTGTTTTATCCGGTGGTATCTGGCAAGCATTATTAACAACAGCAGTTGGTCTGGCTGTGGCCATACCGGTTGTGACAGTACATAACTGGATGGAGCGTAAAGTTGAGCGTGTTGCATCGCTGATGAATGACACTGTCACCCAGATTTTCACAACAGCACCTGCTAAGCCAGTGTCTGCTGAAAACAATACCATGCGCCATGCTGCTTAATACAGAACCGCCAAGACATAAAAGAGCCATTAGTCTGACACCGCTTATTGATGTGGTGTTTATTCTGTTGCTGTTCTTTATGTTGTCTTCGACCTTTATCCAGTGGCGGCAAATTGATGTGTCGGCACCAAGTGAATCTCAGGCAGAATCTCGTGAGCAACGTGTTGTCACTCTGGTGTCAAATGACGGTACATACAAAATTGGTAATATGACCTTGTCTTTAAAAGATGCAAACTCTGTGGTTACGGTGGTTAATCAAGATCCTGATGCTGTCTATGTCATCGAGGTTAAATCAGGTATTCAAACACAAAGTATGATTGATCTGCTTGATGCCTTTAAACAGGCAGGCGCTAAATCTGTCAGCCTGGCAGGGATAAATTGATGAAAGTCGGACAGTCGATTCAACATAAAAAGCCTGATCAAGATGACAGCTTGGTGCCGTTGATTAACATTGTGTTTCTGATGCTCATATTTTTTATGGTCGCGGGACACATTAGTCAGTCTGACCCTATTAAGGTACAGCCGCCTTTATCTGCGAGTGAAACAAAGCAAGTCGAAGAACCCTTAGTTATTATCGTATCTGAAGATGGGCAAGTAGCGATTGATCAGGCAATTACAGATGATGAGGCGCTATTACCCACCATCAACAAACGTTTTGAAGCGACAGAAGATAAAGATACGTTTCATATCTTAGTTAAAGTGGATGGCAATCTGCCGGTGGAAAGGCTTCAAGATGTGCTGACCATAATCAAGCAATCTGGCATCAAGCGTGTCTCATTGGCGACACAAAAACAAGCAGAACTAACATGACAAAAAATCGTTATTGGATCTTTGCGCTTTTGGTGGCCGTTGCTATTCATGCCGCTGGCTTCGTCTTTTTTACCTATCAGCCTGAAGAAGAAGATGGTGCTGAGCTAACTGGCTTACAAGGTGTAGAAATTGATCTGGGTATGCTTGGTGACCTTGGTGACGTAGAAAAAACGCAAGAAAAAGCGACGGAGTCAGAGCCCGAACCTGAACCAGAAAAAGAGCCGGAACCTGAACCTGTTGTCGAGCCAGAACCTGTCGTTGAACCTGAACCTGTGGTTGAACCCGAACCTGTTGTAGAGCCTGAGCCAAAAAAAGTTGAGGCAAAACAAAAAACAGAAACAAAGGTAAAAGCACAAACCAAGCCTAAACCAGAACCAAAAAAAGTGGTTGAAGAGCTTATCGAAAAAGAAGTCACACCAGAAAAGCCGGTGAAAAAACAAACAGTCGCGACAACAACGACCAGTACAAACGTGAATAAACAGACTGCCCAGAAGAAAACAACCGGGCAAGCAAGTGCACAGCTAAGTGGTGGTCAGATAGCAGCGCAAAAATCTTACTACAGTGAGCTGGCTGCAACACTGGCCAAGCATAAACGTTATCCCATGGCCTCAAGACGTCGTGGTGAAGAAGGGATCGTCAAGCTGTTTTTTGTGGTTGATCGTGATGGCAAGGTGTTGGATTTTCGTATTACACAAAGTTCGGGGTCAAAACGTTTAGATGAAGCGGTTATAAGCATGTTAAAAAAAGCCCAACCGTTACCTTCGTTTCCGGATGACATGTTGCAGTCTCAGCTTGAGGTGAATGTGCCGATTGCTTTCCAGCTTAATACATAAGTTCGGCTTTAATATGTTTTACGGTGGTTAATATGCGATCAATCGGAGTACTTATTCATCGCTGGTTTGGACTGGCCAGTGCTGTGTTTTTATTCATAGCCGGTCTTACCGGCGCCATTATCTCCTGGGACCATGAGCTGGACGAATGGCTCAATCCACAGCTATATAAAGCCAAAACACAAGATGTGGACTTTGCTGCAATTGATGCTTTATCTCTTGCTAACAAGTTTGAAGCTGACAATCCACAGTTAATGGTCAGCTTTATGCCGCTCAATATTGAGGCTGAGCATAGTTTAATGATGACAGTCATGCCCAGACCTGTTCCTGAGACTGGCAAAGCGGCTGCCGTGGATTTTAATCAGGTAGCCATCGATCCTGCGACCTCTGAGGTGCAGGCAAATAGAATGTGGGGGGAGATTTCGCTAACGCGCGAGAACATCCTACCTTTTCTCTATAAGCTTCACTACAGCATGCATATACCAGATGGTTTTGGTTTGGAACTCGGTATTCTATTTATGGGCATTATTGCTGTCGTCTGGACAATAGATAGTTTCATTGCCTTATGGATAAGTTTTCCAAAAGCAAAAAGCTGGAAGAAGTCATTACGGTTCCGTTGGAAACAAGGCGGCTACAAATTAAACTTTGATCTTCATCGCTCTGGCGGCGTCTGGTTATGGGGCTTTGTGCTGATTTTAGCGGTGACATCTATCTCGATGAATCTAAATAATGAGGTGATGCGTCCAGTATTATCCGTTTTCTCCGAGCTGACGCCTACACCCTTTGATGAGCGTACACCGACACCATTGGATGAACCCATCAATGCCGAGTTGAGTCGTGAACAGATTCTGCCGATTGCACGCCAACAAGCCGACAAGTTAGGCATTTCAGATCCTGCAGGCGGGATTTTTTATGCGTCTCATTACGATGTTTATGGCGTGGGATTTTATAAGCCGGAGAATGATCATGGCGATGGTGGTTTAGGCAATCCGTGGCTTTATTTCGATGGTAAAAGTGGTGACTACCTCGGCGGTAAGATACCTGGGCAAGGCACGGCAGGTGATATTTTCATTCAAGTCCAGTTCCCTCTACATTCTGGTCGTATTTTGGGTTTGCCTGGTCGAATTATGGTCTCAATTATGGGATTGATGATAGCTATTTTTAGTGTCACAGGCATCATTATCTGGGCCAAAAAACGTCGAGCCAGAGTATCAACGAGAACCAATCAAGCATTAAATATGTCTTCTTCTCTTCGCTAGCATAGATGATGCTATGCTAGCTTTATTTGAATAAATGAAGGATAGCTTATGCGCATTGATTGGCATCAGGTTTACGCCGCCATCTGGCGAAGTAAAAGTCAAAAACTAAAACCTGTTGTTCGCCTCGATCCTGTTCGTCTGGATGAGCTTCAAGGCATAGACAGACAAAAGCAAGCGATTATCGCTAACACGCAACATTTTCTTGAAGGCAAAACCAGTAATCACGCATTGTTGTGGGGAGCCAGAGGTACGGGCAAGTCCTCTGTCATTAAAGCCTTACTGAACGAAATGGCACCAAAGGGCCTACGAATTATACAAATTGATAAAGATGATCTGGGCTTCTTACCTGAAATTCTGGATGATCTAGAACAAGAAAGTGAGCAATTTCGCTTTATCATTTTCTGTGATGATTTATCTTTCGAAGCCGGCGAATCCAGTTATAAGCCACTCAAAACATTATTGGAAGGTGGCCTTGAGTTACCCCCAGAGCATGTGCGTCTGTATGCGACTTCAAACCGCCGTCATTTATTGCCAGAGAAACAGTCTGAAAATCAGCTGAGCGGGGTAGTGGATGGTGAAGTGCATTATGCCGATAGTTTAGAGGATAAACTGGCTTTATCGGACCGCTTCGGACTCACCTTATCTTTTTATCCTGCTAACTGGGAAAATTATTTCGCTATAGTTGAAACTCTATTTGCCGATATCAATACTGATAAGAGCCAATTACACGAAGCGGCACGCCTATATGCCATGGGGCGAGGAAGTCACAGTGGCAGAACGGCTAAGCAGTTTTATCAGTACTATCGTGCTCAGTTTTAACAAAACCACATAAATGCTTGGTTGATTGTTGTATGCAATTTTGGCTAACTAAGCTCTACAGTAGAAATGATAAATAACGAACGTAACAAACTGTGACGATAAGAATAATAGTGAATTAATACAATCCTAAAAAACAGCGTGGCTTGAATTGCACAAAGGATGATCCGAAATGAGTCGAGACAATTCTTTTTTCGAGTTTGATACAGAGACTGATTACTCCTCGACATCACCCAAGTCACGCTGGTTAATTCTGACGGTTGAAGATAATGATATTTTTCAGCAGTCTCTGGTGAGTGCTTTGTCGAGAATGATTATTCAAGGCAAAACACTGGAAATCCTCACCGCTTCCTCTGCGAAACAAGCTAAAGTCGTGCTTGAACAACGTCCCGATATTAACCTTGTCCTACTTGATGTTGTCATGGAAACTGATGATGCCGGTTTACGTCTGATTGATCATATTCGGTTTACCTTACAGAACCCCATCACTCGTATTATTTTATTAACAGGGCAGCCTGGTATGGCGCCCAACCGCTCAGTGATGGAGCAATATGATATTGATGACTACTGGTGTAAAACTGAGCTGGGAGAAGAGCATTTATTTAATGTTATGAATGGCAACCTCAAGACGTGGCAACGTATGAGTGACCTCAAAAAAGCTCATCAGGGCCTGGAGAAAGTTGTGACTGCGTCACAAAAAATTTCATGCCATCATAATTTATCACCTTTCTCTCAAACCGTACTGGAGCAGATTGATCAAATTATTGGCATTAGTGATGGCGGCATTATGAGTCTAAAGATGTCTGATCCACTTGACCTTAACAATGATTCTGCTGTTTTAGCGGCTACCGGCCAATATCAACCTTACGTTGGCCAGCCACTCGTTTCTATTGAAAATAATTTGTTATTAAAACGAATACAACAACTGTTAGAGCAAAAGCAGCATATATTTGATGGTCATTCTTCTTTATTGTATTTTTCTTTCCAAGAGCCCAACCCTGTCTATTACGTTATTGTTGTGAAATCAACAGATGTGTTGACTGAGTCTAATATCCATCTTCTGAAAGTGTTTGCTGAAAACATTGCGAATGGCTTTTCAAATATTGCACTCACTGATTATCTCAATGAGTTAGCATTCAAACATTGGCAGACAGGTATCTATAACCGTAATTGGTTCTGCAAACAGCTTGAGAATGAAGCCTATTGGAATAATAACGCTCAAATCGTGTTGATCTCGATCGATAGGTTGAGTGATATCACGGTGACATTCGGAGAAAAGTTTGTCATTCAGTTACTTGAGACTGTCTATGCTGAATTGTCAGACATAACTGGCATACAAGCCATAGCCATCATCAGTCGGGATGCTTTTGCCATTTTATTGGAAAAATCACAGCTATTGACGGCAGAAAAATTCGAACAAATTTTAGGCAAAAAAAATCATATCCAACACCTTGAGCATAAAGTGATTGCTCAGGCGGTATCCGCGCAGCTCACGCACTCATTAAATCACAGTCCTGAGCGTTTATTAGGTCAGTTGGAGAGTCATTTATTACGCTTACGCACCACAAGTAGTAGCCATTTCCACCATGTCTCTCTCGATAATGAGGCCATATTTTCAAAGCATATCCGTTTGTTAAATGAGTTTAATCTTGGTCTCACCAGAGATGAAGTACAGGCTTATCTACAGCCAAAAGTGAATATGGTTACTGGAAAGCTGGTGGGGTTTGAAGCCTTGGCGCGATGGTTTAAACCGAGTGGTGAGATGGTGCCACCTGATGTTTTTATTCCTATCGCAGAAGCATCAGGGCTAGTGGAGCAACTCGATAGAGTTATCTTATTAAAATCCTGTTCGGCCATAAAACAGTTAGAAGCCGCCGGAATTCAGGTACCCATCTCCTTTAATGTCTCATGTCATGAACTATTATTAAGTGATTTTTCCAGTTCCATCCTCGAGGTTTTAGCCGCCGAAAATGTGGCTCCACAGCAAGTAGATATGGAGATTACCGAAACCTTGGCAATGATAAATTATGAAGAGGTTTCCGCCACATTACGCAAGCTGATCCAGCTGGGCATGGATGTCAGTATTGACGATTTCGGTACTGGGTTTTCATCCCTGTCACATGTCACAGAATTAGCAGCCACCACACTCAAGATTGATAAATCTTTTGTGCAGTATCTCGGTGAAAAATCTTCTTCTGAACATATCGTGGATATGATCATTCGGGTAGCTACACGCTTTGGTATGAAAGTCATTGCTGAAGGGGTGGAAACAGCATTACAAAGAGATAAGCTTATTGAGTTAGGCTGCACCATTGGACAAGGCTATTTCTGTGCTCGTCCTATGCCCATTGATGAGGCAGTTCAATGGGCAATGGCGAATTCTTAGCAACGGCTGAATCAACCTCTTTTCGTGTGCCATATGTGTTCAGACATGTATGGCGCAGCCTAATCCTTATCTATATTCCTATTTTGGGGCTTGCTGGTTTTTTCAGTTATCACATTTATTGGCATATTTTTGAGTCCAACTACCAGCCTTATTTTGAATCACAGCAAAGCAGATTGGACAATGCTGTGAATACTTTCTCGCGAGAGCTGGGCCATATCCATCAGCTTATTCGCTTACTTCGTTACAACCAACAGTTTGAAAAAGCATTGCAAGCTGGTATGTCGATTGATTATCAGTCATTGGAAAATGTGTTTACTGATTTTTCCAACGTTTCTTCTCATATTAGTCAATTGAGATGGCTCGATGAAAAGGGCGTTGAAAAGCTGAGAATGAACATATCTGATAAGGGGGTGATTAAGGTTGCTCCTGAAGCATTACAAAATAAATCGAAACGGCAATATGTGAAGGCAGGTATGAGATTGGAACCGGATGAAGTTTATATCTCTGCCATTAATCCAAATATTGAAAATGGACAAATCGTATTACCTCTCGAAAAAACAATCCGAGCCGTCATGCGAACAGGTAAGCAGGATGGCCTACATGATGGCGTGCTTGTCATTAATTTTCTGTTGAATGACATGTTTGAGTCATTGAATCAAAAGCAAGATAATAAACTGCGTATTATCGATAATGAAGGTTATTGGGTGATGCACCCCAACCCTTCGATGGCATTTCGGTCCTATACTGACTATCTTGTCAGAACAGAACGACTATTAAGCCAGGCAGTGATTAAGGGCATACTTGAACAACGGCAATTACATAACTTCATTCACGGCTCAAGATTAATAAGCTATAGCGTGATAGACATCGGTGAAAATGGTCCAGATAACCGGCATCGTCTATTTTTTATTGATAGCTCTGCACCTGATTTATTAGGTTCCCTAAAATACAGGGTTGCCTTGGTTGTATTTATTCCGACCGTTTTAGTGCTCGTTGTTCTGTTATTTCTGATTGGGCGATTTCTTTACGATGGTCGTAAGCAATATGATTTATTCAGACAGCTGGCTGTCGAGAAAGAAGCATTAGCCAAGTCTAAACAACAACTGCAACTGGCATATGAGCAACAACAGCAAATGCAGGATACCCTGGTTGAGCTACGTAAGTTATCATCAATGGGAATGATGGTGGCCGGTTTAGCGCATGAGCTCAATACTCCGCTTGGTGGTGCTGCCCTGACTTTATCCAGTCTTGACTCTTCACGTGAGCAATTACAACAGGCCGTGAGCGATGGCTTGAGAAAGAGCGAATTAGAAGATTATCTGACCCATTCAGCTGAGACCATTGCCTTGGCCAGGAAAAACATCGCTAAAGCGGCGGAACTTGTGAAGAGCTTTAAACGTTTAGCCGTTGATAGACATACAGATGAATCAACGGAATTTGATTTGATGACGGTGATAAATGATGTCGCCACCACGTCTAAGCATAGATTGAAACAGCAGCACATCCATCTGGATATCGTGGGACCGAAACAGTTAGTGATACAGAGTTACGCTGGTATTATTTCGCAGTTATTCGAAAACCTTATTAGCAATGCCATTTCACATGGGTTTGCTGGACGTGATAATGGACATATCCACATTAAAGTCATACAGACGTCTATGAATGATATATCTGTCAGTGTGTCTGATGATGGTCATGGGATTGATGTCGAGCAGCTGACAACGATTTTTGATCCCTTTGTGACAGGGGCGAGGGGAGCCGGTCATACAGGATTAGGGTTACATCTCTGTCATCAGTGGGTGACCCAGGTGTTAAAGGGATCGATTAGCGTGAGTTCTGAACCTGGTCAGGGTACGACGTTTATTGTGTTACTTCCTGTTGATGTGGATTCATCGTCACAATCGTAAGGGTCACATAGTGTCCGTCAGGATTCACTTGGTTTTGATATGGCCAGTCCAATTTTTTACACAGTTGCTGCGTTAGCTGCAGGCCTAGACCAAACCCTTGATCATTTTCAACACTCTCCTTGTCAGATGGCGAGCTTTGGTTACGGATAGTGACTGTATGTTTGTGTTGATGAATCACCACATGACCATCCCAGGTATGCTGGAACGCATTTCTTATTAAGTTACCGATAATGATTCTGGCTGCCGCGGATGATGCATATAGCGTCGATTCAGTTGTTTCAACTTTGACATCAACGGGTTTGTTCTTCAGCAAATAACGCATTTCATCAACAAGACTATGAATCAGCTCATCGAGACGGAAATGTTGTTTTGCCAGAGACTCTGTTTCTTCTCGGTTCAGCCATAACAGGGTTTCACATAGATGTTGCATAGTGAGGCTAGCACGATCGATGCGTTCAATAATGTCTTGTTGTTTTTCGTTGAGGTCAGCGGGCTGTTTCTGCTGCAGTTTATGTATTAATTCAATATTGTTACGAATAACACTGATGGGGGTGCGTAATTCATGGCTGGTATAACGCAAGAAGTTTTGCTCTCGCTCCATAGCCTCATTAACGGATGATAATGACCCTTGAATTAAGGCGGCCATCTCGTTGAGTTCGGGATAAGCAAAGTCAGGAGGTGGGCGTTTTAATGTCTCTGGGGTCAGTTCATGTGTCCATGTGGTCAGTCGGGATACAGGCTGTGATAAACGCTTCATCAACAACCAGGTCAATAAGGCCAGAAGTAGGGTGATCCCGATACTCAAGGTAATAATAAACTGGCGGTTTTGTCTGGCATTTTTTCCAACCAAAGGAGAAGCATCCGCTTTGGTAAAGGGGCGGCTGATAAAATAGTCTTGGTTCTGAATTTTTAACTTAATAAGAAAGTACATCACGCCAGAACCGCGCCCTGTCTCGCCACGTTGGTAATGTTTCTGCAAAGCTGCATAACGCTTTGGCTTATTGAAATATTGCTTGATCGTAGGAGATTGCGCCTCCCAACTGCGAGTAATGGTATAACCATCAGCATAAGGCGCCTGGTGACTATTCTGTTGAGCACGTACATACTCTTCTGCAGCATTTTCCATATTGGCTGAAATAATATTATCCATGCCTCTGAAAAAGAACTGGATACTGAGCATAGAATATCCTGCCACTATCGTTATCCCCAGAACGAGGAAGGCTAATGCAATGTAAAATTTAAGACTCAGTTTAAGTTTCATTTCTTAAGGCAAATCCGTGACCGGGGATGGTGTGAATTAAATTTTTTTCAAACGGTGCATCAACAGCTTTTCTTAAGTGAAACATATGCACTTTCAGGCTATCACTATCTGGTGGTGTATCGCCCCAGACAGCCGCTTCCAACTTTTGTTTAGCCACTACATCGGGATAAGCGCGCATCAATGCTTCCAATAACTGCCAGCTAGTGGGCGACAGTTTTAAACTCTGTCCACTACGTGTCACCGTTTTTGTCTGAAGGTCCATGATGAGATCATCACACTGTAAGCGTTGTACTTGGCCACTACGACGTCGTGATAAGGCTTGAATGCGCACAATCAGTTCATCCAGTTCAAATGGTTTGACCAGATAATCGTCAGTACCGGCATTAAACCCTGTGATTTTGTCACTGAGCTGATCACGGGCGGTTAGCATCAGAATCGGCACGTCATAGCCTTGTTCACGTAACTTTTCACAGACCGACAATCCATCCATTCTGGGTAGGTTTAAATCCAGTAACAGCACATCGTATTGATGTTGTTGACTAAATTCTAAGCCGGCAAGGCCATTGCTGGCATGATCACATTCAATATTTTCAAGGCTGAGATAATCAATCACTGTTTCTGCCAGATCCAGATCATCTTCGACTAATAACACGTGCAACATGGCTAGTTTACTCCGGCTGCTTTTGTGACAGCTTTTCGCTTAAATACGTGTATAACGTCATGTTGAATCAGTAATAAACTGGGTATCAAAATCAATGTGATGACGGTGGCAAACATAATGCCGTAGCCTAAAGAAACGGCTGCAGGAATTAGAAATTGTGCCTGGCGAGATGTTTCACTGAGCAAGGGCATTAATCCGGCAAAAGTCGTGACCGAGGTTAATAACACGGCTCGCAAGCGACTCCTACAAGCAATACTGATGGCTTGTTTAATATCATCATAATCGTGGCGAATATCGTTAAAGCGGGAGACCAATAACAAACTATCATTCACCACTACGCCACTTAAGGCAATGATGCCGTTGAGCGATAAAATGCCCAAGGTCAGATCGTTCATCCAGTGTCCTAGAATGGCACCCACAATACCAAAAGGAATCGCGGTCATAATCAACATAGGCTGGAGATAAGAGCGAAGCGGAATTGCTAGCAACATATAAATAACTAATAAGGCAATCAATGATACATGGACCATCGATGATTCTGTCTCAGCCTGCTCTTCAGCCTCTCCGGCAAAATGGATATCTAATCCAGGATATTTTCTGACCAGATCAGGCACCATATTACTTTGTAGTTGAGCGACGAGTTCAGTGGTGGATAAGCTGTCTTTATTCACATCTGCCGAAATATAAACGGCTCGTTTTTTATCAATACGAGTGATGGAATCCCGTGTAAAGCCATAGCTGACATTAGCGACACTGGATAAAGGCACCACATCACCATTGGGCGTTCTAACACGCGAGTTTAATACATCGGCGGCATTCTGACGCTCATCTTCGGGATAGCGCACTTTGACTTCTATCTCGTCGCTATTACGCTGATAGCGCTGTACCACTTGCCCACTGAAGCCTTGTAAAATTTGAATCGCCAGATCGTTTGTCGTCATGCCTAATGCACGCCCTTGTTGATTTAACGACAAATGTAGCTGTGGTTGGCCTGGTTCGAGATTATCATCTATACCACTGATCGCAGGAATGCTTTCCATCGTACGTTTAATCTCGTTCCCGGCCATTTCCAGAATCTGATCATCATTCGCCCGTAACTCAATTCTCAGATCATCAACAGGACCATGTCGGGTTCTTACACTGACTGTTTTGGCGCCTTCAGGTGTCCCAACGAGTTGCTGCCAATGACGGCTGAACGTCGTAATGTCATAAGGCGCACTGGGTTTGAGTTCAACAGTGACAGTGCCGGCCTGGTCGCTGGAAGACAAAATCTGCAGATTAGCGATATCACCATTCCCGCCAAGTTCTTTGTCGGCCTGGTAGGCGAGTTGTTCCATCAAGGCCAGATCGTTATGCGTCAGACCATAGCTCGCATCATTCTGCATGGTCAGCTGAGCACGAACGGTATCGCCTGGGATGGATGGGAAAAAGCTCATTCTCACCATGCCTGTCATGGGCATCGACATAACAAAGATAAATAAGGCGATAAATAACACCGCCACCGCATAGCGTTGTTCAAGTGCATAATTGATGGTGGGGCGATAGCAGGTCTGATTAAACCACTGCAAACCACTGTCCATGGTATGTTGAATCTTATGCCAGATTTTGAGTAAGCCATGTTTGCTTACTTGTCGGCGTGTGTTCAGATGAGCCAGGTGAGCAGGCAAAATTAATTTGGATTCGATAATCGATAAAATCAGGCAGATAGTCACTACGGCTGCAAACTGAGCGTAGAGTCTGCCTAAACCGCCTTCTAATTGTGAGAGGGCGTAAAACGCAGCAACTGTAGTGAACACACCAAATAATGTGGGGACAGCAACAATCATAGTGCCTTTTATCGTATTTTCTATGGTGTCGCCTTCCTTGGACCTGACATCGTAAACGGATTCACCCACTACAACCGCATCATCGACCACGATGCCTAAGGCTAATAGAAAGCCAAACGTGGTGAACTCGTTGAGGGACAGTCCCATAAACGCATCCCCCATAAAGTAAAGGGTGCCAAAGAAAATAAAGGGCAAGCCCATGGCCACCCAGAAAGCAACGGTCAAATTCAGGAATAATGCCAGCAAGATAAACACCATCACGATGCCGGTAAACGCATTTTTAACTAATAATTCCAAGCGCTGTTGTATGGATTCGCTCCGGTCATACCAAGCTTCAAGCTTCACGTTATCGGGTAGCTTGCCTTCTTCCTGCCATGATTTAGCGACTTTTTCAGCCGCCTCCACCGTGTTAGTGATGTCATCCAGGCCGGTGGTTATGACCTGTAAAGCAATGCTGTCTCGACCCTGAAAGCGAGCTAAGACCGAGGTGGTGTCATCATAGGTGTCATTAATTTTGGCGACTTCACCCAGCAGCAACTGATTACCATTGGCGAGTGTTAATAGAGGGATATCGGCAAAATCTTCTTTCAAATAAGCCTGTTCAGATGCTTTTAGCTGTAGATAAACCGCTTTATTACGCAGAACAGCGGTCATCGTATTGGAAGAACCTGCATTTATCGCTTGTTCAACATCCGATAGAGTCAGCCCATAGGATTGTAGTTTGCCATCATCTACTTCGATGGCCATCATCGGATCCAGCCAACCGGAAATGTTGACAGAACTAATATTAGGGTTAGCTATCAGATCCGTTTTTAAGTTATAGGCAAGTTGTTGCAGGCTATGCCTGTCGGTATCACCGTAGAGTTGCAGCCACAGTGAATGCTCTTCCCGTTGGGCTTTCTCAATAACCGGGTTTTTGGCATCGGCGGGGAAAGTCGATATGGCATCCACTTTCGTTTTGACATCACGAAGAAGTGTGTCTAAATCATACTCACTCTGCTTTTCAACGGTGACTGTTACGCCGGTGCCTGTTGATGTACTGGTAATGCGTTTAATACCAATAACATCTTCCAGTTGCTCTTCTATTTTGATGGCCAAACCTTCTTCAGACTGTTTGGCTGAACCACTGTCGTACGAGACTGAAATGGTCAGTGAGCGGGGATCCATGCTTGGAAAGGCTTCTTTTCGCAACTGACCAGATTCAAGCACACCCAGCATAATGACCAGAATCATTAATAAATTCGCGGCCACAGGATTGGCCGTAAACCAAGCGATGATGCTGCTTGAATAGGATTTTTTTATCATGACTGTGACACCTCAACAGCTGTCACGGCCATGCCTTCAAGATAACTATTTAAAGGGCTGACAAGTACAGGAACCGTGGCATTTGTTAGTGACTCAGGAGGCGCGATATAGATAGAACCGCGGCTTGAAAAGAGCGGGCTGGTACTGAATTTTTTCAGGGTGTTATCAGTTGATACATACCAGACTTCACCGCGTTGACTTAAGGCGCTGGTTGGCAGTTTCCATACGCCTGCTATATCACGACCTTCAATGTGGGCCTCTACAAACGTGCCGGGAAACAAGGCAGGTTCAATATCTAAAGGTTTATCGACGGCAATGATCAAACTGCGTTGACGAGTTTCCTGATTAAGACTTTGTTCCGCTCTAAGTACATAACCTTGCCAGGAATGCGAATTCTCAACACTCGTCACCGTGACCGGCCATTTGCCACTATTCAGCACAGACAAACTGGGGAGATTGCTCCATTCTTGAGCAGATAAAGCCACAGAGATTTCCACGTGATCGGTACTATACAAGGTCGCGACTTCAGTGCCGGTCTGAACATAACTGCCAGGGGACACTAAACGTTCAATAATCAGTGCGTCAAAGGGCGCTTTAATGGTTGTTTGAGCCAGATCCTTTTCAGCCGCCTTGAGATTGGCCTCGGCTTCTTTCACCGCCGCTTTGGCGGCAGCCAGTTGTGGCTTACGTAGCACCAAGTCTGAGTCTGGTTCTCCTTCAAGTCCTGAAGATTGCCACTCACTCAAGGCTTGCAGACCTTGGCGTTGTTCTTCTAATAAACTGACTTGGGCAGAGCTTAAGGCTTGCCGCGCACTTTCCACAGCGGCCTGATAATCACTATTTTCAAGCTGGGCCAACAAGGTTCCTTTTTTTAAACGTCGACCACTTTCAAATTGTTGGGATATGTCATCAATCTGACCGCTTACCTGCGCTGTAAGCGTGATATTGAAGTGCGGGCTGGCGGCACCAAAAGCACGGACTGCTGATGTATAACTGCCTGGTGTCGCCATCATCACGGATACATCGGGGCTGGGCACTGGTTCTTTTTGCACGGGCATTGGCCTATTGGCCTGTGCTGCTGATAGATGTTTGACCACTAAAACTGTGACAAAAAGGATGCCACAAGCAAGAATGAACAGAATGATTTTGGGGAAATGACGCTTCATGGTGTGGTTCTCAGGCCGAGTGCTAAGCCAAGATTAATCCGGTTAATCAGGCGTTGATAAATAAGGTTATCCAGAGTGGCTTCCAGGTTGTAAGTTTGTTGCTGTACCGTCAGTAAATCCAGAATATCGACCAACCCCGTTCGATAACTTGTCTGATACTGCTCTAAGCTGTTTTGTGCACTTTTTAATGCATCCGCAATGTGCTGCTGGCGGGTTAACAGGTTTTGCTCCAGACTAAGATATTGCTCGACTTCATTAACGGCTGTTAATAAGGTTTCACGATAACGCTGATAGCTATAGGCCTCATTTAATTCGGCTTCCTTAGCTGCTGCACGTAATTGCCCACCTTGGTAAATAGGCGCTGTCAGCTGAGCGAGTAATGACCAGAGTGGTGACCCCATTAATGCCTGATGAGGAGAAGAGGCCGCATCTTCAAGAGCGGCACCAATGTCCAGGCTTGGTAAAAGTTCTTTATAGGCCACTTCAGTGCGTAGCTGGTCTGCTTTAATAGCGATGTAGGCCGCCTGTAAGTCGGGGCGACGTGCTAAAGTTTGTTCGGGTAAATCAGCCCAGGCCAGTTTGACTTCTGGATAGCTGGCTGGCGCCTCAATATCGGCAGTGTTGGTCTGTCCTAATAGTGTCTTTAAGTCTCGTTGTTGCTGACGATAATCTTCCTGAAAGGCAGCAAGGTTGGCCCTTGATTGGGCACTGGAGCTACGTGCATTATCTAAATCTTCCAATGTGCCAATACCGTTTCTGTAACGTTGCACGATATAGCGTTCATTTTGTTCCAAGGTATTCAAACGCTGCTTTTCTATGGTGATGGCATGTGACGTTGCGGTGAGGTTTAGCCAGGCTTTCATGACCTCCGCACTCAAACTATCACGAGCCGCTTGATAGAGCAGGGCTTGCTCGTTCACGTCCTGAGTGGCTGCCTGGCTATTGGCTTTTAACTTACCCCATAAATCAGCTTGCCAGCTGATATCGATACGACTGGTAAAATTATCATCAGCGTTCTCGCTGCGCGTTGCGCCTGCTGCAGCACTGATTTGTGGTTGACGAGCTGCATCGGTTTGCTGCAATTGCGTCTGACGAATTTGCAGTGTTAACCAGGTTTGTTGCAGGGTGGGGTTATGTTGGATGGCTGTTTCTACCAACTGATTAAGTTGCGCTGAAGCAATCAGGCTGTTCAGTGATATAACGGACTCAGCCTCATCGGATTGTGACCAAGCGGGCAGAGTTTGCTCTTGTTGTATCTTTGTTTGGTAATCAGGACTGGTAGACATAGATGCACAGCCTGAGAGCAGCAATACTGCGTTCAAGAGTGTCATTAGCATGCATTGTCTGTTACGAACTGACTTCACGTATACCTCGGAGATGATTAATTTACTGCATAACTAAGCTAGCGTTGGCAAAAGCATAAACGGCTGTCAGTTAACGCTGGGTTAAGAATGGTTATGTGTTGGTGTTGGCTGACCGTATTGCAGCATGGTCCTGACAAGGGGACCTATGAGCGCACAGGCAAACATAATGATCACCATAGGCCATGGCGTACCATCACCGAGTAAACCCACTAATGAGCCACTTAATGCACCGGCTGCAAAACCAATGGAACCCAGTAAAGCTGTCGCGGTGGCACTATTGTGTGGGAAAAACTCTACCGTGCTTGAAGTTGCATTGGAGACAATTAAGCCCATTGAAGCGATAAATAAAATTAATAAAATCACCATAATCACTAGGTTAGGTTCTGTTGCCAGGCTGACATAGGATAATAAAATCAGACTGGTCAGAACTTGTGCCGCTTGTCCTATACTTAATAAAAATTGTGGTCTGTAATAGTGTAATAAACGAATATTGAGACGGTTCGCCAGCATCATGCCAATCACATTCAAACCAAACAGAAATGGATAAACGGTCTCGCTGATATCAAAGTAGCCCATATAAACTGATGGTGAGCCGGTGATAAATGCAAACATACCCGCTAAGGCAAAACACTGAGAAAAGATAAATCCCAGTGCACATCGATGACTAAGTACCATAGCGTAGCGTTTGAACATACTGGTTCGTTCGGTGGCTTTTTTCCGTGTTTCAGGAAGTCGCAAGAACAAGGCTGTACCAATGCTCAAGCCATAGACCAGTAAAAAGACAAAAATAAGCCGCCAACCACTGAGATGCAGAATGATCATGCCAATAAGCGGGGCCAATAACGGTGCGAGCATCATGATCACCGCCATATTGGACAAGTGTCGGGCACTGTCTTTGCCATGACTTAAATCACGAATAACAGCGGCAGCATTCACCACAGCCACACCACCGCCGATAGCCTGGATAACCCGAAACAGCCAAACGCTGTGAATATCCTGACTGAAAATAATGCCAAGTGTGCCGACACAAAAAATGCTTAAACCACTCCCTGTCGCTGCTCGGCGTCCAAAATGATCAGAAAACGGTCCACCAAAAATTTGGCCGATGGCAAAACCTGCCAAATAGAGGCTCAATGATATTTCAGTATCATGAATGCTGGTGGCTAAATCTGAAGCCATTTGCGGGATGGCAGGCAAATAGGCATCGATAGCAAGAGGCGTTAGCGCCGTTAGAGCTGCCAATAATAAAATCAGTGCCTTTGTTGGTGATACTGTCTGGTTCATGATTGTTCAGTTGTTGGTGAGTCTACAGAGGCAAGCGTTGTTTTAAGTAAGTTCGCCAATAAGGTTTTATCTTTGCCTGAAACGGAGGCTAATAATGTTTCCAGCAATGAAAAGTGTGCCGGATACACTTTATTAATGAGTTTCTTGCCATGAGGGGTTAGGCTCACCAGTACTTTTCTTCGGTCCTGCTGACAGTGTTGGCGCTGTATAAGGGCTTTTTCTTCCAGCTTATCAAGACGACTTGTCATCGCACCTGAGGTGAGCAACATACTTTGGTAGAGCTCTGAAGGTGTCAGGTAGCGTTTATTTTCGCGTTTCAAGGTAGCAAGAACATCAAACTCGCCAGGTTTGAGCGCAAATTCGCGGTGAAGTTCGCCGACTTGCTGTTCGATTGTTTTCGCCAGACGTAAAACACGACCGATAATTTTAATGGCATCCAAGTCAGTATGAAGACCTAACTGCTGCCACTGAGCCATGATGAGGTCGACTTCATCAAATTTTTTTCCCGACATGGGTGTATCCGATTCAGAATGTAATTTTATCTTAACATAAAGATAATTAATGTTAAGGTAATTTATTTCACTGTTTTTAAAGAAGAATCTCAGTGGTTGTGCTGGGAATTTTTTCCTGAAATTGGCGTCTGTATTGATGCAAGGTATCCAAGCCAACTATAATAATGATGATCGCAATGATCAGAAGGATGACAGGATTAAATTACAATCGTGTTTCATCACGCAGAACATGCCGTTCTGATCTCACTTACCGTATTCGGCTATGACAACAAGCAACTTAGCATACGAGCATTTGCTTGTGTTAGAGCTTGGTTATTAGCTGTTTTTATTATCTTGTCCGGAGAGATGTCCTAGTGAGTCATTACAAGCCCTACAATGGTCCAGCTGCTGGTTGGGGTGCACTTGTCAGTGTTACTCGTAACTGGCTGGGTAGCAGAAATGCTATTTCCAATATCCGTGCGATGCTGAAAACGAATCAGGATCATGGTCTTGATTGTCCAGGGTGTGCCTGGGGAGAAACGCCTGAAAAGGGCATGATTAAATTTTGTGAAAATGGTGCCAAAGCGGTTAACTGGGAAGCGACAGGCCGTAAAGTCACCCCGGCATTTTTTGCGAAGCACAGTAACGCTGAGTTGTTAAAAGAAAGTGACTTTTGGCTAGAGTCACAGGGGCGTATCACTCATCCGATGCGTTATAACGCTGACACCGATCACTATGAAACCGTCACATGGCAAGAAGCCTTTGATACGGTTGCCAAACACTTAAACCAGCTTGACTCACCCGATCAAGCAGAATTTTATACCTCTGGTCGAGCCAGTAACGAAGCGGCTTTTCTATACCAGCTTTTTGTCCGTGCCTTTGGTACCAATAATTTCCCAGACTGTTCCAATATGTGCCACGAAGCCAGTGGTATTGGTATGTCTGAAACACTGGGTGTGGGCAAAGGCACTGTTACCTTTGAAGACTTTGCTGAAGCGGATGCGATTTTTGTCATTGGTCAGAATCCAGGTACCAATCACCCACGTATGTTGGAACCGCTGAGTGAAGCAGTGAAACGTGGTGCACATGTCGTGTGTTTTAATCCACTTAAAGAACGTGGTTTGGAACGTTTTCAGCATCCACAAAGCCCGATGGAAATGCTCACTAATGAGTCTGAGCCAACTAATAGTGCTTATTTCAGACCTGCTTTAGGTGGAGATATGGCCGCTATTCGCGGTATGGCGAAGTTCTTATTGCAATGGGATCGCGAAGCACAAGAAAAAGGTAAACCGGCGGTATTAGACCATGCATTTATTCAGCAGCAGACGCATGGCATGGAAGACTATTTTGCCGAAATCGATAATACGCCTTGGGATTTGATTGAATCACAATCAGGCTTGAGTCTGGCTGAAATCGAAATGGCGGCTAAGATTTATTGTAAAGCTGACCGGGTCATTATGTGCTGGGCGATGGGTGTAACGCAGCATCTTCATTCTGTGCCGACTGTTCAGGAAATTGTGAACCTGCAATTATTGCGTGGCAATATTGGCCGTCCTGGCGCAGGTTTATCACCTGTGCGTGGTCACAGTAATGTGCAGGGTGACCGCACCATGGGTATCGATGAGCAGCCACCAGAATGGTTACTGGATGCCATTGAACAGCGCTTTGATTTTAAAGTGCCTCGTGAACATGGTCATACCACGGTTCAAGCCATTGATGCGATGGAAAAAGGTCAAGCGAAAGTCTTCTTTGGGCTAGGTGGTAACTTTGTTCAGGCCACACCGGATACCGAGCGTTCACATAAAGCCATGCGTAACTGTGATTTGACTGTGCAGATTTCAACAAAACTGAACCGTAGTCATCTTGTTACAGGTAAAGAGGCACTGATTTTACCGTGTCTGGGTCGCACTGAAAAAGATTTCCAGAAATCTGGATTACAAGGTGTAACCGTTGAAGATACCTTTAGCATGGTGCACATCTCTTACGGTCAGCTAAAACCTTTTTCACCTTTATTACGCTCTGAAGCTTCGATTATTGCTGGCATTGCTAAAGCGACCCTAGGTAATAAACCGGTGGATTGGGAATGGTTGGTAGAAGACTATGACCGCATTCGTGATCTGATTGCAGATGTTATTCCAGGCTTTGATAATTTCAGTAAGAAAATACAGAATCCTGGTGGCTTTTATTTGGGTAACCCAGCAGCAGAGTATCAATGGAACACCAATACAGGTAAAGCTAACTTTATTGCGAATCCTTTACCTAAGACATTGCTTCAGGACCAGGTTACCAAGAACGGGCAGTCTCCCGATCTGATTTTGCAAACCATGCGTTCTCATGATCAATACAACACGACGGTTTACAGCATGAACGATCGTTATCGAGGTGTGTATGGCATGCGTGATGTCGTTTTTGCTAACGAAGCTGATATCAAACGCCTTGGCCTGGAACACGGGCAGAAAGTAGATATGATTACCGTGTGGGAAGATGGTAAAGAACGAAAAGTATCCAACTTCACCTTGTTAAGTTATGACATCCCTCAAGGGCAGGCTGCTGCATACTATCCAGAAACTAACCCATTAGTCCCACTGGAAAGTTATGGCGATAAAACCTTTACACCGACCTCGAAATTCATTGCGATTAAAATGATAGCGAGTGCAAATGAAGCGGGTGACGTTGTCCGCTCCTCGGTGGCTTAAACAAAACTTCGATAATAAAAAAAGGCACTGTTAATACAGTGCCTTTTTTGTATGTGAACGGGGAGTGTTATGGCTGACTAGATCTCATCGACGGCTTCCATACACTCAGGTAATGTCTGACCACCATCAACCACGATCTGCTGTCCAGTGATATAAGCCGCTTCATCAGCAGCAAAGAATAAAGCCGCATTGGCAATATCTTCGACGGCACCCAAGCGTTTTAACGGTATCGCAGCCGCCATACTATTGAGATATTCTTCACCTAAATCAGCTAAGCCCTCAGTGTAAATATTACCGGGCATTACGGCATTAATGGTGGTGTTATAACGAGCCAGTTCCATCGCGGCTGTTTTCATAAAACCTAACTGACCAGCCTTAGTTGCTCCGTAGTGCGACCAGCCAGGATAGCCTGTGATTGGGCCAGTGATAGAAGAGGTCACCACAACGCGACCTTTGCCTTGTTTCTCAAATTGAGGGATACAGGCTTTGACACAGAGAAAAGTACTCTTAAGATTGGCTGACATAATGTCATCCCAGTCTTCAGGCGTTAAATCGATGATTTTTTTCTGTGGGAACGTACCGGCATTGGCACAGAGAATATCGACACTACCAAACGTGTCTTCCGTGTATTTCACTAAAGCCTGAACTTGCTCCCAACTGGATACGTCGCATAAATAGTAATCTGCAGTACCACCGTGGGTATTGATTTCATCAACAGTCTGCTTAGCCGCCTCTTCTCCACGAGCGGCAATCATCACTTTGGCCCCTTGTTTCGCAAATACACTGGCAATGCCTTTTCCAATGCCTTTTGAGCCGCCTGTAACGATGACAGATTTATTTTTAATAGAAGTGAGCATGCGCGATTCTCCCGAGAGTTAGTGAATAATGGTGTGACTGTATTTTTAACATAAATCTGTTACTTTGCAACAAAAATATTGCAAGTCAGTAAAAATGAAGTTATAAATGTGGCTAATTTACACAGTTACAGAGGTTATCTTTATGGCGGGTTTATATAATTCCCAGTTTGTTCAACGCCTAACACGCGGTGTGAAAGGCTTGCTTCCAATGTGGGATGTCTCAGAAAAGGCCAACATTTCCTTACTGACTGTGTCTGAAAACGCCACATTTCTGATTCAAGATGAGGCACGAAATCAGCGTTTCATTATTCGCGTTCACAGACCAAATTATCATTCTAAAAAAGAGATCCTGTCTGAACTGATGTGGATTCAATCACTACGTCAACAGCAAGTCTTGAATACACCCGAGCCATTAACAATGTCAGATGGAAGTTTAGTGGCAGAATTTGATGATGAGGGGACAGCTAGATACGTGGTGGCCTTTGAGTTTCTTCCTGGAGAGCAGCCAAATGAGGATGAATCTTTAGTCGCAGGCTTTGAATTACTCGGTGCCACCTCAGCAAAACTTCATCAACATGCGAAAAACTGGACACTGCCGGATGGCTTTGAACGTAAAAAATGGAATTTTGAGAGTGCCTTTGGACCTGAGCCTTTATGGGGGGATTGGCGAGAAGCGCTTGGCTTGGATGAACAGGGGAAAGTGGTACTTGAGCAATTATGTCAGCTACTCGAGTCACAGTTAGAGGCCTATGGTGAGGGAGCAGACCGCTTCGGCTTAGTTCATGCAGATCTGCGTTTAGCGAATTTATTAGCAGACGGCCATGATCTTGGTGTGATCGATTTTGATGATTGTGGTTTTAGCTGGTTTATGTATGACTTTGCTTCAGCCGTCTCGTTTCTTGAGTTGTCGCCATTGTTGCCGGAATTAGAACGAGCCTGGGTTCGAGGCTATAAATCCATCTCACCGCTATCTGCAGAAGATGAAGCGATGATATCCACATTTGTGATGTTCCGTCGACTATTGCTCACTGCCTGGGTGGCAATTCACCCTGAAACAGAAACAGCAGCAGAAGCCGGGTTTGATCAGTACACGCAAGGCACTATTGAGTTAGCAAAGCGATATCTTGCCGAAAATGAACAGCAAGACACATCACCGCTAAGTGAAAAACGTATTCTCGATATGAACGCTTTTGAGGCTAAATCGGGTCAGCACAAGGAGAACGTCACACGGCGTCTTGATAATCTTGGTGCTGCTTCGGTTTTGTTTTACCAAGAGCCTATTGAAATGGTGTCTGCACAAGGTGCCTGGATGCAAGCCGCTGATGGTAAACGTTATCTGGATTTTTATAATAATGTGCCTTGTCTTGGTCATTGTCACCCAAGTGTCGTTGCTGCGGTGTCAAAACAAATTGCGACATTGAATGTACATACACGCTATTTGGTCAGTGTGGTGGATGACTATCTGGAGTCACTGAAAGCGACGCTACCAGAGTCAGTATCTAATGTCGTGATGACCTGCTCGGGTAGTGAAGCCAATGATTTAGCGATGCGTTTGGCTGAGCAGGCTTCAGGCGGAACAGGCTTTATTGTGACGGAAGATGCCTACCATGGTAATACCAGTCTGGTGACAACCGTCTCACCCTCCATTATTAAGCAAGGGAGTTTGCCCGATAATGTGGTAGCTATTCCGGCACCATCATCGTCTGTGTACGAAGGAGACATAGCTGCCGGTTTTGCTGCAAAAGTCGCGGAGGCAATTGAAACCTTACAACAGCGTGGTATCAGAGTGGCGGCACTGTTGGTAGATACCATTTTTTCTTCAGATGGTATTTTTTCCGAACCTCGTGGCTTTTTGAAACAAGCTGTTGAGGTTGTCCGCAACGCTGGCGGCGTTTTTATCGCTGATGAAGTTCAACCTGGGTTTGCCCGCATGGGCGATACTTTCTGGGGTTTTGACTTCCATGGACTGACGCCTGATATTGTGACAATGGGAAAACCGATGGGAAATGGTTTCCCCATGGCTGCTGTTGCAACACGACCAGATTATCTGGAATCCTTTTGTGCTGATGTGGGGTACTTCAATACCTTTGGGGGTAATCCTGTCGCTGCGGCAGCTGGTCAGGCGGTTCTGAATACAATTCAACAGGACAATCTGCAGGAAAATGCACGCAAGATGGGTGCTTATCTCAAGCAGCAACTTCAGTTTATGGCAAAACAGTCGTCTTTCATTGCTGATGTACGTGGTCAGGGCTTATTTTTGGGGATTGATATTGGTGAAAGAGATAATAAACATATCCCAGATCCAGGCAAGACCCGACAAATTATTAATGGCTTAAAATATGCCGGCGTATTGATTGGTGCAGCAGGCAAGTATGGAGCGACCTTGAAGCTTCGTCCTGTGCTGACATTGACACGTTATGAAGCTGATTTCTTTTTAGATGCTTTATCTAAGCACGTGTAAGCCATATTCATCATTGAGGTGGGGTTCAGACTGCCGCCTCAATGATGTTTACCTTATCAGCCATTAAGGCTTTCTTTAAGGGGCCACTGGGTTGGCGATCAGTGACTAAATGATCGATCTCATTCCATCTGGCATAACGCGCCGTGGCCATGCGATCGAATTTACTGTGATCAGCCACCACCATATTGTTGGCACTTTGGCGAATCATCTGCTTATAAACATCAGCAGCATCGGTAAGCGCATCAGCAGGGCCAGTTGGTGCCAAGCTGCTAGCACCCAGAATGGCCCAGTCCGCCGTGTAATCGGATAAAAACTGACAGGTTTGTGAACCATGTGTCGCGCCTTCTTCACCATGATAGACACCGGGCGCCATAATCACATTAATCGTCGGGTTAAACGACAAGACGGTTGCCACACCAAAGGCATGGGTGATGACCGTAATATTGTTCATTTCATAGGCTATGCGCTTGGCGACTTCGACGGTGGTCACCCCCGAACCTATCATCAAGACTTTGGCACCTTTCAACATGGGCGCTGCTTTTTTGGCAATGGCGGTGCGTTCGGCCAGATTGGCTTTATGTCGCTCATTTAATACAGGTTCTGCTGCCTGTCTCAGTAAGGCGCCACCATAAGTACGACTAATTAGGTTTTGTTCGGCTAACTCTTCTAAATCACGACGAATCGTTTCTGTCGTAACTTTCAGGGTTTTTGCTAATTCACTCACCCGCATAGAAGGATTGATGGTGAGCTCGTCAATGATTGCCTTGTGTCTTGCGATTTTTTTCCGTGACATGGTTACAGCCTTATGAAGAACCTAGAAGTTATCATAAAATTACTGATGGCCAACATCTCTGTTATAAGGTTTTTTATCGAGTGAGTGAATGGAGTGGCCTTTCTAGGGTAATTCTTCTGGAAGAAGTGGCTGCGGTAGATGACTGGATAAGCCGAGTAAAAAGGCTTTCAGATCGGCCAGTTCTTGTTTTGACAGATCTAAGGGTTTTATTAGTGGCGATAATTGAGCGGTGGGAATATCATCGGTTTTATCATCGAGTTTCGCATTTTGCCACCATCCCATATTGTACATAGCTAGCAGCATATCCAAATCCGTAACAAGGCCATTGTGCATATAGGGTGGCGAAGCGATGCCTGTTCGTAATGCAGGTGTTCTAAAGGCACCGACATCTTCTGCCTTTCCCGTCATTTTATAGCGGCCCTGGAAATTACCGACTTGGTCAAATGATGTACCCAAGTGATGGAATTGATTATCACTGAGTAAGGGGCCATTGTGGCAATGGATACAACGCGCTTTTGTGCGGAATAAGTGTAGGCCTCTAATTTGCTGGTCGGTCAGTGCCGTTTGCTTACCATCCATAAAGCGATCAAAGTCTGATGGCGATGAGCGAACTGTTCGCACAAAAGTGGCAATAGCCTGAACGATACGTTCAGGCGTGATGTTTTCGTCACCAAAAGCGGTTTTGAAAAGAGCAGGATAAGATGCGGTCTTCGCCAGTCGTTTTGCTGCATTTTCAGGATTCGCTGCCATCTCAATCGGGTTGGTCCAACTTGCCAGTGTTTGTTCTTCCAGACTGTTGACTCTGCCATCCCAAAACAATTGCTTCAGCAAGCCAGTATCAACGATAGAGGGTGAGTTGATGTCACCTTGAATACGATTATGTCCAATCGCTTTTCTTCTGCCATCAGCCCAGGCTAAATCTGGATCATGACAAGAGGCGCAAGCAATCTGCTGTGATTGTGATAATCGTCTGTCGAAAAAAAGATGTTTACCGAGCTGTTGCTTTTCCTCAGAAAAGGGATTGTCGAGTGGAAACTCAATCTGCTGGGGTAAAGGCATGAGTGGTTGTACCTCAACCCCATCATCAAGTTTGGCTTCGGGCCAGTGTGTGACACCTTGCCTGTATTGCTCGATCAGCGTCATTGTTTCATTTTCTGCAAACGCCGTTGTTGGCATCATTATCATCAGGACTAATACCAGCAGCTGGCTGTTTATATAGTTCATCGTCGACATCAGTAGCGATACCCAATTTCGAACCAGAACTGACGGCCTAAACCAAATAATTGAGTGCCTGATTCCGTCGTCACCACATTTCGCTTATCTGAGACGTTAATGATATCGGCGCGAATGTAAGGTGAGGAGGGGCGTGAAAGTAGCGCGTATTCAACACTGATATCCCAGCGCGTGGTTCGTCCTTGATTTTCTGTTTCATAACTATCCAGGCCGGTATCATCATCTTTACCTAAACTTTTTAAATATTTATAACCGTTGGTAAAGGCCCAGCTATTTTTAACCAGTAAACGATCATCAAATGCCTGCATGATAATGTCCAGATTAGCTGTCACTGGTGTGGCGAAGTCACCGGCGGGTAATGCTCGGCGAGCGACTTGATTACCTTCAAATATGACCTGTTCATTCGCATCGACACTAGATAGATAACCGCCACTATCACCATAGCGAGCATCAGTGTCTTTATCCATCCAACTCACGGTTGAATTAACTAACCATTTCATACCAGCAAATCGGAAAGGTGAAGAACGCCAGAACAGATCGACTTGTTGTGTATTACTGCTGCCTGAGTTTTCAAACCAACTGACTTCGGAAGTAGAATCATAATGGGTTCGAATTTGTTTACGTCCCTGGCGCTCTACGTATTGGAGGCCTGCTTGCCCACTTAATACTTCAGCATAGAGTCCTACGCTGTATTCATCATCATAAGGTGTATCGAGGTCGCGAAACTCCCACTCTTGTGTTGGATCAATAGTGGTCCAATTGTCACTTGCACTATCGCGTTCACGAATGCTCATGCGACTACGTTCTTCTTCTCGTAAGCGATAAGATAAAAAGGACTTACCGTAGTAACGGTTTGCACCAACGGTAATACGTGCTGTTTGCGTGTTGTTTAAATAGACACCTGCTTGAATTCTTGGTGCTAAATTGACATTGTCTAACCAATCATCATGTTCCACTCGCACACCAGCACGCCAAAAGACATGCTGGTAGTCACCGTTTAATTCAGTAAATGCAGAAATATCCATATTATCAAAGGCAATTTTCCCCGCCTGGTAAATGACTTCCCGGCTATGAAACTGATCGCTAGGCGCCCATGAGCCCGGTGAGGTTTGAGGAGGGAGTGGCTGAGTGAAGTCTAAGGTGTATTCATTGAAGGTAAAGTCATTTCCGCGATCTTGCATGTAACGAGCCCATTTCAGCTCGGTACCATAGCGCCATACATGGGACTCATTCAGTGAGGTGGTAAAGTTAAGTGTTGAACCAATCGTATATTGACGGTTGGCTAAATCACCATAACCACCAAAAATCCCCGCTTCATAGATACTGGTGTATTTATATTGATCAATGGTGTTGCTTTCAAACTCACGTTGATCGGCATTGGTACCTGCATTGAGATTAAGATCCATACGAGTGTCAGCGAATTGTTTCCCAAAATTAACACTCGCATTCAGACCTTGATGTTGTCCTTCAAAGTCTGAACCAATGTAGTTAATCAGAAAACTGTCTTCGTAATAATCGCTGTAGGCGACTGAGGCATTGAGATCATAATCACGTTCGAGCAGGTCAAATCTAACCACGCCGTAACGTGATTCTTTATCTAGGGTTTTTTCATCGGAAGGTTTAAATATACGTCCTGTGTCAGCAAAGTAATCAAAATCTAATTGCACCAGTTGCTTTTGGGAAATATGTGATTCTTTTTCACTATAACCTGCAAAAACACCTATATCACCTATTCGTGTCGCGCCTTGCAGAGCTGTCTCTGATTTACGGAACTTAGGATGATAATCTCCGGGCAAGCCAGTTGGTAATTGTCTTGCCCCATCTTCAAAGAACTCACCTTCTTGAGACTCATCAACATGAAATTCCGTCCAGCTGTCTTGGGTTTTACGGTGTTTGATTTGAAATTCGTCTCGTCCTAAATATGCTTTGGTTTCTGCTTTGACGACGCCACCAACAAATCCTCCCTCACTGGCTGAAGCATTCACATCAATGACGGTTAAATTATCCAGAAAAGAAGGATCAACAAATAAACCTTGAGAGTGTCCGGCAACCCGTGTGTAGTTCGATGCACTTTCTTCAAGAGCAGGATCCAGCCGACTGTCTATGCTCGCCCCATCAAGCATTAGTTTATTTTGATAGGGAGCTGCGCCACGAATCGATAATTCTGCTGGCTTGATATCACCTTGTTGTAGACTTGAGCTGGCCGTGTTATCGACACGAACCGATGGAATAATACTGAGTGCCTCCGCCAGATCTGACCTCATCGATTGGCGCATTTCGATAGAGGTGAGGGTTTTTATTTCTGGGTTATGAGGTAATGCTTCAATATTCAGTTGTGGTAAATCTACGCCCGATTGATCCGCACTCTGAATAGGAAGGATGGTGTAACTTAACTCACCATTTTGGACGTATCTGAGCCCACTGTGTGCCAGTATTTGGTCTAAAGCCTGATAAATGCTGCGAGCCTGCTTAGCACCTGGGCTTGATTGATCCCTGACTAAATCTGCTGAAAAACTAATCAGTAAACCTGTTTGTTGACCGAGTTGGTTCAGGGCAGTCTCCAAAGACCCAGCAGGTATGGAAATTTGCTGTGACTTAGTAATAACGCTAGTGCGCTTTGATGAAGTATCTTCTGCAAAGCTGACGGAGGGAAAGACAATGCTTGTGCTGGATAGCAGGAGAATATTGAGTATTGTCGAAGATAAATAAGTTCGATTCATAATGGATTCCGTGGTTTGTTCTGTTGTTATTACTCAGGACGAACCAGGGAAAAAATCAGCTCATTTTTTTTCAGATAAATGAAACCAGATGCCAAAACGTTTTGTGTAATTTAGGTTGAGCGCTCTACTAACAGCATTCATAACTGCTGCTAAATCGTCGGTTGGGTATGAGCCTGAGACTCTCAAATTAGCAATCTGTGGTTCATAGCGGATAAAGGCATGATGGTATCGACTGAGTTCAGAGACAAAGCTGTTCAAGGGCATATCAGATACGATTAACATGCCTGTTTGCCAGGCAAGCGTTTGTGTATTGGCCTTGAACATCGACATTTCTCCTGACGCAGTCAATGTCATTGCCTGGTTTTCCTGAAGTGTCCATGATGTCAGAGAGTGCTTATCGGTCACGTTTACTTGACCTTCTAATAGTGTGACTTGTATCAGTTCAGGGTGTTGTCTGACGACAAAGTGGGTGCCTATCGGTGTGATATCTCCAATAGCTGTTGTCACTTTCAGCAGTTGTTGAGGGTGTTGTTCGGCATGGGTGATGATCGCTACTTCACCTTGCTTGAGTACGAAAGTCATCAATGTATTCGTTTCGTCTATCTCAATGATGGTGTCAGTATTGAGGTGGACTTCAACACCATTTGCCAGTGTCCAGCTACGGTGTTCACCTACTTTGGTGGCGAGTGTCTTATTTTGTTGATGGGTGACAGGTGAACCGATAAACCATGGGGTTGAGCCAATAACCGCAAGACCAAATAGAGATTTAAGCAACTGACGGCGAGGTCCGGGAGATGGCTGACTGAGAACGTGTTGGCTGATTGGACGACATTGTGGCGCGTTAATATCATTAAGCATCATGTCAAAAGCAGCAATCTTCTGCCAGGCTTCATCATGAACCGATGATTGCTGTCGCCATGAACTAATGCGTTGTTGAGTTAAAGTCTGATTATCAGAATTTTGTAGCTCCAACCACCAATCGGCCGCTTCTTCTGCAATGGTGAGTGGGATTGTACTTTCGTGGAGTGATCGCATCGTTATACTGACAAATTAAAACAACAACACAACATGGCTTGCTTCAAATGCCGCTTCACGGTGCTGATCGATATAGCGAGTCTATTGGCTGTGTCGGCATAATTTAAGCCTTCCAGCTGAACGGCGATAAATGTTTGACGAACATCTGTTTTCAGTTGTCTTAGTCGGTTATCCACCTGAATTAATAACTCTAAATGCTCCACTTGCTCTTCAGCTGATGGCGCTAAATCTGGCTCAAGTTCGCTAACGCATTGCTGATAGGCAGTTTCAATGTTCTTTTTACGCCAATGATCGGTCAATAGGTGGCGAGCGACCGTTTTTAAATAAGCATCACTATCTTCAATAACATCGTTTTTTACCCGTTTTAACAAGCGCTCAAAGGTATCGTGTAGTAAGTCAGCAGCCAGGTGGTTGCAACCCAATTGTTTATACAGCCAACTTCGCAGCCACTGTTGATTATGGATATACAACATTTCAATCTGCTTAGAAGCGTGTTGTTGTGAACTAGTATGTTTCATTCAAGAGATATTTTTATAGGTGATAATGATAATGTTTCTTATTATCATTTGTTGTGGGGCAACTGTAAAGTGGAAGAATTTATATTTGAGAAACAGGCATTGATGCGAGAAAATGGTTCGTTTGTCGTCGATGACGATACTGAAACTCTTGAAAGTGATTAAATTATGTCTAGCCCAGTCCAAAAAGCGGCTTCAAAGCGCCGCACTTTTGCGATTATTTCGCATCCTGATGCCGGTAAAACGACCATCACTGAAAAACTCCTCTATTTCAGTGGCATGATCCAATCCGCGGGCAGTGTTAAATCTCGCAAGACTGATAAACATGCCACTTCTGACTGGATGGAAATGGAGAAGGAGCGGGGCATTTCTGTCACCTCATCAGTGATGCAGTTTCCATGGCGTGATGAGATTGTGAATCTGCTTGATACACCGGGCCATGCTGATTTCTCGGAAGATACTTATCGCACATTGACCGCTGTGGATTCAGCCTTAATGGTAATTGATAGTGCCAAAGGTGTTGAAGAACGGACTATTAAGTTGATGGAAGTCTGTCGTCTGCGTGATACGCCGATTCTGACCTTTATTAACAAATTAGATAGGGAAGGTCGTGAGCCTGTTGAATTGTTGGATGAAATCGAAACGATTCTAAATATAGGCTGTGCGCCGATCACATGGCCTATTGGCATGGGTAAAGGCTTCAAGGGGATTTATCACTTATTAGATGATAATGTTCATTTGTTCGAAGCGCATGCCAAAGAAGCGGGTGAAGTCATAGAAGGGCTTGATAACCCTCGCCTAGATGAGCTATTCGGTGGGCTGGCGGAAGACTTACGCATGGAGATTGAGCTGGTGCGTGGTGCTAGTAATGAATTTGACTTGGAGCTGTTTTTAGCTGGCGAGTTGTCACCTGTGTTTTTTGGCTCAGCGATGAATAACTTTGGTATTACAGAGTTATTGGATTCCTTTGTGAAATATGCGCCACCGCCACAATCTCGTGAGACAAAAACACGCGTTGTTGAGTCTGGTGAAGAGAACTTTAGTGGCTTTGTATTTAAAATTCAGGCCAATATGGATCCGAAACATCGTGACCGCATTGCTTTTTTACGCGTATGTTCGGGTAAATACACAAAAGGTATGAAACTGCATCAGACACGTATTGGTAAAGATGTCACTATCGCGAACGCCGTGACGTTTATGGCGGCGGAACGCGAACAAGCTGAGGAAGCTTATCCAGGTGATATTTTGGGCATGCACAATCATGGCACGATTCAGATTGGCGATACATTCACTCAGGGCGAAGATCTTCAATTCACCGGCATTCCTTATTTCGCACCAGAGTTATTTCGTCGTGTCAGATTGAAAGATCCGCTTAAAAATAAAGCCTTATTGAAAGGCTTGCAGCAATTGAGTGAGGAAGGGGCAACACAGTTATTCCGCCCACTTGATAATAATGATCTCATTCTGGGTGCGGTGGGTGTGCTTCAGTTTGACGTGGTGGTTCATCGTTTGAAAGGTGAATATAACGTGGAATGTGCTTATGAAGCGGTTCAGGTATACACCGCCCGCTGGGTCTATTGTGATGATGTCCGTAAACTGGAAGAGTTTAAAAAGAAAGCGTCGCAAAACCTGGCATTGGATGGTGCCGGGAATCTGACTTATATTGCACCAACGCGGGTGAATCTTGACCTGACGATGGAACGCTGGCCGGATATTGATTTCCGCTCCACACGCGAACATCTCTGATGACTGAATAGTTATTGCCTGATTGAGGTTCGGTATTATATGATAATGATTCTCATTTATCTAACCCATCAGGCAGGCTATGTCCGTTCTTCAGGAGTCAGAGCAACAAACGATATCTAATCTCTATCGTCAACATCATACTTGGCTGTTTCGGTGGTTACGCGGCAAAGTCGAATCCACCGAGTCTGCAGCAGACATTTCCCACGATATCTTTGTCACATTACTGGCGCGTGAAGAGCAACTCGTACTCACAGAACCTAGGGCTTTTTTGACAACATTGGCAAAGCGAAGTGTGGCTAATCACTGGCGACGTCAACAAGTAGAAAAAGCGTATTTGGAAGTCATTACCGATATGCCTGAAAGTCTCCAGCCTTCAGAAGAAGAACGTGCCATCATTGTCGAAACCATAGTGGATATAAACCGGCGCTTGCAGGGCTTACCATTGGATGTAAAGCGGGCTTTCCTCTACGCGCAATTGGATGGTATGAAGCAACAGGAAATAGCTGAAAAATTAGCGGTGTCAGTGTCCACTGTTAAGCGATACTTAACTCGCGCAGCAGCGCAATGTTATTTTGCAATCACCGTCAAATAATCCATGTCAGACGCAATACAGCTTGAACAAAAAATCGCATTAGAGGCTATTGAGTGGTATCTGGCGTTATCCGAACAGACGGACGACAAACTCTTGTATCAGCAATGGCAGTCGTGGTTGGCAGCCGATCCTCAGCATCAATTAGCTTGGTCAAGAATTGAACAAGTCAATCATGGACTTAATACCTTACCTACGCCATTATCACGCGCTATTACGGAAAAAACGCTGTTCAAAACAGATAAAAGTCGGCGACATGTCTTACGTTCTTTGGCTGGTATAGCGGTTATGAGTGGTGGCAGCTGGGTTTATTTTAAGAATGAGACTCTCTTGCTCCCGTTACTGGCTGATTACCGGACTGGAATTGGTGAAACCCGTTCGTTGACACTCTCAGATGGCACCCAAGTGGACATGAATGCCAATAGTGCCTTTTCTATTGCGTATTCAGAAAACCAACGACACCTGACGTTAATCAGCGGTGACATTATGATCACCACCGCGAAAGATACCAGACCTTTTTTATTGAAAACGGACTGGGCTGATCTCAAGCCAGTAGGCACGCGTTTTTATGTCAGGCAGCGAGACAACACGGCATTGTTGGCTGTTTATGAAGGTGCTGTCGATTTTATCCGGGGAAACCATCTGCCACTGTTAAGAGTGAAGGCTGGGCAACAGATCAGCTTTAATGCCACTGAGCTGGGAAGCGTTATGTCCGCACAGGAAAGCATGCTGGCTTGGCAACAATATATGCTAGTGGCTGATAACATGCCTCTAGCTGAGATAGTGGCTCAGTTACAAAATTATCATCATGGCTGGTTACGCTGTGACCCTTTAATAGCAGAACGTCGGGTATCTGGTACTTACCCTCTAAATAATATAGATCAAGTTCTAAAAGCTTTAGCGGCAACACTTCAGCTTGAGTTGGTGTATAGAACACGCTATTGGATTACACTCAAACCACAGCAGAAAATTTAAATTTTTTGGTCTGTTTTTCATTCTCACGTGACACAACAAATAGACACCTATTTGTTAATGGAAAGTGAGGACTCTCATGTTCAATAAACCCGCTTTATTAAGCGCAATGACGCTAACCACTGCTTTGCTCGCTACAGCTGGCGTGACCCTTTTATCCACCACACCTGTGCTGGCTGCGGAACAGACTTCGGCGCAGAGTGATAAAAAAATAAGCTTTAATGTTTCGGCAGGTGATTTGGCCACGGCTCTGAATCAGTTTGGACGACAAGCTGGCATTTTACTCAGCTTTTCACCTGAGCTCACGGCAGCTTATAAAACCTCAGGACTGAAAGGTAAATATCCGATTAATGAAGGACTGCAAACCTTATTGCGAGGTACGCCTCTGTCCGTCGTTCAACAATCAGAAACCAGTTATCGGCTGACTAAAAGCAATGATAAATCAGCCGATTTACCCGTCGTGACTGTCACTGGACAGCAAACTTCATTTTCAGCGTATGACCCGATAGAAAGTTACAATGCGGAGAGGAGCGCTAGTGCGACAAAAACGAATGCATCCATTATTGATACCCCACAGTCCATCTCGGTGGTCACACAGAAGCAGTTAGTTAATCGCGGTGTGAAAACCGTGGCACAAGCCTTGCAATATACGCCAAGCTTGAGTGTGCCATTTGGTTATGACACGCGTTACGACTGGTTTAGCTTGCGTGGGTTTGATGCTAAATCGCAGGTATATCGTGATGGTCTTTTAATACCAACGAGTACCTATGGCTTGCCGAGAGCAGATAGCTACGCACTGGAGCGGGTTGAAGTCATTCGTGGCCCGAGTTCTGTCACTTATGGGCAAGCGCAACCGGGTGGTTTGGTTAACTTAGTTAGCAAGCGGCCTACAGAAGACACCTTACGAGAGTTACGTCTATCAGCCGGCAGCGATGACTTTTTTGAGTTAGCGGGGGATTTTAGTGGCAAGGTTGATGATGAAGGTAAGCTTCTTTATCGACTGGCCTTTGTCGGAAATGATGCTAATTCTGAAGTCGATTATAACGATGCCAAACGCAAGATGGTGGCACCTTCATTAACCTGGAATATCAGTGATGACACACAACTAACCGTATTGGCTGTTGAGCAGCACGATGAGCAAACCTATAGCTTTAATACGCATTTTACTTCCAATGTTTTGAATTACTTTAGTCGTAATTTTGGAGGTGCAGAAGTATTTGATCGTGAATTCGGCTTTTTTGATGGTGAGGAAGATTTTAATAAATTTGACCGTGATTATCGATCAGTTGGGTACGAGTTTTCACATGCGTTTAATGACACCTGGTCTTTCAAGCAAAATCTTCGTTACGATGAAGTAGAACTTGATTACAGAACATTAAATTCAGCACTTCCTGGTACTAATTTGGTAGCTGGTACGCTCGGTAGAAGTGCCTCACGAATACATGAGGAACTTCATGCTTTAGCTGTCGATAATCAACTATTGTCACACTTCAATACTGGTTCGATTTCTCATGATGTTCTTATTGGTTTGGATTGGCGTTACTCCCAAGCTGACGAAGAAAATTACACTGGAACTGCTTCAACAATAAGTTATATCAACCCTGAGTATGGCTCGCCAGTCGGTAGTCTATCTCTGAGCCGTGATAGGGATATTTATTCACGTCAAACGGGGATTTATATTCAAGATCAACTCGCTTATGAAAATTGGCGTTTATTGATTGGTGGACGTTATGACTGGGTGAAGAATGATGTTGATGTGAATTTCACCAATAGTACTGATGTTGATGCTGATAAGTCTGCGGAAGATTTTTCAGGACGGGTTGGTCTGGTTTATAAGTTTGATAATGGTCTTTCACCTTATGTTAGCTACAGCGAATCATTTAATTTAGTAACAAGCACAGATGTGAATGGCAAGTTATTTGACCCAGAAAAAGCCAAGCAGTATGAAGTGGGCGTGAAGTATGAACCTCGAAATATGGATGGTTTTATTAGTCTTGCCGTATTTGATTTGACCAAAGATGATTATGTGATTACAGAATATGATGCATTCAATTCTAATGGTGTGTCTCGTCAGGTAGGTGAGGTTAATTCGACAGGGGTTGAGATTGAAGCTGGCTTAGAACTGTCAGAACAACTAAAACTCTCAGCCGCATATAGCTATGTCGATGCCCGAATTACTGAGAGCCCCAATAGCTGGGAAAAAGATAGCCTTATTCCAAATCAGCCTCGACAAACAGCAAGCTTATGGTTGGATTACACACAAACAACGGGTGTATTGAAAGGTTTAGGAATGGGCGCTGGTGTTCGTTATGTAGGGGAGAGTACGTATATAGGTACGGATAGTTTGAGCACATCTACGGTGGATATTGAAACTGGTGGTTACACATTAACTGATGCCAGTATTCGTTATGACTTCGATGATGTCAGACTGGCGCTGAATGTCAGTAACTTATTTGATCGCGAATACACAACAACGTGTAATGACTTAGTCTGCTACTTTGGTGATGGCCGTCGCGTAATAGCTTCAGCGACCTACAACTGGTAGTTTTCAACGGGTGGCATGACTTATCGTGCCACCCTTTTTTCTTATTTGTTGCCAAACACTTACTGACTCAAGCAGAATAGTCCTGAGCACTTCAGAGAAGAGGGGCAGGACCATGAAAGTCAGATCGATTACCAAAAATAAAGGTAAACCTGTCATTGGCTTATCGCCAACAGATAGCTTGAATAAAGCGGTGGCGATGTTAATGGAGCACCGAATCGGTTCATTAATCATCACTGAGCCAACAGGTGCGATGGTGGGCATTTTATCTGAGCGGGACATTCTTAAAATACTGGACACTCATCCAGAACAATGGAGTCAGATGTTGGTGAGTGATGCCATGACCCCAAATCCCTATACCTGCGAGCCGGATAATACGCTTGAAGAAGTCATGAATAAAATGGTGGAGCATAATATTCGTCACTTGCCAGTGGTATACAAAGGCAAACTGGAAGGGATGTTATCTATCACTGATATTGTGGAAGAGTTGCTGAAAAAAGCGAAGTTCGAGAATAAGCTTTTAAAAAATTATATCCAGAACTGGCCGGATGCCGAACAGGAAATCTAATTTGGCTCAGGTGGAAAATTGGTTGTGCGATCAATCTGCAGCTTATTGTCTTTAGCAAAATCCATCAAAAACTCGAACAGCATTTCATCTGTACTTTCCAATGATGCATCCACGACGACACATTTGATTCCGTCAAGAGTCGCTAGCCTGACATTAGGGTGAAAGATGATGCGACGCCCAGGGCCATACGAGGCAACTGCTCCGCATAAGCGTTCGGCCCAATCACTTGGACGAAACTTTCCTCCGTCCAGAGTAATCCCGCGGATGATCACCTTTTCTGATATGGACATAAAGCGTCAGCTCAATTGTGATGGGTTAAAAGCGGCATTCTACTGCAAATAATCTTGTTTGCATAAGCACTGACTGTAAATAAAAGTGCTTTCAATGATTTAGGTCGGCAATAAAAATCCGTATAATCTCCGCTTTTAGTTTTCCTACTCTACGAGAATCTTGTGGCTGACTACAAACAAACGCTAAATTTACCTGCGACCAAATTTCCAATGAAAGCTGGTTTGCCTAATCGTGAACCACAAATGCTGGAACATTGGCAAACAATGAACCTTTACGAAAAAATTCGTGAAAAAGCTAAAGGTAGACCACAGTTCATTTTGCATGATGGTCCTCCTTACGCAAACGGTGATATTCATATCGGGCATGCGGTAAACAAGATTCTGAAAGATATTATTATCAAGTCCAAAACGCTGAGTGGTTTTGACGCGCCTTATGTTCCAGGCTGGGATTGTCATGGCTTACCTATCGAGCTGAATGTCGAGAAGAAAGTGGGTAAACCCGGTGTCAAAGTCACCGCAAAAGAATTCCGTCAAGCATGCCGTGACTACGCGGCGAAACAGGTTGATGGTCAGCGTGAAGACTTTAAACGTTTAGGCGTCTTGGGTGAATGGGATAACCCATATCTCACTATGGATTACAGCTTTGAAGCTGACATTATTCGTACTCTGGGTGAAATCATCAAACAAGGTCACCTGCATAAAGGGGTGAAACCTGTTCACTGGTGTGTGGATTGTGGTTCGGCGTTAGCTGAAGCAGAAGTCGAGTATGAAGATAAAACATCGCCAGCAATTGATGTACGCTTTCAGGTCATTGACCAGGCTGCTTTTGAGCAAGCCGTCGGGGAGTCAGGGCAGGGTAGGGTCAGCTTACCTATCTGGACGACAACACCTTGGACGCTGCCTGCGAACCAAGCCGTGTCTGTTAACCCTGAATTTACTTACGTACTTTTGCAAGCCGAAGGTGAGCAATTAGTACTGGCTGAGTCTTTGTACGAAGCGGCGCTTCAGCGCTATGGAATTGAAGCTGAAGTTGTTACACGTTTTAAAGGTGAACAACTGGAAGGTCTGCAATTACAGCACCCATTTTATGATCGCCAAGTGCCGGTTATTCTGGGTGATCATGTGACAGCGGATGCAGGTACAGGTGCTGTGCATACTGCGCCAGGCCATGGTCAGGATGACTTTGTTGTTGGTCAGAAATACAACTTAAAAGTTGATAACCCTGTTGGCGGCAATGGTGTGTTTTTACCTGATACGCCAATTTTTGCAGGCCAATCTGTATTTAAAGCGAATCCAGAAGTTATTGCCCTTTTAAAAGAGAAAGGCGCTTTGTTGGCACATATCGACATTCAGCATAGCTATCCGCATTGCTGGCGTCATAAAACACCGATTATTTTCCGTGCCACGCCACAGTGGTTTGTCAGCATGGACCAGAATGGTTTACGACAAGCCGCTATGAAAGCGATTGCTAATACCGATTGGATGCCAGCTTGGGGCCAAAAACGCATTGAAAATATGGTGGAAGGTCGCCCGGATTGGTGTATTTCTCGTCAGCGCACTTGGGGTGTGCCTATTCCATTATTTGTACATCAGCAAACAGGGGAATTACATCCTGATACTGAACAGTTGATGGAAACCGTTGCTCAAAAAGTAGAGCAAGAGGGGATTGATGCCTGGTTTGATTTGGAGCCAGAAGCATTACTGGGGGCGGAAGCTGCTGACTATGAAAAGGTCAGTGATACTTTGGATGTCTGGTTTGATTCCGGTGTGTCTCATGCATGTGTTTTAGCTCGCCGTGATTACCTAAACCGTCCTGCTGATTTATACCTGGAAGGCAGCGATCAACATCGTGGTTGGTTCCAATCTTCATTGTTGACCTCAGTGGCAACAACCGGTGGAGCGCCTTACAAAGCGGCATTAACCCATGGCTTCACTGTCGATGCTAATGGTAAAAAAATGTCTAAATCACTGGGGAATACGGTTTCTCCACAGAAAGTGATGAACAATCTCGGTGCGGATATTATTCGTCTGTGGGTCGCTTCAGCTGATTACAGTGGTGAAATGACCGTATCAGATGAAATACTGAAACGCACAGCTGACTCATATCGCCGTATTCGTAATACCGCTCGCTACTTATTATCGAACCTTGATGATTTTGACCCCGCAACAAATATGGTGGCCGTGAATGATTTACTACCATTAGATAGATGGGCATTAGATCGTGCATATCATTTACAACAAGACATTCTTGCTGCTTATGAGAGCTATCAGTTCCATGTGATTTATCAAAAGCTTCATAATTTCTGTGCGAATGAGATGGGTAGTTTGTATCTGGATATTACTAAAGATCGCCAGTACACCATGCAGACCGATAGCTTAGGTCGACGCTCATCTCAAACGGCTATGTATCTTATCCTGGAAGCGATGGTTCGCTGGATCGCCCCGATTTTAAGTTTTACAGCCGATGAATTATGGGGATATCTGCCTGGTGAGCATAATGAGTCTGTATTACTTAATCTTTGGAGTGATGCATTAGCACCATTAGATAAGGAAACAGCGTTTGATCTGCCATTTTGGAATCAAGTATTCAATGTCAGAGAAGTCGTCGCCAAAGAGCTTGAGAACCAGCGTAACGCCGGTAACATCAAAGGTGGTCTAACGGCTGAAATTAGTTTGTTCGTTGATGACAGTCTTATGGCGTTATTGAGCAAGCTAGAGGATGAATTAAAGTTTGTATTGATTACATCCAAAGTCAGTCTTCACCGTTTAGATGATAAAGCAGCCGAGCAAGCAGTCTCGACGAGTATGCCTGGGATTTTGGTGGCTATTAAAGCGTCTGAACACAAACGTTGTGAACGTTGCTGGCATCAGGTGGATTCTGTTGGGGAAAATGGTGACCATCCTGAACTATGTAGTCGTTGTATTGATAATATCGAAGGAGACGGTGAACAAAGACAGTTCGCCTAGAAATTATGCTGAAATGGTTGAATCTTTCTGCTTTGGTGATTGTGTTCGATCAACTCAGCAAGTGGTGGGCAAACAGCGCATTGGAGCTTTATCAGTCTATTGCTGTTTTGCCCTTCTTCAATATTACATTGGCTTATAACCACGGCGCTGCATTCAGCTTTTTAGCCAGCGAGAGCGGTTGGCAGCGATGGTTTTTCACTGGCTTAGCTGTCGTCGTTAGTATTGTTTTGTTGTTTTGGCTGAAACGCCTGAAAGCAGATGCAAAACTGGAAGCTATCTCTCTTGCTTTAATACTGGGTGGGGCTTTAGGTAATGTGATTGATCGTGTTATTCATGGTTATGTTATTGATTTTCTTGATGTCTACTATGGCACATATCACTGGCCTGCATTCAATGTGGCTGATTCGGCGATTTGTATAGGCGCTATTTTGTTAATTCTCGATAGCTTCAGAAATAAAACGGAGCAGAAATGAGTTTTTGTGATCTTGCAGTAAGTGGGGTAGCGCATCTGCAACCCTATATTCCGGGCAAACCGATTGAAGAGTTACAGCGTCAATATGGTGTCCGTAATGTCATTAAATTAGCCTCAAATGAAAACCCGCTCGGCCCTCCTAAAGCGGCTGTGGCAGCGGTAGCGATGGCTGCGAAAGACATGGCCCGCTACCCGGATGGTAATGGTTACGGATTAAAGCTGGCATTAGCTGAAAAACATCAAGTGGCACCTGAGCAAATCACCCTAGGGAATGGTTCTAATGATGTTTTAGAGTTGATTGCGCGTGCTTTTGCAGGTGCTGGTGATGAAATTATATTTTCAGAGCATGCCTTTGCTGTCTACGCTATTGTTACTCAGGTTATTGGCGCGACAGCTGTGGTAACGCCAGCGAAAGATTATGGTTATGATCTGGACGCCATTCATAAAGCCATTAGTCCGCGTACCAAAATTATTTTTATCGCCAACCCTAACAATCCTACTGGCACGTGGTTAGAGCCTGAAAAAATTAAATTATTTCTAGAGAGAGTGCCGGAAAAAGTGCTGGTTGTACTGGACGAAGCTTATGTCGAGTATCTGAATATGGAAGAGAATTCAGTGCCTTGGCTTCAGGATTTTCATAACCTTATCATTACTCGAACATTTTCTAAAGCATATGGACTAGCAGGTTTACGCGTGGGCTATTCCTTATCACACCCCGAAGTTGCCGATCTTATCAATCGTGTCAGACAGCCTTTTAATGTTAGCCATTTAGCTCAAGCAGCGGCAGTGGCTGCTCTAGGTGATGAAGCTTATCTCCAACAAAGTCGTGATGTGAATGAAGCGGGTATGAAACAGCTTATTGCTGGCTTTGAAAAAATGGGTCTGCAATACATTCCTTCCCGAGCCAATTTCATTACAGTCAATGTTCATACTAATGCGTTTGAAGTTTACGATGAGCTGCTATACGAAGGTGTCATCGTTCGGCCTGTGGCTAACTATGGCTTACCACAGCACCTGCGTGTGAGCATTGGCTTAGCCGAAGAAAATCAACGTTTTCTTGATGCGTTATCCACTATTCTGGGTCGTGGTTAATGATTAATCGACTTGCTGTCATAGGCGTTGGGCTGATCGGTGGTTCTCTCGCTTTATCCTTGAAATCAAAAGGGGCCGTTAATGAAGTTGTCGGTTATTCACGTAGTGATGAAGCCCGACAAGAGGCGCTCTCTCTAGGTATTATAGATAAGGCTGCAGACTCGATTGCTGAGGCTGTTGTCGATGCCGATGTGGTCTTTGTTGCCGTGCCTATGGGCGCTATGGCATCTGTCTTTGCAGAGATGAGTGAGCATATCAGACCTGAAGCCATCATTACTGATGGTGGTAGTGCCAAAGCACAAGTCGTCTCATCAGCGCGAGAGGCTTTGGGCGATAAATTCAAACAATTCGTTCCCGGTCACCCGATTGCTGGTACAGAAAAAAGCGGACCAGCGGCTGCATTTGCTACTTTGTATGAAAATCACCGTATTGTGCTGACACCTGTCAGTGAAACAGACTCAGCAGCAACAGCAAAAATTAAAATGATGTGGCAACTAACAGGGGCAGAAGTCTTTGAAATGAATGTTGAGCATCATGACACCGTGTTAGCCGCTACCAGTCATCTACCTCATGTGCTTGCCTTCAATTTGGTGGGGATGCTTGCTCAGCGTGATGATTGTGATGAAGTCTTGCGTTATGCCGCCGGTGGCTTTCGTGATTTTTCCCGAATTGCATCAAGCGATGCAGTGATGTGGCGAGATATTTGTTTAGGTAACAAACAAGCTATTCTGGATTTACTTGATGAGTTTCATCAAGGGATCAATAAAATCGAACAAGCGATTAAAGAGGATGACGGTGAGTATCTGGTTGAGGTATTCGAACGGGCAAAGAAAGCGCGAGATAGCCGTTTTGCCGATCCTGATTTGGTCGATAATAGTGAAGTATAAACGTGGAACCAACTGACGTGTCTAGTGAAACTAATAAACGATATATTGTGCACCCTGGCGGTAAGATCACAGGTCAGGTAAGAGTACCTGGTGATAAGTCGATTTCTCATCGCTCGATTATGCTTGGTTCCATTGCTGAGGGCACCACGGAAGTAACTGGTTTTTTAGAAGGTGAAGATGCACTGGCAACACTGGCCGCTTTCCGTGGTATGGGCGTTGATATTATCGGTCCAGAGAAAGGTAATGTGACTATTCATGGTGTGGGCATGCACGGCCTCAAAGTACCTGAAACAGCATTAAACCTCGGCAACAGTGGTACATCCATGCGTTTGCTCTCAGGTCTATTGGCAGGCCAAGGCTTTGATGTCACGATGACGGGAGACAAATCATTGTCATCGAGACCGATGAAGCGTGTGACGGATCCGCTTGCTCTAATGGGAGCCAATATCGATACCACTGAAGGTAAGCCGCCTTTGACTTTGCATAAGACCAGTCATTTGAAAGGCATCGACTATGATTTACCCATGGCCAGTGCGCAGGTGAAATCGTGTTTACTTCTCGCTGGCTTGTATGCTGAAGGTAAAACTTCAGTAACAGAACCTGCACCAACACGTGACCATACAGAAAGAATGTTGCAAGGTATGGGCTATCAGGTTGAGAAGCAAGGCAGCACAGTTTCAGTTGTCGGTGGTGGTAAGTTACAAGCAACAAAAATAGATGTACCCGCAGATATCTCGTCAGCCACCTTTTTTATGGTAGCGGCTGCCATCGCTCCAGAGTCAGATATTACCCTGGAACATGTCGGTGTTAATCCTACTCGTATCGGTGTTATCAATATCTTACGTGAGATGGGGGCCAACATTACGCTCAGTAATGAAAAAGTCACTGGTGGTGAACCTGTAGCAGATATTCGTATTCAATATGCGCCACTAAAAGGCATTCAAATTCCTGAAGATCAAGTACCTTTAGCCATTGATGAGTTTCCTGCTTTATTTATTGCAGCTGCCTGTGCTGAGGGGCAGACCGTCCTCACCGGTGCTGAAGAGTTAAGAGTAAAAGAGAGCGATCGTATCCAAGTTATGGCTGATGGCCTAACGATTTTGGGTATTGACGCACAACCCACAGCTGACGGCATTGTTATCAACGGTGGTGTCATTGGTAGTGGTGAAGTAGATAGTCATAGTGATCACCGTATTGCTATGTCGTTTGCTATTGCAGGGCTGCAAGCGGGCGGCTCTATTCAGATTAATGATTGTGCCAATGTGGCTACATCGTTTCCGGGCTTTGTCGAGTTAGCGAATAAAGTCGGCCTGCAGGTTGAAGAAATTGATGACTGATATGCCTATTTTAACCATTGATGGACCGAGTGGTTCTGGTAAGGGCACCATTGCTCAAATGATGGCCAGAGAATTAGGTTGGCATTATCTAGATAGTGGTGCGATATATCGGGTATTGGCATTTGCTAGTTTAAAACACCAGATTCCAGCTTCTGACGAAGGCGCCCTTGTGCAGTTAGCGCAACACTTAGATCTTCAATTTGAACTTGATGAAAATGGATTAAAAGTACTTTTAGAAGGGCAAGAAGTCAGTCAACAAATTCGAACAGAAAAAGCGGGCAATGCCGCATCGAAAGTGGCCGTTATCCCATCTGTCAGAGCGGCTTTATTACAACGCCAACGTGATTTTGCCCAAGCTCCAGGTCTGGTCACAGATGGTCGTGATATGGGTACTGTGGTCTTCCCTGACGCACAATTTAAAGTGTTTCTAACGGCAAGTGCAGAAGAAAGGGCGTTAAGACGTCATAAGCAGTTGAAAGAGAAAGGAATTGAGAGTAACCTTTCCGATCTCATTGCAGAAATCTCGGAGCGTGACAAACGCGATAGTGAACGCAAAGTCGCGCCGTTATTACCTGCTAAGGATGCTTTGATACTGGATTCTACCGAATTAGGTATTTCTGCAGTATACGAAAAAGTGCGCAGTTATTGTGCAATTTAAATTTTTGGTGCCTGTTCGATTCTTGTCGAATGGGATGTTTAACGATCTCGCATGAGCGAGTGATTAATTAGGTGATCTTGTTTCCTCAACAGGGTCAAGGATATTTAACAATGAGCGAAAGCTTTGCTGATCTCTTCGAAGAGAGTCTAAATTCAACTCCAATGCAACCAGGCAAAATTGTTACCGGTACGGTAGTCAATGTCGGTCCTGATGTTGTTATGGTCAATGCCGGTCTGAAATCAGAAGGCGCTATCCCAGTTTCAGAATTTTTGAACGAAAATGGTGAAGTAACGGTTTCTGTTGGTGACTTAGTCGATGTATCTCTGGAATCATTGGAAGATGGTTTTGGTGCGACACAATTGTCACGTGATAAAGCGAAAGCTGCCGAAGCATGGACTAAATTGGAACACGCGTTTGAAGCGGGTGAAACCGTTATGGGTATCATTTCTGGTAAGGTCAAAGGTGGTTTCACCGTGGATCTGGAAAATATCCGTGCATTCCTTCCTGGTTCTTTGGTTGATGTTCGTCCAATCCGTGATACTACTCACCTGGAAAATAAAGAACTCGAATTCAAACTGATTAAACTTGATCGTCCACGTAACAACATCGTTGTTTCACGTCGTGCGATTATGGAAGAAGAAAACAGTGCAGAACGCGAAGCGTTATTAGAAACGCTGGAAGAAGGCAAAGTAGTTAAAGGTATTGTTAAAAACCTGACTGACTACGGTGCGTTCGTTGATCTGGGCGGCATCGATGGTCTGTTACATATCACTGATATGGCATGGAAACGTGTTAAACATCCATCTGAAGTTGTTGCTATCGGTGACGAAATCGAAGTTCAAGTACTGAAATTTGATAAAGAACGTGAACGTGTTTCTCTGGGTCTGAAACAAATGGGTGATGATCCTTGGAAAGATATCGCTCGCCGTTATCCAAACAGCACACGTATTCACGGTAAAGTCACTAACATTGCTGACTACGGTTGCTTCGTTGAAATCGAAGATGGCGTTGAAGGTTTAGTTCACATGTCTGAAATGGACTGGACTAACAAAAACGTTCACCCATCTAAACTGGTTCAATTAGGTGATGAAGTTGAAGTAATGGTTCTGGATATTGATGCAGAACGTCGCCGTATTTCACTGGGTATCAAACAATGCCAGACAAATCCTTGGGAAGAGTTTGCAATGACTCATAACAAGGGTGACAAAGTCAGTGGCGCTATCAAGTCAATCACTGATTTCGGTATCTTCATCGGTTTAGACGGTGGTATCGATGGCTTGATTCACTTGTCTGATATCTCTTGGGAAGAAGACAACGAAGAATTAATTCGTGACTTCAAGAAAGGTGATGATGTTGAAGCTGTTGTTTTAGCAATCGATCCAGAACGTGAGCGTATCTCTTTAGGTATTAAACAATTACAAGACGATCCGTTCTCAGCTTATTTAGCTGAAAACCCACGTGGTAGTATTGTTAACGGTAAAGTGACTGCTGTTGATGCTCGTGGTGCAACTATTGAATTAGCTGAAGGCGTTGAAGGTTATGTTCGTGCTGCGGATATCGCACGTGAACGTGTTGAAGACGCAAGCAAAATTCTGGCTGTAGGTGATGACGTCGAAGCGAAATTTACTGGTATGTCACGTAAAGACCGCACCTTAACTCTGTCTATCAAAGCGAAAGATGATCAAGAAGAATCTGAAGCTGTGAAAGAGTACAGTAATGTTTCTGCAGGCAATACAACACTGGGTGATTTGCTGAAAGAACAAATGGATCAGAAAGACAGCTAATCGTTTTTCATATTAAAGATGAACCCCTGAATTTTCAGGGGTTTTTCTCTAATAGATTCAGAAGATTAAAACCAATACTTCATATTGGTGTTTAGCGCATTATTCCAGGAATTTTAAAGACATGACCAAATCAGATTTGATTGAAGTTTTATCTGAAAAACAATCTCTATTGAATTATCGTGACGTTGAGCTTGCAGTTAAACTCATCCTAGAGCAGATGAGTGATAGTTTGTCACAAGGAGATAGAATTGAAATTCGCGGGTTTGGTAGTTTTACCTTACATCATCGACCACCACGTGTCGGACGTAATCCAAAAAGCGGTGAATCAGTTCAGCTGGATGAGAAATACGTGCCGCATTTCAAACCTGGTAAAGAGTTGCGTGACCGTGTTAACGACGCGGCAGGATATCAGTAACACAGATGAAACTGAGTCAGGAAGCGGTTCACGAATATAACCAAATCCACTCATATACAGAACAGTCAGTGACTGTTCGACATAAAAACACACAGACATTGACGTCATACGACGCAGCGTTTGTACTGACGCCAAACCAAATATTAGAAAATATAGACGTCAGTGATATCAAAAACTTATCAGCAGACACTCTGTCTGCCCTAAAAGAGCTGGCTCCGGAAGTCATTATATTTACCTCGGATGCCAGCCTCTCTTTTCCGTTATTACAAGTAGCCGAATATTTTAATAAACAAGGTATTGGTACTGAGTTTATGTCACGAGCTTCTGCCTGTCATACCTACAATTTACTATTGGTAGAAGATCGTTCTGTAATACTCATTGTTAGTCCTTGAAGTCACACATAAAATAATAAGCCGCAATCCCCCCTGATCTTAACGTCACCGATATTTCTTTTTTTTTGATGAAAGAACATAACTATTTGTTTTTTTAATACAAAAGCATGTCTGCTTATGGGCATTAAGACTGATTAACTTGACCAGAGATTTTGATCTTAGGAAAATTCCCTGTTACGTGCGGGTGAGGCATTTCACAGCACAATGTGCTTTATCACACTACGTTTGATCTAGATCAATGTTTTGGTGTGAAGCAAATCAGCTGATTGATGTAAAATTCTAACTGCTTTCAATGTTCATTGAGGCACGTAGAAAAGGGTCCTAATTTTGTTGAGTGATTGACAACAAAATTGAGAGAGAGTTTTCCAAAGAGAGAAGGTGTGGTCGCTATGCAAGCGGAACAACAATATAACTATCAAGTGGTCAAGTGGTTTGCCTATATGGCATGCGTATACTTGGTCGTTGGCACCGGTATCGGTGTTTATATCGCCTCAGAACTGGCTTGGCCAGTCCTGAATTTTGATAACCCATATATCAGTTTTGGTCGTTTACGTCCTTTACATACTAATGCGGTTATTTTTGCTTTTGGTGGTTCTACATTAATGGCTACAGCGTTCTATATTGTGCAACGCACCTGCCGTACACCGTTATGGAGCAATAAATTAGCCTGGTTTACATTCTGGGGCTGGAATCTCGTTATTCTCAGCGCTGTCATTACTTTACCTCTTGGTTATACTCAATCTAAAGAATATGCTGAATTAGAATGGCCAATTGATATTTTGATTGCTGTAGTCTGGCTGGCCTACACATTTAACTTCATCATGACGATTTCAATTCGCAAAGTTTCGCATATCTATGTAGCAAACTGGTTCTTTATTGCGATGATGGTCATGATTACCTACCTCCACGTTGTAAACAGTTTGGCTATCCCTGTTGAGTTGTTTAAATCTTATTCACTGTTTGCTGGTGTGCAAGATGCGATGATTCAATGGTGGTGGGGACACAATGCGGTAGGTTTCTTCCTGACTGCTGGCTTCTTGGGGATCATGTATTACTTTGTACCTAAGCAAGCGAATCGTCCTGTTTATTCATACCGTTTATCTGTTATCCATTTCTGGGCCTTAGTTTTCGGTTACGTTTGGTTAGGTGCTCACCATCTTCAATATACTGCTTTACCTGACTGGACTGGTTCATTAGGTGCCGCTATTTCATTGGCGATGATCATTCCTTCATGGGGTGGTGCAATCAACGGTATGTTCACATTAAGTGGTGCCTGGGACAAACTGCGTACTGACTATATCTTACGTTTCTTAATTGTCTCTTTAGCATTCTATGCGATGTCAACATTTGAAGGCCCTGTTATGGCTTCAAAAACAGTAAATGCGTTGTCACACTACACTGACTGGACTATTGGTCACGTTCATTCGGGCGCATTAGGTTGGGTCGCGATGGTGTCCATTGGTGCGCTTTATCACATGGTAGAACGCATGTGGGGAACCACTATGTACTCAATTCGTTTGGTCAACCTGCACTTCTGGATGGCTACGATTGGTACAGCGGTCTACATCACAGCCATGTGGGTATCAGGCATCATGCAAGGTCTGATGTGGCGTGCATATGATGACTACGGTAACTTGGCCTACACCTTTGTTGAGTCTGTGGCTCAAATGCATCCTTACTATGCGATGCGTGCCGTTGGCGGACTTATCTTCTTTTCAGGTGCCTGTATCATGTTATTCAATGTCACAGTGACTATTCGTCGAGCGATTGCTAAGCCTTCGGCTGCAATGGCTACCGCTGCTAACATTTAAGGAGACTGGAATGTCTGATCATAATTCTAATAAACCAGTTACCTTTCAAGAGAAACTGGAAAAAAATATCTGGGCCCTTGTGTTAGCAACAGCACTTGTGGTCTCAGTGGGTGGTATCGTAGAAATCGTGCCTTTGTTTTATCTCAAAACAACCTTTGAGGATCAAGTGCACCCTGACTATGAAGAGCTACAAGGAGTTCGTCCATATTCTGCACTTGAATTAGCGGGTCGTGATATTTATCAACGGGAAGGCTGTTATCTGTGTCATTCACAAATGATTCGTCCTTTCCGTGATGAAAAAGACCGTTATGGCCATTATTCTCTGGCTGTTGAGTCAAAATATGATCACCCATTCCAATGGGGATCGAAACGTACTGGACCTGATTTAGCTCGTGTTGGCGGTAAGTATTCAGATGCATGGCATATCCAACATTTACATGATCCGCGTTCAGTGGTGCCTGAGTCTGTTATGCCTAGTTATCCATGGCTTGAAGATGCCACTATCGATGGTCCTGGAATTGAAAAACGCCTACGTGCAATGAAGGTATTGGGTGTCCCATACACGGATGAGCAAATCAACAATGCTGCTGCTGAAGTTGAAGGTAAAACTGAAATGCAGGCGTTAGTTGCTTATCTACAAGTGTTGGGAACAATGGTCAACTTTGAACCCGGCAGGTCATATCGTGAGTAAACTTCAAGAGTATTTTCATACTAATTGGAGCGAAATGACAGCAACCGACTGGTTTGGCTTGGTGTTTACAGTAGTTATTTTTGTACTGATGGTGGTGCTCTATTTTTGGGTTCTGAACCCAAAAAATAAAGATAAAATAGAGTCACACCGCACCATGCTGCAGGACGATGACGATACAAATTCGGAGAAATAATGATGGCTGATAATAAAAAGAATCCTAATGAAGTGCCTGACACAGGGCATGAATGGGATGGCATCAGAGAGTTAGAAAACCCACCTCCACGCTGGTGGACAAATGCCCTGTATTTAAGCGGTTTGTTAGTGTTGGTCTACTTTATCCTTTATCCATCACTGCCATTGATTAATGACAGTACCAAAGGACTGCTGGGCTGGACTCAAATCAAAGAGTACAAAGAGGATTTAGCTAAGGTTCAAGATGTCAGAGCACCGTTTGAAGAAAAGCTGGCCTCAATGACAGCTGAAGAAATTCTTGCTGACACTGAAATGCGTAACTATGCAGTTGGTTCAAGTAAAGTGTTATTCGGTGATAATTGTGCCGCTTGTCATGGTACTGGTGGTGTGCCAGCGCCAAACTCTGGTTATCCAATTCTTGCTGATGATGATTGGTTATATGGCGGAGATATCAACACTATCGTCGCTTCTCTAGCAGCAGGACGTCATGGCATGATGATGTCTCATCAAAAGACTCTAAAACCTGAAGAAGTAGATAGCTTAGTTAAGTTTGTTGTGAATTTATCTAACGGAGAAGCGACTGAAGCAGGCTGGAAACTGTATAACGCAAAAGGCTGTGTTGGTTGTCATGGTGCTGATGCTAAAGGTATTCATGAACTTGGTTCAGCAAACTTAACCGACAAAATCTGGCGTTTTTCAGGTGATCCAGAAGAAATTCGTTACACCATTTTGCACGGTGTTAACGACCCATCTGATCCTTTAACCCGTGTTGCTATCATGCCTGCTTGGAATGAGAAGCTTGCAGTGAAAATTGAAGCAGAGAAATGGGATGAAGAGCCTGAATACGAAGGTGATGAAACAGAACGTTTATCTGTGACTGAAATTAAGAAATTAGCTGTTTATGTCCATCAGTTAGGTGGTGGTCAATAATTAATATTAAAACTCCCAGTGGAGTGACTGGGAGTTTTGATAGTCTTTTTCAGGAGAAAAGAGATATGCATATTGACGCAGTTGTTATTGGAGCGATCGTATCCGTTGTACTGACCATTGTTGTGATAGGTGTTATCGGTTACAGAATCATGAAAAACTTAGACGATAAATAATTTTTATCCGACATTCGTTTAAACGAAAAAAAGCCGACAAACGTCGGCTTTTTTATAACGAATTAATATCAGTAAATACTAATATAATATTGGGCGTGTGTTAAAATACACGAGCTAAATCTTTTTCCGGAGATGATATGAGTCAAACACAATCAAACGTCAATGATGATGTCACCCAAATCTACGAAGAAGTGTCTGATTGGCACGTTAATACCGGCGACCAGAAGGTTGTTGCTAAGCGTATTAAAGGGCGTTTCAGATTAAGAAAGTGGATTGGCATGTCTGTTTGGCTGATATTTTTCTTGGGACCATACTTACGCTGGAATGGGCAACAGGCAATTTTGTTTGATATTCCTGAACGTCAGTTTAATTTCTTTCAGTTAACGATCTATCCACAAGATATCTGGATGTTGTCGTTAACCTTACTGTTTTTTGCTATTTTACTCGCTGCCGTGACCAGTATCGCTGGCCGTGTATTTTGCGGTTACTTCTGCTTCCAGACTGTTTGGACTGATATCTATACATTTATAGAGACGAAGCTGGAGGGTGACAGTCCTCAAAAAGTCATGAAGTTTAAAAAAGCCCCTTGGTCTATAGATAAAGTGACTAGGGTGCTGACAAAACATACCTTATGGATTGCGATTGCACTGATAACAGGTATTTCATTTGCTGCCTGGTTTACTGATGCTTATCAATTGTGGCCCGATATTTTCACCCTACAAGCGCCACTTCCTGTCTGGATTTCGATGGCCGTTTTTGGTGTATTTACCTACGTTTTTGCCGGTTTTATGCGCGAGCAAGTTTGCTTTTGGCTGTGTCCATATGCTCGTCTTCAAGGTGTCATGTACGATCAAGACACCATTCTGCCTGCCTATGATGCTGAACGTGGTGAACCCCGAGGTAAATTGAAAAAGGGTCAGCTTGAAGATGAATCTAAAGGCAGTTGTATCGACTGTAAAGTGTGTGTTGCTGTTTGTCCGACAGGGATCGACATTAGAAAAGGGCAGCAAGAAGGGTGTATCACTTGCGGTATGTGTATAGATGCTTGTGACAGCATTATGGATAAAACTAATCAACCGCGAGGTCTGATTCGTTATGCGTCATACAAGGAATTACATCACGATAAGAACGTTTTACCGATGTATAAACGTCCACGCGTCATTATTTATAGCTTAATTTTACTGACAGCGTTATCTGGTGTGATTTATGGCTTTTTTACATTATCACCAACAGAGTTCCAAGTAATTCATGATCGTCAGCCATTATATGTTCGTCTGAGTGATGGTGGTATTCAGAATAAATACACATTAAAAATGTTAAACAAAACAAAAAATCCAATAGAGGTCCGTTACGATGTACTTGGACTTGAGGGTGCGACCTTACATGGAATGAGTGATAAAATTACGGTTGAGCCGGGTAAAGTGGTGCCCGTAACAGCCTTGGTTCGCGTACCCGATGATAAACTAACTAAAGGCCTGATGCCTATAGAATTTAAAGCTGAAGTAATCAATAATTCAGCCATATCAACTTCATATGAAAGTATGTTCATGGCACCTGAGTAGATGAGGAAGAGAATGCAAATTTCCCAAGAAAATAGCCAAGCAATGAAAAACCCATGGGTACTGGGGATGTTAGTATTTTTAGTGGTTTTTCTGAGCGCTAACGCTGTATTTATCTATTTAGCGTTTAAATCTCCGCCAAACCTTGTCATTGAAGACTTTTATGAAAAAGGTCAGGCATACGCCAAAACTGAAGAAGAAATTGCAAAAGAAAAAAGCCTTGGTTGGTCAGGCGTTTTATTGATGCCAACTTCCTCTAGAGTCAATCAAGTCCAAACCTATGAAGCAGTGATTACCGGACAGAACTCAGCTGGCCTAATGCTGGATTCAGTTAAGTTCTTTGCTTATAGACCATCTGATAAGCGTCAAGACTTCTCGGCAGAGATGCATCCATCAGGCCATGGAAGTTTTGTGACTGATGTCAGTTTTGCTTTACCTGGAAGTTGGGACATTATCATCGAAGCTCACCGTGGTGACGATAAATATGTGTTAACACGTCGGATTCAAATTAATCCTTAAACATTCATATTCAGTATCTGAAACGCAGGATTAGTTTTGGCAATATCTTGTTATCATTGCGGTCTACCCGTTAAAGACCCGAACGAATTCAATGCAGAAATAGGTGGGGAGGAGCGTGTCTTTTGTTGTCACGCCTGTCAAACCGTTTGCGAGACAATATACGGTGCCGGCTTACAAAGATTTTACACAAAAGCGGCTGAAACAGATTCACTCTCGCCACCACCTGATATGCTGGGAGATCTCTCAGCCTATGATTTAGATGAAGTTCAATCTGATTTTACGGATACCAGTCAGAATGATAGAACCATTCATCTATTGGTAGAAGGTATTCATTGCGCGGCGTGTGTTTGGCTTATTGAAAATGCACTTTCAGCTTTGCCTGGCGTGCTCAATGCTGAAGTGAATTTAACCGCACGAAGATTGAAACTGCACTGGGATAATTCAATCATTCCACTATCAACGGCATTGAATCGTTTAGCTGAAATAGGCTACGCTGCTGTGCCATTTGATCCAGAAACAGCTGAAGGAGCGCTGGCAAAGCGCCATAGAGGCTTGTTGTATCGCATGGCCTTTGCTGGTTTTGCAATGATGAATATGATGTGGGTTTCCATTGCATTATATAGTGGAGCAAGCGACGGCGAGTTTCGTCAGTGGTTTCACTGGATAGGTTTTGTGATAGCGACACCAACCTTGCTCTATTCAGGCTATCCCTTTATCCGTAGTGCACTCAGTGGTTTGAAACAGCGTTATCTGACGATGGATCTACCCATTGCCATCGGTGCAACGACAACTTATTTATATTCAACATACGCCACCATTAATAAGCTAGATACCGGACATGTTTACTTTGATACAGTGGTGAACTTCTTATTCGTGATACTGGTGGGGCGTTACCTCGAAGCTATCTCGAAAAAGAAAGCGCTTTCGGCCACTAGGCGAATGCTGGAGTTACAGCCGAAGTTTGCAACAGTTTTAGTTGATGATACGTCTGAAGTTGTGCCGATACGCGCAGTACAGATTGGACAAACGGTACTGGTTAAACCGGGTGAAAGTATTCCTGTCGATGGAATTATCATTGACGGTGATAGTGCGGTTGACGAGTCTATGTTGACTGGTGAATCTGTTCCTGTGGTTAAGCAGGTCGGTGATACGGTCGTTGCTGGAAGCATCAATGGTGAAGGTGCCTTCCAGGTGCGGGTTGAACAGGTATTACGCAATACCGCTTTAGCAAAAATCGTTGCACTGATGGATGAGGCCCAAGCGTCCAAAGCACCAATTCAAACATTGGCCGACACAATTGTGCCGTGGTTTGTATTGATCACCTTAACGCTGGCTTCTTTAACCTTTCTTTATTGGTTCCAGTCTGACTTTGAGGTCGCACTACTGGCTGCGGTGTCAGTATTAGTGGTGACGTGTCCATGTGCATTTGGCTTGGCCACCCCGATGTCTGTTGCGGTAGCTACAGGAGTGGGGGCACAACGTGGTGTGCTGGTGAAGCAAGGAGAAACATTGGAACGTCTGTCTTCAGTCAATCATTTTGTGTTTGATAAAACAGGGACGTTAACAACAGGTCAGTTAAATGTTCACATGGTTGAACCATGTGCAGAATTAACCGAATCTGAACTGCTTCAGTTGGCCGCATCTGTAGAACAGAATTCAGAACATACTATCGCAACAGCAATATGTGAAACAGTCGCTTCATCTGCATTGAAACTTCTTCCGATAACAAAATTTACAACCATACCCGGGCGGGGAGTAACGGCTTATATAAACGATAAATTGATACTGGTAGGCACACGTCAGTGGTTGAACTCACAGGATATCGACTTCCCTGAGCCTCTGACCGAAAAAATGTCTCAATACGAGAAACAAGGGATTAGTTGTGTCTCCGTTGCGGTAGATGGCGCTATAAAGGGAATTATTGGATTGACTGATTCGCTACGTCCGGATGCGCTATCGACGATCCAGTTGTTACAGTCTATGGGTGCCAAGGTCACGGTACTCAGTGGTGACCGTCTGGAAGTGGTCAATGCTGTAACCCAGTCATTTTCAGATATACAACGGTTTGCAGAAGTATTACCGCAGGATAAATCTGCCGTTGTGAAGTCAATGCAAGCCCAAGGTGACATCGTGGCTATGGTCGGTGATGGTGTCAATGATGCCCCTGCATTAATTCAAGCTGATGTAGGTATTGCATTAGCATCAGGGACTGATGTATCAGTTGAGAGTGCAGATGTCGTTTTATCACATCAGGAGTTGATAAAAGTGGCGGAAGCAAAATTGCTGGCCAGTACAACCTTACGCATCATTCGTCAGAACATAATGCTTTCTATCAGCTATAACGTTATCATGGTGCCATTAGCGATGTGTGCATGGGTTAATCCGTTAGTTGCCGCCATCACAATGCCGATTAGTTCATTGTTGGTTATCGGAAACTCTGCCAGAATCGGAAGACTTGTGAAGAAATAAATAGAACAAAGCCAGTTAAACTTCACTGTGCCAGGTTTGTTTTTCTTTTCATCGCCTCGTCGTCATGAATGAAGAGTTTGGAGTATGTGATGGAAGTCATCTATGGTTTGCTCCCAGGTATGTTACTACTTGGTATTATCGGTGTTGCTGTGTTTTTCTGGGCAGTCAGAAATGGTCAATATGATGATATGGATGGTGCTGCCAATCGTGTACTGATGGATGACGATGATATGTCATCTTCTTCAGCACCCAAAGAAAAACAAAAACAGACTGAAGCCGAAAATAACGATGAGAGTAAAGATTGAGGCTATGGAAGGCTAAATGTTCAATCAATACGGTTATTCATTCAATGTTTAAAAACTGGAGTATTAAACATATGCTCCAACTGTGGGCAGCCATCACCTTAGTGGCTGTTATTGTTATGGGCATTATGGCTAATTACGCCAATAATTTGATGTCCGAGACACAGTCTATTTTCATTGAGCATCTACTGCCGATAGAAGCTAACAGCCGTGAGCTTAGTCAAGCTGCTTTACTGTTTGCACAACGACAGCAACAGTTTCTTAGTGTTTCTGATGTGTCTGCATTACCTGAATTTGCTGATAGAACAGCAATTGAACTCATGTTCCAGGAAAATGCGCAGCTGTTATCTGAGGCTTTGGATGAGCAGCAGGAGGCTCACCGCTTATTAGAGTCTTTATCAGCAACATATCAAGATTATCTAGTGCTTGATAGCAAGCTTTTCCAGTTAAAAAAACGTCATCTTGAATTAACCAGTGACATCAAAGCCAAGCAGGCTGGCAATGAGCGTGTTTCTGCCTCATTGCTAAATTTGATGGATGATCTCGAAAAACGCCTGCGCAATGATAACCTCGTCTCGCTTCTAAACTTAGCCCATCCTCTTAAAAGTCATATCAATGAGCTTCGTTTACTCAACTATAAGTTGTTTCTGCGAACAGGCGATATATCTGATTTTTCTCAATCAAAGAAACAGTTTAATCGTGTTTTTGCTCAGATAGAACAGGATATTGATGCTTTCTCAAGTCAGACTTTTGAGTTGATGTATGTCTCTGAAACGTTACAAGCAATAGAAAGGCAAGTGGAAGCACTCAGGGTATTGATGGGTGGTGAAACTGGGTTGGTAGCGATAGAAGAAGAGAGCACAGCCACACAGTCAGCGTTAGCCAGAGAGCAAAGTATTTCTATCAAGCTGATGTCGAGCTTAACAACGCAACTCAATCAGTTAATAAAACATATCAATTTACAAAATTATGCTGAGATCAGTGATGACGTTACTTCGGCCAATTACTCATGGTGGCAAATTATCGTCGTAAGTGTCTTTATCATGAGTGCTGTCATGATATTTGCGTATATTTTATTCAATAGGATCAACCAGCCTTTAGTGCTCATCAAAGACTCTATCCGGTCGCTTTCTGAGGGGCGGTTTGAGACAAGAATATCAGTGACATCCACTCAAAATGAAGTCTCTATGCTGGCTAGAGATTTTAATCACTTTGCTGAGGTGACCCAGAATCTTATTGCTGATTACAGCAAAGCTAAAGTCACCATGCAGCATAAAAAGCAGCAACTCAGAGCTGTATTAAATAGTGTCCCAGAAGCGATTTTATCTCTTAATGAAGAAGGCTATATCATTGATATAAACCCTGCTGGTGCCAGCATGTTCGGTGGTGCTATTGAGGATCTTCTTGATCAGCACTTATTACAGTTTTTTGCTGAAGCAAATAAACCTGAATCAATTGATGATTTAGAGCTGGATGATGAGTCGAGTGGTGAGTATGAAGGTCTTCGCATGGACGGTACGGCTTTCTCATTATGGATTTCCGTTAGCAGGATAATCAGTGGTAGTGATGACTTTGTCTGGGTCTGTGTCATAGCGGATATCACGAAATGGAAGAAAACGAATCAGCAATTGCATCAGATGACATCAGAATTGAACACCATTTTAGAAAATGCGATGGTGGGGATCGCTTTTATTCGTGACAGAAGAGTGATACGAGTTAATCAGAAGTTTGAAGAATTATTCCAATACAGTCGTGAAGAGATTGAAGGACAAAAAACACGATTTATCTATCCAAGCCAAATCGCCTACGAACAATTTGGCGAACATGTGTCTCAATATCTTTCAGTGGGGGAGAGTTATGAAGCTCAGCTGGAATTAGTTCGCAAAAATGGAGATAGGTTCTGGTGTGCTATGGCTGGCAAATCGATTGAAGCTGATGCCCCGCAAAATGGATCGATATGGTTATTTGAAGATGTAACAACACAGCGCCAAAATGAGGAAAGATTAACCAATCTGGCGAGTATAGATAGTCTCACAGGCTTACCCAATAGAAATGTCTTTAATGATCGGCTTGAGCATGCAATCCACAAAGCACATCGTGACTCTGGCCGACTTGCCGTTTGCTTTCTCGATCTGGATCACTTTAAACATATTAACGACTCTTTAGGGCACAAAGCGGGTGACAGTCTTTTAAAAGAGGTAGCGAAACGAATTAAAGAGACGATTCGTGAAGGTGATACGGTCGCCAGATTAGGCGGCGATGAATTTACTGTTATTCTGGAGAATATTCGATCTGCACAATATGTAGGGAAAGTGGCTGAAAAAATAATTCATGCCATGTCACAACCTTATTTTATTGATGGTGTTGAAATCAATATTAGCCCAAGTATTGGTGTGAGCCTCTATCCAGCGGATGGTCGTGATGTTGATATGCTGATCAGAAATGCGGATGCCGCCATGTATCACGCAAAAAAAACGGGGCGAAATAATTTCCAGTTCTATTCTGCCGATATGAACGCACAAGCCTCATTAAGACTTGCTATGGAAACGGCTTTAAGACGAGCCGTCGAGCAAGAAGAATTCTTCATTCATTTACAGCCACAAATTGATCTCGATACTGGAAAAATGAACGGTGCAGAAGTGCTATTGCGCTGGAATAGTACACAGTGGGGATTAGTATCGCCTGCTGATTTTATACCCATTCTTGAAGATACTGGCATGATTGAATCTGTCGGTGAGTGGGTGCTGAAACAGGCGTGTCAGTGCTTTTTAAATATTAAGCATAAGCTGGCGGAAGACTTTAAACTAGCCGTTAACTTATCTGGCCGCCAATTTAAAGGCGGTAATCTTGCCAGTCGTATCCGCTATATTCTTGCGGAGACAGGTATGCCCACTAAAAATTTAGAGCTGGAAATTACGGAAACCATGTTAATGGAAGATCCTGAGTTGGCAACCTTAACATTATCCGAGCTCAGTGAAATGGGTATTAGCTTAGCTATTGATGACTTCGGTACGGGCTATTCTTCCTTGTCATATTTGAAACAGTTTCCATTGAATGTACTCAAAATTGACAGCAGTTTCATACGGGATGTCACCACCGACAAGGATGATGCCGCCATCGTCAATGCAATTCTGGCAATGACGGAAAGCCTGGGCTTGATAGTCGTTGCGGAGGGTGTGGAAACCAACGAGCAACTCAATTATCTCAGACAGCATACTTGCCAGTGTGCACAAGGCTATTTATTCAGTAAGCCTGTTAGCGAAGAAGCTTTCTATGAACTGGCAGAAAAAGAGACGCTTATTTAGTTTGATAAATTAATAGCGTCTTATTATTGCTGCTAAAAATAACCGTGAGATTAAGCTTCTGATAAAGCCAAATTATGTCTGCGTTACCTTCATCATCTGGTAATCCTGTATTAATGCTATCAGGAGCACCAAAGCGTTCTTGAATCATTTCTTCATCTAAACGAACACTGGGTATATAGGTAATCGCTGCAACAGGTGATGACAATAAAAACTGTTTATCTTCTTCTGCCAATTCATGCTGATGCGCGCCACTAGGTTGTAGTTTTCCTGCTGAGGCCTGCTCCAACATATCAGCGATTTTGTCTTCATCTACGTCGAGATTCAGCACCATTTTGGCTGATAAGCCACCTAAGTTCACACTATCAAAATAGGCTTCAACCGTGGCTTTATTATCCGGGTCTGTAAAGATGGCTGTTTTGCCAAACACACGGAGTGCTTGTTGAGCCGTTTTATAATCAGTTTTACCTAAATGAATGCCAAATACTTGGACATTATTGTCAGGCATCACAGTCACTTCCCATGGTTTACTGGCAGGCGGTTGAGGCGATGGGATAAGCATGATGGCGGCAATGCCAACCAATACCAATAACAGCCCGACAATAAAGTTTCTGATAATGCGCATTCAAAAAAATCCTGTAACAGTAGTTTAGCTCTGAAGCCAGAAAGTCACTGGCCCGTCGTTAATGAGTTTAACCTGCATGTCAGCACCAAACTGACCGGTACAAACCTTAGGATGCTGCTTATTAGCGGCATCAACAAACTCATTAAACAGTTGATATCCTATGTCAGGCGATGCAGCAGAAGCAAAGCTGGGACGTAGGCCTTTTTGCGTGTTTGCTGCCAGAGTAAATTGTGGCACAAGAAGTAATCCACCATTAACCTGTTTGACGGAGAGGTTCATTTTGTCATCCGCGTCTGCAAATAGGCGGTAATTGATCACCCGCTCTACCAAGCGTTCAATCATCGCCGATGAGTCGTCTTTTTCAAAACCCACAAATACCAACAGGCCATGATCGATCTCAGCAATACATTGATTATTGACTTCAACCGAAGCCTGTTTCACACGCTGCAATAAGGCTATCACTACAGTTCATCCGCGAACGCATCGGTAGCCTTGACTAAGGCATCGACCACTGCAGGTTCGCCCGCAGCATGTCCCGCAAGAGGTAACACCGTTAAGCTTGTTTCAGGCCATGCCTGGTGTAGTTCCCAAGATTGCTGTAATGGGCAAACAATATCATAACGACCATGAATAATATGGGTAGGAATATGACGTAATGAGTCAATTTCGCTCAAGATAGGTCGGTTTTCGATAAAACATTGGTTCAATGCATAATGTAATTGAATACGTGAGTGAGCCAATGGGCCGGGCGCTTCAGTTAAATCGGCTTCGTACTCATGATCTCGCATGGTGACAATCGTTGCCTCCCAACTGTTAAGAATGGCAGCCGCTGATAATTGCAGTGACTCATCAGGATCGGTTAGCCGAGTATAGTAAGCCTTCAGTGGTCTTTGTTGTTCCGCGTCATCTAGCATATGCGTTAAGCGATGCCATGCTTCCGGAAATAGCTTTGAAGCGCCTCCTGCAGCATAAACCCAATCAATATCTTGCTGGCGCCCCAGAAATGTACCACGCAATATCATGTGTATGACGTTGTCAGCGTGATCTCTTGCATAACACAACGCCAATGTCGCTCCCCAGGAACCGCCAAAAATCACCCATGTATTTATACCGAGCTGGGTGCGGATATACTCCATATCACTGACTAAATGCGCGGTGGTATTGTTTTCAAGCTCACCGCTGGGCTTAGAACGTCCGCAGCCACGTTGATCAAACAACACAATACGATATTTTTCAGGATCGAAATATTGACGATGTTGTGGACGACACCCTGAGCCAGGGCCACCATGCAGAAAAACAACTGGAATCCCATCAGGATTGCCGCATTCTTCGACATAAATTTCGTGTTTTTTTCCAGAAGATAAGGTTTCTCTCTCAAGTAAATGGGTTTGATAAGGTTCTATTTCTGGGTATAGCGTTAACATGTAAAAACTCGTTTATGGCATTCAGCGTGAACTATATCATGTGTAGTGATGGTAATTATTGCGCTATTGCGAGAAAATATAACGTTTTCGACATTGAATTAAGATCTTGTTTTTATCAACAAATCGCAGATTATTAAAAGATAACTGTCGCTGGCGTTGAAAAGACAACCAAGTAAGGCAAGAACATACAATGAATCTGCATGAATTTCAGGCCAAACAATTATTTAATCGATACGGTGTGCCTACACCTCAAGGTCAATCCGTTGCTGAACCCGCTCAAGCTCGACAAGCCGCTGAGTTACTAGCAGGCGAGCGTTGGGTCGTTAAGGCACAAGTTCATGCCGGTGGTCGCGGCAAGGCGGGTGGTGTCAAAGTGGTGAATTCTCTGGATGACGTAGAATCCGCCGCAGCCGGCATGTTAGGTACACATATTGTCACCCATCAAACTACAGCTGAAGGCCTGCCCGTGCACCAGGTACTGGTAGAAAAACCGACCAATATCAGTCGTGAAATTTATCTGGCCGTACTGGTTGACCGCAGTTCACAACGTATTGTTTTCATGGTCTCAGCAGAAGGCGGTATGGATATCGAAGCCGTGGCGGAACAACAACCTGAGGCGATACTGAATTTATATGTGGATCCTGTTGTTGGCTTAGAGGGATATCAATGTCGCCGTGCAGCATTTTTTCTTGGCTTGACGGGCAATAGCTTCAAACAGCTACAGTCCGTGATGCAAAATCTGTATCAATTGTTTACAGAAAATGATGCCAGTCTGGTGGAAGTAAACCCGCTCGTTGTTACTGATGAGGGGGATTTACTTGCTGTGGATGCCAAAATTAATCTGGATGATAACGGCTTATTCCGCCATGTCGAGTTAGCAGAGATGTTTGATCCTAGTCAGGAAGATGATGCAGAAGTTATCGCTCGTGAATTTGGCCTTAACTATATCTCTTTGGATGGCAACGTGGCTTGTATGGTCAACGGCGCCGGTCTGGCAATGGCCACCATGGATTTAATTCAAAAAGAAGGTGGGCAGCCTGCTAACTTCTTAGATGTCGGTGGTGGTACGACAGCTGCTCGCGTCGCTGAAGCATTTAAGTTGATTCTTTCTGATAAAAAAGTGAAGTCGATTTTGGTCAATATCTTCGGTGGTATTGTTCGTTGTGATCTGATTGCCGAAGGTATTATTCAGGCAGCGAAAGAAGTCGGTCTGTCATTACCCGTTGTTGTAAGACTTGAGGGCACAAATGCCCAACGAGGTCGTGAATTATTGAAAAACAGTGAAATGAGTATATATGCTGCCGATGATTTAACCGATGCTGCACGTCAAGCTGTAGCGGCAGCCCAGGAGTCGCAGGCATGAGTATTTTAATCAATCGTGAAACCAAAGTGATTTGTCAGGGCTTTACTGGCAAACAAGGTACATTTCACTCCGAGCAGGCCATTGCTTATGGCACCCAGTTTGTCGGTGGTGTGACGCCAGGAAAAGGTGGACAAACACATTTAGATAAACCTGTTTTCAACACGGTACATGAAGCAGTCGAACAAACAGGTGCAGATGCCACCATGATTTATGTGCCTGCTGCATTTGCTGCCGATGCGATTCTGGAAGCGGCTGATGCCGGTATTAAAGTGATTGCCTGTATCACTGAAGGTATTCCCGTTCTGGATATGTTACGCGTGAAACATGCTCTAGATAGTTACGATGCACATTTGATCGGTCCAAATTGTCCGGGCTTGATTACACCAGGTGAATGTAAGATTGGCATCATGCCCGGTAATATTCACCAGCCAGGAAAAATTGGCATTGTCTCACGTTCAGGTACGCTAACCTATGAAGCGGTTCATCAGACAACACAGAATGGGTTGGGGCAAAGTACGTGCGTCGGTATTGGTGGTGACCCTATTCATGGTATGAACTTTATCGAATGTCTTGAGTTGTTTGAGAATGACCCCCAAACAGAAGGTATTGTGATGGTTGGTGAGATTGGTGGCCATGCCGAAGAAGATGCCGCCGAGTTTATTCAAGCGCATGTTTCTAAACCGGTTGTGACCTATATCGCTGGTTTGACTGCGCCTGCTGGCAAACGTATGGGCCATGCTGGCGCCATTATCAGTGGCGGCAGTGGCACGGCTGAAGCGAAATTAAAAGCGCTTGAAGCTGCTGGCTGTGGTATTGCACGATCGCCTGCTGAAATTGGCGACATAATGCTGGCAATGATGGATAAAAAATAAATGCAAACACTCACGCTGGTGATGGGACAAATCAATCCCGTAGTAGGTGATGTCGCAGGAAATGTTAACAGGATTATTGAGTCTGCAAATCAGGCAAAACAACAGCATAATGCCGATTTAGTGGTGTTTCCTGAATTGACACTGAGCGGATATCCTCCAGAAGATTTATTACTCCGCCCCGGTTTGTTGAAGCGGGTTCGTAAAGCGTTAAGCACATTGGCGAGTAAGCTGGATAATATAGCCGTGTTAGTTGGTCATCCAGCAGGTGATGTTGAATCGGGTTTATATAACTCTGCCTCGTTAATTGATGATGGCAAGGTGGTTTGTACTTATCACAAGCAGCAGTTACCCAATTATGGTGTGTTTGATGAGAAGCGTTATTTCGTTGAAGGTGATGAGGCGGTTGTCTTTGATTTTCGTGGCATCAATATTGGCATTACCATATGCGAGGATATCTGGTTCAAAGACCCCGCTGCCAGAGCAAAAGCCGCTGGTGCTGAGTTAATTGTCAACTTAAATGCTTCCCCTTATCACGTTGGTAAATGGCCGCTACGTGAAGCTGAAGTTAATAAGCGTGTCTCTGAAACGGGGCTGCCTGTTATCTATGTCAACCAATATGGTGGTCAGGACGAACTGGTATTTGATGGTTATTCTTTTGTAATCAATGCTGCAGGAACAAAAGTTGCTCAGGCGCCAGCATTAGAGTTTGGTTTATTCCCTGTCAGCATCAAGCGGGATGCATCAGGGACTTTATCCTTATCTGGTACCTTGTGCGAGCCTGAAGAGGAGTTGTCTACCATATTCAAAGCACTAACGCTTGGGCTGAAAGACTATATCGAGAAAAATCATTTTCCTGGAGTCGTGCTTGGTTTATCAGGCGGTATTGACTCTGCCTTAACCATGGCACTGGCTGTTGACGCCATTGGCGCAGACAAAGTGCATGCGGTGATGATGCCGTCGCGTTATACCTCTCAAATGAGTCTGGATGATGCGAAATTAATGGCCGAAGGGCTTGGGGTCAAGTACAGCATTATTTCGATAGAACCCACCTTCAATGCATTTATTGACTCATTAGCCGATGAATTTAAAGGACTGCCGAACGATACAACGGAAGAAAATATACAGGCACGTTGCCGTGGCATTATTTTGATGGCCTTATCCAATAAAACAGGCTCAATGGTGCTATCGACCGGTAATAAAAGCGAAATGGCTGTGGGTTACTCGACATTGTACGGCGATATGGCTGGTGGATACTCGCCATTGAAAGATGTATATAAAACGCTGGTATATCAGTTAAGCCGTCATCGAAATCAACAGTCCCCGGCTATTCCTGAGCGAATTATTACACGTCCCCCGTCAGCTGAACTGGCAGAAGGACAGTTGGATCAAGATAGCTTGCCTGACTATGCTGTCTTAGATCAGATTCTGCAGCGTTATATAGCGGATCAACAGTGTTTTGAAGACTTGGTTGAAGGGGGCTATGACGCGGATGTAGTTGCAAGAGTCATCAAAATGGTGGATCGTAATGAATATAAAAGGCGGCAGGCGCCTCCAGGTATTCGTATCAGTAGCCGGGCTTTTGGCCGAGATCGCCGATATCCTATCACGTCAGGCTACACCGTCACTTCAACTATAGAGTAAGGAACTACGATGAAAAAAATTGAAGCGATAATTAAACCTTTTAAGCTGGATGATGTTCGCCAGGCACTGTCTGATATCGGTGTGACTGGGATGACTGTTACCGAAGTTAAAGGCTTTGGTCGCCAGAAAGGACATACTGAGTTCTACCGTGGCGCTGAATATGTTGTGGATTTTTTACCCAAGGTAAAATTAGAAATCGCAGTGGCTGACGATAAAGTGGATGGCGTGATTGAAGCCGTCATTAAAGCCGCCAATACTGGTCGTATAGGCGATGGCAAAATCTTTGTTACACCATTAGAACAAGCAATTCGAATTCGCACAGGTGAGCAGGATCAAGACGCGATTTAGTTGATGCTGTACGCATAAAAAAAGCCCGTCGCTGAATGTTCAACGACGGGCTTTTTTGTTTTTGACTACTGCACTTCGGTTTGGGCTACTTCCGCAATTCCAGGATGGCCGGGATAGTTAATTCTAAGAACACGAAGCGAGTCTTCTGACAGCTCAAGCATGCCCAACACTTTGTAGGCTTTTGCCATCACTACTAGCGCCTCTGGCATCGCAGGTGTTCTGTCATAGTTTTCTATCACATATTTACCGCGATTGAGCGCCGCTAAGTATGAGCCTCTACGCATGTAATAATTGGCAACGTTCACTTCATGTTGTGCGAGACGGTTACGTAAATAGACGATGCGTTGAGCGGCATCTTCTGCATAACGGCTGGTAGGAAAACGCTGAATCAATGTATTGAAGTCACGTAATGCATCCTCCGCAGCGCCTGGGTCACGCTGAGATTCATCACGGGGAATATATTTTTCTAATAAACCAATGTCACGGTGGAAATTAACCAGGCCACGAAGGTATATCGCGTAGTCGATGTTCGGATTCAGTGGGTATACCCGCATGAATCGATCAATGGTGGCAATGGCGGTTTCAGGATCATCTGATTTGTAATGAGCATAAGCAGATTCAAGTAATGCTTGTTGAGCATATTCACCAAAAGGAAAACGCGCTTCCAGTTGTTCGTAGTAGGTGATGGCTTTACTGTAATCTGCGATATCCAGCGCGGCTTTAGCTTCACTGTAGATTCTTTCTACACTCCAGCTTTCATCTGCTTTAACTTCTTCTTTTTGAAAAAAAGAACAACCAGACAGTGATAAACAGGTCAGACCGATGATTAATGGCAAATAATATTTTTTCATTGAAGTAGAGTACGCTAGCTTGCTGTTTAAGGTAAAGGTTGATCTTAGCCCTTTTTCGGATTCAAAGCACGCTTTTAGCGAATGTGAAGATTATATTTAATCAAGTACAATATGCAGCTTTATTCTTTAATAAACAGGAATCATCGATGTTGAAACGGTTGTTGTCTCTTGCTGTAGGTCTTGCGATATCGGCACCTTCTATGGCAACTACTTTTGAACTTAAATCCGCTGGCTCAACCGTTGTGGGTCACAACATGGTGGTTTATAGCACAGATAAAGACACCTTACTCGATATTGGACGTCAATTTGATTTAGGGTACAGCGACATTGTCGAAGCCAATCCAGATGTTGATCCATGGCTTCCGGGTGAGAATACACGCGTTATTATTCCAAGCCGTTTCATTCTTCCTAAAGCTGGCCAAAAAGGCATCGTGATCAATATTGCCGAGTTACGCCTTTACTATTATCCAGAAACAAAGGCGGGAGAAACACAGAAAGTGATCACCCACCCAATCGGTATCGGACGTGAAGGATGGGGCACGCCATTGGGCAAAGCAAAGATTACCCAGAAAAGAAAAGATCCAACATGGACACCACCAGAATCCATCAGAAAAGAGCATCTTGAAAAAGGTGATCCTTTGCCAAGAGTGGTTGCGGCCGGGCCTGATAATCCATTAGGGGCTTATGCGATGCGGTTATCGATGCCGGGTTATTTATTGCATGGCACAAATAAGCCTTTTGGTGTAGGTATGCGTGTGAGCCATGGTTGTATTCGACTTTTCCCAGAAGATATCCAGCACTTATTTAATATCGCATCAGTGAATACGCCTGTAGAAATTATTTATCAGCCAGATAAAGCGGGTGTTCGTGATGGCAAACTCTATTTGGAAGTCAATAAACCACACAGTGACATCGATAAACGCCAAGGTTTAAACATGACACCGATGGTAGCAGCCATTTTAGAGGCACACGATAAATTACCTGCCGATGATGATTGGGCATTTACAGAAAGATTAGTGGAAGCCCAGGATAGTATCGTTAAACGTCTAGGAGAAGAGCCACTCGATATCGTAGAAGATGTTTGGTTTGTTCATGCCGGACTAAGCCAGAAAGCGATACAAAAAACACGTCAGGCAATCAATACTTTGCAATTGAATGATCTGTTCTGGCCTGCGAAATCTGGCGCAGTCGGGGAAACCTTAATCGGCCCATTTAATTCACAACAAGAAGCCGCTGAGATGGCTGACAAAATTAGTGAAGTAGCAGGTATTTCTGTATGGGTTGCGCAAGTATCGAGTGACACGCTCTAAAGATAAATACTATAGATAAAAAAAAGCCGGAACAATTGTTCCGGCTTTTTTGTATGAGTCAATCTAAAATTTAGATTATTTGCTCATCGCTTTTTCAAACATACGGTCGATTTTTGCACAGCATTCTTCGACAGTTGATTGAGCTTCATCAGCAGCTTTCTGGGCGTTCATGGCAGCCAGTTCTGCGTCAGTTGCAGTACGTTGCGCTGTGTCAGCAGTGCTTTGAGCATTGCGGGCTGCGACCAGAGCTGAATCAGCTGTTGATTGAGCTGATTCTACAGAGGCTTTCAGCGCTTCCATTTCAGCTGTGTTCGCACAAGCAGTCAACATAGCTAAAGGCAGGATTACAGCACTCAGTTTTGCTAATGATTTCATTTTTATCTCCTTAAAGTACCAGTTAAATTGGCGTGGATATTATATTGCTTATTTGCAACATAAAACATACGCTAGCAAGAAATATTTTTGCTGTCCATTAACATTATTAAAAAGGACCGTTTTAATATTACAACAGATACATAAAGAAATAGTTGGTATAATAATCGGCTTTAATCTGAGTCATTGTTCTTCAATGCACTCTTGAAGTACCTATCGTTCTGGAAAAATTTGTTTATGCATCCAATGCTCAATATAGCAATCAGGGCTGCCCGCAATGCTGGCTCTCTGATCATGCGCTCGCTGCAGCACGTTCAGCATCTTGAAGTCACGACTAAAGGTCGTAATGATTACGTGTCAGACGTTGACCGACTCGCGGAACAAGAAGTCATCAACGTCATCAAAAAAGCCTATCCTGACCATGCCATTATGGCTGAAGAGTCGGGTCGTTCAGGTGACAATGAAACCGTTTGGATTATTGACCCCTTGGATGGCACAACAAATTTTCTTCATGGTTTTCCGCACTACTGTGTATCCATCGCCGTCAGAGTGAAAGGACGAGTTGAACATGCTGTTATCTATGATCCTCAGCGCGATGAATTGTTCACTGCAAGCCGTGGTGAAGGTGCCAAACTGAATGACCGTCGACTCCGTGTAACCAAACGCAGAGAGCTGGCAGGTGCACTACTTGCAACAGGTTTCCCATTCAAATATCCCGCTTTTCATGAAGCTTACTTCAACAGTTTTAAAGCCTTGTTTCCTCAGGTAGCAGATATCCGTCGTACGGGTTCAGCTGCGTTGGACCTTGCTTATGTGGCCGCAGGCCGTGTTGATGGTTACTGGGAAATGGGGCTGGAGAATTGGGATATGGCGGCAGGCTTACTTCTGGTCGAAGAAGCTGGGGGCATTGTCACCGACTTTGATGGTACCGATAATTTGTTCAATAAAGGTAATGTCATTGCAGCAGGTCTTGGTGTACACAATCTAATGTTAACCACGCTGCAACCACATTTATCAAAAGCCAAATAAGCGCCTAAGGGCATATTTTTTTCGCATGCATGGCATGCTTTTACAGAATTCAAACTAATGACAAATAAACGAGATATTTCTAAGCTACGCAATATAGCGATTATTGCCCACGTCGACCATGGCAAAACGACCTTAGTTGACCAACTCCTTCGTCAGTCTGGCACCTTTGGTGAGCATGAAGAATTGACAGAACGCGTGATGGACTCCAACGATCTTGAACGTGAACGTGGTATTACCATCCTGTCAAAAAATACAGCGATTCGCTGGAATGACTACCACATCAACATCGTGGATACACCAGGCCATGCTGATTTCGGTGGTGAAGTTGAGCGTGTTCTGTCGATGGTTGATTCAGTATTGTTGCTGGTAGATTCAGCTGAAGGTCCGATGCCACAAACCCGTTTTGTGACTCAGAAAGCGCTGGCATTAGGACTCAAACCTATTGTTGTTATTAACAAGATTGATAAACCATCAGCTCGTCCAGATTGGGTATTAGATCAAACTTTTGATCTATTCGTTAATTTGGATGCGACAGATGAACAGCTTGATTTTGATGTCATTTACGCATCAGGATTAAATGGCTTTGCAGGCATGGAAGACTCTGTTCGTGAAGGTGATATGACACCGTTATTTGAGCTTATCGTCGACAAAGTTAATCATCCTGATGTCGATTCAGAAGGTCCTTTCCGCATGCAGGTGTCATCACTTGACTACAACAGTTATGTGGGTGTTATCGGTGTTGGTCGTATCGAACGTGGCCGTGTGAAAACGAATACACCTGTGACTGTCGTTGACCGTGAAGGTAAAAAACGTAACGGTCGAGTACAGCAAGTTATGGGCTTTTTAGGTCTGCAACGTGAAGAAGTGGCTGAGGCACAAGCGGGCGATATTATTGCGTTTACCGGTCTAGATCCATTAAATATTTCTGACACCTTGTGTGACCCAAATGCTGTTGAAGCATTACCACCACTGTCAGTAGATGAACCCACCGTGACAATGACCTTCCAGGTTAATAATTCTCCGTTTGCAGGTAAAGACGGGAAATTTATTACTACACGTCAAATCAAAGAGCGTCTGGATCGTGAATTAATTCATAACGTGGCGTTACGCGTGGATCAAGTACCTACAGATCCTGATAAGTTCAAAGTATCTGGTCGTGGTGAGTTGCACCTGTCTGTGCTTATCGAAAATATGCGCCGTGAAGGTTTTGAACTGGGTGTCTCTCGTCCGGAAGTGATTATCCGTGAAGTTGATGGTGTGAAAGAAGAGCCTTTTGAGGCTGTCACTATTGATATCGAAGATGAACATCAAGGCACTGTCATGGAAAAAATGGGTGAGCGGGGCGCTGACCTGAAAAATATGGTACCCGATGGTAAAGGTCGTATTCGTTTAGACTTTATTATTCCGTCTCGTGGCCTGATTGGTTTCCGTACAGAATTTCTGACAGCTACCCAAGGTACAGGTTTGATTTACAGTGTATTTGATCATTATGCACCGATGAAAACCGGTAGTTTTGGTAAACGTATCAATGGTGTTTTGATTGCAAATGGTGTGGGTAAAGCGGTTGCTTTTGCTATATTTAACTTGCAAGACCGTGGTCGCATGTTTATCGGACATGGTGATGAAGTCTATGAAGGTATGGTGATTGGCATCCACTCACGTGACAATGATTTAGTTGTTAACCCATTAAAAGGTAAACAGTTAACCAATATGCGTGCATCTGGATCTGATGAAGCGGTGACTCTAGTACCGCCTATTCGTATGAGCTTAGAGCAGGCACTAGAATTTATCGGTGATGATGAGTTACTTGAGGTCACACCTAAAGCCATTCGTGTTCGTAAAAAATTATTACTGGAACATGAACGGAAACGTGCTTCTCGTGGCTAAACGTCACTAAAAATAAAAGAAAAAGGGTATCCTATGTCGATACCCTTTTTTTTGAGGTGAAAAATGCGAATTCTTATTTTAATTGCCATTGGCTTGTTGCTATATATCATCATCACGACGTTGTTACGCAAAGCTAAAGCAGAAGATGAACAAGCACGGATGGAAAAAATGGTGCGTTGCGAGCAGTGTGGATTACATATTTCTGAACACGAAGCGATACAACAAAACCATCATTATTTTTGTTCCACACAACATTTAGAGGCTTTTAACGAGTCGAAATGAGTTCATCTTTGGATTCATATAAACCGTATTATCAAGATCCAGCTACATGGCGTGCGCTGACCGTTTTTGCCAGCTATCGCTTATTTCTCGCTACGGTCCTTTTCTTAGTTTTTTACTTGAGACTACCGCCTGAGTTTCTGGGAGAAGCAGATCCACGTTTATACAGTGTCGTGAGTCTGTCGTATCTGTTAAGTGCCTTTCTTTTATTAGTATTAACACTGAATCATTGGCGAGATGTACAAACACAGATACGAATTCAAGCTGTCATAGATATCATTGCTCTGATCGTTATCATTCATGCCAGTGGTGGATTACATACCGGGCTTGGATCACTGATGTTAGTCGTTGTCGTGGCGGGTGGTGCGTTAATGCCGGGACGTCTGGCCGCATTTATAGCCGCGTTAGCGACCTTAGCCGTTTTGCTCGAAGTCAGTTATTCACAAATTGCTGGCGATGGTGTCACTAAATATAGTCAGGCAGGTATCTTAGGTGCCACATTTTTTGTCACAGCATGGTTGGCACAATGGTTATCTAAAAAATTACAAAGTTCGCAGGTCCTGGCAGAAGAGCGGGCGAGAGATGTTGAAAATCTAGCTGTATTAAATCAGCACATTATCAGTCAAATGCACACTGGCGTGCTGGCTCTGGACACGTATGGCAACGTAACGATGTTGAATACGTCAGCAAGACAATTGCTTGGCATAGCAGATATTGAGCCCGGATTTAACTTACGTGAGTATGTACCTGAACTAGGCGAGCAGGTCTGGCTGTGGCAGCAGCAAAGTCCGAATGCTTTTCTTCCGTTTCAGGCACGGGCTGACTTGCCTGAAATTCAGGTCTCCGCTACTCAGCTCGATAGTGGAGAAATACTTATTTATATTGAAAATACGTCAGCACTTGCCCAACAAGCACAGCAATTAAAACTGGCTTCTTTGGGAAGACTAACGGCGAGCATTGCTCACGAAATCCGTAATCCTCTTGGTGCAATCAGCCATGCTGGTGAGTTATTGGCTGAGCAATATGCGGCAGATCACATGATGACGAAACTGACCGCCATCATCTTGAAACACACTCAGCGTGTGAATAATATTATCGAAACTATCTTGCAGATGAGTCGTAAAAAAACAGCTGAACCCGCTGTGTTTGTGCTTAATGACTGGCTAGAGAAATTTATTCACGAATTTACTGAAACAAAACAGCTTGATGACGATGATATTGCCCTGGATATGAAAGCGGCTAATCTTCAGATTGCAATGGATCCAGAACAGCTACATCAGGTTGTATGGAATTTAATGGACAATGCCTGGTTTCATGCTAAGCGAGAAGAAAAGCCTTATATACATATCCGACTGGAACAGAATGCTAAACAGGTTTTCCTGGATATCATTGATAATGGCCCAGGTGTTCCCGAGGCTGTTCAGGCCCATTTATTCGAGCCATTTCATTCTGCTCGTCAGGGAGGAACAGGCTTGGGATTGTACTTAGCGAGAGAACTCTGCCAGGCTAACCGAGCACGTTTGAACTATCTTCACGATACGTCTAATACAGGTTTTTTTCGTATTAGCCTTCCGGGAGAATGGTAGGAAATGATTAAAGAATGAATAGACAAGCATTAGTTATTGATGATGAGCCCGATATTCTTGAGTTATTAACCATGACATTGTCTGGCATGTCTATCGATTGCGTCACAGCAGAAAACGTAGCTCAAGCGACACAAGCATTAAAACAACAGTCATTTGATTTGTGTTTTACGGATATGCGTTTGCCGGACGGCAATGGTTTGGATATTGTTCGTCTGATTCAGAAATCTTATCCTAACTGTCCAGTGGCCGTGATTACCGCCCACGGTAATGTTGACTTGGCTGTTGAAGCACTGAAGTCGGGTGCTTTTGATTTTGTTTCAAAACCTCTCAAACTCAAAGTGCTACGTGATCTCGTCAATTCGGCATTAAATTTATCTCCTTTAAAAACAGAAAATAAAGAACGCCGTTCCAGAGATAAATTACTTGGTGATACCGATGTCATACGTTCGTTAAGAAGTAAGATCAGTAAATTGGCTCGTAGTCAGGCTCCGGTGTATATCACCGGTGAGTCAGGAACTGGCAAAGAACTGGTGGCACGTCTTATTCATGAACTAGGCAGTCGCTCGTCGCAAAGTTTTGTGCCCATAAATTGTGGCGCTATTCCAGCTGAATTAGTAGAAAGTGAATTCTTCGGGCATAAAAAGGGAGCTTTCACGGGGGCTGTCTCAGATAAGCAAGGACTGTTTCAGGCTGCCAATGGTGGCACCTTGTTTTTAGATGAAGTGGCCGACTTACCACTGATGATGCAGGTGAAGTTGCTTAGAGCGATTCAGGAAAAAGCCATACGACCAGTCGGTGGCAACGAAGAAATGAGTGTTGATGTACGCATTTTATCTGCAACACATAAAAACCTAGCGGAATGTGTCAAACAAGGGCATTTCCGGGAGGATTTGTTTTATCGTCTCAATGTCATTGAGCTGTCTGTCCCTCCCTTACGTCAGCGACAGGCAGATATACCCATGTTGGTTGATCATATTCTGAGTCAGCTTGCGACCAAAAATGGTGAGAACAAACCAGGTATAGAGACGGCTGCAATTGAAGCACTTTGCGCCTATGCTTTCCCGGGTAACGTCCGTGAGCTTGAAAATATCCTAGAGCGAGCAATGACCTGGTCTGAAGGAAATCTCATTCAAAAAGATGATTTAATGCTACCTGCCACAACCGGGGCCGACAGTGCCGTGTTCAACGTTGACCTGCCGCAGTTAAGTGGAGAGACGGATCTTGAATCGCATCTTGAAGATCAGGAGCGGCAGCTTATCGTGGATGCACTGGAATCAACCCGGTGGAATAAGACTGCCGCCGCCAAAAAGCTTGGTATCAGTTTTCGCTCGTTGCGTTACAAACTCAAAAAACTGGCTCTGGAGGAATAGTCACTCTGGATCATCAACCAAGGCAGTGAGTGTCGAGATTTTATCCTGACCAATATAGAGTGATTTTGCTTGTGCTGATAATTTTATACTGAGGTGACATAGGCCATTATCAGCCTGGTTCATCGCGGCTTGAACTACATGTCCAGCTACATCGCCAGCTTCATCAATGACTTCGGTATTGGGCTCAGGAAGATGTGATGTTGTTATTTCAGCTAAAAATAAGCGGCGACTGGGTTTTCCCAGATAGTGCAGTCGAGCCACCACTTCCTGACCTGGATAACAGCCTTTTTTGAAACTGACACCACCGATGACATCCAAATTGAGTTGCTGAGGAGTAAATTGTTCTTTAGTTAAAAGACTGACCTTGGGTAAGCCTGATGTAATATCAGCACTTTGCCACAGGTTCTCTGAACCGATACGACTGTTTTCGATGATACTTTTATCTACTGGCGTGATAACTAAATATCGATGCAAATTGCCCGGCAGATATATACTCAACTGTCCATCATGCTCACTAGCTGACCAGAATGTACTCGCCTGATCTTTAAGCGGAGCTTCACTGATATATCCCATTGTATTGAGTTCAGCGCTCACAGAAATATCTACCTTGCTACGCAGCTTAAACATCGTCAATCGTTGAGCAATGCTATCAGCTAGATCTGTGGCTGTGATTAGCAGAAAATCTTTTTCACGCTTAACAACGTAGAACAGGCTTAATAAGCGACCTTTAGGGTTGCAAAAACCACTTAGCTGAGCAGTATTGTTCGTTAATGTGCGGATATCATTCGTCAGTAGATTCTGTAAAAAACTGTCTGCTTCTTCACCCGAGACTTGAATGACAGAGAGCGAGGGCAAGGCCATTGCTACGGGCGATGTATCATGACTAACTTCGGACAAGTAATTGACGCTGGGTGTGGATTGAGAAAGAGTCTGAAAATTCATAGATATATTGCGATTTATTGTGAACAGACTTTATTCTAACTGTATAAGCGATGCTAAAACAGGGATGAAAATAAAGGGCATTCAAGGATGAAGGTTGAGATCAGTCAATCACAGTATGAGTTTAGATATATGGCATGGCTGCATGTCGTTGTCATCAGTTTACTGCTGCTTAACAAAGCAAGCATGGGGCCTCTGCTGACGGATGTGTTAATTAGTTTTGCTTGTGTGGGATTTGTCATCTGGTTACGCCGCTACAAGAGAGTGTCTGGAAAAGCGTCTGTGACTGGAATCAGCATGAGCAAGGATAGACAATGGTTTCTAAACTATAACGATGGCTCAGTGTCAGGACCTTATACACTGAAATCGAGCACTCAATTACCTTATGTTTTATTCATCTATTTAAATCCATCTAGGCATGGACGAGGTCATACGCTGATGATTCCGATAGATGCCGTGGAAAAAAATGATTGGAGAAAACTCAGAGCTGAGCTTCGTCATCCTGATTCTTGGGAGCAATAATCGTTTCAGTAGCCGAATGCGTGTTATCGGTCTCTGGATAATCCAGAATGTAATGAAGGCCTCGGCTTTCTTTTCGACGCAAAGCTGATTCAATGATGAGTTCAGCTACATCAGCGAGGTTTCTCAGCTCCAGTAAATCTGCACTGATATGGTGTTTAGTATAAAAATCACGAATTTCAGCTTGCAGGACTTGCAAGCGCTGCTTTGCTCTGAGTAAACGATCGGTCTTCCGAACAATGCCTACATAGTTCCACATACAACGTCGTAACTCATCCCAGTTATGACTAATCGCAACAGCCTCTTTTGCTGGGTGTACTTGACTAGCATCCCATTGAGGCACGATGGCAGAGGTGACCAGTGGTAGCTGTTTTTTTATATCTTCAGCGGCTGATTTTGCGAATACCAGACATTCTAGTAACGAATTACTGGCCATCCGATTGGCACCATGTAAACCAGTATGGGCTGTCTCCCCAATGGCATACAAACCGGGTACATCGGTCCTGCCATTTAAATCAGTCATAATACCGCCACAAGTGTAATGTGCCGCTGGTACCACGGGAATGGGTTGTTTGGTGATATCTATACCAAATTCTAAACAACGTTGATAAATAGTAGGAAAGTGTTCTTTGATAAATGAAGCGGGTTTATGGGAGATATCAAGATATACACAGTCATGTCCTGTGCGTTTCATTTCGTGATCAATAGCTCTGGCAACAACATCCCTTGGCGCGAGTTCAGCTTGAGGATGAAATCGCTCCATGAATTGTTCACCATTCGCTAATACCAACTTGGCGCCTTCACCACGTAATGCCTCACTGATCAAAAATGATTTTGCTTGAGGGTGGAACAGGCATGTTGGATGGAACTGAATAAATTCCATATTGGCTATACGGCAGCCTGCACGCCAGCCCATGGCTATGCCATCACCGGTCGATACATCTGGGTTGCTGGTGTAAAGATAGACCTTTCCCGCGCCACCTGTGGCCAGTACGGTAATGGGTGCCAACAATGTTTTGGCTTCATCTTTTTGTATATCAAGCACATAGCAGCCGAGAATACGGTTTTCTTTTTCACCAAGTTGTTTACTACTACTGATGAGATCGATGCCGATATGGTAAGGCAGCATTTCGATATTAGGATGTGCTTTAGCCTTATCGAGCAAAGTTGTTTCAACTTCTCTGCCAGTGGCATCTGCTGAATGAATAATACGTCGATGACTGTGTCCACCTTCCTGTGTAAGGTGGTAAGTTTCTGAGGTGATGCCATCGCGAGTAAATGTCACTCCCTGATTGATAAGCCACTCAATATTTTCGCGGGCATGCTCGACGGTAAAGCGGACTGACTTTTCATTGCATAGTCCCGCACCTGCCCGCAAAGTATCATCAATATGTGACTGGATAGAGTCGGTTTTATCAAGAACCACAGAGATGCCACCCTGAGCATACAAAGAGGCGCCTTCTTCAAGTTGACCCTTTGATATTACAGCGACTTTGACATCGTTTGCCATATGTAAAGCAAGGGTCAGTCCGGCGGTGCCACTGCCAATGATTAAAATATCGTAATGATGCGTTGTGGTCATAAGTCTCTATACAGGTACAATAAGAAAGTTTATTTTGCACTGAATGTGGAACAAAGTTAAATCGACATGGTCAATCAAGCTGGATTAATTGAAGCAATGAACGTGTCGACTCAAGCCGGATGATAGGATGAATGTGGATCAAGAGCTAGTACGGCGCGTACAAGCAGGTGATAAAAAGGCGTTTGACTTGCTGATAATGAAGTATCAGCAAAGAATCATTCACGTCATTACAGGGTTTGTTCATGATCCTGTTGAAGCGATGGATGTTGCGCAAGAAGCCTTTATTAAAGCTTACCGTGCTTTACCCGGCTTCAGAGGCGATAGTGCCTTTTATACATGGTTATATCGTATTGCAATCAATACATCAAAAAACTATCTGACCGCTGCCTCCAGAAGGCCGCCAGTTAGTGATGTTGACGCTATGGATGCAACTATTTATTACGATGCGCCCGAATTGAAGGAATTTGAGACGCCTGAAAGTAGTCTGATGAGTGATGACTTACAACAAGCAATTCATGATGCGATTCAGGAATTGCCTGAAGATACGGCAACGGCAATCAAACTGCGGGAGTTTGAAGGTCTGAGCTATGAGGAAATTGCACAGGCAATGGATTGTCCAATTGGGACCGTACGGTCGCGTATTTTTCGCGCCAGAGAGGCAATAGATAAACAGGTCAAAGCAGTAATGGGTGGAGAGGAACTATGACAATCAAGCAACAAGAACTATTGTCAGCGTTTGTTGATGGCGAACTTAATGAGCAAGAGCTTGATGAGTTGTTGGCATTGATGAAAACAGATGACAGTGCCAAAGTGGATTACATGAGATATCAGTTCTCGAGTGATCTTCTACATGGCTATGTCACTGATCATAATCACGTTGATTTAACAGACAGAATACATCAGGCACTATCAGATGAGCCTGATTTGCATATCAATGCAACTGAAAAAACGAAAACAGCAAAAGTGTTTGCACTTCCTGATTGGTTTTGGCGACAAACAGCTGGCCTGGCAGCGGCTGCATCACTCGGTGCGCTAGCTGTAGTGGGGTTAATGTCACAACCTCAGACCGTGATGCCTACCACTAATATGGCTCAATCTGAACCGTTGCAACAACAAACGACTGTTGCCGAAACGAATCGGTGGACAGTGGGAGAGACCGAAGTCGAAGACAGGTTGAACGACTACTTGGTCGATCACAATGAATATGCCGGTGCATCAGGCTTATTCTCATACGCAAGAGTTGTGTCGTACGGTGAGGAGTAATCTCTAATGCGTGTCATGCTCCACCTGTTAGTTGTCACATTTTTATCATTTTCTGCTCTGGCGCATGCTGATGATCCGCGAGCAATGCAGATCCTTGAAAAAATGACTTCCGCGGCAAAAACATTGACCTACGAAGGGGTATTTAACTATCAGTCTGGCAGAAACTTACAGTCAATACGTATTTTCCATCGGTCAGATGACAATGGTGAGCTCGAAAGAATGATTTCTCTGAATGGTGCTGCCAGAGAAGTTATTCGTAGTAACGATATGGTGACGTGCATCAGTCCCGATGGTAAACAAATCAATGTTAGTCGTCGTCCACTGAGTGGAGGGTTTCCAAGTGACTTACCTCGACGTTTCAGCTCTGCAGCACCGTACTATGAAGTTGAAATGGGTGGAAAAAAACGCGTTGCTGGTAAAGATGCCTACCAGTTATTGATTACGCCCAATGATAATTACCGTTATGGCTATCGTTTGTGGGTTGATGTTGAAACATACCTTCTTCTAAAGTCAGAACTTATAGCTCAAGATGGTGATGTGCTGGAAACATTTTCTTTTTCATCAGTTAGCACAGGCGAACCTATTCCAGATTATAAGTTCGAGTCACTACTAGCTGAAGATGACATGGTCTGGCACAAGACAGAACCTCAAGAACCTATCGACATTGAAGAACACCACCATGAACTGGCATGGCAGGTGAATTGGTTGCCTGACGGATTCGCTTTAGTTGCTTTACAGAACCGCCTAAGATCCAGTAATGGGGCCGATGTTGAACAACGTGTTTACAGTGATGGCCTAAGCTCAGTGTCTGTTTTTATTGAGAAAATTCGTGCCAAACACAATCACCTGCATGGTGCTTCGCACGTGGGTGGTATTAATGCTTTTGGCACAATCATGAATGCACATTTCGTCACCGTAGTGGGTGAGGTACCTGCCGTTACTGTTGAAAAGATCGGGAGTGCTATCGCCTTCAGTCAGGCCGAACAGGAATGATTGAACAAAAAGCGACCGTAGCCAGTAGAAGTGGTGAACAAGTCTGGGTAGAAGCCGAACGCCAGTCAACTTGCGGTCAATGCCAGGCACGTAAAGGCTGTGGTACTGGCTTGTTATCCAAGCATGTTGGCAAAAAATTTTCTCGTATAGCGGTTAAGGACGAGGGAGAGTTGAAAGTGGGTCAACAGGTGACCGTTTCAATTCCTGAAGAAGCCTTGTTAACAGGGGCTTTCATGATGTACATGTTGCCGCTTATTCTCCTATTTACCATCGCAATTACCGTGCGTTTAATGGGGGGTGGGGAACTGCTGCAAATTGTGTCTGGTCTATTAGGTCTGATTACTGGCTTTGTATGGGTTAAGCACCGTATGAGTCATCATGATGCCGGTATCAATGTCAAACCAAATGAGGACTTCAAATGAGAGTAAACAAAAATTGGACGGCGTTAGCAATGCTAATGACTTGGCTAATGCTAAGTGTTAGTGTTCAGGCCCGGTCACTACCAGAATTTACCGAACTCGTTGCCGACAATGGTGATGCTGTTGTAAACATCCGAACTCATAACAAAACAGAGCAAACTCCCACTTCAATGCTACCACGTGGTTTGGAGTTACCTGAAGGTTCAGGGATGGATGAGTTCTTCAAAAAGTTTTTTGGTGAACAGGGTGGCTCACCAATGCCGAGAGAAAGTGAATCTCTAGGTTCTGGTTTTGTTTTGTCTTCTGATGGTTACATACTGACTAATCATCATGTTATCAAAGATGCTGATGAAATCATCGTTCGTTTCAGTGATAGAACTGAATTAGAGGCAAAAGTATTAGGTAGCGATGCACGCAGTGATGTTGCCTTAATCAAAGTCGATGCCAAAAACTTAAAAGCCGTCAAACTCGGTGACTCAGATGATTTGAAAGTGGGAGAGTGGGTGTTAGCGATTGGCTCACCTTTCGGCTTTGACTACTCTGCAACCGCTGGCATTATCAGCGCCTTAGGCCGTAGTTTACCTAGCGATAGTTATGTACCCTTCATTCAAACAGATGTGGCTATTAATCCCGGTAACTCCGGTGGCCCACTATTTAATCTGGACGGCGAAGTGATTGGTATCAACTCACAAATTTATAGTCGTACCGGTGGTTTTATGGGGGTATCGTTTGCTATCCCAATTGGTACCGTGATGAATGTGGTGGATCAGATTAAATCACAAGGCTATGTCAGCCGTGGCTGGTTAGGCGTCGTTATTCAAGATGTAACACGCGAACTCGCCGAATCATTTGGTTTATCTAAACCAAGCGGTGCACTTATCTCTCGTGTCGTCGACGACAGCCCGGCAGCACGAGCAGGTTTCAAAGCAGGTGACGTGATTCTTGATTTTGATGGTAAAGAAGTAGAGACCTCTTCTGATTTACCACCAATCGTTGGTAGAACAAAAGTAGGTAAAGAAGTAGAAGTTGAGGTGATGCGTAATAATAAGCACGAAACACTCAAAGTCACCATCGAAGAACTACCAAAAGATGAAGACCTCACCAACAATAGTTCAAAACCTGGCCGGTTTGTCGATTCACGTTTATCAATGGAAGTCGCTGATATCACGCCGGAGCAACGTAAACAGTTTGACGTCGCAAAAGGTGGTGTCATGGTCATGAAGGTTGAGCAAGGACCCGCAATTAAAGCCGGTATTAGACCTGGTGATATTCTTCTGAGTATCAACAACACTGATATCCAGGATCCTCATCAATTTATTGAGGTGGCAAAAAAACTGCCTGCTAATAAACCGATTCCTGTGTTAGTACAACGTGGTGGTTCTGCACAGTTCCTGGCGTTAGAAATTAAAGAGTAACTTCTCTTTCAATCAAACTAAAAAAGCCGTTGATGTATATCAACGGCTTTTTTTTTACCTTCGATGTCAGTTAAATAACGACTTATCTGCTATTATTCATAATACGAACAATTGTTATTAAGATTTTAAAGGTAACGTCAAATCATGCCACCTAGAGTGCTTATAGTTGAGGATGACATCACATTAAACCAGCAATTAGAGCAGCTTCTTGTGAATGCTGGTTTTGATACGGTAGTAGCACATGATGGTAATGATGGTCTGACAAAATCTATCAGTTTGTCGTTGGATTTAATTTTATTGGATGTGTCTTTGCCAGAAAAAGATGGCTACCAAATTTTAAAAACAATCAGGCAAACGCGTGTTACGCCAGTGATTATGCTAACTGCACATGGTGCAGAGGAAGAACGTATTCTTGGATTAAAAAGTGGTGCAGATGATTATTTGTCAAAACCATTTAATTTCACCGAGTTGATATTAAGGATAGAAGCGATTCTCAGGCGTTCAGCACCACAAATCAATGACGATGATCATCATTATCTCAGAAGACACGGTATTGAGTTAAATAAACACAAACAAACCGTTTCGTTTGCGGGCCAAACCATTCCATTTACCCCTATACAGTTCAAACTTTTGTGGACACTGATGCAGAATCCCAAACAAACGCTCAGCAAACCACAACTATATCGTCTCGTATTGGAAAAAGAGTTTAGTCGTTATGACAGAAGTCTTGATATGCATATGAGCCGGGTTAGGCGGAAGTTAGTCTCGGCGGGACTACCCGCTGATCACCTACAAACCGTGCATGGGACAGGATATATTTTATTATGAAGCGTCGCTTACTATGGAAGTTAGTCGCAACCATAGTCATTGGCACTATTTTACTTTTTTGGCTGATACATGTTTTGCTACTGCACACAGAGCAGCATATGAGTTTCATTGATCAGCGTTACCAGTCTGAATTAAAAGCGTATGCCAAACTGGCTGAGAAATATCATGAAAACGGTGATATTCAATCGCTAAATGAGTGGGTCAAGCATCTTCAAGAAAAAGAAAATACCTGGGTAGCTGTTGTTTCTTCCAATGTTGCACCAGTAGGAAATAGCTATATATCAGAACAATACCAGGAGAGATTTGCTCTTGGTCGTGACATCAGCTGGAAAATACATCTCTATTTCAAAGAAAACCCGACAATGGATTTGCCTTTTTCTGACGGTAAAACACATTTTCTCATCACCTTACCGGATCGAATGCGGCCAGGAGCATACTGGTTTCAGACTAGCTTGCTGTTACAGATCGCCTTGCCTTTATTGTTGATGACTTTAATTAGCTTGATTATCTATCGCCATGTCATGTCACCACTTACTCAACTGGAAAAAGCAACAAGGCAATTTAGTGATGGTAATTTCAATGTGCGTGTCGGGAACACTTTGGCAAAACGTCAAGACGAAATTACCGCCTTGGGTGACACCTTTGATGGGATGGCAGAGCGAATAGGTCACTTAATTCAAACACAGCGTCACCTCATTTCTGATCTCTCTCATGAACTTAGAACCCCGCTAGCACGAGTGGAATTAGCATTAAGCTGGGCTGAAAGTCAGGATCTTGATCCGAAATTGATAGAACGAATTCGATATGAAAGTCAGCAAATGCGTGTATTGGTTGAGGATACACTCACTTTGGCGTGGCTTGATAACGAATGTCCCGATTTACGTCAAGAAACATTAGACTTAACTGATTTGATCGATAGTATCGTTGAGGATGCGAGGTTTGAGTTTCCCAAATGCGAAATCAAGGCGACGATGCCAGAGCACGCGATTATTGAAAACAGCAGTGCGCGTGCTATAGGACACGCCTTTGAAAATATTCTCAGGAATGCACTAGCACATACCCCTGATGGCCAAACCGTCAAAGTCATCGTTGAGAAAGTGGCAGATCAATACCAAATCTATATTGATGACTTCGGCCCAGGTATAGCACCACACCATTTAACCAATATCTTTAAACCTTTTTTCAGGCTGGCTCATTCTGGGCGTCAGCTTCATCGTGGATTTGGTGTGGGTTTGAGCCTGGCTAAACGCCATATTGAAGTGTGTGGTGGACAATTGAGCGCTGAGAACTTAGTGACGGGTGGCTTAAGAATGAACATGATCCTACCTGCAAGTTAGGATTGAAATGTAACAATTGTAAATTTCATATTCATCACCTCGCTTAATCATTAGAATGCGATCTTGTTTTATTTGATAATGATTATTATTAACGAGGTGGTTGTGAGTAAAAGCTTAAACCCAATTAGTCATCGGACTGTACTTTCTGTCGCGCTTTTCGCCGCGATGTTTTCACAGGCTGCAATAGCTGAAGAAATAATTTTGGATACTGTTAAGGTAACGAGTAATACCATTACCCCAGAGTTAAATGGTGTAGATTCTCAGCAGATTGAAAAACTTCAGGCGAATGATTTGGAAGACCTTTTTAGTCAGTCACCTGAAGTGACTATTGGCGGTGGCCCTGATATTGCTCAAAAACTCTATATTCGTGGTATTGAAGACCAGCTATTAAATATCACTATTGATGGCGCGCAGCAGGCTACTAGACAATTTCACCATGTTGGTCGTATCAGCATTGAACCTGAATTGCTTAAGCGAGTTGAGGTTAATGCCGGTGCAGGTAATGCATTGTCAGGTCCAGGTGCACTAGGTGGTTCAGTGAAATTTGTCACTAAAGATCCTGAAGATATGCTGAAACCTGGTAAACAATTTGGTGGCCTGGTTAAAGGCATGTTTTCTAGTAATACTGACAGCTTCAAAACAAATACGAGTTTATACGGTCGTCTAACGGATGACTGGAGTGCAATGGCCTCTTACACACAATCGAATACTGATAATTATGAAGATGGCAATGGTGATCAAGTATTAGGCACGGAATCTGATCAAGATTATCTGTTTGCCAAACTAGTTGGGCATCTGACTGATAGCCAGACTCTTCGTCTCAGCTATGAAAAACGAGATGATGAAGGTGATAGAACACAACGTCCTCAATGGGTGTATTCTCCTGCACCAACTGGTTTGCCGGTCCAGCGTGGTAATTATCTCTATTTCTCTGAGAATGAACGGGAAACGGTTACGCTTAACTACGCGTTGAATCCTATTGATAATCAATATCTAGATCTAAACCTTACGGTATATAACACCGATTCAGAATTCTTGCAGGATGGCCCATTTGGTGCCTTTAAAGGCATAGGTAAGAGTAAAGGCTTTGATTTACGGAATACAAGTTTTGTTGGTATGCATACGCTGACCTATGGTGTTGACTACCGTGAAGATGAATCAGAGTTAAAAGGTGTGGATAGTGGTAGCTCTATTAAAGATGAGTCAAAAGTCAAAGGTCTGTATGTTCAGGATGATATTCAATTAACCGATGCTTTGTTATTGAGCGCGGGTTTACGTTATGACGACTATGAATTAGAGCACAACGCAAATAACTCAAGTTTCGACGAAGATGAAGTCAGTCATAATATTGGTTTAAATTATCACCTCACTGATAACTGGAGTGCTTTTGCTTCTTACGCTGAAGCATTTAAAGGCCCAATGGCTCAAGATGCATTTAAATTTGATTCCTCTGTGATTGACCCAAATATAAAACCAGAGAAGGCAGAAAATATTGAGTTTGGTTTTGCCTATGATTCGCGGACTTGGTTTGGTTCAGCGAAAGTTTATAAGAGCCAAATCAAAGATGTCGTGGCATCTGTGGGTAGTCGCCCCGCGGTATTCCAGAATGTTGGTGATTTAGAGTCAGATGGGTATATTCTTGAGCTTGGACATCGTTGGGAAACCTTATTGGCTCGTGTCAGCTACCACCATAATGATATTGAAATTGATGGTTATGACGCCAACGCGTATGACCACAACGGTATAGCTAACACCGTTAGAGACACGCTGATTACACAATTAGATTATCAGCTAAATGCTCAGTGGAACCTGGGATGGAACGCTCACTTCGTGAAAGGGCATGACGGTATCAAGTCTCCTGGACTTGATGCTGATGCCCCAGGGTACGATTTTGATCAACCTGGTTATGGTATACACGACTTATATGTGCAATGGAGCCCATCTACGATCGATGATATCCGTGTTGGTCTGACTGTACGTAATGTGTTTGATAAGAACTATATTTCCCATTCCAGTGTCGCTGACTTTACTCACGTACCAGGCTATTATTTGGTTAGAGGTTTCAACGAACCAGGTCGTGATGTTCGCCTGAGCGTGGCTTGGCAGTTCTAATTTCCCCAACCGTCTGAATACTCTCTCAGACTTTGCTATGAGCCAGATAATGTCTGTTATCTGGCTCATTTTTTTGCCTGATGATTCATGACATATGAATTTTGTTGCCATTCTTCTGCTGTTAAAAAAGATACTTTAGCGGCGTTTAATCCAGTTTTATTGGGCGATATCGGATAAATAAGAGGATAGCGAGTAAAAATGTCAGCCATTCTGAGAGTGGTAAAGCAATAAGAAATTCAGGCTCTGGAAGTAACCAAGACAAAACGAGTAACAATACGATAGGCAAGAATAATCCTCTCGATAACGCGATGGCCATAGAGGGAATTGGTTTCTGGATGGCCGTTAAATAAATAGAAAGAATCACATTAACACCATTTATCAAAAATAACGGCCACAATAGAGAAATAAAGTGTTTGGATAATTGCATCGTGTGTTCGGCTGTTTTATCTAGAAACAGGCTGCTGATGTGTTCTGGGAAATAGAGCAAGCACAGTGTCACACTGATACTGATGCAAAGAATACCGATGATGGCTGTTAGCATAAACTGACTGATTCGCCGGGTATTTCGGGCCCCATGATTTTGACTGACCACCAAATGTAACGCATCAGATATGCCGTAATACAGCATCAGACTGATAAAGATCAGGTAATTAATGACGGCAAAAGCCGCGATACCCTCAACATCAAGCCGACTGACTAAAATCCAGTTCAATACCAGGATGACCAATCCCCCAGAGATTTCATTGATAAACTCTGATCCGCCATTAAACATTACGGGTTTTATTTCTGATTTATTATGTTGGATGAATGAAAAAGTTAACTTTTTCTGAGATCGTAAAAAATAACGACTTAACATAATCAGTTGTATGGTTTGTGCAATGGCTGTTGCAGCTGCAGCGCCTTTTAGTCCCCATTCGAATACGATAATAAACACAGCATCCAGAATAATATTAATGATGGCGCCGCTGATTAATGCCACTGAAGCGAGTGTTTGAGCATTATCCTGACGAATAAAGTAATACATCACCATCGTAGAAATCTGAATAAGCAATACGGCACTGATGATCAGAAAATAAGGCCTGATTAACGTTAGTATGGAGGCGGGCGTGCCGAGAAAAAGCAATATAGCGTCAGTGAATAACCAGGAAAAAAGCAGAAAACCAAGTCCAATAACGACAATAATAAGCAGACACTGGCTAAAGACATCGGATGCTGACTGAAAACGTTTCTGACCAATATAATAGCCAGCTCGAACGGCTCCTCCAATGGAAAACATTAAAGCCAGTCCAAATATCAAAGACAGATAGGGAATCAGTAAATTGATGGCTGCGAGCCCCTGAGCACTGACAAATTGGCCGACAAAAATACCATCTACGATACTGGCCGTAGTGATGGCTAATAAGCCCAAAATGGAGGGGATGGCATAGCTTAAGAAGGTTTTAATGATGGGACCCGTCAGGACCGCTTTATCCATAGTAATTATTGTCCACAAAAGTACTGTATTGCTATTGAGATGATCTGACTCAGAAGTCTTCTCAGCCATGAGCGAAGACAGAGTGTCAGACTGGTATTCAGAAGTCACGTTTTTATCTAAGGCGTGTCGAGATTATCGTTTTGTCATAGTGAAATGCGTATAATGTGGGATCATTTGCTGAGCGCGTGACTCAAAGGCCTATATCATCTGCCAGCGGGAACAATGCATGTCATGCAAAATCTATGTTAACTGTTCGGAATGGCCACCGACGTCACTAATGAAAATGTAACTAAATGAACAATATACGTAACTTTTCTATCATCGCACATATCGATCATGGTAAATCCACCATTGCTGATCGGTTTATTCAAATTTGTGGTGGTCTGACAGACCGGGAAATGTCCCAGCAAGTGCTAGATTCTATGGATATTGAGCGCGAACGTGGCATTACCATCAAAGCACAAAGCGTATCACTGGAATACAAAGCACGCGATGGGGAAACTTATCAGCTGAATTTCATCGATACACCTGGGCACGTCGACTTTTCTTATGAAGTATCCCGCTCTCTTGCTGCCTGTGAAGGGGCATTATTAGTCGTTGATGCGGCGCAGGGTGTGGAAGCACAAAGTGTGGCGAACTGCTACACCGCCATTGATTTAGGCTTAGAAGTATTACCCGTTCTGAATAAAATTGATTTACCTTCGGCAGAACCGGAACGTGTTGCTCAAGAAATTGAAGACATTATCGGCGTCGATGCTATGGATGCTGTACGTTGTAGTGCCAAAACCGGTATTGGTATTGAAGACGTACTGGAAGAGCTGGTGGCAAAAGTCCCTGCGCCAAAAGGTAATCCAGACGCACCTCTTAAAGCCCTCATTATTGATTCCTGGTTTGACAGCTACGTGGGTGTTATTTCATTGGTACGTATTGTCGATGGCTCACTTAAGCACAAAGATAAAATAAAAGTGATGTCGACAGGGCAGGAATATCAAGTCGATCAAGTAGGTACTTTCACTCCTAAACGCACACCATGTAACGTGCTGGATTGTGGTGACGTGGGTTACGTCATTTCAGGGGTCAAGGAAATTGATGGGGCACCGGTAGGTGACACCTTAACGCACGCACACCATGGTGCAGATAAAATGCTGCCCGGTTTCAAAGAAGTAACCCCACAAGTTTATGCCGGTATTTTCCCTGTCAGCAGTGATGATTACGAAAACTTCCGTGAAGCCTTGTCGAAATTACGCCTAAATGATGCTTCATTATTTTATGAACCTGAAAGCTCACAAGCCTTAGGATTTGGTTTCCGTTGTGGTTTCCTGGGGCTGTTGCATATGGAAATCATTCAGGAACGATTGGAACGTGAATACGATCTTGATCTGATCACAACAGCGCCGACCGTTGTGTTTGAAGTTCTCAAGAAAAATGGCGAAGTCGAACGGGTTGAAAATCCATCATCGCTACCTGATGTTGGCACCATTGAAGAAATACGTGAACCTATCGTCAGAGCGGATATTCTGGTGCCACAAGACCATTTAGGCGCTGTGATTACCTTATGCGTTGAAAAACGTGGTGTGCAGAAGAATATGCAGTATATGGGAAAACAGGTTGCGTTAACCTATGAACTTCCTATGAATGAAGTGGTCATTGATTTCTTCGACCGTGTGAAGTCTGTCAGCCGTGGCTATGCCTCGCTTGACTATCACTTTGTTCGGTTCGAGCCAGCCAATCTGGTGAAATTAGATATTATGATTAATGGTGAACGAGTCGATGCCTTATCGCTTATCGTGCACAAGGACAGCAGTGTGAGTCGCGGGAGACTGCTAGTCGAAAAAATGAAAGAGCTGATACCGCGTCAAATGTTTGATATTGCTATTCAAGCGGCTATTGGCGGACACATTATTGCTCGTTCTACCGTCAAAGCGATGCGTAAAAATGTATTAGCTAAATGTTACGGCGGTGACGTTTCTCGTAAACGTAAATTGCTGGAAAAACAAAAAGCAGGTAAAAAACGGATGAAGTCTGTTGGTAAGGTGGATGTGCCACAAGAAGCCTTCCTCGCCGTATTACAACTGTCAAAGAATTCATAAAAGGTAGGAAGGAGCGTTATACAGTGAGTTTTCCCGCAATCATGGTGTTACTGGTAGCCGTCACCGGCTTGATTTGGTTAATCGACAAGCTGTTTTGGGCACCAGGTCGTGATAACGATGCAAAAGAACCTGTCGTGGTTGAATATGCACGCTCATTTTTTCCTATCATTCTTTTGGTGTTAGTGATTCGCTCCTTTATCGCTGAACCTTTCCGTATCCCATCGTCATCAATGGTACCTACGCTGCACATTGGTGATTTTATTCTGGTGAATAAATTCTCATATGGCATCCGTTTACCGGTCCTCAACACAAAAATATTAGAGACAGGCGAGCCTGAACGTGGTGATGTGGTGGTTTTTCGTTACCCGGTGAAGAAGAATAAAAGTGACCCTGATATTGACTATATCAAACGTGTAGTAGGCCTTCCCGGAGATAAAGTCGGTTATTTCAATAAAACGATTTATATTAACGGCGAACCGGTTGCACAAGAGCCACAAGAAAAAACTGAAAGCATGATTAATATTTCAGCTCCCGGCTCTGAATTACGTTCTGAACAGCTCGGTGAGCATAATCATCTAATCGTGGTTGAACCGGGTGTTAAACGTGTGGAAGGTGAAACCGTGGTGCCTGAAGGACACTATTTTGTTATGGGTGATAACCGTGATAACAGCAATGATAGTCGTTACTGGGGAACTGTCCCTGAAGAAAATCTGGTCGGTAAGGCCTTTTTAGTTTGGATGAGTTGGGACTGGAATGAGGGCGGCATTGTCTGGAATCGTTTAGGTCAGTCCATTGAATAAGGAGATTGTGATGAAACACCAGCGAGGTATGACATTAATTGGCTGGGTCATTGTGTTGGCCTTGATTGCTTTTTTTGTGACATTAGCGATTCGTTTGGTGCCGATGTATCAGGAGTATTACGGTGTCGTCCAGATCATGGAAGATATGAAGACAGAACTGCGTAATAACAATCTCTCGAAAAATGAAGTACAGACACTGCTTTCTAAGCGCTTTAATATCGGCTATATCAGTAGTGTCGAACGCGATGACGTCGAAGTTTTCCGTGGTAAAAACACCGCCTACGTAACGAAAATCGTTATCGACTATGAAGTGCGAAAACCGTTTTTTGCTCAGATCGATCTGGTCGGGCATTTTCATAAAGAAATTGATGTAGAGCCACAGCTATAATGATAACCCAGCGGCAAAAAGCCCTGTGCAAACAGTTAAAAGTAGAATTTAAAGATACCGCATTTTTACAACAAGCCTTAACGCACCGCAGTGCGGATCCCAAAAATAATGAGCGTCTTGAATATCTCGGTGATGCTATTTTGAGTTTTGTGATTGCGGAAGAGTTATTCAACCGTTTCCCTCAAGTTAAGGAAGGAAAATTAAGTCGTCTACGGGCTTCTCTGGTGAAAGGCGAGACCCTAGCTGAGCTGGGGCGCGAGTTAAAGTTAGGGGATGTATTAATCCTTGGGCCCGGTGAGTTGAAAAGTGGTGGTTTTCGTCGGGAATCAATTCTGGCTGATGCGGTAGAAGCCATTTTAGGTGCACTTTATCTTGACAGCGGTCTGACACCTGTCAAAGAGCTCATCTTAAGATTATTTGCCGAGCGAATAGCGTCTATTGATGTGACAGAAACGGTCAAGGATCCTAAAACGCGTTTGCAGGAATTATTACAAAGCCGTAAACAGCCTTTACCGCTATATAGTGTTAAAGAATTAAAAACAGACAAGAAACAGCCTGTCTTTGAAGCATCCTGCCAGGTTACCTTGCTGGACAAAGTGGTCGTTGCTCAAGGCAGTAGTCACCGAAAAGCTGAGAAAAAAGCCGCTGAACGTGCCTTAACTCTAATAGAGGGTAAATAATGAATACCACACCATTTCGTTCCGGTTACGTTGCCATTATTGGACGTCCCAATGTGGGTAAGTCGACATTAATCAACCGTATTCTTGGTCAGAAGTTATGTATTACTTCGCGCCGCCCACAAACGACCCGCCACCGTATTCTGGGTATTAAAACCACAGACCAGGGCCAGTTTATCTACGTTGATACACCGGGTATGCACAGCGATGGAAAAAAAGCGATGAATCGTTATATGAACCGCGCTGCTGCCGCTTCAATTGACGATGTGGATGTGGTGCTGTTTGTGGTGGAAGGACTGAAATGGACGGAAGATGATCAGCGCGTCTTGAAACGTATTCAACAAGATGCACGCTCTCCAGTCATTTTAGTGTTAAATAAAGCCGATAAACTCTCAGACAAATCAGATTTATTACCGCAGATACAATCACTTGCACCACAATATGATTTTGCGGCTGTTGTGCCTATTTCTGCACGGAAAGGTATGAATACAGATGTACTGGAGCAGGAAATTGCCAAGTTAATGCCTGAAGGCGAGATGATCTTTGATGAAGATCAATTAACCGATCGCAGTTCACGCTTTTTGGCGGGTGAAATCGTACGTGAAAAATTATTCCGTTATCTCGGTCAGGAATTACCTTATTCACTCACTGTAGAAATTGAACAGTTCGAGGAAGAAGAAGGCATGTATCGAATTGGTGCTGTTGTTTATGTTGAGCGAAGCGGTCAGAAGTCGATTGTGATTGGTAAAAAAGGCGAACAGCTCAAGCTTATCGGTCAGGACGCACGGCTGGAAATGGAACAGCTATTCGGTTGTAAAGTGTTTTTACAGATATGGGTCAAAGTGCGTGAAGGCTGGTCAGATAATGAGCGCATGTTAAAGAACCTGGGTTATAACGACGACCTATAGGTAGCTTGTGGAGCTGACGTCTGCTTTTGTTCTGCACCATAGACCTTATCGTGAAACCAGTTCACTGGTCGATGTGTTAACGCAGGATTATGGGCGAGTGAGCCTGGTCGCCCGAGGTTTACGGCAAAAAAAGAAACGCAGCTCATCAATACAAATATTTCAACCGCTCTGGCTCAGCTGGTATGGCCAAGGTGATTTAGTGACATTGAGTCATATCGAAGTGGATGAACCCAGTTATCGCCTTGTTGGTAATGCCAGCCTCTGTGGCCTTTATATGAATGAGTTGCTCGTGAAATTATTGCCTCTTCATGAAGCGGAACCAGAGATTTATCTGGCTTACCGTCAGGCGCTGTCTTCACTCCAACAAAAAAGCAATGAACAGATTACCCTGCGATTATTTGAAAAAGCGCTGCTCAGCCATCTGGGCTATGGTCTGGCATTAACGGTGGATGTCGATTCTGGTCAGAATATTGAAGATGAAGGTATGTATATTTACCATCCAGATAGTGGTCCACGCCGTGTATTTGGTCAACAGCTTGAGAATACGGTATCTGGACGCAGCTTACGTCACCTTGATCAGGAAGCGGAATTTGATGATGTGAGTCTGAAAGAAATCAAACATATGATGCGGTCAGTGATAAATTATTACTTGGGCGGCCGTCCTTTACATAGTCGTCAGTTATTTGCTGGGCTTAATCAATTTACAACAAAAACAAACTGAGTTTGGAGATTCATGTCTATTTATCTAGGTGTCAACATCGATCACATCGCCACACTGCGTCAAGCTCGTGGAACACGTTATCCTGATCCCATTCAGGCAGCGATTGAAGCAGAGCAAGCAGGGGCGGACAGTATCACATTACATTTACGCGAAGATCGTCGACATATTCAGGAACGTGATGTGGCGATGTTGAGCGATATCTTGCAGACAAAAATGAATCTTGAGATGGCGATCACTGAAGAAATGTTAGCGATGGCCGAAAAATATCGTCCTGCAGACTGTTGTTTAGTACCTGAGAAACGTGAGGAATTGACAACAGAAGGTGGTCTGGATGTGGCGGGGCAGTTGTCTCGAATGCAGCAAGCGTGTCAGCGCCTAGCTGCGGTCAATGTACGTGTCTCTTTATTTATCGATCCTGATTTGGCTCAAATAGAAGCGGCAGTGGCTTGCGGTGTACCAGTGGTAGAACTTCATACTGGCCGTTATGCTGATGCCGAAACCGATGCAGAGGCCGAAAGAGAGCTTGCCGTGATTGCTGATGCAGCAAAACAGGCTCATGAAAGGGGATTACAGGTGAATGCTGGCCATGGTCTGCATTACCACAATACTCAGAAAATTGCGGCGATACCAGAACTGGTGGAGTTAAATATTGGCCACGCGATTGTGGCGCGTTCGGTGTTTACTGGCTTTCAGGCAGCGGTTCGCGAGATGAAACAATTGATGCAGGACGCGCGCCGGGGATGATCATTGGCATTGGCACAGACCTTGTTCATATTCCGCGAATGCAAGACTTACTCGATAAACATGGTGATAAGTTTGCTGAAAGAATACTCAGTGCCCATGAGTTCAGCGAGTTTAAATTGCAACTTAAACCGGCTAATTTTTTAGCGAAACGATTTGCAGCAAAAGAAGCCGCCGCTAAAGCCATGGGAACAGGATTTCGGGATGGTTTAAGTTTGCGTCATATCAGCGTCAGAAATAATTCACTGGGTAAACCTGAGTTACAGTTCGAAAAAGTGGGACTGGAACTGAAAGAAAAAATGCATATTGATAAGGCGATGTTAAGCCTGAGTGACGATCATGAATATGCGATTGCTTATGTTGTGTTAATGGAAGCAAATTGATGAAATCTTACCCGACGATTGAAGCGTTTATTGGCCGCACGCCGCTTGTCAGATTACAGCGTATTCCCGGCGAGTCGAGTAATACCATTCTGGTGAAACTGGAAGGTAATAATCCAGCTGGCTCGGTTAAAGACCGACCTGTGGTGAGTATGATTCAGCAAGCGCAGTTACGCGGTGATATCACGCCTGGCGACACCTTGATCGAAGCGACCAGTGGTAATACGGGTATTGCTTTGGCGATGGTGACGGCGATATTAGGGTATCGAATGATTCTGATTATGCCGGAAAACAGTAGTGCTGAACGTCGTGCTTCGATGAAAGCGTATGGTGCCGAACTTGTTCTGACAGATGGTATGGAGTCCGCAAGGGATCTGGCCTTACAAATGCAGAAAGAGGGCAAAGGCAAGGTGCTAAATCAGTTTGGAAACTTTGATAATCCTCTGGCCCATTATGAATCTACGGGGCCTGAAATCTGGGCTGATACCGAAGGTGAAGTTACCCACTTCGTGAGTTCAATGGGCACGACTGGCACAATTATGGGTACATCTCGCTATTTAAAAGAACAAAACCCAGCGATTCAGGTGGTGGGTGTGCAGCCGGCAGAGGGCGCCAGTATTCCAGGTATTCGCCGTTGGCCGCAGGCGTATTTACCTGAGATTTTCGAGCCAGAGCGCATTGATATGACAATAGATGTCACACAAGATGAAGCAGAAACCATGATGCGACGACTGGCAGCTGAAGAAGGTATTTTTGCCGGAGTGTCATCGGGGGGTGCATTAGCAGCAGCTATGAAGATCTCTGAGCAGGTAGAAAATGCGGTGATTGTCAGTATCGTCTGTGACCGTGGCGATCGTTACATCTCAACAGGCGTTTTCTCTGCCTGATAATGAGCTATCTGACGCCAAAGTCAGTTTTCTTATGGCTATGTTTATGGTCATTACCGGTATTCGCTATTAATACGATTCAAATTAGTAGTGAACATAGCTGGGCAGAAAAATTTGATGCGAAAGAACTGAAAACCTATGTTCAACTCACTTCCGGTGATCTGAAGCTATCAGGGACCGCTGCTCAAATCACCTTAGCTGAACCACTTAATCAATTACGCAATGTGACATTTGAGTGTACAAAAGCAGCTTGGTTAACGGATGCCTTTCGTTGTCAGTCAGGTAGTTTACAGTTTTCTCATCCTGAGCTGGGGCAGCAACAAATCCAATTTAGTCTCGATGTCAGTACCGAAGGTGAACAATATGATATCCAGCTAAAAAATCTGAGACTGGATGGCGGTACGGTAAGCCTTGATATTAGTCTTGATGAACAGCATTGGGACGCGAATATTGATGCTCAGAATATTCCCTTATCAGCACTACAGAAATGGCTACCTCAATTTTTGGATAAACAATACATTGATGTGGTCAACAACTGGCAGCCTCAAGGTCAGATATCTGTTCAAGCACGTCTTGATGGAAACCTGCTGGGAGTATTGTCAGCCACCGCAAAGTGGCAATTAGCTGATTTGGGTTTTAGTAATACGACGGCAAGTCAGGTGGCGGAAAATGTCACAATGCAAGGTGATATCGTCTTACATAATACGGACAATACCTGGGATATTGTTGCTGTATCTTCATTCACCGCAGGCCAGGTTTATAGTGATCCTATCTTTGTCGATTTATCTACTTCTGCCATGGAGTTAAGCATTGAAGGCAAGTATGAATCAGGCTTAAATCACTGGACCTTAGCGGATATTAAGTTAACGCAACCAGAACAATTTACTTTAGAGGCCACTGCTGAAATAACAGATAATATGCCGACTAAGGTTGAAGCGAATGTGACTGTAAAAACGCTATCACCGTTTTATTCCACATGGCTAAAGCCTTTTATGGTGGGCACTGCCGCAGCTGATTTACAATTGTCAGGTCAGGTTTCATCCTCAATAAGTTGGTCTGACAAGCAGCATCAGCTGAGTGCCACGTTGAATAACGTCAGTCTGGTGGATAGTGAGCAGCGTTACAAGGCGGATAAGTTGAATGGTGAACTGGTTTGGACCAATAGTGATAAGCCTTTAAATGGTTATTTATCCTGGCAGCAAGCCAAACTTTATGCTGTCGATATTGGTGCCGGCAGTCTGCATACGCAAACTGTGAAAAATGGCTTTAAGTTAGTAGAAGAAACGACGATTCCCGTATTGGATGGAGAGCTACAAATAAATCAGCTGAGTTTGCAGCAACAAGAAGATAAACAGATAACCTGGTCATTTGATGGCTTGTTGTTACCGATATCCATGGAGAGTTTAACGCAGACACTGGACTGGCCGACAATGCATGGTAAGTTATCGGGCGTTATTCCTCACGTGCGATACCAATCTCAGCAATTAACTATCGATGGGGCACTACAAGTTAAAGTCTTCGATGGTACGACAGTCATTCGCGACTTGCGTTTGACGGATCCTCTCGGCGTATTACCACAACTGTATGCCAATATTGATATCACAGAGTTAGATTTAGCACTGTTAACCAAAACGTTTGATGTGGGAAAAATTACAGGTCGTGTGTCCGGAGCTGTTCATAACTTACGATTGTCTGATTGGAAACCGGTCCAGTTTGATGCCACATTAGAAACGTCTGAAGATAATCCGGGAAAACGTGTCATCAGTCAGCGTGCCGTAGATAATTTAACGCAGGTCGGCGGTGGTGCAACAGGTATGATATCCAGAAGTTTTTTACGTTTTTTTGATGACTTTTCTTATAAACGTTTAGGACTGTCCTGTTATTTACGAAATGATGTCTGTGAAATGGCTGGCATCGAAGATGCTGATCAGGGTTACTATATTGTGAAAGGTGGTGGTGGTTTACCACCATGGATTGATGTGATTGGTTATACACGAAGAGTGGACTGGGCAGATTTATTAGAGCGTATCAAAGCGGTACAAAATAGTTCTGGACCGATAATTGAGTAAGGAGAGGTTATGCAAATCATGAAATGGTTAACGGGGACGGTGTCGGGATTAATGTTGGTCTCGTGCGTGACTATAAATATCTACTTCCCAGCAGCGGCAGCTGAAAAAGCGGCAGATAGAATTATTGAAGATGTGTGGGGACCAGATACAAACCCCGCTGAAACGATTAAATCTGATGATCAGGATAAGCAGTCTTCAGTATCAGATGCCAAGTTGCCATTGGCAATGTCGGTGTTGAACTGGATGGTACCGAAGGCTGAAGCGGCAGGCGCGGATATTAATATCAATTCACCCGCTATCAATGCATTACAGTCGAATATGAAATCACGCCATGAAAGCCTGAAGCCTTTCTATAATAGTGGCGCAATAGGTTTAACTGATGATGGTTTTATTACATTGCGTGATGCGAAGTCGGTACCGTTAAAAGACCGTAATCAGTTAAACAGTCTGATTGCCGCCGAAAATAATGATCGTAAAGCGCTCTATGCTGAAATCGCCAGAGCCAATGGTCATCCAGAATGGCAGAATGATATCCAGCAAACATTTGCACAACGTTGGATTAGTAATGCTGCTAATGGCTGGTGGTATCAACAAGGCGGCAGCTGGAAACAAAAATAATTACATCAGATTGATTATAATAACGATATCCAGTGGTGTGAAAACACCACTGGATTTTTATTTTTCAGAGATAAGAGATAACAATGGCAAGACGTAGCCGCAGACAAAGAATACCGCAAGAGCTTGTGACAGCAGAGATTGAGTCATTATCACATGATGGCAGGGGAATTGCTCGCATCGAAGGCAAAACTGTTTTTGTAGATGGCGCATTAGCCGGAGAAAAAGTGAACTTTCAATATAGTCGGGTTCATAAAAAATATGATGAAGCGCGCACGGTAGAAGTCTTGTCTGCTGCTGATGATCGGGTAGAGGCAAAATGTCAGCATTTTAGTATTTGTGGCGGCTGTAGTTTGATGCATATGTCACCTGAAGCACAGTTGGCTCATAAACAGGCCACATTGGCTGAACACTTTACTCATTTTGGTAACTTAAGCCCTGAACAGTGGTTGGAACCTTTAACCGGTCCATTATGGGGATATCGTCGTAAAGCACGCCTCGGCGTTAAATACGTCGCTAAAAAAGAACAAGTTTTAGTGGGCTTTAGGGAAAAGTCATCGCCGTACATTGCCATGCTTGAACAATGTGAAGTGTTAGATCCACGTGTGGGTCATCGTTTAACGGATTTAGCTTCATTAATTGGTGGATTGGAAGCCTATAACCGCATCGCTCAGATTGAAGTGGCAATGGATGATGAACATGTCGCATTGGTGTTTCGTAATCTGGATGAATTATCCGAGACTGATAAAAATGCATTGATTAGCTTTGGACAAAACAATAATTTATGGATTTATCAGCAACCAGGTGGGCCGGATACCGTGTCTTTATTATGGCCTGAGTCTGCTCAGCTTAGTTACGCACCAGAGCCGGGGTTGAACTTACAGTTTGACCCGAGTGACTTTACGCAGGTGAATGCGGGTATTAACGAAAAAATGATTCAAAGGGCCATGACGCTGCTGGATGTTCAGGATGGAGATCGTATTCTTGATTTGTTCTGCGGGCTCGGCAACTTTACTTTGCCTTTAGCTAAACGGGTGACAGAGGTCGTTGGCGTTGAAGGTGATGCTGCACTGGTACAACACGCAAAAAATAATGCCGCACTTAATGCCTTATCTAATGCCGAGTTTGAGCAAGCGGATCTCACCCAAACAGAATTGAAAGATTATCCTTGGGCACAAAAAGGGTTTAATAAGATTTTACTGGATCCTCCCAGAAGTGGGGCATTTGAAGTGTTGCATCAATTAGCTGCGTTAGGTGCTGAGCGATTGGTATATGTCTCATGTAATCCTGCAACGCTAGCACGTGATGCTGGCGAACTGGTGAACCAGCATGGCTACATTATGGAATCGGCAGGCATTATGGATATGTTCCCACATACCACCCATGTCGAGTCTATTGCTGTATTTGTAAAAAAACGTTAAAAAAGATTAAAAACTGTACCAAAGTACAATTGTTCCGACATAGATATCCTCATATTATGCAATCGTCCGGAATAAGTTGAGTCGGACTTATTTATCCGTTAACAGTGAAGTTATCGGACAAGTAGAGTCGTAATAAGCTGATTTATTTTACTTTTTAGTACCAAAGTACAATTGTTTGGCACATTACAACTCACTAATATCTATCTTGCAGATAGTGATTGCATAATAAACAGATAAGCCAACCTTGGTGTGAGCCATGTGACGGAAAGCCACGGGTCTTTTTTTAAAGATGGCCGGGCTGCATAGTAAACAAGGATAATTCTATGAAATTTTACAAATCGGCTATTTTAGTAGCTGCTATGTTGCTAGGTTTTTCAAGTGTTGCTTCAGCAACATTTTTCCATGGTCACCACCACCATCATGGTGGTTGTGGGGACGATTCATCTTTATGTGATAACCCTGAAACATACTCAGAAACATTTACTGCCTCAGTATCGAACTATTATGAGTTTGGTTATATGGATTTCGATGCTATCACTGACCCTGCAGATTTAGACATTACATCTGCCACACTAAAAATTTCGACAAATGCAAATGGTTGGTGGGATGATTTATATGCTTATACTGATAACTGGTATGGTACTGGTTTGAGCTACTTAGGTTCTCTGGATGGCGGTGTTGAAATGTTCAGCCTAAGCTCAGACTTATTTGACGAAATCCTTGCTGGCATCTCATTCAAGGCTTGGTTTTCAAAATGGAGCGAAGACGTTTTCTGGGCTGAGTTAACAGTGAATGGCGAATATTGCCCACCTGTTAGCGAAGTACCTGTTCCTGCTGCTGTATGGTTACTAGGTTCTGGTTTGATGGGTATGACAGCAATACGCAGACGTAAAAAAACTGCCTAAGCTAAGACAGAATACCGTATGATAAAAGCCGCGATTCCATCGCGGCTTTTTTTATGGCTGAACAACTCAAAAATAAACTTCATATTCCTGCAGTGAAGGAAATCGGCTCTCTGATTCATTCAGTGTGGCCTGATTTTGCTGTAACGGATTTTATTGAGACTGCATCTCTCAAACTAGATGAGCTGGAGCTCAAGGCGCGTGCAGATTATCTTGCGAAGAGTTTGCATGTTTATCTACCTCACGATTATGTTGATGCAATAAATATCTTATTAGAGGCGGCTGAGTCTCTTAGAGATGAACATTTTTCTGGGTGGGCACATTACCTAGCCTGGCCATTAATTGATTATGTTGCTTTATATGGTCTGGAGCATCGCAACGTTTCTTTTGCTGCACTCGAAAAACTCACTTCATTATTTACAGCTGAGTTTGCTATTCGTTTTTTTCTGAAGGCTCACTTTGATGAAACCTATCAGCAAATGCTGTTATGGGCTGAACATGATGATGAACATGTACGAAGATTAGCTTCTGAAGGCATTCGCCCGCGTTTACCCTGGGCACCGCAACTCGCTGAACTACGTCATGATCCCGCTCTTATATGGCCGCTTCTTGAGAAGTTAAAAAGTGATTCGAGTCTATATGTGAGACGGTCTGTGGCTAATAACATCAATGATATGAGTAAAGATCATCCTCAAATGGTTATTGATGTCTGTTCTCAATGGCAAAAAAATGCTTCTGATAATACGAGTTGGGTGATTCGCCATGCGATGAGAAGTCTCGTTAAACAAGGTATAACAGATGTCTATCCGCTATTAGGTTTTAGTCACTCGGTTAATATTGAACAAGCACAGCTTCGCCTTTCTCAACCAGTATTACAGCTTGGAGACACGCTCGTGCTGGAATTGGGCATACTGAGCCATCAGATTCAATACCTTGTATTAGATTACAAAATTCGCTTTGTTGGTGCGGGTGGGAAAATAAGCAGAGAAAAAGTGTTTAAATGGAAAAATATTCACTTAAGTGAAGGACAATATCTTCAGCTCGAAAAACGACATAGCTTGAAGAAGATTTCGACAAGACAATATTACCCGGGCACACATGAGGTTGAGTGTTTATTAAATGGCCAGTGTGTTGCCCGGGCAAGTTTTGAGTTATTGATGCCTTAACTGGATTAGGACATGAGTAGGCCGTAAGCAACAAGTGCTAACCAAGCAACAGACATCACGCAGATTAATGCGGCAAAGTTATCGTGAATGTAGTGTTCGATTTTTTCCATAATAGTTCTCCCCTCTGAAAAGATTCTGCTGTCTAAACAGCGTGAGGTTATTATTTATCTACTGTGGATATCGGGCATTGACCTAGATCAAAAATCAATCACTTGCTGAATCGATGCTAATTTATAGGCATAAAAAAAGCCAGTCTAAGACTGGCCTTTTAATAATACGCTGATTGGCTTAGTTGTGATAAAGGCCGTAAGCAATGAGTAACAGCCAAAATGCAGTAAAGCCCAGAATAATATGTGGAAACTTTTCTATCAGCAATTTATCGATTTTTTTTAACATGTTTTTTTCTCGTAGTTCAATAGGTTATACAATTTTAAACTTATTATTATGGCGCTAAAGATAGCAGTTATTTGGCTTTTATGCCAGCTTGTCATCAGCAATATGATAATGCGGATCTTCCATCACATTGACTTCAATAAGATCCGCTGCATTGTTCAGTAATTGTTTACACTCTTCACTTAAATGTCTCAAATGCAGTGTTTTCCCAGCTTTGATATAACGATCTGCCAACGAATCAATAGCTTCAATAGCGGAATGGTCATAAACCCGCGAGTTTTTGAAATCGAGAATGACGTCATCCGCATCATCATTTTTCGGATCAAATAAATCATTAAAGTTACGCACCGAACTAAAGAATAATGGTCCGTTTAATTCATGAACAATAGAGCCTTGTTCATTTTTATAACTTTTCAGATAGATATGTTTGGCATGTTGCCAGGCGAAAACCAACGCAGACATGATGATACCAGTGATCACGGCGATAGCCAGATCGGTAAAGACAGTAATCACGGCGACGGAAATACCGATAATGGCATCCGGTAATGGAATACGGCCAAGTAAGCGGAAACTCGCCCATTCGAAGGTACCCAGTACCACCATAAACATCACGCCCGTTAAAGCCGCAATAGGGATGATTTCAATCAGTGGTGATGCAAATAAAATAAAACAAAGTAAGAATAAGGCTGCCGAGATACCAGATAATCTACCGCGACCACCCGAGTTAATATTGATCATACTTTGACCAATCATGGCACAACCGCCCATGCCGCCAAAAAAGCCTGTTACGGTGTTAGCGACACCTTGACCAATACATTCTTTATTTGGGCGGCCGGTTGTTTCTGTGATTTCATCAATGAGCGTGAGGGTTAGTAAGGACTCTGTTAAACCAATAAACGCTAAGATAAAGGAGTAGGGCGCGATAATCAGTAATGTTTCCATATTGAAGGGAACCATCGGAATACTGAACTCTGGAAGACCGCCGGCAATAGAAGCAATATCACCTACATTACGAATATCAAGATGCAGGCCAATTGCCACTAGAGTAACCACAATAATAGCGGCCAAAGAGGATGGGAAAGCTTTAGTTAACTTAGGCAAGAAATAGCTAATCGCCATGGTTAAAGCGACCAGACCTAACATCCACCATAATGGCTCACCTGACAACCATTGTTCTTCGCCATTTTCACCGGTGACTTTAAAGGCTTTGAGTTGGGCCAGAAAGATGACCATGGCGAGACCATTTACAAACCCCAACATAACCGGAAGTGGGACAATACGAATAAATTTACCCAACCGGAATACCCCAGCCAGGATTTGCAGAATGCCCATTAACACGACAGTGGCAAATAAATATTCCACACCGTGTTGTGCCACCAATGCCACCATAACAACCGCTAACGCGCCTGTCGCACCTGAAATCATACCTGGCCGGCCACCAATCGCCGCGGTGATAAGTCCGACAAGAAATGCAGCATATAAACCGACTAAAGGCTCAACACCAGCCACAAAGGCAAAAGCCACCGCTTCTGGCACAAGCGCTAAGGCAACAGTCAGTCCAGATAACACATCATTCTTTATGTTTTGTGGGCGTTTCAGTAACAGATTAAACATAGGATCCCTTTATAAACCAAACCGAGCTATGACTCATACACACCATGCATAGCAAGGTGCTAGCAGTAATTTATTTTGATTTTGACTGAGTCATGAGAGGTAAGCCTTCGATGGGAAAGGCTTGAAAAGGCGACAATTATCGCTGAAACACGGCATTAAGTCTAGTTATCCCTTGAATTTACTCCTTTAATAACAAAGATATAAGCTCGCCTTGTTCATGTGGATATGATTGAAAATAATACTTGCTGAAATGGAATAAATTCTCTATATTTTCTCTTCTCAATATTTTCTCTAAAAGGAAGAGATGATGCTGACCGAACGTGAACAAGATACATTGAATTTTATTCGTCAATACATAGATGAACAGGGACGTTCACCGCTGGTTTCTGAGATTGCCAAGGGCTTAGGGATAAAGTCTCAAGGCACAACCCATCGTTATATCCAGGCATTGGTGGATGCCGGACTTCTAGAGCGACATGTCGGAAGAACACGAGGACTGCACTTAACCGAGCAGCCTGACCCTGCTCCGCTGACATCCGTCACTTTGCCAGTAAAAGGAAAAATCGCCGCTGGCCGCTTAGTGGAAGCCATTGCTGATGAGTCTGAAATTGATTTGAGCGATATGTTTACTGGAAAGGGACGGTTTGTACTGAAAGTAAACGGTGACTCGATGATTGATAAGGCCATTATGTCGGGCGATTATGTCGTGGTGCAATCCCAGCCAACAGCACGTCATGGCGATATTGTTGTTGCTTTGGTGGATGGGTTTGATGCCACCCTGAAAACGCTGTTAATTAATAACGATGGCACCGTGACATTAATGCCTGCTAATGCTAATTATGAACCTGTCACCTTGCCTGCCAGTCGTGTACGGGTCCAAGGTGTAGTGGTCGGTCAGTTACGTACCTATCCTTAAATAATGACTATTGATGCCTTATCACCATGGCCACGCATGATCGCCTTAGTGGATATGGATTGTTTTTTTGCCCAAGTAGAGCAGATGGATAATGCTGATTGGTTCAAAAAGCCGGTAGCCGTAACCAATGGTCTTCAGGGAACGACGATTATTACCTGTTCCTATGAAGCCAGAGCATTTGGCGTACATACCGGAATGCGTTTGAAACAGGCCAGACAGTTATGTCCTGGCCTGATCCATGCGCCTTCACGGCCATATCGCTATGCTGAGTTATCAACACGCATCATGGAAGGCTTAATCGACATTACGCCGGATGTGGAAGTGTTCAGCGTAGACGAAGCTTTTTTGGATTTGACGCGTTGTCAGACTTTATACAAAGGCGCAATGAATATTGCTTATCTCATTAAGAGAAGAGTCTGGCAGGTTTCAGGTTTACGCTGTTCTGTTGGAGTGAGTGGAGACAAAACTACAGCGAAATTCGCTGCCAAAAAGGAAAAGCCTGATGGCATGACCGTGATTCATCCGGAAGAGGCTGCTGACGTGCTGGCTCCCGAACCTGTCACGGCGCTGAGTGGGATTAATAAGGGGATTGGTCGTTTTTTAGCGCATTATGGAGTGGAACGCTGTGGTGAAATGAAAAACATACCGATGAGCCTGTTATCAAAACGGTTTGGTCATTTAGGTCGGCGTATATGGCTCATGGCACAAGGACAAGATCCGGAGCGTCTGACGTTTAATGTGAAAGCACCTAAAACCATTGGTCATGGCAAGGTACTCCCGCCTGGCACCCATCAAAAAAATACGGTCTTGATCTATTTACAGCATATGGCAGAGAAAGTGGCAGCCAGGATGCGTTGTTTTCATTATCAGGCTGAATGTTTTTTTATTGGTTTAAAAACAGAGCGCGGATGGCTTAAAACCAAAGCCCATGCAGGTATCTATACCGATGATGGACACGTCATTTATCAGTTATGTAAAGCGTTTGTTGATTTTTATTGGGCGGGACAAGGTGTTTGGCAGGTACAGGTGACAGCCTTATCACCTCAACAAGGAAAACAATTAGATTTATTCGAGCAACCTGATTTACAAAGAGAACATATCAACCAGACCGTTGATAAAGTCAATTACCGGTACGGAGAGCTGACCTTGGCGCCTGCCAGACTCTTGCAGAAGTCTACTATGCCCAATGTTATTGCACCCGCCTGGAAACCCAAAGGACATCGAAAAACCATATAAAAAAGCCGGCGGGGAAGCCGGCTTTTTGAAGAGCGAATCAGTGTTTACTTTTTAGCATGATCACGCTGGTAGTAGTAGTTAGTCGCTTCAACAAAGCCATCAATACTACCGCAGTCAAAACGGTGACCTTTAAATTTGAGTGCCAAAACGCGTTTTTCTTTTGCCAGAGTACGGATAGCATCAGTGATTTGTACTTCACCATTGGCACCAGGCGCTGTTTTTTCAATGTATTCAAAGATATCAGGCGTTAATACGTAACGACCAATAATACCTAGCTGACTTGGCGCATCTTCAGGTTTTGGTTTTTCTACCATGTCATCGACTTCAAACAGACCATCTTCGATTTCACGGCCAGATATAACTCCGTAGCTGCTGATGTTATCGCCGGGTACTTCTTCAATAGCAATAACACTACAGTTATATTTTTCGTAGACTTCAACCAATTGGCCTAATGCACGTTTGCTTACATCTTCATCTGTACGGGCGCACAAGTCGTCAGCCAGGATAACGGCAAATGGTTCATCACCAATGATGGGTTGACCTGTCAAAATCGCATGGCCTAAGCCAAGCATTTCACGCTGTCTCATAAAGATGAAGTTACAGGTATCCATCACTTCACGAATATCTTCCAGATGTTTCTCTTTACTGGTACCACGGATTTGGTGTTCTAATTCGTAACTGGTGTCGAAATGATCAGCAATCGCACGTTTACCTCGACCAGTGATGAAACCTACTTCAGTGACGCCAGCCTCAATGGCTTCTTCGACACCATATTGAATAAGAGGCTTGTTAACGACAGGTAACATCTCTTTAGGCATGGCTTTGGTGGCTGGCAGGAATCGTGTGCCATAACCAGCTACAGGGAAAAGACATTTACGAATTTTTTTTACTGATTGCATTCATTAATCCTTATTTTTTATATAGCTTAGCTAAATGGTATGAAAGTCTGATGACAATACCTTAGCCATTTGTAATCCATAGTACTTGGTATGGCGCAACTGTAATCATGTCAGATGAACCATCTAGAATAACACCACTTATCAGGTCCCACCATCGGTCTGTAACAACCAGATTGAGGTTGGCAATACGAAGTGGTTGTTCGGTATCGCTGATATTGTAAATGCAGAAGATACTTTGTCTTCTGTCCATACTTTGTCGCCAAAACCCAAACAGTTTTTCACCAAGGTGCAGTGTAAACTGAGTGGCATTCGGATGAAAAGCCCGCTGTTGTTTTCTTAGATGTATCAGCTTCTTAAGTAATTCTGAAACTTGTGCATGTTGAGATGATGGCGTTGATAATTCGTTCATCAAGGAAGCTTCATCCCATTCATGACGATTAATCGAACGGTTTTGTTCCGTGTGTTCCAGCTTTTCTAAATCATTACTGGTAGCGAGCAAGCTATGAATATAAATGCCAGGAATACCTTCTAAAGCCAGCATGATGGCGTGAGCACAGATAAAACGGTCAATATTCCACTCATCTTTACCTGATGTTGTGCCTTGAAGTGCATCAAACAGTGAGATATTGATTTCATAAGGTTTTTTTACACCATTTTCGCCTTCCCGCCAGGAAATACGCCCACCAAATTGCTGCATAGTACTGATTAAAGAAGCAATCTCAGCTTCACTTAATAAGCCTTCAGCCGGCCTCAGGCCTATGCCGTCATGCGAAGCAATAAAGTTAAAGTATGCTGTCCCATGTTGTGCTGGCGGCATGCTCATCAACCACTGTTTTAAATAAAAACAGTCTCCAGTGACTAGCGTATTGACCAAAAGAGGCGGCAGCGAAAAATTGTAGATACAGTGAGCTTCATTAGCATTACCAAAATAACTCAGGTTTTCTCTGTTTGGGATATTAGTTTCAGTGATAATGATGGCATTTGGATCCACGTGTTGAATCAAACTTCGCATCAACCGGACTACTTCATGTGTTTCTGGAAGATTGAGGCAGTTTGTACCGATTTTTTTCCACAAGAAAGCCACCGCATCCAGCCGGAAAATATGCACTCCTTTATCCAGATAAAAGCGAACGATATTAATAAATTCTTTTAACACTTCAGGGTTACGGAAATCAAAATCCACCTGAGTATGACTGAAAGTGCACCAGACATATTGAGTGCCATCATGAGTTTCTGTTTCACGGAGCAAGGGGCTGGTTCTCGGTCTGACTACCTGACTGATGGGCGTGCTTGGTGACGTGGTGAAAAAATAGTCATGACCTGGACCATCACCTTTAATAAAGTTCTTAAACCAAGTGCCGCTGCTGGAACCATGATTGATAACAAGATCAGCCATCAGACGATAATCACTGGCAATGGCTTCAATGTCCTCCCAATCTCCCAGTGCTTTATTAACTTCATAATAATCCATGACGGCAAAGCCATCATCTGAGCAATATGGGAAAAATGGCAAGATATGCACGCCATTTATATAACCACTGATTTCATTATTAAGAAAACGATGCAGCGTTTTTAAAGGTGCTTCACCTTCTTTTTTTACACTATTACCGTAGGTAATAAGAACAATATCCGTTTGATCCCAGTTATTTTTATGCGCAATGCTTTCTTTGAAATCCTGATCTAACCGCATGATGCGGATAATGTCATCGCATAAGGTGTCTAGCGAAAAATCAGTAGAGGTCTCAGAATAAATAGCGTTGAGATGATGGAGAACTGTCTCTTTTAATCGTTGAAGTTGCTCATCATTGGGTGTCATTTTTGGTATCCCTTATGCAGAAAAATCCTGATAGTCAGCTTCAACAGCATCATAAATTCGTTCAAAAATATCTGGCAATGCACTCTGTACTCGGCTCCAGCTTGGCGTGAAGGGGACTTCCATTGGATTCTCCAGGAACATTTGACCTGCATCCATGATGTTTTTAGCAAACATTTCAACAGACTCTTCTTCCTGATGAATGTCGAAATGCAGGCCGTTCATCACTGCATCATTGTGGTAGGTTTCCACAAAATCGAGTGCGATACGGTAATAAGTCGCTTTTAGCGTTCGGAATGATTCAGGCGTGAATACCGTACCTTTCGTGGCTAGTTTTCTAAATAGCGATTTGGCAATGTCGATCGACATCTTTGATAAGCCGGCCTGCTGATCATCCGGTGATAATTCTTGATGCTTATGATCATAAACTTGGGCTACATCCACCTGACAGAGTCGATTATTGGCATAGTTACGATGCATCTCTGATAACACACCTATTTCCAGACCCCAGTCACTCGGGATACGAATATCAGATAATACATCGCGTCTGAATGAAAACTCACCGGCCAGCGGGTATCGGAAGCTATCCATATATTCCAGATAAGGCTGGTTACCGACGACCATCTTCAGTGCGCGGATAAGCGGCGTGACGAGTAAACGATTCACACGGCCATTTAGCTTTCCACTGGCCACGCGAGCGTAATAACCTTTACAAAACTCATAATTAAACATCGGGTTAGCGACAGGGTAGATTAAGCGTGCGAGTAAATCACTGGTGTAAGTCACTATGTCGCAATCATGCAGGGCAATTGATTCCGCTTTTCCAGAGGCAATGATATAGCCCATGCAATACCAGACATTACGACCTTTACCTTTTTCTTTTGGCGCGAGCCCCAGCGATTGCAGTTCTTCGTCAATCGCGGTGAGTCTCGGCCCATCATTCCATAAAATACGATGGTGCTGTGGCAAGGCCGAAAAGAAGTTAATGGCATGACGATATTGATCTTCATCCGCGCGATCCAGACCAATAACAATTTCAGATAAGTAAGGAACCGTTTTAAGCTGCTGAATAATATTAGGGAGCGCCTCACCTTCAAGCTCTGAAAAAAGGGAAGGGAGCAGTAATCCCATAGGTCTTTGTTTGCTAAATTGAACAAGATCGCTTTCGAGATCAGCTAAGTGGCGATCTGTTAAGTTATGAAGAGTAGTAATAATCCCATTCTGGTGAAAATCAGCCATGATTGCCTCGGGGTAAGTTAAATGAATCGGAATGCTGCTTTGCATCGATGATTTGAGTGACACCTTCAGCCCAACCTTTAGGGCCGAAAAAAGTGGACACAGTTAAGTTATCTGTTCTATCTATGTCTGGTAAACCATGAACAGGTGAGCGAATAAGCAAAGCGTAATCGGCTTGCTCTAGCATCGCTTTATCATTTTGACTGTCACCTATTCCCAGTGTCTGAATAATTTGCTGTGGTTGGGTTTGTTGGTAAACCGCGGTTAACCAGGCGAGTGCCTGACCTTTATCACATTGGCCCGAAACATGGATAAACCGTCCGCCTTCAAGAATATTGGCACCAAGTGCTGTCAGCTCAGTTATAAACTGGTGTTTGAGATTGCCGTTGCCATGCCATGACACAGGCTCACCAAACTCGCGTCTTGCAGCACAGGCAGCTGCATGGACATTAAGACCTGTCATCGCAATAATGCCATCAATACCTGCATCAGCGAATGTTTTAAATTCATGCTGATAAGCAGGACGAACCTGATCAATCAATGACTGCCAATGTTGTCGAGGCTGAACGAAACTTTTAACCCAATATTTCCCTCGTTTTTCAGTATCTTCTGGTTGCTGGTCAAAGTAACCTTCTGGAATATAGACAGCCGCACCATTCTCCACAATAAAAGGGTGATGGTTGCCAAGACTATCTCTTATGAGCTCCACTTCAGCCGCTGTTTTACTGGTAACAGGTATAACGGGAATCTGATTCTGCTCAAGTGCTGCGAGTGTCGGTATGGCTTCATCAAAATGATAATTATGATGATCAAGCAGAGTGCCATCCATATCGGTAAATACTAACCATTGATGGGGCGCATTGCTGCTTAGTTTGGTTGGTAGCGGTTGAGTGAGTTGGGTGATTTGGCGATTTTCATCAAGTTCGAATAAATAGTTCACTTTGTTTGGCAACGTGTTGAGTGTATTTTCGGTAATACGTTGATAATATTTGATAAAGCGTCCGACCGCTTTCTCATCCATAATTTGTGTGCTTGTCTGCTGCTCAGACAAGCTTGATTTTAATTTGTTTTCTTGCTCAAGCCGCCACTGATAGACACAGTCAAAAGAAGGGGCTTTGAGCATGATCCAGATATCAATCAGTTCAAACAGTTTTGGGTAAAACCTGGCTAATTGCTCATTCACATAACGTCGCCAGACTTGTGAGTCATCTTCGAACTCTTCCAAATCATTAATGGGCGCTTTAAGTAGACGATCATCCTGTGCTTCAGCTCCCAGGCACCAACCTTCAAAGATGATGACATCAACAGCTTGAGTAATGATTTCTTCTGACTCAGCAGGGGCCCGGTCGTCTTCTGCTTTATTAAATCGAGGAATGTTGACTGGAAATTGTTGGTTGATGAGCTGACTGATTGTTTTTCTAGCAAGAGCAATATCATGTGTGCCTGGTACACCACGAGTGGTTAGTAGAGGATGAATACCCTGGCCTAGCTGTATTCTTTCTTGACGAGTGAAATAAAAATCATCTAGTGATAAAGACACTACATTGAGTGAGTAGTGTTCTCTAAGGATATAAACAGCAAGTTGGGCCAGCGTACTTTTTCCTGAACCTTGTGCACCATTAATACCTACAGTGATTGTCCTTTTTGCACTTTTATGGTGCATCGATATTTCTTCAAGAACAGGTAAATACCATTGTTCTGCAAGCGCCTGATAACTATCAGGTAATCTATGTTTTTGAAGAAAGTCGCTGATGTCGATGTTCAGCATATCCATATCTCTCGGCTGTCATTAACGGGTGATAGATAGCCTGATGCAGTATTCATACCGCCAATTCAAAAAACGAGGAACATACTGCTTTTTTTGTGGAAAAGTACCGCAAATCAGCGGTTAGTGATCATCACTTTTTTGATGATATTGATTCACTTCAATCGTAATGTGTGACAAACGATCAAATTCATTCAGTAGTGATTTGTAATGCTGAGTGGGTTTGGGCTCAGATGTCGCAATAGAAATAATGGCAGCAAAATGCTCAGCACTCACATGCCAGATGTGGAAATCGACAATATGATTGTCCGCATCATTCTCTATACGATCCTGAATGGCCTGACTGTAGCCCTGCTCAATGCTGCCATCCAGTAATATCGGACTGGTCTCTTTGATTAAGCCAACAGCCCAGACACTGATGATGACAGCACCGACAATGCCCATTAAGGCATCCAGCCACATCCAATTAAGAAGCATTGCACCAATAAGCGCGATGATGGCCAAAATGGACGTTAGCGCATCTGCTAAAACGTGCATATAAGCGGCTTTTAAATTGTGATCATGGTGGTGATGGTGATGACTTGCGTGGCTATGACTGTGCGCGTGATTATCTTTCAGTATTAAAGCACTGATGAGGTTAACGATAAGACCTATGATGGCGACAAGGATTGCTGCACTGAATTCGATTTGATGCGGATTGACTAATCGTTCTACTGATTCTATTAACATCATCAAAGCGACGACGCCTAGAGCAATAGCGCTGGCAAAGCCGCCCAATACACTGACTTTTCCTGTACCAAAAGCAAATGCAGCATTCGTTTTGTTTTTCGATGCGTAAGAATAAGCAAACAAGGTAATGAGAAAGGCCACGGCATGTGTGGCCATATGCCAGCCATCAGCTAGTAAGGCCATAGAGCCAAAAAGTGTGCCTGCAATAATTTCCACGAGCATGGTGATTATCGTGAGAGCAAGAACATAGCGTGTGCGTTTTTCAGCATGTGGATTTATCGTGACAAAGTCATGATCTTGCTGAAGTTCTTCAATTGTGCGCTGGTGCATAGAAATCTGAGGGCAATTTTTGATGAATTGTCCGCTATGCTAACAGAACTGATGAGAGAAAATGAGCCCAAAAAAAGGGGTGAACATTTGTTCACCCCAAGGCTCAGCACGTAGACAAGAGAGAAATACAAACAAAATGCAGCTGAAATGTTGTTTGTAATTAGTATAAAGCATCAAGTGTGCCAGATTTTATTATTAATAATAATCAATAGTTTATATATTTTTGGGGTTTTGTGGATGTCGTTTATGCACATCCTTGGTGCAAACAAATGGCTGTTTGCACTTAATTCGGCCTTGGCAAGAAATAAGGAAATTTTATGCCTTTGTTCTGGTCATATTCTTATAAAAAACAAAAGGTGATTCACAGTTTTTAAATATGACTCAAAATGCATATTTTTATCGTGCAATCTCTATGCTAATGTCTTGTCAATAATAAAAATAAGATAATTTAAATATGCGTGTTTGTGCATATTTCAGATAACGGAGAGAGAAAAAATGACAGTTGGAAAAGAATGGACGGAGCAGTCTATTCAGCGAATCATTGATGGGCTTAAGCACAAGCCTGGTGCGATGCTACCCATCTTGCATGCCATTCAGAATGAAATTGGTTATATCCCTGAAAAGGCTGTTGCGCAAATTGCTGAGTCCTTATTGCAAACACGTGCAGAAGTTCATGGGGTGATCAGTTTTTATCACCACTTCAGAACGACACCTCCTGGCAAACATACAATAGAAATATGTCGTGCCGAGGCCTGTCAGGCGATGGGGTGTCGGTCCCTGGAAGCACATGCCAAACAATCCCTTGGTATTGATTACCACCAAACTACGGCGAACAGACAGTTCTCATTAGAGCCAGTATATTGTTTAGGTAACTGTGCTACCGGCCCATCTATAAGAATTGATGATGATATTCATGGTCGTGTCAGCCTGGATCGGTTTGATGAACTAGTGGCTTCCCATCAGCAAGATATGAAGGAGGTCGGCTAATGAGTCAGCGTATTTATATCCCTTGCGACACAACCGCACTCTCCTTGGGAGCCGATCAAATAGCTGAAGCTGTTCAGCAAGAAATTGAACAACGCGGCCTGGACGCGACAATTGTTCGAAATGGCAGCCGTGGCATGCTCTGGCTTGAACCGCTTGTTGAAGTAGATACTGCACAAGGCCGGGTTGGTTATGGTGCAGTTAGTGCTCAGCAAGTATCAGCCTTATTTGATACTGGCATGCTCGATGGTAATCAACAGCACGAGAGTTGCATCGGTCTGGTTGAAGAGCATCCCTTCCTTAAAAAACAACAAAGACTGACCTTTGCCCGTTCTGGCATTACCGATCCCATTTCCATCGAAGACTACATTGCTCTGGATGGTTTTAACGGTCTAAAAAATGCCATCGCAATGCAACCTCAGAATATTGTTGATGAAGTTAAAACCTCAGGCCTGCGTGGTCGTGGTGGTGCCGCTTTCCCTACAGGGATTAAGTGGCAAACCGTTTTAGATACCCCATCTGAACAAAAATATATTGTTTGTAACGCCGATGAAGGTGACTCGGGCACCTTTGCCGATCGTCTGGTGATGGAATGCGATCCTTTCATGCTCATTGAAGGCATGACCATTTCTGGTCTGGCGGTACACGCAACACAGGGTTACATCTATCTTCGTTCAGAATACCCAGTAGCCCATAAGTTACTGAACGAGGCGATCGAACGCGCTTATAAAGCCGGATATCTGGGTGAAGACATTCTCGGCTCGGGCAAACGATTTGATTTAGAGGTGCGACTGGGTGCAGGCGCTTATATCTGTGGTGAAGAGACTTCTTTATTAGACAGCCTCGAAGGCAAACGTGGTCTAGTCAGAGCCAAGCCACCATTGCCAGCAATTGTCGGTCTATTCGGACAACCGACAGTAGTGAATAACGTACTTTCATTTGCTGCTGTGCCTTACATTTTGGATAAAGGTGGTCAGTCTTATGCTGACTATGGCATGGGACGCTCTCGCGGCACATTACCTTTGCAACTGGCAGGTAATGTAAAACAAGGAGGGCTGGTTGAACTGGCTTTCGGTATCAGTCTGCGTGAATTAATGGAAGATTTTGGCGGTGGTACGCTGACCGGTAAACCATTGAAAGCGGTTCAAGTCGGTGGGCCATTAGGCGCTTATCTACCAGCAAGCCAATGGGATACACCTGTTGATTATGAAGAGTTCGCTGCCGTTGGTGCCGTATTAGGACATGGTGGTGTCGTGATGTTTGACGAAACCGTGGATATGGGAGAACAAGCCCGTTTTTCAATGGAATTTTGTAAAGTCGAGTCTTGTGGCAAATGTACGCCATGTCGAATCGGCTCCACACGTGGTGTAGAAGTGATTGACCGCATACGCAGTGGTGAAAATGCTAACGCGAATTGGGTCTTACTCGAAGACCTGTGCGAAACCATGATAGACGGCTCTCTTTGCGCTATGGGAGGAATGACACCATTCCCTGTCCAGAGCGTGATGAAATATTTCCCAGAAGAACTCAGCGCAGCGCGCTAGGAGTGACGACATGAGAATTGAAACATTTAATCCAAATAAAGACTACGGTACACCAGCTCGTGTATCGGAGACCTTAGTAACAGTAGAAATTGATGGCGTGGAAATCACGGTTCCAGAAGGAACGTCAGTGATGCGTGCCGCTTCATTAGCGAATATCAATATTCCAAAATTATGTGCCACCGACAATCTGGAATCCTTTGGTTCCTGTCGTTTATGTGCTGTTCAAATTGAAGGGCGACGTGGTTACCCAGCTTCGTGTACAACAACTGTTGATGAAGGCATGAAAGTTACCACGCAAAACAGCAAGTTAGCGAAATTACGCAGAAATGTGATGGAGCTGTACATCTCGGACCATCCTCTGGACTGTTTGACTTGCCCTGCCAACGGTAACTGTGAACTACAGGACATGGCCGGTGATGTAGGGCTGCGTGAAGTACGTTATGGCTATCAAGGTGAAAACCATCTGGATAGTGAAAAAGACAATTCCAATCCGTATTTCAGTTTTGATCCAAGCAAATGTATCGTTTGTTCACGTTGTGTTCGTGCCTGTGAAGAAGTACAGGGCACCTTCGCTTTAACCATTGATGGTCGTGGTTTTGATTCGAAAGTGGCTGCGGGTCAAGATGAAGACTTTATGGATTCAGAGTGTGTGTCTTGTGGTGCCTGTGTGCAGGCATGCCCAACGTCCACACTGATGGAAAAAAGCATTATTGAAATGGGCCAACCTGAACACAGTGTTGTCACTACATGTGCCTATTGCGGTGTCGGTTGCTCATTCAAAGCAGAAATGAAAGGCGATCAGGTTGTTCGCATGGTGCCTTATAAAGGCGGTGATGCGAACCATGGTCACTCTTGTGTAAAAGGCCGTTTTGCCTTTGGTTATGCGACACATAAAGACCGCATTAAAGCGCCAATGATTCGTGAGTCAATCACAGAGCCTTGGCAGGAAGTCAGCTGGGAAGAAGCGATTAACTTTGCAGCGACGCGTTTAAAAGATATTCAAGCGAAATATGGTCGTGAAAGTGTCGGGGGTATTACCTCATCACGTTGTACTAACGAAGAAAGTTATCTGGTTCAAAAATTAGTTCGTGCGGCGTTTGGTAATAACAACACCGATACCTGTGCACGCGTATGTCACTCACCGACTGGTTATGGTTTGAAAGTCACCATGGGTGAATCAGCGGGTACGCAGAACTTTGATTCTGTGATGAAATCTGATGTCATTATGGTTATCGGTGCTAACCCAACAGATGCGCATCCGGTGTTTGGTTCTTTAATGCGTCGTCGTCTGCGTGAAGGGGCTGATCTGATTGTGGCCGATCCACGTCATATTGATTTGCTAAAAACACCACATCTGAAAAAAGCACAGCATTTAGCCTTACGTCCTGGTTCTAACGTGGCATTGGTCAATGCAATTGCCCATGTTGTGGTCACAGAAGGCCTGGAAGACAGAGCGTTTGTTGAAAAACGTTGTGATATGGAAAGCTATGAAAAATGGCGTGAGTTCATTCGTGATGAACGTCATTCACCTGAAGCGGTTGAAGCAACAACAGGTGTTGCGGCAGACAAAGTGCGTCAAGCGGCCAGAACTTACGCGACAGCGAAGAACGGTGCGATTTACTACGGTCTTGGTGTCACCGAACATAGCCAAGGTTCAACCATGGTTATGGGTATTGCTAACCTCGCCATGGCAACGGGTAATATCGGTCGTGAAGGTGTGGGTGTTAACCCATTACGTGGTCAGAATAATGTGCAAGGTTCATGTGATATGGGCTCGTTCCCACATGAGCTGCCAGGTTATCAGCACGTTTCAGATGACACAGCACGCACACACTTCGAATCAGTCTGGGGTGTGAAACTGGATAATGAGCCAGGCCTGCGTATTCCAAACATGTTTGATTCAGCCATTGCTGGCGAATTTAAAGCCTTATATGTTCAGGGTGAGGATATTGCTCAGTCTGATCCTGGCACACAACATGTTGAAAAAGCCTTACGTTCTTTAGAGTGCTTGATTGTCCAAGATCTGTTCCTGAATGAAACAGCCAAGTTTGCTCATGTGTTATTGCCGGGCTCTTCATTCCTGGAGAAAAACGGTACCTTTACGAATGCGGAGCGTCGTATCAACCGTGTACGTAAAGTGATGCCTGCATTAGCCGGTAAGGAAGACTGGGAAATCACAGTCGATTTATCGAATGCTCTGGGTTATCCAATGCATTACAACCATCCATCAGAAATTATGGATGAAATTGCCTCGCTGACACCAACCTTTACCGGTGTGAACTATGATCGTCTTGACGAGTTGGGCAGTATTCAATGGCCATGTAATGATGAAAATCCAGTCGGTATGCCAACCATGCATGTGGATGACTTCCCGATTGGTAAAGGTCGTTTCAGTGTCACAGAGTATGTAGCAACGGATGAACGTACTAACAGTCGTTTCCCATTATTACTGACGACAGGTCGTATCTTGTCTCAATACAATGTGGGCGCTCAAACACGTCGTACAGAGAATCAGGCCTGGCATGATGAGGATGTGTTGGATATTCATCCATCTGATGCTGAAGTGCGTGGTATTAAGGAAAACGATTGGTTAGGTATCACCAGCCGGGCCGGACAAACGGTATTGCGTGCTCGCATTACCGATAAAGTCCTACCGGGCGTCGTGTACACCACATTCCATCATCCTGGAAGTGGTGCCAACGTCATTACCACTGACAACTCTGACTGGGCGACGAACTGTCCTGAATATAAAGTGACAGCCGTTCAGGTTGAGAGAGTCAGCCAACCTTCAGAGTGGCAGCAAAACTTCAAATCATTTGAAGCGTTGCAGATGAAACTACTGAAAGGGGCAGACACCGCTCATTCAGAGGTAGAAGCTGAGTAATGACAGGCGTTGATAAAACGACAGTTGATGTTGAGGTAGCCGTTCATAAAGATGAATCGGCTACCCAATATCAGCATGACGATATTGCTGTTGAAACACCTGTTGCTCTGGTTTACAACACGATTTCTCATGCGGTGATGATGGCGACACCGGCCGATTTGGCTGACTTTGCTCTGGGGTTTAGTTTGACCGAGGATATTGTGGATAACGCCGAACAGGTCAGCCATATTCATGTGCAGTCAAACAGTAATGGCATCAGCGTTCGTTTGATGATTGATGATGAAAAGTTTGATGCCTTACGTGAACGTCGACGCAGCTTAGTCGGCCGAACCGGCTGTGGTTTATGTGGTGTTGAATCACTCAAACAAGCTATCCGACCGATCCAGCCTGTTCAGTCGGTGCAAGTTTCAGATGATGTGATTCAGATTGGATTGAATAACATCAAACAACATCAACAGCTGCAACAAGTGACAGGGGCAACTCATGCTGCTGCCTGGTGTGATCTTGAAGGTAATATCATACTGACAAGAGAAGATGTCGGCCGACACAATGCACTCGATAAATTAATCGGTGGACATGTTAAAGCCGGCTTATCACCACACGAAGGGTTTGTATTGGTCACCAGTCGTGCCAGCTATGAGATGGTGCAAAAAGCAGCCAGTGCCGGTTTTGGTTGTCTGGTAGCGGTCTCGGCACCAACTTCACTTGCAATTGAGCAAGCCCAGCAGGTTGGTTTGAAACTGGTTGGCTTTGCCCGTTCTGGTCGTCATGTCATTTATCACGATCCGTTTACTCAACATGATCACGAAACAGCCCGCAGGGCAATGTAAGGAAAGTAACAAAATGAGTCATAGTCCGGTTGAAACTTTGATCAAAATGATTAACCAAATCGCGGCAAACAATCGCGCTTATGAAGACAAAGAGGCAGCAGAACGTGTTGCCAGTCATATCAAACGCTTTTGGGCCAGAAAAATGAAAGAAGATTTAGTGGAATATCTGGATGCCGGTGGTACTGAGCTTGATCCCATCGCGAAAGACGCGGCAGAGCAGGTGAAAAGTGGTATGCAACAAGCCGCTGCTACCAAGCAAGCTGTCTGATTGAACTTATCATCTTAAACATCAATATAAGGCCGTTAAGGCCTTATATTTTATGTAGCGATCTTATTCCTGTGTAATAGCGGCTGGCTGGCGGTTTTCATCAATATGCACATAGACAATGTCAGCTTCCGCCACCTTCATTGTTGTTTCTTTTTTTCCATCACGACGTTCAATTAATACTGTCACCTTCACCGTAATAGAAGATGTGCCAATACGCATGGTATCCGCATAAATACTGACAATATCAGCAACCAGCACAGGCGCAATAAACTGAAAATTATTGACGGCGACAGTCACAACCCGACCGCCGGCAATTCGATGAGCGTAAATCCCACCGGCGATATCACATTGTGACATTAACCAACCACCAAAAATATCACCAGCGATATTCACATCACTGGGCCTGGCCATAATCCGTAAAACTGCATGTTTATCTTGTGGTAATTCCATTGCCAATCCTTAAACGAAAAATGATTTTTATCGAGAGTTGTTATAACAAAAATACAAGGACTTCTCATGTATAGTGACTTTTACTTAGCACAGTAAATGGAGCGGATGATGAAATTAAGACAGCTTTGTATCGTCGTTATTTTCAGTTTAGTAGCTGTCCAAGCCCATGCTGAAGATAATCAATGGCCAGTGTTTGGTGGTAACCAATGGCATCAAAGACATTCACCGCTCACACAAATCAATCAAGATACGATCCAGAATTTACAACCAGCATGGCAATATCAAAGTGGTGTTAAAGCCACATTTCAGGCAACGCCGATTGTCAAAGATAAAGTCATGTATTTGTCCTTACCGTTTAACGACGTGGTGGCATTAGATGCCAAAACCGGACAACAAATATGGCGTTACCATCATGAACGAATCATATCGCGGGAAATGTGTTGTGGTCCCGCTAACCGTGGTGTTGCTGTTGATGAGTTTCGTGTTTATATGGGCACAGTAGATGGTCGGTTAATTGCGTTAGATCGCCAAACTGGCAAGCTTGCCTGGGACAGAGATGTCACGATGGGCGAGAGTGGTATTCAGGAAGATATTAATACGCTGGGAGATGAGACCAAAGGCACAGTATCGGGTAAGTCCGGTGCCGGTATCAATATGGCACCCATGGTGTACAAAGGCCAGGTCATTATTGGAATAACAGGTGTAGGTTATGGCTTACATATCGACTCGCCAGACGTTAATGCACCATTAGGTGCTGTGGTGGGCATTGCTGGTGAGTATGGACGCAGAGGATTTCTCGCTGCCTATGATGCTGATACCGGAAATCCTTTGTGGCAGTTCGATACTATTCCCGAACGCAATTGGGAAGGGGAGTTTGTTACTACAACGCCTGCAGGAGAAACCTTGCCCAGAGATATCAACAAAGAAAAAGCCATGCTGGCAGCACATCCAGATGCATGGCGTTATGGTGGTGGCTCTGCCTGGAGCACGCCAGCCATAGATGTCGATACGGATACGCTGTTTTTTGGCACCGGTAATCCATCCCCACAGATGGAAGATTCATCACGACCTGGAGATAATCTCTACACATCCTCTATCGTCGCCTTAGATGCCATGACAGGTAAAGTGAAATGGTATTTTCAACAAGTCCCCCATGATCTATGGGGATATGATGTGGCCAGTCCGCCGGTATTATTCACTGTAGACAGGGATGGCAAACAGATTAAAGCGCTGGGGCAGGCGGGAAAAACTGGTTGGTTTTATGTGTTAAATCGCAATACCGGCAAACTGTTATTCAGAAGCGAAGCTTATGTACCGCAACAGAATATGTTCAAACTGCCTAGTGAAGAGGGCACGGTTATCTACCCAGGTGTGCTTGGCGGCTCGAATTGGTCACCTGTTTCGGTTGACCAACAACGTGGACTCGCTTTTATCGCTGGTATTCACTGGCCCATAAGTTATCGCTTGCATCAAATGGATGCTAGCGATGGTGAGTCTGGGGTGAAATATTCGTCTATGTCGCCTATGAATGATGTTGAGCACTATGGTCTATTAACGGCCATGGATATCAATACTGGCCAAATTCTGTGGCAGCACAAAACACCAAATCCATTATTAGGTGGTGTGCTCAGCACGGCTGCCGGTCTCGTTTTTACTGGTGAAGGCGATGGTCGGTTATTAGCCTTTGATGCCGTCTCAGGTGAACTCTTATGGCAAGGTCACTCTGAAGCCGGTGTGAACGCCCCACCTATCAGTTATGAGATTGATGGCAAGCAGTATATTGCCGTTGCCAGTGGTGGCAATAAATTATTCGGATATACAACGGGTGATTATATGAAAGTATGGGCTTTAAAGGATTAGAGTGTCAGCGAGTTAACAGCTCGCAGCAATATTAAAAAATGGTTAAGTCTTTTTTAAGACTTGTTGACCATACTCCATCTCATTCCACATGACGTAGGTGATGAGATGACAACAGAGTCGAAAACAGACCTTGAGTTTTCAGGTAAATACGATGATACACACGCGAGAGCGTATTTTGAAAAACATCAGGATGGTTTATGGCGTCAATTATCTAATTGGCGTGATCACCAAGTGGCCAGAAAAGCCCTGAGCTTAGCTGGTGAGCCCCAGACTGTATTAGACGTACCTTGTGGTACAGGACGTTTCTGGTCCTTATTATGCGAACAACCACAACGCCAGATTTTTGCCAGTGATTACAGTCAGCATATGATCAATACTGGCATGCGCTATCGTGATAAAGCCATTACCGATCGGGTCGAAACCTTCCAATCATCGGCATTTAGTTTAGATGTGCCTGATAATTTCGTAGAAAATATTTTCTGTATTCGTCTTATTCATCACATTGGTGATGCACAAGATCGACTGGCATTGCTAAAAGAGTTTCACCGAGTCACGCAAAAAACCGTGATTATCTCGCTGTGGGTGGATGGTAACTTTAAAGCCTGGCGTCGTAAAAAGCTGGAGAAAAAACGCCATGCAAGAGATTACCAAAACCGTTTTGTGATTAATCAGCAAACGATTGAAAATGAATTCCAGCAGAGTGGTTTTAAGGTAAAAGCCGCCCTCGACTTTTTACCGAAATATGCGATGTGGCGTACTTATGTCCTTGAAAAGCAAGACTCTGTATTGGCTTAACGAATTTGTCTGGCGCGAACAGAGCGGCCTTTCACTTTGCCTTTAGCTAAGTAATTCATGGCTTGTCTAAGGGCACTTTGTTCAACGGCCACATAGCTAGACATATCGCGAATATCAATCTTGCCTATTTGCTGACCGTTTAAACCGGCATCACCCGTCAATGCACCTAAAATATCACCAGGCCGTATTTTATTTTTACGACCACTATCCAGTTGGATGGTGGTCATTTTGCCTTGTAGTGTGAAGCCTGAGTCTGGCTTGAGTTTTGATATGTTGCCGTAATTCACTGGTTCGGACTTATAGTTTTCGATGGCGACAACACGTGGTGCATCAGCGGGTGTGACAATACTCATTGCCATGCCTTTTTCACCGGCACGACCCGTGCGGCCGATACGATGCACATACACTTCCGGATCACGTGGTAATTCATAGTTAATCACCATTTCCAGAGCGGCGATATCTAGGCCTCTGGCCGCAACATCGGTCGCCACCAACACTGGGCAACTATTATTGGCAAAGCGAATCAGTGCCTGATCGCGATCGCGTTGTTCAAGATCACCATGGATAGCCGCCGCTTGTATTTGTTGGCTGGATAACCACTGAGCCACTTCATCACACTGCTTTTTGGTATGACAAAAGATAACTGCATTATTCGGTTTATAGTGTTGAATCAGCTTGATTAGCGTCTCATCACGTGCATGTTTATTAACATCAAAAAACAGCTGTTCAATAACGTCTTGCTTATGTTCAGAGACAACCTTTACTGATACTGGTGACGTTTGGATGGATTCACTCATCTGCTGAATCGTGTCAGGATAGGTGGCAGAGAACAGAGCGGTCTGACGCGATTCTGGTGTTTGATCAATGATGTGGTGAATCACTTCAGCAAAGCCCATATCCAACATACGATCCGCTTCATCGAGAACCAGCACTTTCAGTTGATCTAACTTTAAACAGTTTTTGCTATGTAAGTCATTTACCCGGCCCGGCGTGCCGACGACGATATGTGTGCCATGTTCTAATGACGCAATTTGTGGACCGATAGGTTTACCACCGCATAAGGTGGTAACTTTAATATTCGGCATTAAACGCGCGAGCTTTCGTAATTCGGTAGTGATTTGTTCTGCCAGCTCGCGGGTTGGGCTTAATATCAATGCCTGCACCCCAAAAAAACGTGGGTTGATGCTGTTGAGTACGCTGATACCAAACGCCGCCGTTTTACCGCTACCAGTTTTTGCCTGAGCGACCACATCGCGGCCTTTTAATAACCAGGGTAAGGTTTCTGCCTGAATGGCTGTCATGCTGTCATAACCTAAAGAGGTTAATGCATCCAGTTGCGGCTGAGATAAGGGGAGAGACGAAAAAGCGGTATCTGACATAGGAACTCAATTAATAATCACGAATATGCGTGATGGCTGTTCAGCGGATATGAAAATAAGACCTAGCATTGTTCCGCAATCAAGACTGAACTTCTTAAAGGGAGAGAGATAAACTCAGGGAGCTAGTAGTCCTTTGAATATAGGAAAGAATTATACCTTGCTCACCCGTGCAAAGCGACATAACACTTCGTCTTCATCTCAGAAAGGCGTTAAGGATTTTGTTCAGCGAGTTTTTCGGCTAATGATAATAAGGTGGTGGTCTGTTTTTTGATCAGTTCAGAAATATCGGGATCGAGTTGTTTCAACCATCTTTCCGGAATCGCTCCCACACCATATTTCGCGCCGGCTAACATACCGGCGAGAGCACCGACGGTATTAGCATCTCCCCCCATATTCACCGTCTTAGTGATACAGTCTTCCAGACTATTGGTCGTATGAAAAAAGTGCAGCACGGTTTGTATCGTATCAACGATATAACCAGAGCTATGCCCAGGGTAGGGTGAGAAAGTAAACTGGGGCTCTTTTTCAATGAATTCAGCAATTGTTTCTTCGGCCAAATCAGTTTCTTGGCGAATTAAGTGTTTTACCAAATAGCCCAGCATCTGACTGGCTCGGTCAGAAAGGCTATTGTGATGAGTAAAATGATTTTGTTCACACAGCCAGCTCTCAAACGCCTCATCCTGATATAGACAAATCAAAGCCAGAGGCAATATGCGGCTACAGGCACCATTACCCGCATCGTGATCATCATAAGGCGCCATCAAGTCACCGGTATTTTTATAACGACGAATACCTCGAAGGACGGCTTCGCTGATGTCAGTCGGATGTTTGCTCAACCACACCACAAAGTAGTCAGCCACCACTTTAATATCCCAGCCTTGAGCATCAATAATCGCCTGACTGAGTGTGAGTGTCATCTCGGTGGCATCCGTTACATGACCCTGTGGTAAACCTAACCAGCCACCACCGGTAATATCTTTATGAAGGCCGTAAGTCTCGTGAATTTGTTCCGGGGTCATAAATTCTAAGGTGGCACCCAGCGCATCACCGCAGGCAAAACCAAGATAGGCGCCTAAGGCTCTTTCGTAGAGAGAAGATGCGGTTATGGTTGTATCTGAGTTCATTGCTATTGAGCCTCAATTATCCATTGTCGAGTAGGTCTGAACATTTATGTGTTCCGAAAAGCTGTCGGCAATGATAAAACTGAGCATTCACCCTCACATTGATCCTGATCATGAATGGTGTAAAACGAATGATATTTATTTAAGTGGGAAGGGCTGAATAGTTAGAACTACAGTCTTTATTATTCAATAATGGCGGCAGATTTAATTTGTGCCCAGACCTCATCACCGACAGAGACACCAAGGTGATGAAACGAACGTGAGGTAAGACGACACAGTAAATAGTTCGCACCTACCTTGAGTCGAACCAATAAAATGGCCGGGTGATCGCCTTGGCTGACTTCTTCGATACGGGCACGTAAGGTATTGGCAATGCTGGAATCTTCATCAGGAGATAGAGTGAGACTGACATCTCGCGCCAGCACTTGCAGACGCACCTGACTGCCGATAACAAAATTCATATCTCTTACCCACATCTTGCCACCATCAAATGCGGCTTCAGCAAGATGCCATTCGCTCTGGATCTGCTCAATCTTAGCTTCAATAATCACACTGGCCTGCTCATCTAGTTGTGACGATAAATCCAGCCGGGAAAGGGTGTGATTAAGTGCACCTGAAGCCTCAACCTGACCTTCTTTCAGCAATACAATATGATCGGCTAATCGTGCGACTTCTGTGGGGGAATGGCTGACATAAATCACCGGCATTTTTAAGGTGTCATGAAGCTTTTCTAAAAAAGGCAAAAACTCACGTTTTCTGGCTACATCGAGTGCAGCTAAAGGTTCATCCATTAATAACAGTTTTGGGTTCACTGCCAGACTTCGTGCAATGGCGACCCGTTGTTTTTCACCGCCCGATAATTTGGCCGGTTTACGATCCAGTAAATGTTCAATGCCTAATAAAGCAATGGTTTTATCCAGAGGAAAGTCGGTATTGCTTTGTTTTCTACGTTTAAAAGCATAATTCAAATTGGCCATCACAGTCATATGAGGGAATAAGGCCGACTCCTGAAATACATAAGCAATTGGGCGCTGGTGGGGTGGGACAAAGATGTTGTCATCCTGCCAGACATCGCCATTAAACACGAACTTGCCTTGGGCTTTTTCCAGACCCGCCATACAACGCAGAATGGTCGATTTCCCCGAGCCAGATGGACCAAACAAAGCAGTGACACCCTGAGCAGGTATGCTCAAGTCAACATTCAGCGTAAAGCCTGGATGCTGAAGATAAAAGCGGGTTTCGATGCCAGACTTGCTCATGCGGGTTTTCTTTTATTAGGGTTAAACAGGTAGAGCAATAACAAGGTGACAAATGAAAACGCGATCATAATCGCCGATAGCTCCCAAGCCTGGTCATATTCTAAGGCTTCGACGTAGTCATAAATCTGCACAGACACAACCCGCGTCACGTCAGGAATATTGCCGCCAATCATTAACACCACACCAAATTCACCGACTGTATGAGCAAAGCCCAGAATGCCACCGGTTAAGAATCCGGGTAGTGCAAGCGGTAAGGCAATAGTGAAAAAGCGATCTAACGGGCTGGCACCTAGCGTGGCAGCGGCTTCCAGATAATGCTCATTAATATTTTCAAAAGCCAGCTGTATCGGTTGCACGACAAAAGGCAGGGAATAAAAAATAGAGGCAATCACTAGCCCGCTAAAGGTAAAAGGCAAGGTGCCCAAGCCAAGTGCCTGAGTTAATTGACCCACCGGCCCTTCAGGGCCCATGGCCACTAATAAATAAAAGCCAATAACCGATGGCGGTAATACAATCGGCATCGCCACCAATGCCTCAATAGCGACTTTGGCACGACAACGGGTGCGAGCGAGCCACCACGCGATAGGTGTGCTGATCAATAACAGCAAAACGGTCACAATACTGGCCAGTTTTGCCGTGAGTAAGATGGCAGCTAGATTCGCGTCGCTAAACATGATGCTTTACGTTAACCCGTGCTCAATGTGAATAACCATAGGATTCGATAATCGCCAGGGCTTTGTCTGATTTAAGGTAGTCGAGCAGGGCCTTTGCAGCATCATTGTATTCCGCTTTTTTGAGTAATACCGCATCCTGACGAATAGGTGAGTAGAGGTCTTTAGGCACAATCCAACCTGAGCCTGAACCTAGCTTGCCTTGTTTCATTACTTGCGACAAAGCCACAAAACCCAGTTGAGCATTATGTGTAGCAACAAATTGATAGGCTTGGGCAATGTTTTCTCCCATCACGATTTTGTTGGCGACATCGTCGTAAACACCCAGATTATTTAATGTCTCGACAGCAGCTAAGCCATAAGGTGCAAGCTTGGGATTAGCTAAAGACAAATGTTTAAACTGACCTGTCCTCAATACATCTGGACTTTGGCTATCCACAAAATCTGCTTTGGGTGACCATAAAATCAATCCACCCTGAGCATAGGTAAAACGGCTGTCTTTAACGCTAAGCCCATCTTCTTCAAGGGCGAGAGGTTTAGCTGCATCGGCGGAAAGAAACACATCAAAAGGGGCACCATTTTTTATCTGGGCAAAAAACTTACCGGATGAAGCAAAAGACAATACCGTGTTATTCCCCGTCTCTTTATCAAAGGCAGCCGCAATTTCCTGCATAGGTTCGGTGAAATTAGCCGCTACTGCCACCATCACGGTTTGCGCCTGTACGCTGCTCATGGCAAATAAACAAAAAAGGGCAGTGAGAAGTTTTTGTATTGTTGTCATTGTGTAATCTCAGTTTTAATTGGCTACAGCAAGGATCACGTTGGACGCTTTAATTAATGCCGTGACTTGTGTGTCTGGTTTAAGGTCCAATTCATGAGCACTGTCATTGGTGATCGTGGCAGCCAGTGTTTTGCCCCCGTTGAGTTCAATAATGACTTCTGTATTGATCGCGCCCTCATGACAGCGTGCAACTTTGCCTGTGAGTTTATTGCGAGCACTGGTTTTTAGCTGATGTTCTAGGGTCAGAATCACCCATGAAGCCTTAATCATCGCGTAGGCTTCTGTTCCTTGTTTAAGTTCAAGATGCTCGAGACTGTCCGACGTAATATTGGCGACAATTTCATCATCACCGCCGATATCCAAAATCACTTCGTTTGAAATCTCGCCTTGTTTGATCGTTTTCACTTTGCCAAGAAACTGATTACGGGCACTGGTTTTCAAATCAAATCTCCTGATGAGCTGATAGTAAGCATCAAAGTCATCAACGACCTCGTTTAATTGATGCAGAACACGCTCACGTTCTTCATCCACCCGCCGATACGTGCTGACCAATCGACGGCCATGATCAGTCAATTTGGCTCCACCACCATCACGACCCCCTTTGCGTCTTTCCACCAAAGGGCTCTCAGTCATATTGTTAATGGCTTCAACAGCATCCCATGCCGTTTTATAAGTCATACCTAATGCTGTGGCAGCGGCACGAATTGAGCCTGTCACATCAATCTGTTCCAGCAACGCCATATGATCGTATTTACGACCACGACTGAATAAAGCCGCTGTGGTTTCTGCATGTTGTTCAGTCATATGGTTTTTATTGTCTCTAAATGTCGATAGTAAGTAACACTATATATCGGTATGGTAAACACTACAATCTCAGCTTTAATGCATTGCGTGATTTGTGATTGGTTCAAAAATGAGAGAACTAAAAATGACGTGCTTCTCTACAGTAGTGCAGAGAGTAATTACTGATACATTATCAGCACGCTGTAACAGGAAGCCTTCCGTCAATGGAAGAAATTTGAAGTGTATGAAAAAAATGATTATTGCTTATGTTAAGCGAGTTCGCATCAAGTTTTTATCATCAAATGCTTTCGAATGTTGCTCAACAATTAAAACTATGGAATATTGACCTAATATCAATAGATTGCATTGCGATTTAAACATCAGTTCGTAAAGGATTTAAAGGAACATAGAAATGGAACATTCAATATGAATATCGCTTTTTCTCCGAAATACTCTGACTTCCAAGAGAATCAAAATATGGCTCCATTTTTCCAGTCTGTTTCAACTTTTTGGCTCTACTTCTCAAAAAAATTAATCGCGTTTTATTAAAAATAAAAATATTGGAAGTGTAGGGTCGGAATTATGAAGCGACTTTTTTATATTTATTATGAAGTCAAAGGCTTCATAAAAGACACTGTTAGTTGCTAAGGCAAGCTATGTGACTATCTCACAGGGTTCTGAGAATTCAAATATCTATATTCGGTGTTGGAAATTTATTAAATTTTATGAAAAGTATTAACTTATTATCTCTTTCTCAGGCTCATGAGTCATTAGCTCCTGACGAGTACAAGTCATTCAGACAGCACTATGAAATAGATATTGATGATGCAGAGTTGGGTGATATAAAAGTATTGATAAACGAGATGTTATCTCTGTTGTCATTTGTCAACATTTACAATGATTTTTATGTGGGCTATAAAATACAACACATAAGCAAAGAGTTTGACTTGCTCCGCTTTGGGTCAAATTACATAGTAAATGTTGAGATTAAGAATGAAAGCACTGAAGAAAAGATAAAAAATCAGTTAACGAGAAACAAATATTATCTTCAACATATTAATAAAGTCATCCACAACTATTGTTTTGTTGCTTCAAGTAAGGTTTTATATCAATTGAACTCTTCGGGTGATATCGAAACCGTACCATTAGAATCGCTAGTCCAGTTGTTGACTAGTCAAAATTTAATTAAGCTCGAAAGCCCTGATGTTCTTTTCAACCCATCTGACTATCTGGTCTCTCCATTCAATTCAACGACCAAGTTTCTAGCTGGGCAGTATTTTCTGACTGGACAGCAAGAGACAATAAAAAATCAAATTACTAAAAACATCACGAGCCCTTCAGCCTCTGTTATTTCACTAACTGGAGGAGCAGGCACAGGAAAAACTTTGTTGATATACGATATTGTAAAGTCTCGTATGGGGGCTATGAAAACAGTAGTTGTGCATTGTGGGCAGTTGAATGATGGACACCAAAGGCTAATCAACTCAGGCTGGCATATCGTCTCAATAAGAGATTTTAGAAATTATGATTTGATTAATGTCGATCTAGTTGTAGTCGATGAAACACAACGAATATACGCAAATCAGTTCGATCAGTTAATAGTAGAAGCAGCGTCGAAAAATACCCATTGTATTTTTTCATACGACAGGCAGCAAACACTATCAAGGTCTGAAGCGCACACAAATATTGAAGGCAAGATTAATTCTATTGTTGGTGCTTACAAATATAGCTTGTCGGACAAAATAAGGACAAACAAAGAGATTGCGAATTTCATTAAAATGCTATTCGATAATAAAAGAAACAATATAACTGTATCGAATTCTGGGAATATTGACTTCGATTACTTTACCGACTCATCAAATGTTAAAAGTTACATCTCCCTGATAAGTAGTGAGGGCTGGGAGGTTCTACGGTTGACGCCATCTCAATATAACAATGAACATCATGAGTCATATTCTGAAGTTACTAGTAAGAATTCACATCGGGTCATTGGCCAAGAGTTTGACAATGTTGCAGTGGTAATAGATGAATACTTCTCTTATGGAGCTGATGGAAAGCTAATCTATACTTCAAGAACATACTATGATTCAGTGAAAATGTTATTTCAAAATATAACTAGAACTAGAAAAAAGCTAAAACTGATAATAATAGGAAATAGACAGATTCTAAACCGGTGTTTGTCAGTTATGAAATAAGCCTCGAATGAGGCAACTAACAAGGCGCTGCTGTCGGACAATTTCTCCTGCGCTCCAAAATTGCCGCAGAGCGCGGCGTTAGCTATATAAAGAAAGGAGCCTGAAAACCGGGACTTCCCCAGTTTTACCTGGGGAAATGTTCTCTACCTGTCCCCCCCATGACATTATTGGTGGAGGGGCCCGGGGTTGCTCTTTTATGGCGATGATCATCAACACGAACGAATGAAGACTACTACTTATGCACAGAGATGTATAGATGACAACACTCTTTTCATGGACGGGTATCGATACACATGGCCCTGCATCGATTTATATTGCTAGTGATAGCCGAATTTCTTGGGAAAAAAATGCTACTTGGGACGTGGGCCGGAAGTTGTTTGCTTCAAGAAATTTCCCTGAAGTGTTTGGCTATTGTGGCTCAGTCTCTTTCCCTATACAGATAATAGGTCAACTAATTGAGCACATTGATGAGGGACTATTGTTCAGTGAGAGCGATTCCGTCGAAATAAAAATTGAGAAAGTCAGGGGCGAGATTGAAAAGAGCCTTAATTTGATGCCCAAACCTCAAAGAGGAACGTGTCAAATATTATATGCGACTCGACTGGGTAATAGAATGCGGTCTAGCTTTCATGCCGCCAAGATTAAGGTGGCTCATGAAAGGGTTTCTATCGAAGAAATTGAATTACCTGAAAAGTCTGGGTTAATTGCAAGCTCTGGTAGTGGAAAGGCTTCTTTAAATACATGGAATGAAGAATGGATTGGAAAACCTAACCAAGACCCTCATCAATCAGGAAGAACCAGTAGAAATGTTTTTAGTGCATTTTGCGATTCACTTGGATCTAGGGAGGATCCATACAGTGGGGGAGCACCACAACTTGTCGGCATCTATCGGGAAGGCCCATCAAAGAATTTTGGTGTAATACATAGAGGAAAGCGATATCTTTATGGAGTTGAAGTGGCTTCTTCGAATGGTTTGAACTCAATTGAATGGCGAAACGAATTATTCGAAAGATGCTGCGGTGAAACTATGGAAGTTTTAAAAAAAGCGCAGCGTCAGCCAAAATTAAGAGAAATAAGGAACCCATAGCTAACAAGGCACTGCAAACTGCCGCTGAGCTTGGCGTTATAAGCCTTATGTAGCTTCTCTTCCAAACTTCAAATGTTAACGTAGTTAGATATGACCGACTTGATTCATGTTACAAGCCCAGAACGTGCCCTTAACATCATAAGAGAGGGAGCATACATAACTGATAATAATCCAGGTCACTACGATGCTGGAATGAACTTTCTAGGTGTGCTTGGAGAGTATGCGAATACACAACCCACCAGGGGGGCCAAAATTCATTTCAAATGGCATGGAGAAGTTTCCGATCCACTACCTTATGATGCCTACAATTATCACACATCAAGGGGTCAGCCAACTTGATTTGGGGTGTTATGTTCATTGAAGATGAAACTTCTTACTAAACTACTTTATAAACGAATTGGAGAGAGTGTCCTACTGTCATGGGAGGTACCTTCTGAATTTTGGAAATGGTATAAAACTCTATTTTCTAAAAGGCCTTTGTGGAAGAGGGTCTTAATTTTAGCGTCCTTATTTGTTATGGGGATGCTCCTTCCCTTTTTTCTAGAAGCTGTCGCTTTCTTAGTTTTCGAAAACACCGATGTGGATATTTACTTAAGCATCATTAGTGGCTTCTTATTTATGCTTATGTTTCCTGCCGGCGACTACTTTGGAAAATTTATAAAGAAATATGTTTTTATCACTACAAAAGGAATTCGTGTAAACGACTATGAGCCGTTCGCCACATCTGGAATAGAAGAGTTTAATATTCAAAAGGTTAAGTTCGATGGGACCTTGATTCGAGTGCTTATCATGACTCACGAAATTAATGGTCGCATATTATTAGGTGTGTCAGATGGTGTTTCTGACCAAGAAATTTTCGATTGCTTTTCAAAATTTTCTAAGCTCAACGACAAATTGAGCTACGATGGAAAACAGAATCAATAGAATCAAAGGCTCAGCCAATTTGATTATTTTCTAAAGTCAATAGGGTCAAAATGTTTGGTTTTCAGTGATTTAGTTGAAAGTTATCTGCATATTTTTTTGAACGGTGATGTTAAGCCTTTTTGCCATGCGAATAAGGTTTGAGCGATCCATCTGAAGCTGTTTGGCGGCCATTGCCCAGTTACCATCGGTTTGTTGCAATGTGTGGGCGATGACTCTTTTCTGAAAGGCTTCGGTCGCCGCTTTTAAACTCATATTGGGCAGGCTGTTAGATGGGTTAGTATCCAGCTCAGTTAAGTTGCCTATGGGTTTATCAGACGTGATTTCAAGTAACTCAGAAGTGAGTGACACAATCGCCTGATGAGGTGAGTTGGCTTTTGCTCTCAATGCTGCTCGGCTGATCACATGTTCTAGTTCACGCACATTGCCGGGCCAGGAATAATTGAGCAGGCTGGTGTTGGCTTCTGACGTTAATCGGAGCTGGCGGATATTCAATTGGCGACTGATACGTTCGAGAAAATACCCAGCCAGCAGCAATACATCCTCTCCACGATCTTTCAGGCTGGGAAGGTGGATTGGGTACACCATCAGACGGTGATAAAGATCGGAGCGGAACTGTTCATTCTCGACTTCTTTTTCCAGATTCCTATTAGTGGCAGCAATTATGCGTACATCCACATGTTCGACTTTATCTTGGCCAACAGGTTGAATCTCACCTGATTGCAATACCCGTAATAATTTGCTCTGTGTGCTGAGCGGTAATTCACCCACCTCATCCAGAAATAAGGTGCCACCATTTGCCAGCTGAAACTTACCGGCACGTGCTTTATCTGCACCGGTAAATGCGCCTTTGGTGTGGCCAAATAACTCACTTTCAACCAACGACTCTGGCAGGGAAGCACAGTTTAAATAGACCAGTGGTGCCGTTTTACGCTCTGAAAGTTGATGAATTTTCCTGGCAACCAACTCTTTACCCACACCCGTTTCACCGGTGATCAGCACCGTAAAATTGGAGCCAGACACCAGCTCGATATTGTTTTTCAGCGTTTGCATGACAGGGCTTTGCCCAATAATCTCGCCGCCGTCTTTTAATAAGGCTTCCTGGGTTAACTCTTTGACCACTTCCTGGGCATGATGGGCACTGAGTTCCAGTTTTTTGAACTCTAATGCCGTTTTTAAAGTAGCAGCGGATAAAGCGGTGATTAATTCCAGCGTTTTTAATTCGATGTCATCAAAAGCATGCGGTTTAAAGCTATCTAAAGTGACAACACCAATAAGCTGATTGTCTGAATACAGGGGTAAGCCCATACAGGAATGAATCGGTAAGTTACCTAATTGAGATACCAACAAACCATCATAGGGATCGGGTAAATCACAGTCGTTAGCAAATAACAGAGGTTTGTTTGACTCACAAATGCGCTGCAGCCTCGGGTGTTCTGCAAGTAAAAAGCGCCTACCTAATACGTCAGACGATAATCCCTGCATGGCCAGAGGTGTCAGCATGCCATCACGAAAGCCGAGTAATACCACAGCATCACAGGATATGGCTTTTCTTATCGAGCCTAACAGGCGATCAAACCGATCTCCGGTATTTAAGCTGTTGGCTAAGTCTAGGGCGACTTCCACTAAAAGGTGGTGGCTGTTTAATGACATTGTGCTGTTCTTTTTAATCAGGTTATAAAAACATGAATAGGTCATTATGACTCTATTTTGTGTAGGTCATAAAGACACAAGTGATGAAGTATAACTGACTAAGTGATTGAATTATATAAGCAGGCGTGTCTGGCATAGCTTCTGCAATGTGTGAGTAGTAATACATAAAAACAGCACAGCGAGGACAACATGTTAGATACACAAACTATTCAAATCGTTAAAAGCACTATTCCCTTACTGGAAGGGGCAGGCACAGCGGTCACTGATCATTTTTATCAGCGTATGTTTACTGCCAATCCAGAGCTAAAAGATATCTTTAATTTAAGCAATCAAAAAAGCGGTCGTCAGCAATTTGCTTTGTTTAGCGCGGTTGCAGCTTATGCCAAATACATTGATAACCTGGGTGAGCTAGGCGAGTTGGTCGAGCGAATCGCACAGAAACACACCAGTTTTGATATTCAGCCTGAGCAATATCAGATTGTCGGTCATCACCTGATTGAAACCTTAAGAGAGCTAGCGCCAGATGACTTCACTGATGACGTCGCTGAAGCTTGGATAAAAGCCTATCAGTTATTGGCTACCGTATTAATCGATCGCGAAAAAACGCTTTATCAACACAGCAGAGAAGAGCAGGGTGGTTGGACCGGACCTAGAGCGTTTCGGGTCAAAGACAAAATCAAAGAGTCTGAGTTAGTGACCAGCTTTATTTTTGAACCGGTGGATGGGCAGCCGATAAGACAGTACCAGCCGGGCCAGTATATTGCCGTCAGAGTGAAGCCTGATGATGCCGAGCATATTGAGATTCGCCAATATTCACTTTCAGATAAATATCACCCTGATCATTACCGCATTAGTGTGAAGCGTGAAAGTTCTCCAATCAAAGGCATGGTGTCTAATCATCTGCATGATGCGGTGGAAGTGGGCGATACAGTCGAATTAATGCCACCGGCGGGGGCTTTCTTTTTAACCAAGACTAGCCGATCGGTGATGTTGATTTCTGGCGGAGTTGGCTTAACGCCAATGATGTCTATGCTGGAGACTTTAGTCAGTGATGAAGACTACCAGCACGATATCTTCTTTTTACATACCTGCAAAAATGCTCAGCAACATTCATTCAAGCCGCGTTTGGCAGAATTGAAACAGACTCACTCGAATCTGCATGATTTTTATTGGTATAGCGAAGAAGCGAATGTCTCAGAAGATATTCATACTGGTTTGATGGATATCAACCTGCTCAGAGACAAAGTCGATTTCGACAATGTTGACGTGTATCTGTGTGGGCCATTGGAGTTCATGCGCTTTGTTCGCCTGCAATTGCATGTGAATGGTGTGCCATCAGAGCACATACATTTTGAAACATTCGGTCCGCATGACGATATTATTTAACCCCAAGCAACAGCCGAGCCCGAAAGGGCTCGCTGTTTTATCTTTTGGTATCTGTTTATGACTATAAAATCTTGCCGAGCATTGTTTTCACAGCCTGTGTTTGATCTCGCTTTCAGGCCATTGTTTTTACTGGCGAGTCTATTTGGCATCATCGCTTTGCTGTATTGGGGCGGTGTCTGGAATGGATGGATAAATCCGAGTCATGCCTTACCCGCCGCACTCTGGCACGGTCATGAAATGATGTTTGGTTTTGTCGGTGCGGTGTTGGTTGTCTTTTTATTAACGGCCGTACAAACCTGGACAGGTTTACGCTCCATTCATGGTCTGCAATGTGCATTATTAGTAGGGTGTTGGCTTGTTGGGCGTATTGCGATGTGGCCAGGAGTCGGCTTGCCATCATGGTTAGTGATATTGCTGGATAGCAGTTTCTTTATATATGCCGGACTATTCCTGGCTAAGTTGATTTATCAAAAGAAACAAAAGCGTAATTATTTTGCTGTGGTGGTGTTGCTGCTGCTGATTTTCACCAATGTTAACTTTCATCTATCTAGTCAGGCGCAGCAGTTTGAAACAGCAAGTAACAGTCTTTATTCAGCCGTATTTCTGATTACGCTGATGATGGCAGTCATCGGTGGCCGTGTTATTCCGATGTTTACGGCTAATGCCACTCAGATCCCAGCCAGACCTCGACGGCTATGGTTGGACAGGGCTGCGTTGTTTTCTATTTGGTTAATTGTGGCGGTGTTTTTCCTGCAATTACAAACATGGATACCTGCTGGTGTTCTGGCGGTAATGCTGTTGATAGCGGCATCTCTCACAGCCATAAGGTGTGCCTGCTGGCGGTTTTTCACCACCTTATCTCACCCTCTATTATGGTCATTACACCTGAGTTACTGGTGTATTCCTCTTGGCTTGTGTTTACTGGCCTACCATTATGCCGGCGGTCATGTGAGCATGAATGATGCTTTGCATGTGTTAACTGTCGGCGGCATGGGCGGGCTTATTTTAAGCATGATGTCACGAGTCTCACTCGGCCATACCGGCAGACCGATTATTGCGTCTTCAAAGATTAAAATCGCTTTTATCTGTGTGCTGATAGCCGGCTTAGTCAGAGCGCTGATGTTTAGCGTATTTTCAGCCAGTTTATTGAGTCTATGGCTCAGTATCCTGCTATGGGTGTTGGCATACAGTATTTTTCTGTATCAATACACACCGATTTTATTAGCTGAAAGGAAAGGTTGAGCTCGATAAAACCTGTCGCTATATGAGGATGATTTAAATAGGTATAATTTATGCCTATTTTCTATCCCGTTACTTTAAATTATGACGCATGCTTTAAAACGACTCATGCTATGGCTGGGGATTGAGAAAAACAGAACCAGCCATAGCGAAAAAGTGATCTCAGCATTCGGGGCAATGGTCGGTATTCTCGTGACCATCCTGATGACAAAATGGCTGTCACAGCATATTGCAATCAGTGCGGGTTCAGAGTTATTGATTATTGCCTCTTTCGGTGCCACCGCCGTACTGGTGTTTGCTGTTCCTCATGGTGCCTTATCACAACCATGGCAAGTGATTGCAGGTCATCTAATTTCTGCCGCTGTGGGCGTCACCTCCCAATATCTTCTTGGTGCAACACCATTAGCAGCCGCTATTGCCGTGGGTTTGGCGGTGGGGCTAATGTATTACACGCGCTGCATCCATCCACCCGGTGGTGCCACTGCATTAAATGCCGTTCTGGGCGGAGCAGGTATCACACAACTGGGCTACAGCTATTTGCTTTTCCCTGTATTGATGAATGTCATCGCCATCTTGCTAGTGGCGATTATGTTTAATGCCTTATTTCACTGGCGACGCTACCCAGTGCATTTATCCAGACTTGTTACGGAACCTGTTCAATTAGAGGTGCCATCCGAAGACGTCTCTCTGACCACCGAAGATTTTAATGCCGCTATTCGTGAGCTGGATTCCTTCGTGGATTTAACTGAAGAAGGCTTAAGTGAACTCCTCGAAAAAGCCAAACAAAATGCCTTACTGCATATCGAGCATCCAGAAAAAATCAGCACAGGCAAGTTTTACAGCAATGGCAAAATTGGTCACACATGGGCCGTTCGCCGCGTGATCGACGAAGGCAAAGAGGGCAGTAAAAATGATGTGGTTATCTACAAAAATGTAGCGGGTAATGACCTATACAACACCGGCATGCTGGAACGCGAAGCTTTTCGTCAATGGGCCAAATTTGAAGTCTACGAACAAAATGGTCGCTGGTTGAGGTTAAACTAGCGAACATTACATATTTATCACTCGATCCTTCTGAATGTTGCTCAACAACTAAAACTATGGAATATTGACCTAATATCAATAGATTGCATTGTGATTTAAACATCTGTTCGTAAAGGACTTAAATGAACATAGAAATGGATATTTCAATATGAGCTTCGCTTTTTCTCAGAGACATACTGATTTCCAAGATAACTGCAAGCTGGCCTTATTTTTCCGTCAAGGTTTAAGCTTTTGGCCTCATAATTCTTTGAAGAAGAAATTACTTTCATTAATAATCAAAAAGTTAGAATTATTGAAAATGAATTATAAGGCCGCCTGTTTAATATTTATTATGTGGTCAGTGGCCTCATAAAACATACTATTAAAGGTAAAATCAACCAAGGAGTATCCATGGAAGAAACTGATAAGAAAGTATGCGGCATCATTATGCCAATTTCGTCGATTGATGGCTGCTCCGAATCTCACTGGGGAGATGTTTTATCAATACTTAGTGAGGCCATTTCTGATGCCGAATATGAGCCTAATCTAGTAAGCAACTCGGATGATGTTGGGGTCATTCAAAAAAGAATAGTGCAAAACCTTTATGAAAACCCGATAGTTGTTTGCGATGTTAGTGGTAAAAATCCTAATGTAATGTTCGAGCTTGGTATGAGGCTAGCATTTGATAAACCAACTATCATCGTAAAAGATGACAAGACAAGCTATTCTTTCGATACTTCTTCTATAGAACACCTTGAATATCGTCGAGATCTAAGATTTTCAGATATTGTCGAATTTAAAAGTAAGCTCAAAGAAAAGATTATTAGAACCTATAAAAAAGCAACTGAAGATCCAGAATATACAACTTTCCTAAAGCATTTCGGCGAATTCAAAGTGGCTAAGATTGATACAAAAGAGGTGAGTGGCCAGGAACTAATTATGGATGAGTTACGCAGTATGAGAAGAAGCATTAACATGCTTGAAAGAGGATCAGTAAATCGTAAAAGGCCTAGTGGAGACATCAGCGTATGTTTAAAGCGGGTAGACGATATAGATATGGAAACAATAGCACCGGATATTTTGGATATCGAAGGTGTTAACGCCATTTCCCTGAGAAAGGTTCGTGATCACAACCACTTAGACGTTTCTACCAAAGGTGAATGCGATGAATCCCTAATTAGATCTACATTAGCTGATTTGCTACCTGAGGCTAACATACGCATATCTCGTTTGCCGAGGGCATTAAAAGACCTTTAACAAGTCAAAGTACTCGGACGCAGCATAGCTGCGCCGGTGTTTAAGGCGTTAGCTGCAAAGGATAACCATGAATATCTTTGAAGAAATAATAAAATGGCCAGTGATTGTGCAAGGAGCTTTAGGCTCAGCATTATTCTGGCTAGTTTTGCTTCTAGGACAGAAAACTGCCGTCTTCATTTCGAAGAAGATTACTGAAGATCGGGATGTGGCGACATATTTTAGTCTTTTAGCCAAAGCGGGGCCGACCCGTGAATTTCGCTTTGATGGATTGTTAACTTGTTTGTATGCGGGTTTTCATTACTTTTTAAAAGCAGCCATTATTGCCTTGGTTTCGTTAATTGTTTCACCAATTAATAATGTCATCCCAATTGTAGGCTACTTAGTGTCGCTGTACTTTTTATTTAGATCTTTATCCTATGTTCAACATTTTTCCTCCCTTGGCTCCAAAGAGGATGCGATAAAAAGATTATTGGATATTGGAAATAGATATACAGAGGATGCAGCTAACAAATAAAGGTAGTCGGACGCGTAACCGCGTCGCTACTTTTGGTGTAATATTTTGTTATTAATCAATTTTTTAGAGGTATTCCAATACTAACCATATTGGGCGTTAGGGATATTTAGGGTCAGTGTAAATACTCCCTAAATATTCTGCTCGCTGGGACTGCCAAAAAGCGCTAGCCCCATACTAAGATCGTTATGTTCTTGGAGACATAAAGTGCTAGGAAAACTATTCGGAAAGAAGAAAGAAAAACTCAAGGAGAATGAGGTTAGAATTGTTCTTCCAGAAGAGAGCTATACCCTAATTGAATACAAAAACGATAGTCTACCTTGTATAGCGGCTATTAATTCTTCTCTGTTAGATTTCGAACATCGAGATATATTCCGATGGCATTTATCCGTGATAATCGATTTTAACGAAGGAGAGATTATAGATAATGGAATGCCTTCAGAAGAAGAACGAAAAATAGTTGATCCATTCTGTGACAAATTAGATGAAGAAATAAAGGCTGGCGGCAATGCGCTTTTCTTGGTTCGAGAAACATGGAATAAAACTCGCCGATTGGTCTGGATGGTATATGACCCTGAAATTGCAAATCAACACCTTCAGTATTTAATAGAGCATTATCAATACCCTCGTCAATTTGACTATAGAATGGAGGAGGATATTGAATGGAAACAACCAGAATGGTATTTCAGAGCGGTAAGAACATAACAAGGTGGTGTTATTCGCCGCTACGCGGCTGGGACTGGCTTTAGGCTATGCTCCAAGCCAGTCTAAAATAACAAATCAATAGGGTCATACAAATCAAAGAATCAAGGGATCTGCATGATCAAGGGGGCAGCAAACTTGATTTCTTGCAATTGATTTCCAACTCACACATCTCATCAAGTTACCAAATGAAACTCATTACTGAGTTCTTAGTCAGTACTCCTCTATACATCATTTCCAACGGAGGAGAAAAAATATATGGATTATATTGGCCCAGTCAGCTCTGCTGTTATGGCCATTATCTGGCTTGTTTATTTACAGTTAATACTTAGTCAATATCGCCGAAATAATCGGCCTTATCTTATTTTCCATCATGCCCAAAATGAAAACCCTGATGCGCTGTGTATGTTAGTGAATATGGGTGAGAGACCTGTTCATGTGGTGTGTGTACAAGCCGTGATAAAAATGACGTCCGGGGAGGAGTATAAGCTTGCTGTAACAGAGTTTGAGCGCATTAATGTGACCGAGCAGGATGTGCAGCAAACTTTGCGTCAAGGGCCGTTGCTCAATGGTGGTTATCTGATTTTAGGTACGTTTCGAGACATTATTGAAAACACTCAAAATAAAATAGGTTTAAATGCTTCACTGGAAGACGTTGAATGTCTCGAGTTAAGAGCTGCGGTAATTCATGCTCCGAGTAAACACCCTGTTGGGGCGAAGCGCGCATTTGTGCTGAAGCACAATACCGGCACTTGCGTTTATCCAAAAGACATCAATACGAGACAGATGGTAAAAAGACAAGACAAGCAAGAGGTCGCGGAGTGGATTGAGTCTGAGCTACACCCACGTGAGAGTAAGGAATAGTCATGGCGATGAGTGAGGCTTAGAGAGTAATATTAATCTAATGAATGATTAGATTAAGTCATTGGCTAGCTGCAGTGATGACTTTTGTCAGGAGATAAAAATTGAATCAAGGAAGAGCAACCCTGTTTTCACACAGGCAAGTTGGCATCGCGACTTTTCTAGGTACACCGCTTTGCGGACTGAGCCTTATTGCTATTAATTATGTGCGTATTGGTCAATACGGCAAAGCCATCAGCTCGTTCATTCTTGGTATGATTTCTTTATGCATCCTGTATGTAATGAGTGCGACTGTCTTGAGTTGGGTGCCAGCGTTGATTCAATTTCTGCTTGCTGTGCTGGCGATGCACTTTATTGCCAAGCGGATGCAAGAAGCGATCTTTATTGAGAACCTCGCTTATGGTGGAAAAAAGTCAGGGCTACTCGCTCTCTGGTTTTGGTCATTTTTCACTTTAGCTTGTTACGTTATTGCCGCGCTGAGTTTGATTTATCTAATTGATACCTAGTTGTCCTCCAGATCTGTTTTGCGTGTTCAGATTGATGTGCGTGGGAGTAATCTCAATGACGGAAAACGCCAAAACCTACGTTTAAATTGGCTTTCTAGTACCAAGGTACAATTGATTGAGTTATAGAAGCGATTTATTCTGTAGCTGTAATAAATTAATTTCTCAATAAAGCCAACCTTGGTGTGAGCCAAGCACGGAAAGCTTCAGGTCTTTATAAGTTGTGAATAAAGATGGCTGAGTTGCACAATAACAAAGGCTTATGTAATGAAGTTATTTAGCAAGAATCTAGTAATCGCTCTCGGGTTGTTAATTATGGCGCCGTTGACTGCCAATGCAGCAACTGTCCACCTTGATGCAAAAACAAACACTTCTTCGAATGCTGTTGAACTCAACCTGAAAGCAGGTACTTATTCAATCAGCCCATTTAAAGATGACACATACACAGCGTGGAATGCCTGGGGTAAAGTTCAAGGTTGTGGTGCTGATGGTACAGGTTGTTCAAAAGGCTGGGTAAACAACTACTCATTCACTACACCCTCTGGAACTACTAATATCATCACTAGCGATACTGGTAGATATGCGACTGCTGATTTAGCACTGCTGAATGCACTTGGTGCAACATTTACACTGTTATCAGATGCCACTGTTCAGTTTTTTATCAATGACAGTGTATACGGAGATAATATCGGTGGTATGTCATTAAACGTATCTGCTGTGCCTATTCCTGCTGCAGCATTCTTGTTTGCTCCTGCATTATTAGGTTTCATGGGCTTACGTCGTAGAGCTCAAAAAACAGTCGCTTAATACCCAGACTGTTAAACCGATTAAAGCCGTAATGATTAAGTTCATTACGGCTTTTTTATTGCCTGACAGAAACTTATGGCAAGATGAGATGGCAAATAAACTGTTTTTTGTTGCTGAGAGAATAGTCTTTCGGCGATTGAGTAAAGAGATTGTCATTTACCCATAGAGTTAATTATATGAATATGAATCAAGCTGATGACGACTCAGGCTATGCAGAGGAAACATTAACCTTTGAGCAAACGAGGGAATTGCCAGGAAAGGTATTACTTGAGTTTGGTGCGCCTTGGTGTGGTCATTGTCAGGCAGCAAGTGCAGCTATAATCGAAGTGGTCAATGAACATAGTGAACTGCGTCATATCAAAATCTATGACGGTAAGGGTAAGCGATTGGGCCGTGGGTTTAAGGTTAAGCTATGGCCGACATTGATACTGCTAAACAATGGTCAAGAAGTGGGTCGTCTTGTGAGGCCATTACGTGCTGAAGAGGTTCATGAATTGCTGTCAAAGCTCAACTAAGCCAAACTAGTTCCAGCCCTGTCCCGACTGATTTTCTCTGAGAATAGTTATGCATAAAGACCATGTGCGGCGGTTTTATGAGGTTTTATGGAATGCTCACAACAAGGCATCCATATCTTCTATCCTATGTGATGATGTGACTTTCCGAGGATCATTGGGTGAGGAAAAACGCGGGCATGTCGGGGTCTCTGAGTATGTTGATATGGTCCATAAAGCATTGGGCAATTACACATGCATTATTGATGAGCTTGTAGAAGAAGGCGATAAAGTATTTGCCAAAATGACCTTTACTGGCATTCATCGAGATGTGTTTATGGGATATCCCCCCACACAAAAACGCTTAAGCTGGCAGGGCTCAGCTTTGTTTACTTTTAGACAAGATCTTATTTCTGATGTATGGGTGTTGGGAGATTTAAAGAGTCTGGAGGAGCAACTTCGTCATCAAGATAACCAGGACCCACTACCCAGACTATCTGAAAATAAATAGCCTGGGTATCTCGGCGTTATTCTGAAAGGGCCGTAACGATTTGTTGTGTGTTGTATTGCATCAGTTTGATATAGGTTGGAGCCGGTCCATTTTCTTCAGATAACGACTCCGGATAGAGTCTGCCGCCTGGTTTTGCCCCGGTGGCGTTAGCAATCTGCTTGATCAAACGGGTGTTATTAGAGTTTTCAAAAAAATAACGTGTTACGCCAAGCTGTTTAATCTGGTCGATGAGTTTAGCGATGGTAGCTGCTGAGGCTTCGGTTTCTGTGGATACGCCCTGGGGTGATAAGAATCTGACGCCATAGGCTTTGGTGTAATAACTAAACGCATCATGGCTGGTTAAAATGTCACGTTTATCCGTTGGCAGGCTTGTCAGCTTTGCGTGGATACTGGCATCCAGTGCCGTCAGTTTTTCTCTGTACGCTTGAGCAGCCTGTTGTATTTCATTTGTCAGATCGGGTCTGATTTGAATCAAGGCCGCCTCAATATTATTAACCCAAACTTGAACATTATCGACATCATTCCATACGTGTGGATCGGCTCTGAAGTGGCCATAGCCAGCTGTTACAGAATAGGTCTCAATACCTTTTGAAACAGCAATCGGAGCTGTGGTGGTGCCGGCGGCTTTCGCTAAACGTTGAAACCAGTTCTCTAAACCCATGCCACTTAAAAAGATGACGTCTGCGGATTTGATTAATTTTACATCACCTGGGGAGGGCTCGTAGCTATGTGGGTCACCATTAGGTGGCACGATACTGGTCACTTTTACATGCTCTCCACCTACGTTTTTGACGACATCAGCCAAAATGCCAAAGCTGGTGACAGCATTGATAGTGTTAGCGGAAGCGGATTTGATGACAAAAGTTAGGCCAATAAGAATCAGATAGGTGAATAACGGTTTGTACATAGTGAACCTTTTGTTTTGATACTAGAGTTTGTAGTGATAGAACCACTGCTTTAACACCCCTTGTGGGGCAATGCACAGAGAGACAAGATAGATAAAACTGCTGGTCAAAATAATAGTTGGTCCGGACGCCGAACCTAAGTGATAAGAAATCAGCAGACCGATAAAGCCAGATAAGGCACCACTCGATGCAGCAATGACCAGCATCATTGGCAGTGTTCTGGCCCAAAGCTGAGAGATAGCAGCGGGTAACATCATGATACCTACAGCCATAAGCGTGCCCAATGTCTGAAAACCGGCGACCAAGTTCAACACAACCAGAAATAAAAATAAGAAGTGATAAACAGGGCCATAACCACCCACGGCTTTTAAGAAGCCGGGGTCAAAGCATTCAACCACCAGTGGTCGGTAGATAATGGCTAACACAATAAGACTCAAGCTAGTTACGCCACCCACCAGATACAATGATTGGGCATCAATCGCCAGTATGGTGCCAAAGAGTACGTGTAAGAGATCAATATTTGACCCACGCATTGAGCCGATTAATACGCCCAGTGCCAGTGAGGTCAGATAAAACGTAGCAAAGCTGGCATCCTCTTTTAATATCGTGGTGCGACTGACAAAGCCTGATAGTAATGCCACGCTGATACCGGCAACCAAACCGCCAATGCCCATAGCAATCAGTGATAAGCCTCCAGCAACCAAAAAGCCTATCGCTGCGCCAGGTAACACCGCATGACTCATGGCATCACCGATAAGACTCATTCGACGTAGCAATAACAACACGCCGACGGGCCCGGCACTCAAACCCAGTGATACAGAGGCGATAAGCGCTCGTCGCATAAATCCGTAATCTGCAAAGGGTTCAATCAGTAATTGGTAACTGGTCATGGTGTTTCAACCTGATTAAACAGTGTCGGCTCAAGCTGACCAAACCAGGATTCAGACTGCTGCACTGCTTTTAATACATTGGCCGTGGTGAGCACTTCTTTGGTTGTACCCCAAGCAATAAGCTTTCTTGCCAGTAGTAATACATTGGGAAAGTAGCCTCGGATTTGTTTTAAGTCGTGCAATACGGCAATGACAGTCCGACCTTCTGTATGCCAACGCATAACCAGGGCAATCAGATCTTTTGTTGTCTGGGCATCTATGGCAGTAAAGGGTTCGTCCAATACAATCACGTCGGCATTTTGCAACAGTAAGCGAGCAAAGAGGACGCGTTGAAATTGTCCTGCAGACAGCATACTGATTGGTTGTCGTTCAAAGTCTTTCAAACCGACTGTGACTAAAGCCTCCTTGGCTTTATGGGCTAAATCCGTCGATATACCACCAAAAGGACCTGTCTGTTTCCATAAACCTAGTAAGACGGTTTCATAGACCGTGATTGGAAATTGACGATCAATATCAGCTGCCTGAGGTAAGTAACCGATGCTGCGAACCGAGATATTGTGTCGTTCAAGTGAACCTTGAGAAGGGCTAAGTTCGCCCATAATCGTTTTTAATAACGTGGATTTGCCAGCACCATTAGGCCCAGTAATAGCTGTCAGACTGCCAGGAGTAAATTTGCCAGATATCTGCTGAATAACAGGCTGATTTTCATAAGCAACACTGACATTGTTCAGTGAGATGACGGGACTGCTCATGGGAGTGATACCGCCCAGAATATCGCTGATCACAGCGCGATATTAATAAGTAGAACGACAATCAGTCTCTGATAAGCCGGCGCGCCCAAAACTGAGCCCTGAAAAAAGTGGTGTTTATTCATTTATATCAGTCATGCCTTTTTTGTTGGCTTATGCCAAGCAAACGAGATTGAATCTTGCATTACATCATTGAACGCGTAGATGCCGAGGCCGTGTTAATTAACCAGTTATTTAGCCAGTCCAGATTAGCGGTGGCGATGGTCGTTTCATCTGACATCATCCCATCAAGGGTTTGACATGCTCATGAAATGCAGCTAACTCAGTTTCTGAGACGGATTCCAATGTAGGTATTTCTGCCGTGATAGGGTTAACAGGCTTGTCATTGATGCGTAGCTCGTAATGTAAATGCGGGCCAGTAGAGCGACCTGTATTACCTGAATAGGCAATGATTTGGCCACGAGAGATTTTTTGTCCTCTGTGTACCAAAATTTTGCTTAAGTGTAGATAGCGAGTTGAATACGGGCCAAATTCTTTAATGACAAGATATTTACCGGCGTAACGATGATTGGCGACGCGTTCTACTTGGCCATCACCAGTTGAGATAATGGGAGTACCTATTGGCATGGCAAAGTCTACGCCGTTATGTGGTGATATTTTGCCTGTGATGGGATGGTGACGTTTTGGATTGAAAGGGGAGCTGATGCGGAATGTGTTCCGGGTAGGGTAACGCAGTAAAGCGGGTATCAGATTGTGTCCATCTTTATCGTAATACTGACCATCGGTATGCAGGTAGGCATTGAAGTCGATTTTCTGCCCAGCTAATCGAATAGCGGCAACATAGTTATTACCCACCGGCGTATCGTCTAGCATTTCACGTTTAATGATGACTTGAAACTGATCGTTTTTACGCAAATCGCGGCGGAAGTTAATTTTATTTCGAATGAGTTTGGTCAGCATCATGATAGTGGGATCACTGATCCCAGCATTGGCTGCAGCCAGTTAGAAACTATTGCTTATTTCCCCTTTAAGCACCACGGTTTCCCATGTTGTGGGAGCGATGGTTTCATTGTGGCTGAAATGATTGTCATCCTCTTTTTGATAAACGATAATCTTCTTGGGGCTACTGACTACAGATAATGCCGTCAGAGTGTCATCGTTGTTGAATGTAAAACCTAGATGCTGACCAGGGTGTAATACATCCATCTCCAGATAGGGCTCATCAGCCTCAAGAATGCCGTAGAGTGTCTGGATGGGAAGGCTAAAGTGTTTGAAAATGCTTTCAAGGCTATCGCCGGATTTGACTTTGTAATGGACGGTATGTGTTTGAGGTTCAGTTGTACTGACAGGTATCGATTGGGCCGGGTCGTCTGTTGCCATTGCCTTATTCGGCTCAGTGAGTTCATTTGTATCTGATGTAGAGCTAAGAGCTGGGAGAGCGACAGGCTTTGAAATGGTGATGTTTGGTGTATCGGTTATGCCCGAGCCAAGGCGCAAGACTGTCAGAATCATCATCGCCACTAAAATGACAAACAAAGCAATATAAGCTGGGGCAGAAAGGGGCCCTTTACGATGTACTTTTTTCATAGCTGAATCTTTTAAATCAATGATATTGGAATATAGTGGTGATAATCATCGATGATTATTTTGATATATCATATCACTTAAACTGAAGAATAAAAGCATTGATCATAGTCAACTTCAATCAGGGCTATCGATATTGTTGTATAGCTGCTTTGGATGCATGCAAACTTGAAAGTTCAGTACCTGAAAAAATCAATTGAAGCCGATCGCAATAACTGATCTTCAGTTGGCTTGCCTGTCTCGCTAAGTCAATAAATATAGATCAGCATACTGAAGTGACAAACTATTCTTTATGTTACAAAAGCCTGAAAGCGAGTAGTCATGGGGGCAAGAACCTTCTGGGCAATGTAACATTGCTTTATAAAAGATATATTATATCATTGCTCAATTTTTGAGCTGATGCATCACGGCTTGAATCTATTGTCGCCAGTTCTCGGAACATACAGGATCTTCAAGCCTGGAGATTATGCCGAATGCTCAGCAGAGACGCTGGAGAGATGGGGATGCCGAGTGTGTCAAAGCTGGGATCACCTATCGCTTGCCTGATGGAAAACTGGTGTATGTCCCCGAATAATAGCTATCGATTTGATGGCTGATGTTGAGTTGAGTAAAAGAGGGTAGCTTATGATTCCAAGTACCTATGACGAGTGGTATGTATGCATTGTTGATGAGTGCAAAATTGAACTTAACCAAAATTACATCAACGAACGGTTATCTATTCTGACTAATGATACGTTAGAGGAAAGTCGTATCTTCAGGAAAAAATATGGTGATAAACACTGGCGTGATGTGATTGGTTGGTTTAATCACGTTAAGCAAGAGAACGCTTAATTCTAACTATAGAGTGGGAGATAAGATGAAAAAGAAAGCATTGGCACTGGCCTTGGGCTATGTTCAGCTATTCCCGGTTTTTGTTTTTGCTGCAGAACGTATTGAGCATGAATCTCATGTTCACGGGCTTGTGGATATGACGGTGGTGATTGAACAGGATAAAGTGAATATCAGCCTGGACTCACCGGCGATGAATATGGTCGGTTTTGAACATAAAGCCGAATCAGAGCATGATGTAAACAAAGTGCGTGAAGTGGAAGCAACGCTTAAGACGGCACCACAATTATTTGCCTTTAAAGGCAGCCGTTGTGAAGTGGATGATATGGCGGTGGATGTGTCCGGGCTGATAGGCTCTGATGAACATGAACATGAACATGAACATGAACATGAACATGAACATGAA